>Ga0213829_1000039_pt1 | contig 208787 bp, 171 predicted proteins | sample MC6MC0896MG_FD_180665 | JGI IMG/M metagenome (GOLD analysis project Ga0213829, IMG submission 180665) | Enriched soil aggregate microbial communities from Iowa State University, Ames, United States - MC6-MC0896-MG | ecosystem: Environmental > Terrestrial > Soil > Unclassified | place: USA...
CAGGCCGCTCAATGTTTCACCCTCTGTTGCCCAATGCCGAGATATTATGCCAGTACGCTTTTCTATCCAGCCGCTTTCAAGGCCAAGCTGGCTTTCAATCTCAGCATTATGAACGATACGGGCGGGGACCGAATGACCGAATCCAGCAAAGCGCGAGGATAAAGTATTCATCGGGCATCGACCGTTAAAACCAGCGATACAACTTCATCTATGGCGTCATAAGTGCGCGCAATATCTTCCGTGCTTGAGCAGTAAGGCGGCATCAAGTAGATGACATTTCCTAGCGGACGCAGAAGTATTGCGCGATCCCGAAATAGCTGCCGCAAACGTGGGCCTACGTCTGCGAGATAGCCATCCGCTGGAACCGCAACGTCCAGTGCTGCGATTGTGCCGCATTGCCTGACATTGGTAAATCTTCGGTCATTTTCAAAACGCTGCAATTGATGGGCGTGTTGCGCTGCGATTGTTGCAATTCGAGCCTCAACCGGCTCGTTGCACCAGATTTCAAGATTAGCGACAGCCGCAGCACATGCGATTGCATTGGCGGTATAGGAACTTGAATGGAAAAAAGTCTTGCTGCGATCATGCGATAAATGCGCCTCGAAAATTTCAGAAGTGCAAAGCGTTGCCGCAAGTGGCAAAGCACCGCCCGTCAATCCTTTTGAGGTGCAAAGAATATCGGGCGTGACGCCAGCGTGATCACAGGCAAACCGCGCGCCCGTACGCCCCCAGCCGGTCATCACTTCGTCAGCGATGAACAAACAGCCATAGCGGCTTGCAATTTCCTTTAACGAACAAAGGACTGCGCTATCGTAAAATTTCATCCCGCCTGCGCCAAGCACCAGCGGCTCGACGAGAATGGCCGCAATGTTTCCTGAACGGCAGAATGCTTCAAATCTATCGAGCGTCTGCTGTTCGTGTCCCAATTTGGGAAAAGGAAGGCGCTCCACCCCAAAAAGCAAAGGTTCGAAGGGTGCGTTGAACACGCCGCGTTCGCCAGCGGACATGGTGCCAATCGTGTCACCATGATAGCTATGCTCCATCACAACAATACGATCGCGCGCCATACCACGATTGTGAAAGCTGCCAAGTGCCATCTTGATAGCAACTTCCACGGCAGTCGAACCGCTGTCCGAATAGAAAACATGTTTCATCCCCGGTGGCGCGAATTCGATGAGTCCTTTGGCAAGAGTTTCCGCTGGTTCGTGTGTAAATTCCGCAAAAATGATCTGATCATAAGACTCCGTCGCTTCGCGGATCGCATGCATGATACGTAGGTTCCGATGCCCATGCGTGGTTACCCACCATGATGAGATCGCATCAAAGATACGGGTGCCGTCTTCATCGAACAAATAGGCTCCGTCGGTTGCAACAATATGTTTCATTGGTGGTATGAGGGCATGTTGCGTAAACGGGTGCCAGACAGGTGAGTTGGTCAAACTTTTGCCTCCATAAACGAAGCCAGATCAAAATTGGCGTGGAAAGCTTTGGCGAGATTATCTCTGGTCAGACTTTCAAGATGAGGCAGCCGTCCGAGCAGGTTTACATTTCCAATAGCGGCAATGATTGATTGTGTGTCGAGATTTTCGGTGCCGATGAATGCTACGCCATGAATAGGAATATTGCGGCTGCGCAGCGCCTCAATCGACAATAATGTATGATTGATGGTGCCAAGCGATGTTCGGGCGCAAAGAATGACAGGAATGTGCCATCGGGCAAAGACATCTGCAAAAACGACCTTTTGCGTAAGCGGCACCAGAAGCCCGCCCGCTCCTTCGATGATGAGCGTATCCGCGATTGTTGGCGGTTGAAGGGCTGGCACGTTGATTTCGACATTTTCAAGCCTTGCTGAAAGATGCGGCGATGCGGGTTTCTGCAGGCGATAGGCTTCCGACAAAATATGTTCCGCCGGAACACCGCTTAAACGTGCAACGATTTCACTATCCGTTTCCTCTTCCAGTCCCGACTGTACGGGCTTCCAATAATGGGCATGAAGCGCACCCGTAAGGGCTGCTGCAAAGATCGTCTTGCCGATACCGGTATCCGTGCCCGATATTACAAAGCGGGTGGTCATGTCCTGATTTCTTTCATGATTTTTGCAAGGCAATCCAACATATGCGCGATCTGCTGCTCATCGACATTGAGCGTAATTGAAAGGCGCAGACGCGCAGTGCCTTCAGGCACGCTCGGCGGACGGATGGCGCGGATGTCAAAACCCTGTGCCTGAAGCGCTTCAGCAATTTTTACAGCTCTAGCATTATCACCAATAATAATTGGCTGAATATGCGATCCACTCGGCACCATGCCGAATAGCTGCGTTAAGGCTTCGCCGGTAAAGGCAACGCGATGATTGAGAGCGTCGCGCCGCTCTGGTTCATCGTCCACGATGCGCAGTGCTTCCCGCACTGCCGCTGCCATTAATGGTGAGGGTGCGGTTGAGTAAATGAATGCGCGCGCACGATTGATAAGATAATCGGCCACCACATTGGGTGTAGCAAGCAATGCGCCCGATATGCCGAGCGCTTTGCCGCATGTATGCAAAACGATAACGTTTTCGCGACCTTCAAGCTCGGTGGCCAAACCTTTGCCACCAGCGCCAAGCACACCCGTTGCATGGGCCTCATCAATAACCAGAAAGCCCTCGTGACGGTTGGAAATCTCGGCAAGCTCACGCAATGGCGCTCTGTCGCCATCCATCGAGTAGAGGCTTTCCACGGCAATCCATGGACGTCCTTTGCCGCCAGTTTTGCGCCAGTTGCGGATTGCACTATCAAACGCATCCGCATCATTGTGCACTACGCTGATGGACGGTGCCCTGCTTGCGGCGATACCTTCATGCGCGCTTGCATGGATCAGCGCATCATAGACAATCAGATCATCCCGCCGCGGCAGGGTTGAGAAAAATGTCACATTGGCCATGTAGCCGCTGCCGAAATAGAGTGTGCGTTCGGCACCAAAGAAAGCCGCCGCCTCCGCTTCCAGCATTTCATGTTCCGGGTGATTGCCCCGCAGAAGCCGGGAACCAGCAGCACCACACGAAACGCCTCTCTTGACAGCATCAATGATTGCCATTTTCAAGCTCTGGTCATTTGCTAGTGCCAGAAAATCATTGGACGTGAAGTCAATGCCACGCATGCCCGCAAGAGTGCGCAGCCGCGCTTTGCGCTTAAGCCCATCAAGAGTTGCAGCATAATCGGTAAGGATCGTCATGATTACGCTACAGGATCAAGCGGCATAGGCGAAATGCCGAGCCGATGAAAAAGTGCTGTATCGTGATCTTCGCCGGGATTATCTGCGGTCAACAAGGTCTCGCCAATGAAGATCGAGTTGGCTCCGGCAAAGAAACAAAGCGCCTGCATCTCGTCGCTCATTTCGCTTCGCCCGGCAGACAGTCGCAAATGCGAAGTTGGCATCAGGATACGCGCCAAAGCGATGGTGCGGATAAAATCTATCGGATCGACCCGCTTTGCATTTGCGAGCTTCGAGCCGGGAATGGGGATCAGTTGATTGATCGGAACACTTTCCGGCGGCACAGGCAAATTGGCCAGTGTCAGCAACATTGAAATACGATCATCAATCGTCTCACCCATACCGAGGATTCCGCCGGCACAGAGTTTGATACCTGCCAAGCGAGCGGTCTGGAGCGTATCCAGCCGATCCTCAAAGCTCCTTGTAGTGATGATCTCCGGATAAAAACGTTCAGAGGTGTCGATGTTGTGGTTGTAATAATCCAGACCAGCTTTGGCGAACTCGCTTGCCTGTCCTTCGGTCAGCATTCCGAGCGTCATGCAGGTTTCCATTCCGAGCGCCTTTACGCCCTCAACCATCGCGACCAGCGTTTCCATGTCGCGGTCTTTTGGGCTGCGCCATGCTGCTCCCATGCAATAGCGCGTTGCGCCTGCATCCTTGGCCTTCTGAGCCTGCGTAAGGACTTTCTCGACTTCCATCAGCTTCGACGCTTTCAGGCCTATCGGATAATGTGCTGACTGGCTGCAATAACCACAGTCCTCCGCGCATCCGCCTGTTTTAATAGATAGAAGCCTGCTCATTTGAACGGCATTCGGATCGAAATGCGAACGATGAACGCTCTGGGCGCGATGCAACAGATCATTAAATGGCAAATTATAGATAATTTTCGCCTCTATCAGAGGTATTGCACCCGTCATCAGATATAACTCCCTTCATTCAGCTGAATTTTTCACACGATTTGGTGTGCTTATTATCAACCAGAATCAAACTATAGATAAAAATATTTATTATTGATAATTATGAAAATAGCATGACGTCAATAGGATGAATTATTTTTTGGCCGCGAATGGGCGTGTCTTAAAAACCTCCCGTTGCAACCGGTCGCGTTTTCATCACTCACTTATGGAGAATGCAGCCACGCTGTAACCAAACGTCGATACAGATTTGCAAATCGATCCGTATCGCATCTAGCAATCTTAAGACGGCTGCAAGATGGGGGCATTTCTCACGGGTCTATGCGGCTGCTATTCTGAATACGCAACATATCGGTGTTGGCGCATTTTTGATGTTCCGTTTTTATCGTGACGAATTGCGATGCCTTGATACTGTTTAAGTTGCTCCAACGAGGTCGCCTTGGCGATTGACCCACGGAGAGAACGAAAAGATATCGTTGCGGTTGGATTGGAGTGAAATACCCACTCTTATTTTGCGTTCTGCCATCTTCTTTGATGTTATTGGAGCGCATATCCACGTCTTTGAGCAGTCATTTAGTTGATCAACCATCACGCACAAATTGATCGGACGGTCTTCAGCTTCAACAATCGCGTGGATTACTCTTGTGACGCCGCCATCGGAACGCCCATGCAATGATCGTTGGCTTTTGAGAGGGTATCAAACAGCCGATATCAAACGCCGGCATGATGCCAGCGCACAAACAATTTGTTACATCTCCGCGAAGCGTTCAATGCTTACTGAATTGATTTATTGGATCAAACTAGCGCTGAGGGCGTAAGATATGTCCTCAGAAAAGCACGCGTGCGATCATTCTGCGGGTTCGCCAATATATCTTTTGGACTTCCCTGTTCCACGACGACACCGCCATCCATAAATAGAATCTTATCAGCAACTTCGCCTGCAAAGCGCATTTCATGCGTTACAATCAGCATCGTCATGTGCTCAGCGGCAAGTTGCTTCATGACCAGATTGACTTCTTCAACAAGTTCCGGATCCAGCGCAGAGGTGGCTTCATCAAACAGCATAACCTTGGGCTGCATAGCCAAAGCACGGGCAATCGCGACACGCTGTTTTTGCCCACCAGAAAGGCGTGAAGGGTACACATCGACTTTTTCTGAGAGCCCAACTTTGGAAAGAAGCTCCTTAGCCAACTCACGCGCAGCAACCTTAGACATTCCCTTGAGTTTAATGGGCCCAAGCGTGATATTTTCCACCACAGTCAAATGTGGGAAAAGATTAAAATGCTGGAACACCATACCCATTTGCTGCCGCACGGCATTGATATGTTTTTCAAAGGCCTGCCCCTTGAGGGGCTGGTTCACCTGTATCCCGTCCAGCCACACCTCGCCGCCATTCAGGGTCTCAAGATGATTGATTGAGCGCAGAAGCGTACTCTTGCCTGATCCACTCGGACCAATAATGGCAATGATCTGCCCACGTGATACTGAAAGGTCGATGCCTTTTAGGACCTCAAGCGCACCATAGGCTTTGCGGGCACCTTTAACTTCCACCATAGGGTTTAGAGTGCTCATCGCGTTACCTCCACTTTTCTTTCAATGCGGCGTAAACCTGCTTCCATCACGAGATTAGCCAGGTAATAAAGTGCGGCGGCGGTCAGATAAAATTCAAACGGGCTATAAGTTTCGCTGATGGCGATCTGTGCACTGTGAACCAGTTCCGCAATTCCGATGATCGAAACCAGTGACGTGTCTTTGAGAAGCACAATCGTATTGTTGCCAATAGGCGCGATTGTGTTTCGTACAGCTTGTGGAATGACGACGTAACGCAAAGTCTGCACGCGGCTCAGGCCAATAGAGCGTGCGCCTTCGGTCTGCCCCGGATCAACAGAGACAATGCCCGCGCGAATGACGTCAGCATTATAAACTGCAAAGTGAAGGCTCAGGCCGATAATGCCTGCAAAAAGCGCGGGAATATCGACGCCGATCTGAACCAGGCCATAATAGATAAGATAAAGCTGCAAAAGCAGTGGCGTTCCCATGAACAGCCACATGAAGAAGCGTATCGGATAGGCCAGAACGGATGGCGCATAAAGAACAATAAGCGCAAAGAAAACGCCGAAGGCAAAGCTTAAAATGCTGGATGAGACCGCAAGAACAAGCGTCCACCACAATCCGGTAAGAAGCAATTCGGCATAAGGAGGTACAATGGTGAAGTCGAGAACTGGCATCTGATCCTCACTCAACGCGGCGCAAAACGTTTGTCGAGCAGGTCGACAATCATAATGACGACATAGACAATGATCATGTAAAGGACTGCGGCAACAGCGAAGATTTCGAAAGGCTTATAAGTCGAGCTGATAAAACGTTGCGCGGTATAGGTTAGCTCCACCACAGATATTGTGGAAACCAATGCTGATCCTTTGACGAGCGCCACAGCATTAACGCCAAGTGGACGGATCATCAGACGAGCAGCCTGGGGCATAACAATCAATCGGAGTGTGCGATTACGATCAAAGCCGATGGAACGCGCGGCTTCTGTCTGTCCCCGATCAACGCTTGCAATCGCACCACGAATGGACTCTGCCATATAGGCACCGATATTCAGGCCAAGACCGATCACACCGGCTGCATATGGATCCAGTTCAAGACCAATTTGAGGTCCGCCGAAATAAAGAACAAACAACTGAACCAGACAGGGCGTTCCGCGAAAAACGCTGACATAGGCGCCAGATATGAAGCGCATTATTCTGCTGTTGGATAAGCGCGCCGCGACCAGACAGCCGGCGATCACGAAACCCAGCAAGAGAGCAAGTACAGAAATCTGTACCGTGACCCACGCGGCCTCCAGAAAAAACGGGAGGACGCGCTGCATTAACGCTAGATCCATAAAACCACTCCGAAAACTCGTATGAACCGGCCCAGATCAACCCTTCAGACCAACTGGGCCGGTTTGGATATCAATCAGCGAATGTCGCTGCCGATCCATTCCATTGAGATTTTTTCGTAGCTGCCATCAGCAAGCATCTCGTCGAGAGCCTTCTGCATTGCAGCTTTGAGTTCAGGATTATTTTTGCGGATAGCAATGCCGAGGGCTTCACGTGCGCCTTCGATATTCGGCGTTTCAAGAATACGAACTTTCTGGCCTGTTTCCTTCACGGCAATCATGACCGGAATGCTGTCCATAACAAGCGCATCCAAACGACCTGCATCAAGGTCGATCAGCATTTCAGGCAAGCCTTTATAGGTGCGAACGGTCAGATCGCCTTGTGCCTTGGCCCACTTCTCATGGGAATCGCCCATTGTCACGCCAACGGTCTTGCCGTTAAGCTCTTCAAGCTTCTGAACAGGCGAGCTGTCTTTGACGACGATCGTGCGGCCCGCGTGATAGTAAGGTCCAACAAAATCGACAGCCTTCTCGCGTTCCGGTGTAATGGTCATGGAGGCAACAACGGCATCATATTTTTTCGCCAGAAGACCGGCGATGATACCGTCAAAAGGTGTCGTTACGATTTTGGGCTTAACACCAATCTTATCGGCAATAGCTGAACCAATCGCCACATCGAAACCAACGACTTCATTCTGTTCGTTGGTGAAGCTGAATGGCGGATACTGACCGCTCATCGCAATACGCATTTCGCCAGATTCTTTGAGCTTTTCCAGCTCATCAGCCTGCACGGGCGCTGTCGAAAAACTGGCGGCAATGGCAACAGCCGCAACGGCAATGAGACTCTTGATCTTAGAATTCATATTTTTGTTTCCTCTGGAATTTTCTTTTTGTTCTAGGGTTATGGTTTGCCATCAACCTTCATTGATGAGCTTCGCACAGGCCCCGAATTCAAGCATCCAGCAATATGTCTGCCAGCCCGACACATTGCCGGAATCAACCGGCATATTGTCGGAGATTTGTGAGTTGAATAAAGTTGAGCTGTCTCGGGTCATGCTAGCCTAAATACCCAAAAGAAAAGGCTGCATTTTTGCCCGACGAACCGAACAAAAACACAGCCTGATAACAGAGATATTTATAGGGTAATTACTTCAATGCTGCTGCAAAGCTGTCACTGAGAACATCGAGAAGATGATCCGCATTTGCCCGGCTGAAAACCATCGAGGGGCGCATCTTCAGCACATTGTCATGTGGTCCTTCAGTCCCCATCAGAATGCCTCGCTGTCTTGCACCATCATTGATCAGCCTTGCCAATGCAGTTGCCGGTGCCCTGGTCTTGCGATCTGTAACCAGTTCGATACCCAGAAACAGGCCGCTACCGCGAACATCGCCGATAATATCGTAACGCTTCTGCATATCTCGAAAGCCAGCAAGCAGATAATTACCCACATCCAGCGCATTTTCTCGCAGCTTGTCTCGCTCAATTACATCAAGAACTGCAAGTCCGGCCGCACATGATACAGGATTGCCCCCGAACGTATTGAAATATTCCATGCCATTGTTGAAGCTATCCGCCACTTCACGCGTCGTCACGACTGCCGACATCGGGTGGCCATTGCCAATTGGCTTACCCATTGTCACAATGTCAGGAACGACATCCTGCATTTCAAATGCCCACCAATGGCTGCCAACACGGCCGAAGCCTACCTGTACTTCATCTGCAATACAGACGCCGCCAGCAGCGCGCACCATGGCGTAAACTTCTTTGAGATAACCCTCTGGAAGAAAGACCTGTCCGGCGACGCTTGGGATGGACTCGGCAAGGAAAAATGCCGGAGAGCGACCTTGAGCGCGCATTGTGTCGATGTGTTCAGCAATATTCTGAGCAAAGCGCTTGGCATGTTCTTCGATGGGCCAATCTTCCGGCGCATGATAGCTATCAGGAATGATACCTTCATAAACATGATCAGGCCGACCCTTGCCGCCTTTGCGCTTATATTTGTAAGGGCTGAGATCAATCAGCTCCTGCGTTGTGCCGTGATAAGCCCAGTCAAGGATGATTGCCTCATTGCGGCCCGTATGCGTACGCGCCATGCGCAATGCTAAGCTGTTAGCCTCACTCCCCGAGCAGGCAAACGATGCGACCGTCAGTCCTTCCGGTAATGTTGCCGTCAGCCGTTCCGCATAGTTCACGATATTATCGTGCAAATAGCGCGTATTGGTATTCAGCAAAGCCGCCTGTCGGGCGATTGCCTCAACAACTTCAGGATGAGCGTGGCCGATATGGCAGACATTGTTGAAACAATCGAGATAAGCACGACCATTATTGTCAATAAGCCATGCGCCATCACCACGCACAAACTTGATCGGTTCCGAATAGGAAATTGTCAGGTTTGGCAGCAAAATTACTTTGCGCTTTTCAATAATTTCCGCGCGGGTATATCCATCTTTATGGAATGTTTCAGGCGGGATGCCAGCAAGTGCAGCGACATCGGGAAACAGATCCGCCCAGACATCAAGATATGCCGCCTCACCGACACCGAGAATTTCGGTAGCAGTCAAATTAATGTCGGTGGTCATTTCGAAATGCAGGTGTGGCGTCCACCCACCATTTTCATGAATATCGCCCATATGACCAACCAGGTCGCCAGCCTGAAGTGCCTGACCCGGCTTAAGCCGCTCCAGCGCTTCATGCGCCATATGTCCCCAAAGGGTAACGAAAGGCGGGCATCCTTCAGGACGGTGTTCAAGCTTGATGAGGCCGCCATACCCAAGCGGTTCGTGTTCGATTTCCACACTGATAACTGTTGCTGCCAATGGCGCGTAAAGCGGCGTTCCGGCAGGCATGAACAAATCAACGCCGAGGTGATGGATACGGCGCTGACCCTCGATAAAGAGCGATTCAAAAGCCTTGTCGGTGTAGACGGTGCGTTCTTCACCCCATGCACCAATACCCAGTTCAATATTGTTGGCTGAGCAGAAATCGTCCCACCATTGCGTTGCTTCTGTCGCGCGCTGCTCTGCAGAAGCAACGGTCATAAAATGGGTTGCATCACCATAAGGAACGATTGCTTTGTTCATTGTGGCCGGTGATGGCCGCAACATCGGGGCAAATGACTTACTGTTCTCTGCAACCCACTTTCGAACGGCACCAGCCCCGTCAATGGCATCAAATCCACATGCCTTACGCAAAATAGCAGTCGCAAAGCGGGGGTTCATTGCATCCATTTTTTCCAGCAGACGCCAAGCCGGTGCTTCGCTGATGGCCAGATACGGATTGTCGTCGGTCTTATCGTGACGTGACGCAGAAAACGTCACGCTGGTCACCAGACGCATCGCAATGAGATCGAACAGAAGGTCGATTTCTGCTGACTTAAGCGGGTATTTTTCGTGGAAACCTGCCGTAAGTGCGGCTGCTGCACCGATTGGATCATCCATGTCGAGTGCTGCATAAGCACAAGCGATAGCGACTTCGGCAATTAGAACAGTGTGAACTGCATCGCCAAAATCAATTAATCCCGCAATTTTCTCGTTATCATTCTTATCGACCAAAACATTCCAGTCATTGGCATCGTTGTGAATGACCTGAGCACGCAGGGTCGGCAGTTTCGGTGCAACTGATTTTTCAAATCGCGTGATGAAACGCTCAAGGAGCGCCTTTTTTCCGGCATCCCGCACAAAATGCAAGCGTGTGCGTGCACGCCCCGCATGCCTTAAGTCCCAATCAAGTTCCCGCAAGGCGCCTGGATGAATGAAGCCCTGCAAGGCATAATCAAGCTCGCCAAGTGACCGACCGAGATTGCGCATAAGGTCAAATGTTCTCGGCACTTGTGCAAGTGGTGTACCAGGAAGCCAGCCCACCAGCCTCAAAGCATGCTTTTCACCGTCAATTGCAACGGTTGATGCGAGAACATCGCCCGAAAGACTTGGTTTGAGGAAAGGCACGGTCAGCTTGGCATTCGCATTTGCGAGATGGTGTAATAGTGCAGTCTGAAACTCGCTCTCGACCTTTGGTTCGCTGGCATTGACGATTTTCAGAATCCAACCGGCATCCGTTTCAGTCTTGAGCCGGTAATTGCAATCGCGCTCGCTATCGAGTGCGGATGCGCTGGCTGTTACGCCGAATAGTTCCCTGGCGAGCTTTTCAGCGTCGACAGCAGAGAACTGAGGAGCAGGATGGGACAGATCGGTCATAGTCACAGTTTTCCAGGTTGCATTTCTTAACTGCAGCTTGGCATGCAATGTATTTTCGGGCATCAAGTATCCTGTCGGGACAACCGGCACTTTGTCGGAATAGACCGGCATATGTCCGGCAATGTGAATAGGTAAGTAATGCGGGAACTTGACGCAAAAGATCGCGAAATACTGGCAATTTTGTCCAAGGAGGCACGCATAGCGCTCAAAACGCTAGCCGGACGTATTGGATTGTCCCGCAGTGCTACGAGCGAACGCGTCACCAATCTTGAGAAAAGTGGTGTCATCAGAGGCTACCGCGCTGACATTGGTGAAATTGACCCGAATGTTATTCGCGCAACCTTTCTGATCAACTTGCGACGCACCCCGGCACATGAATTGCTGGACATACTTGCGCGTCATCCAGAAGTGCGGCGCGTATCATCTGTGAGCGGTCAGCTTGATCTTATTGTTGAACTGGAAACCGGTTCTATTGACGGCCTTAATCGCGTTCGCGACCTTATTGCGGTGCATGATACGGTAGAAGATCTCACAACGGCCATCGTTCTAAGGCGTGATATTGATCGCGAGATGAGGTAGGCTGGTGTTTTACAACCTTCCGAACAATGATTTTGTTGTAAAAGTATCTCCATATTTCATTCGTTCATAAGGATAGTTTGCGGCCAGTTTTATTGGTCGTTTTGCTGCGCGCTCTAAATAGCTGAACTGGAAAAAGATCGTTTGTAGTGGCAATCTGTCTGAAACTGCGGTAGCCTCCGGTTTAAACATATTGTCTCCATCGGCTACATAAGAGTTTTCTTCGGCAGGGAAACAAAGTTTGCTTGATGCATGTTCTGCGCCACGAACAAATGCGCGACGATGTAGTTTTCCCTCCACAAAAATTCTTCCTCGACGCTGTATAGATAACCCGAACAGGGCTGACTTTAGTCGTTAGTGTCACGATAACCGTTCACCATTTGTAGACACTGTGTCCGGCCTGTTCACATAAAAGTCATGCTGAACGATAGCGCGATCCATGTTAGAGAATAAATGAAGTATAGATTTGTCCGAAATTCTGAATTCTGAAATGGAAAAGAATGCTGCAAACTGTTGTTATAAATGTAGTTGCACTTCCTTTGCTATTAGGAATCATCGGTTCAATTATCACATCCGGAAATTATATTTCACGCGATGTAATACGTGCTTTCCTATTTCCGTTTTTTGCCTTTCTGGTGATTTTATTGCTTGACGGCATTCCGGCTTTCCCGCCCGTCAGAGCAGCGCATAAGTTTCCATACATATTGCTGGCGGGAAGCTTTTTCTTCGCATTCTTTGCTTGGAGGTTTCCACGGCAGAGCGCAATTTTTGTCAGTGTTACATTATTTATCGCAACAGCCTTGCCGATCTATTGGATGGGTAGCACCATATTAATGAACAACACCCATAAGGCGACTGTTGTCTCAATACTTGTTCTGATATTTGTCGCGGGTGTATTTCGTCACAGCGCATTATCCAACAGGCAATCAAAGCCTATAGCGGATGTCATTCTTCAAACCGTATTCGCCATGTCGCTCGCAAGTTCCCTGATTGCCATATTCGGCGGCTATATGGGAATGTCCATGTTCAACGGCGCCCTGACAGCCCTTTCAGGCGGCTATTTGCTTGTTAATTATCTGCGTTATTTACGGGGAAATGCAGATGCTTTTCAGCTCCGAGGAATTGCTGCCATTGCTTTTAGCTGGGTAGCTTTCACGGGCCTGCTTGTCACGGCGCTTCTGGCACCAAAAGCGTCTGCTCCCGCTCTGATCACAGCAGCTTCGAGCGTTGTGACCGCGTCATTTGCCTATTTGTATGCGCCACTCGCATTGGCTGTTCCTTATGCCTTGCGACCGCTGCTTTTGGGAGGGCTGGCGGCAGTTCCGGCTCTTGCAGGTATTATCATCGCCGGCTTGCAATTTGCTGGCTAACACAATCAACCAAGGAAGGAAGACTGCAAATGAAATTTCTTGCGACAACCGCAACTGTTATCGGACTAATGATCACCGGAAATGCCTTTGCCGCAGATGCCTATGATATTGATCCAACGCATGCGTGGGTTAGTTTCAAAACCAATCACAATGGCTGGGCTAACGCACATGGAACGTTCAAGGCGGTATCCGGCACGATTTCGTTTGATAAGGACGACGTTGCAAATAGCTCCATCGACCTTAAAATCGATGCGGCAAGCATTGACACCAATCATGAGCAGCGCGACACGCACCTCAAAAGCCCTGATTTCCTGAACGCTGAAGAGTTTCCGGAAATCACGTACAAAAGCACCAAAATTGAAAAGACCGGCGACAAGACTGCCAAAGTGACAGGCGATCTTTCCATTGCGGGCAACACCAAGCCAGTAACGCTTGATGTAATCTGGAACGAAGAAGCTCCTCTACCGTGGGATGCGAATACAATTAAGACTGGCTTCTCGGCTACGGGCGAATTCGATGCGACTGAATTCAACCTCCCGAAGCTGGCTTCATCTGGACTGGGCCCGAACTTCAAGCTCGACATCGACGTCGAAGCGGTCAAGAAATAATAGCCTCAGGCATTGGAGCATAATCCGACCGGAGCGGAGCGAGGATCGGTAAGATTATGCTTCAAATAAAAAGAGTTAGAGCGCGCAAACTATCCCCAACCCGGTTCACACTTTTTGGGATGCGCCTTAGTAAAGCCTCCGATGCCGCTTTGAGCGGCTTCGGAGGCTTCAAACTATAAGACTATATTTGGGGGCCAGTGGCAATTTTGGTTTCAGCTAGAGCCTTTCCAGCAAAGGTGCGTGAGCTTTTGGCCTAAAACAAATGAATAGAGCAGTTCTTACGATTTCGCTCAAACAGGAACCGCTCTAAGCGTCAAAAGTGAGCTGCATTCTGCCCGCAGCTATCGATCACGAGTAGAACTGCTCCCCCGGATTGCCTCGTAAGTGACTTCATTTGAAGCACTCACTAGTGCAGCACATGAAGCCACTCCATAGCCAATAGACCAAAAAATTATCAAGTAATATATTTGATACGTTAATCAGTTAATTGTTCTATAAACAACTGGAACAGTTCAGCTTGACTGGAAATGTTTAGCCGCTTGTAAATATTGTAGCGGTGCATCTTTACTGTACCCTCCGCAATTTCGAGAATACTCGCGATGGAAATATTGCTATGTCCACTCAAAATGAGTTTGGTCACGGCATATTGCGCTTGGGTCAGTTCACCAAAAGCTTTGCTAAACACCGCATCAGCATTGGATCGGTGCTGTTTTCCTCCCCCGCGCGCGGTATTGATAGCGTTATAATGTTGCTGAATAGAGGCCGACACAATTGGTGCCAGCACTTCCAGATTGGTAAATTCTTCTACGCTAAATGGCGAACTGTTCCTGTTTCGCATTAGGGAAAACGTCGCGGCCTCACCCAATCCAAGTGGAACAATGTAGCCGATTTCTTCGATGAGTGTTCCCGCTTGATCTGAAATGCACGGATGCACTTCGCTCGACCAAGCAAATTCAGACTCGTAAAAAGCATCGGGGGCAAGATCACGCATTCGCCAAAGGCCTTCCGCGTGTCCGTTAACGCAAGCAGAGTAAAACGGGTCCAGAAGACATGCACCCCGAAGATATGATTGGAGTGCTTTGCGATCTATCGTTTCACTATATCCGTCATGAATGAGAGCAGGTGGACGATCTTTGCTGAATGCAAAAATGCAAGACATATCGAAGTCCGCCGCAGTTGCAGCAAAGCGGGCAAGTGAACTCCCAAAATCCGATGTGGCACAGGTGAGAATAACCTCCGCCAGTATGTTTGCCTCTGCTGACTGTATCAAGGCCGTCGTCCAGTTCCTATGACTTTTGGCATATGGCCATTTTATTTGAAGTCTTTCACGTTCGACATAACCGGACAGGGGAACACCGGATCAGGCGTGAAGCTGACATAAAATATGCTGCGAGGGCAAGCCTCGTTACTGGAGAATCGACATGACTGGACGCCTTAAAGGCAAGGTCGCCCTTATCACGGGCGGCGCGGGAGGATGTGGCCTTGCCGCATCAGAACTCTTTGCATCAGAAGGAGCAAAGGTCGGTATCGTCGATCTTCCGCGCAGCGATGGTTCCGCTGTTGCGGAACGTCTGCGTGAAGCAGGGCATGAGGTTGTTTTTGCTCCCGCTGACGTTTCCGACGCCGAACAGGTCAATTCTGCCGTTCATGCCGTTGAAGCCGCTTTTGGGTCAATCACCGTGCTAATGAATCATGCAGGCATTCTGGCTGCTGTCCCCTTCCTTGAGACATCTGAGGACGAATGGGATCGCGTGATGGCGGTGAATGTGAAGAGCATGTTCCTCGTAACGAAAGCTGTTCTGCCCGGCATGTTGTCCGCAGGTGGTGGCAGCATCATCTGCACTTCGTCCATCTCTGCCGTTGTTGGAACGCCAATGGAGGTGCTCTACTGCACCAGCAAAGGCGCATGCCACATGTTTGCCCGCGCGATTGCTGTTGAATTCCGTGACAGAGGCATTCGTTCCAATGCGATATGCCCCGGTTTCATCGCCACCGCCCATGGATTGCGTGAAATTGAGACACTCGGAAAATATGGTGTCGATGTTACCGAAAGCGCTATTGCTGCAGCACAGGGACGTTTGTGCAAACCGTCAGAAGTGGCCTCGGCAGCACTTTTTCTCGCAAGTGATGACTCTAGTTTCGTGAATGGGACGCAACTTTTTGCGGATAACGGTTACACAGCAATCTAATGCGTCGGTCTCAAAAAAATGCGTGGAGTGAAGCAATTTGCATGTTCTTTCAGCGTCAGAAAGAACGCAGGACGCTCCGATAAATAAAAAAGGGGAAACGTGTAATGAATACATCTTCACACAATATGCACGTCAATGAGTTCGGTTTGGAACATGCGCATTGGCGCAACTGGGTTGGCAACCAGTCTTGCGTCCGCGCAGCCAGAGGAGCGCCAACAAGCGAGGACGAGCTTTGCGCCATGGTTCGTGATGCCACGGCAAAAGGCCTCAATGTGCGTGTCGCGGGATCGGGCCACTCTTTCACGCCTGTTGCGCTGACAAGCGGTCTGCACCTGACACTTTCAAACATGAAGGGCGTGCGCCATATCGATCATGACAAACGGCGCGTCACTGCGGCGGCTGGCACTACAATCAACGAGTTGGTTGGTGTTCTCAAAGCCGAAGGCTTGTCGATGGTCAACCAAGGCGATATCGACAGTCAGGCGCTTGCCGGTGCGCTGACCACAGGAACGCACGGAACCGGGCTGACTTTAGGAAACCTTGCCTCATCCATCGTTGGCATGAAGCTTATCCAGCCGAATGGTGACATCATCGTCGTGGACGAAACCACACCGGATATTCTTCATGCAGGTCGGGTTTCACTTGGTTTGCTGGGTGTAATTTCCGAGATGACACTTCAGGTGACCGACAAATACAATCTTTATGAACGTATCTGGCGTGAAGATTTTGAAAGCGCCATGGATATGCACGACGAATTAGCGAAAAAGCATCGCCATTTCAGCTTCTTTTGGTGTCCTTACGAGGAAAGTCGCCACTGCTATTGCCTGCCCGATACTTCTGCTACGTCTAAGTCGGGCCGCACCACGGATGTCTGCGAAATGAAAATCATGGACATTACGGATCGCACCCCCTTCACGAGCGAGTTTGAAAAGGTTGCTTATAGCTCTGACGTTTATCCGATCGAATACATCCCGAACTTCCATGAGTTGGAATATGCGGTGCCAGTCGCGCATGGAAAAGATGCCGTCCGTGCTGTTCGCAAGCTAATGCTCGAAGAATTCCCCGATGCAATCTATCCTATCGAATATCGTTTCACTGCAGGGGATGGTGCCTGGATGAGCCCCTTCTTCGAACAGGACAGCGTTACTGTGTCAGTTTCGGGCGAACCGGGTAAAGACTACTGGGACTATCTGCGTGCTGTAGACAGTATCCTGCGTTCTTATGGATCGCGTCCGCATTGGGGCAAGCTGCACTTCCTCACTGGCGAAGATGTAACCTCAATCTATCCCCGCGCCAATGATTTCCGCGAACTTCGCCGCAAGCTCGACCCGGAGGGCTATTACCTCAACGACCACCTCAGCCAACTATTTCGTTGATTAGTCAGGAAAGGGACAAAGAAACCCTTCCAAAAACAGAGGGAACTTAAAAATGGCGCTCATCGGCACCTATGTTATTTACATTATCATGCTGTGCGCAGTGATCGGGGCAGTCGCCTCGATTATTGATAGTGAAAGTCCGCTTGGCCGCGAGTTTAATGCTGGCCTTCACTCTATCGGTTACATCTTTATTCCGGTCGCTGGTATTATGGCAGCTATTCCGTATATTTCTGCCTTCATTAGTGCTTACGTGGGGCCGCTGTTCCAGATGGTCAATGCGGATCCTGCGATGGCAGCTACATCGATCATTGCAGTTGATATGGGCGGCTATCAGCTCGCAAAAGCTCTGGCGCAAACCCATGAGGGCTGGATCATTGCATCGATAACCGGCTTCATGGCGGGTGCAACGATTATTTTCACCATTCCCGTCGGCCTTTCGATGCTGGAAAAGGAAGACCACCCTTACATGGCACTTGGTATCATGTGCGGTATTCTTTCCGTTCCGGTAGGGGTGGCTATCTCCAGCATTGCTTTAGGCGTAATGGAGATCAGTGTCAGACCCGATGTCAATACGGCTGGAGATGCAACTTACCAGCTTGCGCTGACTGTCACAGCCGTCCTGACAAACCTTGCGCCGCTCGTTGTATTCTGCGGTGCACTTGCGGCTTGCTTGAAACTCTTTCCGGCAGCGATGATACGGATTTTCCTTGTCTTCGGTCGCGTTATGTATGGGTTGATTACTCTTGTACTGGTCACCTCGGTGGTTGAATACTTTACCGGATTCTTTACCTGGGCATTCGGAGGATGGGGGTTTGCTCCAATCATCGCTGACACAGAGGACCAGTTCAGGGCTTTGGAGATTGCAGGCTATATCGGCATCATGCTGTGTGGCGCGTTCCCGATGGTATATCTAATGAACCACTTCCTGCAACGGCCTATGCAGTGGGTGGGCGCGCGGCTTGGATTGTCTTCGGCTGGTACGACCGGACTTCTCGCAGCATCCGCAAATGTGCTTGCCATGTTTCGCTTGGTCAAGGATATGCCACCGCGCGACAAGGTACTGGTCATATCCTTTGCAGTTTGTGGGGCGTTTATGTTTGGCGACCATCTGGCGTTTTCGGCAAACTTCCAGCCTACACTTATCGTTCCATTGCTGCTCGGCAAGCTGGGAGGAGGGCTCGCAGGGTTCCTGATTGCAACCCGGATAGCAATTCCTGAATCCCGCAGCGCTCCTCTGGCAGCGCAATCAATGAACGCGTGACAGCAAGTAGCCTCAGTCGCGTCTTAGAACATAATCCGACCTTCATTGAACGAGGATCAACGGATTATGCTTAAAATAAAAGAAGTTAGAGCGCCGTTCTGATGCAATCAGATCGGCGCTTTAGTGTCCGCAATGTTAAAAGAGCAGCAGCAAACCGTTACATTCACAAAAGCGGCGACCTCCATCCGACTTTAAAGGGTAAGTCCATTGCCGCGCAGTCGTCGTAGAATGTAGAAAGTCAACGCAATGCCGAGCGCGGACAGCACTGTCGCTAATGTAAAGAGATCGGCATAGCCAAACTTGTCGGCAAGATACCCGGCAACCGAAGAGCCTACGAGATAGATAAACAGTTCTGCACAAGCGAGGATCGTGAAATCCGTACCGGGTTGTTCGGAGGATGAAGCCTTCATGAATAGCGAATAGATTGCAACCAGTTCCATGTAACGCAGAAACGTCTGGAACGCCGAAACGGCCATTGCAATTGTGATGCCCGGCCAGATTTCAGCAGCATTGAAACTGAAAGCCAGAAAGCAGACTGTGCGCAGCAGTCCGAGCAGGATAAGAGCAGAGAAAAGCCCTGTCCAGCGGATCAGAAGTGCCGCCAAAGCTGCTCCGATCAGACCAGCACTTGCGGCGGCAGCACCGGAGAGATAACCGATCCACGATAGCGGCAGGCCAATGTCTACCAGATAACTGCCTTCCATACCCCGCACCATGCCTTCACTTGCCCGATAAGTGAGAGCGAAGCAGAGAATGAGCCAGGCATTTGGCTGCTCGAAAAAGCGTTTCAGGCTGGCACGTGGTTTTTCCCCATGCTGCTTCTGGTCACTTGTCTCGTCCATCCATAGACCGGCTAAAAGCGGTAACAGCGACAGAGCGGCCACAATGAAGATTGTCGGGCGCCACCCAATCTTGTGAAAAAGCACCAAAGCCAGCGTGCCGCCAACGATGACGCCCAGTGCAACTGCACCAGCCTGGATCGCATTGCCGGTGGCACGTGTCTTGTCATTGAGATGACGCACGGCATATCCGTCTGTTGCGATGTCCTGCAAAGACGAAAGAAGCGTTATGCAAAAACAGATCGCGAACAGTGCACCAGCCTGATTAGGTTCCACGAACGCCATGCATGCAATCCCGAAAGAAACGAGAAGCTGGGTGACAATTACCCACCCGCGCCGATGGCCCCAACGAGCGATCAGCGGATAGCGATCCACCATTGGTGCAATAGCGAATTTCGCGATTAACGGGATCATCAAAAGATAAAAAAGCCCGATAGCGGTACGTGAAGCACCGCTTTCACGCATGAGCGGGGGCAACGCAACCAACAGAAGATAAGTTGGAATGCCCTGCGCCAGATAAAGCCCGCCGAGAACGGTATAAAGGCGCGTATTCGCGCCCTTATCTTGTTTCGATAATTCGTCCTGTCGTGCAATCATCAGAAGTTCTTGCTCAGAGAAAGGGCGAATGTCCTGCCGCGGCCCTTGTAATCGAAGATTTCTTCTGGCGCGAGCGCACCATAGAGTGCCTTGGCGCGAGATCCCCAGACGGTGTTATATTCTTTGTTAAACAGGTTGTGGATACCAAAGTTGACTGTCATGTCAGCCTTTTCGACCTGATAGGAACCAATCAGATCAAACAATGTATAGCCTTCAATCTCGTAACCGGCATTGTCTCCAAGGCTGAAGACGTGCTGGCCTTGCAAACGCAGATTCAGTGCCTCATTGCCCCAACCGACATGACCGCCAAGCTTGGAAACGCTGGCACTGCCGATTGTGTCCTTGACCCAATCACCATCTAGCTCGACTTCAGTGCGTACCCATTGTCCGAGGATGCCGACATCGAAACCGTGATCGAGTTTCATGCCTGCCTTGCCTTCAATGCCATAGACCCGACGTTCATTATCCTCAAGCTCCACGGCGAGCGTCGTACGATTAAGAACAATGGAACGATCGGAGGTTGAGTAAAAACCTGCCGCTTCCAGATTATAGGTGCCATCATCGAGACGGTAGCCAATCTCGAAGGAATTGGTCTTGATGGCTTCAAGGGCGGAATTTGCAACATTCACGCCTCCGAGCAGCGAGTAGTGGCCATTTGATAGCGCGTAAGCGCCGTAGCCATAATATTTCGCGGGATCGGGAAGCTCAAAGCCCTGGCTGAAATTTGCATAAACTTGCTGCGTGTTCGTCAGGCTGTAAGTCGCACCCGCATTGAACAGGAAAGCGTCGTAATCTACCGATCCGCCTGGGATTGCATCAGCTGATGTCGCCCTGCCATTGAGAATGGCAATCTGTTGTGCTGCGCCGACAAAGTCGCCGACTTCCGTTTTGGTATACTGATAACGCACGCCGCCATTAAATGTCAGCCGATCGGTTGCCTCATAGGAAGCTTCTACAAAGCCCGCGAACGTGGTGACGTCGATTTTAGGATAAAGGCCGGTGACACCAGCGGTCTGGAAGTCCATCGCCCCGCTGAGCAGGGCCTTGTTCATGTCGAAAATATGCTGGTTGGACGAGAGTGAATCCTTGTCGGCATCCACACCATAAGTGATACGCAATCCTTCAAGCGGCTCGGAAATGAGCGCCGCCTTCATCCCGTAATAATCAGTGTCCTGTGCGCTGCCGTAAAAATAGGTTGAGCTTGGGAAGGGGTGGAAGTTGATTTTCTCGCTACGGTAAAAACCTTGCAGCAGCAATTCCTGGCCCAAAAAGTCGTTGTCAGTATAGGTCGTGTTCAACATGACGCGTCGGGTACGTGGATTGAAATCCGAATTGTAGCCGTCACGTGTTTCGATAAGGCTTGGATTGCGCAGACCCGCCAAAAATTGCCCGAAATAGACGCCATAATCGGATTTCTGCTCGGAATTAAAGAATTGGCCGCTTACTTCCAGCCGTCGATCCGCATCAAACTGAAAACCTGCACTGCCCATGAGATCAAGGCGTCGGTTAAAAGCCGTCGAGGTCTGTGTGATGTCGGGCACGACCATCGTGCCGTCCGCGTCATAAAACGCACCACTGCGGTTGCCTGCAAGTGATAGTCGTGCGTCCCATGCTTCGCTATTATAAGTGACCGCCGCAGCGCCGTTACGATCAAAGTCATTGCCAGAGCGGAATCCACTTTCCATTCCCGCGGTAACCTCACCATGCAAACCGTCCGGCGCATCTTTGCCCTTTTTGGTGATAATGTTGATGATGCCGCCTGTAGCGTTGCCGCCGTAAAGTGAGGTTGCGCCGGAAAGAACTTCAATCCGTTCGATGTTGAAGGGATCAATGGAATCGAACTGGCGGCTCAGTCCACGCGCGGAATTCATGGATACACCGTCAATGAGCACCAGAGCAGTACGTCCGCGCAAATTCTGGCCATAAGACGTGCGTGAGCCTTGGCTAACCGGGTCAAAGCTCGGTATTTCCTGCGCGAGAATCTGCTGAATGGTTTCACCTGAACGTGCACGCATTTGAATCTGCTGCGATTCGATGACGTACACGGTGCGGGCTGTCTCAGAAATCTGCTGCCCACCGCGGCTGCCCGTGACGGTAATAGCATCCAGTACCGTTGTTTTTGCAGTATCAGCAGCCACTTGTTCTGTTGTGGCCGTTGCTGTCGCAGTCTGCGCCAATGCCTGTGTGACAAGGCTTCCGGTCGCCATCAACGCCAGAACCGAAACGCCGAGATATTTATTATGCATGAATTTCTCCAAAGGGCACGAGCAACACCTTGCATGCCCCTTTACCAGTGATTGCCAAACAGGACTATTTCGATCATATTTAATTTATTAAAAGCTTCGTTGCTTGGAGACGAGCGAACCGGAAATGGATTGAAGCGAACATTGAAGAGCTTTTTGCATTGAGTACGATGGAAACTATCAATCCGGTGAAGTTTGGCAGCGCGGCTTCCAGAGCGACGGACGGACTGAAACCGTGCCTGAAGATATTGCGAGACATGATGGGAATGCCGTCTGTCCTGCTTGCGCGGGGTGATCTGTCAAATGTGCGTGGATTATTCTGGAACCATGCATCGCTGGCGCTGACCACGATTTATTTTCCGCTGACAAGCACCAGCCTGGCTGCGCCCGGGTCACGGGATTCGGGCATAATAATCATACGCGCCATGAGCGGTCCTGTTCATGTGGAACAGGGGCAGGTCCGGCTGGAGGTCTCGAAGGGCGAAGCTGTTTTCATGCCTTCTGACGTGCCGCTTTCATTAGCGCTTCCAGATGGCGGACGCCTTGACTGTGCTTACTTGCCATCACGAGCCATTGCCCAAATTAAGGGAGAGGCTGGACGGTTGTTCTGGCAACCGCTCCCCGCTACCTATCTGCCATTGCAGTTGCTGGTAACTTACGCTGGCTATCTGTTGCAGCACGAATACCAAACGGAAAATGATGCCAAGATCATGGTCAATCATTTTTATGAATTACTACCGATCCTTATCGAAAACTTGAGTTTGGGAAATACACAACGGGTTTTGACTGGAAGAATGGGTGCGATCAAAGCCCGTATCGAAGCGGGGATTAAAGATAGTGACTTTTCCATAGTGGAGATTGCCCAGTCGGAGGGAATAACGCCGCGTTCCATCCAAAAACTATTTAAAAGGGAAAATACAACCTTCTCGCGTTATCTACTGGAGCGAAGGCTTGACTTAGCTCGCTCCGAGATACTCCGTGGTGAAGTATCTGCCATCTCGCGAATTGCCTATAATGCGGGGTTTGACGATCCGTCCTATTTCAGCAGGGCATTTCGCAGTTATTTTGGCGTAAGCCCGTCGGGCTTACGCCAACAGATCGCGCGCAGCGTATCGGGATAAACGCGGCGCTTGTCGTTTAGAGCCTGGCTCATAATGATTGCAACCAGATCATGCTCTTAGTCAGCAGATAAGGTGGCAATTTGAAAAGAGTGCAGACGATAGTATATTGGGTTGGTGGGTAGTGACGGCGCATCGGGTTTGTGCCGTTTCAAATGCTTGCGTGGTTTTGATCCTGAGAGTTCTAATTCGCGATAGTTCTGATGAATGTTTTCACAGTTCCAACCATAGCTTCGATCATTGCACAAATATAGAAACTAAGCTCAAAACCTTAGTTACCATGCCGAGAAAACTCTACTTTTCAGCACTATTGATTTCAGAAGGGGATTACTGAAACACTTTTAACAGCAGCGCTCGCTAGGTCGAGCATGGCTGGTTGCGGCTGTGTTGCATCTAAACCGCGCATAAGCCGGACATGATCCACCGCAGCCTCAAGGGTGCCGAAGCGATCAGCATGATACATATGCATATAGAGAGCGATGGCTGTTGCCGAGCGGCTTCTTCCACCGCGGCAATGAACCAGCAAATTGCCGCGCCGATGCGCCGGATAATGCAACTTTCCGGGGCTTTCCTGTTCGACAATGCCACGGATCGCAAACACTGCGGCCAGCAGATGCTCTGGTGCGTTGCCGGGGCCGTCGATCAGACCGATATGCGTACGGCGAACATGAGTGCCATCTGGAAGCGAAAGTGGCGCAATTTCAATATTGATTGCGAGGTTCATTGTGGAAGTGATGTTGTTCTCATGTAAGAGAATTGGCTCCTCAGCCGCCACTTTGTTACCGATGAACAGCTTGATCCGATGTGATCCTGTTTCTTCCAGTACAGGGAGAAGAACGGCAAGCTTATCTTCCTGAGCTTCTGTAAGGGCGGTTGGCTGGGTCATGTTCATGCGGCATTTCCATGGTTCAGGCATTGGTCGGCATAGACTTCGACAGAGCGGTCGAGAATGAGGCGGCTTCCGAGCTTTTCCGCAAGCTGCGGCATCATTTCAGGGTGGACGAAAACCGGCATGACGCGGCGTGCGGCTGTTATGTCCGCCAGATATAGCACATCTTCCATGCGAGGATGAACGTTCCAGCCGTGCCAATGCGCCTGTTTGCTGGCAATCAGTCGTGCAGCCGGTGTGCCGCAAGGCACATGGCTTGAAAAGATAAAGCGGAAGCCCTCTTCAATTCGGGCTATGAGATTTGCAGCTGATCCAGCTTCGCCGTTGGCTTCCGTGACTATGAGGATGTCGGAGGATTGCCAGTCCTTTTCGTTCGCCTGCGGCAGCGTCTCTAAAAAAGCCTTGAGACTCTTCTGCATTTCTTCGCCGATAGTTTCCCGCATTGCCGCAAGCCGTGCGATTTCATCCCGAATTTGCGAACTGACTTTTACTTGCAGTCCCCGAGACGCGAGAGCAAGCGCCATCTCCGGCCCGCGCCCCCCCGAAGGAACCGGTAGCACAGCACCGTGGAGCGCCAGAGACGCGATGACATTTATCTGCTCGGCAAGGCTTTTCTGCCTGTCGCCATAGGAGGCATCAGTCACGATGAGGTCTGCGCATGGTGGCATATCGAAGGGCAGAAGTTGCGATTCCAGACTCCAGTCGCCCGTATAAAGAATCCCGCTATCCGCAGCAAAATGAAACCAGACACCCCCTGGCGCATGTCCACAGCGTCCGACAGTCACCGGAACCGTTTCGATGAGCGCTTGCCCTTTTTCAGGCAGAACACGGCAACGCGGATCGGTCGGCGGATCAATGCCGATCTGCAAGAAGGTGGCGAGTGTCGCATAGATGGGTGGATTGCCGACTTCTTTAGCGAGATGCAGCGCACCAGCGTGATCGATATGGGCATGTGACAGGCAGATCGCATCGACGGTGCCGATTTCGCTTAAATCTGGGAAAATGCCTTGTTCAGGGCCTTCGCCAAGATCAAGCAACAGTCGCTTTCCTGATATTTCCAGCAAGAAGGCCGCGGGGAGCTTGCCGCCCAATCCGCTGATTGCCGTCAATCGTGCCATGGTAAGGCTCCCTTCGGCAGGCGATTTGCAAAAAGCGAAGCGATGCCCATGAGTGCCAGAACAATCAGGATCATCAGGCAGCCGACAGCAGCGGCGAGCGTCGAGGAGCCACCTTCTTCAAGGAAGACGATCATTGGCCCGATAGTCCGCGCACTGGATGAAACCAGAAGGATCGATACCTGTATTTCGTTGAGCGCTGACATGAAGACGATGATGCCTCCGGCGATGACGGCAGGTGCCAGCAACGGCAGGATAATATCGCGTATGCGCTGGAAGAAATCAGCACCGGCAACGCGCGCGGCCTCTTCAAGCGACCGGTCGATCTGGGAGAAACCACCCAGCATTGGGCGGAGCGCCAGTGCCAGAAAGTTGGAGAGATAAGCGGCGAGGATGATCCAGATCGTGCCGTAAATACTAAAGCCTAAAAGTGGCAGCGGCAGGAGAAAAAACAGGATCATGGCGACGCCGAGAATAATGCCGGGAAGCACATAGGATAGCTCTGCCGCCATCTGGATCAACCGCACAAGCGTGCTCTTTTTCCAACTGATGAAATAGGCGAGCACCAGCGAAATGACGCTCAGAAGAATGACGGTCGTGACCGTTAGCATGAAGCTGGTTGCAAAAGCATCGCGGATCGAGACGTGATGGAAGAGCGCATTGGTGTAGTTTGCAGGCGTCACCGTATCAAGGCTGAGCTTCTGGCCAAAGCCCTTTACCAGCGATGTTGCGACGAGCGCCGACATCGGCAGCAGGAGCGTTGCTGCGAGGTAGAGCCACGCACCGATCTCGACGGGTGTTTTCCAGCGACCAAGATTAATCTGCGCTGGTCGTCCACCCTCCTCGACACGCAGGTCACCACGTCCGCCAAGCCAGGTGCTAAGGCCAAGAGCGATCACGGTGATCAATGAGAGAAGCAACGACAGCGATGCCATATCAGACAGTGCTGAAGGACCGTAGCTGTTCAATTGCTGATAGATGAGCGTAATGAGTGTTGGAAAGCGGGCGGGAATGCCGAGCATGGCCTGTATGCCGAAATTGCCAATCGCTGAGACGAAGGCAATGGCTGCGCCGGCAAAAATGCCTGAGCGGGCAAGCGGGAGCAGAATAGTGAAGATGAGCTGAACATTCCCGGCACCCGAAGCGCGTGCAGCTTCCGAAAGATTTGCTGGAAGGCGGCGCAGTGCTGCGCGTACGGTGAGGAAGACCAATGGTGCGTTATAGATACCGAGCAGGAAGATTATCCCCCAGGCGGAAAATAGCGGATGACGCATGCCGGGCGTGAGTGCCAGACCAAGAAAGCCCAGAACCGGGCTGGTCGGTGAAAAAGCTTGCACCCAGGCGAGCGCCGTCACCTGTGGAGGGATCATCAGCGGTAGCACAAAACCGAAAACCCAGGCAGCCTTGTAACGCATATTGCCATGAACGCTCAGCAGTGCGGCAAGGCTACCAATGATGACAGCAAGCAGTGTCGAGGCCAGTGCCACGTAAAGAGAATTAATTGCTGCGGTAAAAACACGGGGTTTTGCGAGCGTGTTCCACGCACTGGTTAGATCTAGAATGCCCTCTGGTGCGATGGCCGTCAGCGCCAGTCGGCCAAGTGGTGCCAGCGAGATCGTTGCCACGAAGAGCGCGAGAATACCAAGTATGATGGTCTCAGGGCCAGGGTGGAACGCCGGCCTGAGCCGACGTTCTCCTGGTATGACTGCCGTAGTGTCTGTCATCGATCAGCCGCCGAAGACTTCCGTAAACTGCTCGCGCACCGCCTTGTCGTTCTTAACGGCCTTGTCGGCATCCATTGGCAAAAGCTTGATTTCAGAGAGCTTCGGGAAGCCGGCTGGCGGCGTTACAGACGCGTCGATTGGAAGGTTACCTTGTTTGGCAACCAGTTCCTGACCTTCTTTCGACAGCAGGAAGTCAACAAAACGCTTTGCAGCTTCCGGCTGCTTTGCGGTCGACATGATGGCGACCGGCTCTGTGATGAAGGAAACGCCGTCCGTCGGGAAAATCAGATCGACTGGTGAACCATTTGCTTTGGCTCTGATGACGTCTGCGTCTGCGATGATGCCGTATTTGGAAAGACCGCTTGCAACAGCCTTAAGGGCCGGACCATTGCCCCCTTCCGGTGCAACGTCGAGTTCGGCGAGCTTTTTGTAGAAATCCCAGCCGATGCTGTCGGCGTCGATGACGCTATGTAGATGGTTGAGGGCGGCACCGGAATAAAGCGGGCTTGGTACGGCGATTTGTCCCTTATTATCGTCGACAAGCAGCTCGCTCCACGTTGCAACCGGCTTGGCTATCTGCGTGTTGTAGGCGATGCCCGTGGAGATGATCTTCGTGCCGAAGAACATTTTGTCCTTGTCAAAGGTGCTGGCATCGTAGCCATCCACCTTGGCTTCCGGATAGGCCATCAGGCGTCCTTCAGCCTTGAGCTGACCGAGATTGATGGTATCGGCAACCAGAAGCAAATCCGGCTTCACTTCGCCAGCGGCGATTTCAGCGCGCAGGACGTTCATCAACTGGCTTGTACCATTGCGCGTCCATTCCACTTTGATGTCAGGATATTTGGCCTGAAACGCATCCACCGTCTGTTGCGCGATTTCGGGAGACTGGGACGTGTAGAGCGTAATCGTTTCAGCGCTTGCCGTTCCTGCCATAAGGACCAGCGCGAGGGTGGAGAGAAAACGCATAAGATATTCCTTGGATTTTGTGTTGGGAGGAGAGGAAGAAAATCAGGCTGCCTCGGGAATGACCCAGCCATCCCCGACGCGAACCGAGATCGTGTCGCCAGCAGAAATGGGATGGTCATGGGAGGCATGAAGGCTGAGAGACAAATCGGGCGCATGTTGAGGGCGGAAATGCACCTGCACATGGCTACCACGATAGGTGGTGTGCTCAACCTGCGCGCTAAAGCCTTTATCGGGATTGTCCGCAAGCATCAGATCGCCCGGATGCACACCGAGGCTGGCTTCGGTCTTTCTTATCTGATCCTTGCGGGCGCGCACTTCGCTGCGGTGTCCGAAAATATCAACATTGACAAGCCCCTCAGCACTCCCACGCTGGAGATCACCGACGGGCAGGACAAGGCCATTGCCGATAAACCGTGCCACCATTTCGCTTTGCGGTTCGCGGTAGAGTTCGTTTGGCCTTGCGAACTGCACGATGCGTCCGGCATCCATCACAGCGATCCGATCTGCCAGCGCCATTGCTTCTGATTGATCATGGGTTATGTAGACCATCGTCGCGCGGGTGCGGCGGTGAAAGTCGGAAAACTCGCGTTCCATTGCAGCGCGCAGATGCACGTCAAGATTGGCAAGAGGTTCATCAAGCAACATGACCGATGGGCTCGCGGCGAGACAGCGAGCGAGCGCTACGCGCTGGCGCTGACCGCCGGACAGATCGGCAGGCGCGCGATCAGCCAAAGTTTCCATTCCGACTGTTGCAAGGGCATCGATACTGCGGCGGCGACGTTCGTCCGAGGAAACACCGGCAATACGCAAGGCGTATCCGACATTTTGCTCGACACTCATGTGGGGCCACAGTGCATAGTTCTGGAATACGATGCCAACATTGCGTCGCTCTGGCGGCAAGCTGTTATCTGGCGAAGCAATGATTTCGTTATCGAAATGCAGCGTGCCGGAATCCATTTGTTCAAAACCCGCAATCAAACGCAGCATGGTTGTCTTGCCACAGCCAGACGGCCCAAGAATGGCGACGAATTCGCCGTTCTCGACTTGCAGCGAAACGTCATTGAGGACACGCTTCTTTGAAAAAGCCTTGGTAATTCCCCTAAGAGAAATCGAAACCATCGCGATAGAAATCCCGGTTTTGTCTATTCGATGCCCGCCAAATCAGCTGCGGTTGCATCATCTGCACTCGTGTGCACAATAGGGATGCCGTGCTTCAGTTTTATGACGGATGGCGGCCAGTTCGGGGGGCAGGGATGAAGAAGAAGTTCGTAACATCTGCAGATGTGGCGAAGCGTGCAGGCGTGTCACGCTCAGCCGTGTCTCGCGTCTTCACGCCGGGAGCTTATGTGTCGTCCGAGGTTCGTGAACGGGTTCTGCTGGCAGCGGAAGAGTTGGGCTATCGGATCAACCGCTTGGCAAAGTCGTTGCTGACCGCGCAGTCGAGTCTTGTAGCAATCGTCGCTTCGAGATTATCTGAACCTTTTATTGCAGCGCAGATTGACGCGCTGACCGCAATGCTGGCTAGTCTTGATCTGCAACCGCTTCTTCTGAACAGTGGAGCGAAGCGCGACATGACTTCGATTATGAAACTCGTTCTAGAATATCGGGTGAAAGCCGTTATCATTTTATCCGGCGCACCTCCGGAAGAACTTGTCGAGCAATGTGTCACCAGCCAACAACGCACCATTCTTATTAATCGTGAGTCGATCAACGGTAAAGGCGATGTCATTCGAACGGATGATCACGCGGGTGGAGGGTTGGCAGCGCGTCATCTGATAGAAGCTGGTTACCGCAACCTTGCGGTCGTACGGGGGGCGTCGAATACACCGAGCCAGCGTCGTCGGGCCGAAGGCTTCATTGAAGCGGCGACAAAAGATGGTATTGCCGTCTGGCATTGGCAAGCTGGAGAAGGCGGCTACAAAAGCGGCTGCGATGCTGCGTACGCGTTTCGAGCAAACGGTGAGGTGAGTGGTGTATTCTGCACAACCGATCGTATTGCTCTTGGGTTTCTCAACACTTCCAGATTTGAATTGGGTCTGGATGTACCAAAAGAAATTGGAATCGTCGGCTTTGACGATATAGAAGAAGCCGGTTGGCCCTCCCACGCCCTGACGACCATCCGGCAACCAGTCAGTTCCATCGTTAATGCCGTTGAGGCAATATTGCTATCAGATGAACTGAGGACTTTGGCTCAGCATCAGATCGTACCAGTAGAGCTAATTAGACGGCAAACAACTCTGTCTTTATCACCCTCTCATCAGTGTGCCTGAATATGGGTGCATGAAAATTGTTTGCGTCGCGGAAGTCAGTGTTGGAAAGAAAACATCAAAGACAGAGTTGCTTTATTGGTCCAAAATGGCGGTGACTTCATCTTTTAATATGCGAGCATATTCGCCTAAAGCATTTGGTGCGAGTTTAGCACCAAGTATAGTAAAGCCTATGGATGCTCCGGCGGTAACACCGTCGGTAAAAATGGGAACAGCAATGCCAACGATTCCTTTTATCAGCTCTTCGTCATCCACTGCATATCCGCGTTCACGCGTTTGTTCTATCAACTGGCGAATTCTGTCTACGCTCAGGCCTCTGTAGCTTGAATAACGCTCTAAATTTGCGCGAATGATGAAGTCCTGCTCATCCTGATCAAGGTAGGACAGCATAGCTATTGATCCCGGACCAACCCCTAAAGGGACTGAGCCGCCAATCATTCCAGTTAACGTAGGAACCACGCATTCTCCGTCCCGACGGTCAAGGCAGACGGAATCGTGGTTGAACCTTGCCATAAGATGGACGGTATCTCCGGTGCGGCGGCGCAATCGGGTAAGTGCAATTTCGCAACGGCTGATAAGTCCGGGGCCCCGCGCAGCACGGGCACCGTAAATCGACATGCGCGCCCCTAAGCGATAGCAGCGCTTCTTATCATCTCGTGCAAGAAGTTTGTGGCCGACAAGCGTGTTGAGGATGCGGTGGCAAGTGGCGTTATTGAGGCCAGATAATTCCGTAAGTTTCTTCAGTGTTAGCCCTTCATTGCCTCCATCAGCGACCAGATCAAGCAATTGCACGGCGCGATCCAAAAGTTGCGTGCCGCCGGTTGTGGAAGTTTTGGGACTTTTAATCATCAATTCTCACATTATGAAAAACTATGGCAAGATAACTTGTATAGTGAGAATTATCGGTGTTCAATGCTGAAAAATAAGCTGCCCGGGAAAATGACTAAATAAATGGCGGCTTCTTGCTGGTGGATTCTGAACATTCTGAAAAAGGGAACTTCAATGATTAAGAAACTTGTTTTGTCGACGGTTGCCGTCTGCGCTCTGTTGTCTGCGCAAAGCGCTATGGCTGATACGCTTTCGACCATCAAAGAGCGTGACAAACTCGTTGTTGGCGTCAAAAACGATTATGCACCTTATGGTTATCTCAATGACAAGGGTGAAATTGTAGGCTTTGAGATCGAGCTGGCGAAATATGTAGCGAAAGAGTTGCTGGGCTCTGAAGACAAGATCGAGCTCGTGCCCGTTGTTGCTGCAAACCGTATTGAGTTCCTGTCTGCTGGTCGCGTCGACGTTGTGTTTGCTACGCTCGGAATTTCGCCTGAGCGTGATCGCGTTATCGATTTCACCACTCAATATGTTTCGGCAGGCGGCCCATCGATCATGATGGCGAAAGAAGCCAAGCTGGACAAGTGGGACCAGTTCAAAGGTCAGGCAGTTTGCGGCATTCAGGGATCATACTTCAACAAGAAGATGACCGAAGAATTCGGCATGAAGCTGGTTGCATTCAAGAACCCGCCGGAAGCCTATCGCGCGCTCAAGGATAATCGCTGCATCGGTTTCGTTTTTGACGACATCACGCTTCGCATGAAGCTGCGTGAGGCGGATTGGGCCGGTTACAAGATCGCTGTTCAACCTTACGAGTTCGCGCCAATGGGCGGCGGCATTCGTGAAGGCGACGTGGCTTTCAAGGAAGTCGTCGATAAAGCGATCCACAAAGCTGAAGCCGAAGGCAAGCTCATTGAATGGGAGAAGGAATTCAACATGCCTGCTTCCGACTACATTGCAGAGCGAGCGAAAGCTGCCGCTGCCGCAAATAACTGACGTCAAGACGGAGAGACACTTTTGTTCGGTCTTGATTATTCATGGCTCGGTGATCCGACCTACCAGCATTGGTTGGTGATTGGTGTTCTCAATACTATTCAGCTCGCAGCGATTTCTTCCTTCGCTGCGGTGCTGATTGGAATGTTGGGTGCGCTTGGTCTGACACTGCGCGTTTATTGGCTCGATGCGCTGATAGAGCTTTTCGTGGAAGTGTTTCGCAACACGCCGCCACTGCTGCAAATGCTGTTTGCGTATTTTACCCTATCGACTTTAGGTTTGAAGGTTGTCGATCCGGTAACGGGTCTTTCCGTTCCGCTGTTGAGCGCATTTGCGTGTGCTGCCATTTCACTAAGTCTGTTTGGCGGCGCTCTGGCAATCGAGGCGTTCCGTTCGGGCATTGATACAATGCCGCGTTCGATTATCGAAGCTGCGCGTTCGCTTGGCTATAGCCGCTGGTCACGCTTTTGGCGGGTCGAAGCGCCAATCGCAACACGCATTTGCCTTCCTGCGTTGACGAATATCCTGAGTAATCTTTTCAAAACAACGTCTCAGGCCTCGGTCATTACTGTGCCTGAGCTGATGTATTATGCGGGTCAAATCTACAACGATAATTTCCGCACACTGGAAGTTATGCTGTTGGTATTGCTGATCTATGTGACCCTTGTGTCCATATTGACCTATGGCATGGCGAAGCTGGAAGCATGGATGGCTTTCCCTGGTTATGGCAAGGCGGGCTGATGATGAATAATCTTTTGACCTACGATAACAAGAAGAAGGCAGTCCTTCTCTTCATCGCCCTTGCCATCGCAACGTGGATCGCCATTGATGCGCTTTCCGGTGGTGCCGATCAGTGGCGCAGAGTCGGCGTGCGGCTACCGTTGCTGTTGACCGGCTCTGGTTCGGGATGGCCAATAACTGGTGGGTTTGCGCTCAACATTCTGCTGTCGATTGCGGCAATGGCACTGGCAACAGCATTGGGAACCATTCTTGGCCTGTCCACAATGGCTAAGACTGCGGCTGTGCGTATTCCGGCTTTGCTGGTGATGAATTTCCTTCGCAACTCACCCTGGTTGGTGCTGCTGTTTGCGATGCTCTACATCATCCCGTTTGAAATGCACATTCTGGGTTTTGTCATCCCGTTTCCAACATTCGTGAAAGCGGTCATTGGTTTGGCGTTGCCGACAGCTGCGAATTTTTCGGAAGTCATTCGCGGTGCGGTGCAGTCGATCCATACCGGCCAGTGGGAAGCGGCGCGATCCCTCGGGTATACACCCACCCAGATCTATCGCTACGTGATCCTGCCGCAAGCGTTTCGACGCATGATCCCCGGCTGGATGAACCTTTATGCGCTGTTGATGATCGCCACTTCGCTTGCGACGGTGACCGGCATTCAGGACGTTCTGACCATTCTGAACACGTCCATTGCCATGGAGAGCGAGCGTGCGCTCGTCTACTTCTACTTGACCGTGCTCTTCCTGTTCTTTGCCTACTGCTATCCGATCGCGGTGTTTGCCCGCCGTCTGGAACGTGCAGTCAAGGGAGATAATCTATGAACCAATCTGCCCCCCTCATTGAAATCAAAAATGTCCGCAAATCCTTCGGCAGTTTCGAAGTTCTCAAAGGCATTGATCTGTCGGTCAAAAAAGGCGAGGCCGTATGTATCATCGGGCCTTCGGGTTCCGGTAAGTCGACGATCCTGCGCTGTATCAACGGTCTGATCCCGATCGATCACGGGTCCATTCGTGTCGGACCCTATCAGGTTCATGAGATGAAGACCGAAAAAGCCATGCGTCCGCTTCGTCACGAAGTCGCAATGGTGTTTCAGCAATACAACCTGTTTCCGCATAAAACAGCGCTGGAAAATATTATGATGGCGCCCATTCAGGTGCTGGGTCATGATCGTGCTGAAGTCGAGAAGCGTGCGCGTAAACTGCTTGAAAAAGTCCGCCTTTCAAACAAGGCTGACAGCTATCCCGGCCAGCTTTCCGGTGGTCAGCAGCAGCGTGTGGCGATTGCGCGCGCACTTGCCATGCAGCCGGAAGTCATCCTGTTCGACGAAGTGACCGCCGCGCTTGATCCTGAAACTGTGAAAGACGTTCTTCTGACCATTCGTGAACTGGTGGAAGATGGGCTGACCTGCATTCTCGTTACCCACGAGATGAAGTTTGCCCGCGAAGTCTCACACCGCGTCTGCTTCACCGATCATGGAATGATTGTTGAGAGTGGGCCTCCTGCGCAGATTTTCGATAACCCGCAGGATCCGCGCACACGAGAGTTCTTGGGGCAGGTTCTCTAATCCAACATCAAACATTCACTACGCTGCGACCTCTTCTCACGGTGTCGATGGCTTCGCTTTTGGCACTGTTTCATTCCAAGAAGGACGAGCCCTCAGGCCCGATGTTCCATGTCCCGTTATGATAATATTTATGCCGAGAATTTCAAGGAAGCACCTTATTGGTGGGAGGCTGCGCAGCCCGAAACCAACCTTGATCCGCTGCCCACGCGTGTTGATGTTGTTGTCGTTGGGTCTGGCTATGCCGGGCTGAATGCAGCCACACATCTCGCGCGTGCGGGGCGATCGGTTGTCGTGCTCGACAGTGAGCAACTGGGCGCTGGTTGTTCCACGCGTTCCGGCGGCATGGTTTCCAGTGGACAAAAGCTTGTGGTTGGCGGTGCAATTAACGGCATTGATCCGGCACTTGTGTCGCGACTGATCGGTGAGAGCAATGAGAGCTTCGATTACCTAAAGACACTGATCGACAGCGAAAATCTGGATGCCGGACTGACATTGACCGGACGCTTCTTCGGCGCTTACACAGCCCGAGATTACGACATTCTCAAGCGGCATGGTGCGCTTCTTAACGAGAAGACAAGCGTTACAGTTCATCACATTTCCCGTGCCGAGCAGCGTTCAGTTATTGGGTCGGATTATTATCACGGCGGCATGCTGGTGGATGATTATGGTGGTTTGCATCCTGCCATGTTTCATAAATCATTGCGTGAACGTGCAAAAGCCGCCGGTGTCCAGCTTCGTTCCCATGCGCGTGCAGGCCGTGTGGAAGAAGGTGGCAATGGTGAAAAAATTGTGCCGACTGCTCGCGGTTCTATTCGCGCGACGAATGTCATTTATGCCACCAATGGTTATACCGGCAATGACGCTTCGCCTGAACTGGCCCGACGCTTGGTTCCAGTCAAAAGTTATCAGATCGCAACCGAGCCATTGCCAGCCGATCTGCTTGCGCGATTGATCCCGAATGGCCGGATGGTGTCGGACACAAGGCGTGATCTTATTTATACGCGTGTATCGCCAGATGGCACGCGTATCCTGTTCGGATCGCGTCCCGGCGTTTTTGAGATGAGCGAAAAACAGGCAGCAAAGCGCATTTACGCACGTATGCTGGCGATCTGGCCTGAACTTTCCGGCGTTAAAATCACACACTCCTGGGTGGGGAGCGTCGCTATGACTGCCGACAAGATTGCGCATATTGGTGAACGCGATGGTGCGCATTTTGCGGTTGGTTGCAATGGCAATGGTGTCGCTCTGATGACCTATCTTGGATATCAGGTCGCGCGGAAAATTCTCGGCCAGCAGAACATGCCGTCTGCCTTTGATCGCGAGAAATTCATGGCAATTCCTCTTTATTCGGAAAAGCCGTGGTTCCTGCCACTCTTTACGGGCTGGTATCGGTTGCGCGATTTTCTCGACCGTCCGGGTCGATAAATCATCAACCAAACTTACAGCATATATTATCAAAGTGAGTTCTATAAATGAAGCCGCTTTCTATTCCGGTCGCACCATTTAAGGGCGAGGATACACTGCCGAAAGCTGTCGACGTTGTCATTATTGGCGGCGGCATTGTTGGCATTTCCACTGCACTTGAACTTGCCGAACGGGGCATATCGGTCGCTGTTTGCGAAAAAGGCGTCATTGCTGGCGAGCAATCCTCGCGCAATTGGGGCTGGACACGTCAGATGGGACGCGATGAGCGCGAATTGCCTCTTTGTATGCATTCCGTTGAACTCTGGTCCAAGATGAATGCTCGCATTAATCGCGAAACCGGCTGGCGCCCTACTGGTATCAGCTACCTATCTTATACGAAGCGCGAGCTTCAAGACTGGTTAGCGTGGGAAGAGATAGGCAAGCGCCACGGCGTCGATGCCCGTATGCTGACGCCTGGCGAAATTGCCGAGAAAATTCCGGGCAATAACGGCAATCTTCTTGGCGTTTTGCACACTGGATCAGATGGACGCGCCGAGCCGTGGATAGCTGTACCGGCCATGGCGGAAGCTGCCCGCGAAAAGGGTGCGCATATTATGACCGGCTGCGCGGTGCGTGGTATCGAAACCACTGCCGGACGGGTCAGTTCAGTTGTGACGGAACGCGGTGAGATCCACTGTCAGGCTGTGGTGCTGGCTGGTGGTATCTGGTCGCGGCTCTTTGCGGGCAATATGGGGATTGATTTTCCCCAATTGAAAGTTATAGGCCCCGTCGCACATGTCGATGGTGTTGAAGGCATGACCGACATGCCTGTGGGGGCAGGTGATTTTGCTTATCGCAAGCGCCTTGATGGCAGCTTCACCATTGCGGTGCGTAATCTCAACCTTGCCCCCATAACACCTGACCATCTGCGGCTTTTCACCGAATTTGCACCAACATATCTGACCACATGGCGTGAACTGAGCCTGCGTTTTAACTCGAGCTTTTTTCAGGAGCTTGCAATGAAACGCAAATGGAAGCTCAACGAGAAGACCATTTTTGAACAATGCCGCGTCATGGACCCGCCTGCGAATGCCGGTTTCACGCCTAAAGCTCTGCGCAACATGACACGGCGCTTTCCCGGCTTTGCTAAGGCACGCGTGCTGAACGAATGGTCCGGCGTGATCGATGCCACACCGGATGCGATTCCGGTTATCAGCCCGATCCATCACATTCCCGGTTTCCATATTGCATCCGGCTTTTCGGGACACGGCTTTGGAATCGGTCCCGGTGCCGGGCAACTGATGGCCGATCTGATTACCGGCGATCGGACAAGTGTCGATAGAAAAGTCTTCGACATCAGTCGCTTGCGTCCGCGCTACTCGGAAGGGAATGCCGGTAAAAGCCACTCACATGTTTAGGTTCTAAGAACTGATTGATTATCGCTCAAGGAGGAACAGGTATGAGCATACGTACGCAATCGCAGACATTTTCCGATACACCGCGCGACTATCGCAATTACATCAACGGTGCATTCGTACCTGCTGGTAGCGAGTTGATTGACGTTACCAACCCCGCAACGGGTGCGTTGCTCGGTCGAATTCCAGAAACAGGCGCAGATGAAGTTGATGCAGCGGTCAAGGCTGCGCGCGCTGCGCAAGGTGCTTGGGAAAAGCTTCCGCCGATCGAGCGTGCCAATTATCTGCGCAAGATTAGCGCCAAGCTGCGTGAACATCGTGTTGAGCTTGCCGATATTATCGTCAAGGAACAGGGTAAGGTTCGTGGTCTTGCACAGGTCGAGGTCGATTTTACCGCCGATTATATCGACTACATGGCTGAATGGGCACGCCGGATTGAAGGTGAAGTGCTCACCAGCGACCGCCCAAATGAAACCATGCTGCTTCTGCGCAAGCCGCTTGGTGTGGTTGCTGGTATCCTTCCGTGGAATTTCCCATTCTTCCTGATTGCCCGCAAAATGGCGCCTGCGCTGTTGACCGGCAATACAATTGTTATCAAGCCAAGCGAAGAAACACCGCTGAACGCCTATGTGTTCGCGGAGCTTCTGGCGGAAACCGACCTGCCAAAGGGCGTGTTCAACCTTGTGGGTGGTCGTGGCCGTGTTGCTGGTGAAGCGCTTGCCTCTCATCCCGGCATTGATCTGATCACCTTTACAGGCAGTGTTGGTACGGGTTCGCATATCATGCAGCTCGCCGGCAAAAACCTTACCAAGGTTAATCTCGAACTGGGCGGCAAGGCACCGGCAATCGTGCTTAAAGATGCTGATCTCGATCTGGCAGCCAAAGCGATCTATGACTCCCGCGTTATCAATACGGGTCAGGTCTGTAATTGTGCGGAGCGCGTTTATGTCGAACGCCCTGTGCACGATGCGTTCGTCGCGAAACTGCAGGCCCTGTTCGAAACCACGCGTTATGGCGATCCGTCTGTCGAAGACGATCTGCATATGGGCCCACTGGTCAATCAGGCAGGACTGGACAAGGTCGCTCAAGCTGTCGATACGGCTCGCGCGCAGGGCGCAACAGTTGTGCTTGGCGGCAAGGTAGCCGACCGCGCTTCGGGCTTCCATTATGAACCGACGCTGATTACCGATGTTACGGCTGATATGGACATTATGCGTAAGGAAACTTTCGGCCCTGTTCTGCCAGTACAGATTGTTGATAGTTTGGATGAAGCAATCGCATTGTCGAATGATTCCGATTATGGCCTGACATCTTCGGTCTACACGCGTGATCTTTCTGCTGCCATGCAGGCTTCACGCGAATTGAAGTTCGGTGAAACCTACATTAACCGTGAAAACTTCGAAGCGATGCAGGGCTTCCATGCAGGTCGCCGCAAGTCGGGTATCGGTGGTGCCGATGGCAAACACGGCCTATACGAGTTTACCGTAACGCACGTCGTTTACATCCAAAGCTGAAGAAGCTCTAAAGTCTGGAAGAAACGGCTCAGAAACTCAAATTTTCTGGGTCGTTTTACAAACAGCGTTTTGTAACGACGGTAAGGCTATTTTCGTCATATCCGGCTCAAGGAATTATCATGGAACAGAAGCGAACGATTTTGATCTCTGGAGCCAATCGCGGCATCGGAGCTGCGACTGCACAAGCATTTCTCGCTGCGGGCTGGAATGTATCGCTTGGTATGAGAAATCTACAAATGCCGGATTGGGCGGATGCAGCATCGACACAAGTTCAAGCCTATGATGCGGGCGATCCTGAGATGGCAAATCTTTGGGCCGAGGCAGCGCTGCAACGCTTTGGTCGTATTGATGCGGTTGTTGCCAATGCAGGCATCATGGTTCGCAAGTCCGTCATCGAAGCAAGCGATGATGAATTTGGAGCGCTGATGGATGTCAACGTCAATGGTCCGCGATTGCTGGTCAAGGCTTGCTGGGACGCTTTGGTGAAGACTGGAAAGGGCCGTGTTGTGATTGTTGCTTCCCTCTCGGGAAAACGTGTAAAATCGGCTGCATCTGGCTCGTATTCGGTATCAAAATTTGCTGCGCTGGGGCTTTCCCATGCAATTCGTCATGCTGGATTTGATAAGGGTTTACGATCCACAGCCATATGCCCCGGTTTTGTTGCAACTGATATGGGAACGCCTCTTGCATCGCCATCCGATGAGTTGACGCGCCCGGAGGATGTTGCAAGCTCGATACTTCACATTGTTAGTTTACCCAACAGTGCCAGCGTTTCAGAGTTCTGGGTGAACAGCCTTTTGGATGATTCCTATTAGAGGAAGAAAACCTTCACGAAGCGAGGTATGTCACGATTACGCCACGCTGCCGAAAGTAAGCCTGCATAAGCTTTCTACCAGAGCGGTTATTCTGAACAAGCTTTGCCGGGTCGAATATCGCCTCTTTTAAACCCGCTTGAGTCAGTGCTGCCTTGAGCGTCGCGATATGCAAATCGATGTCGGCATTATCCGCTTGGAGCGATTCATAAATGCGGTTTGTTGCATCTTCTACTGTAGGTTCGTTCACGACTACACTCCTGCTGTCATTTGGACGGCGTTTAGCACATTCTTCGCTGGATCACTAGAGCGGTTCCCGATTGGACGGAATCGCAACAACCGCTCTATCTAACTGTTTTATAATAATATCGCTCGCGAAACTGCTTCGCACTTTTTCTGGAAATTCTCTAATCTGAAGTCGTTGAGGTTTTGAGTTGTGTGCAATGATGCTAACGAAGAATCTGGCATGCCCGTCGTTCGGGCACACCCAACTCTATCGTTATAAAATCTACACCGCTTCAGCCGGGCTTGACCCGAAAGCTGTTGCAGCCACAGCGCAGATCAGCCACTCATATTTTGTGGCTGATTTTGCGGTTGACCAAGCAGTACGCGAATTCGCATCGTTACTTTAACGATGCTTTTGAAGCTTTCGTTTGTAATTTTCCCAGATCTACAACAATTGCTGCGGCTTCGTTCTGAAGAACATCCTTAACGTCCTTGCGAGCTTTTTCGAGAGCAAGATCATCGCTTAGGTTTCGTTCATTGGACTGCAAACCGTCATCGTTCTGGTTTGACGACTGCGAGCGAGCCGCCTGTGCGTCCATTTCGGAGCGGCGCTCAGTTTCATTAAGAGAAATCGTTGATTTCTCACGGTTTGTCTTCAATGCCGAAACATCATCTGCGAAGCGTTGGAATTCAGCATCGCTTTTGATGCGTTCATCGTGCAGTTCCTGTAATTTTGGAACGAATGCTTTTGCATCGCCAAAAGATTTGTGTTTAGCAGCCTGTATCTGGGTCCAAGGTAAGGCGTTGTCAAAGCTCGCTTCACCAACAGTCTTGAGATTGAAAAGTCCTGGTAAGTTTATATCGGGCGACACACCGCGCAACTGTGTCGTATCACCGTTCACCCTGAAAAACTGGGCGACCGTAAATTTAATCTCACCGAATTTAGGTTCAGGATTCCGTGCCACTTCGTCCAGATTGACAACCGTCTGCACGGTGCCTTTGCCGAAGCTTGGCTCACCAATTATAACGCCGCGATCATAATCCTGTATCGCAGCCGCGAATATTTCGGAAGCTGATGCCGACCCACGATTGATAAGTACTCCAAGTGGTCCTTTCCATGCGGGGACAGAACGATCATCTCTTTCGACTTTGATCTCACCGCCAGCGTTACGCTGCTGGACGACTGGACCTTTTCCGATAAATAAGCCCGTCAGATCAATCGCTTCACTGAGCGAACCACCGCCGTTATTTCGCAAATCGATTAGAATCCCATCAACTTTCTCCGTGCTTAATTCACTGAGAAGTTTGGCAACATCCCGGGTAGCACTTTTGTAGTCCTTATCGCCTTTCCTTCGCGCTTCGATATCTTCGTAAAATGCAGGTAGGGCAATGACACCGATTTTACGTGTTTCAGCGCCGTCCTTTACAGACAGAATGGATTTCTGCGCAGCTTGCTTGTCAAGGCTGATCTTGTCGCGAACCAGGCTAATAATTGTATGCTTTCCATCGACTCCGACATCTGCGGGTAATATCTCCAGGCGCACAACAGAGTCTTTGTCACCGCGTATGAGCTGAACGACTTCATCAAGCCGCATTCCGACAACTTCTTTTATAGGTCCCGTTTCGTCCTGACCGACCCCGACAATACGATCACCCACGGAGAGTTTGCCCGAAAGTTGTGCAGGGCCTCCGGCGGTAAGTTCGCGGATGGTGGTAAAGTCATCTCGCTCTTGTAGCACTGCCCCGATCCCAACAAGGGAAAGCTTCATTGCAATATCGAATTCGGCGGCAGCATTGGCACCAAAGTAATCCGTATGCGGGTCGATCGAGGTTGTATAGGCAGCCATAAATAGCTGGAATACGTCGTCAGCTTTAGACTTAGAGGCTCTTGAAAGTGAGTTGTCGTACCGCTTGGTGAGCGTCTCACGAATGGACTGATCATCTTTCCCGGCGAGTTTCAGTCGTAGCCAGTCGTTCTTGACGCGCTTTCGCCATAGGTCATCGCGCTCTGCCTCAGTTTTAGGCCAAGGTTCTTTTTTGCGGTCGACCAGAAAACTCTCTTGTACATTGAAGTCGAATTTTTGATTAAGCAGATGCTCTGCGTAGGACATTCTGTCAGCAATACGCTGATTATAGATGTTAAAGATAGCAAACGGGATACTCAGATCCTGCTGCTTGATTGCATCATCGATTTCTTTGCTACGTGTCTTGAAACTATCAATGTCTGATTGCAAAAAAATGAGCCTCTCTGGGTCAAGGGTCTCAATAAAGCGATCCATAATTTTGACCGACAATGCGTCGTCCAACAATACGGGCTTATAATGAAAGCGCTGGAGAAATTCGGACGTTAGTTGAGCAGCTTCTGCCTGCTGCGGCAAAGGCTCCAGTACTGGCTGCGAACTAGCTTCTAAAGCATTCGCAGGGGAGCCGATTGCAAGAATGAGACAAAGAAAAGCAAATTTAATATGGCGCACTTTATATCCCGCTTTCGGCTGCTTAGCATTTGATTGGCAGACTATTTGAAATAATTAAGGCTTTTTGGCAACAGATACGAAAAGCAAAAACTCAACAGAAAGCACAAATAGGATTGCGCCGTTCGCTGTGGTTGTCGCGTGAAGGTCAGATAACTTAAACGCAATCATTTCCCTCAGAGTCGTTTTAAGAGCGTATTGAAGCCTATGCTGATATTTTAAGTGCTTAGTGTGATAGTTTTAAGGTAAAGAATTTTTGCCAACGAACGAGCAATTTTCTTCAAATAATAATTTACTATTTCAGTATTATCGATCTATTTTTGAGCGACGTGCCAATAAATAATCTTTCCATATATATCAGGTTGGCCTTTCGCAAAGTCTCATCATGTATTCATGTGGGCTTTTTGAAAAGCGGCATTAAATCCTCGATTGAACCGCACCGGATTTGACGGATTATTCGGTCTCAAGCGTTCAGAGCTTTCAGCTGTTTTGTCGAAAAGAACGGCTAGTCAACGCCCGCCGGGTCGTCCACTGGATCGCTCGTCCGATTCTTAAGAATGGAATGCGTGTGTCGGGAGCGTCGTTTCTCCCAAACAAAGCATTTTTGATGAGCGAACGTCATATCCATCAAACTACAACGTAAATATGAGTATTATATACATATTTTTGAAATGTGCCTTTCATCTCCTGTCTGCAAAACTGGAATTCCTCTAAATGATTGTGGTTGCATGTATTTTTTTGATCCGTTAGATCGAGCGCATCCTAAATAATAGGGATGCGTGTTAGCTCACGTATCGGTAACTTGGACAGGTTAAAATTCGGCGATTTACTTACTGCTTTTCTCAAAGCGCGACCGCGCCTTGAGGCGACAGTGCGTGCACGGACATTAAATCGCGCGACGGCTGAAGATGTTGTTCAGGATGCATGGCTCAAGCTTGATGCTGCGGACGCTATAATTCCCATCGACAATGTGGGTGGTTATCTCTCTCGCGTGGTCAGTAATGCAGTCACTGATCACTTCAGAAAAGAGCGGAGACGTTCTGAGATTGATCACGAACTCTCAGACATATTGTGGGACAATATCGATACGGTTTCGCCTGAGAAAGTGCTGATAGGTCGGGAAAATCTTGCAATTTTGTGCAAGGCTCTAGATGAGCTTCCTGAGAGGTCGCGTGAAATTTTTCTGCTTAATCGCATGCATGGCATTCCGCATCGCAAGATAGCTGATCAGATGGGTATAAGCGACAACGCGGTTTATTATCATATAAGACGCGCACTCGAACATCTTGCGAGATTTCGCGATGAATTCATGTACTGATTTTTGAATTTCTCTTTGGCTAAATCTGATTTCAGACGTTTATACTATCACAACGAGCTCAAATTTCAGCGCTTTGCGCTGAACAAATCGTAAAGTTTTAATGGACGAATCCAAACAACGCTTTGACAATGATCACAATATTGCCATGGATGCTCGCGACTGGATCGTGCGGCTGACCTCTGGTGATGTGAGCGAAGCCGATTTAAAGCGCTTTAAAATCTGGCGGGATGCATCGAGCCTCAATCGTCAGGCATTCGAGCGCGAGAGGCTGTTCTGGCAGGAGTTGCACGCGCTTGAGGTAAAGTCTGTTGCGACGGGTCTCAAACCGGACGCGAAACTTGTATCTCAACCGCGGATGGGGCGCAGGGCGTTTCTGGCAGGCGGCAGTGTGGCAATTGCGGCATCTGTCGCAGCGGCTAGTCTTCCATCGTTAAGCATGTGGTGGAAGGCGGATTTTGCAACAGGCGTTGGACAGCAGAAGGAAGTAACACTTCCAGATGGTTCTTTCGCTTTTCTGAATACAGATAGTGCAATCTTTGTCGACTTTCGCCCCGACTTTCGTATCGTCAATCTTCTAAAGGGCGAGGTTGATTTCCGTGTTGAGCCACAAAAAGTGCCGTTTCGCGTAGCTGCTCTTGGGGGCAGCAGCGATGCACTGGGAACCACTTTTACGGTTCGTGCGATGGATAATCTCGCCACTGTCACGGTCAGCGAAGGTCAGGTTCGTGTATTGGGTGGGACTGACTTAGTCGGTAAAAACGGGGTTTTGCTCAATGCCAGCGAACAGGCCAGCTACTCTGTGGACGATGTCCCGACCCGGGTTCAGCATGTCGATCTGGAAACGGAGCTGGCTTGGAAAAGAGGACGGCTGATTTTTGAAGGTCGCCCTTTCGGTGATGTTGTTACCGATATTAGTCGCTATCTGCCTGAACGGATCGTTCTTGGATCAGGTGTGAATTCCGGTGTACCTGTAAGCGGTGTTTTTGCGACAGGCGAGCTGCTTGCGGCCTTACGCGCATTGTCTGAGACGCAAGGGCTCTCTGTCCATCGCATTCCGGGCGTCGTCATTCTCATTGCCTGATAAATTTTTTTGATAATTTTTCATTTTTCTCTTTGGGCAAATAGCGTGGCAACGCGTCTACATATTGAAGGGTTCAGGCAGCATTTCACCCACAATCCTTAAAACCGGTGTTTCCGGTCTTTCACCTTGACGTCTGTAATAAGGATTGTGACGTTCGATGATAATGATTGATGCAGTTTCGGCAGGTTTTGGGCAGATGCGCCGTAGCCTGCTTGCGAGCTTAATGACAAGTACTGCACTGTGTCTGAGTGCCGCACCTTTTTGTATATCTCTTTCGGCGGCCTATGCACAAACCTCCCAGACGCATAGTTTCAATATCGCTAGCCAGCCGCTTAATCTGGCCTTGAGGCGACTTGCAGACCAGTCTGGAATACAGCTTGCCTATCAGACGTCTGTCGCATCCGGCACCAATGCGCCGGCTCTTTCCGGCATGATGACCAGTGAGGAAGCGCTGTCGCGCCTCTTATCAGGCAGCGGGCTCTCCTATGGCTTTACCGGTGCAAACACTGTGACTATTCGCAGTAAAATGCCAGAAGTGCCACAAACTATGGGTGCGGAAGGTACGACGCTTCTTGATACGATCACCGTTACAACGGGCTTGGGTGTCGTACTCTCGGACGCTCCTTATCAGACCGCGGGATCCAGCAATTATATTTCAGAGCAGGATATAGAGCGCTTTCGTGGCACTTCGGTTGGTGATTTTTTGAAAGGAACACCTGGCGTTCTTTCCGGCGATAATCGTAACAGTGGTGCAGTTGATATTAACGTTCGCGGCATGCAGGGTTTTGGTCGTGTGCCGGTGGTTATCGACGGTGCTCAGCAGCAAAATGTTGTCTATCGCGGCTACTCGGGGGTTGCCTCGCGAAATTACGTCGATCCCGACATGATCGGTGGCGTGATGATTGAAAAAGGTCCGACAACCGGGGTCTATGGCGTCGGCGCTACAGGTGGTCTAGCTGTGATGCGCACACTTGAAGCAGACGACATTATCTCCGGTGATAAGGACTGGGGTATTCGCGTTCGCGGCAGTGTCATGTCAAATACGTCAAGCCCTCCACCGGATGGCACCACCGGTGGCATTTATGGCTATTCGGAGAAATCCTATCGAACGAATTGTAGCTGGGCATGTAATCCGGTTGTGGCACCGCAAACTCTGCCAAATATTAATGACTACATGGCACCAACTGGTATGGATCGCCCGGCATTTCTGGAGCCTACATCGGGCTCCGGAAGCATTGCTTTTGCCAAGCGTTGGGAAAATGCTGAAATTGTTGCAGCCTACGCCCGCAGAAAGACCGGCAATTATCACGCGGGAAAGCGCGGCGATGTTCCTGAGATTGAACGTATCGTTGAGAAACAAGATGTTTCAAGAGGACGGTGGATTGAAAACACCGTTTTCAGGTTAACGGGGTTAAACCGTTATCGAGCCGGTGAAGAAGTACTCAACACATCGCAGGATAACACGTCTTACCTCATCAAAGGCAAGATGACCTTCGATGGCGGGCATTCGCTTAAGCTCGGTTACATGCGCTACAATAGTCATTTTGGCGAGTTGATGCCGTCGGTCATTCTTCGTGGTGAAGGCGTTGTGCAGGCGCCTTTAAGCGAAGTGACGGTCAATACCTTCACGTCGCGTTATGACTGGAATCCTGACGACACCGATCTCATCAACCTGACCGCCAATCTTTGGCATACCAATACCGAAACGCAAATTCTCACGCCTTATGAATTCTTTGGCATAGATATGAGCGATGGCTACTGGGACATTGCAAAAAGAACTGGCTTTGACCTCTCCAATCAAAGCCTGCTTTCAACGGCTTGGGGTGATGTAACGCTGAATTATGGTGGGTCTTACACCTATGAAACACTAGCACCTCCCGATGATATTGATCTTGGCGCATCAGGCGTGACAGCACTTCAACAGGCACGCGATGGATGGCGGCGTGAGGCGAGCGGCTTTGTTTCATCCGAGTGGAAGCCACAAGACTGGCTGAAACTTGAAGCGGCCTTGAGATATACCTGGACACACAGCTACGATAACACTCCAGAACGAATAGTGAGAACCGATACGTATCTGAACAACGATCAGAAAAATGCAGGTTTTGCACCTGTCTTTGCCGCGACCTTCGAGCCAATTGACGGCATTCAGTTTTATAGTCGTTATGCAGAAGCAATCCGTTCACCAAGCCTTTTTGAATCCACATCAGGCTGGTCGTTTGGCGCGGCACCCGCATTGAATGTTAAGCCCGAGCACGCCAAAAACTGGGAATTCGGTTTCAACGTGCTTGAAGATGACGTCTTCACAAGTGGCGATAAACTTCGTTTCAAAGCGGCTTATTTCAATAATACAATCGACAATTATCTGACCCGGACAACGCAGACGGTTACCGAAGCCAATAATGTTCCCTCAGTTGCAATGCGCAATCTGAAATATGCCAAGTTCCGGGGTTTTGAGGCATCGGCTGAATATGACAATGGCCGCTTTTTCACAGAAGCATCCGGCATCTACTATAATCACATGGAATTCTGCACGAACGAAGAGGAAATATACAATATTATAGCCTGTCGTCCCGGCGGCGTATCCAACGGCTTTGCACAATTACATCTTCCACCAAAGATGACAGGTTCAATAACGCTCGGCACGCGCTGGCTTGATGAAAAGCTCGAGCTCGGCGGACGCGTATCATACACCGGGAAGCGCGCGACAGACACATCAAGTGCCAATAGCGGCTTCTATACAGTGGCAATCAACTGGACATCCTATACGCTGGTCGATTTGTTTGGCAGCTACAAGATCAATGATCGAACAACATTCGATTTTGCAATCGATAACGCAACGGATGTATATTACATGGATGCTTTAACGCTTGGTCTCATGCCATCCCCTGGACGAACAGTACGCGCCAGTCTGACTGCAAAGTTCTGACGCGCAGTTTTTGCCTGCTGTGAGGAGCTTCAAGAAATAGGGTGCGACATTTTGTGCCGAGGCAATTTTTTTTGCCTTGGCAGTGCAGAAAATAGTGCTCACAAGCGTCTTAGTAATTAGAGAGCTGATTTCGGGATTACTTCGGCCGGGAATATCTGCTCGCTAACAGGGACAAATGACATGACTGATGCTGCCATACTTCAACAACCCACCGCTCTTCCTCGTTCGAAGCGCCTTAAAGCGCGTACGACAGGGACGCACGAACGTCTCGATCAGAGCATCATGGCCTGCGATCCGTTTGCAAACCTTGAGCGCTATGCGATGTTCCTGAAAGTGCAGTATCAGTTTCATCGGGACATTAACGCGCTTTACGACGATGCAACCCTTGATGCGCTACTACCTGATATGAAAGGGCGGCGTCGTTTTGGTGAGGTTGGCCAGGATCTGATTGATGTCGGTTTCGAGCTTCCCGCAGCCGACAGTACGCCTGCTTTTGTCTCAGATAGGCAGATTGATCTGCCGACAGCACTTGGCTGGCTCTATGTCGCGGAAGGCTCCAACCTCGGTGCAGCTTTCCTGCTGAAAGAAGCTCTGAAGCTTGGTCTTTCAGAGGAACAGGGTGCCCGCCATCTTGCCGGTGCTCCCGAAGGCCGTGGCCTTCATTGGAGGACCTTCACCGCAGCACTTGATGATATCGAACTCACCGACGCTGAAGAAGAGCGTGTTGTCGCTGGCGCGGAAGCCGCCTTTCGCCGCGTTCATGCGCTTGTGCGTGAAATCTTTCATGGTCATCTCTGATCTCAGCGCGGTTGATAGGGATGTTCCTCTATCAGCCTATCCCGATGAGCGGCAACGGGCGGGCTATCTTGCGCTGGGGCTTTTGCTGGTAGTCGCCGCATTGATTGGTCTGCAACTATCTGTGATACCTTCATCTCTGTTTGCCTTTTGCGCCACGCTTTGTTTTGTGCAGCTGTCTCCCAAAATATTGCGTTGGATTCAGGCGACGAGAAGCACACGCCGCATCATTCAAGCATGGCGAGCTACGAACGCTGTGCCTGCCATATTCCGCTGCGGCCTGCTTTCGATGGTCGTTTTGATCTGTCTCGTGGGTCTTGCTTTTGAGCCGCGCCTGCTTGCATTGGAACTTGCGATAAATGTGCTTCTTTGTGCGGTTGTGCTGCTTTTTATGGGGCCTCACGATCGTAAAATGACATACGATACAGAATAAAGATTGTTGCGATGCGATTTACCAGACAGGCTGCGCTTTCGATTGAGGTTCTCGTTCTTTGTGCGAGAGCATCCAATGGTAACGCTGTTACGACGCGTGAAGCGGCAGAGGCAACCGGCACCACAAAGGATCATGCCGCGCAGATCGTGACAGATTTGATCCGTCATGGCTTTCTTGTTGGGACACGCGGACGCGGCGGCGGTATTCGTCTGGCGCGACCGGCTTATACAATCAATGTCGGCACAGTGTTGCGATTGGTTCAGCCGGGCTTCGGTGATCACGCACAGGCATCGAAGGAAGCTGCCGCGAATTCTGCTTTTGGTATGTTGTTGCAAGCTGCAATGCGTTCCTTTGTTGCAGCCTTTGACGATTTCACTATTGCCGATCTGAGCATTGAAACGAGTGACGGACGGCTTGCCTGTCTTGATTGCGATCTGCGCAACCTCATCAATCATGGACAGATGTTATCAGAGCTTCGACGCAAAGGCGAGCAAGCGACGTTGCCTCTTGGTGTTGTTGCATCATGAATGGTGCTTCGGATCATGGACGGGCGATCGGCTGGGCTCCCGAATTTGCACTTTGGGCTGGGGCAAGTCTGATAGTCTTATCGGTGCATGTCGGGACTGCGATGTGGCTTTTGCGTGAGCCGGAAATGCTTGCTGCCGATAACGCGCCGCCTGCAGCCCTTATGATCGAACTTGCGGACATGCCTGAAGCGGCGATGATCGAAGAAAACGAAAATTCGCCTGATCAGGAAACCGCGGATGCAAGTGCGCCAGTTGAAAAGGTTGAGGAACCTGTCGATGAGCCTGAGCAGGAAGCGGTTCAAGCCGAGCCAGAGCCTCTGGAACAGGAGGAACTGGAAGAGGAACTGACACAGCTCGATAAAGTGGAGGTTCCGCTTCCAGCCGCAAAACCGAAGCCGCCAGAGCCGAAGAAAGAGATTGTTCAGAAGGAAAGGCCAGCTAAAAAACGCCAGCAGGATCAGGCATCCTCAAAGCAAGCTGTACAGGCGCAAGCGCAGGTTACACAGTCAAACCGCAATGCGGCACGACAATCGGCATCGGGATTGTTTGCGTCTTCAATGACGCCAGCCCGCTGGCAATCGCGATTGATGGCGCATCTTGAACGCCGAAAGAAATATCCTTCCGGTGCAAGATCACGTCGCGAAGAAGGCGTGGTTTATGTCCGCTTCCGGATCGACGATATGGGCAAGGTTTTATCTGCATCGCTGGTAAAGTCTTCAGGCTGGTCTGAACTGGATAATGAAGTGCTTACGCTCGTGCAGCGTGCGTCACCAGTTCCTGCACCGCCTCCGGGTGCAAATAAGACCATTACGGCGCCGGTTCGATTCAGCAGAAGGTAGTGCGCGTTATTTAGCATAATTATTGGACGGATTTCATTAAAATCCACCTGATCCAATATTGTGTTTTTTCGGTCATAATTATTGGAACCAAATAAGCGCGAAAGCATTTCTCCAGTACACATATGTCATTGAATTAATTTGGAGAATATAAATGCGCCGTATGTTGCTTGCTGCTGCCGCTACAATTGCACTCACTTCTTTCGCAGGTGCGCAAACCGCCACCGTTGCAGAAAAAGAAGTGTTTGTAACGGCCGAACCAACCGCTGTGCTTAGCTACAATCTGATTGGTTTGAATATTGTAAATGGCGATGATACTGCAATTGGCGAGATTAAGGATTTGATTATCGCGAACGGCAAGCTGGCAGGCTACATCGTATCCGTGGGCGGGTTCCTTGGTGTTGGCGAACGCTATGTCATTGTTGCACCGGACGCTGTTGATATCACATATTTTGATGATGATAAGAAATGGTCAGCCGTTATGAATTCGACCAAGGAAGAGATCGAAAAGGCACCCGAATTTAAATATGACGGCCGCTGGGCAAAGTAAAATTTTAACCTTTATGAGCCGCCGTTATGGCGGCTCAGATAGTCGGATCGAAGCCTGCGTCCACCATCGACTTTTCATTGATAGCTCATTTTCTAAAACTTCGTATATTTGGGCAGTTAAAATCAATCCCGGTCAGGAACAAAGGCAGCAAATAAGCGTTATAGTCTAAGCAATACAAAAAGAGTTCTTAGGGAGAATGTTATCATGGGTAGTACAGCTGATAAGGTTTCAGGTAAGGCCAATGAACTCGCAGGCAAGGCCAAGCAGAGCATTGGTAAAGCTATAGATAATAAGGAAATGCAGGCAAAGGGATTGGCTCAGGAAGCCAAGGGTGATGCGCAGCAGGCCAAAGGTAAGGCAAAGGACGCTGTCAAAAAAGTTGTCGACAAAGCCTGATTGCACATTAACAAAATTTCCAAGCTCACCGCGTTGTAGCGGTGGGCTTTTTACACGAACGGGGTATCTGATATTCACGATTACCACGTTCAGTGCTGCGCGGATGATGTCATCAGGGTGATGAACTCAAACAGAAAGATGACGAATAATTCAGCGGCCATATTTGAGATTTTACTGCTCTGTCAACGACTGGGCTCATGTTAAAGGTTGGCCGGTTTTAAAAATTTATTCGACTTACATAACTTTCATCTCGGTCAAACTCTTTAAATAATTAATGGGTCGCTTTGCTTTAGAGTTTAGGGGCCGGAATTTTGATTATTTTGAATCGCTGTTCGGTATGGGGTTCGATGCATTAAATTAGCGTAGTCGGTATACGCTTGCATAATTGCTGCAATAGATTTCCGGAACCTTTGCTATTTTTCTACACGGCCCTATTTGCAAAGGTGTGGGGAATAAAAAGCAAATAAGTAAGAGTGATCATGGAGCGCGGACTTGGAACTGACAACCACTACGTCTCGGCCGCGCATGAGCAATCACGCTTGCCAGCCTTAGCGGCAATCGCGGCAGCTGTTGCCATCCTTTATTTTGCTCAGGATGTATTTTTACCGCTCGCCATCGCTGTGCTGCTGACGTTTATGTTGGCACCAATAGTATCCTTTCTAAGGCGCGCTGGCCTGCCACGTTTATTTGCCATTATCGTGAGCGTGACAGGCGGATTTCTGATCATCGCTTTATTTAGCGCAATCCTGGCCTTCCAGGTTAATGAAGTTGGCCAGAATATCGCGACATATCAATATAATATTATCGAAAAAGTCCGCTCGTTGAAGGAAGCCGGCGCGGAGAATAGTCTTCTTAATCGCTTAAACAATTTGGTTGAGCGTGTTGGCGCTGAAATTAATCAGGATCAGGAAACGAGAACCAATACGACAGCGTCAGGACAACCAGAGCGCAAGCCTGTGCTTGTTGAAATATTTTCACAACGTAATCCCATTGAAACACTTGAGACGATCGTCGGTCCGTTGATACGACCGCTGGCCACCTTGGGGCTTGTGGTGGTAGTCGTGGTCTTTATGCTTCTCGAAAGAGAAGAATTGCGTGATCGTTTTATCCGATTGGTCGGTCATGGTGACCTGCATCGCACGACTGCTGCCTTGCAAGAAGCCGGAAGTCGTGTTGGGCGCTATCTTCTTACACAATTACTGGTCAATATCACCTATGGTGTTCCTCTTGGCATAGGCCTTTGGGTTCTGGGCATTCCCAATGCACTTTTATGGGGTATGTTGGCCATTGTATTGAGATTTGCGCCCTATATCGGCCCGGTCATTGCTTCAATAATGCCACTCTTTCTGGCATTTGCGATCGCGCCTGGCTGGACTTTGCTTTTATGGACAATAGCACTTTTCATTCTTGTTGAACTCATAAGCAACAACATCATAGAACCCTGGCTATATGGGTCGCGTACTGGCCTTTCGCCACTTGCCATCATTGTCTCTGCAATTTTCTGGACGTGGTTGTGGGGGCCAATTGGTCTGGTCCTATCGACGCCGCTGACCGTGTGTTTGGTCGTTCTGGGACGGTATGTCCCGCAATTCCGTTTTCTCGAAATTTTGTTTGGGTCGGAACCAGTTCTCAATCCGGAAGAGCGGCTGTATCAACGCTTACTGGCAGGTGATCCTCACGAAGCGACTGACAACGCTCTAGAGTTATTATCGGAACAGTTTCTGGTCGAATATTATGGAAGTGTGGCTATTCCTGCGCTGCTCATAGCAGAGCAGGATCGCGTCCGCGGTGTTCTCAGCGACACGCAGCTGCATCAAATTTCACAGAGCGCTCGGCTTCTGGTGGCAAATCTTAAACAAATTGCCGATGAAGAAGATAATGAAGAAAACATCTCGATTGAAGCGAGGACCGATAATGAGGCAAGCGAAACTCTGCAACTGCCCTCAGGGGAAAATAAATCGATAATTTGTTTGGGTGGCCGTGGTCCTTTGGACGATGTAACCGCAGTAATGCTGGCGCAAGTCTTGTTGGTCCAAGGGGCCGCAACCAAGATTGTCGATCACGAACACTCACAGCCCAGCCAACTCCGCAAGGCGGATCTCGCCGGAGCTACGGCAATCATACTCTGCGTGCTGGACATGGAGTCCGCACGTCGCGCCAAATTCTCTCTGCGCCGTTTGAAACGCCTCAACCCGGAAGCGAGGGTCGGTTTGGCTATATGGCAGCCGATTATGAACGGCACAACGTTTGACCGGAAAAAGTTGCAACTGGACACTCAAGCTGATTTCGTTTCCTTAAGTCTTCTTGAGGCGACAGTTGAGTGTCTCTCTGATGCTAAGCCAGAGACCTTTGAAAATATGGCGCCAGTTTTAAAGCGGCTACCGGGGAAGCCTGTTTAAACTCTGTTTTTACGCGTGCCGTACCCTGAAAACCGCTTCGCAGTTTTCAGGGTACGGGCTAATTATTTAATTGCTGAAGTGAGCTTCACACTAAGCGATGTAAAATCGATTGGTTTGCGTACAACTTCGATATGTCGAAAGCGCTCAGGAATAGAAGACTTATCACTGTATCCGGTCATAAATATAAACGGAATTCCGCGTTCAGAAAGATGCTCTGCCACGCTCTCAGATGTTACCGATCCAAGGTTGAAATCCAGAATAGCTATTTGAGGGTGGAACGACGTAAGAGCGGTCATTGCCTCTTCTGCATCGCTGACAAGCCTTATGTCCTGTGCGCCCATTCCGCGAAGCGTGTCTTCAACATCCATGGCGATAAGACTTTGATCTTCAACGACAAGAATCGAAGTACCATTTAATTGTGGTTGTATCGATGCCAATGATGTGTCGTTTTCAGCCTGTATAAGCTCTCCTGAACTCACAGATGATGCCGGGATTTGAAAGGTTGCGTATAAACCATTGGACTGATGCTCGATGTGCACTTTGCCCCGAAGGTCGTATTCAAAAGAGCTTTTGATCAGCTTGGTCCCAAAGCCGGTACTGGTTGGTAGCACGACAATCGGGCCGCCACTTTCTCTCCAGCTGATCTTGCATTCTCCATTCGCTTCCAGTTTCCAGCTGATATTCAATCGACCTTCGCTTGTCGAAAGCGCACCATATTTTGCGGCATTGGTCATCATTTCATGCATCACGAGTGACAGGACACTATAGGCGCGTTGATCGAGGCTGAGATGAGGGCCTTCGAGCGTAACCCGGTCTGAACTCTCATTGTCGCGATAAAGGTTGGCCTCACTCTCAATGAGCGTTTTAATGAGACCACTGGTAGTGGCGTCAAGAGATTGATCATGTGCGCTTGCAAGTGCGCGAAGACGCCCTTCAAGTGTTACCGCATAATCTTCGACATTTTTTGCACCCATGCCTGTTTGTTTGGCGATGGATTTTACAAGCGAAAGAATATTCTTAACACGATGATTAAGTTCGGCATTCAGAATACGGCGGCGTTGTTCCGTGCGAATGCGCTCTTTTTCTGAAATCTCGCTTTGTCGAAGAATGACGTCACGCAAATAGGTTGCTATGGCGCGGCCTACCGAGAGATCAATGGTTGTCCATGGGGTCGAGCGACCTTTTACCTCTTCGCGCCATGTTTCAAAACTGCCGCGCGGTGTCAGGCGTTCACCGAATGGTGTGTTCTCAACGATTTTTGTCGGCTCGCCAGCCCACTCGATCTGATGTGCCTCTTCGTTACGATACAGAATGAGATATTCACCAAAAGTAACTGAAAGTGGGATTGCCAGAATTCCGGCAACATTGCCGGGTTGGTCGGGAACAAAGTTTCTTATTTCAGATGTTGACCATATGTCGCCCGCTGCTTGCTGTCTCGCTGTCTTCAGAAGGCGCAGGGTTGCCGACTGATCCAGAGTGTCACCGTTCTGAAACCACCGGTCGTTCATCCATATGGCCGCACCATGACTGGAAACCAGTTTTGCAAATTCGGGTAATTGTCCAATGAGATCTTCGCGCATTGAACTGTTAACGCCAAGCCGCGATACGATAGCGTCCAGTTTTGTTCGGGCATCGGCTGCAGCTTGCAGCGTTGCACGGCGTTCACAAGCCGCGATATGCAGTGAAAAATACTGGCCAAATAATTCAGCGCCGATACGAAGCGGCAGTGGGGTTACTTTCGGCGTGTCGTGATGACATGCAATCAAGCCCCAAAGTTCGCCATCCACAATTACGGAAATAGAAAGGGAAGCTGCAACGCCCATATTATTGAGATACTGGCAATGGATTTGTGAAACACTTCGCAGTTGTGCGAACGACATATCAACCGGCTCTTCGCCAACCGCCAAGGGCGGCGTGAGTGCAATCGGACTGGATGTCGTGTCCGAGATCATGCGAATTGTATTGTTGACATACAGTCTTCGCGCCTGAACAGGAATATCGCTCGCGGGAAAATGCTGTCCCATGAAGCTGGTTAAAGCGGATGATTTTGCCTCGGCGATAACATGGCCAGCACCGTTATGCAGAAAACGATAAACCATGACCCGATCATAGCCGAGCATTGCACGCATAAGACGTGCCGCAGCCGTTGCGGCACGATCAACACTTTCCTCACGCCCCAGTCTATGAATGACGGAGCGTGTAAGATCCAGCGCTTGTCGTGCTGTTTGACCGCGATCTGGACAGGGTTCGAATTCCACAAAGATTTTGCCTTCGTGTGAATGAACGATGGCATCGAACAGCGTTGATCGGCCCGGAAAACGCAGGCCAATTATAATTGACGACAGTCCTGGTTCTCGTGCTTTGGCGGCAGCATTGCGGAAATCATGTGCGTTTTTTTCGCCAGCGATCAAAGAAATTTCAGTGCCAGGGATCAAATCCCCCTTGTATCCCGTTAGTAACGAGACATTCGAAGAAGCATAAAGTAACCGTTGGCTAATTGGGTCAATCACTACCATCGCACCATGCGACTGTATTGAGCCTGGAATATGAATAGGTTCGCGGTCGCAATTTGTGAGGTTAACCGGCTCTGATATGGACATTATAAATCGCGCACTTTCTCACAAAGGCAGATCAGATGGGGGGGTGTCATGAGGATAAACGCGGCAATGGTTAGAATTAAACCTTTGCAAATTACCGATAAGTTTAATGATCGGCATCGCGCGCGGTATCAGGGATCAGCAAACCCGAATTCCAATCTGCTACATTCGTTATGTCTAAAAGTAACATAGCGCGCACCAGCCGTCTGTCCACTTATGGACAGTTCTTGAATGAAAAAAAGGAAACGTTTTCAATGAGTATTCAATCTATGCAAGATTTCTCGGATAACCTGCTTCTGATGATGCTCACTGAGGATGACCGGAAGAAATTGATTCCACACACAATTTCATTTGAACTGGATGCACTCACCATTTTGCATAAGGCTGGTGATGATGTTGTACACACGTGGTTTCCTTGCGGACCCGCTATGGCAAGTTTTCAAAGGTGGGTAGATGACGACAACAGTGCCGTGGAAATAGCGCTGATCGGTCGGGAAGGGGCTGTGGGCGGCATTGTATCGAATGGAAGCCTTCCAGCCTATGCGACAGCAATTGTGCGCAACTCTGGCCGCTTCTATCGGATCAAAACAGCGGCACTTGAGCAAGTTAAAATGGAATCGATTGCATTGCGCCATTGGTTTGCTCGCTATTCGGATTGTTTGATGGCACAGGTTTTCCAGACGGCTGCGTGTAATGCTACGCATACCATCACCCAACGCACGGCCAAATGGCTGCTCGCTGCTTCCGCGCGAACCAATTCAGATCATTTTGAACTTACCCATGACCAATTATCGGAAATGCTGGGCGTGGGCAGAACTTTTGTAACCCGTACGATCGGCCAACTCCGGGCAGAGGGCGTCATTACAACAAAGCGTGGAGTTGTCACCATTGAGGATGATGCTTCGTTACGAAAAAAATCTTGTAGCTGTATGTCTGCGATAGAAGAGCATTATGATGCCGTTATGCATGGAATTTACTAGCAGTGAATCCCTTAGCCGTTTGGATAACCCGAAAACGCTACCGTTCGTATTAATCGACTGATACCTGGCAATATCCATTAGAGAAATCTCATATAAATGACCTGATTTTGGAACTGATAGGATATTCGCGCGTTGACTTAGTATCCGAGCTGTTAGTTCGAAAATTGGAGAAAAGTCATGAAAATCAGTACTATAGCGCTTGTCAGCGCATGCTTTCTTGCGCCTTCTGTTGCCTTTGCCCAGACCTCTGCGCCAGATGCTGGATCAACATCTCCAGAAACACCAGCAGTAAGCACGCCGAGCAATAATAATCCTGATGCGCCGGTGAAAGGTGAAAACAGCTTTACCGAGGATCAGGCAAAATCCCGAATTGAAGAAGCAGGCTTTAGCGGGGTTGCCGACCTTAAGCTTGGTGACGATGGCATCTGGAATGCTTCCGCCATGAAGGGGTCTGACAAGGTGCAGGTGCAGCTTGATTATCAGGGCAATGTGACCACGAAGGCCATGTAAGGCACTGTGCAAAGCAACCTTGCTTATTTCTTTTAAACAATTTTTTGGAGACCGAAATGAAAACTGTTACCGGACTTTTTGATAGTTATGACGCAGCTAAAGACGCAGTCAATCGGCTGGAAGCGGCTGGCTTCCCGTCGGATGATATCTCGATCGTCTCTCATCATCGCGAAGATGAAAGCAATGCTGGCACTGGTGCGGGTGTAGGCGCTGGCGTCGGTGCTGCAATCGGTGGCGCTGGTGGTTTGCTAACCGGTCTCGGAATTATGGCAATACCCGGTGTTGGCCCAGTTGTTGCAGCCGGTTGGCTTGCAGCTACACTTGCAGGCGCCGTCGGTGGTGCAGTGGTTGGCGGTGTGGCTGGTGGTCTCATCGGTGCACTCACTGAATCGGGCGTCTCCGAAGACGACGCGCATGTCTATGCTGAAAGCGTTCGTCGTGGCGGCTCTCTTGTCACTGCACGTGTCCCTGAAGAGAGGGCGGCTGAAGCTGACGCCATTCTGGCTGGAACTTCGCGTGTAGATTTGACTGCAAGGCGCGAGGTTTACACACAGGAGGGCTGGCAGCGCTTTGATCCTAAAGCTGAGCCTTACACGCCAGAGGAAATTGAGCGAGAGAGAAGCCGATACCTCTAATTATTTTCAAGGCGAGCCATCAGGCTCGCCTTTTTCATTATCCAGTGGGTTTTAGCTTTAGACTTAATGACACAGCGAGTTTGTCGCCCCCCCCCCGTTCTTACGGGGTTTTTTAGTAACATTTAAGCGGCGATAGAACCGCTTCTACTGGCTTCGTTGACATGGAACTGGCTCGACTTGCTGGTCTTCGAAAATTTCACACAACCAGTCTTCAACTCGCTTCTTGTGTATGCGTCAAGCAACTATGGCAGGGTGAGCAGGTAACCGAATAAGTTCAACAGACATCCGAAGGAAGCTGCAACCTTTCCATTTTGATTGCTATGCTGACCGGGTAAAACTGAAGAAAATACCGCGCATTTTGCCTGCGATACTGCCTTTTGTCTCTTCTAGCCAGTGTCGGAGTAACAGGAGATTGGGTTGATCGCGCTTCTTAATATCGGCAGCAATCGATCATCTTTGCTGCGGAAATGGTAATAGAGGGTCCGTCTTGGCGGGTATTACCGTCGTGCCTTCGCTTATTGCCAACATTTGGCAACTTCTGGCTGGGCCGAGCTTCGGTCCGCTTTTGCGGAAACTCTGGTCGATGGTGCTCGCTATTGCTGCGGGAACGATGATTGAGGCGATATGGATCGGCATATCGATTCTAACCTGACCTGACAGCAGTTTTTCTTCGTTTCAATTTGATCGTCTATTCCGGTCGTACCCTATCTTCAGGCTTTTGGTCTGTCCAAAGATGATCTGATTCAGGCGCTGGACTTATCATTTACAGTGTCAACGATTGCTCTTGGGGCAATTTGTTCGTCAACGGATTAGCCGCATTGCCTTCTGTCGCGGTTTCGTAATTAGTCTTTTGATGCTTGGATCCGAGATGGTAGTTAGACCCTTTCTGTGACCGCTCCTCATTATACGAACGATTTTTTTTGGGCATCGAAACCGGGTGCGCATTATTTCGTTTGGGATTTGAGCGACAATAATTTTACGAATTGCAATTTCTGAAAATATTCGATTAATATTTAACAAATGTCAAAATATGAGTTGCTGGCACGAGTTGTCATTTGTTGCAGCGCTGTAAGATTCTTTGAATAATCTATTTAGAAACGCGTATTTGTGGGTTTTTTTGGATGTGAATCGAAATATGTTGACAAACGATAAGGACTGCTGACAAATGTCAGTATTGGGTGACATAGTTCGGGTGAGCTGGTGTATCCGGTGCATTTGAGGGTGGGAGCCCTTGATATTGGGAGGAGATGACGTGTCATCGAACGGCGTGGACAGGCAGACGCTTTTTCTGCTTTTGATCAATGTTGCAGTGCTTGCTGCTGGAGCTGCTTTTGCAGGCGCCAACTTTATGGACAGCTATAATTTGCAATCCATGGCAGCGCAGGTTCCAGAGCTCGGGCTTCTGGCGCTCGGCGTCATGCTCGCCATGATTTCGGGAAATGGCGGCATTGATCTCTCGGGAATCGCACTTGCCAATCTGTCAGGCATTATTGCTTTTCTGCTGACACGCAATTTCATTCCGGTTGACGATTCACCACTCCTCTTCTCATGGTTATTCGCTGGTCTGGCATTGGCCGTTGGACTGGCTGGCGGGCTTATCAATGGCATTATGATTGCCTATGCGCGCCTCACACCCTTGATTGCCACGCTTGGCACGCAGCTTGTGTTTACCGGCTTTGCAGTGTTTCTCACCAATGGTTCGGCCATCAGCCTCGGCTATATCGAGCCGCTCGATAATTTCGGCAATATGCCGGTTCTGAGCATTCCAATGTGTTTTGCTCTGTTTCTTGCTATCGCTGCATTGCTGGCATTTGTGCTCAAATATACGCCGTTTGGTGTCAAGCTGATGCTGTTGGGCAGCAATTCGAAGGCGGCACGATATGGCGGCATCAACGAAAAACGTATGCTGCTTTTAACCTACACGATCTGCGGTGTGCTTGCGTCGGTTGCAGGTATCATCATCGCTGCACGCAACTCTTCGGTGAAGTGGGATTACGGCGGCTCATATGTGCTCATTGCAATTCTGATCGCGGTCCTCGGCGGCGTAAAGCCGGAAGGCGGGTATGGCAAAGTTTTGTGCGTACTTCTTGCTGCGACTGCACTTCAGATTCTCTCAAGCCTGTTCAATTTCATGAACATTTCCAATTTTTTCCGGGATTTGGCGTGGGGCGTATTGTTGCTGGTGTTGCTGGCATCAGCCCGAGTCCACATCGGTTACTGGCTTCGGTTGAAGCGATGACCAATTCTCTGATGGGTTTGGCCGGGAGGGAACTTGCCGACCCAAAGGAGTGAAGTTCGAGAATAAGCATCTTTTATCATTGGAGGAAAAATATGCGTAGAATTTCCAAACTTATGACCTGCACAATGCTTGCCGGGCTTGCAGGCGCGATGATGGCAGGAACTGCCATGGCGCAGGACAAGCCGACAATCACGACCGTTGTGAAGGTTACCGGTGAAAACTGGTTCACCCGCATGAACGAAGGCGTCGATGCCTATGGCAAAGACAACGCCAATGTCAGCACCAATCAGGTCGGCCCGGCAAAAGCTGATGCGGCTCAGCAGGCGCGTATTCTTGAAGATCTCGTCGCCAAAAATGTCTCAGCAATTGCCGTTGTCCCAATGGACCCATCTGCGCTTGAAGGTGTTCTTCGTCGCGCAGCACAGCGTGGCATCAAGGTCATCGCACATGAAGGCGATAGCCTGACCAATGTCGATGTCGACATTGAAGCATTTGACAACAAGGCTTTTGGCAAGCGCATCAACGAAGCCCTTGCAAACTGCATGGGCAAGTCAGGAAAGTGGACTTCCTTTGTGGGCTCGCTGGGTAGCCTGACGCACAACCAGTGGGTGGATGCCGGTGCAGAAAATGCAAAGCAGTATTCCGAAATGGAACTGGTTGCGGAAAAGAATGAATCCTTCAACGATGCCAATAAGGCCTATGAAAAGGCTAAGGAAATTCTGCGTAAATATCCTGACATCAAGGGCTTCCAGGGTTCTTCCGCGATTGACGTGATCGGTATTGGCCGCGCTGTTGAAGAAGCAGGCCTTCAGGACAAGACCTGCGTTTATGGTCTTGGTTTGCCAAAAGACACAGGCCCTTATCTTGATACAGGTGCCGTTGACCAGATATTCTTCTGGGATCCGAAGGATGCTGGTTATGTGATGAACAAGGTCGCTGATCTGGTTCTGCAAGGTCAGGAAATCAAGGACGGAATGGACCTTGGTGTTCCTGGCTATGAGAAGGTGACCGTCGTTAAAGGTCCTGGCAAGGGCGTCATCATTCAGGGTCAGGCATGGGTGGACGTCGATAAGTCCAACTATAAGAACTATCCGTTCTGATAACGAATAGATCCCATCAATAGGGTTCCGGGGCTGTTTCGCACCACGACAGCCCCGGAACCAGCGCATCACTAGAATATCTGAGAGTTTCAGGAATTTTCCATGCACGCTACAGATTCAAAAACTGCATCACCGCCACCATTTCTTGAAATCAGAAACGTCAAGAAATCCTTTGGTGGCGTCAAGGCGCTCAAAGAAGTCAGCCTTGTGATTGAAGCAGGCCAGATCTACCATCTGATGGGTGAGAATGGCTGTGGCAAAAGCACGTTGATTAAAATTCTTTCCGGCGCACAGCCTGCCGATGAAGGGCAGATTTTCATTGATGGTGAACCAACGGGCGCCCGTGCAGGCGACATTGGTGCCATTGGTTCTTTGCGCGCTGGAATTGAAACCGTTTATCAGGACCTGTCGCTGCTGCCCAATCTTTCAGTAGCGGAAAATGTTGCCTTTACTGAACAGCTTGTCGAAGCTTCTGGCAAGCTTGCGCGCAGGCTCGATATTGCTGGATTGCATGAAACAGCGCGACGCGCATTGGAAGAAGTTCACCTGCCGACAGATGCCGCATTTTTAAAGCGCCGCACAGACACGCTGCCGCTTGCAACACGCCAGTTGATCGCCATTGCGCGTGCGGTCGCTTCCGAAGCGCGTCTGGTCATCATGGATGAACCGACCACTTCGCTGACACGGCAGGAGGTCGTCAATCTTTTGCGCGTGGTCGAGAAGCTGTTGAACAAAGGCGTTGCCGTTCTTTTTGTCACGCACAAGCTCGATGAGTGTAAATCACTGGGCGGTCGCGCGATTATCATGCGCGATGGTTTGAAGGTTGCGGAACTTGATGTTGCCACGCATACCAAGGCCGAATTCAGCCATTGGATGACAGGCCGCGAGATCAGCGAAACGCGCTATCGCACGAACCCGAAACTCGGTTCGGTAATGCTGGATGTCGATCAGCTAAGCGATGGACAAAACTTTCAGTCGGTCTCGCTGACAGTGAAAAAGGGCGAAATTCTCGGTATTACAGGGCTGCTGGATTCAGGGCGCAATGAGCTCGCTTTAGCACTGTCGGGTGTGGTGCCTGCGCAATCGGGCACGATAAGACTGAACGGCAAGGAAATTGCCCCGCAGTCTGCCGCTGATGCTATCAATTATGGCATCGGCTATGTTCCCGAAGACCGACTGACGGAAGGCCTTTTCCTCGAAAAGCCTATTCAGGACAATATCACGCTGCCAATTCTGGACCGCCTGCGCAATGCGCTCGGTGTCATCAGCTCGCGCAGAGCCCGAAAAGTTGCGGAAGAGAGCGTTGCCGATCTGCAAATTGTGGCACCGGATGTTTCTATCCCGGTGCAATCGCTTTCCGGTGGCAATCAGCAGCGTGTTTTGATCGGCCGTTGGCTGACCATTAATCCACAATTGCTTATCCTGCATGGACCAACGGTTGGTGTGGATGTGGGATCGAAAGACACGATTTTCCGCATCATCCAGCGTCTTGCAGACGATGGGATGGGTGTCATCATAATCAGCGACGACTTGCCTGAGCTTTTGCAGAATTGCGACCGCATTCTGGTCATGCGCCAGGGTCGGATCGTTGCAGAACACAATGCCGATGGACTGACTGAAGACGCGATCTATGCATCCATGGCCAGCCCTGCGAAGGAGATCGCGCAATGACCGATATTGTTTCGGCGGAAAAATCCGGCGCTCAAAATCGTGGCATTTTGCTCCGCGCATGGGATTTGATGGGAACAAGACCCGAGCTTTTCACGCTGTTGCTGGTGGTCATTACCTGTCTGGTTGTTATTGCTGCAAATCCTGATTTTCTTCAGATGAGCAATATGGTCGATATTCTGCGTGCTTCGGTGGTGCGGGGACTGTTTGCCATGGGTGTGCTTGTGGTGCTTGCATCTGGCGGTATCGACGTATCCTTTACAGCAATTGCTGCATTCGTGATGTATGCCTTGACCATGCTGGTGACGAACTGGTTCCCGGAAATGCCAATGGCAGTTATTCTGGTTCTTGCGGCAATGGGAGGTGCTTGTTTTGGCGCGCTGAATGGCTTTCTCGTGCAGAAGCTGCACGCGCCATCGCTGATTGTCACCATTGGAACGCAGTATGTTATAAGAAGCTTCCTGCTGACTTTCGTTGGCACAGCGCTGTTCATGAATATTCCGTCTGCAATGGATGCTTTCGGCAAGGCTTCTTTGTTTACACATCAGGCGTCGAATGGCGTTGTTTCAGTCCTTCCGGCGACGGTTCTGGTTCTGGTTGTTGCGGCTTTTGTGACCTGGTTCATTCTTGAACGCACACTAATGGGTCGCGCAATCTTCGCTGTTGGCGGCAATCCCTCCATCGCTGAGCGCCTTGGTATCAATCTCTTCCGCGTGCGTATTTTCGTCTTTGCTTACGCGGGTCTTCTGGCAGGCATTGCAGGTGTTGTGCATGTATCGAGCAATCGCCTTGCCAATCCCTTCGATCTCGCGGGGATGGAGCTTGAAATCATCGCAGCCGTTGTACTTGGCGGCGCTCGCATTACCGGCGGCTCCGGCTCGGTTATCGGAACGCTGCTCGGTGTTTTTCTCATCACGCTGGTAAGCAATGTGCTGATTTTTGTGGGCATCCCCAGCACCCTGCAACTTGCCATTATCGGCATCTTCATTCTGCTTGCAGGCACAATTTTCGCGCTGCGAAATCGTAGCTAATACATTCAATGGCGAGCGTAGCTGTTCGTCATCTGGGAGGATTTCATGTCTCACGATGTGTCCGTTATTGGACTTTATATTCTCGACGTGCTCGGACGACCTGTTGATGCAATTCCGCAAGGTGGCAATGTGGATTTCATTGACGAAATCCGACTGACAGTTGCCGGAACCGCAGGTGGAACCGTTGTCGACCTCGCAAAACTGGGCCTCAATTGTCTCGCGGTCGGCGCGGTCGGAGATGATGAGAAAGCTGATTTTGTACTCGCAACCCTGCAACGCTTTGGTGTCGATACGACACAGATGCAGCGTCTCAAAGGGGTTCCGACGTCCGCGTCAATTCTGAATATTCGACGTAATGGTGACCGCCCTGCTTTGCATGCGCGTGGCGCATCGGATCATTTTGAAGTTGCCAATGAAGCGCTTGATGCGGTTCTGGCACCGCCAATCATTCATCTGGGCGGAACGGGCCTTTTGGCAAAACTTGATGGCGAGCCAAGCCGCAAATTGCTAGCCGAGGCAAAGGCACGTGGCCGCACCACGACTTTCGATCTTTTGGGTGCCAATGAAGGCACGCTCGATCTGATTGCGCCGCTGTTTCCTTACATCGACTATTTCATGCCTTCGATTGAAGAAGCCAAGCAAATTTCAGGTGCTGACGATGTGGAAGGTGCCGGGCGCTTCTTCATGGAGCGTGGTGTAAAGCACTGTGTCTTTACCCTCGGTGGCGATGGCGTTTGTTACATGGCAGCTTCGGGCGAGATATTGCGCCAGCCTGCATTCCAGATCGAGGTCGTTGATACAACCGGCTGTGGCGATGCTTTTGATGCCGGTTTCATCACAGCGCTTCATCGTAAGATGGACGTAAAAACTGCTCTGAATTTCGCACAGTCATCGGCAGCGCTTGTTGCCACTGGCCTTGGTTCGGATGCAGGTATTCGCTCTTTTGAGGATACGCTGCACTTTATGAACACAACACCGATCAAGCATTAAATATGAGGGTGCGGACATGTTTTATGATCCGCACCACTTCAATTCATCTCGATAATAATAGTCTGGCGGCTTCGAAATCAGTCACCAGATGCGTGGCATAGCCGCCTGTCAGCACAGCATGAATCGCCTCAACTTTGCTAGCGCCGCCCGCAACACAAAGCCTGTGTGGAACGCCGCGCAATTCATCTAGCTCGATACCAATCACCCTTTTGTCCAGCTCGCGAACAACCTGTTTGCCGGTTTCATCCAGAAAGCGACAGATGAGAACAGCGACCGCTCCATCTTTAGCATAGGCGTCAATTTCATCATTGCTGGTCACATCAGCAATACGCATCGTGCTTTCTGACGAAAGTGTGCCGACGCCGAAAATGATCATATCTGCCTCAGCAATCAGCTCGAACTGTTTTAACAAAGCAGGCTCGCCCATAAGAGCATCGCGCAGCCCGGCGCTGCTCAACACGGCAGGGGCGAGCATGTTAATACTCGTGGCTCCGATGTTACGCGCCATAATCGACGCGCAAAGCTCTGCTGCAAATTCCCGCTTGCCAATGGATGAACCCGTGACCTGAACGACCTGCAAGCCTTCCAGTGGGCGCGGCAGTGCAATTGCGTCAGCCAGTGCCAGCACGGTTCGGCCCCACGAAACGCAGATCGTATCGCCCGGTTTGACCATGCGCTCGACCAGACGTGCACCGCCGGTTCCCAGCGCTTGTAAACGTGATGTAGATGATGCGCTCTGATCACTTGGAATGACCATAACTTCTTCAAGCCCATATTGAGCGGCAAGCTTATGAGCAATTTCCGTGCGAGCGAGTATTTCGGAATTCATCAGAATTCTGACGACACCACGCTGCCGTGCTTCTTGCAGATAATTGACGATTGTTGCCCGGGATACGCCCATTCTTTTGGCAATATCGTTCTGGGTGAGCTGGTCTTCATAATAGAGCCACGCCGCCCAGACGATGGCGTCATCAAATTCAGCCGGGATGGCATGCGTAGACGGCGTCAGATCGTCCGATGTCATACTCATTTCCTGTTTTCTCTGCTCATCTGAGTTGCATAGAAAACTGTTTTAATCAATAAGCCAATCAATCAAGTTGACTAATGTCAGTATATAGTGTCAATTGTATATCAGGTGAGGAGTTATCTCCATAAATCATTGTTATACCTTGGAAAAAGATATTTCCATGGATGCTTGTCTATGTCTGCGCTTTTGTGGTCGCAGATTGCCAACTGAGGAGCCTGGCAGATGAAGTCGAACTGGTCGGATACGGATTTTACAGCAATCATCGATGCCTATGAAAAAGCTGGGATCAATCGCGATGTTGCCATCCGTACATATACCACCCGTTTGTTGGGCTCCGAACCAAAGCTTGTTCTGCATGGTGGTGGCAACACGTCCGTCAAGACGACCATCAGCGATCATGATGGCACACCAGTGGAAGTGCTTTGCGTAAAGGGCAGCGGCTGGGACATGGGCAAAATCGAGCCTGCAGGTCTGCCTGCGCTTCACCTTGAGCGTCTGAAAGCCATGGTGAATTATGAAACGCTCAGCGACGATGACATGGTGATGTTGCAGCGCCGGTTGCTGCTTGACCCTTCGTCGCCCAACCCATCTGTTGAAGCGATCCTTCACGCTATCCTGCCGTTCAAGCATGTTGATCATACCCATGCCAATGCCATTGTCGCACTGACAAACCAGCCAAATGGTGAAGCGATTATCCGGGAATTATTCCCCGAAATGATCATCGTGCCTTATGTCATGCCGGGGTTTGATCTTTCCAAAGCCTGTCTCAAGGCATTTTCAGAGCGCCCGGATGCGCCCGGCATGATCCTTCTCAAGCACGGTATTTTCACCTGGTCTGAGGATCCGCGTATTGCCTATGAGAATATGATTGAGGCAATTGATCGTGCGGAAAAGCGTATTGCGAAGGGAAATCCTCATCCTTTCGGTGAGGTAAGCACAAAAGTACATATACAGGAATTGGCGTCTGTCGCTGACATTGCACCCATCCTGCGCGGCGCGATTGCCCTTCCGGGCATGCAAGAAGGCCAACCACGACGCTTTATTATCGAGCATCGTTCCAATCGTGAAATCCTTGATTTCTGTGGCGCTCCCAACGTCGCGGATCTCGTGCGTCGCGGCAATGCAACGCCTGAACATGTGATCCACATCAAGCGTTACGGCGTGGCTCTGCCTGCACCCCTTGCTGATGATCTTACAGGCTGGGCGGCTAAGGTTAAAGATGCTGTGGCCGCTTATGTGGCTGACTACAAAGGCTATTTTGAGCGCAACAATGCACGGGTCGGCGGTGGTAAGACCATGCTAGATCCCATGCCACGGGTGTTTTATGTCGACGGTATCGGAGTGTTCGCTGCCGGACCCACTCAAAAGGCCGCTCGTATCGGCGCGGATGTTGCGGAAGCAACCATCGAAGTCATTCGCGGCGCAGAAGGCATTGATCAGTTTGAAGCCTTGAGCGAAGAAGACCTTTTCGACATCGAATATTGGTCGCTTGAGCAGGCGAAACTTGCCAAACAAACGGAGAAGCCACTGACACGGCAGGTCGCGGTGATTACTGGCGGAGCCGGTGGTCTGGGCTTGGCGATTGCGCAGCGCCTGAAAGAACAGGGCGCGGAGATTGCACTGATCGACATTGACGCGGAACGTGTGTCAGCAGAAGCCAAGCGGTTGGGCGGCAAAGCTGTAGCCTGTGATCTGACCGATCCATTGGCGGCAGAAAAGGCGATTGCTGAAATCACGGCTACATATGGCGGCATTGATATTCTGGTTTCCAATGCCGGGGCTGCTTTTCAGGGGGCTTTGGAGTCCGTTGATGATGGGCTGTTCAAACGCGCTTTTGATCTCAATTTCTGGAGCCATCACTATATTGCGCGCGCGGCAATCAAGGTCATGAAGCAGCAGAAGACCGGCGGCTCAATCGTTTTCAATGTGAGCAAACAAGCTGTTAATCCGGGCCCGGATTTTGGTCCATATGGCACGTCAAAAGCGGCATTGATGGCCTTGATGCGCCAGTATTCGCTGGAACATGCTGTCGATGGCATTACGGTGAATGCCGTTAATCCCGATCGCATCCGCACGGGTTTGATGACGGACGAAATGGTTGAGGAACGCGCTCAGGCACGCGGCGTCACGCCGGAAATCTATATGCGTGGCAATCTTCTCAAGCGCGAAGTGATGGCGGATGATGTGGCGCAGGCATTTTTGCATCTGATTACGGCGCGCACATCAACGGGCGCGGTCATCACAGTTGATGGCGGAAACGTCGCTGCGATGATGCGATAAGGAACTATTGTGTTCGGCATGTCTCAACAGACATGCGATGGCGACCAATCGGGAGCATCATCGGTCGATTGGACGTGGGATCAGTAATGATCCTGCTTTCAATATTGAATATCTCCCGAACATTTTCTTCGGTTAAAACCTCATCGGGACTGCCGGAAACATAAAGCGCACCGTCCTTCATTGCAACCAGATGATCGGCATAGCGTGCAGCGAGATTAAGGTCATGTAGCACCATGACAATCGTCGTATCGCGCTGTTTGTTAAGGTCGGTCAAAAGGTCGAGAACTTCGATCTGGTGGCTGATGTCAAGAAATGTCGTTGGCTCGTCGAGCAGCAATATTTCCGTTTCCTGCGCAAGCGCCATGGCAATCCACACACGCTGCCTTTGCCCGCCGGAAAGTTCGTCAATCGCCCGTTCGGCTAATGCGTCGGTTTTTGTAGCGGACAATGCAGCCGCCACCGCTTCATTGTCTTCTTTTTTCCATCGCGAGAAAATACCCTGATAGGGATGTCTGCCACGGCTCACCAGATCATTGACACTAATGCCTTCAGGCGCAATCGGGGACTGTGGGAGCAGACCAAGTGATCGGGCGAGCTCACGCGAAGGTATTTTGTGGATTGATTTTCCATCAAGCAAAACATGGCCATGACGCGGTTTTAGAAGGCGCGACATGCTGCGTAGCAATGTCGATTTACCACACGCATTGGCACCGACAATCACCGTGATCTGCCCGGAAGGCACATCTATGTTCAAGTCTTCCAAAATCATCGTATCGCCATACCCCGAAGAGAGCTGACTGACTTTGAGCGAATGACTTGTCATAGCGATCCTCCGGTTCGATTGACCCGAATTATGAGATAGATGAGATAGGGTGCGCCGAGAGCGCCGGTGACGACGCCAACCGGATAACGGCCGGGCAACATAAACTGACCGACATAATCGCCTGCCAGAACGAGGATGGCTCCGACCAATGCCGATGGAAGCAGCAACGATCCGTTGTTGCGCAGGATGCGTGCGGCAATCGGACCGGATAAGAAGGCAACAAACGATATGGGGCCAGCAATTGCAGTCGCAAACGAGATCATGCCGACAGCGGCGATAATGACGATGATGCGTGTTTGGGAAACCTTGGTTCCCAACGCTGCGGCCGTATCGTCACCAAGGCGTAAAGATTCCAGATCGCGTGCCCGGCTTAAAAGCAATCCGCCAAAAACGAAGAGTGCGATCAGCAGCGGTGCCATCTGATCGAGCTGCGCACCATTCACACTGCCTGTAAGCCATCGCATTGCTTCCTGCATATTCCACGCAGGCGCGCTTGAAAGAATATAGGCAATGAAGCTCTCAAGCATCGCAGAGACACCGATGCCAACCAGAATAAGACGCGTACCTGCGACACCGTTTCTGAACGACAGGGCATAGACGAGAATTGCAACACCCAATCCGCTGATGACGGCAAAGACCGAAACAGCGGGGCCGCTCATCGATAGGACCACAATCGCAAAAACTGCCGCCGCACTTGCGCCGGAGCTGATGCCGATAATATCGGGACTTGCAAGCGGATTGCGCAGCATGGTTTGAAAAGCCACGCCACCCAGCCCGAAGCTCAAACCCGCTAGGATCGACAATATCGCGCGGGGCAGGCGCAATTGGCCCACTGTAAAACTTGCGCCCGCGACGTCTTCGCCAAGTATCACACGCAGGACGTCGCCCGGCGGTGTGAAGGATTGCCCCAGCATCAAGGTTAAAGCGAAAACGCTGCCGAGAATGACGACAAGGCTTACGATCAGCAGGAGGCGGGTTCTCGCCTTTCGTTTGCGGGTGTTGATCAGTTGCTCATATATAGGGGAAATCAGGGTCATAGCTCTCGCACGCGCTGGCGTCTGACAATCCAGATGAAGAACGGAGCCCCGACAAAGGCCGTGATAATGCCGACATCAATTTCGGCTGGCCGGGCAATGAGCCGTCCGACAATATCTGACGAGACGAGAAGACATGCGCCTGCGATTGCAGAAAACGGCAGAAGCCAGCGATGATCGACCCCCACGAGCAGGCGGCACAAATGCGGTATGATAAGACCGACAAAGCCGATTGGGCCGCATATCGCTGTGGTGGCACCGCACAAAAGAATGGCGCCTGTTGCAGAGACTGCGCGGGCAACGGCGACATTTTCTCCGAGGCCTGCCGCCAATTCATCGCCAAGTGCCAGTGAATTGAGTTTGCGCGCTGACAGCAGGCTGATTGCTGCGCCCACAAGCAGAAAAGGGATGACATAGACGATACGATCCATCGTAGCACCTCCCACGCCACCGATCTGCCATGAGCGAATGCCGCCCGCAAGATCAGCACGCGGCAATATGATCGCGATTGTCAGCGAAGAAAAGGCAACTGACGTTGCAGCCCCGGCCAATGCGAGTTTAAGCGGCGTGGCACCACCGCGTCCAAGCGATCCGACAGCGTATACGAAGACTGCCGCCGATCCGGCACCAAGAATTGCGACCCAGATATAAGCATGGGCGGATGCAATGCCAAACCAAACGATGGCGATAACGATAGCAAGCGATGCACCCATGTTGACGCCCAATATGCCGGGGTCGGCAAGCGGGTTACGGGTTATGCCCTGCATGACTGCGCCTGAAAGGCCAAGCGCTGCCCCCGCCAAAACGGCAAGCAGCGTGCGGGGAATACGTGTTAAAACGGCAGCTTGCCCGATTGTGTCGACGTGGCCGTTGAGTGCCGCCCATATTTCTGGCCAGGCGACGTCTCTCGTGCCAAGCGAAACCGACAGAAAGCAGATGGCTGCAAGAAGAAGCAGAAGCAGCAGTAAAGACGAAGATCGGTTTTTGTTTGAGCGACCCGTTAGAAGATCACGCCGGTCTTGCTGTACACTTTCGGAAATCATTTAGCCTTGTCCGCAGCACTCGAAAGCAGCGCAACATAATCCTTGAGCACCCATGATATGGAGAGCGGCGTCGGATTAGCGGCTGTACCCAAGGGGTCTCTTCCAAGCATAACAACGGCATCATTGGTGACAACCGGCAATTTGGAAAGAAGCGGATTGGCACGCATTGCCGTGAAAAGCTCATCGCCGCCATAGGTTACGACAATATCGACATCGTCAAACAGATCAATGCGTTCAGCACTGACAGAGCCGGAAAACTGTCCCGGCTGCGATGCCTGAACGACACTCTTTGGCGAGATCAACCCTAAATCTTCAAAGAATTTTACGCGGGTATCGTTGGTCGTATAAAAGTTGATTGTGCTTAAGTTCGTCGCATCAAGATGCGTGACGAACATCGCTGATTTGCCTTTAAGGTGCGGATACTCGCTAACGGTTTTAGCAATATCGGCGTCAATTTTCTTAATAAGAGCGTCACCCTCATTCGACATGCCCATGCCGGCACTATTGAGGCGGATCATGTCGCGCCAATCCGTCGACCATGGAGCTTCAGGATAGGCGACGACCGGTGCAATCTGGCTCAGCGTGTCATAATCCGACTGGCTCAACCCGGAATAGGACGCCAGAATGACATCGGGGGTGGTCGCTGCGACGACTTCAAAATCGATGCCATCGCCCTCATCAAACAGAACGGGCTTATCTGCACCCAATTCTTTAAGGCGTTCAGAAACCCAGGGCAGCAATCCATCACCGTCATCATCGCCGAAATTTGCAGCCGCCATTCCGACCGGAACAACGCCGAGTGCAAGCGGAACTTCATGGTTGGCCCAGGCGACCGTTGCTATGCGCTCTGGCTTTTTGGTGATCGTTGTTGCGCCAAAAGCATGTCTTATAACAATGGGATAGGACTGATCGCCGTTTGAAGATATAGCACCCGCAATATTAGGGGACAGAGTAACCGCAACCAATAACAGGATCGAGCCGACAAAATTACGCATGGGCACTCTCCCATTGATTAAAAGTGGCCTTTCAGTCTCAGGTTAAAATTGGGACGTCAAGGGCAGCGGCCGAACCATGTCAATTTTGCGGCGAATTAACCGTGGCTTTTTACAATAAAGCCGATTTTTACAATACTGGACAAACAATCTCAAGTTAGTGGCGATAACAGGTAATCGCGGTGTATGGGTTGTACGGAAAATCGGACACATAACACCTCGCGATGGCTCGATTGTCGGCGGACCTTATCGCTTGTAACTGCATAACGAGATTGCGGAACCTACCATGAATGTGAACATGACCACTGCTAACGATCCGCGATCTGCGATGCGAAAGCGCTTAGCATTCCTTTTCGGCTGTTCAGCACTGGCAGTCTGTGTTCCCAATGTCTCGCTTGCGCAACAAGCCACAACCTCAGCCGCTCCACTGGTTCTGGAGACCATTACAGTCGATGGCAAAGGCAAAGAGGATGATGACCGCAATTCTATTGTCGCAACCAAAACCACAAGCAGTGGCAAACTGCCTACCGACATTATGGACACGCCAGCCTCCATCTCCGTGATAACGGCCAAGGAAATTCAGGAGCGCAACGCAACAGACGTTGAAGAGGTTCTCAATTATACGTCGGGCGTCGTTACGACCTTCTACGGTTCCGATGATCGCTTTGATTACTTTAAAATTCGCGGCTTCGACGCCTATATGTATCGTGATGGGCTTTCACTCGGAAAGCCTTTTGGCGGTATCCGCGAAGAGCCTTATGCATTCGAACGGGTAGAAGTTCTCAAGGGCGGCAGCTCAAGCGTTTTCGGCGTCTCTGATCCCGGTGGTTCGGTGAACTTCACGAGCAAGAAGCCAAGAACTGAACGTTTTGGCGAAGCCTATATTTCGGGCGGCTCCTATGACCACATCGAAACTGGTTTCGATTTCGGTGATAACCTGACTGAAGATGAAACTCTGTCCTATCGCTTAACAGGCAAGTTTAAAAAGGCGGATCGGGAATATGATTATTCTCGTGATGATGAGAAGTTTTTTATGGGCGGTCTGACCTGGCGTCCGACAGATGCGACAAGCCTTACGGTTCTCTATGATCACCTCTATCTTAACGATACGCCCAACAGTGGCGGCTATCCAGTCGGGATTGATTTTAGCAGACGCAGTTTCTTTGGCGAGCCGAATTTCAATTACAGCAACACAAAACGCGATACGCTGACGATGCTTCTTGAGCATGATTTTGGAAACGGTCTGAGCTTTAACTCCAATGCGCGATATAGCAAAAGCGACAAGAGCTACGGCTATGCCTATATTTCCAGAACGCCGACCGACGGCTCGACTTTTGCTGATCGTGGCTTCATGACGAGTGATGCGTCAAACAGGCAATTCATTATCGATACACATCTGCAATATGAAGCAGACTTTGAGAATGTAAAAAGCCGCAGCCTCGTAGGTTTTGAGTATAATAATCATTCGGGCACAAGTTTTGGCACCTGGGCAGATTCCTATTATAATCCTGATACGCCCGGTGTGACCGGAATTGACTGGACCAACCCGATTTATACTGGCGCGCCGCTCAATCTGCCAACGACGACCAACCGGCGTAACAAGCAGGAAACCAAGGCCCTTTATGCGCAGCAGGATCTCACCTTTGCGGATAAGCTGATCGTTACCCTTGGTTTGCGTAATGACTGGATGGACATCAACCAGTTTAACAAAATGGATAGCACAGCGGCGGAAGGTGACTTGAGTGAGTTCACCACGCGCGTCGGGCTTGCCTATAAGTTTACCGATGAATTCATGGCTTTCACCAGCTATGCGCAATCGGCAGTTCCAGCATCTCTCAATACGGAACCAGAACGCGGTGAACAATATGAGGTTGGCGTAAAGTACAGCCCTATCGGGTTTCCTGCTCTCTTCACGGCATCGGTTTACGATCTGACCAAAACCAACATCACCCAGACTGATCCGGTAACGCGCGAAGAGTCGGCAATTGGCAAAATCCGTGTCCGCGGTCTTGATCTCGAAGCCAAAGCGGAGGTCACCAACAATATCAGCATGACTGCGGCTTATTCATATCTGGACCACGAGATTCTCGAAGATGCTAATAATGGCGCGGCGGGCAATCAACTAACGCTTGTCCCCAATCATACAGCATCGCTTTGGGGTAATTATCGCTGGGAAGGCAGTGGCAAACGCGGTGATATGACCTTTGGCGTCGGTGCGCGCTATACCGGCTCATATTATTTCGATAGCGCCAATACGTTCGGTTCGGATGATAATGTAGTCTTCGATCTCGCTTACACATATGAGTTCATCGACAAGACGACCTTGCAGCTTAATGTCAGCAATCTGTTCGACAAAAAATATGTCGCCTTCGGTGGCTTCGGTGCTGATTTCTACAATCCGGGGCGTGAAGTCACCGCAACCTTGCGACGTAGCTGGTAAAGATTTTGCCCCCGTTTGTGTGAATGAACGGGGGCAATTTATATGGTTTAAAAGTTTACTGGTGCTGTTGCTGCAACCGGCGCCATGCAGCAGGCGTTTCGCCGACGATTTGCCGGAAGGCTTTCGTGAGATGTGCCTGATCGGTAAAGCCAAGCTGGGCCGCTACGCCCGCCACCGTTGCATCGCTATTGATCAAGAGTTTCTGAGCGCGGTCGATGCGCTTGGTTAACTGCCATTGAAGTGGCGTTTGCCCTGTCGTTTGTTTGAATACGTTTGAAAACCAGCTTTCCGAGAGGCCAACGGCTGCAGCCATTTCCGCAACGCTTAAGCGACCATCATTGGAAACACTGACATGTGCTTTCAGCTTGTTCATCTGCGCTTGCGTAAGGCGTCCATATTCTTGCTTCTCATCATTTTCGGGCTCAACAAGAAGACGTGCGAGGATCGCACCGATCAGATTTTCAACATAAAGCGAATGCTGGGATGGGTTGGAAACTTCTTCCTCGAGAAGTCTGGCCAGAACTTCGAGTGTGCCTAGATCCTGAATTTCTATCGGCTTTTGAATGATCGACATTGCTAAGGATGGACCGAGCGTCGGACGCAGATACTTGAGCAATCGATCTTTATGAAAATGCAGGTTTAGGTGTGAAAACCGATGCGTGGCCACGGTATTGGTCCATAGCGGGACGCCCGCTGGGATATAAATAGCCCGCGACATGGGTCGATGGTGATTGTTGTTCTGGCCGCCCGCGTTGGAAATTCGGACTTTTGCTGAAACGTCCTGAAAGAAAATCATGATGCGCGGATCATGCGATAGAAAATAACCAGACGCGCCTGATGTGCTTTCAGCTTCCCAGTAAACGCTCACCAGGCCGTTGAGAACACGCCATTTGACCGGAGACACAACGCGGATGCCTTCGGCGTTCCAAATCATAGAGTGCCAGAAACTCAACGTTGTTACCGCCTAACTACAAATGGCCCGCCCATGAAAGATGAGTTATTTAATCATCTTAATAGGGCTTGGCAAGTTGTGATCAGGCAGAATTCAATTTGGTGTAAAATAGTGGCGTCGGCTCCGCATGTGCAAAGCCGACGCCAAGTTTCTTCAATGATCAGGCCTTGCTAGTGCTCTTCTTGAGCGTTTTGCCATGATTGGCAACCCAATCCATGACCGCGAGCAGCACGCCTGAAATCACGAAAACAAGATGGATGATGACCATCCATTTGATGTGATCGGCGGAATATTTGGCGACATCCATAAACACTTTCAGAAGATGAATGCCGGAGATTGCGACGATAGAGGCCACCAGCTTGAGCTTGAGAGCCGAAAAGTCGACTTCGCCCTGCCAGTCAGGGCGGTCCTTGTGATCGGCAATATCCATACGGCTGACGAAATTTTCATAGCCTGCGAAAATCACGATCATCAGGAGGTTAGCTGCAAGACTGAGATCAATCAGCGCCAGCACACCGAGAACGGCATCATTGACGGTCATGGTCGGGATGATCATGGCAAAGCGCCATAGCTCGACCAGAAAAACCCAGACTAGAATTAGCAGCGACAAAGCGAGGCCAAGATACATGGGTGCCATCAGCCAACGGCTGGCAAAGAGGCTGCGCTCGATCAAACGTTCCATAAATGCTCCTGAAGTGCGGTGAGATCTTCTCTAAGGCACAGATTATAAAATGAGGATAGATTTGTTTCTGGCTGCAAATGGTAATGACAAGGGCAAATTGCGAGTAGGGCAGGGCGCGAAATATCGGATATTGTGGCCGCAATTAATCAATGAAGTCGAATTTCTGTGCATGGCGCTGCGTTATGATATGGAAAAGCGAGAGGAATAGCGCTTTTATCCTCAGATAGCAGTTTTAGTTCTTTGTGTTTGCGCGTCCTTTGGTTGCTTCCACTATGTCTCGCCCTTGGCGCTATTCCGGGTTCATATCATGCGCATTTTTACGGCTTCCCTTGCCACTGAAACCAACACATTCTCTCCGGTTCCAACGGATATGGATGCATTCAAAGCTGCTTTTTATGCGGGGCCGGGTGAGCATCCCGAAACGCCAACTTTATGTTCTTCGGTCGTGCCAATCCTTAGGCGGCGCGCGCAAGCGGAAGGGCTAACGGTCATTGAAGGAACATCGTGCTGGGCTGAGCCTGCGGGTCTTATCCAGCGTAAAACCTATGAGACTTTACGCGATACAATTCTCGAAGAATTGAAAGCCGCTTTGCCGGTCGATGGCGTGGTGCTGGGTCTGCATGGAGCGATGGTTGCACAAGGCTATGACGACGCGGAAGGCGATTTTCTCGAGCATATTCGTGAGATGGTTGGGCCAGATATTCTCGTTGCAGCAGAGTTTGATCCGCATAGTCATTTGACGCCCAAACGTGTTGCCAACCTTGATCTTATGGCAGCTTTTCTTGAGTTTCCACATACGGATTTTGAGGAGCGTGGCGAGCATGTCGTTGATCTGGCACTTCGTACCTTGCGCGGCGAAATAAAGCCGGTCATTTCGACCTTCGATTGCCGCATGATTACGCTCTATCCGACAAATCGCGAGCCTATGCGCTCCTTTGTGGATCGTATAAATGCCATGCAGGGCAAAGATGATATTCTGTCGATTTCCGTCATTCATGGCTTCATGGCTGGCGATGTGCCGGATATGGGGACGCGGATTGTCGTCGTGAGCGATAATGAAAAAGCGAAGGGCGATGTGCTGGCACAAAAGCTTGGCCATGAGCTTTATCGCATGCGTAAACTGACCGCGATGCCGATGTTTGATACGGATTCAGGGCTTGATCATGTTGTTGCGGTGCGCAAAGCCAATCCGCCTCTGCCCGTAGTCATATCGGATATATGGGACAATCCCGGCGGCGGCGTTGCCGGTGATGCAACCTTTATCCTGCGTCATATGCTCCAACGCGGAATGGATAATTTCGCCGTGGCAACGATCTGGGATCCGATAGCGGTTTCGTTCTGTCATGCGGCAGGCGAGGGCGCGGAGTTAGAGCTTCGCATTGGCGGAAAATCATCATGGCATGGTGGCGAGCCGCTTGATCTGCGCGTGACAATCCAAAAAGTGATGGATGCTGGCTGGCAGAGTTTTCGCAACAGTCGGGTTAATCTTGGCCGTGTGGCAGTTATCAGGCCGGTCGGAACGAGCATTGATATTATTCTCATTACCAGTCGATCTCAGACTTATGAGCCGAATATCTTTTCCAATCTCGATATTGATTTTGCGGCTAAGGATTATTTGTTGGTTAAATCGACAAATCATTTTCAGGCCGGTTTTCAGCCGATAACCTCTGAAATCGTCTATATCGCAGCCCCGACATCTTACCCGACCGATGCGACAGTCACAGAATATAGAAAGGCGAGCATGGAACTTTGGCCACGCATCGCCGATCCGTTGGGGCTGGATTAGTTCAGAACGTTTATTCGATAATGGCGAGTTCTGCGCCGAGGCTTACGCTCTTGCCCACCTCTGCACGAAGGCTGATTTTACCTGATTTGGGAGCGCGAATGCGTGTTTCCATCTTCATGGCTTCGATGATCGCGACGATTTCGCCCTCAGTGACTGTTGCACCGTCTTCGACCAGCCATTGCTGAAATGTGCCGGGAATGGGGGCGGTGACAGCACCCTCTGCGGCCTGCGGAAGGGTGGATGTTGCTTGCTGTGGTGCGCTGACACCTGAGAATAGTGCTGCTGGCAACCCGATTTCGTGGCGCTTGCCATCGATCTCGATAAAGCTGCGCAACAATCCACCATCGACTGGGTCGATCCTTGCAGATGGCTCAACGCCGCGAAATTCGGTCTCGATCCAGTTGGTGAAAACCTTGAAGCCGTCTTCTGCGGTAAAATCTTTGTCCTCGACGACTGCGCGATGGAACGGCAGCACTGACGCGACACCATCAATGCTGAATTCGGCCAGTGCCCGGCGTGCGCGAATGAGTGCTTCTTCACGGGTGGCACCTCTCACAATGAGCTTGGCCATCATCGAGTCATAAAGCCCCGGAATTTCTGATCCGCTTTCAACGCCGCTATCAACACGAACTCCCGGACCAGAAGGTGCGCGGAAACGGGTGATCAGGCCCGGCGTTGGCAGGAAGCCACGACCCGGATCTTCCGCATTGATGCGAAACTCAAATGCATGGCCGCGTGGTTCAGGTGTTTTGGTGATTGAAAGCGGCTTGCCATCGGCAATGCGCAACTGTTCGATGACGATATCTACGCCGGTGGTTTCTTCGGTGATCGGATGCTCGACCTGAAGGCGGGTATTCACTTCCAGAAACGAGATCGTTCCATTCTGCGAAAGCAGAAACTCGACAGTGCCAGCCCCGGTATAGCCTGCTGCTGCACAAATAGCGCGTGCGGATTCGTGAATACGATGACGCTGGTCCTGTGTGATGAAAGGTGCTGGCGCTTCTTCAACGAGCTTCTGATTGCGGCGTTGCAGCGAGCAATCACGTGTACCAAGAACCACTGTGTTGCCGTGATTATCGGCAATCACCTGTGCTTCGATATGGCGGGGCTTTTCAAGAAACTGTTCCGCATAGCATTCGCCACGACCGAAAGCCTCAACGGCTTCACGCACGGCGGAATCAAACAATTCGCCGACTTCTTCGAGATGATAGGCGACCTTCATACCGCGACCGCCGCCGCCAAAGGCAGCCTTGATCGCCAGTGGCAATCCTGCCTCGCGTGCAAAAGCGACCGCTTCTGCGGCGGATGCCAATGGGCCGTCTGAACCTTTGACGAGCGGTGCGCCGACTTTTTCTGCGATGCGTCGCGCTTCGACCTTGTCGCCCAAAGACGTGATCACCGCGGGCGACGGGCCAACCCAGATAAGACCTGCATCAATGACGGCTTGTGCAAACTCGGCGCGTTCCGACAAAAAGCCATAGCCCGGATGCACCGCATCGGCACCGGCGCGTTTTGCAATTTCGAGTATCTTTGCGATATTGAGATAAGTATCTGCCGGACGCCCTGCACCAAGACCATAGGCCTCGTCTGCGAGCTCAGCATGCAGCGAACCTGCATCGGCGTCGGAATAGATTGCAACAGACGCAACACCATAATCGGCTGCTGCGCGGATGATGCGGATGGCAATTTCGCCGCGATTGGCGATAAGCAGCTTTTTCATCTGGTTTGGACTTCCTGCGGCTCGAAAGCATTTCCAGCAAAAGTGCGAAGCGGTTTTGCGTAGGATAATGCGTAAAAATAAACAGTTACAGCGGTTTCAACGGTTCAGTCTCAACTGAAACCGCTGTAAAAGCAGAGATCGGGTTAAAACGGATGCGGGCGCCAATGGGTATCTGGCTCGCTAAATTGAGATGATGGCTTGCGACAACACCAATGACCGGGTAGCCGCCTGTTAAAGGATGATCGGCCAGAAAAAGCACAGGCTGCCCGGTATGTGGCACCTGAATTGCCCCAAGGGCTGTGCCTTCCGATGGCAATTCATCGTGATTGGCGCGTTCGATGGTTGTCTGGCCTGAGAGGCGCATGCCAACGCGGCTTGATTGCGGTGTCACGTCCCATTCCTGTGTGGTGAGTGTCTTAATCCCTTGATCTGTAAACCAGTCGGTGCGGGGACCAAGTACAATGTCGAGCGTCACGACTTCGCCTGCACGGGGCAGGCGGCGCTGTGCATATTCAGTGTCATTAACCGCAAGCGCTGTCTGCTCACCAGGCACAAGCACGTCGCCGACTGCAATGGGGTCCGGGCCGATTTTGGCAAGTGTATCGCGCGATCTTGAACCGAGCACGTCTTCGATAACAAACCCGCCACGCAGCCCGAGATAGCTCAACATGCCTTCCGGCGGAATTCCAAGGATAAGTTCATCACCAGCATCAAGCGCGATCGGACTTGCAAATGCGGCTGTGATTTTTGTTTGCTTTGCTGTGCGGATAGTCAATGGGCAAGGCGCGCCGGTTACGGCGACGGTAACAGGACGATCGGTCTTGAAGGCAAAGCCGCCAAAGGAGATTTCAAGAACCGCCGTATTGCGCGGATTGCCAAGACAGCGATTGGCGTCAAGCATTGCGATACGATCAAGCGCACCCGATTGAGAAACGCCCTGACTTGCAAGACCCGGACGGCCCAAATCCTGAAACAGCACCGGACGGTCAGCCTGTGTGACAAGCAGGCCCGCTGTGGCCTCGCGAGGATTTTCCAGCTTTGGTGCGGGCTTTGAAACATGAATGGTTTTACGCTTGGCGATATCGCAAAAGCGCACGCGGTCACCCGGTGCAAGCAGGGCTGCGCGCGCGCGGGTTGTGTCCCACATTACAAGCGGTGTCGTGCCAAGTAATTGCCAGCCACCGGGGCTGTCAGAGGGATAAATTCCGCCGAATTTACCAGCGAGTGCGACCGATCCCGCCGGAATTTTCACACGCGGGCTTTTACGGCGCGGCACGTCAAAGCCCGGATCATCACAGGTCATATAGGCAAAGCCGGGTGCAAAGCCGGTAAAGGCCACCGTATAGGTCGCCTCCGTATGACGCAGAATAAGCTCGTTGATTGTGCAGCCAAGAATGGCAGCCACATCGCCAAGATCTTCACCATCGTAACGGACTGGAATCTCGAAAAGCGCACCGCTGCGCGAACTGCGAACCGATAGATCGAGCTTTGCGATCTCGCCTGTCAGTTTTGTGCACTCGGTCATGAAAGGATCAAAGCGCACCATGATCGTGCGCGCGCCGGGAATGACTTCGCACACACCTTCAAGCTCGGCTGCAAGCAGCGCATCAAGCAGTGTCAGGGTTATGCCAAGATCGTCAAGCTCGACAAGAAAACTGTCGCTGCCCGATGGAAGAAAGCGCAGGCGTTCAGTCATGATGCAACATTGACGAAAGCCCTGAGTTCCACACCGCGCGTTTCCAGTGTTTGGCGCAAAGTGCGGGCGATCTGAACGGCTGTCGGGTTATCACCATGAATGCAGATCGATTGCGCGTGGAGCGCAATGTCAGTGCCGTCAATAGCTGTTATGCGCTGTTCGTTGATCATATGCAGCATTCGCTCGGCAATGATCTGCGGGTCATGAATAACCGCGCCCTCAAGGCGGCGATTAACAAGGCTGCCATCGGCATTATAGGCGCGGTCTGCAAAGGCCTCGCAAACGACACTCAGCCCAGCCTCACGCGCCTGATCGACAATCGGTGCACCTGCAAGCGCCATCAACACGAGTGTAGGATCAATGGCCTTGATACCCGCAATAACGTCTGCTGCCTGACGCTTGTCATGCGCAATAGTGTTATAAAGCGCACCATGAGGCTTCACATAAGCAACCTTCGTTCCAGCGGCTTGCGCCAGTCCTTGAAGGGCTCCGATCTGGTAGATCGTATCGGCAATCAGTTCGCTGCTTGAAGGGTCCATATTGCGGCGGCCAAAGCCAACCAGATCGCGATAGCCGATATGTGCGCCGACAGAAACACCACGGCGGGCCGCTTCACGCAACACGGTGAGAATCCCGGCAGGATCACCCGCATGAAAACCACAGGCAATATTGGCGCTGGTCACAATGGCCAGCATTGACGTATCGTCTCCCATCGGCCAAGGCCCAAAGCCTTCTCCAAGATCGCTGTTGAGATCGATAGCTGCCATGTCTCATCCCAGTTGAATAAAGGCGTTTTACAGGTTATTGTTGAATAACCTATTATGTATTGTTCAACAATATGTAATTTGTGTATCTGAGCATTTCCAGCAAAAGTGTGTAGCGGTTTTGCGTCGGATAATGCGACAAAATAAAGAAATAGAGCGGTTCTAACGAATAATTTTAATAAGAACCGCTCTCGCTTGAAAATGGTGGGGAATAGCTTGGCGGCACTGCGCAAAGCTTTTCTGAATTATGAAAGTTTGAAGGATATTTATGACGAACGCAATGCCTTCGCTTGATGATGACCAGCCATTGGCGACCCAAACCGCTGCCAAAATCCGCGAAATGTTGATTACAGGTGAATTATTGCCCGGAACAAAGCTTTCCGAGCAGCAGATTTCAGCGCAATTTGGCATATCGCGCAATACATTGCGTGAGGTTTTCCGCCTTCTGACCAGCCAGAGCTTGCTGAACTATATTCCCAATCGCGGTGTTTTTGTTGCAACGCCTGATGAGGCAACGGTCGTCGATATTTATCGCGTTCGGCGGGTTATTCAGAAGGGCGCTGTTCAGATCGCGGTTCCTGCTCATCCGGCTTTGGCGCGGATGAACGTGCTTTTGGCGCAGGCGGTTTTAGCACAGGAAAATGGCGACTGGCGGCAGGTTGGCACGATCAATATGGAGTTTCACCGCGCCATGGTGGAGCTTTGCGACAGCACGCGGCTCAGTGCCTGTTTTGATCTGGTGCTTGCTGAGTTACGGCTGGTTTTCGCGCAGCTTGAAGATAACGCGCATCTTCATGAATCCTATATTGCGTTGAATGCGGAGCTTTTGAGCTCGCTTCAATCTGGCAATAACGAGATCGCAGTCCGACAGCTCGATAGCTATCTTTTAAGCTCGGAACGCTCTGTTCTGGCCGCACTCCAGCGCAAAAAGAACGTTCCGATTAGGTGAAATAATTTACTTCATGAATGCGTGCCGACAGCCTGTCCGTAAGTGCGGATGACATTGCGAACGGCTTCAACCATCAAGGCATGCGGCGTGGCTTCGACCGTGCCCGATGCGACGGCTGGATAAAGTGTGCCGAGATATTGGCTGATCAGCGTTTCCGGAATTTTGCGACCTTCAAGGCGCTTTAGCAGCGAATTGACAGCGGCAGTCGCTTCGGGGTGCGGCCAGTAATAGCGAATGCGGTCGCTATAGGAGAAATGGCGCTGTAAACGCAGTTCTTCCGCATCGCCATGATAGTATTTTTCCCAGTTTTTTGGTTCAGCCAGCAGCAGCTTTTCGAGTTTGCCGCGAACGGTTTCTTCTGCTGGCAGCTTGTCGAGAAAGGCTGCAATCTGATCGAGACCATAAAGCGCTTCACGCAGCGCGAATGTCAGGCCCGGACCGACTTTCAGAATGGCAAAGCCATCATGAACAAGTGCTGAAAGTGCTTCCACCGGCTGATAGTCAGTTGAGTGGGCTTCAAACACAAATTGCGGAATTTCATTGAGAACGCCGCTCAGTGCGGTTGCCTTGTCGCTGTCATAATAGACGACATTCTCATTGCCGAATTCCACACCGGGCTGCACGACAACGCCAATGGCGCGCGCAAAGGCATCTTCTAGCCCCAGTGCTGCAAAAGCCTTGCGATGAATGGCAACCGTTTCAAGCGCTGCTTCCGGTGTAGTGAGTTCCAGATCTTCGATCTCTTCCATTGCACCGCCGGGGATCGGAACCTCGGTGCCGATAACATAGACCGGCAGATCGAAGCCGGATTCAGCGGCTGCTTTTTCTGCAACCCCGGCAAGACGTGCCGCGCGTTCGGCGGTGATTGCATCGGGCAGGGCCACAGGCTCACCCGCGCAGCCCATGGAGGTGTCGAGGTGGATTTTTGTAAAGCCCGCACGCACAAAGCCATCCATCATGACTTCGGATTTCACCATGGCTTCGTCAGCGCTCAAATGCTTCCAAGGGTTTGGCCCAAGATGATCGCCGCCCAGAATAAGCCGTTTGGTATCAAAACCAAGACGTGCCGCAATATCTTCGACAAAGCGACGGAAGTCGGCAGGCGTCATGCCGGTATAGCCACCATCCTGATTGACCTGATTGCAGGTGGCTTCGATCAGAACGTCCGTATTGGTCGCAATGCCTTCGAGCAATGCTGCCTCAATGACCAGTGGGTGCGCCGAGCAGATCGAGGTGATGCCTCCACGCGTGCCGTTTGCGTAACGGATGGCAATTTTGCTCAAAGTCTGAGTGCTGCTCATGACGAGACTCCGTAGGTAAAAAGCTGTTTGGATTTTTAATTTCCAAGCGAAATTCGTTTTAGGTCGTTATCCAGAGCGAGGAGCTCGGGCAGAAGTGTTCCGGCTGCTAGGTTTGGCGCAGCAAGCCCCATGACGTCTGCTGGTACAACGCAAGCGGCGCGAATAGCCTCTTCAAGGGACTCGCCGACGTGCTGAACCAGATTGGCGAGACAACCGACCATATCGATATGCGCACCGGCAAGGGAACCGGCTGCATTCACAAGTGCGCCATCACGCACTTCGATCCGCTCGCCATAAAGTTCGAAATGATCCGGTCCACCGATGGTGGACATGGCGTCGGAGACGAGGAACATGCGGTCACGCTTGGCGCGTGCGCGCCATGCGATGCCAACCATTTCCCATGTCACATGATGGCCATCGACAATGATGCCGGCGAAAGCATCGCTGCCGATTGCCGTGCCCACCACTGCCGGTTCACGCGAGGTCATCGGCGGCATGGCATTATAAAGATGGGTGAAACAGCTGATACCAGCCTCAAGCCCGGCTTTCGTCTCATCGGTTGTGGCATTGGTATGCCCCGCAGAAACCACAACTCCCATATCGACGATCTGGCGGATGGTCTCAACGGGCACCATTTCGGGCGCGAGGGTGAGCATCACAGGCACGTCGGCTTTGCGCAGAATTTTCAGTGCTTCCAGCGTTGAGGCATCCATAGGGCGGATGAATTCGACGCGATGCGTGCCTTTGCGCGCAGGGTTCAGATGCGGTCCTTCGATATGCAGGCCGAAAAATCCATCCATCCCCTTGCATTCAACTGCTGCATGAGCGGCCTGAATGATGCGTTCCGGCTCGCAGGTAATCAGCGTTGGCAGAACCCAGCCCGTGCCAAGCTTACGCAGCGTTGAAACGATATGTTCAATGCCTTTGGCGCTGGTGTCGGAATTCAGCATGACACCGCCCGCACCATTGACCTGAAGGTCGATACAGGCTGGCATCAGCACATGCGGCGTAAGATCGGGCGTTTCGTCCGATTTGCGCGGGCGCAGGCTTTGGATGCCCGCATCACTGATCTCAGCCACAAACCCGGTCTGAAGCCTCCCGTTTAGAAAGACATAATCGGGGGCGACGAGACGGGTCATTGGCTTTCTCCAGAGTGATTAAGTGCATATAGCGCAACGCCGCGTGCGCCTGAACTATCACCAAAACGTGCAGATCTTATGGCTGGTATGCGCGTTGGGCCGAGCTTTCGCTTCTCAAAGGCCGTTGAAACGCGTTGAGTCACGCCATCCATATTGGACAGGCCGCCACCCAAAACGAAGCAATCGGGATCGAGAACAAGCTGCATGGTGAGAAGTGATTCTGCCATGAGCTCCGCCCAGTCACCCAGCACCTGTTCCGCAGTCATATCGCCATTTGCTGCGCGCAGTGCGAGTTCCTGATTGGTGATGGTTTCACCAAGTTTGATCCTTGACATATCGGCCAATCCGGTGCCTGAAACATAGCGTTCCATGCAGCCGGTTTTGCCGCAACCGCAAGGGATCAAAGGCAGGTTCTGTTCGCTCAGAATGCGTGCAGGCATCCCGGTGTGACCGATTTCAAGCGCAAGCCCATTATAGCGTGGCGGTATTTCGCCATTAATCAAAACGCCCGCACCCATCCCGGTGCCGACAATCAGGCCAATCACCACCGCGCCACCTTCGGCAGCACCGCCGTGAACTTCCGAATAGGCAAAGGCCATACAATCATTCATCAGCGGAAAACTGCGTCCGAAGCGTTTAACAAGGGCTGCACCGACATCGCGTCCGGTGATTGGGATGTTGGAGGCAAAGCCATGGCCCGTGGCCGGATCAATCCAGCCGGGCAGGCTGATGCCGATGGGCAGATTGGGATTGCCTGCCGTGTCAGTCAGCCATTCAATCTGCGCCGCAAGCCCATCGATGAAAGCATCGAAGTCGCTGACAGGCGTTGGAATCCGCCGCGTCAGGACGGTTTCCATATTCGCGTCGAACAGGCGGCCTTCGATTTTAGTGCCGCCCAGATCAATAGCGCCGCAGATCATGCCGACCTCTTGCTTCATACTGCAAAGGGGTAAATCTTAACCCCTGAAACAACGCGTGTCAGGTTGCCCTGATCAATAAACGGATTGTCAATGTTGAGATCAAGCTCTGCTGACCATCGTGCAGACCAGATTTGTGCGAGCAGGACATAAAGCACAGCGTCCCAGCGGCTGTCACCGGTCAGATCAAGCGCAACATCACAGCCTTCACCGCCAACCGTGGTCACGGTTGCAGCCGGAAACTGCTGAGCGATTTCGCCTGCAATATCGAGATCATAGCGTGCAGTGTGCTGATCGGGGTGAATAAACACGACAACGCGGGTATTGCCGACAACAGAAGCCTTTGGACCGTGGCGGAAGCCGAGCGTGCTGTCCCAATTGGTCATGACCTGTCCGGCGGTCAGTTCCAGAACCTTGAGCGCGCTTTCACGCGAAACGCCGGTCAATGCGCCTGAGCCAAGGAAAATGGCACGATCAGGATGTGGGGCAGGCAAGGTATCAAGCTGCGCAATAGCCTTTGCACCAGAAGCTGAAAGGCGATTAAGCTTAGCGGCTACATCAACGGTGCCGTCGATGCAGGCGAGTGCGGACAGAAGCATCGTCGTGTAGCTCGATGTCATCGCAAAGGCACGATCATGCGTGGCTTCTGGCAGAACGATCACGCGCTGTTCGCCCGGGCCCCTGGCGGTGCGAACCGCCAATGCGCTTTCGCCATTGCAGGTAATATTGAGGCGATGGGCTTTTGGGAAATGGTCGTCCAGCAGATCAAGCGTCGCAATGGTTTCAGAGCTGTTGCCGCTGCGGCCAAACTGTACGATCAGAAGTTCTGCGTCGTCGCAAAGTGTTTCCGATGGGTTGGAAACAATATCTGTGGTCGGAATTGCGGTCAGAGACATTGCACCAGCCTTAGCAGATGCCAAAGCCTGACCGATAAAGGCTGATGTGCCTGCGCCGCTGAACACAATGCGCTTGATGCCCTTTTTGGCAATCCATTCGCGGATTTCAGCCGACTGCTCAGCCAAGGGGTCTGCCCAGGCCTGCCAGATGGCCGGCTGTGCATGAATCTCCTGCCAGGTGTGGCTAGTTTCCAGTTTGGTCATTAACGCAGTCCTCTTGAGTACTGATTACACGCACACCGCGCTCGCGGATGCGGTTGGCTATTTCATGGTTTGGGTCAAGATCGGTCACGATTGCTGTGATCCGATCCATCGCGCAAATACGATGCAGCCGTGGTTTGCTGAATTTGGTCTTGTCGGCTAGCACGATAACGCGGCCAGAGGCTTCGATCATCGCGCGGTTCTGATGGGCTTCATCTTCCAGAAACGTGCTGACGCCGGTTTCGGGGTCGACACTGTCTGCACCCATTACAAAAGTGTCGAAACGCATCTCAGAAAGGGCGGTATCGACCAGTCGCCCGGAGACGGACATGGTCTCACGCCGAATGCTGCCACCGGTCAGCATCACCTGATGCTGTTTATGGCTTAAGACCGTCTGCGCCACATCAAGACTACGCGTCATCACGATGAGCGGTGCAAGCTCGCCAAGGTGGGCTGCAAGCCGTTCGGCGCTGGAGCCATTGTCGAAAAGCACCGCTGTATCGCCTTGCAATAGATGCACCGCCTTGCGTCCGATGGCGTCCTTGGCTTCAAAATTCACCGCACGACGATCCACTGGATTTGCCTCAACACCGGATGGTGCGAGGCCCGGCCGTTGGGCCAGTGACAGAGCAAGATCTATGCGGAAATCGGCGAGGCCAGCATAGCCGAAGCGCTGGCAGAACCGAATAAGGGTTGGCTCTGAAGTGCCAAGCTGATTGCACAATTCACGCGCCGTGGAGCGGATGAAGCCTACCGGATCGGTTTCGATCAACAGGCATATGCCACGCAGTTTCGGCGTGAGTTCCGGTGCTGCGGCCTGCACAGTCTGATAGAGGTCTTCTGTCGGTTGCAACTCCAGCCCTTTCCTTGCGTTCTGATTTTCTATTGAAAAGAAAATTTTACTTCAACACAAATTTTTCGCTCTCAATGTTTATTTTAACACAAATTTTGCAACGCGGCACGTAATTCCGCGACCTTGCTGGTGTCTGTGTGTGTTGCACCAGAAAGCGCAAAGCCGAAATGCAGCAATGTCGGATCTGCGGGCAGGGCAGCGCTGCACGACGCATGAATTTCGGTAATGCCGGGGAGTGCTGCAAGAATTTCCGATAAGCTCGTCATATTGACGCCGGACCCGGGCATGATCACAATTTCATTGTTGGCCGCTTGTTGCATTTTCGCGAGCCGTTCCAGCCCCAAAACTGCCTTTTTCGCGCCTCCAGAGCTTAAAATGCGATGAATGCCGAGCTCTTTTGCAATTTGTATGGCTTCCACCGCATCGGGTGTCAGATCAATTGATCGATGCAGCGCAATTTGAAGGCCGCTTGCTGCTTTCACCAGCCGTTGCAACACTGCCTGATCAAGTCTGCCATCGGGCAGATTTGCCCCAATAACAACGCCTGCAAGCCCAAGCTGCCGTGTTGTGGCGATTTCAGCTTCCATGATTTGCAGTTCATCTTCGGCCCAGATGAAGCTGCCTGCACGCGGGCGTATCATGACCATGACCGGGATTGGGGCTTTGGTCGAAAGCTGCATGAGGCCGATGGAGGGTGTCAGTCCGCCGATGGCAAGTGCAGAGCAAAGCTCGATACGATCCGCACCGCCTTCGATTGCCGCCGCCAAACCTTGTGCATCATCGACACAGACTTCCAGTAAAATTCCGCTCACGCTTTTCCCCTTATGCGTTTCTTTTATGCTCGGCCTTCGCGAGAACAGCGACCCCTGACATACCTGCAATCGCCCCCATGATGGTGACAGTTCCATAGCCAGCAAAGCTTGTGCCAATGGCAAAAAGTGCTGTGCCAATGCCACCGGCAACGAACATGTTGATTGCGATCAGGGAAGCCGACAAGCCGGGCCGGTCGTGAATGATGCCGAGCAGATAGCTGATCGGCTGGCTTACGATTGCAGCAGCTCCAATCCCCCCAATCGCTGATGCAGCGTAAATCTCCCACCGTGTGCTCAGGAATGCAAGCCAGACAAGATAAATTGCATAAAGTGCTGATGCGATGAAGAAAATGCGGATCTGACTGGTGTGACGGCCAAGGCGTGCCCAAACGAGCATGAATATGGCTTCAAGTGCGGCAACAAAGCCCATGACCATGCCGACATCTTCAAATGACCCTCCACCCCGACCGGTGACGATCAAAGGGAGCGCAATGGCGTTGAGATGCAGAACTGATGTGATCAGCGCTGTGCCGATAAGACGGGCAATGACACCGGGCGACGCCAGACGTTTTAGGTCTTCGAGGCTTGATGTTGGTGATTTGGCAGTTGTTTGCGTATCAGCCTTATGGTCGAGCGGCATCATGGTGATGATCGACAAGACGCAGCATAGCGAGAGCAAGGTCGCGAATGCATAAGCAGTCAGCGGCGAGCCGGTGCCAGACATTATGAGGCCGACAAGACCGGGGACCAGAATCCAGGCAATGGAAATTGCCATGCGGACGATGGTGATGGAATCGCTGAGTTCAACAGGCGACATACCATTGGAGTGATTGCGGATATTGGCAAACAAAAGTGTGCTTATGACGTTGAAAAGCGCAATCGGGCCGATGGTTGCCAGTGCGAACACCCATGCCGATGGATAAAGCCAGACGAGACCAAAACCAATTACACCCAGAGCTGTAACCAGAAGCATCGGCGCGCGATATCTGCCGACGCGATCTGAAAACAGGCCAATGGCAACGCTTGCAGCCAGATTGGCGACCACGGCACAAAATGCCACGACCGAATAGGTAAAGTCGCTTAAGCCAATGACGCGAATGCCGACAAGCGGCTGATAAGGCGTGGTGGCCGCACCCGCAAATCCGTAAAACAGAATGCCAATCGTGCTGCCCCGCACGATTGGATATTTACGAACAAGATCAAGGCTGGAGGTCGACATTGGGCGCGTCACACTTTCTCATGCCTTGATCAAAACAATATATCAGAACAGCGGGTGACGGCGTGCCTGCACGGCAAAGCGTAGCCAGTCTTTTTCCGATGCCGGCGTCCAAGCCGATTCTGCAACAGCAAGAAGCCGCGGGAATACGAGATCGTTGAAATAGGCGTTGGATGTGAAATGCTCACACCAGACGCAGGCCTGTATGCCCTTGAGATGTTGGGAGAGTTCTGGTGGAAAATCCCCGGCAGCTTCATAATTATAGCTTTCTTCCGGGGTCGATGCACCAGCCCAGCCAGCGCCGGGTTCCCACCAGTTATGCGACTGCGCCATATCAAGATAATAAGCCTGTCCGGGCGTCATGACGACATCATAACCCTGTTGTGCCAGCTCAATACCGATGGCCGGGGCCTGCCATGCCATGAGCAAAGTGCCTTCGGGCTGCACGCCGCCGCCATGGGCCACTTCGTTCCAGCCAGCAAGAATACGTCCACGCTGTTCCAGCATGATCTTGAGCTTACGCATGAACCATGATTGTAGCTCGAACGTGCCTGTGAGCCCTTCACGTTCCATCAATTCGCGTGCCAATGGCGAGCCGAGCCATGAGTTGTCGGCCACTTCGTCGCCACCAATATGAATATAACGGCCCGGAAAAAGATCGACAATATTATCGAGGATCGTCTTCACGAACTGCCAAGTTGCCGGCATTGCCGGGTTGAGCGCGTTGTTGGTGAAGCCCTGAACGGTGGTGTAGGATTCGTTTGCTTCGTTGCGGTCAAGCAGATGCGGAAGGGCCGTCAGGACGGATTTGCAATGGCCGGGCATGTCCACTTCCGGCACCACTTCAATGCCGAGTGATTGCGCATGGGCGACGACGGAGCGAATTTGTTCTTGTGTGTAAAAACCATGCGATGGTTCAAGACTGTCGCCAATCTGCGGCAGCATTTTGCTGTTGGGTGCACGCGTTGCACCAATCTGCGTGAGTTCGGGCAGCTCCGGAATTTCAATGCGCCATGCTTCGTCATCGGTCAGGTGCCAGTGGAAGGTGTTGAGACGATACCATGCCATGATGTCGAGAAAGCGTGTGACTTCGTTATGCGTGAAGAAGTGCCGCGAGACATCAAGCAGGCATCCGCGCCAGTTGTGACGCGGCGCATCTTCAATGTGGCCTAAGGCCGGGAATTTGAAGCATTCAGAATCCTGTTTTGCACCATCCAGAATATGCGCAAGAGCAATCAATGCATGGCGGGTTCCGTCACAATCGGATGCGCTAACCGTAATCACATCGGCTGTAAAATCGATTGTGAAGCCGCTTTTTTTGATGCTTGTATCGGTCATGATTGCAATCGCACGGCCGCCTTCAACCGGCTTGAGCGAAAAAACCTGACGCGCTTGCGGGAATAAACGTGCATGCAGCGCTTCAACAAGCGCCAAAGCACGCAGGCCTGCAAGATCGGTGCCTTCTACCGGATGTAATGCAACGGGCGTTTCGCCAGCTGTGGCATCAAACTTAACTGGCCATGGCAGCAGTGAGAATGGCAGCGTCAGACGGCCTTCTGGGAGGCGTGGTCCGGGCAGCGGAAGTGTCTGGCCAGAAAGCGCCAGTTCGCCGGTTTCGATATGAATAAGCCGTCCATCGGCACATTTGAGATAGGCGGTCTTTGCTCCGTCGTTAACATGGAACGGTGAGCGATTAAGTGGTGCGACGCTCACCGTCCATGTTTCCCCCGGCCTCAATGTGAAGCCTTCGGGCGCAGCTATTTCGTTGAAGCTGCCGTCATGCAGGACAAAATGCCCGTTGCTGATCTGCGGCTCTCCAACAATGCGGGTGATGCTGGTATAGCAAAGTGAAAAATTACTGATGGCCTCGTCCGAAAGATTGTAAATTTCGATTGTCATGGTCCCGGCTGGTGCGGGTTGAGCAATCCATGAGTTTTCAAGTCGGAATAGGCCAGGCATTTTCATTCTCCACCAGCATGAACCACGTACTTCAAACCCGGGTGAGTCTCCGTATTCCGGTCATGAAATCATGGAGATGCATCGGGGCGTCAGGGTAAAACCCTGTTGGGAATATATATCATCGCCTTACATCAACTTTGTCCATCCTAAAATTTATGTGATTGTGATTTAATGGTTATTAAATTCAATTGTTGCAGATTTAGCATGACTTCATGCGCCGTTTGAGGCGCGAAATCGCACTTTTTAGGGATGATCATGAACGGTTCGATCATCTACATGAAATCAATAAGAAATTGATTTAAAATGACAATATCGAATTCGTGGGTTGCGGCTTAAGGTTTTGATGTCGCATGATGAATTGATATGCATCCTGCCTTCATTTCATGCAGAGCCAAAAAGCAAGCTTGTTTCAGATATCACATGCCTGTGTGAAAAGTTTTGTTTTGCTAAATTATTTTCGTTTTTTCTTGACAGGGAAGGGAGATAATTTTCATCATACTAAAAAATTGCTAGGGAGTTGATCGTGAAAGTCGGCATTGTAGGACTGGGCTATCGTCTTGGTTATCTGGGGTATGTCTTCAATGCGCTTGACCCCGATTTTCAGATTGTCGGCTATGTTGATCCTGCGCCTGCGGGTATGGCAGAGCTAGACGAGCATGGTATCTCGGCAGGCAAGCAATATGCTACGCCGGAAGAGCTGATCGCCAATGAGACCTTTGATCTCCTGATGATCGGTTCGCCCAACCATATGCATCTTGATCATATCCGTGTGGGTCTTGAAGCAGGCCTCACAGTTTTCACAGAAAAGCCGATCGTTTCCTCCATCGAACAGACTTATGCGCTGGCTGAGCTGCTTGCAAAGCACGGTCAGGATCGATTGCTTGTTGGTCTGGTTCTGCGTTATGCGCCGATGTATCGCGATCTGATGCAGGCAAAGAATGATGGTCTGCTTGGCAATATCGTGTCGGTTGAAGCGGCAGAACATATCTATCCTTATCATGGCGCATTCTTCATGCGTGACTGGCGTCGCTATTCAAAGTGGTCCGGCAGCTTCCTGCTGGAGAAGTGCTGCCACGATCTCGATCTCTACAACAGCGTGATCGGTTCGCGCCCTGAGCGCATTGCAAGTTTTGGTGGCCGCAAGACCTTCATTCCGGAAAACGATCCCCTGCGTGAAGGCATCAATGACATGTCACTGTTCCATCGCAAGCCGACGGGCTGGGAAGGTTCGGACAAGGTTTTTGATTCCGATGGAGACATCATCGATTATCAGGTCGCGATCATCGAGTATGCCAATGGCGTCGCTATGAACTTCCATACCAATCTCAATGCGCCAGATCAGTTCCGTCGCTTTGCGATTTTCGGAACGCGCGGTCAGGCGGAAGGCGATTTCATCCGCGGTTATTTCGATGTGCATGAAGTGCTGAATGAAAAGCGCACCATTCACAAAGAATATGCAACCCGCACCACGCTTTCGCAGCATTATGGAGCGGATGAAAAAATGGCGGAAGAAGTGATCGCCCACGTCATGCATGGTGGGCCACTTCCGGTTTCACCTCTGGATGCAATGGAAGCGGGGATTCTGGCACTTGCGATGGATGAAGCACGTGAAAAGCGTGCGCTCATCGATCTGCGTCCTGTCTGGGATCGCTTTGATGCGGCCTTGCAGAAAACAGTGGCGTAACAGATGGGAATGCAGCGCTCCAAAGTCATCTTCGCCTGGGTCATGCTTGCGCCAGCGCTCATTTATGTGCTGGCAATCGTGGCCTATCCGCTGATCGACACATTTATTTTGTCTTTCACCGATGCATCTTTGCGGCGTACCACCAATTGGGTCGGCTGGGCCAATTATGAGAAGATCGCCAATGCGCAGTTTCTGGCCGTTATTGGCCGGACATTCATCTGGACGTTCTTTTCGGTTCTAATGAAGATCGCAATCGGCATGTTTGGAGCGGTGCTTCTGAATATGGCGCTGCCGGGCCGCGCGCTGTTCCGCCTGATGATTATGCCGCCATGGATCGTCCCAATGGCAATCGGTATTTTCATGTGGAGCTGGATGTATAATGGTCAGTTCGGGATGATTTCGGGTATGCTCCAGCGCTTTGGACTGGTGGATGGACCGATAGCGTTCCTTGCTTATGGCAACACGGCTTTCTGGGCGACGATCGTGACTGACGTATGGATCGGCGTGCCGATGGTGACGCTCTATTTCCTTGCTGCCCTACAGGCGATACCGAAGGATCTTTACGAAGCTGCTTGGACGGATGGTGCGGGGCGCATGTATCGCTTTCGCCGTGTGACATTGCCGCTGATGCTGCCTGCCATCATAACCATGTCGATGTTGTCGACCATTGCAACATTCAACTCGTTCGACATCATCTGGATTCTGACGCAGGGCGGCCCGAACGGCTCCACCACGACGATGATCATTGATACCTATCAGACGGCTATCGGTTCCAAGCGTTACGGTGAAGGTGCTGCACGTGCTGTCACCATCTGCATATTCCTGTCGCTGTTCTGTCTGGCTTACTTCCGCGTCACGCGGCGTATCAGCCCTGAAAAACTCGCATAAAGGGCAATCGAATGAGCAAATCGCAAAATACACCGCTCATCGACCGCTACACGTGGTATGAAAAATGTGCTGCCTATGCAGGGATTGCAGTGTTTCTGTTCTTTCTGTTGGCTCCGTTCCTTGAAGGGTTTCTGGTTTCGCTGAAGCCCTTGAACCAGCTTTTCTCATCGCCCTACAGATTCTGGCCGGAGAATGGCAGCTTCGATGCTTATTTTTCGATGTGGAAGAGTGTGCCGCAGTTCGGTCGTTATATCTTCAACTCGTTCTTCATCTCGTCGATTGTTACAATCGTTGTGCTCATTCTGGTTGTGCCTGCAGCCTATGCGTTCTCGCGGTTTGATTTTCGCGGTGCGGGGCTGATCCTCGGCGGCTTTCTGGCGATCAACATGTTTTCGGGCGCTGTGCTGCTCATTCCGCTGTTTCGCCTGATGCGCAGCTTTCAGCTCCTCAATACCTATGCAGCGATGATTGTGCCGGGCGTGGCTTTCCTTATTCCTGCGGCAATCTGGCTGTTGCGCACCTATATGATGCGTATCCCGCGTGAACTCAACGAAGCGGCCTATATGGATGGTGCAAGCCAGTTCTATACTCTGCGCCGTGTCATTCTTCCGATTGCCATGCCGGGCATCATCGTGGTGGCGATCACCACTTTCATCGGTGCCTATGCTCAGCAATTTATCTTCGCGCTCACGTTTAATTCCAAGGCGGAATATATGCCGCTGCCGGTTGGTTTGTTCGCCTTCTTCGGCAAGCAGGAAGTCGTCTGGAATGAGCTTATGGCCGCATCCTTCGTCGGCATTCTGCCTGCGATGATCATCATCTTCCTATTACAGCGTTATCTCGTCAGCGGTCTGACCGCAGGCGCGGTAAAGCAATAACAACCCGTCAACATAAGGGAGTTTCCAGAGGTGACGACAATTCTGAAAATGGGGGCTGCGGCTCTTGTCCTGGCTGGCAGCACAATGCTGAGCACTTTCGGTGCTTCGGCCGCTCAACAGGAGATCTCATGGATCTATTGCGGCGATAAGCTGGACAAGACGCACGACAAATACATCAAGGCCTGGGAAGAGAAAAACCCGGACTGGAAAATCGCTGTTGAAGTGGTTGGCTGGGCGCAGTGCCAGGACAAGGCAACAACGCTGGCTGCTGCCGGAACCCCGCCGGCAATCGCTTATGTCGGCTCGCGCACGCTCAAGGAATTCGCTGACAACGACATGATCGTTGAAGTTCCGATGTCGGACGAGGAAAAGAGCGCTTATTTCCCGCACGTCGTTGAAACCGTCACCTATGACGGTACGCAGTGGGGCGTTCCAATAGCGCTTTCGACCAAGGTTCTTTACTGGAACAAGGACCTGTTCAAGCAGGCTGGTCTTGATCCGGAACAGCCGCCGCGCACATGGGCCGAAGAAATCGAATTCGCAAAGGTCATCAAGGAAAAGACCGGTATTCCGGGCTATGGCCTTTCCGCAAAGACCTTTGACAACACAGTGCATCAGTTTCTGCACTGGGTTTACACCAATGACGGCAAGATACTCAATGATAAGGGTGAAGTCGTTATGGACAACCCGCAGGTTCTGGCTGCTCTCAAAGCCTATAACGACATTAAGGCTTATGCACAGGAAGGTCCGACTGCTTACGAGCAGAACGAAGTTCGTGCGATCTTCCTCGATGGCAAAGTTGCTATGATCCAGGGTGGATCAGGTGCAGCCGTGCGTCTTCAGGATTCCAAGTTCAACTGGGGCATTGCAACGCTTCCTGTTGGGCCTGATGCAAAGGGTCCGGGCACGCTCGTCATCACCGACAGTCTTGCCGTGTTCAAGGATTCGGGCGTTGAGGAAAAGGCTGCCGAGTTTGCCAAGTACATCACCTCGCCTGCCATTCAGGAAGAATATGAACTTGCAACCGACGAAGGCCTGACGCCAATGCGTCCATCACCTGCTGTCGATAAGGTCATGGTTGACATTCCTTACTGGCGTCCGCTGATCGAAGGCATCCAGTACGGTGGTGCAGAACCGCTTTTCACCGACTGGCGCGGCTTCCAGAACGTGATGATTTCGATGGTTCAGTCTGTTGTTACCGGTGATGCACAGCCTGAGGCAGCGCTTACAAAGGCAACTGAAGAACTGAAAAATCTGAAGTAATCAAACTGATCCGCCCTGTCTTCTCTATGGGACAGGGCGGGTTTAGGACCAAATTTCGGCCGCAGGAGAGCAGCGTGGGAAAATTATCCCTCAAGAACATTGTCAAGAGCTTCGGCCAGTTTGACGTCGTTAAGAACGTATCCCTTGATGTAAACGAAGGCGAGTTCATGGTCTTCGTCGGACCGTCGGGCTGCGGCAAGTCGACGTTGCTGCGCATGATTGCGGGGCTCGAAGACACGACCTCGGGCGATATTGTTATCGATGAAAAGCGCGTCAACGATCTGCCTCCGGTCAAGCGCGGCATCGCGATGGTGTTTCAGAGCTACGCGCTTTATCCGCATATGAGCGTTTACGAGAACATTGCATTCCCGTTGCGTGTTGAGGGTGCGGATAATGCGACGATCAAGCGTAAGGTCGAACATGCAGCCTCGATTCTGCATCTTGATCAGCGCCTTGAGCAGAAGCCGGGTATGTTGTCCGGCGGTCAGCGTCAGCGCGTGGCTATTGGCCGTGCGATTGTTCGAGAACCGAAGATTTTCCTTTTTGACGAGCCGCTTTCAAATCTTGATGCAGCGCTCCGCGCCGATATGCGTATTGAGCTTACCAAGCTGCACAAGCAGCTTGGTGCAACCATGATCTATGTGACGCATGATCAGGTGGAAGCCATGACCATGGCAGACCGTATTGTCGTGCTTGAAGGCGGTAATATTTCGCAGGTTGGCTCGCCGCTTGAGCTTTACCATCGCCCGTGCAACAGTTTTGTTGCAGGCTTTATCGGCAATCCGCGCATGAATATGTTGCCCGTGACTTTTGTCGGCTTTGAAAGCAATGGGCATGTGCGCGTGAAGCTTGGTGAGAGCGAAATGGTTCTGCCGGTTAAGTGCGAAGAAGCGACACGTCCGCAAACAGGTCAGAGTCTGACTTTGGGTATTCGCCCTGAGCATGTGACGATTGGAGAAAGCCAGACGACGACAATCACCGTGCGCTCATCCGTGGTCGAACGCCTTGGACAGCAGACGATTGTTTACAGCATGCCGCAAGGCATGAGCGAAACCTTCTGCATCATCACGCCGGGCACCGCTCCGATCACTGGTGATGCTGAAATCACGGTCGGTATCGACGCACAATCATGCCATCTGTTCGATCAGAACGGCATTGCATTCACACGCCAGGGTAATTTCTCGGATCTGCCCGCGCGTTGAACGATTTACAAATTGGTCAGAATGGAGCGGCCGTGTTCAAACATCGCCGCTTTTTCTTTGCGGCCTTTTTGGCTTTACGCTTCAAAATGTCTGGAGATTATTTATTCTGTGATTCTTAACCGGTCTTCAGCGTGGTCAAAGACATAGTGGGTGGAATAGTAATGACATCTAATGTGCTCTCCCCCGATGATCTTGGTCCCACAATTTGCGCTGGCGAAATACTGGTCGAGATTGTTGCAACAACTGTTGGAGATGGTTTTTTTGAGGCACAGCCGCTTATAGGCCCATATCCCAGTGGCGCCCCGGCAATTTTCATTTCGCAATGTGCACGCATGAGCAATCAGTCCGCGATGATTGGATGCGTTGGAGATGACGATTTTGGACGCGTGAATGTCCGTCGTCTTGAGAATGACGGTGTCGATGTTACGGGGATATCCATTGATCGGAATTTCCCAACTGGAACAGCCTTTGTGCGTTATCGCTCCGATGGATCTCGCGATTTCGTCTTCAATATTGTCCAATCTGCCGCATCCCGCTTTGGCTGGACAGCAAATGTTGAAAAGCTTGTCAAACGTGCCGGACACCTTCATGTAATGGGATCGGCGCTGACCATGCCGGGTGCACGCGCCGTTATTGAACAGGCTGTTACGATTATCAAGGCTCGTGGCGGAAGCCTCTCGGTTGACCCCAATCTGCGCAAAGAAATCAAACAGGATAAGGATACGGCGCAGTTCTTTGCGCAATTGATTTCAATGACAGACTTGTTGCTGCCATCTGGTGAAGAGCTCGAACTTGCAGCAGGTGTTGAAGGTGAGGACAATGCAATTGAGCATCTCTTCAAGCTGGGCGTAAAGGAAATTGTGCTCAAGCGGGGCGGCGACGGTGCAAGCTATTTTGCCGCCGACGGGACGCGTTTGCATCAGCCTGCATTTATCGTTGATGAAATCGATCCCACCGGCGCCGGTGATTGCTTTGGTGGCGCCTATGTTGCAAGCCGCAGGCTGGGGTTTTCGCCCGATATTGCGCTTACCTACGCTTGTGCTGCCGGTGCGCGTAATGTCACGGTTCGAGGTCCGATGGAAGGTGCGGGAACGCATGCGGAACTTGATGCTTTCATTGCCGCAACAAAGCGCAGAACATGACAGGCACTTGCGTCGACAATTTTCTACGAACTTTGTCGAATAAGAAAAAGCCAACCTCGGATGTGCTGGGAGCGCATGGTAATTCTCGATAGGTTTGAATATTGAGAAGGCTGATCCTATGGCTTCGACGGTGACTTATCTTCGCGACGCGCGCTCCGAAGTTTCAGATATTTTGACGGATACTCGCGTGGAATCGATTGAGTTGAAGGCGGCGATGCGTCAGTTGGCAGGTGGCGTCAGTGTCGTCACTGCCGGTCGTGGTGAACACAGGTCTGGTGCTACAGTTACTTCTGCGACAGCTCTGTCGATGGAGCCGCCGACAATCATCGTCAATATCAATCGAAGTGCATCTGTCTGGCCGATCATTAGCCGGCACAATCATTTTTGCGTCAATATACTGTCCGCTGGTCAGCAACATGTTGCGGATCGCTTTGCCGGAAAAGATGGCATTAAAGGCATTGCTCGTTATGACGGAGCCGAATGGTTCGAGCTTGAAAGTGGTGCACTCGCACTTTCCGGTGCCTTGGCTTCTGTCGATTGTGCAGTGGAAGAGGTGATTGAACGCCACACACATGCCATCATTATTGGTCGCGCTTTGAAGATTGTTTCAGGCGGAGGAGAACCACTTGTCTATCATAATGGCGGCTACCGTTCGCTTGGGTTTTAACATTCCGTACTCCTGATCTGGCACCGGTCAAACAGGCAAAATTTCCGATCTTTAACAACACCAACCATAGCCGTTAATCCGGCTTTGGTTGGTGTTTTGTTTTGAATTTCTCATTCGCTCTGCCGATTAAATCGCGGGAAGCTATCTGCGATTGATTGTATCTTCGCTGTGAGAAAAATTTGCCTTTTCCGCGGCTATATTTGGCAGGAAAGCGCACGACGCTTCTTTGGAATGCATCTAATCATATAAAAATAGTAGAATTTAGAGCATTGTAAGTGGACGGCGCTATGAGTGTAAAAAAGCCGATAATTCTTAATGGCTTCACGATGAACACCGTGAACCATGTCAGCTACGGCTTATGGCGTCATCCACAAGACGAGACTTATCGGCACACCGAAATTGCCTATTGGGTGGAGCTTGCAAAGACCCTGGAAGCGGGTGGATTTGATGCCCTTTTCATTGCCGACGCACTGGGTCATCTCGATGTCTATGGCGGTAACTCCGATGCATCTTTGCAGCGTGGAATACAGTCACCTGTCAATGATCCGCTGCTGCTGGTATCGGCAATGGCGGCTGCAACAAAGAATCTTGGCTTTGGTGTCACGGTATCAACGACCTATGAGCAGCCTTATTTGCTGGCGCGAAAATTTACAACGCTCGATCATCTGACAAAGGGACGTGTGGCCTGGAATATCGTGACCTCACAGCTTGATAGCGCTGCGCGCAATCTCGGGCTGGATGTTCAGATTTCTCATGATGAACGTTACGAGATCGCCGAGGAGTTTCTGGAGGTCGCCTATAAGCTCTGGCAGGGGTCATGGGCGGATGATGCAGTTGTGCGTGATCCCGGCAGTGAGAACAATCCCGATGGCCTCTATACCGATCCGTCAAAAGTGCGTTCGATTGCTCACCATGGGCGTTATTTCAAGGTGCCGGGACCGCATTTATCGGAGCCATCGCCGCAACGCGTGCCGGTTCTGTTTCAGGCTGGTGGGTCGCCGCGTGGCCAGCGTTTTGCAGCACGCCATGCAGAAGTGGTGTTCGTTGCGGGCGCTGATGAAGCCGGTATCAGGCGGAATGTTGCAGCAATCAAGGCTTTGGCGCGTGACGAAGGTCGCAGCCCGGATGCAATCAAATTCATTTCGGCAGTCTCTGTAATTACGGCTGAAACGGATGCTCTCGCAGAGGCAAAACAACAAGATTACGGCCGCTATTATGACGTGCATGGCGCAGTCGTGCATTATTCGGCAACCACGGGCGTCGATTTCGCACAGCAGGATATTGATACGCCCATTCGTTATCGCGAAACGGATTCCAATCGCTCTGTGCTGCGCATGTTCGACGATCCCAATTCCGGACGTAGCTGGACGTTGCGTGAAGCGCTTGTTTCAAAAAGCGGTATAGGACGTTCGAAATCCTTCGTCGGTGGCCCAGAAAGTGTGGCCGATGGTATCGAAAGCTGGCTTGAAGCAACCGATACGGACGGCATCAACCTGATCCATGTCATTTCGCCGGGCAGTTTCGTTGATTTTGCCACCCATGTGGTGCCGGAACTGCGTAGGCGCGAACGCTTGCGGGAAACGCCAGCCAACTCCTTACGCGGGAAGCTTTTTGGAAGCGGTGCACGGCCCCCGGTCGATCATCCTTCGGCGCGGTTCAAACCCTCTTCTTTTGCTTCGATAAAGGCGCTTACAGCATGAATATTCGTTCCGATTTCAACGAGACACAAGACGAGAACTTCGCAGTCTGGGTGGAGCGGGCTGAACGTGTCGCGAAAGAATTGCGTGAAACTGCAGTCGAGCGCGACATTGCAGGGGCGGCACCCCATGCTGAAATCGATCTTTTGCGTAAGGCGGGATTGCTCAATATTTCTCTGCCCACACGCGTTGGCGGTGGTGGTGCGAGATCGGCGGAAATTCTGCAGATTATCCGCATTCTTGCAAAAGCTGATACGTCGATTGCGCAGATCGCGACCTATCATTTTTTCGGCTCGGTCGCAGGGCTTGAAAGCGGCAATGATGCGCTGATCACGCGGCGGATCGATGGCTTTATCAATCAGGGCTGGTTCCATGCAGGCGTTGCGCAGGCAGCCTATGAGCCATTAATTATTGCAAGCCAAACTGAGGATGGCTTTGTGCTCAATGGTGGAAAACCTTTCACCAGTGGTGCTGCGGTTGCAAATACATTGCTGGTCTGGGTTCGATTTGCGGAAGGCACAACGGTCAATGGCAAAGATGCGAGCCGACATATTGGCCAATTCATCATCGATAATCCTTCTGATGGTCTGAGCTTTGGCAATGACTGGGATAATATTGGCCAGCGCCTGACGGTCAGTGGGAGTGCGACCTTCAAGGATGTTGCTGTTACACAGGATAATCTCGTTGGTCATTGGCCTGAAGAGACTGAACAGCCACCGCATGTCACTGTTCATGTTCCGCTGGTGCATTTGGCTTTCGGCGAACTTTATCTCGGCACAGCCATAGGTGCGCTGGAAGAAGCGCGTGAGTATCTGCATCGCGAGGCGAGAGCGTGGCTGACTGCGCCGGTTGAGAAAGCCACAGACGATACCCTGATTATCGAGCGTTTCGGACGGCTTTCAGTGGCGATTGCTTCTGCGCAAGCTCTGTCTGACGCAGCCGGTGTGATTGTTCAGAAGGCTATTGATAAAGGCAATGCTCTTAGCGCTGAGGAACGCGGACAGGCTGCGGTAATCGCTTATCAGTCAAAGATTCACTCAACCGAAGTCGCGCTGGAGGTGACTGCGCGGATTTTCGAACTCACTGGTGCCCGTTCCAGTTCAAGGCGTTGGGGTTTTGATCGTTACTGGCGCAATGTGCGCACGCACAGCCTGCATGATCCAATCCATTACAAGGTTCTCGAAGTTGGGGAGTTTGCCCTCAACAATCGTGCGCCGACCCCAACCTATTATTCGTGAGTAAAGCCATGACGGATCAAATCTCTGGCGAAAACAAGCAAGTCAAACCTCTTATCTTCAATGGCTTTGGCATGAATGTCGTTGGTCATGTTTCTGCGGGTTTGTGGCGGCACCCGGACGATAAGGCGCATAGTTACACCGATATTGAATATTGGGTGGAACTCGCAAAAACGCTCGATGAGGGCGGGTTTGATGCACTGTTTCTGGCGGATGCGCTGGGGCATCTTGATGTCTTCAAAGGTTCGCCTGATTCATCATTGAAAACCGCTGCACAGTCTCCGGTCAATGATCCGCTTCTGCTGGTTTCGGCAATGGCGGCTGCGACCGAACATTTAGGCTTCGGCATTACTGTTTCGACGACCTATGAGCAGCCCTATTTGCTGGCACGCAAATTTACCACGCTTGATCATCTGACCAAAGGGCGGATCGCATGGAACGTTGTGACATCGGTTCTGGAGTCTGCTGCCAAAAATCTTGGTCTTGACCGGCAGATGGACCACGACAAACGTTATGATCGCGCGCAGGAATTTCTTGATGTGACCTACCGGCTCTGGGAAGGTTCGTGGGAAGAGGATGCCGTTCTTCGTGACCGTGAAAAAGGCATTTATACCGATCCGTCAAAAGTGCATCCGATTAACTTCCATGGTCGCTATTTCAAGGTGCCGGGCGCGCATCTTTCGCAGCCAAGCCCGCAACGCACGCCGCTTCTTTTTCAGGCTGGCACGTCGCCGCGCGGTCGTGAATTTGCCGCGCGCAACGCGGAAGTCGTCTTCCTTGGCGGAACCAATACCGCAGCCATTCGCCGCTCGACCGATGCCATCCGCAAACTGGCTGTTGAGCAGGGCCGCACAGAAGATGCGATCAAGTTTATCACGGCCGTCACTGTGATCACTGCGCCGACCGATGAAGAGGCGCAGGCGAAATATGAAGATTATCTGTCCTACACCAATGTTGAAGCAGCACTAGCTCTTTTTTCGGCATGGACAGGCGTGGATTGGGGCCAATACCCGCTCGATCATCCGCTGGAATATATTGAAACCAATGCGGGCCGTTCAGCCCTCGCTAATCTCACCAGTATCGACGCTGATCGTCGCTGGACGGTGGAAGGCATTGCCGAATATATCGGTCTTGGCGGGATTCATCCAAAGATCGTTGGATCGCCGCAGACGGTTGCCGATGAATTGGAGCGGATTGCGGATGAGGCTGGCATTGACGGTTTCAATATCGCTTATGTTGTAAGCCCCGGCACGTTTACGGATTTCGTTGAACATGTGGTGCCGGAATTGCGCAAACGTGGGCGCATTCGTGCGCGTTCGGAGCAGCCTCTTACCTTGCGCGAGCGTTTTCAGGGTGTGGGCAACGCCCGTTTGCGTGATGACCATCCGGGCGCTGTTGCGCGTGATCGCACCGCATGGGAACCCGTTACCGAGGCAGCGCAATGAGCGGAATTCACGTTCACTGGTATTTGCCAACCAATGGTGACAGCCGCGAGATTGTTGGCTCTGGCGATGACTCACATTTGGGCAATGGTCCATCCGGCATAAGCTGGCGCAAGCCCACAATCGATTATCTGGAGCAGATTGCAAAAACTGCGGAGCTTCTTGGTTTCGAAGCTGTGCTGACACCAACTGGCACATGGTGCGAGGATGCGTGGATCACCACTGCGGCCCTGTCGCGTGTGACCCGCAAACTCAAGTTTCTGGTGGCATTTCGCCCGGGCCTGATTACGCCAACGCTTGCGGCCCATCAGGCCGCTACATTTCAGCGTATTTCAGGTGGGCGGCTTCTGCTCAACGTGGTGACCGGGGGCGATCCCGTTGAGCAGAAGCGCTTTGGCGATTTCCTTGATCATGACGAGCGTTATGAGCGGACGGGGGAGTTCCTCGAAATTCTGCGCGGTGTCGCACTGCCTGCCGGCAGTGAGAAGCGGTTTGATTTCAACGGAAAACACTACCGGATTGAAGGCGCGCAGATCGACTTTGGCGATTTCGAATTGCCAAAGGTGTTTTTCGGCGGTGCCAGCGCGCCTGCGCAGGATGTCGCTGCACGTCATGTCGATACTTATCTCGTCTGGGGTGAAAATCCTGAAATTGAAAGCGAACGGATCAAAACCGTGCGCGAAAAAGCCGAAGCGCTGGGACGAAAGATCAGTTTTGGCATTCGCCTGCATGTGATCAGTCGCGATACGGAAGCGCAGGCATGGGCAGAGGCCGATGCGCTGTTGGGCAAGCTGTCACCTGAACGTATTGCGCGTGCACAGGCTATTTTGGCGCGCACGCAATCGGTAGGCCAAAGTCGCATGAACGAATTGCATCGCGACAAACGAGACCAGATCACAACGCTTAGCAGCGCACGTGATCTGGAAATCTATCCAAACCTTTGGGCGGGATATGGTCTTGTGCGTGGTGGGGCCGGAACAGCGATTGTCGGCAGTCACGAACAGGTCGCTGCACTGATTGAGCAATATCATTCCGTTGGTTTCGACCACTTCATTTTGTCTGGTCAGCCTCACATTGAGGAGGCCTATTATTTTGCCGAAGGCGCGTTCTCCATCCTGAAATCGAAACGACTTATTGCAGTTCAATAGAGCCGCTTGAACGTTCATGTTCCAATGAAATGAGAAATGTAATGTCAGAGAATACAATCTATGCGGGTTTGAGTGCGGACGACTTCGCGGTATGGGTGGAAAAGGCCAGGGCTGTAGCGCGTGAACTGGCTTCAACCGCACTGGAGCGAGATCGTGCGAACAGTGATCCGGTTCATGAAATTGCGCTGTTGAAGAGTAGCGGTTTGTTGGGTTTTGCCACGCCGCGTGCCTTTGGTGGCGCAGGCGGAAATCTCGTGCAGGCGCTGCAAATCAGTCGGATCATCTCTGCAGCCGATGGCTCAATAGGCCAGCTTATTGCTTATCATTATTCCAATGGTGTCTGGACCTATATTCTGGGCACGCAAAAGGAATGGGAGCGCACTGCGCGCGGTGTCGGCGAAGAAGGCTGGTTTCAGGGTGGTGTTAGCAATCCGCGCGATCAATGGAACGAGGTGGTTCATGAAGGGAAGCGCCGTCTTCTCAATGGCACGCGCACCTTTGCCACCGGCACTTCGATAGCGCAGATTATCACGGTCAGTCTTTGGGAAGATGGCAAGCGCGTTCATTATCAGATTCCACCAAGCCGCAAGGGTATCACGACGGTTTCTGATTGGGATAATCTTGGTCAGCGGCTGACAGCAAGTGGCAGCGTCGTTTTTGATCACGTCGAGATTTTCGAAGAAGACAGGCTTACAGGCCTTGAAGCCTATGAGGGCAATGTCGATCTGCGCGATGGTTTGCGTAATTTGTTCAGCCAGCTCATTTTCGTCAATTTCTATCTCGGAATTGCCGAAGGTGCGCTTGAAGCCGCAGCGCTTTATGTCCGTGAAAGTGGACGTGCTTGGCCTGAATCCGGCTTGCAGCGCGCTGTCGAAGATCCTTATCACCTCGTGTTGTTTGGCAGGCTTTCAGCGGGAATAGCCGCCGGATATGCACTGGCTGACAAGGCAGCAGACCTTTACCAGCAGGCGCTTTTCGCAGGCGAGGCGCTGACCCATCAGCAATGGGGTGAACTTGCTGTGCTTATTGATCAGGCAAAGGTCATTTCCAATGATGTTTCGCTCGATGTGACGGCGAAGATATTCGAGGCGACGGGCGCACGCTCAACCGCCAACAAATACGGTCTCGATATTTTCTGGCGCAATGTGCGCACCCACACGACACATGATCCGGTGTCGTATCGTGCGCGTGAAGCGGGTGCTTATGTGCTGGCGGGTGAGCTGCCAAAGCCAAAAGTCATCACGCAGCCACCACGCCCTGCTGCACAGGCTGCGTGAGGAAAGTATCATGAGCGTGGATATTCGCCAGCTTCATCATAAGTCCGATCTGGTCAAGGCTTTCAAGCTGTTTCGCGCAGCGATGGTTGGGCTTCCTTCGTTCGGTCCAATCGATGAAGAGTGGATCGAAAAAGTGGTCGAGCCGGGCCGAACTCTCGCCGTCTATGACAACAACGAGATTGTCGGCACCGCCCGGTCGTACTCCGGTTTAATCGTGGTGCCCGGTGGCGCAAAAGTTCCGCATGCGGCGGTTACGCATGTGGGCGTGCTTTCAACGCACCGCAGACGCGGATTCGCAAAAGCACTTTTGCAGGAGCAGTTGCAGACTGCACGGCAAAAGGGAGAGGTAATCGCAAGCTTGCGCGCTGCAGATGCGCGCATTTACAGTCGTTTTGGTTATGCGATTGCCAATTTTTCCGCAGGCTTTGAGCTGGATAAGACCCGCGTGAAATTTCACGCCGGGGTGGATGCATCTACAGACGGCATCCGGTTCGTAGATGCACAGGATGCATGGCCACTGTTGAGCGCAATTTACGAAAAGCAAGACCATCCGCGATCCGCTTCAATAAGCCGTTCCACATATTGGTGGAATTTTCAGGCCCACCGACTGCGTTTCGATACTGGCTCAAACTATGTTGCAGTGCATGGAACGCCCGGGGCGGAAGACGGCTACGTGCGGTATCACCCTGTTGGTGCCGATAGCTGGTTTTTCAGCAATCGCCGTACAATTGTGGTTGATGACATCGTGGCGAACTCGCCGCAGGTCTATGTGAAGCTGATCACGCATCTGCTCTCGCTTGATCTTCCAGATGTACTTGTTTTTCCGAGCAGGCCCGTCGATGACGCTCTGACATTGCTGTTTGACGATTTTCGAGCGCTTACCGTCACGCATCAGCGCGAAGAAACATGGCTGCGTCTTATCCATGTCGAGGCGGCACTTCGAGCGCGCAGCTATCGCGGCGACAAAAGCATCGTTTTGCAGATCAATGATGATTTTCTGCCGGACAATAATGGAAGATATCGCATTTCGGCCGATGGCATCGCGGTGACGAGCGATGAACCTGAGGTCGTGGCTGACGCAGGCGCACTTGCGGCAGCCTATTTAGGCGGCATTCGCTGGCAACAGCTTCAAGCAGCAGGACGGCTCCTGCTTTCCTCACCCGCTGCAATTGCTGCCCTTGATGAACTTTTCTCAGTCGATGCTGCACCATACGCAGGCACGATGTTCTGAGACACGGATTTTCCTTACCAATTCTAAAATCTGGAGCAACTTAATGAGACTAAAATCCCCCAATTGGCGAACAGGCATTTTGCTCGCGGGCATATCGCTTTTCGCTATCAATTTCAGTGCTGCACAGAATGCCGAGCCACAATTTGGTGGCACGTTGCGCATTGCATCGCTTGATAGCGATCTCGATTCCTTTGATCCGCTGACCGGCTATAGCACCGATTCATGGGAAATTCTGCGCGCAACGACACGCCAGCTCGTGACGTATGGTGGCTCGACGGAAGGCCTGAAAGAAGACACCAAGCTTGTGCCTGATCTCGCAAAATCATGGGATGTCAGCGATGACGGCAAGACCTACACCTTTCATCTGAAAGACGATGTTTTCTTCTCCGGTTCGACTGATCGCAAGATCGTTGCTGGTGATTTCGTCTACGGCATCAAACGTTTCTGCGATCCGAACAAGCAGGTTGCAGCGATCAACTATTTCAATCTGGTCTTTTCGGGCTTTGAGGCCTATTGCAAGGAATTCGCCAAGGTTCCGACTGGCGATCTTGCCGCCACCAAAGCCTTTATCGATAGCAACGAAATTGCAGGTGTGTCGGCCACGGATGACAAGACGCTTGTTCTGCGTTCTGACAGCAAGAATTATGATTTCCTGAATATTCTTTCGATGAATTTCGTCTCGCCAATTGCGCCCGAAATCGCATCGAAATATTTCCCGGATTCACTTGAATCGCGCAAAAACTTGCCATCCAGCGGCCCTTATCATGTCGATAGTTATGAACAGGGACAAAAGCTGGTTCTGAAGAAGTCTGCGAACTTCAAGCCGGAAAGCGACGAGGCGCGCAAAGCCTATGTCGATGAAATCGTTGTCGATTTCACGGCCAATAATGAAGACAGTGTGGTGCAGAAAATTCAGGCTGGTGAAGCCGATCTGTCGCTTTATCTTGATCCGCCACCACGTTCGACCATCCAGAGCTATATTTCAAAAAATAGCCCTTACATTCATTCCGCCAACAGTGGTGCTGCAAATTTCGTGATCATCAATGCGCAGCCAGCAGCAAAAAGCGTAGGCGCAGAAGCGCTGCGCAAGCCAGAGGTGCGTCAGGCCCTGACATATGCGGTCAACCGTGCACGTCTGGTGCAGGCGCAGGGTGGCTCGATTTCTGCACTGCCATTGTCGCAGATTATCACCTCGACAATTCTGGGTCATGAGCCTTTCGATCCTTATCCGACCGAGGGCAATAAGGGTGATCCTGCCAAGGCAAAAGAACTGCTTGCCAAGGCTGGCTATCCCGATGGCATCACGTTTAATGCGCTTTATCGCACCAATGCCAAGGGTGAAACCATTGCGGTTATCCTAAAGGAAGATCTCGCGGCAGCAGGCATCAATCTCAATCTGGTCCCACTGCCAAATAGTGGATGGCGCGCCTATCTTCAGGACCCGAAGGCCGAATGGGATCTCTATCTCGGTGCAACGTTTGCTCCAGACTGGCAAGGTCCAAGTACACGTATGCTGTTGGGTGGTTGGTTGAATTCGGATGCAGCTCCCTGTGGTCCGGGCAATGTCTATGCAATTTGCTATGACAATAAGGAACTCAACAAGCTCGCAGCCGAGGCCTATGGGTCTGACAATCCTGGCCCAATCTGGACCAAGGCTGACAAACTTGTTTCAGCCGATCTGCCATGGATACCGCTTTTCGAGAACCGCAAGATCGCGATCTCCTCGGAAAATGTCGATCACTGGGTCTGGTCATCGCTCGCCGTTCAGGCGGACATCACCAACATAGCCGTCAAGCAGTAACACCGGCTTTGCCCGGCAAGGAGGCGACATGCCTGCAATTCTGGCCCCGGTCTTTTCCGTCGATGATTTGAAGATCAGCTTTGGCTCGACAGAGGTTGTCCATGGTGTTTCATTCTCGGTCGAGCCGGGAAAAACACTGGCAATCGTGGGCGAATCCGGTTCCGGTAAAAGTGCTTCCTTGCTTGGTGCAACAGGATTGCTGCCGCCAACAGCTACGATTGGCGGCAGCGCATTTCACAATGGACAGGAACTGCTCAGCCTGTCAGCAAGACAATTGCGAAAGAAACGCGGTGCGGAAATAGGCTTCATTTTTCAGGACCCGCTGAGCAATTTGCACCCGCTCAAGTCAATTGGTCGACAAATTGCAGAGTCTGTCAGCGCGCATGTCAAACTGGGGCGTAAAGAAATGCGCGACAGGGTTCTTGCGCTGCTCAATGATGTCGGCATTGCTGATCCGGCCTCACGATTGAATGACTATCCGCGCCATTTCTCGGGTGGTATGCGCCAGCGCGTGATGATTGCGATGGCCATGGCGCATGATCCGGGCCTGATTATTGCTGACGAGCCAACCACCGCGCTTGATGTAACTGTGCAGTCGGCAATCCTCGACCTGATGAAGCGCATTCAGGAGAGCCATGGAACGGCATTGATCTTTGTTAGCCATGATCTCGCGGTGGTTTCGGATATTGCCGATGATGTGCTGGTCATGAAGAACGGACGCACGCAGGAATATGCGCCTGCGGGTAAGATTTTCACAGCGCCCTGCCATGCCTATACGCGCGAACTGCTCAATGCGTCCCATTTCAGGCGCATGCGTGGAAGGGTCAAAGAGGCGGTTGTTAAATCTGCGCCGCTATTTGACATGCGTGACGTTTCGTTCTCGGTTAACGCGCGCGCCTCGTTTCGTTCGGAGCGTAAGACGATCCTCAATGATGTATCGTTCGGCGTGCACGAAAACGAAATTCTCGGGCTGGTTGGCGAATCCGGTTCCGGCAAGTCAACGATTGGGCGACTGGTTGCAGGTCTTGAACGTCCCGACAAAGGTGAATTGCGACTACGCGACACGGTTTATTCGCAGGCAGGCAAGGGCAAGCTGACGCTCAGCAACGAGCTTCGCCGTTCCATACAGGTCGTGTTTCAGGATCCTTATGCCAGTCTTAACCCAAGACGCAGCATCGGTTCGTCTCTGGCCGAACCTTTCCGCATCGCCGGCCATTTTGATCAGCAAACCATTCGTAAAAGAGTGCTTCAACTGCTCGATCAGGTTGAGTTACCGCAAAGCATGACATCCCGTTATCCGGCGCAACTATCGGGCGGACAACGTCAGCGCGTGGCGATTGCGCGTGCAATAGCACTTGAGCCATCATTGGTGGTGGCTGACGAACCTGTATCTGCGCTGGATATCACCACGCAGGCGAAAATCATCTCGCTCATCCGATCTTTACGTGATGAATTGAACGTGTCGTTCCTTTTCATCTCGCATGATCTGGGTGTGGTATCTGAACTTTGCGACCGCGTTCTGGTTTTGCAAAAGGGTGAGATTGTCGAAAGCGGCCCTGTGTCGCGTGTTCTGGTTAACCCAAGTCACGCCTACACAAACAGGCTTGTTGCTTCAATTCCTGGCAATCTTCGACATCTGCATGTGCAGCCTGAAAAAAGGCTCGCCTATGTCTGACAGGCTTACTGTGTCTGCCATCAGCTCTGTACCAGTTGATCAGCCGGACAGCGTTCTCAAATCAACCATATTGCTGCTTTGGCAAGAGCGCAGTGTTCGCATCGGCGCTTTGCTGATTGGGCTCGTTGTGCTGGCAGCGATCAGTGCGCCGTTGTTTGCTTATATCACGGGACATGGCCCGACAGAGCAGTTTTCCGATATAGCGCTTACCGAGATGGGATTGCCGACCGGTCCGACAGCAGAATTCTGGCTGGGCGCAGACGGTACGGGTCGTGATGTGTTTATTCGCGTGCTTTACGGGGCCAGAACTTCGCTTCTGGTTGCAATTCCTGCCACAACGCTTGCCATGATTATCGGCACAATTATTGGTTTGATAAGCGGTTATCTCGCCGGACGCGTTGATCGTATCGTGTCGCAGATCATCGATATTGCTTTGTCGTTTCCATTCGTGGTGACAGCACTTAGCCTGTTGACCCTCAACCGAAGCGCCAATGGTCAGCCGGTGATTGATCCCATTCTTGTGGTCATCATCGTGATCTCGCTTTTCTCCTGGACGTTTTTTGCGCGGCTGACGCGTGGGCTGGTGCTTAATATGCGCAAAAGCCCGCATGTGGAAGCTGCACTCACGACGGGTGCCTCGCAATTGAGAATTCTAAGCCGTGAAATCCTGCCCAATATTGCGCCTGCGATCATCGTCTATTGGGCGATCCAGCTTCCGGCCAATATCGTTGCCGAAGCAACATTGTCGTTTCTGGGTGTCGGGATTCAGGTTCCCACGCCAAGCTGGGGCAATATGATCGCGGAGGCGCAAAGAACATCGCTTTATCAGGTTCAACCGTGGTTTTTGTTTGGTCCAGCACTTGCGCTTTTTATTACGGTTGCGGGCTTTAATACGTTGAGTGCGGGCTTGCGCAATGTGCTCGATCCGCATCGTAAGGGAAGATAGACATGCTTCGTCATATTCTGGGGCTGATCTTCCGCGCGGTGACCACGCTTGTTGTGGTGCTTGTCATAGCCTTCGCCATCACACGCATCGCTTATCGCGATCCCGCTGCAACCCTTGCGCCAAGAAATGCAACGCAGGCAACCATTGATGCCATCGCGCGTTCGTTGCGGCTTGATCAGCCATGGCATGTGCAATTGTGGGAATATCTTTATCGTGGCCCTGATATTCAGGGCTCACCCATTGGGCTTTTCAACTGGCCACCTGCTCTGGGATATTCATTTCGCAAACAAACGGCTGTGACTGATCTCATTCTGTCAAAAGCCCCTGTCACGCTTTCTCTGGCACTCGGTGCGCTGGTCATCTGGATGACGCTGTCTATTCTTCTGGGCGTGATTGCAGCGCGACGTCCGGGCAGCTTTCTTGATAATTTGATTGGCGTTTTTTCCTATATCTGCCTTTCTGTACCGACATTTGTAAGCGGTGTCCTGATTTCCTATTTCCTGTTTTTCAAACTCACCGATGCAGGCTATCGCTGGTTTCCATCGAGTGGCTATGTGGCATTTACCAGTAATCCTCTGGATTGGGCACGGCATCTGGCCTTGCCATGGCTCACACTTGCACTGGCTGAAATCGGGATTTTTCAGCGCATTGTTCGCGCCAGTATGCTGGACGTGATCAACGAAGATTATATTCGCACAGCACGCGCCAAAGGCGTGCCCGAATGGCGGATTTATTATGATCACGCGCTGAGTGTGGCGATCAATCCAGTCATAACACTTGGAGGGCTGGAGCTTGCAGCGCTTATGGGTGGCGCGATCGTAACCGAGCAGATATTTGGTCTGGATGGCGTGGGGCGTCTTGCGATCAACGCAGCACTTGATGGTGATTTTCCTGTTGTGATGGGAACAACGGTTTTTGCAGCTGTTTGTTTCATCATCTGTAACTTCACGGTCGATGCGATTGCCTGGTATCGCAATCCCGATAGCGATGCTTTGACAAGCTAATACGTCGCAAAGTCAGATGGAACGACGCGAATATTTCATCCAGTTGAGAAAAATTGGCATCGCATTTCTCTACAACCAGCGCGGGATTATCGATCATTGATCTACTTGCAAAAGTGCAAAGCGGGCCGGTGATGCAAGAAAGCTTGTCACAGGCCAAGGGGATTTAAAAGTTTTCAGGAGGCGTTCGATGACAATATTGACAAGACGTATTTTTTTGGCCGCTTCGACGGCTTTGATTGGGGTGGTTGCAGCGGGATCGGCATGGGCTGCCGATACGAAAATCAATATCGGCTATCAGACGGTTGTGGAGCCGTCTAAGGTTCCGCAGGCCGATGGCGAATATGAAAAAACCACCAATGCCGAGATCAACTGGCGCAAATTTGATTCCGGTGCCGATGTGATTGCAGCGATTGCGTCGGGTGATATTGATATTGGCTATGTCGGTTCCAGCCCGCTTGCGGCGGCTGCCAGCCGTGAACTGCCAATCGAGACATTTTTTGTGGTTGGCTTGATTGGCGAATCCGAAGCGTTGGTGGCCAAAGATGCAACTTCCGTAAAGGATCTGGTTGGCAAAAAGGTAGCCGTACCTTTCGTCTCAACCACGCATTATAGCCTGCTTGCAGCGCTCAAGCATGAGGGCGTCGACACCAAGTCTGTTGAGATTCTCAATCTTCGCCCACCGGAAATCGCGGCTGCATTTGAACGCGGCGATATTGATGCCGCCTATGTCTGGGATCCGGCACTTGGCCAGATCAAGACCAAGGGCAAGGTCATTCTCGATTCTGCCAAAGTTGCTGAATGGGGCGCTCCAACCTTTGATGCATGGATTGTTCGCAAGGACTTTGCCAGTGAGCATCCAGAAGCCGTACGTGACTTTGTGAAGGTCACGGGCAAGGCCTATGATTCATATAACGACAAGCCGGATGCGTGGGACGACAAATCGCCGGAAGCAGAGAAGATTGCACGTCTGACCGGTGCCAAACAGGAAGAAGTGCCAGCACTTCTGAAAGGCTATGTTTACCCTTCGCTGAAGGATCAGGCCTCGGCTGATTATCTGGGCGGAGCGACGGTTAAGGCGATTGCCGACACGTCTGCCTTCCTGAAAGAGCAAGGCAAAGTAGACAATGCCTTGTCCGACTATGCGCCATTCGTCACCACGAAATTCGTGACCGACGCACTCGCCAGCAACTAATCTTGCGGGTGATGTAACAAGATGCCCTCGTTTGCTGGTGTGCCAGTCAAACGGGGGCTTTCGCAAATGGGAGCAAACTTATGAGTGTGCTGAAACTCAGCCAGATAAGCCTGCACTATGATGGTGCCGCAATAGCTGCTCTGGACAATGTTTCGCTTGAGTTATCGTCGAGCGAATTCGTTGTGCTCACGGGGCGCTCCGGTTGCGGAAAGACGTCTTTGCTCAATGTCGCGGCCGGTTTGCTCAACCCGCAAAACGGTACGGTCATACGCAATGGTAAGCCCCTTGAAGGAGCGGGTCAGGGGCGGGCAGTGGTGTTTCAGCATGATGCCCTGTTCCCGTGGCTTAACACGCGGGACAATGTGGCGTTTGCCCTTCGATTGCGCGGTATCACTCAAAGCGAAAGGCAACGCATCGCTGATGATCTTCTGGCACAGGTGCGACTTGAAGGGGCAGGCGATAAGTCCATTTGGGAGCTTTCCGGCGGAATGCGTCAGCGGGTCGGGCTTGCTCGCGCATTGGCATCGGAGCCAGATTTTCTGCTGATGGACGAGCCGTTAGGAGCGCTTGATGCCCTGACGCGCGAACGCATGCAGACGCTGCTTCTCGATATATGGGGCAAGCGTTCTGCCGGTGTTCTGATGGTGACCCATGGCATTGAAGAAGCCTTGTTGCTGGCAACGAAAATCGTTGTGATGCTGCCGCATCCGGGGCGCATTGCACGCGTTCTCAATGTCGATTTCGGCAAACGTTATCTGTCAGGCGAGCCGGTTCGTTCGATCAAGGCGGATCCTGCGTTTGTGAAGGCGCGCGCAGAACTGGAAGATGCGATATTTGAGGGGGAAATTGCATGAGTGTTTCAGCCGATACACGGAGTTATGACGAAGCTGTTGCAGACAAAAGTACTGTTATACGCCAAGTGAGAACAGTGACATCCTGGTTTTCCGGCACGCGTGCCATCAGCATCGCCACCCTTGTTGCCCTGCTTGCAATCTGGTGGGCGGCGGCGAGCCTCAAGCTTGTGTCGCCAGTGTTTCTGCCTTCGCCTGCGCAGGTGTTGACCAAGTTTTTCACCGTTGCACAAAATGGTTTCGTTGACGCGACACTCGCCCAACATCTGGGCGCGAGCCTTGCGCGGGTGTTCGCGGCGTTGATCGTTTCTATCATCATTGCTGTGCCGGTTGGCCTCGCAATTGGCCTTAGCCCGATCGGGCGGGGCATTCTTGATCCGATCCTTGAATTTCTGCGTCCGATCCCCCCGCTTGCCTATCTGCCGCTTATCATTATCTGGTTTGGTATTGGTGAATTGTCCAAGGTGCTGGTCATCTTCCTTGCGATGCTTGCGCCGGTAGCGCTTTCGACGGCATCGGGCGTGCGCAGTGTGTCGCAGGAACGATTGAACGCCGCGCGCGCCTTCGATGCTAACCGATGGCAATTGGCACGTTATGTTGTCATTCCGCACACGCTGCCATCTATTTTCACCGGCATACGCATTGCCTTGGGCGCAGGCTGGACGACGCTCGTTGCAGCCGAACTTGTTGCGGCCACAAGGGGACTCGGCTTCATGATCCAGTCAGCTGCACAGTTCCTTGTCACCGATGTCGTGATTATGGGGATTATCGTCATTGCAGTGATCGCTTTTGCTCTGGAACTGCTGTTACGCAAGGCCGAAGCCATCCTCGTGCCATGGGCAGGCCGTGATTAGAGAGAGCGTCGATCTGATTGGATCAGATCGACGCTCTAATCCTTTTTTTAACGCGTATCCCGAAAACCGTTTCACACTTTTCGGGATGCGCTCTAGTTCTGATTTCAGCGCTATTTCAGGTGTTTTTAACGCTGCGGATTCAGTCAAACTGGAATGATTATCCAAATACGACCTCAATTGGCCAATTGTCGTCGAATTTGGTTTTTTTCTTGGGCTTTGGGTGCTAAGTCGCTCTCGCGATCAATGCCGACAACCTTATATGGCGAATTCATCAGCATATTCCAAAGCCCGGAAGCCCCAAACATGACTGCACGTCTTTCATTTGCGCGTGAGCGTATCAACGTTCTTCTTCTCGAAGGTATCAACCAGTCTGCTGTCGATTATTTCAAATCGTCTGGCTACACAAACGTCGTTCATCTGCCAAAGGCGCTGGACAAAGCTGAGCTGATTGAGGCGATTTCTTCCGCGCATATCGTGGGTATTCGCTCGCGCACACAGCTCACCGACGAAGTGTTTGAAGCAGCGCAGCGCCTGATTGCGGTTGGTTGCTTCTCGGTCGGCACCAATCAGGTTGATCTGAAAGCGGCACGCAAGCGCGGCATTCCAGTTTTTAATGCGCCTTTTTCCAATACGCGTTCGGTTGCCGAACTGGTGATTGGTGAAATCATCATGCTGATGCGCCGCATTTTCCCGCGTTCGAACTCTGCGCACACAGGCGGCTGGGATAAGAGCGCGACCGGCAGCCGCGAAGTGCGCGGTAAGATTTTGGGCATCGTCGGCTATGGTAATATCGGCTCGCAGGTCGGCAATCTGGCTGAAAGCCTCGGCATGACGGTCCGCTATTTCGACATGACCGACAAGCTGCAATATGGCAACGTGATCCCGACCGAAACGCTGGATGAGTTGCTCGAAATTTCGGACGTGATCAGTCTGCATGTGCCTTCGAACAAGTCGACGGCCAAAATGATTACCGAAGCCAAGCTGCGCAAGATGAAGAAGGGTGCCTTTCTCATCAACAATGCACGCGGTACGGTGGTTGATCTGGAAGCGCTTGCGAAGGTGCTCAAAGAGGGGCATCTCGCAGGCGCTGCGATTGACGTGTTCCCGGTTGAACCTGCTTCAAACAAAGATCCGTTTGTTTCACCATTACAGGGTCTGGAGAATGTCATTCTCACCCCGCATATTGGTGGTTCGACTGCGGAAGCGCAGGAACGTATCGGCATGGAAGTCACCCGCAAGCTGGTCGAGTATTCTGATGTCGGCTCAACGCTTGGTGCGGTCAACTTCCCGCAGGTGCAATTGCCAGCCCGTCCAAACGGCACACGTTTCATGCATGTTCACGAAAACCGTCCGGGCATTCTCAACAGCCTGGTGAATATCTTCTCGTCGCATAATATCAACATCATTAGCCAGTTTTTGCAAACAGATGGCGAAGTTGGTTATGTCGTGATTGAGGGTGACGCGATGGAAGATCATGCCGAAGATGTTCTTCAGGCAATGCGCGAGATTCCGGGCACAGTTCGCACACGTCTGCTCTATTAATTTAGAGTGATATTATTTAAAGGCCCGCGCCGCATCTGCCGCGTGGGCCTTTTCATTTTTGTGTTTAGGTAATAAGCGCGATGGTTCCTGCATTTTTGAGCAGTTTTGTTGCGTTGGGCTTCGAGAAATCATTGACTCTTTTTTCAAAGGGCTTAAAAGCGCAAGCGGAAAAGGAGAATTCCGTGAACGCTTGTCGCGCATCACATAGCCTGTGTGGACTAAATGGCCTCGTCGCCATTGGTGCCCGCATGGCATCCGTTTCCAAAACTACCATGGCCACTTGCATTAAAACGACCACCAAAACGGTCTGACCCCTTGGCCTGCTCGCCCTCTCTCCCCGGGTCCGGCCCAGGGAAAAGGCCCGCTGGTCGCGGGTTTTTATGGAAGCGGAGAGGACAGGAGAAGATAAATGGGTTTTAAGATTGCAGTCGTCGGCGCCACCGGAAATGTCGGTCGCGAAATGCTCAATATCCTCGAAGAACGTGGCTTTCCGGCTGATGAAGTCGTGGCTCTTGCTTCGCGTCGCAGCCAGGGTACTGAGGTATCCTACGGCGACAAGACGCTGAAAGTTAAGCCGCTTGACCAGTATGATTTCTCCGATACTGACATCTGTCTCATGTCCGCTGGTGGAAATATTTCCAAGGAATGGTCGCCAAAGATTGGTGCGCAGGGTTGCGTTGTTATCGATAATTCTTCCGCATGGCGTTATGACTCGAACGTACCGCTCATTGTTCCGGAAGTGAACCCGGACGCGATTGAAGGTTTCCGCAAGAAGAACATTATCGCCAATCCGAACTGCTCGACCGCACAGCTTGTTGTAGCACTCAAGCCTTTGCATGATGCAGCCAAGATCAAGCGCGTGGTCGTTTCGACCTACCAGTCCGTCTCTGGCGCTGGCAAGGAAGGCATGGATGAGCTGTTCCAGCAGTCGCGTGCCGTATTCGTCGCTGATCCTGTGTCCGTGCAGAAGTTCACCAAGCGCATTGCGTTTAACGTGATCCCGCACATCGATGTCTTCATGGAAGATGGTTACACCAAGGAAGAGTGGAAGATGGTGGCCGAGACCAAGAAGATGCTCGATCCAAAGATCAAGCTTACGGCCACGGCTGTGCGCGTTCCAGTGTTTATTGGTCATTCGGAATCAGTCAATATCGAGTTCGAAAATACGATTTCGGCAGAAGAAGCCCGTGAAATCCTGCGTGAAGCGCCGGGTTGTCAGGTCATCGATAAGCACGAAGACGGCGGTTACATCACGCCTTACGAATCCGCTGGCGAAGATGCGACTTTCATCAGCCGTATCCGCGAAGACATCACGGTTGAAAACGGCCTTGCTATGTGGATTGTTTCCGACAATCTGCGCAAAGGTGCTGCTCTCAATACAATCCAGATCGCAGAACTTTTGGTTGCTCGCGGCCTGATTACGCCAAAGGCGCTCGTTGCCTGATAGCCTGTAAAGTTTACGAAACAAAAGCGCCGGGAAACTGGCGCTTTTTATTTGTTTGAAAGGCTGTCGGTAAGGTTTCCGCGTATATCGAACAGCCGTGCGCGCAAATCCTGCAATTCATCTATTGGGCGGCCCAGCGCGCAAAAAACCTGTTCGGGGATACTCTCAGCTTGTTGCTGCAAAGCACGACCTGCTTCGGTCAAAGTGATACGAACCTGACGCTCATCCAATGGGTCACGACGTCGGGCGATACGCCCCGCCGCTTCAAGACGCTTTAACAGCGGGGTGAGGGTGCCTGAATCCAGGTTGAGCTTGTTACCTATTTCCGACACGGTCTGATCGTCTTTTTCCCATAAAACCAGCATCACAAGAAACTGCGGATAGGTGAGGTCAAGCTTGGCAAGAATGGGCTGATAGGCACGGGTGAGCGCATTCGCGGTTGAATACAGCGCGAAGCAGACCATGTCTGAAAGGTGCAGATTTGTGTCTTTGCTCATAATCTCTTTCCCTTATCGCCATCATACAGCATGCACAATTAAATTGTGCATCACATAATCGTGAAAATAGATTTTGCAGAATTAGATTGTGCGCAATATAATAATTTGCAATCTTGATTAGGACGGCAGTTCAACAATCATCGATGGAGAATTTCAATGCCTATTCTTTACACAACCCAATCCACAGCAACCGGTGGCCGCACTGGCAGCGCTAAGACTGCCGATGGTCGTCTTAGTGTTGTCCTTGATACGCCAAAGGAATTGGGTGGTTCGGGCGGCGAAGGCACCAATCCTGAACAGCTTTTCGCATCGGGTTATGCGGCCTGCTTTCTTGGTGCTCTGAAATTTGTCGCAGCCAAAGAGAAGGTTTCCATTTCGGCTGACAGCACAGTGACTGCGACAGTTGGCATTGGTCCGCGTGAGGATGGCACCGGCTTTGGTCTTGATGTTGCTTTGGAAATCACACTTCCGGGTGTTGAAAAAGCCAAGGCCGAAGAACTGGTCAATGCTGCCCACATCGTCTGCCCTTATTCGCATGCAACGCGCGGCAATCTTGATGTGCGTTTGAGCGTGGCATAATTAAAAAGCAAAAAGCGCCCGATAAGGGCGCTTTTTGCATTATAGCTTTTAAGGTCTACTCAGCCTGCGCTTCAAGATTTTCCATATCGTCATCTGAAAGGCCGAAATGATGACCGATTTCGTGGATGAGCACATGGGTGATAATATCGCCGAGCGTTTCTTCATTTTCGGACCAGTAGTCCAGAATAGCGCGACGAAACAGCGTGATGCGGTTCGGACCGTCGCCCGTCTGTAAGCTGAAACGTTCACCAATACCCGTGCCTTCAAAAAGGCCAAGCAGATCGAAAGGCGTTTCCAGCCCCATATCTTCGACGATTTGTTCTTCGGGAAAATCGGCAATCTGGATGATGATATCACCGCAGAGCGATCGAAATTCCTGCGGAAGATGCGCTAAGGCTTCAATCGCAATGGATTCGACTTCATCAAGCGAGGGCGAGAGACGTCCCGCCCAGTCGCCGCTCTGATCTTCTCGGGCCATTTCAGCTAACCGGGTCCTATTCAATGCTTCAGGCCGCAATCCAGGACAGTGTGCTTTCTGGCATTGAGCGTACAAAAAGCCATTATGCCCAGGGACGCTGTTGGGCGTTCTTTGCTTCGAATGTATCGATGCTTTTCGCCTTTTCCATGGTCAGGCCGATGTCGTCGAGACCATTGAGCAGGCAGTGACGTTTGAAGTCGTCGAGGTCGAAGGAAACCGTGCCGCCATCGGGGCCGTGAATTTCCTTGGCTTCGAGGTCGACGGTGAGCGTTGCATTGGCACCGCGCGATGCGTCGTCCATAAGTTTGTCGAGGTCTTCCTGAGAAACCTTGATCGGCAGAATACCGTTCTTGAAGCAGTTGTTGTAGAAGATATCGGCAAAAGACGTCGAGATCACGCAACGAATACCGAAATCGAGCAATGCCCAGGGCGCATGTTCACGCGAGGAGCCGCAGCCGAAATTATCGCCGGCGACAAGAATCTGCGCATTGCGATAGCCGGGTTTGTTGAGCACGAAATCAGGGTTTTCGGTGCCGTCTTCATTGAAACGCATTTCAGCAAACAGACCCTTGCTCAGACCCGTGCGCTTGATCGTCTTGAGATAATCCTTCGGGATAATCATGTCCGTATCGATATTGACGATCGGCAGGGGGGCTGCAACGCCCGTGAGCTTGGTGAACTTATCCATATATGGAGCCTGTCAGTTTTGTATTTGCAAATTTGAAAACTGGTTTACATCAGCATGGCAGAGAGTCAATGTTTCAAGCCGCAAGTGCCCAATAGGTCGCAACCCTCCAAGAGCCATTATAGCTTGTTTGGACGGCTGGCGCTTGCACCTTCTCATCGTTCGGTGCACAAATTGCGTATGAAAACAATTGCTCGTCCGCGCCGTTCTGTTTTGTTCGTTCCCGCCTCCAATAGTCGAGCGCTGGAAAAGTCGCTCACACTTTCTGCCGATTGTGTGATTTACGATCTTGAGGATTCTGTTGCGCCTGATGCAAAGTTAGCTGCACGCGAAGCGTTGATTGCACATTTTGCCGCTCATCCGAAGGTTAGATTTGAACGCATTGTGCGGGTGAATGCTGCTGATACGCAATGGGGCGAGGCGGATATTGCAACAGTGGCGAAAATCGGTGCCGACGCGGTGCTTCTGCCAAAAGTCGAGCGCCCGCAGGATGTGATCGATGCGGCTAATCTGCTTGATAATGGCGATGCCGATCCGGCCGTGCAGGTATGGGCGATGATCGAGACTCCGCGCGGCATTCTCAACGCTGATGAAATTGCAATTCTTGGTCATCGTTCGGCGGCAAGGCTTGGTTGTTTTGTGGTTGGCCCAAATGATATTGCGCGGCTGACCGGCGTTCGTCCGCAGGCCGGGCGCCCTTATCTGATCCCATGGCTCATGCAGATCATTCTTGCTGCGCGCGCTGGCGGCATTGATGTGCTTGATGGCGTTTATAATGACTTTCGCGATAGCGTGGGATTTGAGGCGGAATGCTTGCAGGGTGCACTCATGGGTTTTGATGGCAAGACGCTTATTCATCCGGCGCAAATCGAAGCTGCCAACCATGCGTTTTCGCCATCTGATGACGAGGTTTCCCACGCTCGTGCGGTGATTGAGGTATTTTCCAAACCAGAGAATGCAGATAAGGGCGTGGTGTCACTGGATGGCCAGATGATTGAACGCCTGCATCTTGAAATGGCAGAGCGATTGCTCGCAAAATCGAATTTATAATCATGACAAAGGAAGAAAGATTATGAAGCTTTATCGTTTCATCACTGGACCGGATGATTCCGCATTCTGTCACCGCGTGACCGCAGCCTTGAACAAGGGCTGGCAGCTTCATGGTTCGCCGACTTATGCATTCAATGCTGCAACGGGTGTGCTGCATTGCGGTCAGCCGGTGGTGAAGGAAGTCGAAGGCGTTGATTATACGCCTGACATCAAGCTCGGCGATTACTGATGGCTGTGCGCCGCATCGTTTCCAATATCGCTACCGGTGATGTGGCGGCAGCGAAACGTTTCTATGGAGACGTTCTGGAACTTGATGTGGCAATGGACCATGGCTGGATTGTCACCTATGCAGCAAATTTCGAGGCAAGGGTACAGATCAGTTTTGCCAGCGAGGGCGGATCGGGTACGCCGGTGCCCGATTTTTCCATTGAGGTTGACGATGTGGATGCAGTCTTGAAACGCATGCTCGCCGCAGGCTTTTCAATCGAATATGGACCAGTCAATGAAGAATGGGGTGTGCGCCGCTTTTATGTGCGTGATCCTTTTGGGCGGCTCGTAAATATTCTCGGCCATAAGGAATGAAAAAGGCCGGTTTCCCGGCCTTCTTACTTTAATTGAGTCCACGCTTTTCAATCATCGCATCGGGCGTTGGCATTTTGCCGCGGAATGCCTTGTAAAGCTCTTCCGGGTCACGGCTGCCGCCGGCTGAATAGATATATTTCTTCAGTTTATCAGCCAGTTCCGGGTTGAAAGCATCGCCGGTTTCTTCAAAGGCTGAAAACGCATCGGCATCGAGCACTTCCGACCACATGTAAGAATAGTAACCGGCTGAATAACCATCGCCGGAGAAGACATGCGTGAAATGCGGTGTGCGGTGACGCATGATGATGGCGTCCGGCATGGAAAGTTTTTCAAGCGTTGCAGCTTCAAATGCCAGTGGGTCGGTGATCTTTTTCGCTCCCGTATGAAAAGCCATGTCGACGAGTGCGGATGATGTAAACTCGACCGTATTGAAGCCTGCATTGAACGAGCGGGCAGCGAGTACCTTGTCGAGAAGCGCTTTTGGCATGGCGTCACCGGTACGATAATGTATGGCGTATTTTTCAAGCACCTGTGGCACGGTCAGCCAATGTTCGTAAAGCTGCGATGGCAGTTCGACAAAGTCACGCGAAACGGCGGTACCCGATACGGCAGGCCAGCTCACATCTGACAGAAGCCCATGCAGCGCATGTCCAAATTCGTGGAACAGTGTGCGGGCATCATCAAGCGAAAGAAGTGCAGGCTCACCGGCCTTTGGCTTTGCGAAATTCATCACATTGTAGATGAATGGCTTCTGACCGGCATCGAGCTTATGGCTTGATTGCAAAGCACTCATCCATGCGCCCGACCGCTTGGATTTGCGGGCAAAATAATCGCCAAGAAACAGGCCGCGTTCGCTGCCATCGGCATTCAGAACCGTAAAAGCCCGTACATCAGGATGCCATGTCGGAATGTCTTTTTGCTCTTCAAAACGAATGCCGAAAAGACGCGTGGCAACATCGAAACTTGCTTCAATGATTTTCTCGAGTTGCAGATAAGGCTTCAATTCGGCTTCATCAAAGGCAAAGCGTTCTGCACGAAGCTTCTCCGCGTAAAAACGCCAGTCCCATGGGGCGACCTTGTGATTGCCGCCATCATCCACGATCAGCCGTTCAAGTTCGGTCTCTTCTTCGCGCGCCTTGGCGCGTGCTTTGTCCCAGACTGGCTCCAGCAGGTCCATGACAGCCTTTGGTGTCTTGGCCATGGTGTCGTCGAGCTTGTAGGCTGCAAAATTAGCGTAGCCGAGCAGATGCGCTTTGCGTTCACGCAGCTCAACCATTTCGCGTACAATCTCGCGATTGTCAGTGTCGCCGCCATTTTCGCCACGCTTGGCCCAGGCATTGAAAGCCTGCTCGCGCAGCTCCCGGTTTTCTGAAAAGCACAGGAACGGCTCGACAATCGACCGTGACAGCGTCACCGCGTGAAGGTCGGGCTTGCCGCGCTCAGTAGCAGCGCTCTGCATGGCATTTTTGAGAAAATCAGGAAGCCCTGCAAGATCCGCTTCATCGGAGATGAAAAGCGCCCAGCCTGACTCATCCTTGAGCACATTCTGACCAAAGCGTGCACCCAGTCCGGCGAGCTTTTCATTGATGCCCGCCAGTTCCTGTTTGCCAGTCTCATCAAGTCTTGCGCCAGAGCGGACAAAGCTTTTCCATGTCTTTTCAAGCACGCGCTTCGTCTCAATGTCGAGATCCAGATGCTCGCGATTTTCATAAAGAGCATCGATACGTGCAAAAAGTGCTGGGTCCATCATGATGCGCGAGTAATGGCGCGACATTTTTGGTGCAATTTCGCGCTCAAGCGCCTGAATAGTATCATTGGTATGTGCACCGGCGCGCAGCCAGAAAATCGAGGATACACGGTCGAGCGCCTTGCCTGAAAGCTGCAGGGCCTTGAGTGTATTCTCAATCGTTGCCTCTCCTGCGTTGGTTGCTATGGCTTCCACTTCCGCAAGATCGGAAGCCAAGGCTGCATCGAAAGCGGGTGAGAAATCATCATCCCTGAAAGCTGTGAAATCCGGCAGGCCCAGAGGTCCGTTCCATTCGGTCAGTGCGTGATTATAGACGGGCGTGTCGGACATCGGAAAACTCTCGCTAAATGAATTCGATATGTATCAGACTTAGGATTTGAATGATGGCAGGGCAAGGGCAATTGGCAGCTTTAAGAGGAATATGAAAAAGCCGTCATGAAAGCCCTGCGGGGGTTGACTTTGACGCTGACGCGGCGCACATGAGCCTCGCAGCCGCATTCTCTTTGGCTGCATTTCAACCGGAGTTTTATTCTCTTATGCCAAGCGACAGTCACAGTCGATTGTTTCAGCCGTCAAGGCAGTTCGTGATCTGATCGCTTTCGGTCGGCTTGCACGATCTGCCTCTGACGGCGGATCGACAGAAAGGCAAGCCTATGACCGACAACAACTTCGTCTCTGAAGTGCTCAATGTTGCCGACCTCCCTGCTGCTGCAATTGCAAGCCGCATCGCTGATATTCGTACGGGCGACGCGGTCGAGATCGTTAATGAACTCGATGCAGATGATGCAATCGCAGTTATTGCACAGCTATCGCACGATGATGCTATCCGTCTGCTCGACCAGCCAGAGCTGGAACGGGCCACCGAAATTCTGGCAACCTTGCCGCCAAATATTGCAAGCTTCCTGCTTGACGGTATGTCCGCTGACCGTGCCACCGACGTTTTTCAGGATATGGAAGACGCGGATCGTGCACGCCTGTTTCCAATTCTTGCGCCTGAAACCAAGGCCGCGCTGAAAAAGCTTATGGGCTACCCGCCGAATACGGCTGGCAGTCTGATGACAATCGAATTCATCACCGTGCCTTCAAACTGGAATGTCGGGCAGACGCTTGAGCATATCCGCAAGGTTGAGCGTACGCGTGAGACGGTTTACGCAATCTATGTGGTCGATCCGCAGACCCGTGTTCTTCTGGGCGTGGTCAGTTTGCGCCGCCTGATTATTCGCGAACTTGATGAGCCGATCCTCTCGCTTGCCCGCGATGATGATCCGATTACCATTTCGCCGCTTGCCAATCGTGAAGATGTTGCGCGCCTTTTCCGCAAGCACGACCTTCTGGCGGTTCCTGTTGTCGATGACAGCCGTCATATTATTGGTATCGTGACTGTTGACGATGTGCTCGATGCCATGACCGAAGATGCGAGCGAAGACGCTTACCGTTTCGGCGGTATGGAAGCACTCGACAAGCCTTATATGCGTATTGGCTTTGGCGAAATGCTCAAGAAACGCGGTGGCTGGCTCGGAATTCTGTTTCTCGGCGAAATGCTCACCGCAAGTGCGATGCAGCATTTTGAGCTTGAACTGGAAAAAGCACTGGTTCTCACCTTGTTCATTCCGCTGATCATGTCGTCGGGCGGTAATTCCGGTTCACAGGCAACTTCGCTGATCATCCGTGCGCTCGCTTTGCAGGAGCTTACGCTTAAGGATTGGTGGCGTGTCGCAATTCGCGAAATACCAACCGGTCTGGCGCTGGGTGCATTTCTCGGGTTCATCGGCGTGGTTCGTATTGCGATATGGCAGAATCTCGGCATTTATGACTATGGCGAACACTGGATGCTGGTTGCAGCCACAGTCGGCATGGCGCTTGTCTGTATCGTAACCTTTGGTTCGGTGACAGGCTCAATGTTGCCGTTTATTCTGCGCAGACTGGGCTTTGATCCAGCCAGTGCGTCGGCACCTTTTGTTGCCACACTGGTCGATGTGACAGGCCTTGTGATCTATTTCAGTGTTGCTCTGGTCATTTTGTCTGGCACTTTGCTGTAGAAAAGACGGCAAAACTGTCACAATCGGCCTGTAAATAAACACCTAAATCCGGGCTTTTCGGGTTAATTAAGGGGCAGTTTCGCGCTGCCCCTTTCTAAAACGCAAAAAAACCTGTATGAGCGCCCCATTGATTTTCCGCGCAACCAATGCTGGCGCGGCTCCCAACTCGTAGAGAAGTGATCTCCATATGGAATTGCGTAATATCGCTATTATCGCACACGTCGATCATGGCAAAACCACACTGGTCGATGAATTGTTGAAACAGTCCGGCTCGTTCCGCGACAATCAGCGTGTTGCAGAACGCATGATGGACTCCAACGACATCGAAAAGGAACGCGGGATCACAATTCTCGCCAAGGCGACTTCGGTCGTTTGGAAAAACACGCGCATCAACATCGTTGACACACCAGGCCACGCCGATTTTGGTGGTGAAGTTGAGCGTATTCTTTCGATGGTTGATGGCGCTATCGTTCTGGTTGATGCTGCTGAAGGCCCGATGCCACAGACGAAATTCGTTGTCGGCAAGGCGCTCAAGGTTGGTCTGCGTCCAATCGTTGCGATCAACAAGATCGATCGTCCAGATGGTCGTCATGAAGAAGTTATCAACGAAGTTTTCGACCTCTTCGCAAATCTCGATGCGACAGATGAGCAGCTCGAATTCCCGATTCTCTACGGTTCAGGCCGTAACGGCTGGATGGCACTGAATCCAGAAGGCCCGCAGGACGAAGGTCTTGCACCACTGTTTGATCTGGTGCTCAAGCATGTGCCTGCGCCAAAGGTTGCTGAAGGTCCATTCAGCATGATCGGTACGATCCTTGAAGCTGATCCTTTCCTCGGTCGTATCATCACAGGCCGTATTCATTCCGGTTCGGTTAAGTCGAACCAGCCTGTGAAGGTACTGGGCCAGGATGGCAAGCTTCTCGAAACAGGCCGTATTTCCAAGATACTTGCATTCCGCGGTATTGAGCGTCAGGCAATTGATGAAGCCCATGCAGGCGACATTGTTGCAATCGCGGGTCTTTCCAAGGGTACAGTTGCGGACACATTCTGCGATACATCGGTCAGTATTCCTCTGGAAGCACAGCCAATTGATCCGCCAACCGTAACCATGTCCTTCATCGTCAATGACAGCCCTTATGCTGGCACCGAAGGCGACAAGGTGACGAGCCGCGTTATTCGTGATCGTCTCTTGAAAGAAGCCGAAGGCAATGTTGCGCTTAAGATCGAAGAGTCGAGCGAGAAAGATTCGTTCTTCGTTTCGGGTCGTGGCGAATTGCAGCTTGCTGTTCTGATCGAAAACATGCGCCGTGAAGGTTTTGAGCTTGGCGTTTCGCGTCCGCGCGTCGTCATGAAAGAAGGCGATAACGGCGAAATGCTGGAGCCTGTGGAAGAAGTCGTCATCGACGTTGATGAAGAATATTCCGGCACCGTTGTTCAAAAAATGTCCGAACGTAAGGCCGAAATGATTGAACTGCGTCCTTCGGGCGGCAATCGCGTTCGTATGGTTTTCTACGCACCAACCCGTGGTCTTATCGGCTATCAGTCGGAACTTCTGACCGATACACGCGGCACAGCAATCATGAACCGCCTGTTCCACGATTATCAGCCATACAAGGGTGAAATCGCTGGTCGTAACAACGGCGTTCTGATTTCCAACGATCAGGGTGAAGCGGTTGCTTACGCTCTCTTCAACCTTGAAGATCGTGGTCCGATGATCATCGACGCAGGCGTCAAGGTTTATCAGGGTATGCTTATCGGCATTCACTCGCGTGATAACGATCTTGAAGTAAACGTGTTGAAGGGCAAGAAGCTCACCAACGTTCGCGCTTCGGGCAAGGATGAAGCTGTAAAGTTGACCCCGCCAATCCGCATGACGCTGGAACGTGCGCTGTCGTGGATTCAGGATGACGAACTGGTTGAAGTAACACCAAAGTCGATCCGTCTGCGTAAGCTCTATCTCGATCCAAATGAACGCAAGCGCTTTGAAAAGAGCGGCAAGTCAAGCGCTGCTTGATTTTCTTGACGACATAAAAGAAACGGCGCCTTCAGGCGCCGTTTTTGTCTTCAACAATGGAAACTATATTTTATTGTTGATAGATTAGCTGATTGTAATATTAATGCTGTTATTTGATTTTAATTGCTTGTTCTGGATTTTTGTTGTTCTTTTGTCTTGTAAGGTAAAGTATTTTCAATTTGTAGGAATTGCGAACGATGTGTTTAGCCTGCAATCCTGGAATGATCGCTGTATTACAGCAAACAGCCTCAAGACGTGACTTTCTACGCTATATGGGCAGCGCTGCGGCTACGGCATTTGCTGCGACTGCCGTTGAACCCGTGTTCGCGATGGGTAATTCTGTGGCGGTCAATGCTCCGGCAGATATAATCTTCCGTCGAGGGAATATTCTTACGCTCAATGATGACGCGCCGCGCGCAGAAGCGCTTGCGGTTCGCGGTAACCGCATTCTCGCGATTGGCTCATCTGAGCATGTCGATAAATTTCGCGGAACCGCGACACGTATCGTTGAGCTGGATGGGCGCACCTTGATGCCGGGCCTGATCGATCCGCATATGCATTCGGTCTTTGTTGTGATGGACGACTGGATCGATGTCAGCCCTATCACGACGCCGACATTCGATCAGGTCTGGAGTGCGCTGCGTGACGGCGTGGGCAAAGCAAAGGAAGGTGAGTGGGTCCGGGCCAAACAGTTCGATCCGAGCATCACCAAAGGCGCTCATATTCCTACCCTCGCGGAGATGGATGAACTCGCGCCCAACAATCCATTTTTCATGATGGAGAGCAACGGTCATATTGCATATGCCAACAGCAAGGCGCTTGCGCTTGTGGGCATATCGGAATCATCGCAGAACCCGCCTGAGGCACGTTTTGTCAGAACGCCAGATGGCAAGTTGAGCGGGCGTCTGGAAGAGCCGCCAGCATTTGTTCCGTTTCTGGAGAAAATGCCGCTGCCAACAGCGGCTGCGATTTCAACAAGCGTTCGCAGGTTGCTTGATAAATCGGCTTCCGTCGGTTGCACATCTTTGCATGATTGCGGGATTGGCATGATGGCTCCGCCAGAGCATCTGGCGCTGATGGATCAGGTCATGGCTCAGAATCCACCGGTCCGCTATCGCGGCATGCTGGTTTCGACGGCAATGGCTGAGTGGGACAAGCTGAATATTAAGCCGGGACGTGGCAATGATCTCTATCGCTTTGATGGCATCAAGGCATGGGCTGATGGCTCCAATCAGGCCCATACTGGCTATCAACGTGAGAATTATCTGGGAACCAATAATCGTGGTGCGATGAATTATACGCCGGAGCAATTGACGGATACGATCCGCCGCGCCCATCAGGGCGACTGGCAGGTGGGCGTGCATGCAAATGGGGATGCTGCGATTGACGCGACCATTGCCGCCTATGAGACCGTGTTGAAAGAAACGCCGCGCGATGATCATCGTCATCGTATTGAGCATTGCAGTGTGTTTCATCCAGAGCAAATGCAAAAGGCGAAGGAACTTGGGCTGCAACCATCGTTCCTCATCGGGCATGTGCGCTGGTGGGGCAAGGCATTTCGGGACGAAATTCTTGGACCAGATCGCGCTAAGTTCTATGATCCTTGCGCAACGGCACTGGCACAGGGCCTGCGCATTTCCTTCCACTCAGACTGGAATGTAACCCCGATTGAACCGCTGCGTTATGTCGAGGATGCCGTGGCGCGCGTTATGAATGATGGTGGTGAGGTTTTCTTCCCGGATGAACGTATCCCGGTGGAAAAAGCTCTGCGCGGTGTGACCATCGATGCGGCCTATCACTGCAAGATGGATGATCTTGTAGGAACGCTTGAGGAAGGTAAATGCGCTGATTTTGCCATTCTTGAGGAGGACCCGACCAAGGTCGAGGCGACGAAGATCAGCAAGATCAAGGTCAGCGAAACCTGGATGGATGGACAGCAGCGCTATCGCGCTTGAGTGTGTTTAAAGAAGGTGGCGGCAAATATGCCGCCGCCTTTTTCATTTATCGTTCGCCGCGGCGATAGGGTTGCATCAATGCCTGCGGAACACGCGCGCGGCGCGCCATGACGATAAGCGCAACGATCGACATGATATATGGGATCATCAGGAAAAGCTGGTAGGGGACGAGCTTGCCGTAAACGGTCTGCAAACGCAGCTGAAATGCATCGAACAATGCAAAAAGCAGAGCACCCAGCAAGGCGCGCGCAGGCTTCCACGAGGCAAATACGACGAGCGCTATACATACCCAGCCACGCCCTTGCATCATGGTTGGAAAAAATGAATTAAACGCCGAAAGCGTTAGAAACGAACCGCCAACAGCCATCAATGCGCTGCCGAACATGATGGTGAAGATACGCACACGAATTGGATTGATGCCCTGCGCTTCTGCTGCATGCGGGTTTTCGCCAGTCATGCGGATTGCAAGACCGATTGGCGTGCGAAACAAGATATAAGCTAGCAGCAGGGCCAGCGGAATGGCAATCCATGTCAGCGCCGTTTGTGTTCCCAGTACTTGTCCCCAAAATGGCCCAATGAATGGAATGTCGGCGAGCCAGGAGGGATTGACCGGCTGAAACGGTGTGATTGTCGGTGGTGTCGACGAGAGCGGCACCAGCAGGCGGAACAGGAAATAGCTCAGGCTTGATGCAAACAGTGTAATGCCAAGCCCAACCACGTGTTGCGATAGGCCGAGCGGCACGGTGAGGGCTGCGTGTAGCAGGCCGAACAAGGCACCTGATGCTGCGGCTGCAAGCACGCCCACCCACAAATCCGCACCGTTATAGACAGTCAGCCAGCCGATCATTGCGCCGAAGGTCATAATGCCTTCGATGCCGAGATTGAGCACGCCCGCACGCTCGCAATAAAGCGCGCCAAGGGTGCCGAAAATAAGTGGCGTTGCAATGCGAAGCACTGAAACCCAGAGGCCAGCGGAAAGCAGGATATCCATCAACTCGTTCATCGGGCGATCCTGTATTGGGTGAAAAACAGCGCGACCAGCATGGTCAGCAGCGAAAGTGCCACCGTCACGTCGGCGATGAAACTTGGAATGCCGATAGCGCGGCTCATGCCGTCAGCGCCCACAAACATGGCTGCTGCAAAAAGCGCGGAAAAGATTGCGCCGATGGGATTGAGATTGGCCAGCATGGCAACGATAATGCCGGAATAGCCAAAGCCCGGTGACAGATCGGTCGTGACATAGCCTTTGACGCCCATGACCTGAATTGCGCCTGCAAGGCCTGCGAGACCACCGGAAATGCAAGCGACTTTCACAAGGGTTTTTCCAAGGGGAACACCTGCAAAACGTGCGGCTTGCGGATTAAGGCCTGCGGCTTTGGTTTCAAGGCCAAACACGGTGCGCTTTTGAACATAGGCGATTATAAGTGCCAACGCGATTGCGATCAGGATACCGATATGCAGACGCATGCCGGACATGATTTTAGGCAGAACGGCTGCGTCTGGCACGGGTTCCGACTGTGGCCAGCCAAAGGCCAGCGGGTCTTTCATCGGACCTTCGATCATCATTGACACGAACAGCACCGCAACGAAGTTCAGCAGCAGCGTGGTTACAACTTCATCAACGCCAAAGCGCAGGCGAAGGCCAAGCGGTATCAGCAGAAAGATCATCCCGGCAATTGCACCGACGATCAGGAGTAGCGGAATAAGCAAAGCTGCTGGGAGCTGCAACTGCGTGCCAAAGGCTACGACTGCAAGAGCGCCCATGTAGAACTGCCCTTCGGCACCGATGTTCCAGAGTTTTGAGCGGAAAGCGACAGCGGCGGCAAGGCCTGTCAGCATCAGAGGTGTGGCGCGGGTCAGCGTCTCGGTGATGGACAGCTTATTGCCAAAGGCACCGATGGCAATCTGGCGAAAGGCTTCAAAGACCGGCGCTCCTGCGCTTGCAATCAACAGTCCGGCCAGAACAAAGGCTGTAAGCACGGCGATGATTGGTGCTGTTGCCACAAGAACCATGGGCCGTGTTTCGCGTCTTTCAATACGCATCAGTTCAGCCCTTTCTTTTGTTTGAGCATGATCTTATCCGAAAACCGCTTCACACTTTTCGGGATCATGCTCTGCCCCACTCACCGGCCATCATCAGGCCAAGCCTCTGCGCGTCCGCTTCTTCTGCATCGATTGGTGGCGACAGCCTGCCCTTGACGATGGCCTGTACGCGGTCGGCAAGCCCGATGATTTCATCAAGGTCTTCGGAGATCAGCAAGACGGCTGCACCTTTGGCGCGGGCTTCCAGAATACGGGTATGAATGGCAGCGACTGCGCCTTCATCAAGACCGCGTGTGGGCTGCGCTGCAATCAGAATACGCGGACCAGTTTCCAGATTACGGCCCAAAATAAGCTTTTGCATATTGCCGCCGGACAGAAGCCTAATGCGACTATCGGGTGTGCCGCCACGCACGTCAAAATCCTTGATGATGCGGTTGGTGAATTCACGGGCAGCCTGCCGATTGACCAGCAGGCCAGTTGAAAATTGCGGATCGCGAACGCGTTCAAGAATGGCATTTTCCCAGAGCGTCAGATCGCCAATAGCACCCTCAGCATTGCGGTCTTCGGGAATGCGTCCAACGCCTTCTGAAACGAAACTGCGCGGATCAAACTTTGTGACTTGTGTTCCGAACATGGAAAGCGAACCCTCATTGGGTTGGCTCAAGCCGGAAACAAGCCGTCCAAGCGCGGCCTGTCCATTGCCGGAAACACCGATAATTCCAAGGGTTTCTCCTGCGCGAAGGTGAAAGCCGAGGTTGGACAGGCGCGTAATCCCATCTTCAACGACACTCACATTGCTGGCTTCAAGCAGAGTTTCGCCGGGAATAGCCTTCGCACGCGCTGGCCGCGAAACACGACGACCGACCATAAGCTCTGCAAGTTCTTCCTTGGACGTTTCGGAAGCTTTTCGCTCCGCCACGAGTTTACCGCCGCGTAACACTACAACACGGTCCGCCGCCGACATAACTTCATGCAGCTTGTGTGAAATGAAAATCAGTGACAGCCCCTGACGCGCCATTTCCTTGAGCGTCGCAAACAGACCTTCGGCCTCCTGCGTGGTCAGAACCGCGGTTGGTTCATCAAGGATCAGAATGTCGGCGTCGTTATAAAGGGCTTTGAGGATTTCGACACGCTGCTGTTCACCGACGGAAAGGTCTCCAAGACGCGCTTCGGGATCGACCTGCAAACCAAAACGCTTAGCGGTCTGCGCGATTTTCGTGCGCGCGGCACTGCGATCCGACTTTAATTTCCAGAGGCTTTCTGTGCCTGTGATGATGTTTTCAAGCACCGAAAGATTGGGCGCGAGGGTGAAGTGCTGGTGCACCATGCCAACGCCTGCATCAATGGCCGCACGTGGCTTGCCTTGCGGAATTTCTGCGCCCTTGACGAAAACGCGGCCAATATCGGGCACATAATGGCCGAACAGGATATTCATCAGCGTCGTCTTGCCCGCGCCGTTCTCGCCAAGAAAAGCGAGGATTTCTCCGCGTTCGAGCTTTAACGAAATATCGTCATTGGCAGTCAATGTGCCAAAGCGTTTTGTTATATTCTGCAGTTCAAGAACTGTGGTTGTCATGTGTTCAACCCCGCAACGGGAAATTTATGCTGCCAGCGATGGTCCTCCTCCAAAAGCTGGCCAAGGTTTAAAAGAAGATTGTCCGCTCCCATGGGTGCAATCAACTGAATGGCAAGCGGCATACCGTTCGCGTCCTCGCCAAACGGCATGGAAAGTGCCGGAAAACCGGAAATATTCGCAAGTGCTGCATAGGGTGCAAAAGCATTCATCTTATGCCAGTGCGCGCCCACGTCATCGTGGTCCATGGGATAGGAACCAAGAGGCTGCGGCGCAGTTGAAAGCATCGGCGTAATAAGCACATCGATGTCATGGAAAATCTGCCAAAGCTGATGCGCAACCATCACACCGCCATTCATGGCGTCGTAAAGTTCGATGGCAGTCAACGTGCGGCCACGTAAAGCCACAGCACGGGTGAGAGTTTCGAGCTTATCTTCATCGATTGAGAATGCATCAATCGCCGATGCCAGATTTGCCGAGATGATACGGTCAAAAGCCACAGCACTTGCATCAACAAGCGGCGCTAGGGTTTGCGCATCTATCTCGTAAATCGTATGGCCCTGCGCTTCAAGAAAGCCTGCGGCCTCGGTTACAATTTGCAGGCGATCTTCCGCGACAGGATATCTGGCCAGATCGTTGGAAATGATCCCGATACGCAAATTGTTTGGAGATGGTTCGGTGGTCAGAGCTATATCTGGCAAAAAGCTTTCGGTTTTTCCAAGAACAAGGGGAAGCAGTGTTTTTGCATCGCGTATTGAGCGACAAACCGCAAACTCACTGGCAATACCTGCAAGATAATTGCCGAAATATGGACCCGCTGGCATGGCTCCGCGACTGGGTTTCAGGCCTATGAGACCACAGGTTGCTGCGGGGACGCGGATTGAGCCGCCTGCATCGGTGGCATGTGCAATCGAAACAATGCCTCTTGCGACAGCTGCTGCTGCACCACCGGAAGAACCGGCAGGCGAAAGCGTCTCATCAAAGGGGTGGAGTGCAACAGGCCCATCAATGGGTTCGCTTGAAAGCGCCATGCCGAATTCCGGCACTGTGGTGGTACCGAAGAAATTAAGGCCAGCGTTGCGCAGACGTGCGGCAAGTTCTGAATCAAGCTCTGGTTGAGCATTGGCGCAGGCGCGTGAGCCGAGACGGATCGGCAAGCCAGCGCACGGCCCACCCAGATCTTTGAACAGTGATGGCACCCCGGTAAAAGGGGCTTTGGTTGGGCTTGCATCGAAAGCGGCTGCGTTTTTGCGGCCAAGTTCCGCATCAAGATATGCAATGGCGCCCAGCGGGCGCCATTTCTCTGCGGCTTCAAGAGCATTATCCATGGCCTCTCGCGCAGATAAAACGCCATTTGCAATCGCCTGCGCGAGCGCTGTTGCGTCCTGCTGCTTCATATCGGGTGCCACGTTATGCCGTCCTGCTTTATGTGTTACTTCGGATCAGCCGGATTAGGCTCGACCTTGAAGGTGCCTGCCTTGATTTCTGCGCGGCGCGCTTCCATCTTGGCTTCGGCTTCAGCAGGCGCAACACCCTTGACGTAAACGATGTCGTTGCCGCCTTCCTTCATCAGGCTGAAAGGCGTGTAATCCTTACCGGTTGGATTGCCTGCCTTGACGTCCGCTATGGCTGCATTGAGGATCGGGCGGAAGTACCACATCGCATTGGCGAAAACCGTATCCGGATAGCGTGGCGTGTAATCAATCAGCGATCCAATTGCCTTAATGCCGCGCTCTTTGGCAGCATCTGCTGTGCCGATGCGCTCACCAAACAGAATGTCCGCACCCGCATCGATTTGCGCAAGGCCAGCTTCGCGTGCCTTTGGCGGATCAAAGAAGGTGCCGATATAAGAAGCGTTGAACTTCGCATCGGGGCGGGTTTCCTTCACGCCATCCTGAAATGCATTGATCAGCATGTTGACTTCCGGGATAGGGACAGCGCCAACTGAACCAAATGTGCCGGATTTGCCTGTCGCACCTGCCAGCATGCCTGCAAGATACGCAGCTTCAAAATTCCAGGTTCCGAACACGCCGAAATTATCGCCCTGTTCCTTGCCGGAAGAGCCCATGATGAAAGTGGTCTGCGGATAATCGGCTGCAACCTGACGCGCTTCACGTTCAACGGCGTAGGATTCACCGACGATCAGCTTGATGCCCTGTTCGGCATATTCGCGCATGGCGCGTGGATAGTCGCTCGCCGAAACGCCTTCTGAGAAAACATATTCGATGACGCCTTCGTCATTGGCCTGCTTCAGCGCTTCATGAAGACGCGAGTTCCATGCGTTCTCAACAGGGGAAGCATGAATGCCGGCAACCTTGAGCTTCTCATCGGCTGCGAAAACATTGCTGGATAATGCGGTTGCGCCGAGTGCAGCAGTCATTGCGAGAACGCTGCGACGGGTAAATTTGGATGTTCTGGTCATGGGAACCCCTCTTGGGTGATTTTTAGACGTGCAATTATGCGCGGTAGTCTTTTGCTTTGATGCGCATCTTTTCCGAAAACCGTTTCACACTTTTCGGGACGCGCTTTTTGCTCTGCCTCTTTTGCGAGGCTTATGAGCAACGTCACGTATTTCAGACGAATCTGCCGTTAATTCAAGCGCTTTTATCAGACGATTGAAAAACAGGCACTGATTTTTCGTCGCAGTTTTGTGGGCATTATCCGCGTGGTGCGTAATCGGCGCTGTCGACCGAAGACGGGCGGCCTTCCAGGTTCAGCGAACTTATCCGTTGTGGTGTTTCTGCGATGATCTTGCCGCGCTTGACGACCGTCAGGCGATTGGCCTTGAGACGCAGTGCCTCCAGAGGATCACGTGCCTGAAGCACCACGAAATCTGCATTGCAGCCCTTTTCAAGGCCATATCCTTCAAGACCGAGGGCCTTTGCCGAATTGATGGTGAGCGCGTCGAAAACCTGTTTCTTGCCTTCGATCGACGTCATCTGCGCAACATGGACAGCCATATGCCCGACCTCCAGCATGTCGCCCGAACCCATTGAATACCATGGGTCCATCACACAATCATGACCGAAGGCGACATTCACGCCAGCGGCCATTAATTCCGGCACGCGGGTCATGCCGCGACGCTTCGGATAGGTGTCGGCACGGCCCTGCAAGGTGATATTGATGAGCGGGTTTGGAATGGCGTTCATCTCAGCTTCCGCAATCAGCGGAATGAGCTTGGAGACATAATAATTATCCATGGAATGCATAGAGGTGAGATGCGAGCCGGATACACGGCCTTGCAGGCCAAAGCGCATCGTCTGCGCTGCCAGTGTTTCGACATGGCGCGACATCGGATCGTCGGTTTCATCACAATGAATATCAACAGGCAGGCCGCGCTCGGCGGCGATGCGGCAAAGTTCTTCGAGTGATGCTGCACCATCGGCCATGGTGCGTTCAAAATGTGGAATACCGCCGACGACATCAAGACCCATGTCGAGCGAGCGATTGACCAGATCAACAGCGCCCGGAGAACGATAATAGCCGTCTTGCGGGAAGGCCACGAGTTGCAGATCAATATAAGGCTTCACCTTCTCGCGAACTTCGATCATCGCTTGGGCTGTGAAAAGGCGCGGATCGCTGACGTCAACATGGCTGCGGATGGCAAGCAGGCCCTGGCTGACGGCGAGATCACAATAGCGAAGCGCACGTTCGACCATCGCGTCAATGGTCAGCATGGGCTTGAGTTCACCCCAAAGCGCAATGCCTTCCAGCAGTGTACCAGAGTGGTTGAGGCGCGGCAGGCCGAGCGAGAGCGTCGCATCCATGTGAAAATGCGGATCGACGAAAGGCGGTGTTACAATGCGGTTTGTTGCATCGATTTCACGGACTGCTTCATGCTCGCCGATGGACGCGACAATGTCGGCGATCTTGCCGTCCTTGACCAGAATATCCTGCTTTTCGCGTCCATCGGGAAGATTGGCATTTCTCACGATTAAATCGAACATCGGCGGCCCTTTTGGTCATCATTTTCAGTTTTGCTTATACCCTCTGACTTTGCTGCGCAATGCCGTGACAAGCCATAAGGGGTCGTCATCCGCAATGTAAAATGCTACGCGGCGATATTACTGTTTGCAGGATAACCATGTTCACCATCAGCCGCATTGAGACAATAACGCAGGAGATCAAGAAGAGCCGCTTTCTGGCCATCGCGTCTCCAGTTGCCAATGAACAGGCGGCGAAGGACTTTCTGGCATCACATTCCGATCTTGCTGCCAATCACAATTGCTGGGCATGGCGCATGGGGCAGAATTATCGGTTCAGCGATGATGGCGAGCCGAGCGGAACCGCAGGTAAGCCGATTTTGCAGGCCATCGACGGTCAGCAGCTTGATAATATTGTGGTTGTCGTGACGCGCTGGTTCGGTGGTATTCTGTTGGGCGGGGGCGGGCTGATGCGCGCTTATGGCGGCACGGCGGCCATGTGTTTGCGGCAGGCGGAAAAGGCGGAAGTGATACCCGTTATCGGTTTTTCGTTTGCTTGTGATTTTTCAGATCATGCGCTCATCAAAGCGCGACTGACGGCGGTTGAACATGTGGTAATTGTTAACGAGAATTTCACAGCACACGGCGTTGAAATAGCCGGTGCTATGCCGCTGGTTGCACAAGACGAGCTGGCCCGTCTTGTGAGCGATATTACACGCGGCAAAACAGCCATCAAGTTTGACGACTGATCAGGAAAGCTGCGCTTTTCGCAATGCTTCTGCGGAGTAGTGCTTTCGCTTGTCTTCATACATCAGAAGATCGGCCCGTTTTGCAACCGTTTCCAGTTTTTCGCCCGGCATGCTGGTCGCAGCGCCCATCGAAAGCTCGATTTTGAGTTGTGAATAATACTGGTTGTTGATGTCCACCAGTCGCCGAATATCTTCCATGACTGCATCTGCCCCGCGTTCATCCACATAGGGCAGAACGACTGCAAATTCGTCACCACCGATACGCGCGGCATGGCCGGGTAACTTCACAGCTTCATTGAGCACTTCACCGATACGGCGAAGCAGGCCGTCGCCGCTGGCATGTCCAAGCTGATCATTGGCGGTTTTCAGGCCGTTGAGATCAATGATGATGATTGAGACAGGGGGGTGTCCCTTACGCTCAAGGCGATTGAGTTCATCGACATAGAAGGCGCGATTATGCAGCTTCGTCAGCACATCGTGCTTACCCAGATATTCGAGATAGGCTTCGGCCTTTTTGCGCGCTGTAATGTCGGCAAGTGCCACCTGAACCAGCGACCAATCCTTTTCGTGGCCCGGCAGGACCGAGAATTGCAGCAGCAGATGTCGTTCGCTACCATCGAGCGCATAATTGACAACTTCGCGGCGCTGAAACAGCACGCCATTCCATAAATCGATCAGTTGCTCGCGGAAATTCGTTTCCATGTCGCCTTTGAAAACATTTTGCAGATTTTGCAAAAGTGTTGCCTTGTCAGGCGCAAGAAAGAGTTCAAGTGTTTCACGATTGATGTCGAGAACACGAATTTCACTCATGCACTGGCGTACAAATTCGGGGTGCACATCGGTAAAGACGCGGAAATCGACAATGCCGCGATCCCGGATGTCGTCCATCATCTGTTTGATGCGGCTGAAATCCTCAACCCAGAGCGAAACGGGCGAATGCTCAAACAGGCCTTCGGCGTGCTGCTTGTGCTTGCTCTGCTCGCGCCGCGCTTCTTCGCGTGCCGTCACATCTTCGATGGATAAAAGAACGCGATCCCAGCTTTCTTCATGACCGGGTAAAACTACGCCCTTAAGCTGAATATCAAGGCGCCTGCCACCAAGAGAGTAATTTATGGTGTCGCTCATGAAGGCGTTGTCGCCGTTCCAGAGCTGGACCATTTCTTCGATATGCGGGTCGACCATATCGTCGCGGAATACGCGCTCGAGATTTTCAGTCAGATGATCGATGTCGCGCGCTTCATAAAGAGAAAGGGTCTTGCGATTGACCTTGAGAACACGGATGTGGCTTGTGCAGATGCGCAAGCGGGTCGTGTCTTCCTTGAGAAAGGCCCTCAGGTCTGTGACGCCAAGCTTGCGCCATTGCTCGAATTGCTCGCGCAACCCGCTATAGTCTTCAAGCCACAGAGACATCGGCGCGAGTTCAAAGACATTGGCACCGTCATTTAAGGCAGATTCAATATTCATCGTTCGGATCTAAACCTGAGGCGTCGTTGCAATATGCGCAGAACAGATTTCCATATAATGTGTGCCTTATATTACGTGACAAAAAGATAAACCAGCACTTATATATGGAAGCGTGTTATTAACCAAAATTTGTAGCGATTGTTTAAATGCCCGTCTGGTAGAGACAGGCCGATCAATAACAATTATCGATTGTATCGAACATTTGTATTTTCGTTTGAGGTCTCGTTTAAAGCCGTAGAAAACGGTGTGAATGGGAGTATTTCAGAGGGGGCGAAACATGGATGAGCGGCTAAAGAGCCGGGATGCGCCGTTAGCGGTGGATCTGGACGGGACGCTCATTGCGACAGACCTGCTCTGGGAAAGCGCCTTCGTTCTTCTGAAGAAAAACCCATTATTTATATTTCTGCTGCCAATCTGGCTGTTGTCGGGCAAAGCTAATCTCAAGCAACAGATCGCTGGCCGTATATCCATTGATGCAGCACTTTTGCCCTATCGTCAGGAATTTCTCGGTTATTTGCGGGATGAGCATTCGCGTGGCCGCAAGCTGGTGTTGGCAACAGCTGCAGCCGAACCGCTCGCGAAGGTTGTGGCGATTGAGCTTGGAATTTTTGAAACTGTTTATGCAACACACGGGAAAACCAATCTGTCCTCGCAGCATAAGGCCGAGCTTCTGTGCGAAGAATTTGGGCCCAATGGTTTTGATTACGCCGGGAATGACCGCGCTGATATTGCCGTCTTCGCGGCTGCGCGCGACGTGATTGTGGTTGCCCCCGACCGTACTGCTGCGCGCTTTCAGAAAGAGAATGGAAGTCGTCTTTTCGAGGCCGAAAAGACAGGCTTAAAACCTTATCTTAAAATGCTGCGTGTCCATCAATGGCTCAAGAACCTGCTGGTCTTTGTGCCTGCGATCCTCACCCATACCATTTTCTATCCTGAGATAATGCTGGCCTCAGTTCTGGCGTTCATCGCATTTTCGGCCACCGCTTCTGCGATCTATATTCTCAATGATATTATAGATCTGCCGCTTGATCGCCAGCACGCAAGGAAGCGTTTAAGACCTTTTGCGAGCGGTGCGCTTAGCATTCCTTTCGGCATTAAGGTCTCGATTTGTCTGCTGCTGATTGCGTGTGCAATATGTTTCGTGTTGCCGCTGGAATTCTCGTTTGTAATTGGTGCTTATCTCGTTGCAACGACCGCTTACTCCCTCGCGCTCAAGCGCATGTTGCTGGTCGATGTTATTTGTCTTGCAGCCCTTTATGCCATGCGTCTTTTGGGGGGGACGGCGGCAACCGAAATCCCGCAATCCTTCTGGTTGATGGCATTCGCTATGTTCTTCTTCCTGTCGCTTGCACTGGTTAAACGCTATGTCGAGTTGCAGCATTCGACTGTAACCGAAAAAGACCGCATCGCTGGTCGTGGTTACAGACCCGAAGATATTGATGTTGTGGGCCAGAGCGGGGTCGCTTCCGGTTTTACTGCAGCGCTGGTTCTGGCGCTTTATATCAACAGCGCTGCCGTGCAGGAGCTTTACACCTATCAATGGCTGATCTGGCCGCTGGTGCCGATTGTGCTCTACATCATAATTCGCGTGTGGATATTGGCACACCGTAAGGAAATGGACGACGATCCGGTCGTCTTTCTGGCCAATGACTGGCGCAGTCAGGTAGTGATTGCGATTGGTGCGGTTCTGCTGTTCGTCGCCGGGATGCGCTGATGCAACAATCTTTTGATAGCTTTGGACGTATTAACCGAAACCCACGAGATGCGATTGCGTTTGATGACGTATGGGCAAATCTTGAAGGTGAAAAAACCCTGCTGGCATTTGGCAACGGGCGCTCCTACGGCGATAGCTGCCACAATGATAAAGGGCTGCTCGTCCCGATGCGAACGCAAAATCGCATTGTCAGTTTTGATGCACATACCGGCATTCTCGAAGCGCAATCCGGCGTTCGGCTCAGTGAAGTGATTTCGGCTGTTGCAAAGCACGGCTATTTTTTGCCGGTAACCCCCGGCACGCGTTTTGTGACGCTGGGGGGCGCAATTGCCAATGATGTGCATGGCAAGAACCATCACGTGCGCGGCACATTTGGCTGCCATGTCGAAAGCTTCGAATTGCTACGCTCGGACGGTGAACATTACCAGTGTTCAAGCGCCGAAAACCCGGAGCTTTTTGCAGCAACCATTGGCGGCATGGGTCTGACTGGCCTGATTCTCAGCGCTCGTATCCGGCTTATGCCGGTGGGCTCGCTCGATGTTGAAGAACGTATTACACCCTTTGACAACCTTGCCGACTATTTCAGCATGGCGGAGGCGTCTGATCGCGACAATGAATATGCGGTGGCATGGGTGGATCAGTTGGCAAGCGGAGGCTCTGAGGGCCGAGGCGTATTGCTGACTGGCAATCACGCGATCAATGGAAATCGCGAAGTAAATACCAGTGAAGCGAAGCTTTCCGTGCCGTTTGATCTGCCATTTTCGATGCTGAACGGGCCAAGCCTCACGGCTTTCAACGCTGTTTATTATCATGCCAAGCGCCGCAAGCAGGAGCCGCATCTGCTGGGTTTTGGCAGTTTCTTTTATCCGCTTGACAGCGTGCGCAATTGGAACAGGCTTTATGGTCCTGCCGGGCTCTATCAGCATCAGAGCGTGATACCTTTTGATGCGGCAGAGCGCGTGATTCCGGCCATGTTGGCCGCTAGTCGTGTGGCAGGTCAGGCATCGTTTCTCACCGTATTGAAGCGGTTTGGCGACGTGCATTCTCCGGGGCTGATGTCATTTCCAAGACCGGGTTACACGCTGACGATGGATTTTCCCAATCGCGGGCAAAAGACATTTGAACTGCTCACACTTCTTGATCGCATGACGATTGAGGCAGGCGGGCGCGTCAACCCATATAAGGATCAGCGCATGAGTGCTTTGACATTCAAAGCGGCTTTTCCGGAATGGCAGCGGCTTGAAGATATGCGAGATGCTCGGTTTTGTTCCGATTTTTGGCGACGCACGGCATTGAATAGTTAAACGACGGGGCAGGATATGAAATATATTCCATTCATTCTCTTCACGGTCATGACCAATGCAGCAGCACAGTTGCTGCTCAAATATGGCATGATGACATTCAGTTCCGCCAGTTACTCAGCGGATACGATAATTTATCGCATCTTTCAGATCGTCTTCAATCCGTGGGTTTTTGCCGGTTTGACCATGTTCGTAATCTCCATGGCATCACACATGTATGTTTTGTCTAAGGTCGATCTGTCTTTTGCCTATCCGTTCCTAAGCCTTGCCTATGTCGCCGTGGCGGTTTTCGCATGGCTTTTGTTCAAGGAAGAACTGGGTGCCTATAAGATCGCGGGCATCGCCTTTATTTGCATTGGAACAGTACTGATCGCGCAGAGCGGCAAGACGTCGACTGCCGAACAAAATGCAGCGGTTCATGACCGCTCAGCGTCGTAATTTTAAGGTTGGGGCTTGATTATGAGACATATTATTTTCGGTGGCGATGGTTTTGTGGGGCGTTATCTGGCCCCGATGTTGTTGGCGGATGGGCATGAGGTGATTGTTGCTGACATCGTCAAAAGCGATCTTGCGCATTATGCTCAAGCGAACTTCGTTTACACCGATGTGACCGACCCGGAAGCGATCCGCAAGCTTGGCATTCGCGCCGATGATATGGTCTATAATCTCTCTGCCAAGATGCTGTCGCCTATTCAGGTTCGCGCCAAGCGGCATGATTTCTTTTTCCCGGTCAATTATTACGGAACGGAAAACATCATCAAGGCGATGGATGAGGCTGGTGCCAAGCGGCTCGTGCATTTCACCACCGATATGGTCTATGGCCACACCTATGTCTGGCCGCAAAAGGAAGATCACCCCTGCAATCCGCTGGGAGAATATGGTCTGTCAAAGTTCAAGACTGAGGAGTTGGCAGCTGAATGGCGGACGCGCGGCATGAATATTTCGCTGTTCCGCCCGCGTCTGATCATCGGACCCGGACGCCTTGGAATTCTGGAAAAGCTGTTCAAGCTGATCGATAACAATCTGCCGGTGCCGATGATCGGCTCGGGCAAAAATCCTTATCAGTTCATCTCGGTGTTTGATTGTGCATCCGCAGCCTATGCCGCTTATAAGGCTGGTGTGCCGAACGAGGTTTATAACCTTGGCTCGCTTAACCCGCCGCCGGTTCGCAAGTTGCTTGGTGATCTGGTCAAACATGCGGGGTCAAAATCTATTCTGGTGCCGACCCCCGCATGGGCGGTCAAGCGCACACTGGATTTCCTCGACTGGCTCAACAAGCCATTGATGGACCCCGAGCAATATCTGATTGCCGATGAAATGTGCGTACTCGATGTCTCGAAAGGCGAGCGGGAACTGGGTTGGGTGCCGCAATATCGTGATGAGGATATGCTGATCGCAGCCTACACCGAATACCGCAAGAAACTTGCCGATGCGAAGGCAGCGTGAGGATAAGACCATGACAAAGACAGTTACGATAGATAACGCGATTTCGGTTGCCAATCACACGCCTAAGCCAAAGCTTCTGACGGTCGAAGACGCCAAAGCGCTTGATCTGCCGCGCATGACCGAGCTTTTTACTGGCCATCTTAATCCGGGCCAGTTGCATTTTATGAAGCTGCTCGGCTTTCACAAGGTGAAAATCGAGCGCGCTGAAGGCATGTATTATTATGACCAGAATGGTCGCAAGATACTCGATTTCTTCGGCGGTTTTGGATCGCTGGCACTGGGTCATAATCACCCGCGTCTTCTGGAAGCGCGCCGCAAGTTTCAGGAAGAAATGCGTCACGAAATCGCAATCGCGTTCATGTCGCAATATGCGGCAGCGCTTGCCTATGACATTGCCGCCTGCTCGCCGGGTGATCTCGACATGGTGTTCCTCGGCTCGTCCGGTTCGGAAGCCATGGAAGCAGCAATCAAGGTTGCAGAACGCGCCGCAGGCCCAAAAAAGCCCAAGATCGTCTATGCCGAAAACTCTTTTCACGGCAAGACAAAGGGCGTGTTGTCGATCACCGATGGCGGACTTTATCGCGGCGAGTTCAAGCTGGTCGATAATACGGTTCGCGTGCCGTTTGGTGACATTGAAGCCATTGAAAATGCATTCCGCGCTGATCCGGAAATCGGCGTTATCGTGCTTGAGACCGTTCAGGGTGGCGGCGGCATTATTCAGGCTGATACGGCTTTCTGGCAAAAACTGCGCCAGCTATGCGATCAGTACGGCGTGATCTGGGTCGCCGATGAAGTTCAATGCGGCTTTGGCCGTACCGGCAAGTTCTACGCCTTTGAGCATTACGGCGTTATTCCCGATGTTACAGCCCTTGCCAAGTCGCTTGGCGGCGGAAAGACGGCAATGGCTGCGATGATTTCCAAACGCGATGTTTACATGAAAGCCTATGGAACGCCCAAAACGGCAATGATCCATGCTATGGCAACATTTGGCGGCATTGGCGAAGCCTGCATTACCTCGATTGAAACGATCAATGTGCTTTATGATGAGCATCTGATCGATAATTCGGCGGAAACCGGCGATTATCTCCTTGAACGCCTGAAAGAGTTGCAGGAGCGCTATCCGGCGCTCATCAAGGATGTGCGCGGCAAGGGCATGATGGTGGGGCTGGAATTCCACGATTTCTCAAAGACCATGCCGATGGTGCTGCGTCCCGTGCTGGCGATGCTGGATGACAAGCTGAAGGGCTCGCTTCCGGGTTTCATCGGTAGCCATCTGTTGCGTGACCATGGTGTGCTGGTGGCATTCACCGAATATAATCGCAATGTGATCCGGCTTGAGCCGCCATTGATCTGCACCCGCGCGCATGTTGATGAATTCATCGCAGCCGTTGATGAGGTTCTTGGGCGCGGCATTGTCCGCATCGTCAAGGATTTCGTGAAAGCGCAAATCAAGTGAAACTGAAAGGCCGGGAAGCCGGCCTTTATTTTTTCAGAATGCCGGGGCGCACCAGCAAATCCCAGCATGCATCGAGCGGCACCACGTCCCGATCTTTGAGCGCGTCAGCGTAAATTTCCTGTAATGCCAGACGCGACGTCGTCATCGGGCATTTCGGGCGCAACACGCCGTCTGTTGCTTCGACCGCAGCCTTGGTTTCTGGCGTCATTGCAGGAACGGTGCGAAAAGGATCGGCACCGATCTGGATTTTGCGCGTTGCCTCGCGATTGAGCAGCCACGGAAACGGATCGGTGAAATCCAGTGTCATCAGGGTGTTCAGATGCGCACCTGTTCTGGCTTCAAACTGCTTAAAGGCTTTGACCGCTTCATCCGCCGAAATGATCCAGTACATCTGATAATCAAGCTCGGAATAAAGCCGCCAGCTTGGCAATTGTCCCTGCGTTGCGAGTGCCTCATAAGGCGCAGAATAATCGGCATAATGCTCTGGCAATAATTTCGCGCGGTCCATGATGTCGGGTCTGGCGGATACCTGACGCATGTTTTTCAGCTCTGTTACGGGTGGCTGCACATAGGTTGGCGCCACGGCAATTGCACGCAGAGTTCTGTGCGTGACCTTGCTGAAAGTTGGTATGACGCAGAATGCAGAAAACACGATGAACGCGACTTTTGCCTTGCCTTCAACATGTTTGACCCGCTGATAGATCATCAGCAAAACCGGCCATATGAAAATGAATTCCTGACTGCCGGTGTTCTGTGTCTCCAGAATGATGCCGCCCAGCAGGATGATCGCAAGCCAAACGGAACTGCGATCGAAAAAGCGCTGAGATGCGACGTCGCGCGTGGTTTCAATCCACAACAGCACAAGAACCAGAATTGCGGCTGGTAAAATGACGTCGAGCTTGCCGGAAACAACCGTCAGAAAGCGCGGCAGCAGCGCGCCCTGATTGAGCGCCAGAAGTTGTTGGATGTCGGCAATATAGGCCGAAATCATGTGGCTGTTTAATTCGAGTGCGCCAAGAGCGATAAGAGCGATAACGGCTGCAAGCACAATATTTCTGATCGAAATACGGCCAGCAAGAAGCGCTGTTAAGCCAAAAAGACCGCCGACCAGAAAGCCGGTGATCTTTGTGAGAAACAGTGCCAGCATTGCAACGGCACAAAAGGCTGCGAGCTTGCGGCCATTAGCAACGAACATCAGTCCGCAGGTAAGCACATAAAGTAGCAGCGACACCTGCCGGTTATAGATGCCAAAACCGTCCAGCCCCGGATAGGACGTATAGGTCTGCACATTTGCAGGAAAGATCGCAAAAACAAGAAACGGAATGAGAAGTGCAAAGGCGAGCGCCCGGCTTTTTTTCACCACGTCTGAAAGGACGACGATCATCAAGGGTGCGGCCACGGCAAGCAAAGACCATTGCACCAGCAAAAGCGATTGCGCATGCGGGAAAAGCCTCATGCCCCAGGCAAAAAGATAATATCCCAGTGGACCAACAGGGGTCGAAAAATCCACGGACGGGGTTTGTCCAGTGTTGATGCGCTGAGCCGCGTCGAGATAGAGATACGTATCCCAATACATCGGGCCGATGGGGACCGTCAGCGCGATACTCAACAGGACAAGCAATACGACCAGCACAAGCAGCATCCAGAAGATCGGACCGCCGAGAAAACGAGTGCCTCCGGCTTCTGTGTCTGGCTCTGAATTGGTTGAAACTTTCAAACTTTGCCCCCGTTCGGTATAAATCGACCGACTTTGCTTCTTTCTATCCGCTAAAGTTTAAAAACTCCAAAACACGCCTTGCACTTGTGATTTCGCGCAATATGGTGCGCGCTTGTTCTTTAGGTCGGAGTTGAATTTTGCAGAGCGTCGATGTTTTGGTAATAGGCGCTGGCGCTGCTGGCATGATGTGCGCCATTGAGGCTGCAAAACGAGGCCGGTCTGTGCTGGTTCTCGACCATGCCAGAAAGCCCGGTGACAAGATCCGTATTTCCGGCGGTGGACGCTGCAATTTCACAAATATCCATGCAAGTCCTAAAAATTTCCTGTCGCAAAATCCACATTTCTGTATTTCTGCCCTAAGTCGCTTCACACAGCGCGATTTTATCAAAATGGTGGAAAAGCACCGCATTGCATATCACGAGAAGACGCTTGGGCAGCTCTTTTGCGATGGTTCGGCTACGCAGATTATCGATATGCTGCTTGATGAAATGAAGCATCATGGCGCTCGTTTGCAACTCGAAACCTCCATCGAAAATGTTGAGAAGACCGAGCGCGGCTTTGTTGTCCGGCATTCTGGCGGAAGTGTTGCTGCCAAGTCGCTGGTCATTGCCACGGGTGGAAAATCTATTCCCAAAATGGGCGCCACAGGTTTTGGCTATGACGTTGCCAGACAGTTTGGTTTGCGTCTTGTTGAAACGCGTCCGGGCCTGGTGCCGCTGACGTTTGAGCCGCATTTGCTGGAGCGCCTGAAACCTCTGGCGGGTATTGCGGTCGACGCAGTTGTTGCCTGCAAGAAGACGAAATTTACTGAGGCCATGTTGTTCACGCATCGCGGCATCAGCGGGCCGTCCATTTTGCAGATTTCGTCTTACTGGCGAGAGGGAGATGAAATCTCCATTTCCATGCTGCCAAAGACTGACCTGTTTGAAGTCCTGCGCGATCAGCGCTCAAAAAATGGTAAGCAGGCTCTGCAAACCGCCTTGTCGTTTTTCATTCCCAAAAAGCTGGCACAGCTTATTGCAGCCGACTTTCCTGCAAACAATCTTGCGGATTTTTCAGATGCCGTGTTGCGACGCGTTGCGTCTGCGGTCAATGACTGGCGTGTGAAACCCGCCGGTTCGGAAGGGTATCGCACAGCGGAAGTCACAATGGGTGGTGTGGACACGCGCGATCTTGAATCCAAAACTATGGAGGCCAAAAGTGTTTCGGGCCTTTATTTCATTGGCGAAGTGGTTGATGTCACCGGCTGGCTTGGCGGTTACAATTTTCAGTGGGCGTGGTCGTCCGGCTGGTGTGCGGGGCAAACAGTATAAAACTGTGTCGTCCCGTCGCGCCTGAACGAATTTAATTATTCCGTAGTGGCTATTTCCACATCACCTGAAGTATTGGTGAAAGATGGAGGTCGTCTGAATGCCGCAAAGAAATTCCCCCCTGGCGCCGTTTCAGTATGGAACTTTTCGCGCTTTGTGGTCTGCAACGCTGTTTTCAAACCTTGGCGGGCTTGTGCAGACGGTGGGTGCGGGCTGGATGATGGCAACCATTGCGCATTCCGATGATATGGTTGCGCTGGTTCAGGCTTCCACCACTCTGCCGGTGATGATCTTCTCCGTTGCAGCCGGTGCGCTTGCCGATAATTTTGACCGACGCCGCATCATGCTCACTGCACAAATTCTGCTGTTGTTGGTTTCTGTAGCGCTTGCGGCTTTCGCTTATCTTGGCATGCTGACACCGTGGATGTTGCTTGGTTTCACCTTCCTGATTGGTTGCGGTGGCGCATTGCACAATCCCTCATGGCAAGCGTCGATGGGTGATATTGTGCCGCGCACCGATCTGCCTGCGGCAGTGGCGCTCAACTCCATGAGCTTTAATCTGATGCGCAGCATTGGTCCTGCAATTGGTGGTGCAATTGTTGCGGTCGCCGGTGCAGCGTTTGCCTTTATCTTCAATACCTTCAGCTATCTTGCGCTTATTCTGGCGTTGTGGCGGTGGCAGCCGCAGATAACCAAATCAACATTACCGCGCGAAACGCTGGGGCCTGCAATGGTGGCGGGTCTGCGTTATGTCGCCATGTCGCCGAACCTTTTGAAGGTTATGTTTCGCGGCTTTTTGTTCGGCCTTTCGGCGATTGTCATTCTCGCACTTCTGCCGCTTGTGGCGCGTGATCTCGTTGACGGCACTGCACTCACATATGGCATCATGCTCGGCTTTTTTGGTGTCGGCGCAATTGGCGGCGCGCTATCGAGCGCCCGGTTGCGTGAATATCTTGGCAATGAATGGCTGGTGCGCGGTGCTTTCACCGCCTTTGCATTAAGCTGTGTTTTGCTGTCGTTAAGCCGCAGCGTATGGATGAGTTGCCTTTTTCTGCTTCCCGCAGGCCTTTCATGGGTGCTCGCGCTTTCGCTTTTCAATGTGACTGTGCAGCTTTCCACGCCGCGATGGGTGGTGGGGCGTGCGTTGGCACTCTATCAAACGGCTACGTTTGGTGGCATGGCGGCCGGCAGTTGGCTCTGGGGTTCCGTGGCCGACGGATTTGGTGTGCCGATCGCCTTGATGGTTGCGGCAGGTGTATTGTTGTTTGGCGCGCTGGTCGGCTTTCTGCTGCCACAGCCGGATTTTGAATCGCTTAATCTCGATCCGCTCAATCGCTTTAGCGAACCCAAATTGCGTCTTGATCTGCGCTCGCGCAGCGGCCCGATCATGATCATGGTCGATTATAAAATAGCACAGGAAGATGTTCGGCCATTTCTTGCGGCAATGGCTTTGAGAAGACGCATCCGCATTCGCGATGGTGCGAGGCAATGGGCGCTGCTGCGCGATCTGGAAAACCCGGAAACATGGACCGAGAGCTATCATGTTCCGACATGGGTGGAATATGTGCGCCACAATCAGCGGCGTACGCAATCGGATGCGGAAGTCTCAGAAAGACTGCTTGCCCTTCACAAGGGAACAACGCCGCCTGTGGTGCATCGCATGATCGAGCGGCAAACGGTCTCTATTCATGACGATATGCCATTGAAGACGCATCTCGATCTGACATAATAATTTAGTTTTTGTGAGGGAAATAATAATGAAGACGATCAAGGGGCCGGGGATTTTTCTTGGACAGTTTGCGGGTGACGCTGCACCATTCAATACGTGGGACGGCATAACCAAATGGGCGGCGGAAAAAGGCTATGTTGGCGTGCAGGTTCCAACCTGGGCCAGCCAGTTGATCGATCTGAAAAAAGCATCGCAATCCAAAGATTATTGCGATGAATTTGCAGGCGTAGCCAGAGAAAACGGCGTGGAAGTGACCGAGCTTTCAACGCATTTGCAAGGTCAGCTTGTGGCTGTGCATCCTGCTTATGACGAGGCCTTTGATGGTTTTGCAGCCCCGGAAGTGCGCGGAAATCCAAAGGCGCGTCAGGCATGGGCGGTTGAGCAGGTCAAGATGGCGATCCGCGCCTCTCGCAATCTGGGTCTGAGCGCGCAGGCGACATTTTCAGGCGCCTTGGCATGGCCGTTTCTCTATCCTTGGCCGCAGCGCCCTGCCGGTCTTGTTGAGACGGCTTTTGATGAGTTGGCGCGTCGCTGGTTGCCAATCCTTGACCATGCTGACGAGCACGGCGTGGATATTTGCTATGAAATTCATCCGGGCGAAGACCTGCATGACGGCGTAACATTTGAGATGTTTCTGGAGCGGGTCAAAAACCATCCGCGCGCTAATATGCTGTATGATCCGTCGCATTATGTGCTGCAATGTCTGGATTATCTCGACAATATCGACATCTACAAAGATCGCATCAAGATGTTTCACGTCAAGGATGCGGAGTTTAATCCGACCGGGCGTCAGGGTGTCTTTGGCGGTTATCAGGGCTGGGTCAATCGCGCAGGCCGCTTCCGTTCGCTGGGCGATGGTCAGGTCGATTTCGGTGCAGTGTTCTCAAAAATGGCTGCCAATGATTTCGACGGCTGGGCTGTGGTCGAATGGGAATGCGCGCTGAAACACCCGGAAGATGGTGCGCGAGAGGGGGCTGAATTCGTCAAGGCGCATATTATTCGCGTCACGGATAAGGCCTTTGATGACTTCGCCGCTGGCGGCACCGATGATGCAGCCAATCGGCGTATGCTGGGGATATAGCTTGTTTTAAGCCAGCGGACGTAGCGCGGGATAAAGGGCGTGGTAACGTTGATAGGCTTCTTCATAAGACGAGATCAGCGTTTGTTCGGGTTCGATTGTGCGGGCCGTGCGTGGTGGCGTGCAGATCGCAAATGGATCGGCACCATTGGCGGCAATCAGGCCGAGGCGTGCAGCCCCGAAGGCCGCGCCGAAATCGCCCTCTTCTGGCAATGAAATTGGAACATTCAATGCGGTAGCGATTGATTTTAGCCAATAAGTGGAGCGTGAGCCGCCGCCAACAGCGATGAGTGATTTGATCTCTGTGCCAGCCGATTGCAGCGCGACCAGATTGTCACGGATTGCAAATGCCACGCCTTCAAGCACTGACTGCGTCATGGCTTTGCGGTCGGTTTCATGCTCAAGACCGCTGAATTGCCCACGGATTTTCGCGTCATTATAAGGCGTGCGCTCGCCGGAAAGATAAGGCAGGAAGGTCGCGCTACCCGGCGTATTGAGCGTGTCACCAAGTTCTTGATCAAGCGCATGTGGGCTTGCGCCAACAATACGGGAAAACCAGTCAAGCGCACTTGCAGCAGACAGGATCACACCCATCTGGTGCCATGTTTCGGGGAGGGCATGGCAGAAGGCATGGACAGCACTTTCAGGCTTCGGCTGGTAGGTGCCGTTGGCGGCAAAAAGTACACCGGATGTGCCAAGCGAAACAAAGGCATGGCCCGGCTGAACGGTTCCCATACCGCAGGCCGAGGCTGCATTGTCGCCTGCGCCGCCTGCAATGACCGGCGGCTTTGTAAGGCCCCAGCGTGCAGTGAGTTCAGCGCGTAGCGTACCCGTTGCGTCGCTGCCTTCGGCAAGCCTTGGCATCTGTTTTTCCGTAAGGCCAGTTTTAGCGAGAAGTTCGGCTGACCACTTTCGTGCACCGGTATCAAGCCAGCTCGTACCAGCCGAATCCGACATGTCTGACGCATATTCGCCAGTCAGCCACAGACGGAGATAATCCTTCGGCAGAAGAACCTTACGCGTGCGTGCGAAAATCTCTGGCTCGTTGCGTGCGACCCAGACGAGTTTGGGTGCGGTAAAGCCGGGAAAAACGATATTGCCGGTGATGGCGCGAAAAGCCGGATCAACATCAAGCTCGGCTGCTTCATTATAGCTGCGCGTATCATTCCACAAAATGCAGGGGCGCAGCACCTGATCGTTTTCATCAATCAGGGTCGCGCCATGCATCTGTCCGGAAAGGCCAATGCCGGTGACCGCGGCAAATTCTTTTGGATGAGATGTACGAAGCCCGTCAATCGCTGTTTCACAGGCTTTGATCCAGTGTGCAGGGTCTTGTTCGCTCCAGCCTGGGTGGGGGCGGGCAATGTCGAGCTCACCATGCGCCGAGCCGATAGGCCTTTGCTCATCATCGATCAGAAGCGCTTTTACGCCGGAGGTTCCAAGATCAAGCCCGAGATACATAGTTGCTCCTGTCGAATGGTTGTTGCGCATAGGCGTGAGCTTAAATGCCACGCAAAACTTTTTATAGCTTTGCGTGGCATGATTTTTAAGCGGCCTTGTCGCTTTTGCGACCAATGCTCAGAAGCTGATAGAGCACCAGAGCCGCGAAGGTTGACGTACCAATACCGCCGAGTGCGAAACTGCCAATATTGACAGTGAAGTCACCGGCACCAAAAATCAGTGCTACGCCAACTGTGAAGAGATTGCGTGGGTCGGAGAAGTCCACCTTGTTGACGACCCAGATACGCGCCATTGCCGAGGCAATCAGTCCGAAGACCGACACAGCAAGACCCGCAAGAACCGGGGCCGGAATGGTATGCAGGATCGCACCGAACTTTGGCGACATACCGAGTGCGATTGCAACGACAGCCGCGATCACAAAGATCAGTGTCGAATAGACCTTGGTCATGGCCATGACACCAATGTTTTCTGCGTAGGTCGTCACGCCCGTGCCGCCGCCCGAACCTGAAATCATCGTGGCAATACCGTCGCCAAAAAAGCCGCGGCCGATATAACGGTCCATGTTCTGGCCAGTGATTGAACCAAGCGCTTTGATGTGACCGAGGTTTTCAGCAACCAGAACGATTGCCACAGGCGCAATCAGCGTGATTGCAGGCCATGTGAAAACAGGTGCTGTGAAGGCCGGCAGGCCAAACCAGGGCGCTGCACTCACAGCGGCGAAATCAATGCCTGGCACGACACCAAGACCATTGCCGAAAATCAGCACAAGACAATAGCCGAACAGCAGCGCCAGCAGTACGGCCACGCGCTTTGTGGCAAGGGAACCGTAGGCAGAAATCATTGCCATGCAAAGAACGGTCAGCAGGGCGATGGTCATATGTGCACCGGAACCCTTAAGCTGGCCGATTGCCACAGGTGCGAGGTTGAGGCCGATGGCAACGCCGATCGCGCCTGTGACCGCGGGTGGCATAAGACGCTCGACCCAGCCCGAGCCGATAGCCATGACGACGAGCCCTATCACTGCGTAAAGCGCGCCGCAGGCGATGATGCCGCCAAGCGCAAGGCCGATATTCGGATTTGGGCCGCTGCCGGAATAAGCCGTCACGGCAATCACGACGGCGATAAAGGAGAAAGACGAACCAAGATAGCTTGGCACGCGACCGCCGGTCACCAGGAAGAAAATGAGTGTTCCGATGCCTGAGAAAAAGACGGCGACGTTTGGATCAAAGCCCATCAGCAAAGGTGCTACGATGGTAGAGCCGGACATAGCCAGCAGATGCTGAATGCCCATCGGTACTGCCGCTGCTGCTGGAAGTCGCTCGTCGGGCAGCACCGTGCTGTTATTTGTAAGACGCCACTTTGGAAAATAGGACATAGACCCCTCGTAAGATATTTATCGAGAGGCCATTAGCGGCAATTGCGGCTGATCGCCAGTGTATGAGCGTCACCTTTCCTCAAGAAATGATTGTCATGCGGGCAACGAACCGGGGTTTTCTTGCTGCTTTTGGGCTTTTGCAGGCATGGTGATGACAACCAGACATACAACGACCAGCAACACGCCCAGCCAACCAAGTGCGGGCAGGCGCTCTCCGACAATGATGACCGCAAAAAAGGCAGCCACCACCGGTTCAAAAAGCGTGATTGTTGTCGCCACACTCGCCTGAACCCGGCTCAAGCCATAGCCAAAACAGACATAACCCAGAAACATCGGGATCAAAGCCATATAGATGCCAACGATTGCGTTGTTCCATGAAACAAGAAATGGTCCACCCGTGAAAGCCAGAACCGGCATCAGCAACAATCCTCCAATTCCGAAAATCGAACCCATCGCTGTAGTGGAGGAAATGCTGCGCTGCATGAGGCGGCGTGCACACCACGAATAAAGCGCGTAGGAGAAACCTGCGACAATCCCCAGCGACATTCCGATGATTGCGGAATTTGTGTTGCTGGATGCATGTGCGCCGTTGCCCTCGGCCACGCATAGAAGCAGCATGCCGATTATGCCAATGGTTGCACCAATTGCCCACCGCATGGATAGACGAAGACCGTCAAGCTTATATTCGATCAGAGCGGAGAGAAGCGGGGCCGATCCTAGCGAGATAAGCGTGCCGATTGTGACGCCAGCCATCCGCATGGAGGCGTAAAACGCCAGTGGGTAGATAGCAACGGAAATGCCACCAAGCACCAGATAGCGCCATTCCACCATCAATGCCCGTCGCGACGCAGAAATGCCTTTGTACGCGAGTAGGGCTTGCAACAGCCCGCCAATGCCCATTGCGGCGGCACCAATGGCTACAGCACTCACTTCGGGTGCGAATGTTGCGGCTGTGCCTGTTGTGCCCCAAACGATGGACGCGATAAGGATCGCGGCGACGCCGAACAAATAGTCTTTTGATGATTGCATCAGAGTGTCTTTAACATTGTAACGACGAGGTCTTTGGCTTCACGCATTTGCCTGCCGCTGCCTTCAAGACCTGAACGCGTGATCGCGCCTTCAAGTATGAAAGAGAGGTGCCTGGCCAGTGAATTCACCTGCATATCATTTGCGATGAGTTCGCGAAGGTGATTGGCCAGAAAACCTTCGATCTGTTCCTTGTGCCTGCGCACAGTTGCGCGCCCTGGATCATCTGCGGATAATTCTGCTGCAGCATTCAGCAGACCGCAGCCGCGAAAGCCCCGTTCATAGGCAAATTCTGCATGGTCTTCATAGGCCTCAAAGACGGCCAGAATTTTTTCTTTGGGCTTATCGGCGTTCTCAAGACGTTTTTTATAAAGAGATAGCCATTCCTCGTGTCGAACTTCGAGATATGTGGCCACGAGGTCGGCCTTGGAAGTGAAATTATTATACAGGCTTTGCTTAGCAACGCCTGCACGTCGCGTTATTGCGTCAATGCCTGTGGCGGCGATGCCATCATTATAAAACAGCACTTGTGCGGCTTCTAAAAGCCGTTCACGCGCTGTTTTCGATGCAATTTCGGGATCGTTGATCATACTATCCATTTATAATTATTAGGTAGACCAGTCTACCTAATATAGTCTCGACGTCAATCCTGTATTGTGTGTGCTTGCTGATTTTATTTTAGCAATAGCCGGAACAAAAATATTCCATCGGCGTTTCATAAGCGGAGGAGTGCATTCTGGCTTGGTGGTGTGCGCTTCTTTGCATCAAGCGGAGCGAATTTTCTTAATGTTTCAGATTGTAGCGTCCGGACGGTATCGTCGATTGAAATCGGCTACCGCTCCCCACCGTGAAAGACTTGAAGAATTATATGGCAATCAGTCGATGTTTTGCTCGGTTGAGAACTATAAGCGGTATTTACAGGCCACTCTTGCAAGCAGAACGTGTCTGGAAACCATGCTGGAAGTTAGCCATATTGGCGCGCTTTATTCCGGCTGGGATCAGAGCAAGCTTGAACAAGAGCTTTTAAGCGACATCGACGATATTGCCGATGTTGATATTGCCCTTGTTGTCGAACCAAAGCGCACCAGTCAGCCGGTTGATCTGGCCACCGTGATCGGCACACTTTATGCTCTGGAGTCCACGGTTTCCGGTGTTCAGAACAGGGCCGAACAGGTTTCTCTACTGGGTTTTGACGGCAATCGTGGCGCGCGCCATCTCATAAAACAGTCCAGCAGTCTGGTTTTGTGGTCACAAGCACTAAAACTGATTGAAATCACGCCTTTTGATGACGATGATGAAGAGCGCTGCATGTTTGCAGCCATCGCAGCATTAGGTGCATTCGAGTTTAATTATCTTAAGGTTTTCAATCATGTCGCCAGACAACCTGCTTGACCAGACCGGCTGCGATCGCGAACCCATACATATACCGGGATCGATTCAGCCGCATGGAATGCTTCTGATTGCAGAAATTTCCACTGGTCTTATTGTAGGCGGCGCGGGACAACTGGAAACTTATTTCGGTGATCGATGGCACGGGCAACATATTGACGAATTGTTGCAACTCGATGCGCTTTCTATTGCTCGCAATGCCGCGCGTGCGGATGAAATCATCCTTGGCAAACGCGTCGTCGGAGAGAAAAGCTTCGACGTGCTTGGACATACTCTCGATCAGTACCTGCTGATCGAAATCGAACCGGCGCTCAGGTCGGACATGACGTCTGAACAGTCCCTCTCAAACCTTGAAGCTATCGCATACGCGTTTGAAAACGCGTCGGATACGCACAGCTTGTTTCGAAAGGCGGTCACAGTCTTCCGCAAGCTCACCGGGTTTGACCGGGTGATGATCTATCAGTTTCTCGATGATGCATCAGGCGTTGTCGTTGCTGAAGATCGCAATGATGTTTATCCATCGTTTCTCCATCACCATTTTCCCGCCAGTGATATTCCGAGGCAGGCACGCGCCCTTTATCTGCGCAACCGCGTTCGCGTTATTCCCAATTCGTCCTATGAGCCGCAACCGTTAAGATGGTATGGCGCATCCGTAGAGCATCTTGATTTGAGCGATGTGGCAGTGCGAAGCGTTTCGCCCATCCATCTTCAGTATTTGCGAAATATGGGTGTGGGTGCGAGTGCGTCCGTTTCTATCATCAAGGACGGTGTGCTGTGGGGGTTGATTGCCTGTCATAACGCAACGCCTATGGTCATGCCTTTTGCCACAAGGGCTGTGGCACGTGCTTTGGCGGCAAGTCTTGCACGTCAGATGAAGGCCAAGGATGAGGCGGAAAATGCAAGAGAACGACTGCGCCTTCGTTCGCACGAGGATCGTCTGGTAGAGGCGCTCCTGATCAATAATTCCCTTGAGGAGCGTTTTGCGGCATCTGCTGACAATCTCAGAAATATGATGATTGCCGATGGCTTTGCGGTGGTTGCGAATGGCAGGCTGGATGCACAGTCTGGTGCGTCGCCCGCCATTGACGATCTGAATAAAATTATTGAGTTGACCGAAAGCAAGCTCAGGGATGGACTGTTTTATTCGCACGAGTTTGGCCGCAACAAGGATTTGCCATCGCATATTGTGCCGCTCGCAAGTGGTATCGCTGTCCTCAAGCTCTATCTTGATGATGACGTTTTTCTGATCTGGTCGCGTGCGGAGAAGATACAAATTGTGGAGTGGGCCGGAAATCCGCATAAGGATACTGACATTTCATCAGCGGCTCCACTGACGCCCCGCGCATCTTTTGAAGCGTGGACGGAAGAAGTGCGCGGTCGCTCACGTTATTGGAATTTCAACAAGATAGATGCGATGCACCGTGTCGGCCGCGTCATTTCCGAGGCTTATCAGCGTCGGCGTATTGATTGTCTGAACCGCGATTTGCAAAGGGCTGTGGAGCAGAAAGACAAGCTTCTGGAACAGAAAGATTTCCTCATGAAGGAAATCAATCATCGCGTGCAGAACAGCCTTCAGCTCGTTTCCACATTTCTCGGCATGCAGATGCGCGAAATCACTGATCCTACAGTCATCCAATATCTCACGGATGCGCGCAGTCGCATTGCTGCGGTGGCTTTGGTGCATCGGCGTCTCTATTCGGATAATCATGTTGGATCGGTTGATCTTGCGCGATATCTTGAAGAATTGTCGAACGAGCTTTTTCAGTCCATGGGTGAGGAATGGCGAAGCCGCCACACGAGCAAGCTTTCGCATGTACTGATCAATGCGGATCGTGCCATCAATATCGGGCTGGTCTATTCAGAGCTGGTCACGAATGCCAACAAATATGCGTATGACGGAGCGCCCGGACCGACCGAGGTAATACTGGATCAGCACTTCAATCAGGCGCGTCTGATTGTTTCCGACAATGGTGGCGGAAAAACGCGAGAACGTAGTGGTTTTGGCAGCAAGATGCTCAATGCAATCGTCATTGGGCTTGGCGGCGAGCTTGAAGAAATGAACAACAATCCGGGATTAAGAGTTATCGTCACCGTTCCGATCGAGCTTTAGTATTCCAGTCTAAATATCTCCCAAAGCGAGGCCTCGCTTTGGGAGAACTGTTTTAATGTGCTTCTACAAAGTCCGCTATGTCATGATAGACTTGGGTAGTTTCGTTTGGGACCAAGTCTTCCAACATAAGGAATGCATGGACAACTTCTGGAAGATGAACATGCGTAACGGGAACGCCAGCCGCATTTAATCTTGCCACAAACGCAAACTCTTCGTCACGAAGGGGATCAAGTCCGCCGCTAAAAATCAACGTTGGCGGAAAGGAGCGCGTGATGGGCCTGTAAAGCGGCGACAGCGCCTGACGATCTTCATTGTGTTGAAAATACTGGTCGAAGTACCAGGCGATCTTGGTTTCATCAAGCAGTTTGCCTGTGCCGTTTTCCTTCACCGATGGCCATTTCAATGTGTAGTCCAGGCTTGGATAAATCAGGACGAGTTTTGATATAAAGCCCGGTTTTTCCTTCTGCAAATCGCCGGCCAGTGTCGCGCTGAAAGCCCCTCCGCCGCTATCGCCAGCGAGCGTCAGATGAGCATTCCATGAAATATGCTGCTTATCCAGTATGTCATACACCTGTAGAAGCACGTCCCGCGCATCGTTTAATCCTGCGGGATAAGGCGCTTCCGGAGCCAGACGATAATCAATGGCGACGACTGTGTTGCGGGTGGCATGCGCGAGGCGTTTCGCAATGGGATCGTAGACTTCAACCGAACCGCTTAAATGGCCGCCGCCATGAATGAAGAAGAGGACATCGCGTGGTTTGTCCGATGGCGGGCAATAAATACGCACAGGAATTTTTCGATCTTGCAGAGTGACGTCCGTGTCTATGACATTGAGTATCGAGACGTCTTTGGTGACATATTTCTTCGTTATGGTCGCAAGACCTTTACGGCTAGAAAGTGCATTATAGGCTGGTTTCGCTTGTGGGGGCGGTAAAGATGACAGCAAATTCGCTAATGGCTGAGGGGCAGGGGATGTCAGTGAACCGTGCTCACTGATCCATTCTGCCTGATAATCTTGCTGCGATTTTATGATTAATGATGCTTCGTCTTGTACTTGTGCAATTGAGGTCATTGGCAATAGTGACGCACCAAGGCAAACAAGCAGAGTGGCAAATTTGGTGGATAGTTTCTGACCAGAAAAAATGTTTATCAACGCATTCCCCATCCTTGTTTGATGGCGATTGACTGGTGTGGAAACACCACAGCATTCAATTTATAATCGATTGCCAGATATTCCTGTATTTTAAGTCGAAATGGGTCGTGACGAAGTTTCAACTGCCAAGTGAGGCCGTTGCGAATACGATTATCTGCCGTCATTAAATGATTTCGCCTGTTTATCTAGATAATAAATATTGAAGCAAAAAATTATGATCATTTGGTAATATAACACAATTATATAAAAATAATTATGAAAATTTCGTGATATTTTTGGTGTATATATTTAAATTAGTAAATAACGATATTGTATTGACGGGTAATGGCATACAAAATTTAATAAAATGTCTTTGCTTTATATTTTGGCTAGCAGGTTAAGAAGGTTTATCAAATATACCGTTGCCTGCGCGAGGGCTGCGACTGCGGCAGAGGTGGCAGCGGCCTTGTTCAACTTTGTGGACTTCAACCACTTCTGGCGATGTTGCCGCAGATTACCCGCGAACTGATCCATCCATTCGTCTGACAGAGTGCCTTTTGCATTTTTGTGGTGCCTTGAGGGGGCCATGTCGGGGATGTCGATGCTTGCTGAGCGAAGCCAAAGGACCGCAGCAGCCACACCTGCAAAAACAGAAATAACATGGAGTACGATGAAGAAAATATTCGTCCATATCATTGCTGTCAGCCTGCAATTCGGGAGTGATTATTGTTCAGCCAAATTTTGAGATCGCTTCATTTACAGAGGCGGCCTCATGATATGAAGTGGTTTTCTAAAGCGAAGTTGTGTGACAAAAAAAGCGATGAGTTGAACGCTTTTATGTCTAACTCATTGTTCTTGGAGTTCGAATGGTGGGCGTAACAGGGATTGAACCTGTGACCCCTACAATGTCAATGTAGTGCTCTCCCGCTGAGCTATACGCCCATTCGATGTGGCGCATACACCATATCGCGTAGCGCCCGTCAATGCCCTTATTTGAAGTTTTTTATTCTTTTTGTTGAAGAACTTATCAAAAGCCGGGAAAGGTGCTGGTCGCCTTAGGCGGCGATCAGCATTTTTTCGATTTCGTTGACCAGATCGCGCAAGTGAAACGGCTTGGAAAGCACTTTTGCATCGCGTGGGGCATCCGAATCGGGGTTCAATGCAACGGCAGCAAAGCCGGTAATGAACATGATCTTGAGATCCGGATCTATTTCGGTTGCGCGGCGCGCCAGCTCGATGCCATCCATTTCCGGCATGACAATATCGGTAAGCAGCAGCGAAAACGGTTCTTCGCGCAGTCGCTCATAAGCGCTTGCGCCATTGTCGAAATGGGTGACGTGATAGCCCGCTTTTTCCAGTGCCTTCACGAGGAAGCGACGCATATCGTTGTCGTCTTCAGCTAGCAGAATTCTTTTCATTGGTCCGTCCGAATTTCATGTCGTCCGTTCGCAAGGTGCAGCGAAGATAACGACTCATTTTGCACACTAGAAAACGCGCTTTTGGTAAATATGAAATGAATGCTCGCGCAAATGTTAATTGTTATGGCCACTGTTTGGCAACATGCTGTTATGTGTTACAGCTTTGCACGATTTAAGAGGCTCGCCAATAGGAGGAAGGGTGGTCTTTCAAAATTTGGATATTGCATTACGCCGGACTTGAATAAGGTGCTGCTTTTGTTGCAAATCCATAGTGCTGCGCGCCGTCACAAGGCAATCGAAACGGGTTGAAGTATGAGTCTGGAACGTGATTTTCATCTGATGCCCCCTTTTGAGGTTTGCGCACCAGCGCAGCAGCGTATTCCCTTTGTCTTTAATTCTCCCCACAGTGGTCGCGTCTATCCAAAGTCGTTTCTTGCGGAAGCGCGCCTTGATCCGCTCGCAATCCGTTATTCGGAAGATTGCTATGTGGATGAGTTGTTTGCAGCTGTGCCACGCTTAGGCGCGCCTTTGCTCAAAGCGCATTTCCCGCGTGCATTTCTTGATGTGAACCGCGAGCCCTATGAACTTGATCCGCGCATGTTCATTGAGCCGCTTCCGCCTTTTGTAAACAGCCAGTCGGCGCGTGTTGCAGGCGGTCTGGGAACCATTCCGCGTCTGGTTGGTGAGGGGCAGGCAATTTATGCAGGCCGCATATCGCTGCAGGAAGCCTTTTATCGTATCGAGGACCTTTATAAGCCTTATCACCGCGCACTGGACGGGCTGCTGAAATCGACCCATGAGCGCTTTGGCTATTCTGTGCTGATTGATTGTCATTCCATGCCCGGCGGTACGCGCTCGGGTGAGCTGAGCGGACGCCCCGATTTCATCATAGGTGATCGTTTTGGCCGTTCATGCAGCGAGCAGTTGACGCAGGCTGCAATTGAGCTTCTTCAAGGACTTGGCTATACGGTTGCCCATAATAAGCCCTATGCGGGTGGTTTTATCACTGAACATTATGGCCGACCTGCCGCAGCCTGCTTTGCTTTGCAGATCGAAATCAACCGCAGCCTCTATATGAACGAGCAGAGCTTGCAGAAGCTTGTTGGCTTTGACGCGCTTTGCGCCGATCTTTATCAGTTCCTGAGTGATCTGACATCCTTGCCGGATGAGCTTCTGGTCGTGCCGCCACTCGCAGCCGAATAGTCAGCCAAAGAAGCCGGAAAATCCAGGAATAATCAGGATAAAAAGAGCCGCGCCCCAATGAAGAAAGCGCGGCCAAAGACTAGGGAGGAAATGCCCCGAAAGGCACCGACAGGACAGCCTGTCTGATCTTTAAGCTAAGCTGAAAAGCCTTATTGGTCAAGGAATTACGCATAATTTTTGAGCTTAAAAATAGTTAGTTCAAATTATGTGCAAAGTTGGTATGGATTGCATAGGAATGCATCATCTTATGGAAATGGGAGATTGGGATTGCTGATCGATAGGGCATTTTTTTCCGAAGTCGCTACAGTTGCTGCTGCTGAAACCTTGCCAAGGTTTCGCCGGTTCAACGAAATCGATAACAAATACACTTCGGGATTCGATCCGGTAACGGAAGCAGACCGTGCTGCGGAACGTGCGATTCGCGCAGTCATCGGGCGCGAGTTCCCAGAGCATGGCATTCTTGGTGAAGAATATGGGCCGGAAAATATTGACCGCAGCCATGTCTGGGTCATCGATCCGGTCGATGGCACACGCGCTTTCATTTCCGGCTTGCCCGTCTGGGGAACGCTTGTTGGCCTGACCGTTGATGGCGATGCTAAGGCTGGGATGATGTCACAGCCTTTTACGGGTGAGCTGTTCTATAGCGACGGCGAGGGCTCTTATCTGGTGCGTGATGGTGCTGAGCAGCGTCTATCGGTGCGCTCGCAGGCCAAGCTTGAAGACGCCACCATGTTCACGACAACACCTGCGCTCTTCAAAGGCGAATTGCGTAAAGGCTTTGACCGGCTGGAAAATTCGGTGCGTCTGTCGCGTTATGGCGTTGATTGTTATGCTTTCGCGATGCTTGCAGGCGGCTTCGCAGATATTGTGGTGGAAGCAGGCCTGCAGCCCTACGACATAGTAGCGCTCATCCCGATCATTGAGCAGGCAGGCGGGGTTGTCACCCAACGCGATGGCGGACCGGCGGAAAAGGGCGGCGATATTGTTGCAGCCGCATCCGCAGAGTTGCATCAGGCAGCCCTTGAACTGATCAACGGCTAATCTAACTGATCAGGCTCTGTGCTGGCTGGTTGCGCGTCTGCTTCCGAAGTTCCGGGAATGAACGCGTCAAAAGCGGCCAGAGCCTGTTCGCGATAGAAATCTGCTTCCTGAAGCAATTCGTGGCGGGCGCCGTCAATGACCACCAGCGAAATATTGCGCGTGCTTGCTGCAAAGCGCTCAATAGCTGGTGTTGAAACCACCTGATCTGCACCTGCTGCGATAATCAGTACAGGCAATGCCCGTCCCTGATAAAAATCTGGCCTGTTGATGAGTGATGCCGTTTCGAGCGCGCCTGCAATCCAGCGCACTGTCGGGCCGCCGAGCGCCAGATCGGCATTGTTGCGGACGACTTCCATATTGCGCATGAAGCGGGCGGGATCGCTGGTCAATGGATTGTTGGCGAAAGGCCTGTCAATCATTTTGCGCCCTGCTGCCGCATAAAGCTTACCAAAGCCGAACATGCGCAAAGTGGCAGTGATGCGGCGCATCTTATCATCGCTTGATTGCGATACCCTTAGCCCTATCAATGGGGCACAAAGCACAACACGGGTAATGCGTGATGCGAGCTTGGGGATCGACGCATAGGCGATCAGCGCGCCTGCGGAATGTGCTAAGACATAAAAGGGCGGTGGGCAGTCGGGCAAAACAATCTCAGTCAGAAACTGGTCGAGATCGCTGGTGTAATCGCTGAAGCGGTCAACATAGCCACGAAAGCGGTCTTTAAGCAGCCGGTGCGATCCGCCTTGTCCACGCCAGTCGAATGTCGCGACATTGAATCCACGGCTTGTCAGATCGGATATGGTTTCGAAATATTTTTCGATAAACTCGTTGCGGCCTTGCAGCAAAATGATCGTGCCACGCGATGGCCGGGTTTGTGATTTTATGAGCGCATAACGCAGGCTTTTGCCATCCCGCGTTGCAAACATGCCAGATTGCGTTCCCGCTGGTGTGGGATTGGCGTTGGTCTCAAAAAGAAAGTCTGGCATTTCAGAGATGTGCCCCGATTTGATATTCTCGGGTTATTATAGTGGTCTAAAGAATTACAAAAAGTAACCGGAAGTTTGCATGCAAACCTCCGGTCTAGGAAACAGCCTGTGCAAGGGACGTTACACAGGCTGAACTGATCATTTTTTTGCGAAACTGCCCCGAAAACCGCTTCACACTTTTCGGGATGCGCTAACTGTTACCAGCCGCGTCCTGCGCGACGCTCATCGATGATGCGACCGCTGAAAGCATCAACGACGACGATCACACGGCGACCGTTCGGGCGTGTGGCTTTAACGAAGTAAGCGCCGCGATCTCTGCGTATGTCGCCGACATCATAGCCACGGCGCTCGAGTGAGCGGGCGACGCGACGCGGACTGATGGTTTCGCGGCGCATTCCTTCATCGCTCCAGCCCGGCCCGCGACCTGGCCCCCAGTCCGGTCCGTTATCAGGGCCATCCCAGCCCGGACGTGGTCCGCCGCGTGGTGGCGGTGGCATTGGAGGACGGTAATCATCGTCATAATATTGGGCGTTTAGGAGCAGCCCATTATCGGCTGCATAGGACTTTGTCGCGATCCCAGTCGCTATGGTGGCGAGTGCGGCAAAAGCAAGAAGAGCTTTTTTCATAACCGTGATCCTTTGATGAACCCGCCTCTCAGCAGGCATAGGGGGAGACTATCCCCAAGCACCTGAACGCTCGCCGAAGATGATGTTCATTTTGGGTTCATTGCGTGGCCAAAGCCCCAATTTACGGGTCCCAAGCGATCAGGAGTTGTTACGGCAAGTGATAAGCCGTGTAACAATTCTGAATTGGCTATGCATAAACATTAGCGGCTTTTTTGCTCGACATAATAAAATCGGTCTTGAAATGAAAAAGCGGCATTCCCAATTACGTTTTGCGGTCGCCGATAACGGGGCCGCCGGCACCAGAGAATTTGCCAGAATGGGAATTCTGCCGCCAATAAAATGCATTCTTGTCGCTCTTAAGGAGGGCTTACATATGCGTCACGTTGATTTTTCCCCACTTTATCGTTCCACCGTTGGTTTTGATCGCCTCTTCTCCTCGATGCTCGACACACTTGCATCGCCGGAAGGTTCGCAGTCATATCCGCCATATAATATCGAGCGGACCGGTGAGAATGCCTATCGTATCACCATGGCTGTTGCAGGCTTTTCGGAAGGTGAAATCGAGATTGAAGCGCACCGCAATCAGTTGACCGTCAAGGGCCAGAAGGCCGAAGACGATGCTTCTGAAACGGGTGAAGTGCTTTATCGCGGCATTGCCTCGCGTGCTTTCGAGCGACGCTTCCAGCTTGCAGACTTCGTCGAAGTTGCTGGCGCGAGCCTCAAGAATGGCTTGCTCCATATCGATCTCAAGCGCGAAATCCCTGAGCAGATGAAACCGCGCAAGATCGAAGTCAGCAAAGCTGCAGCGGGCGACGGTCAGCAGATTGAGGCGAAAACCGCCCACTAATTGCTAAGCAGCAAAAAGAAAGCGGCGCATTTTGCGCCGCTTTCTCTGTTTTAAGCGATCAACTTGCCGAACTGGTCGACTTCTTCTTCCGTGTTGGCAAAGCTCGTGACGAAGCGCGCGAAAATCTCGCCTTCGCTGATGCGGTTAACTTCTGAATGCGGCGGGTTCCAGTCATAGAAGATCGCGCCAGCATCACGCAGGCGATCATAGACCGACTGTTTCATGATTGCGAAAACCTCGTTGGCTTCAGGTTTCCATGCAAGGCGCATCTGGCTGGATGCATCAATGTGGCGGGCAAGGCGCGCAGACAGCGCGTTTGAGTGTTTCGCCAGATCAATCCAAAGATCATCGGTGAGATAGGCATCAAACTGCGCTGCGATGAAACGTGTTTTTGAGAAAAGCTGTGCCGCACGTTTACGAATAAACGGTAGGTCTTTGGCAGTTGACGGGTCCATGAATACGAGCGCTTCTGCACACCAGCAACCATTCTTGGTGCCGCCAAAGGATACAATGTCGATGCCTTGCTTCCAGGTCATTTCCGCAGGTGTCATGTCGAGCGATACGAGTGCGTTGGCGAAACGTGCACCATCCATGTGCAGAGGCAAGCCCGCGCCACGGCAAATCTCGGCAATCGTTGATATATGTTCTGGCTGATACAGCGTACCAACTTCTGTGGCCTGCGTGATGCTGACTGCCATCGGCTGACCGGCATGGACGAAAGCCGGATTGAAACGCTTGAGTTCGCGCTTGAGCAGTTCAGGATCGATACGGCCCATCGCCCCATCAATCGGATGCAGACGCGCGCCGCCGGTAAAATATTCCGGTGCACCACATTCATCCTCGATCACATGCGCTTCGCGATGCACAAGTGAAACACCCCCGGGACGGTTGACGCTGGCGAGTGCGAGCGAATTGGCCGCTGTACCCGTGCCGACGAAAAAGACTGCAACTTCGCGTTCGAAGAGCTCGTTGAAGCGCTGTTCCACACGCTTGTCGAGATCGCTTGCACCATAGGCAGCGGCAAAACCATTGGCATGCAGCGAAAGGCTTTCAGCGATCTTCGGATGGGCACCAGCCCAGTTGTCGGAAGCAAAATGCACGTTGTTCTCCGCTGACACTATGATCTCTATGAGAGGTCTATAACCGGACTCGGTTAGAGGTGTAAGACCTGTATGCGCTAAAAAACAGGCGGTCGCTGTCACTTTTTAGGGCTTCTGGCGCGCGCAAATAGCCGCGCCAAACTGACGCAATTGGGCCTTAACGCAACTAAATGTTGCTTATGCACATCTATGCGACACTTTGTTTCGCAATAAGCTCAAAAAAATCATGTTTCCATCTTGTGAGCGAATTTGAATTCTGTCATACGTAATTAGGACAGCAATGCTGACTAATTGTTCGGTGCTGTCCAATTGATCACTGTGATAGGCTGATGTCTCATTGGGATATTATCTTGTCGCAGAAAGAGAGTGTCGTGCAATCGGATAAACCGGCAGTAGCGGCATTCAATTAAGACAGGGGAGTTTGGTGCGCCATTCTGGCGGGCTGAGTTCGCTTGTCCGGGCCTGAAAGACTAAGGCGCTTAAACAATATTCCCCCGCGACGGCTCTGACCGTACGCCCCCGGAACGTCGTCCAACGCCTTTTCGACAAGGCTCCCATACATCTAAACTAAAGCGTATGCCGAAAAGCGTGAAGCGATTTTCGGATGAGATACGCCTCGAAATCAGTTGCGGAACGAATAGTCGTTCCGGTTCATTATCGTATCGCGCGCAGGGTTGCGCGCTCTTTGGAGGGAATGACGATGACGCATTTGACGCCATCTGTATCGAATGTGGTTTCACACAACGGTCAGAACGGAACGGTCAAATCTGCCACGACTATTCCCGCGAACGCGACCCGAAAAACGCGAACTTCGGCGGGCACACCGCCCGCGCAAGGCCTCTATGATCCGCGGAATGAACGCGACGCCTGTGGCGTTGGCTTCATCGCGCATATGAAGGGCAAGAAGTCTCATCAGGTTGTCGAAAACGGCCTCAAGATGCTTGAAAACCTCACCCACCGTGGGGCGGTTGGTGCCGACCCTCTGATGGGCGACGGTGCAGGCATTCTGGTGCAGATTCCGGATCGCTTTTTCCGCGAGGAAATGGCGCGTCAGGGCATTGATCTGCCGGAACCGGGTAATTATGCCGTAGGCTATCTCTTCATGCCGCGCGATGCGGAATTGCGCGCGCATATTGAAGAAATCGTCAAGGAAGTCATTGCTGCTGAAGGCCAGACCTTTATCGGTTTCCGCGAAGTCCCGGTTGATAATGCCTCGCTGTCGAAGGCACCGGAGATCGCTGCGACCGAGCCTTTCCATGTTCAGGTTTTCATCGGTCGCAGTGCGACGATTGAAAGCGACGATGACTTCGAGCGCCGCCTTTTCGTGCTGCGCAAGGTCATCTCTAACCGCATTTATCAGGAAAATGATGGTGACGATAAGGGGTTCTATATCGTCTCCATGTCGGCGCGCACGGTTGTCTATAAGGGCATGTTCCTGGCTTATCAGGTAGGCAGCTATTATAACGACCTGAAAGACCCGCGTTTTGAAAGTGCTGTGGCGCTCGTTCATCAGCGCTTTTCGACCAACACATTCCCATCATGGCGTCTGGCGCATCCCTATCGCATGGTTGCGCATAACGGCGAAATCAACACGCTGCGCGGCAATGTCAACTGGATGGCTGCACGTCAGGCATCGGTGGATTCGGAATTGTTCGGCAACGACATTTCCAAGCTCTGGCCGATTTCCTATGAAGGCCAGTCGGATACGGCCTGCTTCGACAATGCGCTCGAATTCCTGCATCAGGGTGGCTATAGCCTTGCGCATGCCATGATGATGCTGATCCCGGAAGCATGGTCTGGCAACAAGCTGATGTCCGACGAGCGTCGTGCATTCTACGAATATCATGCAGCTCTCATGGAGCCATGGGATGGTCCTGCGGCTGTTGCTTTCACCGATGGTCGTCAGATTGGTGCAACGCTTGACCGCAATGGTCTGCGTCCGGCCCGCTATATCGTCACCGATGATGATTTTGTCATTCTGGCCTCCGAAGCGGGTGTTCTGCCGGTCGAGGAAAAGAAGGTCGTCAAGAAGTGGCGTCTTCAGCCGGGCCGCATGCTGCTGATCGATATGGAAGAAGGCCGCATTGTCTCGGATGAGGAAATCAAGTCTCAGATCGCGCAGAAGCATCCCTATAAGCAGTGGCTTGCCAACACACAGCTCATTCTGGAAGACCTGAACCCGGTTGAACCGCGTGCGCTGCGCAAGGATGTCAGCCTGCTCGACCGTCAGCAATCGTTTGGCTACAGTCAGGAAGACACCAAGCTTCTGATGTCGCCAATGGCCACGACCGGTCAGGAAGCCATCGGTTCTATGGGTACGGATACGCCGATTTCGGCTATGTCCGACAAGTCGAAGCTGCTTTATACCTATTTCAAGCAGAACTTCGCGCAGGTCACTAACCCGCCGATCGATCCGATCCGTGAAGAACTGGTGATGAGCCTTGTTTCCTTCATCGGCCCGCGTCCGAACATTTTTGACCTTGTCGGCACCTCGCGTCGCAAGCGTCTGGAAGTGCGCCAGCCGATCCTGACCAATGGCGATCTGGAAAAGATCCGCTCGATTGGTCATACGGAAGATCGTTTCGATACCAAGACGCTCGATATCACCTATAATGTTGGTGAGGGCGCGGCCGGTATGCAGGGTGCAATTGAGCGCCTGTGCGACCGTGCGGAGGCTGCCGTTCACGGCGGTTATAACATCGTCATTCTGTCGGATCGTCAGGTCGGTCCGGATCGCATTCCGATCCCGGCGCTGCTGGCAACAGCTGCGGTTCACCATCACCTGATCCGCAAGGGTCAGCGTACATCGGTCGGTCTGGTGGTTGAATCGGGCGAACCGCGCGAAGTGCATCATTTTGCCTGCCTTGCAGGCTATGGTGCGGAAGCAATCAACCCATATCTTGCATTTGATACGCTGCTCGACATGCATCGTCGTCGTGAGTTTCCGCCGGAAGTCGATGCCGATGAACTGGTTAAGCGCTACATCAAGTCGATTGGTAAGGGCATCCTCAAAGTCATGTCCAAGATGGGCATTTCGACCTATCAGTCCTATTGCGGCGCGCAGATTTTTGACGCTGTCGGCTTGCAGACAAGCTTTGTCGATCAGTTCTTCTTCGGCACGGCAACCAGCATTGAAGGCGTCGGACTGGAGCAGATTGCTGAAGAAACCGTGCGTCGTCATACCGACGCATTCGGCAACGACCCGGTTCTGTTGACGGCGCTCGAAGTTGGTGGCGAATATGCTTACCGTATGCGCGGCGAAGCACATTTGTGGTCGCCGGATGCGGTTGCAAAGTTGCAGCATGCTGTTCGCACGTCGAATCCGGACACGTTCACTGAATATACGAGCATGCTCGACTCCAAGGCGGCGCAGGCTAAGACCATTCGCGGTCTGTTTGATATTCGCTTTGCGGAAGCAAGCGGGCGCAAGCCGGTTTCGATTGACGAGGTGGAATCTGCTGCCGATATCGTCAAGCGCTTCTCGACGGGCGCCATGTCATTTGGCTCGATCTCGCGTGAAGCCCACACCACGCTTGCGCGTGCGATGAACGCCATTGGCGGCAAGTCGAACACGGGTGAGGGCGGTGAAGAACCAGATCGCTTCTACCCGCTGCCAGATGGCACGCCAAATCCTGAGCGTTCTGCGATCAAGCAGGTGGCATCGGGTCGTTTTGGTGTAACAACCGAATATCTGGTCAACTCCGATCTCATCCAGATCAAAGTTGCGCAGGGTGCAAAGCCGGGTGAAGGCGGTCAGCTGCCGGGCCATAAGGTCGATGCAACGATTGCCAAGACCCGCCACTCGACCCCGGGCGTTGGTCTCATTTCGCCTCCGCCACACCATGACATCTATTCGATCGAAGATCTGGCACAGCTGATCTATGATCTGAAAAACGTCAATCCGGCTGCCGATATTTCGGTTAAGCTGGTGTCGGAAGTGGGTGTGGGTACGGTTGCGGCTGGTGTTGCTAAAGCGCGCGCCGATCATATTACCATTTCGGGCTATGATGGCGGCACGGGTGCATCGCCGCTGACATCGCTCAAGCATGCCGGTTCTCCATGGGAAATCGGTCTTGCTGAAACCCATCAGACGCTGGTGCTCAACGGTCTTCGTTCGCGTATCGCGTTGCAGGTCGATGGCGGTCTCCGTACCGGTCGTGACGTGGTTATCGGCGCGCTGCTTGGGGCTGATGAGTTCGGCTTCTCAACTGCGCCGCTGATTGCTGCCGGTTGCATCATGATGCGCAAGTGTCATCTCAATACCTGCCCTGTGGGTGTTGCGACGCAGGACCCTGTTCTGCGCAAGCGCTTCAGGGGCACGCCAGAGCATGTCATTAACTTCTTCTTCTATCTGGCAGAAGAAGTGCGCGCTCTGCTGGCTGCTATGGGTTACACCAAGCTTGAAGACATCATCGGTGAAGCTGAACTGCTCGAAAAGCAGACCATGATCGAACATTGGAAGGCCAAGGGTCTCGATTTCAGCCGTATTTTCTACAAGCCGGAAGCCGAGAAGCACGAAATCTTCTGGACCGAACGTCAGCATCATCCGATTGAGGATGTTTTGGACCGCACGCTGATCGCACAGGCCATGCCTGCGCTGGAAAACAAGACGCCGGTCAAGATCGATGTCGACATTAAGAACGTGGATCGTTCGGCGGGGGCTATGCTTTCGGGTGAAGTGGCCAAGCGTTTCCGCCACAAGGGTCTGCCGGATGATACCATTGCCGTTACCCTTCGCGGCACGGCTGGCCAGTCGTTCGGTGCGTTCCTTGCACGCGGTATCTCGTTCGAGCTGATTGGCGACGGCAATGATTATATCGGCAAGGGTCTTTCAGGTGGCCGCATTGTCATACGCCCGCCAGAAGATACGCGTATTGTTGCCGAAGATTCCATCATTGCAGGCAATACCGTGCTTTATGGTGCGCTTGAAGGCGAATGCTATTTCCGCGGTGTGGCAGGCGAGCGTTTTGCCGTTCGTAACTCTGGTGCGGTCACAGTTGTCGAAGGCGTGGGTGATCACGGCTGCGAATATATGACGGGCGGTGTTGTCGTGGTTATCGGTCAGACAGGCCGCAACTTCGCAGCAGGCATGTCGGGCGGTGTTGCCTATGTGCTTGATGAGGTTGGTGACTTCGCACGGCGCTGCAACATGGCGATGGTTGAGCTTGAGCCGGTTCCGGAAGAGGATGACATGCTCGAAAAGCTGCATCATCACGGTGGCGATCTCATGCACAAGGGCCGTGTCGATGTGTCGGCAAACATGACGCGTCACGACGAAGAACGTCTGGTGCAACTCATTGCCAACCATCTGCATTACACGGGCTCAACGCGCGCCAAGGACATTCTCGATAACTGGGAGAGCTATCGCCCGAAATTCGTGAAGGTCATGCCAGTCGAATATCGTCGTGCTCTGGAAGAGATGGAGCGCATGCAGATCGGTGTCGCAGCGGAATAATCATTATCATTAAACGCGGTACTCGTGCGCCTGAAATGGCGAATAGTACCGCGAGAGGAGCATGGAATAATGGGTAAGGTTACTGGTTTTCTTGAGATCGACCGGCAGGTAGCGAAGTATCAGCCTGCATCGGATCGCATTCGTCACTTCCGCGAATTCACTCTGCCGATGACGGATGGTGAAGTGCAGAAGCAGGCAGCACGCTGCATGGATTGCGGCATTCCGTTCTGCCATGGTGACACGGGCTGCCCGGTGCACAATCAGATCCCGGACTGGAACGATCTCGTCTATAATAACAACTGGGATCAGGCGATCCGCAACCTGCATCTGACCAACAACTTCCCGGAGTTTACGGGTCGCGTTTGCCCGGCACCTTGCGAAGAAGCCTGCACGCTCAATCTCGAAGATACGCCGGTTGCAATCAAGACCGTTGAACAGGCGCTGGGCGATAAGGCCTATGAGCTTGGCTATATCGTGCCACAGCCTTCGGCACAGAAGACAGGCAAGTCGGTTGCAGTCATCGGCTCTGGTCCTGCTGGTCTTGCCGCAGCACAGCAGCTTGCACGCGCTGGTCATATGGTCGATGTCTATGAGCGTGAAAGCCGTCCAGGCGGCTTGCTGCGCTATGGTATCCCTGATTTCAAGATGGAGAAGCATCTTATCGACCGTCGCGTCACGCAGATGGAAGGCGAAGGCGTTCGTTTCCTGTGCGGCGTGAATATCGGTGTCGACAAGCCACTGCGCGGTCTGCTCGATACTTATGATGCCGTGCTTTATTCGGGTGGTTCGGAAAAGCCGCGCCCAGCCGGTATTCCGGGTGCCGATCTTGAAGGCGTGCATGATGCCATGCCTTACCTTGTTCAGCAGAATCGTCGCGTTGGCCGCGAAAATATTGAATCGGTCGCATGGCAGGAAGCGCCAATCCTTGCCGGCGGCAAGCATATCGTTGTTGTCGGCGGTGGTGATACGGCTTCTGACTGCGTTGGTACGGCTTTCCGTCAAGGCGCGGTCAATGTCACGCAGCTTGATATTCGCCCGCAACCGCCTGAGAGAGAAGATAAGCTTAGCGTCTGGCCTTATTGGGCAACCAAGATGCGCACTTCCTCCAGTCAGGCAGAAGGTGCAAACCGCGAGTTTCAGGTCGCAACGCTGGAATTTGTCGGCGAAGACGGCAAGCTTACCCATGTGAAGTGCTGTCAGGTTGACGACAAGCGCAAGCCGATTGCAGGCTCGGAATTCTTCATCAAGGCTGATCTCGCTTTCATCGCTATTGGCTTCTTCGGCCCGGCAGAAAACAGCGTGCTTAAGGAAATGGGCGAAAAGCTCGAAATCGCAACGGATCGTCGCGGTGGCACTTCCGTGAAGGCCAATGAGCGCGACTATCGCACCAATGTCGACAAGCTCTATGCCGCAGGCGATGTGCGCCGTGGTCAGTCGCTGGTCGTTTGGGCAATTCGCGAAGGTCGTCAGGCAGCCCATGCAATTGATGCGGATTTGATGGGATCGTCTGTCCTTCCGCGCTAATTCAAACTGCATTTCAATAAAAAGCCCGGCTCGAAGCCGGGCTTTTTTGTTTTAGCTCTGCTGGCGTTTCTTTCGAATTACCAGATAGACAATACCAAGGAAGACAAACCAGACTGGCGTCACTTTCAAAGCGACTGCCGTATCGGGTTCCTGTGCCAGTGCCCAAAGGATGAAGGCGAAGAAAGCGAAAACCATCACGACGGCAGCGCGGCCACCCGGCATTTTAAACGTCGATTTTTCATGCAGATCGGGACGCTTGCGGCGATATTGAAGATATGACGCAAGAATGATCGACCAGATGAAGATAAACAGAAGCGCCGAAATCGTGGTGACGATTGTGAAGGCTTCGATGATGCTTTGACCTGCATAAAGCAGGACAACGCCTGCGAGCAGGAAAATGCAGGAGAAGAACAGCGCATTCACCGGCACTTTGCGGCTGTTAAGCTTGCCGAGTGTTTGCGGTGCAAGACGCGATGTTGCCAGACCATAGATCATGCGCGATGTGGAATAGATGCCGGAATTGGCGCTCGATGTTGCCGAGGTCAAAACCACAAAATTCACCAAATGCGCAGCGATGCCAAGACCTGCAAGCGAGAACATAGCCACGAAAGGGCTGGAGTTTGGGTCAACCTGGTTCCATGGGATGACCGTGATGATCACGAACAGCGCACCCACATAAAAAAGCACGACGCGGATCGGAATCGAATTGATCGCCTTTGGCAGATTGCGCGTTGGGTCCTTGGTTTCGGCAGCAGCAGTACCGACAAGTTCAATACCGACGAAAGCAAATACCGCAATCTGAAAACCAGCCACGAAACCGAAGAAGCCGTTCGGGAAAAAACCACCATGGATCCACAGATGATCGACCGAAGCTTTCGTGCCATTTGGCAGCGTAAAGCTGGTTGAGAGCATATAAACGCCGGTGATAATCAGAGCGACAATGGCGATGATTTTGATGAGCGCGAACCAGAATTCGATTTCACCAAAATTACGGACATTTGGCAGGTTGAGCAGCAGCAAGACCGCAATCAGACCAAGCGCTGGCACCCACAATGCGAGATCAGGATACCAGAAAGAAACATAGCCAGAGACGGCAACAACGTCCGCAATGCCCGTAACAATCCAGCACAGCCAATATGTCCAGCCGGTGAAGAATTGTGCCCAGGGACCGAGATAGTCACCCGCAAAATCCGCGAATGAACGATAATCAAGGTTGGACAGAAGAATTTCGCCAAGCGCACGCATCACAAAAAACAGCATGAAACCGATGATCGCATAAACCAGCAGGATCGATGGGCCTGCGAGCGATATGGTCTTGCCCGAGCCCATGAAAAGGCCCGTACCGATAGCGCCGCCGATAGCGATTAGCTGAAGGTGACGATTGGATAGATTGCGCGCAAGGTGAGTTTCCTCCTCCGGGTTGTTTTCAACCGGAGGCTTCGATGCGATGTTCATTCAGATGCCTCTTATGCAATGCAGATCGTGCGCCGAAGGTCCGAAAGGACTGCGCGGCCCTCTGATAAACGAGGAAGTCTTAAATGTGAACTATGTGAAATATAGCATTTAGAATGAGAAACGCCGCAAATTTTACGGGTCTCTAGCATAATTGCGGATTACTTTCTTGCAATTTTGCTTATTATTCAGCGATTTACGTTGTTTGTTGGCCAGGAAAAATCATCAGCACGTCCCGGCGCAGGCTTTTGCTCGATTGACGGCTTTTTATCGTCGCTTTTTCGTGAAGCCAGTGCCCCACCCAGCAAAACACCACTATTGTCACGATTGATGTCGCGCAGGCTGACCGGGGCGATCCTGTCCACGGGCTTTGCCGGGTCTTGCTTTGTGGTGGCGGGCAGCAATTGCTCGCTACCACGATTATCGCCGAACAAGGCATTCAGTGGCTTTTCAGCGTAGAAAGCCAGCTTTCGTTTGCCCGCCGATGTTGTGTTGATTCCGTCATTGGCGCGCAGACGCGCAGTCTGGCCATTAATGTCAAAGCCAGTCTCGCTGAAATTGCCGTCTTCATCGACAAAGCCGTCCCAGACATCGACAAATTTTCCACCGGCCTTCTCGGATGTCGTGCGATAGATTTCGTTCAATGCCAGCATATCCTGCGACATGCCGCGCGGACGAAATGGAGGCTGGCCGACCCATATCACAGGGTAGTTTTTGTCCGAGATTTCCTTCATGAACTGCGACACGCGCCGTTGATATTCCGCCTTCCATTCCGCGGAACGCGCTGCCAGGTTTTGCCCTTTGCCAGTGATCGCCTGCCGATCATTGGAGCCGATCATCACGACCACGGCTGCGGGTTTTTCTTCGTCGAGAATTTTGCCGATATTTGCAGGCCAGTCGAAATGGTCATCGCGCACAAAGCCGGATGAGCCATTGATACGGCTTGTAATCCGCATATCCGGGTTGGATGCATAGGCCACGTCTAGCCCTTCCGCCAAACCGTGGCCGATAAAATCGCCGACAACCAGCACTTTCTTTGCGTCGAGTTTTTTCTCGACAAAGTTAATTTCAGGTCGGGGGGCGGCGGTGGGAACAGCACGGGCAGCTGGTGTTGCAGCTTTTGGCGCGCGCTTTGGTTTTGCAGGACGGGCACGCTGCGGCTTTGGCTGCTCATATTGGCGCTGCGGTTGCGCCTGTTTCTGGCCAAACAGCAAATCAAAAATTGTTCGCGGACGCTCCTGCGCCGATGCAGATGAAACGGCTATAAGCATCATGGCGAAAGCGACAAGCATCGCTGCCGCTATGATATGTGCCTGGCGCATAAACTGGCTTATCTGCATCTGTTTCGCTTTCTTTCGGCGCGAATATTAGCGCTTTGTGCGAAAAAGAAAAAGAAGCGCACAAGAAATGCGCGCCCCTTCTGTTCAATATTGCTTAACGACGACGCAGGACTGAGAGCACTTCCTTGCTTGGATGCCCGTCTGGCTGCAAGCCATTGCGCTGCTGGAATGCTTCAATCGCCTTGCGCGAGACTGAGCCGATCTTGCCGTCAATTGTGCCGTCGTAATAGCCGAGCGCTTTAAGATGTGACTGCAATTCCTCACGCTCGTTCATCGTGATCGGTGTGAACGGACGGTTCCAGTCCTGACGCAGACCCTGATAACCGCCGATACGATCTGCGAGCAGGCCAACGGCCAGCGCATATTTATCGGCATTGTTGTAACGCTTGATGACGAAGAAATTCTTGGCCATCAGAAAGGCTGGTCCTTCGCGTCCATCGAGAACTTTCAAAGTTACCTTTTCATTGGCATCCGGGAAAGGACGACCATTGGCGCGAACCACACCGAGCTTCTGCCATTCAGCGGCTGAAATTGAACCGGATGGGAATTTGCGTCCGGCTGGCAAGGTAACTTCATAGCCCCATGTGCGCCCCGGCTGCCAGCCATTGCGATGCAGAAGATTGGCGGCAGTACCCAGAGCATCAGGAACGGAATTCCAGATGTCGCGCTTGCCGTTACCATCCATATCAACCGCATAGGCCTGATAGCTCGTCGGGATGAACTGGGTATGCCCCATCGCACCAGCCCAAGAGCCGGTCAGGTGACCGCGATCAATATCGCCGGTCTGGAGAATCTTCATCGCAGCAATCAACTGCGTGCGGCCAAATTTGGCGCGGCGCTGATCGGCATAGGCCAAGGTGGCGAGTGAGCGGATTGTATCCATCATCACGTCTTCGCGCTTGAGAATCTCGCCGTAATTGCTCTCCATAGACCAGATAGCCAGCAGGATATTACGGTCTACCGAGAAGCGCTGTTCAATACGCTGCAGCCATGGCCCCCATTTGCGGGACATGTTTTGGCCGACTGACACGGACTGTTCATTGACGCGATTGTCGATGTAGTTCCAGACCGGGTCATTGAATTCTGGCTGAAAGCGTGCCTTGCGCAAAACTTCCGGGTCCGGTGCATTTACGCCCCTGAAAGCACGGTCAAAGGTGGATGGAGTTACGCCGTTCTGGATAGCTGTGTTGCGGAAACTGGAAACCCAGTCTCGAAACTTGGCATCAGCCAATGCGCCGGTTGTCGTCAAGCCAGATGCAAGCATTGCCACCGCAACGGTTGCTGTAATTCTGGCGCGCATTCCTCGTCCCAGAGTGAATGGAAATCGCAGCATTCTGTGTTTCCCTTCTGCAATCATGTTTTTTGCCGTATCGAACGACAAGTTGCCTTTCATGCCGGGCCTGTTTCATTCAGATTGCATTAAGTCATTAATACTATCCAGTGTTGAATTTGGGGCCGACCCTTATAAGACTATAAAATTATAGGTTTCAGGTTAGCATTTGGTTTACCATGGCCAAATAATCGAAAAAAATGCCCGAAATTATGTGAAATATTTGAATCAAGTAACATTAAGGTCGGGTCATCGAATGTGATGAGAGAAAAGAAGGAATTTTGTCGTTCCTTAATGAAAACGCCCTATTTGATCTGCAGTGGTTTCAAGGCTTTGATAGCACAACAGTATTCGTAACATCTCGAGGAGACGAATGAGTTCGATCCGTAAAATCCGCAAGGCAGTTTTCCCCGTCGCCGGTCTCGGTACCCGTTTTCTGCCCGCGACCAAATCGATCCCCAAGGAAATGCTGACGGTTGTTGATAAACCCGTCATTCAATATGTGGTCGACGAGGCTCGTGAAGCCGGTATCGAACATCTGATTTTCGTCACTGGACGCAACAAGGCCGTCATCGAAGACTATTTCGATGCACAGGTCGAGCTCTATGCGACGCTTGCCGAACGCGGCAAGAAGGCGGAGCTTGAGCATCTGCAGGAATTGCAGCCACAGCCCGGCACAACCAGCTTCACGCGTCAGCAGGTGCCGCTCGGCCTTGGTCACGCGGTCTGGTGCGCGCGCGAGTTGGTTGGTGATGAGCCTTTTGCATTGCTGCTGCCAGATATGGTGATGCAGTCGAAGAAGGGTTGTCTCAAGGAAATGGTCGAGCTTTATGAGCAGACCGGCGGCAACGTGATCGCAGTTCAGGAATGCGACCCTGAAGAAGCGCATAAATACGGCATCGTCGGTAAAGGCAGTGCAATCGGCAACGGCTTTGAGATCAACCAGATGGTTGAAAAGCCTGCCAAGGGCACGGCACCGTCCAATCTTTACATCAATGGACGCTACATTCTTCAGCCGGAAATTTTCGAACTGCTATCCAAGCAGGAAAAGGGCGCTGGCAACGAAATTCAGTTGACCGATGCCATGCTGAAGCTTGCCGATGCTCAGAAGTTCTTCGGATTCGATTATCATGGCCGGACTTTTGACTGCGGTTCGAAGTCAGGCTTCATTGAAGCAAACGTTGCTTTTGCGCTTTGGCGTCAGGATATTCGCCCGACGGTTGAAGTCTCGATTGCTGATCTGCTGAAGACGATCAAGCCGGAGTAATCGCTCATTTTTAGCGAGAGAAAAGCCGCTTTCAGAATTGAAGGCGGCTTTTTTACAAGAATAAGCAGTAGCTGCCCTATCGCTGAACCTTCATGCCCACATAAACACTGTTGGCGCGATATTCCCGATCAGCGATCTGGCTGGTCTGAAATTCATGGCGCAGGCGCGCATCCAGCCCGACAAAACGGTTAATCCAGTATGTCGCACCAATCTGGGCGCCGATGGTATAATCTGTTCCTGTGCCATCTTTGTTGTCGCGAACATTCAGATCGAGCTTACCGTTGAGGCTCAGATCAGAGCGCACGCGCCGCGTAACTTCAAGGCTTGCAAAATGTAGCAGCGATCCGGCAACGCCAGGCGTGGTGGACGTGTCGACCATAGTTTGTGCAAATAGCTGCACATCTGTTCCGCGCAGCGGCGACCACTTGATGTTTGCTGCAAGCGATGGTCCGCTGACGCTGCCAAGACGTGAATCGTCGCTATTGGCGCGCATAAAGCCTGCGGAGAATTCCCCGTTGAATTTTTCACCGCGATCAAACATCAAACCACCGCGTAAGGCATATTGCGAGCCGCTGCGTTCATAGCCGTTGCTGTCCACGCGCTCGTCAAAGATACGTTTGCCGAGTTCAACTTCTGCGAAAGGCTTGAGTGCTGGTGAAATGGCAAAGCCGCTGCGCAGGACAATACTGGCATAAGTGTTGTCGCGGTCTTTTTGGCTGACCGTTCCGCCCGAAGACAGTTCTGCATCACCATAGGTTTCATACGCGACGCGCCCTGTCGCACGGCCAAAAAGCAACCCCGTGTCCCGTTCGATGCCAAGACTTCCCTGCATCGTATGAACGAGTGGTCGTTTGAGGGCATCTGTCACGCCATTGGGACTTGATGCGCTTTCACGACGCAGGCGATAGCCTGCTCCGGCGTTAATTGTTGTCTGTTCGGTCAGATCAAGGCGCAAATTGCCTTGAATATCCACGCGCGGTTCCGAGACATTTTCGCCAGAAATTGACTTGCTCAGCGTGCCTGCGGCCTCAATTGTAGCCTGGTGGCGCGCCCAGTCGGATTGTGCATTAAGCCGCAACGTTGTTTCCGAGAGAACGGCACTGGAGCCGGTTGAGCTGTTATCGCCATTGGTGGTGGCGCGGATACCCTGCTCAAGCGATGGGCGCAAAATGAAATTGCCTGTTCGAATGCCAATCGGTGCAAACGGGTCGTCCTGCTGCGTAATCCTGCGGCCCTGTTCGGGAATGGCGGGCAGATTTTCGCGGCGCGCTCGTCCTGTTTCCTCCTGCTCCTCAATTGTAATCGCACCCACTGGCATATTGTCAGTCGACAAAAAACGCCGCAGTTCTTCATCGGAAGACAAGGTTGGTTCTGCTGGCTGTGCCTGTGCTGTGCTTTGAGCAGGCGGCGTGTAAGAATCATCAGCATATTCGCTGGATGCACCGCCAGTTGTATCGGGGCTGCTTTCGTCGCGACTTGCGAGACGGTCTGGTGAGGTGACAGATAGCACATCCTCATCAACGTCCCCGCGTAGCTGAATATCTTGGGAATAAGCGGTCGAATGAACCAATGCTAAGGCCGCACCCGCCAGCAACAGGCTTTTCAGCCTGAGGGCAAATGGCGATGATCCGCCGGATGGGGATTTGGCAAAAAGCATATTATGTTCAAACCGTTGCAACGTGGTAGATGAACGGTAAACGGACATGGTTAATTCTTTATTGCTTTCCGGGTATTGAAGGCATTGATTGTGCGGCAACAAATGCTTGGACAAGCAGGCGTCAAGGCGCTAACCCTGTGCTCCATGACAAAGCTCGACACACCTCATGAAGCCGCGCCTGCGGAGGATTTGATTGCCTCCGCTTTGCGCACGATCAAGACCGAAAATGCTGGCCTTGTGGCGCTGGAAGAAGCGCTGAGCAATGACCTTGCTGCTCCCTTTGCGCAGGCAGTCAGGACGATCGTTGCCTCAAAAGGCCGTCTGGTTGTCACTGGCGTTGGTAAAAGCGGTCATATTGGCACCAAGCTTGCAGCAACTTTCGCCTCCACCGGCACATCTGCCTTTTTCGTGCATTCAGCAGAAGCAAATCACGGCGATCTGGGTATGATCGGTCGGGATGATGTCATTCTCGCAATCTCATGGTCGGGCGAGACGGCTGAACTTAAAGGCATCGTCAATTATTCGCAGCGCTTCCGCATTCCATTGATTGCGATTACCGCTGGCGAAGAATCCGCGCTGGGCCGTTCGGCCAATACCGTGCTGTTGCTGCCAAAAGCGCAGGAAGCCTGCCCGCATGGTCTTGCACCCACAACATCGACGATGATGCAATTGGCCATTGGCGATGCGCTTGCAATTGCGCTTCTCGAAGCGCGTGGGTTCAGCCCGACAGATTTCAAGACATTTCATCCGGGCGGATCGCTTGGCGCGAGCCTCACACATGTGCGTGAGATTATGCATAGGGGTGAACGTCTGCCACTGGTTCCTGTGGGAACCTTGATGCCGGATGCGATGAAAGTGCAAGCTCAGAAGAGCTTTGGCTGTGTGATCGTCGTCGATAGCGACGGCACCTTGGCAGGTATCGTTACCGATGGCGACATTTCGCGCAATCTGAGCCGCAATCTTTCAGAACTTGCAGTCGATGACATCATGACGCGCAAGCCTCGGACGGTTGAGCAGAATTTGCTGGCGAGTGCTGCTCTAAGCATTCTCAACGAGCATCATATCGGCGCACTGATTGTCGTTGAAGACAATCGCCCGATTGGCCTTGTGCATTTCCACGATCTGCTGCGTATTGGAGTGGCTTGAGTTAAGGCAGTAGGGCAGTATGTTTTGTTAATCGGCTGCCCTATATCGCCACTTCAATCTCAAGCGTAATCGGATCAAAAGACACAACACGCACTTCCGTTCCGGCCGGCAGGTCGGGGCCTTTGATACGCCATGTGGTGTCATTGATGTGGATACGACCGCGACCATTGACAATGGGCTCAGAGAGCGTTGCGCGTTGTCCTATAAGCTGGTCGCCGCGGCGATTGAGCAGAGGCTCATCCTGACGGTCGCTTGAGCCAAAAAAACGGCGTCCAATCAGCGCAAAAATCACCGCCAGCACTAGAAACAGCACGGTTTGCAACTGCCAGCCAAAGCCCACTATCGAACCGAGCAGGAAAGCAAGCGCACCGGTTACAAGCGCTGCGAGGCCAAACCAGATGAAGAAAATGCCGGGCGCCATAATTTCCAGAATGAGCAGGACAAGTCCGAGCACGAACCAGCCCCAGAGCCCAAGTTGTGACAGGAAATGGATGATCATAGCGCCCTGCCTGACTTAGCTGCGATTGGTTGTTGGGACACTGCGCGTGCGCGGCGAAGGTGCAGTCGGAGTTGGCTCGACAGGGGCTGTGTGATCCCCGAAGACTTCCTTTGCAATAGCGCCGATACCGCCCAGTGAGCCAATAAGTGCACTCGCTTCGAGCGGCATCAGAATAACCTTCTGATTTTTAGCGCTGGCAATGTTACCGAGTGCTTCGGTGTACTTTTGGGCAACGAAATAGTTGAGCGCCTGAACATTGCCGTTCGCAACCGCATCGGAAACAAGCGTCGTCGCCTTGGCTTCCGCTTCTGCCAGACGTTCACGCGCCTCAGCTTCACGCTTTGCCGCTTCAAGCTTGCCTTCGGCTTCCAGAATCTGCGACTGCTTCTGACCTTCAGCGCGCAAAATCTGTGCATTGCGGTCGCCTTCGGCTTCCAGAACCTGTGCACGCTTGTCACGCTCGGCCTTCATCTGGCGGCCCATCGAACTGATAATATCGGCGGGCGGATTGATGTCCTTGATCTCAACGCGGGTCATTTTCAGACCCCAGGGATGCGCCGCTTCATCGACAACACGCAGCAGGCGATCATTGATTGCATCACGATTGGAAAGCAGTTCGTCGAGGTCCATGGAGCCCATGACACTGCGGATATTGGTCATGGTAAGGTTGAGGATCGCATATTGCAGATTGGAAACCTGATATGCAGCCTGTGCTGCGTTCAGCACCTGATAAAATGCAACGCCGTCTACGCCCACAATGGCATTGTCGCGGGTGATGACTTCCTGCGTCGGTACATCTAGCACCTGTTCCATCATGTTGAGACGCGCACCGATACGGTCAAAGAACGGGACAATGAGGTTAAGACCGGGCATCAGCGTGCGCGTATAGCGACCAAAGCGCTCAACAGTGTAATTATAGCCCTGTGGCACGGTCTTGATGCCTGCAAACAATGTCGCCAGAACAAGTGCTGCTAAAATCAGTAAGGTGATGTCAAAACCAGTCATTATTTTATTCCTTTATGACGGGAATAAGTGAGTAAGGGAGTAAAACATTCTCCCTTACTGTTCTATTTCCCGACGCCCCTATACTAAACCCAGCCCTGCAATTCGCGGCGTACCAGCGTTTCGATGACTTTCATGCCTTCGTCGCTGTCATTGAGGCATGGGATGTGGCTGAAATTTTCTCCGCCTGCCTCATGGAAAGCTTCGGCAGCTTCGTGGCCGATTTCGTCAACTGTTTCCAGACAGTCTACCACAAAGCCGGGATTGAGCACGGCAACTGATTTCACGCCCTGCTTTGCCAATTCCTCCAAAGTCTCGTCGGTATAAGGCTGCAGCCACTCTTCCGGCCCGAAACGTGACTGGAAGGTCGAGCGAAACTGCTTGTCATCCATGTTAAGACGCGCACGCAAAAGTCGCGATGTTTCAAGGCATTGGGCGCGGTATGGGTCGCCCTTGTCGGAATAGCTTTTTGGGATGCCATGATAGGAAGCGAGGATGACTTCCGGCTTGAAATCAAGCTTGGTCAGATGCTTTTCGATCGATTGCGCCAGCGCTTCGATATAAACCGGCTCGACTTCATAGGAAGGGATTGTCCGCACAGCGGGCATGAAGCGCTTTTTCATCAGCACTTCAAAGAATTTGTCATTCACGGTAGCCGTGGTTGTTGCGGAATATTGCGGATAGAGCGGGAACATGACGATGCGGTCACAGCCCTGTTTCAACAGCCGGTCCGTCACATCTTCAATGGAAGGCTGACCATAGCGCATGGCCCAATCCACAATGACGTTCGGATGATCTTTCAGTGCGACTGCAAGTTTTTCGCCCTGAGCGCGCGTAAAGGTGCGCAGCGGGGACTCGTTTTTTTCATGGTTCCAGATGCGGTCATAGAGCTTGCCGGAACGCTTGGGGCGCACGCTGAGCACAATGCCGTAAAGGATCGGATACCAGAAAATGCGGGGCCATTCGATAACGCGGCGATCCGAGAGAAACTCGGCCAGATAACGTCTCATTGGAGCGTAGCTTGTGCCATCCGGTGTGCCGAGGTTAACCAACAAAACACCGACTTTAGGATGTTTCGGCGCAAGGCTTGCTGGGTTGGCGATCACTTTATCCGTCTCACTCATTTTCCGACTCCTGCTTTGCCGGAAAACTAGAGAAAAAAAGGCAAATTACAATCCTAACAATGTCAAAGCCTGCTGAATTGTCCAGGTAATCAAGAAAACATCCAATAAAAAAGACATGCACGCGAAGTGCATGTCTTTTAAATTGTTATTCTATGCTTTTTATGCGCGGCGTGTAAGCGAGAAGCGCGAGCCTGCGGAAGATGTGCAGTTGAGCTGGTTCTGCGAAACAAGCGCGCAATTCACGCGGGATGATGTGCCGCGCACAATGGAGCGCATGTCGATTTCAACGAGCTGTGGCGACTGGTAACGATAGTTGCCTTCTGCCAGCTTTTCGTTGGTATCTGTCGAGCGTGTTTCAAAAATGCCACCATTAAAGGATGAGACGATGCCGTTGGGATCGACCCAAGAACCATCAATACCGGATGGTGCACGATTAACGACAGGGACATTGCCACCACCGACCGGGCCAGTCGCAACACAACCTGCAAGCGCGAGCGATACGATTGCCGTAGAGCCAATGATGCGGAAGGATTTCATGTCCATCTTCTCCCTAGAGCATTTCCAGCAAAAGTGCGGAGCGGTTTTGCCTCGGACAATGCGTAAAAACAAAAAGACAGAGCGGTTCCAACGATTCTGTTCACAGGAACTGCTCTAAGAGTGTTTATCGTGTGATGTATGGAAATTTACACGATTACAAGCCCCTTTTATCAGGATTGCGAGACTGTTGCGCAACTGTCGCATTTACATTGCCCGGCCAAAGCCGGGCAATGTGATGAGCGCATGTGTCACGACGCTTCAATTATGCTCGCTTTTAGCGAACGAGAATATTGCGGAATTGCCAGGGGTCTTTGGTGTCGACATCTTCCTCAAACAACGGGCTGCGGCCTTCAAGCGGGGTCCAGTCAGTATAATATCCCTTAACCGGGCCAAGATAAGGCATCTGCACTTCGAGACAGCGCTTATAGTCGATTTCATCAGTCTCAACGATGCCGCTTTCGGGGTTTTCAAGCGCCCAGACCATGCCAGCCAGCACGGAGGATGATACCTGCAGGCCGGTCGCATTCTGATAGGGGGCGAGTTTGCGCGCTTGTTCAATCGTCAACTGCGAGCCGTACCAATAGGCGTTCTTGTCGTGGCCATAAAGCAGCACACCCAGTTCGTCCGAACCATCGAGAATCTCGGATTCGTCCAGCACATGCTGCGCAGGTTGCGGTTTGCCATTGGCACCAAACATTTCGTCGAGCGACAGGATCGCGTCGTTGCACGGATGATAGGCATAGTTGCAGGTCGGACGATATTCGACCTTGCCCTTTTTGTTGCGAACGGTGAAGAAATCCGAGATCGAAATCGCTTCATTGTGGGTGACGAGCAGGCCAAATTGTGCGCCGTGCGTCGGGCACCATGTGCGGATGCGTGTGCTGCCGCCCGGCTGTTCAAGGAAGATGGCTGCCTTGTTGCCCTTCTTTTGCTTGCGTGCGTTTTTTGGCTTCCATTTTTCATGGCTGCCCCATCCAAGTTCTGCCGGCTGCATGCCTTCGGCGATGAAACCATCAACCGACCATGTGTTCCAGAACGTATCGAACGGCTTTGGCTCCCTGGCGCGCTGAGTGTCGCGTTCGGCAATGTGAACGCCCTTCACGCCGACTTTCTTCATCAGCTTGGCCCAGCCCTGGCGGTCGTTGGTTGCTGGCTCTTCAAACTCAAGTTTAAGTTCGGTTGCAAGATCAATCAGCGCTTTTTTTACAAACCATGACACCATGCCGGGATTGGCACCACAGCACGAAACGGCCGTTGGCCCACCGGGATGTTTGCGCTTTTCTGCGCGAACAGTTTCGCGCAAGGCGTAATTTGTGCGCGCGGCATTATCGGCGTCTTCATCGAAATAGAAGCCGAGCCATGGCTCGACAACCGTATCGATATAAAGCGCGCCATGTTCGCGGCTAAAGCGCAGCAGATCGAGCGAACCGGTATCAATCGACAGATTGACGATGAACGGCTGACCGTCGCCATCTTTCAACAGCGGTTCCAGCATCTGCTTGTAATTTTCCGGAGTGATCGCTTCATTGATGAAGCGGATATTCTTCTCATCAAGCGTCTTGCGGTTTTTCTCTGATGGATCAATCACGACCATACGTGATTTATCGAATTTGAAGTGGCGTTCAATCAGCGGCAGGGTACCGCGCCCGATCGAGCCAAAGCCGATCATGATAAGAGGGCCGGTAATTTCGCCATAGACTGGCCATTTCGCTTTCGCCATTTTCTTTCTCTCTCCTGCTGTAAGGATGCAGCGCTTGGCATTTCCGGGATGCGGAACTGCTCATTCTGCAAGGATAGCACAGGTTCATAGAAAGAAAGAAACGTCACAAGCCTATGACATGAATACGTGTTTAACGAATTTACACTGTTACTAATTTCGCGCGGATCATGCCGCGCAAGGAATTGCCGATAAGAATGTTGCGCGCACTGGCGAGATCGCTCAGCGTAACCGTGCCTTCTCTGATCACATCATTGTTCAGAAGTTCCCGTCTCAATACCCCGTCGAGCAGACCGCATGAAAGGGCAGGTGTGACGCAGGTGGCACCACCAACATCGAGGAAAATCGATGTGATTGTGCCTTCGCAGACCTCATCTCGATCATTAAGCAGGATTACTTCGTCAATTTCGGCGGTCGAATATTCTTCGCGTGCGGCAATATAGACCTGTCGCCTTGTTGTCTTATGCCGCAGCAGGGAATCGTCGTGGTTGAGACGGGTGCGCGCAACTGCAATGCGCCACACGGTCTGTGGCTGTAGCGGCTCGTAGGGAAGGGCCGAAATATTGACCAGACCGTCGGGTGCAAGTGTCAGCCGCAGCTTGAGCGGATTGTCGCCTGCAGCGATTTCGCCGATTTTCTGGTGCACGGCCTCCATATTGTAATGGAAACCGAGTTCACGCGCCGAGTTTTCAAGACGCGCCATATGCAGATCGAACCGCAGGATGCCAGAGAGCGGCTCCCAGCGCATTGTTTCGATCAGTTGATAATCGGGTTGCGCATTGCTGGCAGCTGACCCGTCGCGAACCGCGCTTTCAGAAGACATTCCTCATACTCCGCTTGCGCCGTGGAATCGAAGACCACACCGCCCCCGACATTGAAAATTGCACGATTTTGGCTTTGAAGCGAGAGCGTTCGAATGGCGACGTTGAAACGCATACGCCCGCCCGGTTCAATCCAGCCCAGTGAGCCGCAGTAAATATCGCGTGGCCCGGTCTCCAGTTTTTGTAAGATTTCCATGGCACTGATTTTGGGTGCGCCGGTAATCGAACCACAGGGAAAAAGTGCGGTAAAAAGCGAGCGCAAGGAAAGGTCGGGTTTCAGTTTTGCCCGCACGCGGCTGATCATCTGATGAACGGTTGGATAGGTTTCGACCCGGAAAAGTTCAGGCACATCGAGCGAACCCACTTCGCTTATCAGCGAAATGTCATTGCGCAAAAGATCGACGATCATGCGGTTCTCCGCCTGATTCTTCGGATCATGCATCAGGAACTGGCGGTTGTGCTCGTCTTCCTCAGATGTTGCGCCGCGCGGCATGGTGCCTTTCATGGGGTGCGTTTCGATAAAGCCGTCAGCATCGACCTCAAAGAAAAGCTCCGGCGAGCGTGACAGGACGGTTGGGCCACCAAGATCGCAATAGGTTGCATAGCGTACCGGCTGGCGTTTTGCGAGTTTGTTAAACAGCACCAGAGGATCGCCATCCCATTCGGCATGGATCGGAAAAGTCAGATTGCCCTGATAGCAATCGCCTTCGCGCAAATGCTGATGCAGCCGCTTAAAACGCGGCGCGTAGTCTTCGAATGACCATTGAGCAACGGGATCGCGCAGAAATGTTGCATTGTCTTCACTGCGATGATGCAGGGTCTCATCGGATGGACCGTCGAAAACCCCAAAGCAGATAAGTGGCACTTGCCGCCCATCTGGCAGGAGCGGACGCAATTTTGGCTCAAGCAGGTATCCCGCCTCATAGGAAAGATAGCCTGCAAGCCATTTTCCATTCTCATGGGCTCGCTGCATGGCTTCCCATGCGGCGTCGAACGCTTCCGGTTCATCGGCACGGATAATGGCAGAAGGGGCCGCGAAGAAAACTTCACGACCCGCCTTATCATCCCGAAACAGGATGTGCGGCCTATTCAAACCCTTTTGGGTCACGAATTTGCTCAGTCTTCCATGGCTTCGAGTTCGTCGATGATACCTTCGATCACCGACAGGCCCTTGCTCCAGAAATCCGGGTCCGTTGCATCAAGACCAAATGGTGCCAGCAGCTCCTTGTGGTGTTTGGTGCCACCGGCTTTGAGCAGGTCGAAATACTTCTGCTGGAAGCCCTTTTCCGAATTCTGGTAGACGGCATAAAGCGAGTTTACCAGACAATCGCCAAATGCATAAGCATAGACATAGAATGGCGAATGGATGAAGTGCGGAATGTATGCCCAGAAAGTTTCGTAGCCCGGATTGAGGTGTACGGCATCACCAAGGCTTTCGCGCTGCACATCTGTCCAGATTTCGCCGATACGCTCGGATGTCAGTTCGCCTTCGCGACGCTCGGTGTGGATGCGGCGCTCGAACTGATAAAAAGCGATCTGGCGCACCACCGTGTTGATCATGTCCTCGGCTTTTTGGGCGAGCATAGCCTTGCGCTCGCGCTTGTCTTTTGTGCGTTCCAGAAGCGAGCGGAAGGTAAGCATTTCACCGAACACAGATGCGGTTTCCGCAAGTGTGAGCGGTGTCGATGCCATCAATGCACCCTGTTCGCCCGCCAGAACCTGATGCACGCCGTGGCCAAGCTCGTGAGCCAGCGTCATCACATCACGCGGTTTGCCCATATAGTTGAGCAGAACGTATGGATGGGCCGAAGGCACGGTTGGATGTGCGAAAGCGCCCGGCGCCTTGCCCGGACGAACCGGCGCGTCGATCCAGTTCTTGTCAAAGAAATCCTGCGCAATCTCGGCCATTTCAGGAGCGAAATTTCCATAGGCCGAAAGTACGGTCTCGCGCGCTTCATCCCATGAAATAAGCGCTTGTGGTGTTTCCGGGAGCGGTGCGTTGCGATCCCAGTTTTCTAGTTTTTCAAGGCCCAGCCACTTGGCTTTCAACGCATAATAACGGTGCGAAAGGCGCGGATAGGCATCTTCAACGGCCTTGGCCAGTGCATCCACCACTTCGCGTTCGACGCGGTTGGCAAGGTGGCGACTGTCCGCAATATCTTCAAACCCGCGCCAGCGGTCGGAGATTTCCTTGTCCTTGGCCAGTGTATTGGTAATCAGCGTGAAAGTGCGCAGATTTGCGCCAAAGGTTTTGGCGAGCGCTTCGGATGCCTTTTTGCGGACTGCACCATTCGAATCCTGCAACAGATTAAGCGTCTGTTCGATGGCGAGTTCTTCCCCATCAACATCAAAACGCAGGCTCGACATGGTTTCATCGAAGAGACGGTTCCATGCGCTGTAGCCAGTGATCGACTTCTCATGGAAAAGCTGTTCGAGCTTGTCATCCAGCTCATAGGGCTTGTCGAGGCGAAGATCTTCCAGCCAAGGACGATAGTGACCGATCGCCGGATTGGCGCTTATTGCTTTTTCAAGCACGGCATCGTCAATACGGTTGATTTCGAGGCTGAAGAAAATGAGCGGCGTATTGGCGTCGGTGAGCTTCTGCTGCACATCGCCAAAAAGCTTCATGCGCTTTGGATCAGTTGTGTCGCCATAATAATAAAGGCCAGCGAAAGACGCGATGCGCCCCATCAATTCGCTTAAGCCTTCATATTCCTTGATGGCTTGCGCAAAATTGCCACCATCGAATTTAGCAGCTTCTTCGCCAAGCTTGCCTTTCCAGCGCGTTTCAAAGTTTTTTGCATCCTGCGCCGCTTTTTCGAGATCGGCTTTAAGTTCTGCGCTCTCGGCAGAAGGATAAAGATCGGCCAGATTCCATTCCGGCAATTCTCCAAGCTCTGTCTTCGATGCCGCAGCCGTATCGCCGGCTGGCATATGAAGGACAGTGTCAGACATGACAGGCTTTGAAAAAAGGTTCGTGATAGTGGTCATTGGCATTCTCCTGTTGTTCCTCTTCTCGCATGTCTTTTTCTCGTCGCCAAGGGGTGCACGTTTTTGCTCGGAAAAACGCCACTATTCTGAGGATGATGTGAGAATGTGCGTGCATTGGGCTTGCATTGATAAGAAACGGTGTTTCAAAAAAAGTGCCTGAAATATGATCAATACAATATATTGGGATATTCCGGCATATACGCCGCTGGTAGTAGAGCATCCATGAGTACGCGTATCCTCATAGCGGATGATGATCCGATACACCGCCGCAATCTTGAAGCGGCGGTCCTGCGCATGGGCTATCGCACCATTCTTGCAGACGGCGGCATAAGTGCGCTCGGATTTATTGGTAGCCGCAAGGACATTGCGCTTATTCTTCTTGATCTGACCATGCCGGATATGGATGGCTCTGCAGTTCTTTTAAGAATGCGCAAAGCTGGCATCCACACGCCTGTCATCGCCCTTGTGCAGAATGACAATATGGAAAAAGCCATGCAGGCGATCAAGCTCGGTGCTGTCGATTTTCTGACCAAACCTGTGGCTTTTGAACGTATGCAGGTCTCAATTGCCAATGCGTTTAAACTTGATTCGCTGACGCAGGAACTCAACCGCACCCGCTCCTATGATAAGTCGCATATTCTGCTTGCAGAGATGGTGACCAAAAGCCCGAAAATGGAAAAAGTGGTGACACTGGCGCGTCGTGTGACGCAGCTTGACACACCATTGCTTATTGAGGGCGAGATTGGAACCGGCAAGGAAACGCTTGCTCGTGCTATCAGTAGTGGTGGTCAACGCTGGCAGGGACCGTTTATCTCTATCGATTGTCGATCACTGGCAAAGCAAAATGCCGACGGAGTTCTTTTCGGGAAATCGGACACGCATATCGCAGTTAACACCGATACTGCCCCGATCCAGATTGCAGGCAAATTAGCAGAGGCCAATGGAGGGACCTTATTCCTCGATGAAGTGGGTGCTTTGCCCTATCGAACTCAGCTTCGATTGTTCGAAATCATGCAGGCATCGCAACTTTCCGACACGCGTATTATTGCATCCAACAGCCATTCGCTGGTCGAGCTTGTGCATATGGGCCAGTTTCATCCCGGTCTTTGTCATCTTCTTTCATCGTTTCTGATTGGTATGCCGACGCTCAGAGACCGTGTCGAAGATATTCCCATTCTCGCTCATCAGTTCCTGATGCATTTTGCCAGCGAAGAGCGGCTTGGTCATATTACGGGCATCACGCCGCACGTGCTGGAGAGCCTCAAGGCTTATCATTGGCCCGGCAATGTGCGTGAGCTTAAAAACGCAATCTATCATGCGGTCCTTCTATGCGAAGAACATGCGCTGACGATCCGCGATTTTGGTCATCTCGGATTCGAGGGCACTGTGTTGCGAGTCAAAGACGATGCATTTGTAAATCAGACATTGAGTAGTGGCTTTGGTTCGCGTTCGATCAGTGGCATTACGCCGGAGGGGGAAGTTCGTACCCTTGCTGCGACCGAAGAGGATATGATCCGCTTCGCGATTGCCCATTATGATGGCCATATCAGCGAGGTTGCGCGTCGTTTGGACATCGGAAGGACCACTCTTTACCGAAAACTGAAAGAATATGGCATCGATGTGGCGTCAATAGCCGGTAGGGGCCACTACGAGACTGAAGGCGATGATGACGCCCATCAGGCCCGTATTTTGAACGGATAAAATGCTCTTAACATATTGAATCTAATTAATTTATAAACGATTGCCTGTCACTGTTGCCAGAATGTTAGCATCAAGGAAGATTGTTAATAATTTTTTTACCATGATAAAAATAGATGCGGTCCTGTGTCTTTTTTGCCATGGTGTTTCCTCATTTGTTGTTCACTAAGCGTCTATTAACCATTAAAACCGACAATCAGGGTTCTCGAATATTCACTTCTACGATCTCTGATACGGCCCTTGGGCGGACAACACGGTAAGGCGATACGATTCAATGAGCAGCATATCGACCATTAAAGCGCGCTTTGCGAAAGTCTGGAACAGACTATCCGTTTCCGTATTCTGGATTGTTGCCGCTGTGCTGGTGGCATTGGCTCCGACGCAGGCATCTGCTGAAACCCGAACGTTGAAGCTTTATTATGTGCATACCGGCGAAAAGGCAGAGATCACGTTTAAAAAGAATGGTCGTTTTCTGCCTGATGGTTTGAAAAAGCTGAATGTGTTTTTGCGCGACTGGCGTCGCAACGAGCCGACCAAGATGGACCCACGCCTGTTCGATCTGGTCTGGCAGGTTTATCGTTCCAGCGGCTCCAGCCAGTACATCACAGTTGTTTCCGCCTATCGTTCGCCAGCGACCAACAACATGTTGCGTTCCAAAACCAGTGGTGTAGCGAAGAAGAGCCAGCATACGCTGGGTCGCGCTATGGACTTTTTCATTCCCGGTGTTCCGCTTGCCAAGCTGCGCGGCATTGGTATGCGCTACCAGATTGGTGGCGTTGGCTATTATCCGCGCTCCGGTTCGCCGTTCGTACATATGGATGTCGGCAATGTGCGCTCATGGCCGCGTATGAGCCGCCGCGAATTGCTGGCACTGTTCCCGGACGGTAAGACCGCCCACTTGCCTGCTGACGGTAAGCCGTTGCCTGGTTACGAGCAGGCGCTTGCCATGATTGAACGGCAAAAAGCCGGCGGCGGTGCTGTCATGATGGCAAGCAACTCTGCCCCTCGTAAGAGCAAGACACTCTTTGGAGCGCTGTTTGGTGGTGGTGCTGATGAGGAAGAAGATAATGGCGATGTAGCGCCTGCTGCAGCCCGTCCTGCGCGTGCCGTGCCTGCACGTCAGGCTCCGACCCCTGCTGCACCGATGCCTACACCGCAGCCCGAAGCCATGATTGCAGCTCTTCCAACCCGCGAAGCACCGGTTCCAATGCAGGCTCCGCGTCCGGAAGCAGTCGTCGAAACGCCGCAGGTTGAAGAAGCGCCTGTCGTCGCGCTGAATGTTCCAATTCCAACGCGCAAACCTGTCAATGCCGCTCAGGAAGCGATCGCACTTGCTGCGGCACAGCCTGCTGAAGTTGTCGCTGAAGCGGATTCTAATCCGCTCATGACGGGCTTTGTTCCAATTCCGTCCATGCGTCCAAAACAGGAAGCAGCGACGCAGATTGCAGCGGCAGTTGTGCCCGGTGCAAGGCCTGAGCGTGATCAGCAAAATCCACAGGATGCGATTGCGCAGCTCGTAAATAACAACCCTGTTGTATCAACGGCTGTTGCCGATGCTGGCGATGTCGTAGAGCAGGGAGCACCTGCCGCTTATCCGGTTCCGAAAGAAGCGCCGCGCGCCAATACGCAATTGGCTATGGTCTCAAAGCGCGATGAAGTTGGCGAGCTTATTGCACCGCCAGAAGATGACTTTGACATAAAGCCGGTTGCCGCGGCGAAAGTTGAGCCTGCAAAAGTTGCGCCTGTAAAGACTGCGTCCATTGCCAAGCCAGCGCCCGCGCGCCAGCATGTTGCAGCCGCTGGTGAGGGTGCTAAGAGCAGCGTTCGTTCATCAGGTAAGGGTGATCGTCGTGTAGCAAGGGCTGCATCGCGCCCAAGCCCGGTTGTGCAGCCTGCTGCAATGCCAGCTTCTGCGGTTGCGATGTCGTCAGATTCGGTGTCGCAAACGGCCCCGGCGACTAACCCGGTTCTTCGTAATGATGCACTGCGTGCAGCACCTGCAATGGTTTACACAGCTGGTTTCCAGCGTGGGGATCTGCCAAGCGAGCGCGCCAATGAGTTCAGCGGCAATGCCGTTACATTCCTCACAGTGGCAAAGTTCACGGAAACCAACTGATCATTCAAGCTATAAAGAAAAAGGGGCCTTTGAGGCCCCTTTTTTATTTCATCTGTCTGCTTTTTAAAGCATGTAAGTCTTATCTTATTCAGATAACACGCCTTATTTGTTATGCGTGTTTTTTAACTAAGACCAGCTCCCACTTCTGAGAGACATGCTTTATCCTTTCAGGGCAGCCGCTTCGCTTGCGAGCATTGTAATGCCATCCCAGTCACCAGCTTCAACCAGCTCTTTCGGTGCAACCCATGATCCACCAACACAAACGACATTTGGAAGCGAGAGATAGGTTTTAGCATTGGCAAGGCTGATGCCACCGGTCGGGCAAAAAATGGTTCCTGCCAGTGGTGAAGACAGTGCCTTCAGGAATGATGCGCCGCCTGCTTGTTCAGCTGGAAAAAACTTCAAATGCGTGTAGCCTTCTTCGCGCAAGGCCAGCATTTCGCTTGGCGTTATAGCGGCAGGTAAAAGTGGCACGTCGCTGTCATTGGCAGCATCGAGAATATATTTTGTAGCGCCAGGGCTGACGATGAAGCGCGAGCCAGCCTTGGCCGCATCTTCATAGTGTTTTGCATTCAGAATGGTGCCTGCACCGACGATTGCTTCGGGCACCTCGGAAGCGACCGCACGAATTGCGTCCAATGCAGCACTGGTGCGCAGAGTGATTTCAATTGCAGGCAAGCCACCTTTCGCAAGCGCACGTGCCAATGGAACTGCATGCTCCACCTTATCGATCAACAAAACCGGAATAACGGGTTGGCCTTGTAGAACAGGGACAAGAAGATCGGTTTTCTGCGGCATGGACGAACTCTTCTGCTTGAAATGGAATGGCTAAAACCGATTTAAAGTGCGAAGCCTTGTTTGTCTACCACAGGGTGAATGGGAGAATGTATATCTATCCATACAGAGGATTTTGATCTTGGTAGTGTCCGAGTGGTCGGGAATAAAGATTTGCAGATTTGTGGGATTCTTCCAGATAACGTGCCGGTTCTTGAAGTATCGTTTCTGAATTGTGGAAAGATATCAAAATGGCATCGAAACCTCACGCAGAATAAACCGTAGTTTTCTGCGTCAGGATTGTCTTAAATAATCGGTGTCACTTTTGCAAAAGGCGTATTTAAAGTCTCGGAGCGAAACTTTTTGATGCAGCGCTGCGGTGCCTGGATTCGAACCAGGGGATGCCGGTACCAAAAACCGGTGCCTTACCGCTTGGCTACGCCCCAAAAAAACAGATCATGACAATCGATTGGGCGGGCTTATAGCTGCTCTCTGGCTCAAGCGCAATTGCCTAAAATCGAAATCTATCAAGCTTATCGTGGGATTGGGGATAACAGAGTAGCTTAACCTCAGCCAACTGTTACAAAGTGCAATCTCGAACCAAAAAGACGCGCCGTTTTGTGGTGCAAACCTGTTTGCGGGAAGCCACAAAACTGGTAATTCCTTCATGCAAACTGTTTTCATCGGTATTCTCAATGATTTTGCTGCTCATTTCATTTGTTGCAAGCGCCATCCTTTGCAGTGCGGGGCTTTACATTCTATCCGTATTGCTGCCGCGGTCGTTTCTTTCCGCTGGAATAAATCCCAGGTCCAACCATAGCATCCCAGCGCAGCAAATCGGTGGACTCGCTCTTATTCCTGCAGCTCTCGTCGTACTGTTGCTATTTGGGCCGGACCTCGGAATTTCGATAGAGCTAGCCGTCTGTTTGTCAGTGGCATCCTTGATATTATGGATTGTCGGTGTTCTCGATGACAGGTTCGAATTGCCCGTTTATCTGCGTTTTGGATCGCAGATAATTGCAAGTTGTATGGTTCTCTATGGTCTGGGGCCTGAATTCCGGCTACTTCCTGTCATGCTCCCTCATTGGTTGGAAGCGGCGCTGATCGTGATCATTCTGGTCGCCGCAATCAATATTACAAACTTCATGGATGGACTGGATTTGATGACTGTAGCGGGGCTTGGAATTCCGCTCTTGGGCATTGCCATTCTTACAATGCTTCAGCTGTCTGGTCTTGAGAGTGGGGCGCTTGCGGCCATACTCGCCGGTGGCTTATTTGGCTTTGCGTTTTTCAACCGCCCACCTGCAAGTATCTTCCTTGGTGATTCTGGCAGTCTGCCAATGGGTCTTCTGACCGGCACAGCATTGCTTTTGCTGGCGCGCGAAACACATATCGCAGTAGCATTGGTTCTACCACTATATTATTTGCTCGACGCTGGCACGACGATCATTCTGCGTCTGATTGCCAAAGAGAATATTCTTAAAGCCCATTCGAAGCACGCCTATCAGGTTGCCAAGAGAGCAGGCTGGAGCGTGTTAAAAGTCGTCTGCCATGTCGGACTTCTGAACGTCATTCTGATCACGTGTGCAGCCGCAATGCTGCATTTTGACCATTTGTTATCGCAGATCATTTTCTTGCTTGTCGCAATTGTTGCCGTTTTGATCCTGTTACTGGATTTCCATGGCCGATTCAGAAAGCTATAACGTCAAAAAGGACTTTGCGCACAGCATCCACATCTTCCTTTTCCATAGCAGCACGCAAGGCATCAAGACTTGCTGTGACATCGACATCGGCCTTCTTACCCTTCGGTGCCCGCATGATCTTTGGATGTCGCGTAGCTTGCGCCTGTGACGGATCATAGAAGAGTTCTTCATACATCTTCTCGCCTTCACGGATTCCGGTAACCTCGATTGCAATGTCGCCGTGAGGGTTTTGTTTGCTGCGTACCGTGAGGCCTGCCAGCAAAATCATGTTTTCTGCAAGATCGCGTACTTTCACGGGTTCGCCCATTTCCAGCAAAACCGTGTCGCCGGATTCGGCAATGGCACCGGATTGCACGATCAACTCGGCGGCTTCCTTGATCGACATGAAATAACGCGTCATATCTTCATGAGTAAGCGTTACTGGACCACCATTGGCGATCTGTTCGCGAAAAAGCGGAACAACTGAGCCGTTTGATCCCAAAACGTTGCCAAAACGGACCGAATAAAACGACTTTTTCTGTCCTGCCTGTTCGGCAAGTATTCCGTAATAATAGACGACGAGTTCTGCCCAGCGTTTCGTTGCGCCCATGACATTGGTGGGGCGAACTGCCTTGTCAGAAGAGATAAGCACCATGCGCTCAACATTCGTTGCAAGTGCAGCGGCAGCGACATTGAGTGTGCCAAAGACATTATTGCAAATTCCCACCAGCACATTCTGCTCGACGAGTGGTACATGTTTATAGGCCGCGCAATGATAGACGGTATCGACACTACATTCACGAATGGCCTTTTCGGGCGCGTGTTTATCGCGAACGGATCCAAGGATAGGTATCACTTCGCAGGATGCAATCTGCCTGAGCTGACGTTCAACTTGATAAAGTGCAAACTCGCTTGATTCAAAAAGTACAATGCATTCGGGATTCCACTGCGCAATCGTTTGGCAAAGCTGGCTGCCGATCGATCCGCCAGCACCCGTTACCATGATGCGGCGGCCTTCGACGACTTCGCGCAAGAGATTGGTGTCGGGCGGAACGGGAGAGCGTCCAAGTAGATCGTCAATCTCGACATTGCGCAAGGCACTGACGAGATATTTTCCCGCCGTCAGATCGGCAATCGGCGGAAGAATGCGCGTACTGACCGGCAAACGACCAAGCAGACGCGCGAGTTCTTGTCGCTGCTCTTGTGTCAGTTCAGGTTCGGAAATAACGACCTGTTCAATACCGTAATTCTCAATGAGTTCTGGAATCTGCTTGGCGGGATAGACGCGCAGACCGGTAATATCCATGCCATTGAGTTGACCGTTGGGATCGACAAATCCGATCACATGCGTATCGCTGTGGCTTCGCAATGCGGCAGCAAGCTGGCGGCCCGGTTCGCCCACGCCGATGATGAGGGCAGAGCTGGAATAGGTCTTTGTCGTGTCTGCATTGCGCAGAAGCCACTTTGCACCAAACCGGCTTGCGGAAATAAGAACGGTGCTCAAAAGCCAGTATAGCAAAGGGACAGAGCGGGGCAGACCGGCACTGCCATAGAGTTCCATAAGGAACACGAGAGCGACCCAGAACAAAGCTGCAATAGCGGTGGCCTGAAAGATCGGCCAGATGGATCGCTCCGCGAGATAGCGGATGATTGCACGATAAAGCCCGAAACGAATGAAAACCGGAATACCGAGAATCGGCGCAACCATGATAAGAAATAGTTGTGCGTGCGAGGGTACAAAAACGAAACCAAGTCGCATGACAAATGCGAGATAAGCGCTGAGCAAAAGCAAAGCACAGTCGCTTATAAGCAGAATAATCTGCTTACCCAATCGCGGCAGGCCCGTCAGCCTTTGCCATGGATAGTTCAAACTCATACGAATTATACCCTGTGCCTCTTACAAAAAGAGAGAATAAAGCTCGAATTAGCAACAGTTCTCACCGGCCAAAACGCGCTTCCTCCCTGCTTGCCGGCATTAAAAGCAATTACTCGAATCATCGTTATCATGAGTTCCCAATGGGAGCCATATCAATTGCCATTACAACAGCTTAACAAAAAGTCTACCCAGAATAAGTCTTGGTGTATCCGAGCCTATCGTCTGCTTAGAGCATAAGTCCTATCAAAGCGGAGGATTATTGATAAGATTATGCTTCGATTAAAAGACTTTAGAGCGGCGATTTGGTGCAATTAGATTGGAATGCGCTCTCAAGCAATATCGCAGCGAAACGCAGTTGAAAACCAACCTTACTGCCCGCTTGCTCCCTTTACTTTAGACAACATATTCTATGGCCCGTAGTGCTCGACGAGTATCTTGTAGCGTTCGGCGATGACAAAACGCATTTGAGAAATGCCTGACGATCTCTGGATCGCCTCCGAAAACTCTTCAGTAGGCTGAATTTCGATTGAACTCAAAGGCCGCAAACGCGCGCATTTGACATGCGGCTTGTTCTGCCGTAAAACGAAATCAACAAATGAGCATAAATCTCACATTTGTTGATTCGAGTTTCTTAGGGAGGAAAAGAATGCTCAATCGTCGTAATCTGCTCGTGGCTTTTACAGCCCTTTCATCATCATTGATGTTGCCGTCCATCGCCTTGGCTGATGGGCTTAAAATTGGCTTTAGTCAGGTGACTTTGCAGTCTCCCTTTTACGTGCAGTTGAAGGAAGGTGCTGAGGCTGCGGCCAAGGCTTCGGGTAACACCCTCGTTTTTCTTGATGCTAATGGTGACGTTAGCAAGCAAAACAACGATATTCAGGATCTCATCACACAGGGTGTTAATGCGATCATCATCAATCCGGTCAACCCGGATGCGGTCGTGCCATCGCTGGAGGCGGCTGTGAGCGCAGGAATCCCCGTTATCACGGTTGATCGCAGCGTCAATGGCGACGGTGTGACAGCACATATCGGACGCGACAATAAGAAGATGGGCCAGCTCGTCGGTGAGGCTGTTGTTGCAAAGCTGAAAGCTGATGGCGTTGAAAGCGCCAAGATTATTGAAATTCAGGGCGATGCCGGCGGCGCGGTTATGATGGATCGCCGCGATGGTTTCCATAAGGCACTTGAAGGTAGCAAACATACGATTGTTGCCGGACCTTACGCCGAATATATCCGCGCAAATGCCGTGACGGCTATGCAGGATTTGTTGCAGGCCAATCCCGATGTGAAAGTTGTTTATGCGCATAATGATGACATGGCGCTCGGTGCTTTGCAGGTCTTGCAGGAAAGCGGTCGAGATGACGTATCAGTTGCCGGTGTCGACGGATTGTCCGAAGCGCTGAAGGCTATGTCGAGCGGTAATCATTACATTGCCACGACCCTTAACGATCCGAAATATCTGGGTGACGTCACTATTCAGGTTGCCGTTCAGGCGGCTGCAAAGAAGGACGTACCGAAGTTCGTTGATGCCGGAACGGAAGTGGTCACAAAAGACAATGTGAGCAAATTCCCGCATGACAGCTTGTTTGCGGAATACCGCCCAGAGGTACTCGCAAAGTAATCAGTAAAGTCACAGGTGCTCCAGTAACGGAGTGCTCAAAGGAAAACGGCCGCTGGTTTGAAAACCGGCGGCTTGCTGGGTGGGGCTTTGTCCAGATCCGGCCAACACTTTCACTTCAATTATCAAAATCACTCAGGATTTTCCCCATGCGTGCAGCAGTATTATATACTCCCGGCGATATTCGTATCGAAGATGTACCAGCCCCAGAGCTGCGCCCGGGGCATGTCATGATACGCGTTGCCTCTGTTGGTGTTTGCGGGTCTGATCTGCCGCGCATGCTCATCAAGGGTGCGCATAAAATGCCCATCATCTGCGGGCATGAATTTTCGGGACATATTACCGAGATAGGCGAGGGCGTTGAGGGGTTCGAGCTTGGTGAGCTGGTTGCCATTCCGCCCATGTTGCCGTGCCAGAAATGTGATCAATGCCAGAAAGGCCAGTTCTCGCGCTGCCGCGATTATGATTATTTCGGTTCGCGCAGAGATGGTGCCTATGCAGAATTTGTCTGTGTTCCCGTCGAAAATCTTTTAAAGACGCCAAAGGATATTGATCCTCGCGCGGTTGCCATGACAGACCCTGCATCCATCGCACTTCATGCGATTTGGAAAGCCGGTGGCGTCACAATCGGTCAGCGTGGAGCGGTCATCGGGTGCGGACCTATTGGTCTGTTTGCTATCCAGTGGATGAAGCTGATGGGTGCCAGTGAAGTCGTTGCAATCGACGTTTCACAAAAGAAGCTTGATCTCGCACGTGAGGCGGGAGCAAACTATACATTCCTGCCGGGGGAAGATATTCCGTCGGATTTGCTATGCGATATCATTGTGGAAGCAGCCGGGCATCCTTCATCAATCAATGCGGCCGTGAGATTGGCCGCTCCCGGTGGTCATGTCGTCTTTATCGGCATTCCGGTCTCTGATGTGACCCTGGAAACCAAAACATTTCAGCATTTCTTGCGGCAGGAAATTTCGCTGCATGGATCATGGAATTCATTCGGTGCCCCTTATCCGGGTCCGCAATGGACAGTCACGCTGGACAAGCTTGGTACTGGTGATCTGAAGTGGGAGTTCATGATCAGTCACGATCTCGACCTTTCTGAACTGCCGGGAATGTTTGAGAAATTCAAATCAGACAAGTCACTGTTTTTCTCTAAAGTCATGTTTCGCCCCTGATTTTCAGGCGCGCTAATATACCAATCGGGAGTTGGTATAGGGAGGTTCTACATGACACGTGTTCTTAGTTTTGATCTTGGCACAGGCAGCGTGCGCGCCGGTGTCTATGATCTGGAGCAGCGCAACATGATTGCCGTTGCAGAAGCACAATATAGCACCACTTATCCGCGTGCCGGGTGGGCTGAACAACAGCCTGACGAATGGTGGGATGCACTTTTGATTGCTGGTCGAAAGGCAATTGAAACAAGCGGAAACCGGGATGTAGCAGCCATTTGCGTTGCAACCACGGCATCAACAGTTGCCATATGCACCAAGGACGGCAAGCCTCTGCGCCCAGCACTTTTATGGATGGATTGCCGCGCAACTGCCGAAGCGCACGCGACCAGCGAAGTCGATCATCCGGTCATGGCTTATAGCGGTGGCGGGGATGCGGTTGAGTGGCTGGTGCCCAAGGCAATGTGGCTGACGCGCCATGAGCCGGAAATCTACGCGCAGGCAGATATTATCTGTGAAGCGCTGGATTTCATCAATTTCAGGCTTGCGGGCGAATGGGTTGGCTCGCGCATGAACGCGGCGTGTAAATGGAATTACGATTCCCTTGCATCGCAATTCGTCCCGGAAGTGTATAAGCAGCTCGGCATTGAAGACCTGACGGGCAAACTCCCGCAACGCATCATCCCTGTGGGCGGAACGATTGGCGTTCTTCAACAGCATGTTGCCGAAGCGCTTGGGCTTTCGTCGTGCCCGATCATCGCGCAGGGCGGCATTGATGCGCACATCGGCATGCTGGGTTCTGACACAGTTGAAGTTGGCTCGATGCTGGCGATTGGAGGCACGTCCAATGTGTTCCTGACGCATCTTTCCGGCTATGGCGATGTCAGAGGGTTTTGGGGACCCTATCCAAATGCGCTGGTCGATGATTACTGGCTGGTTGAAGCAGGACAAGTATCAACCGGCTCCATTCTCAACTGGTTGAGCGGTCAGATATTCGGTCTCAATGCCGATGAACATAAGACGCTTATTCAGCAGGCAAGTACGGTACAGAAAGCTGGTTCCGGTTTGCTGACGCTTGATTACTGGATGGGCAATCGGACACCCTATCGTGACGGTCATTTGCGTGGCGCAATGCTCGGGCTTTCGCTTGGGCATGGCAGGGCCGATATTTATGCGTCAGCCGTTGATTCAATTGCGCTTGGCTCTGCCAATGTTCTGCATGCTCTGGAAAAGCGCGATGTAACCATCAATCGTATCGTTATGGCCGGTGGTATTTGCAAAAATCCGCTTTGGCTGCAAAGCACGGTTGATGCACTTGCGCGCCCTGTTTTGGTCGCGCAAAGCGATAATCTTTCGCTCATTGGTGCGTCGGTTAGTGCGGCGCATGCTCTGGGCTTTTTCCCTGATCTGATCACCGCCGCAAAAAATTGCGCTGCATATACAGAGGAATTGCATCCCAATGCGGTGCGCAGCGCATGGTTCGCAGATACATTGGAGCTTTATCGCGAAGCAACTGCAGTGCTGACTCCCACGCTGCATCGGTTGTCTGCGCGACAGGCAACAGGAGCTCCAGTATGAACGACACCCGTTTGAACCCTTCCGTCCGTCTTCCGTCTGACGAACAGCGCGAACATCTCATGGTGCGCGTTGCCAAGCTCTATTACGAACTCGAGCGGACGCAGAGTGAGATCGCCAAGGAGCTGGGGCTTACCCGCTGGCAGGTGGGAAGGCTCATGACGGAAGCAAAAGAACTGGGCGTCGTGAGGATCGAGATCACGCCGCGCGCGCAGCGACGCACCGAACTCGAAATCATGTTGCAACAGCAATTTAACCTTTATGACGCCATCGTTGTGCCGACCGGCGACAGCACGGATTCTACCCTTTTGATGGAAAGCGTTGCACAGGCAGCGGCAAATTATCTTGCAGCCATGCATCCCAAGCCCAAGCTGATTGGTGTTTCGTGGGGCCGAACCATGTCGGCTGTGGCAAAGTTTTTGCCAACCAATTGGTGTCCCGGCTTGCATGTCGTGCTGGTCAACGGATCGACACATCTGCATTCAACGACGGTAAGAACCAGCGCTGTTGCCGAAGAATTTGCCGCCGCCGCAGGTAATGGCAAAACCACATTGCTGCCGGTGCCGGCCATCCTTGGCAAGAAGACCACACGCGATGCGCTGGAAGAAGACCCGATTGTCGAACGTGTGATGGAGCTTGCCGAACAGGCGGAAACCGTTTGCTTCGGCATGGGCGGCATCACGCATCAATCCGTCCTTTTAAGCTCAGGCTACCTCAACGAAAGCGACATTGATCGTCTGCGCGATGCGGGTGCGGTGGGCGATATTCTCGGACGCTTCGTCGATGTGAAAGGCGCAATTGTCGATAGTTCGATTGATGATCGCACGCTTGGATTACGTCTCGAATCGCTTTGCAAAAAGCAACACAGCATCGGCGTCGTTTCTGGTCCCGAAAAACACAATATCGCTGTCGCAGCCCTCGCAGCCGGCTATCTCAAGGTTATCGTGACCGACGAGGCCACCGCACGACATGCCCTAGAGGTTTCAAATGTCCCATAGCGTTTTGTCCGTAAGCCATATTTCAAAGCGGTTTCCGCCCAATATTATTGCGCTGGAACATGCATCAATCGACATTAAAAAAGGCGAGATACATTGCCTGCTGGGCGCAAATGGCGCTGGAAAGTCGACATTTCTCAAGATCATTGCGGGCGCGCTGCGCCCTTCGACCGGAACGGTTGCGATAGACGGCAAGAACGTCTCGCCACGATCACCGTCTGAAGCCTCCCGCCTTGGCGTTTCGATGATTTATCAGGAACTTGATCTGGTTCCGCAACTGACTGTCGAAGAAAACATGTTTCTCGGACATGCGCCAACAAAGTTTGGTTTCCTGAGAAAAAAGGATCGTCGGCTTAAAGCCGTTGAAGCACTAAGGCGCGTGGGTGCGAATTTTGCGCCCGATGTGCGGGTGGAAACGCTTTCGGTCGCAAACCAGCAGCTCACAGCCATTGCGCGTTCGCTGACCATGGACGCAAAAATCATCATCATGGATGAGCCGTCGGCAGCGCTTAATGAAACCGAACTCAAAAGCGTTTTCGAAGTGATCCGTGAACTGACACGGCAAGGGGTGGCAATCCTGTATGTCAGCCATCGTCTTGGTGAACTGCGCGAAATCGGCGACCGCGTGACGGTTTTGCGCGGCGGCAAGACGATTGAGACCTTTGATTTGAGCTCGACCGGTGATGAAGCCTTGGTTGAGGCGATCATTGGCCGCGAGCGTTCGCTGGTCGAACGGCAGGAACGCCCGCCAGTAACGGGAAAAGTGGCGCTGAAAGTAAAAAGTCTCAAAGGCGATGAAGGGCTTCACATTGATGAGTTTCAGGTGCGCTGGGGTGAAGTGACCGGGCTCACGGGCCTTAATGGTTCCGGACGCACCAGTTTTCTCAAGTCCCTGTTTGGAGCGAGGGCTTTTCAGGGCGAAATTCACATCGATGGCAAGCCTTTCAAACCGCGCTATCCGGCAGATGCCATTCAATCAGGTCTCGGGCTTGTGCCAGAAAACCGGAAGACGGAAGGCCTGATCCTTCACGCGCCGATCTATAAGAATGCGACCTTGCCTGCGATGCGTTCGAGCTGGCTTACACGTCACAATTTTCAAAAAGAACGAACACGACCGATCCTTGCCAGCCTCTCGACGAAATATGGCTATCCCGAACAATCGGTGATCCAGCTTTCGGGTGGCAATCAGCAAAAGGTTGTTCTGGCCAAATGGATTATCAATGGCGCGCGCATTCTCCTGCTCGATGAACCAAGCCGTGGTCTCGATATTGGAGCCAAGGCCGATCTTTACAATCTGGTACATCGCCTTGCCGATGAGGGCGCTGCCGTTATCGTCGCCAGCAGCGAATTGGATGAACTTTATTCCGCCTGCGATAGTATCTGGGTCTTCCATGAAGGCCGCATCATCGCTCGCTACGATCCTTCAAAAACCGATCGTGACACGATCCTGAAAACAACAATTCTGGGGGACAGTCACCATGTCCAGCACTGACACACCTTTATTCGCCGTTCCTCAAGGTAAAACTCCCTTGGGCAAGCGGCTGATCAATCTGGCAGTGGAGTATAATTTCATTGTCATCTTCCTGCTGGTTGTGGCAATCGCCGCAACGCTTTCCAGCAATTTTCTCACATTCGGAAATATCGCAAACCTGTTTCAGCAGGCAGCGGTTGTGGGCGTCGTGGCCGTTGGCATGACATTCGTCATTCTCACCGGGAATATCGATTTGTCGGTGGGAAGTGTGGCAGCGCTCTGTGGTATGCTGGTCGCGGTTCTCATGTCTCAGGGATATGACCCGGTCGTGGCTGTTGTTTTAACGGCCTTTGCAGGCATGGCTTGCGGGGCTGCCATGGGCGCAATTTCAGCGCTCGCTCAGGTGCCTAGTTTTATCATCACGCTTGCTGGTCTGGTTTCGTTTCGGGGGCTGACTTATCTGCTGACCGACGGCGTCCCAGTGAGCGGTCTGCCCGCAGGATTTTCGACGATCAGTTCAACGATGATCCCGATTTTCCCCGGCTTTGCCATAGCTTCGATGGGTATAATCTTCATCGCTCTTTGTGTCGTCGCTGGTCTGGTTTTGCGCTTCACAGTGTTTGGCGAATATGTTTATGCGACGGGCGGCAACCCGGAAGCAGCGCGCCTTTCCGGTCTGCCGACACGCGGTATGATCATTGCCGTTTTTGCGATTTCCGGCCTCATGGCATCAATCGCTGGCATATTGCTCACGTCGCGTTTGCGCATCGGCCAACCCACAGCTGCACAAGGGCTTGAACTGGATGCAATTGCCGCAGTTGTACTGGGTGGAACAAGTCTCTTCGGCGGTCGTGGCAGCATATTGGGCACATTCTTTGCCGTCATGCTGCTTCAGGTGCTCAGAAACATCTTCAACCTGCTTGGCTGGGGTTCTTTCTACCAGATGACCGTTACCGGGATCATCATTGTCGCCGCCATTCTTCTTAACAGATTTATCGATCACAGAAAGGGCCGAGGATGACGGTCTCAATTCCCGCCAGTTTCACCAAGCTTTCCTCCGATAAGATTATGGCTGACACGATTATGGATTTTCCCCGCAACGTTGGCACATCACTCAAGCCTGATTGGTTTGAAGATATTGTCGTGAACCGCAGTGCATCGGAGCGTCGTGCTTCGAGCTTGCCGTCGCGCCGTTCGATCAAGAAAGAATATCAG
>Ga0213829_1000044_pt1 | contig 196061 bp, 148 predicted proteins | sample MC6MC0896MG_FD_180665 | JGI IMG/M metagenome (GOLD analysis project Ga0213829, IMG submission 180665) | Enriched soil aggregate microbial communities from Iowa State University, Ames, United States - MC6-MC0896-MG | ecosystem: Environmental > Terrestrial > Soil > Unclassified | place: USA...
ATCGCCGCCTTTACTAAAGTAGGTAAAGAATTAGGTGTAATTAAATAAAATACACATAGTTATAAAATTTATGGTGCAAAATGTTTATCTTTGCACCCTGAATTTAAAAACAAATTTACTTGCTAGATGCAAAATATTAGAAACATAGCGATTATCGCTCACGTCGATCACGGTAAAACTACGTTGGTAGACAAAATCTTACACTTCACAAATCTTTTTAGAGACAATGATGGTACAGGTGATTTAATTCTGGATAATAACGATTTAGAACGTGAACGCGGTATTACTATTGTCGCTAAAAACGTTTCTGTTGAATATAAAGGCGTAAAAATTAACGTTATTGATACACCTGGTCACGCCGATTTCGGTGGTGAGGTTGAGCGTGTATTGAAAATGGCTGATGGTGTTGTTTTGCTTGTGGATGCGTTCGAAGGTCCGATGCCACAAACACGTTTCGTTACACAAAAGGCATTATCCCTTGGGTTGAAACCGTTGGTAGTTGTCAATAAAGTCGATAAAGAAAACTGTCGTCCTGAAGAGGTTTACGAGAATGTATTTGATTTATTCTTTAGCCTAGATGCGACAGAAGAACAATTAGCATTCCCTGTATTATATGGTTCATCCAAACATGGTTGGATGTCAACAGATTGGAAAGAAAAGAAAGAAGATGTATCTGAATTATTAGATGCTATCATCAGTCATTTCCCACCATCCCCATTTGTTGAAGGTACATTGCAAATGCAGATCACATCGTTGGATTACTCTACATTCGTAGGACGTATTGCTATCGGTCGTGTAGCGCGTGGTACAATCAAAGAAGGTCAACCTATTTCGTTGGTAAAACGTGATGGCAAGATCGTGAAATCACGTGTTAAAGAATTGCATACATTCGAAGGTTTAGGCCGTCGTCGTGTGGAAGAAGTTAAATGTGGCGATATTTGTGCCGTAGTTGGTATCGAAGGTTTTGATATCGGTGATACAATTGCAGATTTCGAAAATCCGGAGCAACTGGAAGTTATCAGCATTGATGAACCAACAATGAACATGTTGTTTACCATCAATAACTCGCCTTTCTTTGGTAAAGAAGGTAAATTGGTTACTTCGAGACACATCCACGATCGTCTACAAAAAGAATTAGAAAAGAACTTGGCTTTACGCGTCGTTCCTACTGAATCTCCAGATGCTTGGTTGGTATACGGACGTGGTATCCTTCACTTATCCGTATTGATCGAAACAATGCGTCGTGAAGGTTACGAACTACAAGTAGGTCAACCTCAAGTAATCTTAAAAGAAATTGATGGCAAAAAATGTGAGCCTATCGAAGTGTTGGTAGTTGACGTACCTGCAGAGGTTTCCGGTAAAGTAATTGAGCTAGTAACTCAACGTAAAGGTGAACTTTTAGTGATGGAGACGAAAGGTGAAATGCAACATCTTGAGTTCGAAATTCCTTCTCGTGGTATCATCGGTTTACGTAACAACGTATTGACAGCAACAGCAGGTGAAGCTGTTATGGCACACCGTTTAAAAGGTTACGAGCCTTGGAGAGGAACAATCCCTGGACGTTTGCACGGTGTATTGATCTCTTTAGATAAAGGTACAACTACAGCATACTCTATCGATAAGTTACAAGACAGAGGTAAGTTCTTCGTTGATCCAGGTGTGGATATTTATGAAGGCCAAATCTTGGGTGAGCATATCCGTGACAATGATTTAACGATCAACATCGTTAAAGGTAAACAATTGACAAATATGCGTGCTTCGGGTACAGATGATAACACACGTATAGCACCAGCGATTAAATTCTCTTTAGAGGAATCTATGGAGTATATCCAAGCTGACGAATACATTGAGGTTACACCACAGTCTATCCGTTTGCGTAAAATCTATTTGACTGAAAATGAGCGTAAAGTAAACGCGAAGAAATTCCAATAGTCAATAGCGGAACGCGATATAAAAAAAGCCCCCGAACATTGTTCGAGGGCTTTTTTATTGCATGGATATTTAGTTCACCAAATAGCTGTAGTGGTTTACTTTTTTGTTCTTACCTCTGCAGCACGATAGGTGTCGCCGTCAGTTGTGTAGATTTTGAATTGCACATCATAAGCTTCAGGTACGTAAATCACAATCGGCATTCTGCCATTGTAACGCACAGTCTCAGGTTGTGCTGAAACAAAAAGGTTTCTTTTTTCTTTGTTTGGGCAAGCCATCATAGTGCTGGCGACATTGCCATTTGTTTTGAATACATAATAGTCATAACCCCAGCCTTGAAGATCTTTTTTCTCTAAAGTGCCCGATAAATTAAAGGTATTACATCCGTCTACTTCCATCCATTTTCCCACCGAAAACTCTATTTTTTTGTTTTTATCACTTTCTGAATAGGGAACTTCAATCACCATTTTTTTGTACCCTTTTTCTGGGCTAGGAAAAATGCCTAAGTCAATTTTGTCGATAACCATTTGCGCTTTACTAATAGTTGTTGAGGATACTAATGCGATCATCAATAGCATCATTACTTGAAATACATTTTTTTTCATATATGCAATTATTTAATTTTAATGGCCATGAAATATTCCGGTTTTGTATGTGTTATAAACTCGAATACCCCATTTTCTTATTTTTATTTGTTTTTTAAACGCGCTATCTGTAAAAAATGCTACACGCTTATAACAGAAATAACACCTATAGGACTGTATTGTTTTTGGAAGGATTAATCGAAAAAAAAAATGTTAAATAATAATTGTTTGGGAAACTAAATTGTTTGATGTATTTCAAATTATAGCTGGTCGTAGCTTTGCCTGTTTGCCGTGAATGAAGCCTTTCATCAAAATTTTGCCGACTTTGGAACAGTTCCTCTTTTTTGAAATTCAGGTGATAGAAAACCGAATTGCTTTTTAATTCGCAGGAATATAATCAGCCAAGAATACGTAACTTTGTGTGAGATAAGGATTATTATGAGTAAACAGGTGGAACACACTCCAAAAGAATATATTCAGATAAAGGGGGCAAGAGTTAATAACTTAAAGAATATTGACGTTGATATCCCTAAAAATAAATTAGTTGTTATCACTGGAATGTCGGGCTCAGGAAAATCCTCCTTAGCTTTTGATACGCTTTATGCCGAAGGACAGCGACGTTATGTCGAAAGTCTCTCTTCGTACGCAAGACAATTTATGGGACGGATGAATAAACCGGAGGTGGATTACATCAAAGGTATCGCCCCTGCAATTGCCATTGAGCAACGTGTCATTACTTCCAACCCCCGTTCGACGGTAGGAACATCCACCGAGATCTATGATTATCTGAAATTGTTATATGCCCGAATCGGAAAGACAATTTCTCCTGTATCTGGTCGCGAGGTGACCAAAGACAGTGTGAGTTCAGTGGTGGATTTTGCCTTGAATTTGGAAGAGGGGACAACGTTGACGCTTCTCGCGCCACTTATTCCTTCTCATGGGCGTAAACTCAAGGAAGAGCTGTCTCTCTTGTTGCAGAAAGGTTTTGTGCGTGTCGTCTTTGGGGATAGTATGCAGAAAATCGAAGCTATTATCGATGATAAGGCCGTCGCCAATAAAGACCTTCAGGATGGTGAAGTGCTTATTGTCGTCGACCGGGTTCGTATTGAACAGGACGATGATACAGTCAATCGACTTTCTGACTCTGTCCAAACAGGTTTTTTCGAGGGTAAGGGTGAGCTCTATATGGAAGAAAATGGTCAAAGACATCATTTCTCCCATAAATTTGAACTTGATGGAATAACATTTGAAGAACCTACACCAAATTTCTTCAGTTTTAATAATCCGTATGGTGCCTGTCGCCGATGTGAAGGTTATGGAAAGATCATTGGTATTGACCCTGATCTTGTTATTCCAGACAAAAGCCGTTCGGTCTACGATGGTGCAATTGCTCCCTGGCGAGGGGAGAAAATGGGCGAGTGGTTACAAGTGCTTGTTAAAAGTTCACTGAAATTTGATTTTCCCATACATCGTGCCTACATGGACCTGACTGCGGCGCAGAAAGAGCTGCTGTGGACGGGAAATAAATATTTTGCGGGTCTTACCCAATTCTTTGAAGAGCTCGAAGCTCAGACCTATAAAATTCAATATCGGGTGATGTTGTCTCGCTATCGCGGGAAGACAGATTGCCCGGACTGCCGTGGAACCCGTTTACGCAAAGATGCCACTTACGTGAAAGTAGGGGGCAAGTCTATCACCGATATCGTTTTGATGCCGCTTGAAGAAGCCTTGGAATTCTTTAAAACGTTACCACTGGTGGGTAATGAACTGGTCATTGCCAAAAGACTTCTTGCTGAAATTAATAACAGATTGCAATTTTTGTGCGATGTTGGATTAAGTTACCTAACCTTGAACCGGCTATCGAATACCCTTTCTGGAGGGGAATCACAGCGGATCAATCTGGCAACTTCATTAGGAAGTTCACTCGTAGGTTCTATTTATGTGTTAGACGAGCCAAGTATTGGACTTCATCCACGTGATACACAGCGACTCATCTCTGTGCTGAAATCTCTGCGCGATGTTGGTAATACGGTTGTGGTAGTCGAGCATGAGCAGGAGATGATGGAGGCGGCAGATTACCTGATCGATATCGGACCGGAAGCCGGGATCAATGGCGGCGAAATGGTCTTCGCGGGTACATATCAGCAGATTCTGAAAGATACAAAGAGCCTTACGGGTCAATACCTCAGTGGCAAAAGCCAGATTGAGGTACCCAAAAAACGCCGCCCATGGTCCAATAGTGTGACCATTAAAGGAGCCCATGAGAATAACCTCAAAGGGATTGATGTACAATTTCCATTGAATACGTTTACTGTGGTAACGGGTGTTTCGGGATCAGGTAAGACCTCCTTGGTCAAACGTATCCTTTACCCAGCACTGCAGAAGTCGATAGGTAATTACTCCGGTGAGCAGACGGGGGTCTATGATGCGATCGAGGGGGATATTACCCAGATCGAACAAGTTGAAATGGTCGATCAAAACCCGATCGGTCGTTCTTCGCGATCCAATCCGGTGACTTACGTGAAAGCCTGGGATGAAATCAGGGCCTTATATGCCAACCAGGCACCAGCCAAAGCTGCTGGATTGAAACCTGCGGCATTTTCATTTAATGTTGAAGGTGGACGTTGTGATGTTTGTCAGGGCGAAGGTGAGGTTAAAATTGAAATGCAATTTATGGCCGATATCGTTTTGCCATGTGAGGCATGTGGAGGCAAGCGATTTAAACAATTTGTGCTTGATGTACACTATAAGAACAAGTCGGTAGCAGATGTCCTCGAGCTGAGTGTTGATGAAGCGATCGTATTCTTTGCAGACCAGCCTAAAATATTAGCGAAATTGCAGCCTTTACAGGACGTTGGACTTGGCTACGTTAAGCTCGGGCAATCGTCAAGTACATTGTCTGGCGGTGAAGCACAGCGGATTAAACTGGCCTCCTTCCTCATTAAGGGAAATAACAGCAAGAAGACACTTTTTATCTTTGATGAGCCAACGACAGGCTTACACTTTCAGGATATTAAGAAGTTACTGAAATCATTTGATGCACTGATTGCCCTAGGAAACAGTATCTTGGTGATCGAGCATAATATGGATATGATCAAATCAGCAGATTGGGTCATCGATATTGGTCCTGAGGGTGGGAATAAAGGTGGAAAGCTAGTCTTTGCGGGACTTCCTGAAGAACTTATTCATTGTAAAGATTCTTATACAGGTCAATTTTTAAAAGCACATTTAAAAGATTAAACCCTACTTTAGCGAAGTGAAGTAATCTGAATCAGGGCAACTGGGCTGCCAATAAGTTCCGATTTATTGTTCCTTTTGTTAAGGTCTGATGGAATACTATGCAGTAAATAAAAAACTAATATTTCAATACTTAATACGATTATGATTAAAAGATTTTTTTTAAGTGTCGTCCTTGGAATAGCGGCGCTTTCGTCCATGGCGCAACAACCAGAAAGACCAAAATTGGTTGTCGGCCTGATGGTGGATCAAATGCGTTGGGATTATTTATATCGTTTTGCAGATCGATATGGAAATGATGGTTTCAAACGACTTTTGAAAGAAGGATTCTCCTGTGAAAATACATTGATTAATTATATTCCGACATACACCGCTATTGGACACAGTTCGGTATATACAGGATCCGTTCCTTCCATACATGGTATTGCGGGCAATGACTGGATTGAAGAACAAACGGGTAAAAATATGTACTGTACGCAGGACGACAATGTTGTCGGTGTAGGTACTACAGCCAAGGAAGGGCAGCAGTCCCCACGCAATTTGCTTGCATCGACCGTAACGGACCAATTGAAGCTCGCCTCTAACTTTAAATCCAAAGTGATCGGTATCGCGATCAAAGACCGTGGCGGTATTCTACCGGCGGGGCATTTTGCCGATGCAGCGTATTGGTTCGAAGCTAAATCAGGTGATTGGATCACCTCTAATTTCTACATGGATAAGCTGCCAAAATGGGTGGTAGACTTCAACAAGAAAAAATTGGCTGAAAAATACCTGAAAGGCGACTGGAAACCAATGTATGATATCAGCACCTATGCTGCCAACAGTATTGCAGATGATAACATCTACGAAGGTAAGTACCCTGGTGAAGAAAAGCCGACTTTGCCGCGTGCGACTTCTAAGCTAATGAAAGACGAAGGCTATGAGCTGATCAAAACCACACCAATGGGTAATCAGTTTACGTTGGATCTGGCTATGGAAGCAATCAAAAATGAGCAGATGGGAAATAACCCGACCAAAAATACCGACTTCCTTTGTGTGAGTCTTTCCGCAACAGATTATGTAGGGCACCGTTACTCATTGACAGCAGTGGAGATTGAAGATATCTATCTGCAGCTCGATAAACAGCTTGCCGATTTCTTCAACTACCTCGATAAGACGGTGGGCAAGGGTAACTACACGTTCTTCCTGACAGCAGATCATGGCGCTTCTTATAACTCTCGGTTCTTTATGGATATGAAAGGAAATGGTGGTTATTTCTATTCCCGTCAGATTATCACAGGACTTAACAAAACCCTTAAAGAGAAATTTGGACAAGAGAAGCTTGTTAAAAGCATGATGAACTACCAGGTGCACTTAAATAATCAATTGATTGATTCTTTGAACTTGGATCGTGATAAAATAAAAGAGACCATCATTCGTGAGCTTCGCCATACAGAAGGTGTCGCTTATGTTGCTGATATGGAAAAGGGGGGAAGTCTGATGATTCCGGCGCCTATTCGCGAAAAAATGATCAATGGTTACAACTTTAAACGTAGCGGTGCTATTCAGATTGTTTGTGAACCACAATGGTATGACGGTACGCCACGCTCGACTGGTACAACACATGGTACCTGGTCTGGCTATGACTCCCATATTCCTTTAGTATTTATGGGTTGGGGAATTAAACCGGGTGTATCGAATACAGAGGTACATATTGTGGATATTGCACCGACAATTTCGTCGCTCTTGCACATTACTGAGCCCAATGGTAGCATCGGAAAACCGATCACGGCGGTATTGGGGCAATAAGGTGACTGTTGTTGCATGCGTGAAATCATGAAGGTTTTATTCTATTGAATAAAAAACGTAAATTTGCAATTCAACAGGGGGTTAACAAATTATGCTTTCCAAAAAGACAAAATATGCAATAAAGGCACTGATGGTGCTTGGTCGTAATTACGGTAATGAGCCTATGCAGATTGTGAAGATTGCGCAGGAGGAGAATATTCCAAAAAAATTCTTGGAACAAATTCTACTTGAAATGCGAAATGCCGGAATTCTCTATAGCAAAAAAGGTGCTGGAGGTGGTTATAGCCTCAATAAGGCTCCCGAAGATGTTTTTTTATCGCAGGTGATGCGACTGATTGATGGCCCCATAGCCTTGCTGCCATGCGTGAGCTTGAACTTCTACCGCTCCTGCGAAGAGTGTACACAAGAGCATGCCTGTGGCATACGCGATACTTTTGTAGAGGTGAGAAATGCCATGTTGCAGATTTTAAATGATACAAGTATTGCCCATTTAATCAATAAGGAAAAAGAATTGAACCTGAATGTAGATTAAAGGAAATAAAATATATTTTTCTATTTAGACTGGAGGCGTAACAAATAAGTTACGCCTCTTTTTTTATGAGATTAAATTATTGATATAGCGTGAATTATCGTGTTTTATTTGAGTGGGTCAAGTTTCATTTATTAATTACATAATTATTTAACATTATTTTACGAATTTTCCGTAGCAACATTTATATATTTACCTCGACAATATATAAACGAAATTTATGAAACTAACCTATTCCCTAGTTTTGTTTCTTTTATTATCCGTACTGAGTTCCAAGTCTTATGCGCAACATAAACTTGTGGGATCGGTGGCCGATATCAAAGATCTTGCAAAACTACATCAAGCTTCAATCGCGCTGCTCAGTCCCAAAGATTCGATTTTGATTAAATTCGGTCGGACGAAGGAAAATGGAACATTCCAAATTGCTAATCTCGACACAGGTACCTATAAAATGGTAGTTTCCTATCCGCAGTATGCTGACTTGGTAAAAGATATCCATGTGGCCGCCGAAGATTTAGATATTGGTATTGTAAAGCTATCCAAAGCAGCTCTACTATTGGAAGAGGTTCAGGTGAATGGTAAAATTCCTGTGGTTATTAAAGGCGACACCATCGAATACGATGCCGCTAGTTTTAAAGTAGAGAAGGATGCTAAAGTGGAGGACCTGTTGAAGGTATTGCCGGGTATTACGATGGATGGGTCAGGCAAGATCATTGCTCAAGGTAAGGAGGTAAAAAAAGTATTGCTTGATGGGGAAGAGTTTTTTGGTGATGATCCAACCCTGATTACTAAGAATATTCGATCAGATATGGTTAGCAAGGTACAAGTCTATGAGAAGAAATCAGATCTTGCCGTACGTACAGGGGTAGATGATGGTGAACGAACGCAGACAATTGATATTAAGCTTAAAGAAGATAAGAAAAAAGGAATGTTCGGCCAAGCTGTTGCGGGAGCCGGTACAGATAAATATTATGGCGGAAAAGTCATGCTCAATAAGTTTAAGGGCTCGCAGAAAATCGCTGCTTATGGCATTCTGGCCAATGATGGAATGGTCGGATTAGGATTTGAAGATAGTCAAAAATATGGTGTGGGCGGAAGTAGTAATGTACAGATGATGGACGGTGGTGGCATTATGATTTCCGGTGGTGATGGTTCTGAAGGGGGATGGGACGGTAAATACTATGGTGGCGGCGTGCCTAAGGCCATAAACATGGGCGCAAGTTATTCCGACAAATCCAAAGATGATAAGCATAAGATCAATGCAAACTTCAAGCGGAATCAGATCAATGTCAACAATACAAGTACGTATAACGCGCAGAATAACCTTCCTGAACGCGCACAGGTGGATAATAATGTGACTAAATCCGAGAACGAAAACAAATCAAATGTTGCAAATGTAAGGTATGATTTGAAATTAGATTCACTTTCCGATTTGACCGTCAATATGGGGTTCACCAAGTCTAGCCGTGATAATTCCTCCAATTCTGATGCTGATCAACGCACGTTGGATGGAACCCTGATCACAAAGACGACCTCGAAAACCGATTTGAATGGCGATCAGGATCGATTTAATGTCAATGCGATGTTAACACGTCGTTTCAAAAAAGAACGTCGCTCCGTTACCTTTAATGTCAATGCAAATACCGATCAGAATAGGTCAAAAACCCAATATTTTTCCGAGAACTTTTTCCAAAGTTCGGGTAACACAACCGTGATCGATCAATATAAAAATGATAAGCTATCAAATAATACGTACGGGGCTTCAGTAACTTATTCAGAGCCGCTGTCAAAACGACTGACCGCCGCTGTTGGCTACTCATTCAATAGCAATAAATCGGAGACCCTTAATCAGTCATTCGATAAAGATCCTGCTACAGGTAAATACACTGTCCTGGATCAAAATCTGTTAAATGATTTCGATTTCTCCAGTTTGAAAAATGGAGTGAATACTTCCCTGAATTACAAGTCGAATACATTAACCGTAAATCTGAGTAACAGAGTCGATTTTGAGGATGTAAAGAGAACATATAATAATCTCAACACAACATTGCAGCGTAATCAGACCTCAATGAACCCCAACTTTTCGGTGAATTACAAACTTTCGAAGAGCAAAAACTTAGGATTTCGTTATAGCGGACGTACAACACAACCTTCCTTGACACAAATTGAGCCTTTAAAGCAAAACGCACAGCCGCTTGTGGAATATTTGGATAATCCAAATCTGAAAGCAGGATTTAACAACTCCTATTCGATTAATTACAATAGCTATAAGCAGTTGAAAGACCAGGGATTCTATTTTTATGCGAGTGCAGATCAGGGTAAGAAGAATATTAATACCAATGTACGCTATAACCTGGACGAGGGTACACAACAAATTTCCTATGTCAATATTGATAAGGATAATTGGCGTATTTATGGTAGTGGATCTTACAGTTTTGTGCTACAAAAGAAATGGGGATTGAAGATGAATATCGGTATCAACGGTCAGTACAATAGCCAATTTAGTTATTTATCATCGTATAACGAAGAACCAAAGCTCAATAGAAATCAAACAAGGAGTATAACACCTGAAATAGGCTTTAATAGATATAAAGCAAATAAGATGGATTTTTACATCTCCTTGATGCCTGGTGTGGAGCAGATGAGTTCCTATTTGCAGCCCGAGTTGAATCGAACGACCTTTAAGTTCGCGTCTTATTCGCAGTTTACTTATTATCTACCAAAAGACTTTAAAATTTCACTGTCGACAAACCAGAATTATCAGGCCGCGACGAAAACACTTGAATCCATTAACGTGATCAATATGAATGGGTATGTTTCCAAAAAATTATTGAAAGATAAGTCCCTGGAAGTACAGGTATTTGTCAATGATATTTTAAATAGAAACAATGGGGTGTACCGTTATCAGAATGGAACTTCATTTATCCAGACCAGCAACAACGTATTGCGTCGTTATGGAATGCTAAAAGTAATCTACAATTTTACAACAATGAAAGGAGATGCCAAATGAGTAAGTATATAAAGTTGATGGTCTGGGTATTATTGCTGAGCTCAGGAGCAGCCCATGCACAACACGCGTATTTTCCGAGCAGTGGAACGGTGACTTATGAACGGAAGTTTCATGTGCAGAATTTCTTAAAACGCAATTATCTCAGCAAACCCGATTTAGATACCTGGGATAAGCTGATGGTCGACAATGCGGTAAAGAATGGGCCTGCAGAGGTGGTGACCCACCATATTCTGAAATTTTACGATAATGAAACCCTGTTTGAAACGGTGCAAGAAGATTATCCTGCAAATTATCGTAATGTGACTCACTATAATTCTATTCTCCCGGATTCAAAAACGTACATTAATTTCCAGAATCAGGAATTCTTAAAATTGCTCCCCTTTGGAGATGATCAGCTCTTGCTTAAAGATTCATTGCCTACTGTAAAATGGAAGTATACCGATGAATACCGGAATATTGCGGGCTATGACTGCAGAAGAGCCAATGGAATTATTCAAGATTCGGTCTATGTGGTTGCCTTTTTTGCGGGACAAATACCCATCTCCGGTGGTCCTGAACTTATACACGGACTCCCGGGCTTAGTGATGGGGATATCCATCCCAAGTATGAATGTAAATATGTTTGCCACAAAGGTGGAGATTACCAATACCGCATTTTCCAATGTGCTGACCAAAAAGAAGAAAGTTGTTGCGGAATCCAGGGCAGAGATCATAAAAAAACTGAAAGATACCGTCTATGATTATCTGGATGAGAAGGCGTTTAAGAAGCGGTTGCAGAGTATACTCTTTTAGGGGATAATCGATGCTATCTAAATGATAAAAAAGCCTGTTCGTATGAACAGGCTTTTTGTATAAATGGAGGTAGGTCTTATATTAACGTACCGTACTTCCGACTTTAATTGCTGTATCGGGTTTAACAAAATCCAATCGACCATCTGCATCTTCGGCCATAAGAATCATGCCCTGTGACATAATTCCTTTTATTTCGCGAGGCTCAAGATTGACTAAGATGGATACCTGGCGGCCTACGATCTCTTCCGGACTAAAGAACTCTGCGATACCCGAAACGACCGTGCGTGTATCAATACCAGTATCGATTGTCAATTTCAACAATTTTTTTGTTTTCGCAACTTTTTCGGCTGCTGTAATCGTTCCGACACGGATATCCATTTTAACAAAATCATCGAAGCTAATATTTTCTTTTGCAGGAGCAACCTTGGCATTATCGGCTAGGTTTTTCGCTTTTGCTTCAGCAAGTTTGTTTAGCTGGAAGTCAACTTGTTCATCGGTTATTTTGTCGAATAACAATTGCACTTCACCCAATTGGTGTCCAGCTTGGATCAAAGCATCTGAACCTGCGTCGTTCCAGTTTCCTTGTGGAAAATTAAGCATTTCAAATAATTTGATCGCTGTTTTCGGTAAAAACGGCTGTGCAAGAACAGCAAGGTTAGCAACGATTTGAGCCGCTACATTTAGGATTGTTTTGACACGTTCCTCATCTGTTTTAATGATTTTCCATGGCTCCTCATCGGCAAGGTATTTGTTGCCCAGACGAGCTACATTCATAAATTCTGCCAATGCCTCACGGAAGCGGAATTGCTCCAAAGACGATTTGATCGAAGTTGGGTATGACTTCAGTTCATCCAGTACTGCTTGATCTACAGCTGTTAGCGGAGAGCCGCTTAATACTTTGCCATCAAAATATTTGTGCGAAAGTACCATTACCCGGTTGACAAAGTTTCCAAAAATAGCAACGAGCTCATTGTTGATCCTAGCTTGGAAATCTTTCCAGGTAAACTCGGCATCCGAAGTTTCCGGTAATATGGAAGTCAATACATAACGCAATTCATCCTGTTTATCAGGAAATTCCTGTAGGTATTCATGTAACCAAACCGCATGGTTTCTGGACGTGGACAGCTTATCGCCCTCCAGGTTAAGGAATTCGTTGGCTGGAATATTTTCTGGTAAAATATAGTCGCCGTGTGCATGAAGAATCGCCGGGAAAATAATACAGTGGAAAACAATATTATCTTTTCCAATAAAATGGATCAGCGTAGAATCGTCTGCTGGGTTTTCATGGGTTTTCCAATAGTCTTCCCAGTTTTTACCATGGTCTAAAGCCCACTGTTTTGTTGCTGAGATATACCCGATAGGTGCATCTAACCAAACATATAGTTTTTTACCCTCTGCTTCAGCCAAAGGTACATCAACGCCCCAATCCAGATCTCTTGTCATTGAACGCGGCTGTAAACCGGATTTAAGCCAAGATTGACATTGGCCAAAAACATTGGATTTAAGGATATTTTTCTTTCCTTCAATCAGCCATTTTTCAAGCCAAGGCTGGTATTTATCCAAAGGTAGGTACCAATGTTTCGTTTCTTTCAAAACCGGCGTTTTTCCGCTCAATGTTGAAATCGGGTTAATCAGATCTGTTGGGCTAAGCGATGTCCCACATTTTTCACATTGGTCACCATAGGCGCCTTCGGACTTACAATTTGGACAAGTTCCCGTAATGTAACGGTCGGCCAAAAACTGATGGTATTCCTCATCGTAGTACTGCTCCGAAAATTTCTCCACAAATTCACCTTTGTTGTAAAGGTTCAAGAAGAAATCCTGTGATAACTGGTGATGTATGGGCTCCGATGTACGGTGATATATATCGAAAGAGATACCAAACTCCTCAAAGCTTTCTTTGATTTGTTTATTGTATTTGTCAATGATTTGTTGCGGGGTGATGCCCTCTTTTTTAGCACGGATGGTAATCGCCGCACCATGCTCATCTGAACCACATACATAGACTACATCTTTTTGATTCAGACGCAAATAGCGGACAAAGATATCCCCTGGGATATAAGCTCCGGCAAGGTGTCCAATATGTAAAGGACCATTGGCATAAGGTAATGCCGATGTGATGGTATAACGTTTTTTATCTAGAATACTCAATGCTTGAAAGTATATTAAAGTGTGTACTTGTTTTCTTTGGCAAACTTAGATAAATTGCTGTTTATATGCAATATAAATGCGTGTCATATCGAACAATTTATTCTTGAATTCTTGTTTTGGCTCATTTCTACGATTGTTTCAACTTGATTAAAATGCGCTTCCATTTAACAGCTTGTTATCGTAGAAATATTATTCAAAATAGCGGTAGAAAACTTAGATAAATTTACGTTTATTTGTACATATAAGCACAATATATCAAGTAAATTTATAATCGGACTTTGCAATGTAGAGGTCCTTTTTTTTGAAAGTGTTTGATGTTATTGGCCAGAAAGATTCTTCAGTTCGATTGCATAGCTGTTGCTGTCTTCGAAGCCATGAAGTTTTTGTTTGATCATTAGCGATAAAAAAGATGTCCAAAATACCTGATTTTCTGAAAGAAGGCGATAAAGTAGCTATCGTTTGTCCTGCGAGTTTTATACGAGGCTCTATTGATGTTGGCATAAAAACATTGGAGAACTGGGGGCTGGAGGTTGTGGTTGGGAAGACTGTTGGGACATCGTTCCATCAGTTTGCCGGAGATGACAATTTACGCGCTGCCGATCTACAGTGGGCACTTGATGATCCGTCGATTAAAGCGGTTTTTGCCGCGCGCGGAGGTTACGGTTGTGTTCGTATTGTCGATCAGATAGATTTTTCAAGCTTTGAAAGAGATCCCAAATGGTTAGTGGGTTTTAGCGATATTACCGTATTGCATAGTCATATTCAACGGAACTATAAAATTGCAACAATACATGGGCAGATGCCAAAGTCTTTTGAAACGGGCACAAAAGCATCGTTGGAAACGTTAAAAAATGCATTGTTTGGCCATAATATGGATTTTGCCTACGAGCAAACGTTATTCCCCAATCGTGCGGGTAAAGGCGAAGGGAAATTGGTCGGTGGAAATTTAGCAATCTTACTATCTGTACTTGCTTCTAATTCGGATGTCAATTACAAGAATAAAGTTTTATTTATAGAGGATGTAGGTGAAGCCTATTACTCCGTAGACAGAATGCTAAGGGCATTGAAGCGCGCGGGGAAATTAAAAAAATTGAATGGTCTAATTGTAGGTGGCTTTTCTGCTATGAAAGACAATGATCCTGCTTTTGGGCAAAGTGTAGCGGAAATTGTGTGGGATATAGTGAAAGAATATGATTTTCCGGTAGCATTTGGCTACCCAGCAGGGCATATTGATGATAATCACGCCCTGGTATTTGGGCGAAAAGTAGCCTTGAATACAACAGTAAATGCTGTTCAGTTAACCTATTTATAGGAGAAGCTGAACAGAATCTCGTTGTTTTATTTATTAATTATCCCGTTTATTGATTATCCCGAATGTACAGGGATGACCATCATGGCAGCCTGACTCTTCCAGGCCATCTTTTGCGCTATACTCGTATTGAAAATCCGACTTAATAAGCCCTTGTCCCGATGGAAAGTGACCATCATGTCGATATGGTTTTCGTTGATGTATTGGTTGATCCCTGAAGCAATGTCTGCATTGAGGATATAACTATAGATGGGATGATAAGGAGCCAGTAAATCCTGCATGGTTGTTATTTCGGCATTTACCGCCTTATTTGCAGGATCTTCTTTAGTCACATGGACGACATAGACCTCACTTTTCCGTAATACTTCGGCGGCATTAACCAAAAGGCGGTTTAATTTTAGTTTTACCTCTTTGAGATTGGTGGCGATCAACATCTTTTTGGGTACCCGAAATTCTGCTCGTGCGGGGACCACCAGTAATGGTGTGTGGCAATTTTCGATCAGCTTGAGGGTATTGCTTCCAAGAAGCAGTTTCTTTAAGCCGCTTTTACCTGCAGTCCCGACGATAACAAGATCAATGTCCTCCTCAGCACAGGTACGGTTTACGCCATAGCTCAGTTCATATTCTTCAAGAACTGATTTCCAGGCAATGCCCTCAGGGAAAAGCAACATCAGTTCCTGTTGCCAGGTATTGAGATCTTTTTGTTTTTCTTCCAAGATTTCTGAATTGCTGATGACAACAGGTTCAGTACCTACGGTAGGGATTACTTCGTATGTGTGGTATAGGACAACCTTTTCAATGCCCCAAAGTGGAGCTAATTGTGCGGCATATCGAGCAGCAGCATAGGCATTGTCCGAAAAGTCTGTTAACAAGAGTAGGTTTTTCATCCTTTAGTTATTTGTTGATCCATAATCCGTGGCTAAGGTTTTTACGCTGTCTTAGCCGTTCCAAAGCATTATAATCGGGTCTATAGTCATCAAATTACGCATTAAGTATTATAAATGCAATAGCTTTATTTATTATGGTGAGTACTGTGAGCTGTTCAATTTAAATAATTTCATTAATTTAGGGAGATCGGTAATTCAAGTTTTAATAAATTAAACGTTTTTTATGGCAATTTGGAATTCATTGGGTAAATATAGGGATACGGGACTTTTGGTCTTGCGTGTCGGACTTGGGGTGATGATGATCATGCACGGTCTGCCCAAATTGCAGGGCGGTCCTGAGCTCTGGGCAGGTGTCGGAAAATCTATGGGTAATATTGGTATTCATTTTATGCCTACCTTTTGGGGTTTTATGGCAGCTGCAACCGAAACTGTTGGGGGCCTATTTTTACTGCTAGGGCTCTTTTTCCGACCAGCGGCATTATTGCTTGCATTTACGATGGTCATCGCTGGATTAATGCATCTTTCTAAAGGAGATGGTATCTCTGGTGCATCACATGCGATTGAGCTTTGCTTTGTGTTTTTAGGACTTATCCTTATTGGGCCGGGTAAACATTCGGTTGACAAGAAATAAGAGACTCCCCGGTAAGAGATTTCCCGGAGGAAGAACTATACGACAAAAACGCCGCAATTTAGAATACATTGCGGCGTTTTTGTCGTATAATTTGTTTCTGTTGGACAACGAGTCCATCGTTGTTGATATTTACAGAGCACAGATTTCTACGATCTATCCATGGGAATAACCAGTAAGTTGGCAGCGCCATTCCAGGCTATTTTTTTAGAAATGCTTGTTTTGAATAAGCTCGCTAATAGTCCTTGCTTTTTATGGAATGAAAGTATGAGATCAATATGTTTCTCTTTGGCATATTCTTCAATACCTAGTGCAATATCATCATGGCTGATGTAGTCATAAATCGGATGATATTTGTCCAGGCGTTCATGGAGGTGCTTTAATTCCTGTGCCAAATCTGCGGCTGAACCTTCTTTTTTAGCGACATTCAAAACATACAATTGTGCATTGAAAGTATCTAACACCTGATCTAAATTGAATAAATCCAGCTTTCTGTCTACCTCCTTCAGATCGGTTGTAGCCAATACATTTTTGGGGACGGCAGGATTTACCTTATGGGAAACGATAAGCATGGGCTTATTGCAGATGTCCATCAGTGTAATGGCATTACTTCCGACCAAGATCTTAGCAAAACCTGTTTGTCCGGTGATACCCAATGCGACAAGGTCAATGTCGTGCGATTTACACATGTCGTTGACTCCCAATGGCAGATCAACATCTTCCATCTGATGTGTTAGTTCCACTTGTGGAGGGAACAATAATCTAATTTGGTCAAACCATGCTGTCAGTTCTTTCTCTTTGGTCTCTTTTACCTCATCATTGACAATGACAATAGGTTCGTTATTGACAATGGTAACACTATTGTAAGTATGGTAGACAATAACCTTTTGAGTTTTCCAGGCTTCTGTGCATAGGGCTACTTGTTGTGCTGCCAGAAGAGCATTTTCTGAAAAGTCAGTTAACAGGAGGATACGTTTCATGATATTCTTTTTTATACGTTTAACTTCTATAACCTGGTTGGTGCATCCTGTCCTGCAAAATCTTTAGCGTATGAGCTATGGGAATCATTCGGACTTCAAGCAGTACCGGTATATTACTAAAACAATGAATGTAGCGATAAGTTACAAAGAAAACGTGAATTTAATGTTAAACTCTCCCTATTGTGATGAATGTCATAAAACCTTCATGGCTTCGTAAGACTCCAACAGCGATGAAAGCGAACTGAAGGTTCTTTCTGGCCAATAAGATCAGACACTTTCAGAAAAAAAAAGGCAACCGCGATTACGGTTGCCTTTTTTAAGAGAGAGAATACGTTCTATTTTTTTGCTTGAAAGTTGATAATATAATCGGTCATCACTTTGGCACTTTCATCTTTCACAAAGTCAAGATCGATTTTAGGTTGGGACTTACCTTCCTCCCAAGCTGGTTTACCCTGCAATTTCAATAAAGCGTTGATGCGGTCTCTATTTTTCTTGAGGTTGTCATCTTTCTCTTTTTTGAATTTGTTGAGTTCCAATGGAATTTTAACATCCTCATCTTTTTGAGCTTCTTCAATATCCTCTTTTAGATACTTATATTCCAATGAGGTTTTAATGCGTGCCTCATGCATAGCTTCTAATTTTTTGTCAACAGCAGTTAAATCAGCTACTTTTTTGAAGTTGCTCGATTGGATTTGATCCCAAGGGAGCGCTGATTTTTCTGAGCTCTCGCCAAATTTCTCTGCGGAGAACTGCGAAGGGAATACGATATCTGGTGTAACCCCTTTATGTTGTGTACTACTACCGTTTACACGATAGAATTTACCTAGGGTGATATTGATCTGTCCATATTGAGGAGCACCTTCTGGGGTATCTGGATCTTTTTCACCTGAGGCCTTTAGTAGTAAGCGGCTGGTCGGGCTGATAACGCGTGACATGTCGATTGCCGATTGTACTGTTCCTTTACCATAACTTTGAGATCCTAAGATAATACCTCTTCCATAATCCTGGATAGCACCGGCAAAGATTTCAGAAGCCGAAGCCGAGAAGCGGTTGATCATGATGCCCAGTGGACCATCCCAGGACACACCCGCGTTTTTATCTTCTTCGACATCGATGTTATTTTTGGTGTCTCTTACTTGTACAACTGGGCCTTTATCGATAAATAAACCAGTTAGATCAATTGCTTCCGGTAAGGAACCGCCACCATTGAATCGCAAATCAATAACCACAGCATCTACTTTTTCTTGTTTCAAGGTGTCTAAGATTAACCTAACGTCTCTCGTTGTGCTCTTATAGTTTGGATCGCGTCTTCTGTAAGCTTCAAAATCCATGTAGAACTTCGGAATATTGATGATACCCACTTTGTACGTTTTTCCATCGGCACCTTTGACGTTCATAATCTCTTTTTTCGCAGACTCTTCTTCAACGACGATTTTCTCACGTACTAAAGATACAATGCGCGGATGAGAGTTCATTGGCTGACCAGCAGGTATAATTTTCAGGCGAACAATGGTTCCTTTTGGACCTTTGATTTTTGCTACGGCTGCATCAAGTCTCCAGCCAATAATGTCTTCGAATTCACCATCTTTTCCTTGGGCTACAGCAATGATTTTATCATTGACATGAATGCTCTTGTCTTTGAATATTGGTCCACCAGGGATAATTTCGAAGATGCTTACGGCCTCGTTGTCGACGACAAGTCGTGCTCCGATTCCTTCAAACGTATTGGCCATTCCTTCATTGAAGGCCTGTGCAAAGGAAGGGTTAAAATAAGACGTATGTGGGTCAACAGCATCTGTCAATGCTTGCATGACCACTTGAAAAGCATCGTTGGCATTGGTTTTCTTTGCCTGCGAGATCAAATTGACATAGCGTTTTTTTAGTGTTTCCACCTGTTTGGTCCTCGCGCTGTCGGTCGATTTACCACTCGCGGTTTCTAAGTTGAGCAGATCGTATTTTACGCGTTTACGCCATTGGTCGTTGGCTTCATCTGCTGTTTTGAACCAGCCTAATTTTTCACGGTTAGGTTGGTAATACTCATCCTTCGTATAATCCTGTTTCTTATCGATTTCTGAAAGCGCATATTGCATTCTGTCCAGGTATCTCTTTGAATAGACATTAAAAATATGGAATGCAGCAGAAAGATCTCCATTTTTGATATCCTGTGCAAGATTGTTTCTGTACGCTTGAAATTCATCAATATCCGCTTGAAGCAAATAATTTTTTCCTTGATCCAAAGTTTTGATTAGATTATCGTATATGATACCCGATATCGAATCATTCATTTTGACCTTTTTGTAGCTCGCATTTTCCAATAATCCCGAGACTTCTTTAGCGATAATTTGATGTTGTGTGCTTGGTTTAAGCCCTCCATCATCAGGAAGCGCCACTCGTGGTTTTGAACCACAAGAAACAATGGATACAACAAAAAGTGCAAATATGAGTTTCCTAAACATATTTTCGACGGTTTTAATAATCATTCTTTTTAAAAAATATTCAGCTCCTATTGATGAGCGTGCTAAATTTAGTGAAATTCGTAGCACATTATCGCAGAATCTAAAAATTTATTTGATTTATCCTTCAATATTTACAAAAAGCTTAAAATCTCTTTGTAGACTGCTCTTTCAACAGACCACTAGAAGGGGTAGATTGTTTTAAATGTTTCAATTGTACAATTCATTTTTTAACTGTGTATAGGCTTTGTAGGTCTGATCAGCAGATGGATAATCTTTTAACACAAGATAGACCTCGCCTAGTTTATCCAATATAGCGAGTGAGAGCTGTTTGTTATTTTCATCTGAAGCCAATTCAGCGGCTTGCACAAATTCTTTGATCGCCACCTTATAATTACCATCTTTTTGCTTGGAGGAGGCCAGCAAGTATTCGATTTCAGCGAGCTCGCTACTCAGTTTTTTTGCATTGGCCAAGTCGCGGGCTTGTAGCAGAAACCACTGAGCTTCGGTAAATTTATTTTGCTTAAAATAAATTTCAGCAAGCATTTCCCATGCAAAAATCTTCCCCTCATAGGCTTTGGCCTTATTGAGTAAAGGGATCGCACTGCGGATAATATTATTCTCGGCAGTTTTATAATTTCCCTGACCGGCTCGTGCCATAGCAATTAAAAGCCAGGCGTTGGCTTGGTCTGCATAGCTTTTGCTCTTCATGGCATAGGTATGATAATTTTGTGCGCTCTCTTCAGCACGTACAAAGTCTCCACTATACAGCTGGAAATTGCTGATGTTCATATTAATTGTAGCAATATCATCCCTGTTATCGGTACGATTTGCCAAGGAAAGCGCCTGATATAGAAATTTTGAGGCATTGCTGCTATCGTTATTTTTAATTGAAAATAAGGCTGCTTCATTGGCAAGCGCATAACCCGCAATCCAGTTTTCAGCTTTTGTCTGCGTCTCTATAGCGCTATCCCAGCTATTTGCCGCAGTAGGCATGGGGTTCATTAAATATTGAAAATGGCCCAAGTTATTGGTGCTCCGCAGTTGCAATAATAGACGCTGGAGCAGGAGCTGCCGGGCAATTTCTTTGCTGAAAGACTTCTTGTCGGCATAATTCTCTGCTAGTATTTCATTGGCCGTTTTTGGAGGTGGTAAAAAATAGACCTCTGGACCGATACCTTTAAAGGTAGCATCGTATTGTTTTATTGCGCCAGTATAATCTTTGGCGGCATCCTGTGCGATTACCTGACATGGTATATTCATGAATGCAGCCAAAGCGGTAAATATAGAAATCCAGTATTTTGTCATTCTCATAAAATATTACGTTATTATTAACGTCTACATAAATTTAGCTAAAGGACATATTTGAGCAATCTACTACTTGATTCGATAAACCTGTACGGTCGGTTATGCTCTGCCAAAAGCAATTTACATATATAATAGAGCAAATATGACGAAAAATTGTGTGAAAAAATGTTAAAGTAATATCGAACGGCGAATGATGCCCCTCAAAATTATGCTTGTGAAAGCTTGATGCTTATCGCTTTGCAGAACTCATAATAGAAGAGTTTGGATGAATAAAGCTAAAATATTTAGTTGCTGTGCCGTTTAATTTTTAACTTTGTGTTATGGCGACACGAATTCCATTAGCAGAACGACTTAGACCGCGGCAATTGAGTGATTATGTAGGACAACAACATATTGTGGGCCCAGATGCAGTACTCTACCATGCGATCCAGCAAAAAAATATTCCATCCATGATTTTGTGGGGACCTCCCGGGGTCGGAAAAACAAGTTTGGCCTTGCTGATCGCAAGAGAGCTGGACCGGCCGTTCTTTTCATTAAGTGCAATTCAGGCAGGGGTGAAAGATATTCGTGAAGTCATCGAAAAAGCCGAACGGCTGATGAACTTCAACCAAGATCAACCCATTTTATTTATTGATGAGATTCACCGTTTTTCCAAGTCCCAGCAAGATTCACTTTTAGGGGCTGTTGAACGCGGGCTTGTGACACTGATTGGTGCAACAACAGAAAACCCATCGTTCGAGGTCATTTCCGCATTGCTCTCGCGTTGCCAAGTGTATGTATTGGAACATCTTTCGGAAGAAGATCTTATTGGATTAATTCAAAAAGCATTACATGAAGATGAATATTTACAGAAACAAGCGATTGTTGTAGAAGAATATGAGGCCTTGTTGCGGTTGTCTGGTGGCGATGCACGTAAATTGTTGAATGTTCTCGAGTTGGTTGTGAATGCTGCTGTACTGCACAAGGAGCCAATTACAAATGCTTTTGTTTTGAAGCAGGTACAGCAAAATATGGCCATTTATGATAAAGCGGGTGAGCAGCATTACGATATAATTTCGGCCTTTATTAAATCAATCCGCGGGTCTGATCCGAATGCCGCAGTATATTGGCTTGCACGGATGATCGAAGGCGGGGAGGATCCATCCTTTATTGCACGGAGGTTGTTGATTTTGGCTTCTGAAGATATTGGCAATGCCAATCCGAATGCCTTGTTGTTGGCGAACAATTGCTTTCAGGCTGTCAATGTCATTGGGTGGCCCGAATCACGTATCATTCTTTCGCAAACGGTTATTTATTTGGCGACTTCAGTTAAAAGCAACGCTTCCTATGAAGCAATCAATAAAGCACAGGCCTTGGTGAAACAAACTGGAGATCTGTCTGTACCGCTGCATATCCGCAATGCGCCGACTAAATTGATGAAGGACTTAAATTATGGCGCCGAATACAAATATTCACATGCCTATCCGGGAAACTTTGTCGTTCAGGAATTTCTTCCCAAAGAAATTAGTGGAGTCAAATTATATGAGCCTGGGCAAAATTCGCAGGAGGAAAAATTGAGACAGAGTTTACGGGACAAATGGAAAGATAAATATAAGTATTAATGTGGGTATAGCAAAAGGCGAGCGTTAAAGCTCGCCCAGTGCAGATATGAACAACGAAATTTTAGATCTCTGTAGCAGGTTTGTTTTTTAGGGCAAAGGCTCTCTTTGGCGGCACTGGACTGCCTGTACCAGTTGCACTGTCGCCATCGCTGCTATTGCCAGACTTCGTATGGCTTTTGGTAGTTGCTCCAGTAACTTTTTTGCCATTCGCATTTTCCTTTTTTGCCGTTTGTAACATCTTTTTAAAGATGAGTAGTCCGATTATTCCTAAGGATAACCATAGTAGATCTACCAGTAAAATGTCATTTGAGCCTGAGCGATAAGTTTCCCATATCCAGTTCCCCGTTTTTATCCCATTCACAATAGGTACTGCTAAAGACAATACCGAGCCAAGTAGGAGTGTTTCTAAGTTTGTTTTCCCTATGTTACGTCGGATAATGTAAAAAACACCTAATGCCAGCCAACTATAGAAATACACATGGAATATAAAAGGCTGGTCCACTTTCGTCGCCAGCTTGACCGCGATAAAGGTCATTGCGGTGACAGGGAACATCGTTAGGCAGCTGGCCATAAATACATTGGCAGCCCAAAAATTAAAGATACGTTTGCGCTTTGGGATATTATTTTTATCCCGTGCGACCAGCCAGATCAGTATGCCCGAAATGATGACAAAACAGCCCATGATACCCAGCACAAAATAAATGATTTTGACAGGATAGCCGCCAAAATCCGCAAGATGCAAACGGTAGATGAACCCCTTCATATAATCTAGATAGGAACCGTTTTCTGCTGCGGATTTTTCAAAAAGGATCTTATCATCGGCTACGCGATAAATCAGCCTGCCCGAACCAGCAAAATTTTTATCAATATCAGCATCATATAAGGCAACGACATGCATGCTTTTGTCGCCGTAGTTTTTGATAAAGATGCGGTTCATATGGCTATTTGGCCATTTTTTCTCTACTTTATCTAAAAAATTCCCCATGTTGAAAGCTGTGGTGAGTGGTTCATACAAATAAGTATATTTTGTATTGTCGTTGTAACCGAGCGCAGCATAAACCTCATCCTCCTTACCATCGTATAGGTATTTGCTAAAGGGAATAATCAGTACCGAGTTCACAATCAGCACGATCCCCGTCAGCGCATACATAAACTGGTAAGGGAATCCGATCACACCCAAGGCTGTGTGCATGTCCGTCCATACCGTTTTCCATTTATTTCCGGGCCTAAATACAAAGAAGTTTGATTTGATTTTGTCCCAGTGAAGCATTAGACCTGAGATCAATGCGAATAGGAAGATAAAGGATACTAGTCCAGCCAGGGTATAACCAAAAGGGCGCCCGATATTTATTCCGATCTGGTTGAGCGGAGCAAGGAAATGGAGGCGATAGAGAAACTCCCCCATCGTGTAGCTATCACTATAATCTGACGGTTTTTTTGTGGCAAGGTCATAGGTAAAATACATCGAGTCCTCCGCACCACGGCGCCCACGCCCTCGTTTTTTCTTTTTTCCTTCCTCTACGTTCGCTTTTCTATTCTTTTTTTCCTCCAGTTCTTTTTTTGCCGCCAACTCTTTGGCCTTATTAGCAATTATCGTATCCTGCGAGGTACCTATATTGACATAACTTGCATGGCCGTTATGTTGCATATAGAACGCAATATCCCTGCCTTTGAGTTCTTTGATCCGACCAATGGAGTCCAGTAGGTGGTCAAAAACGATATTTCGGTAGGTTCCACCTTTGTCGGATTCATTTTTTTGCCAGGCATTGATTTCATTTTTAAAAAAGGAAAAGGATCCGGCGAAGAAAATTACATATAAAATGGCACAGATGATTATTCCTGAGATTGTATGCGTATTGAAATAGATATTATAACGTCTTAGATTCATAATTTAGGTGATTATAGGTAGATAAATATGCTATAGAATATAGCAATAAGAAGCAGGTAAATGCCCCATATTATCCAACCGTTTCGTGAAAGAAAGGCGATAAGCAATAGCACACCCCAAGCGATAAAACCTGTAACATAAGCCGTAATCAAAATGTCTGTTTTATCAAATACTTTTGTTAGGCAAAGATGGAGATATAACATCACGAAATAACCACCAAAGAATCCGGCGGTCAATTTGAGGAAACGTTGGAATGGGCTGCTCAGATATTTTTTATTGGCCGGCATGTTTTAAAAAATAAAAAATTCAAAAAGAAGAGCGATTAGAAGGACAGCTGTCAGTTGTTTCCACTGAAAATATCGATAGGGCCATAAAAGTACAACTAGGCTGAAGAATCCCATGGTATAAGCGCCAAAGGCCAGTGTTCCTGAGAGTATGCCCTGCAGATAGATGGTCAGTATCCATGCCAGTCCGAGAAGGACAATGGCTAATATTCTTGAGCGGTTTTTATCTTTTGCAAGATTCAACAAGAGACTGGGGCCTTGTGTTATTTTGACCTTTTCGGAGGAACAGTACCAGAAAAAGCTACCGGTGAAAATAAGCAGCAATAAAAATGTGTACATAGTGAGTTCTGTTGATTTATGGATATACCCAATATGCTATGAATTCGCATATTGGGTATACGATTATCAGTTAAGAAAGACTAGTCTAAGTGTTCGATTGCGGTAATCGTACCACCTTCAACTTTTAAGCCTTTGGTCGCTGTTGCAGCCGAGGCATCGATCTTATACACATAGCTCTCTCCAGAAGTCAGGTTTACGCCAATGTAGCCTGTTTTGCCATCTTTTTTGCTATAGTTGTTTCTTTGGGTAAATGATTTTACCTCATCTGCTTTTGGTAAACCCGATACAATTTTAAATGTTTTGTCTACGACGTTTACAGCTGCAATTGTTGTCGCCGCGCTGTAAGTGCCATCGGATTGTTTTTTCTTTGAACTTACGATGAAATTATTTCCGCCAACATAGGTCCAGTTAACGATGTTGTAACCACCAGAAATCTCAGCTACATTAAAGAAATAGTTTTTGTCAAATTCTGTCGTGCCTGATGCGATACGTAAAATAGCGGGCGGGTTTGTTGACGTGATTTTGGTAACATCACCAACTTTTGACGTGGCATTTGCTGCGGAGAAGGCATAAATATCACCATTTTCTACTGTACCTAGACCGTTGGTAAAGTACTGGCCTACATAGCTCGTACGCTCATCTGTAAAAACTTTTTCAAGTTTCATCTCCGGATAAGAAAATACTGCAACCCATGCTTTGTTTGGGTATGCAGTAGTAAAGGATGAACCTTGGATACAAAAGAATGGCGCATATACTTTATTACCTACTTGCGTCAACCAACTAAAATAGCCAATTTCGCCATTGTTGGCCAGTTCCAGCGCATTCAATGATCCTTCTCCCACAATAGACAGGCTATTGGTGTTGACTCTGTACCAGGTGTGAGTTGGTGTCGCCAGATTTCTGGACATTTTAGTCATTAATACATCTTCTTTGACCGCCGCAAATGCGGCTACAGTTTCCGACTGAAAATTTGTCAATTTTTTTAACTTACCTTCGGTTAAATTGTAGGCTGTCACTGCTCCTGGATTACCTTGTCCGTATAAGAAGCTGAAGAATTTGTTGTTAGTTGTCAAATAATAGCGGTAAGTTCCGTCTTGCTCGATTCCGTTACCGAGGATCGAAACTGTTCCCTCATCAAGACTATTAGCCGTAACCAGGTAGTCTGCTACGCCAGTGCTTGCAATTGGAGTTACTGCAACGATATATTTGCTGCCACCATCAGTGCTTTCGCCTCCAGAAGATTCGCTTTTTGAGCAAGATCCGAATAAAATAGCTGCTGCTAATAGGGAGAATAGAGATTTTGTTTTCATGTTTGAAATATTTATAAATTATTTTGTTTGTTGAAGAAATAACGTAAGTTGAGGTAGAAACCGCGGCTTGGCTTTTGTAGACTGAAATTGTCAACCAAACGGTTATCCGTGAGGTTTTTGCCTTCCAGAGCAATATTGTACCGACCATTTGCGATGGAGTATACGATGTTTGCATCTACACTTAACTGTGTCGGTATTTTTCTCTTTTCAGCATCTGCGTCGGTTGAACCTAGGCCTGGCCAATACAACCAAAACTCATGAACATACAGGAGGTTGGCTCCAACATTTAACCGGTTGTTTTTGCCTCCGAGCTCTGGAAAAATAACTGACGCGTCCAGATTGCCAAATAGATAGGGAATATTTGGCATCTGATTTTTGTATAATGGACTTACGCCTGTGTAACCAGGCTCTACTTTTTGCATATTCTTGACAGATTGATAAGTGGCATTTAATCCAGCCATAAACCATCTTTTGTGCGAGTAGCGCAGATCTAAGTCGCCACCGATTGATCGAACGCCATCTCTATTGTCCGATACATATTTGGACTGGTTGTTGTTCAACCGTTGATAAATAAAGTCGTCCGCGTGACGATAGAAAGCATTGGCTATTAAGGCGAAGCGATTGTCCGGATTCAAATGGAAATCATAAAGTACCCCTAAATTCATGTTGTTGCTTTTCTCTGGTTTCAAACTAGCATTTCCCTCGTAATTTTCTACATCGCCAAAAAGTTCTGTTGGTGTAGGCATTTTGGTTGTGAGTTCATAAGATCCCTTGATCTGTAAAGTCGGAGCTAGGTAATAAGAAAGGGCTGTTCCATATCCTAATCTTGAAATGTTCTTTTCCAGCTCATTATTGCCGCTCGTATTATGTTGGTTGTAATGTTTTAAAAAGGCATTCAAACTAAATCTATCTTTGATATCGTATTGATAACCGAAGGATAAAACATTCTTTTGACTTAGCTGAGCACGTTCGTTAGCTGCGTTCTGTGGATTTACCTCATCCTGACCGCTGCGTTTGAAGGTATTAAATACGTCTGTCAGTGATAGACTTTGTCTTTCCGAAAGTTTATAGTTAATAATGGCATTTGCTACCCCAGCATTGTTTTTGTATTTGTACATCGAGTAGGAACGTTCGCCGCCTGGTCCGTCGAGATTTTTTCTATTGCCATACCAGTCGAAACGGGCGTGAACAGTGTCAATATTCTGGTTGCTTCCCAAATTGATGTTTCCGTTAATAATCACATCTAGTCCTTTGGTCAGGAAGTTGTTCTTTTTATACTTAAATGTCGGCATTACCGTAGTACCTCTATTGTGCCAACCACCAAAGACAGATACCATACGAGCTCCTGTTTGTATTTCCTTATAGCTTTGCCCTAGGACGACACCAAAGAGAAGTTTATCTGCATAAGGTTTATTAACGATACCGATATTCGCGATAAGCGATTCGTTATGGTAGGTATCATGGAATCTTTTAAGTTTAACTCCCTCTTTATAAACCCCAGTATTAATGTCAGCTACGTCGACGGTGACTTTATAATTATTGTCAGAATAATTTTGAAACGCATTCAATTGGAAGTATAAGCCTTTCTTTGTTGTATGAGCCGCATTAATCACGGTACGGTGTGTGTTAAAGGATCCAAAAGAGTAGCTGGCATCTACATAACTGTTCATGCGGTCACCTGTAACAATATTCACTGCCCCACCTAAGGCATCCGAACCGAGCCATACTGGTACGACACCCTTGTAAATCTCGATCCTTTCTGCGATATTGATTGGAATATTATTAATTTGGAATGCCGACCCGAAGTTCTCCATTGGGATACCGTCGATAAAATAACGAATCTGATCCCCATTAAAGCCATTCAGCATCAGATTGAAATTAGACCCAACACCCCCGGATTCCCGCACTCGTACACCTGCCACACGATCCAAGGCACTTGAAATATCCATTGTGGTATTGTATAGTTTTGTCGCATCGACTGCCGTCACATTAAAAGCTTGTCGATTCACTTCCTGAGCTTTGGTGCGGCCAAAGACTTCGACCTGATCAATTTCTTTTTGATCCGATATCAACTCAAGGTTTAAATTGTTCTCGCCCGTTTTAAGAACGATGGTTTTTGATAGCTTTTGGAAGCCTACAGCCGAAGCACTAATTGTAATGTTTCTCTCTTTGATATTTTTGATCTCATAGTATCCATTTTCATCAGTTGATAGGTTGACTTTTCCTATTCGTACGGTTGATCCCGCGATGCCCTGTTGGGTCTGGGTTTTTACAAATCCTTTGAGTGATGCTGAGAACTGTTGTGCGTTTACTGTGCAGTGAATAAAAAGGAGAAATAAGATACTATGGAACTTTATGTTTTTCATGATGGATTGATCCGATGATCGTTTATACACTTGTTAAATATTTATTTAGATTAATTATAAACAACGCAAATGTATGAATATTCTTTTTCCTGACAAATCATTTGTTAAAAAATGTTATTTTCTTAAAACCTTTTTTTCTTTTCGGCTGTTTTATTAACGTTTTTCAATAGGTAGTAAACACACTGGCACTCTCCATAGTTAGCGTGTTTTTTTTATTGTGGATCAACTTAAATTATTTATGTTTGTTTTACAAATGTTTCAACTATGAACTTAGAGCCTTTAAAACAAACAGGACGTTTGGCCACCATAGCACTGACTGGACTTTTTGTCTTTTCCTGCAAAAAGGATAATCCTAAACCCGAGCCCGAGCCGGAACCAGTGGAGCGCACCGAAGCGCAGCTGATCAAGGATGATATCTACAAGTATTATAAGTTATATTCACTTTGGGATAAATCCATTCCTGATTATACCAGTGATCCTTCTCAATTCACGGATAAATATGGTTCAGCAGATTTGGTTCTCGATGCGCTGAAGAAGATGACCCCAGCACATACGGCTTATCCAAATGGAGTCTTTGACCGATTTTCCTATATGTTGGGGCTAGATGGATATAACACCGGAGCAGCCGCTTCTAGCAGGCTTAAGATGGATACGAACGATGGGTACGGCATCTATGTTCAGTTGGGCACGGAAGATGAAAAAACGGCACAGCCCATTATTTATTTTGTAGAAGGCGGATCTCCGGCCCAAAAGGCAGGTTTTAAGCGTTCCGATTTTATTACGGCAGTCAACGGTGATTCTGATTATTCTATCGCCGTCACCTGTACGACGACTGGTTGTACAATTAATGATGCAAGTGCTCGGGACAAAATGATGAATAAACTGAATGCTGCCCTGGACGCTGGTACACTTAAGCTTCAGGTGAAACATCAGGACGGAACAACAACAACCAAAGATCTTACATACGCGAATGGTTATACCATTGACCCGATCTATAAAGATTCGATCTACACGTATAATGGAAATAATGTTGGGTACCTCGCTTTATCGTCTTTTGAGGAAATTGAGAATAATAATGTCAATCAACAAAAGATTGATGCAGCATTTGATAAATTTCAGACTCAGCAGGTTAAAAGTTTAATTGTTGATTTACGCTACAATGGCGGTGGTTATGTTGACGCTTCTGCTTATGTTGCCGATAAAATTGGTGGAGCCATTACGAAAGGAAAGCTAATGCTAACCTATGAAGTGAACGATTATATCAAAGCGACGCCGAGCATCAATAAAATGTTTCAGGATACCAAGTTTGAGGGCAAAAGCAATCTGAACTTGAGTAAAGTTTATTTCCTGGTGAGTGACCGTACAGCATCGGCAGCGGAAATGTTAATTAATGTGCTCAAGCCCTATCTGCAAGTGCAGATCATAGCCTCTGGTGCGCGTACATACGGTAAACCTGTAGGCTTCTTTGAGCAGGTTGTCCAAAAGAAGGTATCTTTCTGGCCAGTTTCCTTTCTTTTGAAAAATTCTGCGAATTTTTCAGACTATTGGGATGGGTTGGTTCCCGATAAAAGCAATATAACAGATTATGTATTTGTCGATGTAGGTGACAAGAAAGAAACGATGTTAGCGACAGCATTGAACGATGCTGCACCGGGTATTACCACCAAGGCTTCTATCAATGCAGTAAGCCGAAAGGGCTACCGCACGCTTGAGCAAGGCGAGGTTAATATACGACCAGACCGTGGCATGATCAAGAAACGTTAATCAAGGAACATTCGCCTTGTGTTCGTACTTTGTTCGGACAGCGTTCGGGGCTGATCAATACGTGTAGAAACTTTGTACAGATCCTGACCAGATAATTCCTGTTCAGGATCTGGTCAAGGTCTGTTGTATATTGGGTCAAAGTCTGTCCGCATCCGAAGCAGGTACGAACAAAGTACGAATCTGATCCATTTTATTCGTTCGAAAAAAGATAAGAATGGCACAGTTCTGCTGCGGCAGCATCCGGCAAACATTTTAAGTAGCCAACAGGAACCTGAGCGATGATTTTTTCAAGAATAGTGTTCATGTTGGAAAATAATTCTTTGTTCCACCGGATGGAAGTACAGCTCGGCAATACGGCGATAAAGCCTTTAAGTCCAGTTTGCCATTCGAACTCATTCTTAGGAGCCTGTTGCAAGCGAACGAATCCTTGTAAGGGCAGTTGTTCATTTTTATAACACGGTGTCTTGCCGCTCCAAGGTGTTCCATAAATTAATACACCTTCATCGGTTATTCGAATAGCTGGATTATCGTCGTTGAGTAAAGAGGTGTTTGGGACATGTTTTAACCAAAGGCGGCTATGTGTACTCTTACCGGTACCGCTCTTGCCTAAAAAAGCGACACCTCTGCCGGCGTGGTTTGCAACAGAAGCATGGATCATGATGGTGTTATGCAGCAGGCTGGCTTGCCCAAAGATCATCATCGCCATCCAGGTAATAACACCACCCTGTTCATCCGCTGTGCTTGCAGGGACATACAGTAAAGAACGTTCAAAGTTGCGGTCACTTTGGAGGTACCAAACCCCATTGCCCTGTTCGTTGCTGATTGTTGTGATGAAAGTATCCTCTTTTTCATAAAAACGAAATCGATCTCCCCATGCAATGGACTCGTCTGTCCGAAGTATACCCATATCCTCAGGTATCGGTGCTTTTGCTACACTGACAGTGATACTAATGTCTGTTTTGTCGGTGGAGTCTAGCCATTGGAAGTCGCGAAACGAAGGAAGTAGCTGGGCTAGCGGATAATCTGCTGGATGATTAAACTCCAGTATTAATTCCGCGATGCGGTAGCGTGTCTGGGATAATTCGGATGATGTCGTCAAATTCATGTTTAAATAATTATTTCGTGGGCTCGCCCGATTTGTCTTTTAAAAACTTGTTAGAAATTCAGGCTTAAGTATCTGCCGGTCATTTCTTTTTATTTCATAGCTGATGTCAGCTACTTCTTTTCATTTGTCTATTGTGGCGATATGCGTCTTATTGATCCACTATGTTGCTCGAATTAGGATTAGTCGAGATAAATACGTTGCTGGCATTTTTCGGCCAGGTGGAGGTCATGTGTTACAAACAAGCAGATTTTGTGCTTTCCATGTTCCAATAGTCGTTGAATTAACGTATCCGATGTCGTTTTATCCAATGCGGAAGTAACCTCATCGAAGAGCCATATATCACCGTCGTGCATGAGTGCGCGTGCAATAGCAACGCGTTGTGCCTGCCCTTCAGATAAGCCGATGCCAGATTCACCGACGACCGTATCAATTCCGTCGGGTAGGTCAAATACAAATTCTGCACAGGCCAGCCAAAGTGCTTTTTGCATATCCATTGCCCCTTCTTCTTTCACATGAAGGAGTAAATTCTCACGAATGGTACCACTGAATAGTGAATTTCCCTGCGGAATATAAGCAAGGTTGATCCGATGGCTGGCCGTTAACTCTCTTTCACCATCCTTATCTAAAAGCATAATTTGTCCTTTTTCAGCTTTTAGCAATGCCAGCAGTAAACGGATCAATGTTGTCTTTCCTTTTCCACTCGGTCCGATAATAGCGGTTGGCTCACCCGTCTTTAAGGAAAGATTTAAATTTTGTAATACCCATTTATCTTCATAACGGAAGGAGAGGTCGCTGATTCGAAGTTCTTGTGTCTCATGGAGACGCTGTTGTGTTAACTGAGGTTCGATTTCTCCAGCCTGCAATTCCAATAGCCGATCTGCAGATACACGGAACCGCACGAAGCCGGGGATATAAGCAATCAGTGCGAGGATGGGCGATTGTATTCGTGCAACCAATTGTAGAAAAGCGGTCATGGTACCGAATGAAATCTGCCCCGCCTGTAATCGATAGATCCCCCAGATAAAAGCGATTAAATAACCGGCATTCATGGCTACTTTCATGGCTCCCTGAGTGTATGTGGAGAAGTTGAGCTGGCGTATTTTCAACAATAATAATTGATGCTGACTCGCTAAGAGTTTCTCTCTTCTTTTTGGGAAGATGCCCATGGCCCGAATGAGGAGTCGAAAACGAAGATTTTCCTGCAGCACCTTTGAAAAGTTGCTCTCCTCTTCCTTGACTTCCTTGCTAAGCTTACGCATCTTGCGGAAATACAATTTTGAAAATACAAAAAGAGGGGATATGGCCAGGATCATCAGCGCCAGCATCGGGTCCATGTACCAAAGAAAACCGACAGACGCCAATAGCTGGATCGTGGTTAATATAAAAGACAAGAAGGTATTGGCGATGGTATTGGCGACTTCCTCACAGTCCGTCTGGATGCGGATCTGGATATCGCCGGTATGCCAGTTTTTGACTAATTGCCATATGGAGAGCATTTGCGCGTCGAGCATCGTTCGTTGGAGCTGGAGCGTAAGCTTCAATTTGATCTGCTCCATCATGCGACCTGAATACCCTTTGATGCCTACATTTAAGGCAATACTTCCCACGATGCCAATAAGTAGCCATTTCAGTGGTAAATCCCCATGAGATGTTGCCGTGTCGACAGCCTTTTTGGATAAAAACACAAAAGCGAGGGAAAGGCCAATGCATATCAGTTCCAGCATGAAATAGAGGAACAGTTTGCTTCGGTATCCCTGGGTGATTGACCAAGCCCAGCGCAGGTGTTGCTTCAAGCTATTGTTGTTCATTTCATATAATCAATTTGTTTATTAATTGCTATATGGAATATCCAGACGCTCTTCATTTAATGTCTCGGTTTGAAATAATGGTTATTTTTCCAATAATCCCTGTTTTTGGAAGTCTTGAAGAAGAATTTCTGCATCGGATTTTGCCTGTTCGATGTCCACGTCATAATTTTCACAAAGTAAATCAACGATAGTGTCAGTTGTGAATTCTTTTCCTTTGAGTTGTTCCCACAACCATGCTGCAGAGCTGTTTAGCGTATAAACTGTTGATAGGTCAACCATATCTTGGCTAGGATCCACAATCAAATGATCTGAACCTATTGTTCTCAAAACTAAATCCGATCTTAATTTCATATGTAAATAATGTGTTTTTTAATCGTTACAAGGAGTATTCAAGCAGTTTAAAACTTGTGTATGCTTTAAAGCTGGATGCTCCATATTGTAATTGTTATGCATAAAGTAAAGCATATTCTTTCAAATATATAAACGAATTCCTATGCTTTTTTTGATTTTTTTAAGCCAAAGTTAATGATTTTTTTGTCTCAGCGTTTCAATTTTGCGACAATGCGGCGAATCAGGCGGAGATGGTACCAGCCTAAACCCCGTAATCTTGCCCAGTTGCGGTTGATGTCGACGGCCTCTCCTCCGGTTTGCGGATAGTGCATATAAGCAATAGCGATGATGTCTGTTGCTCTTACATATTCGCGGAGCACAAGATTGCCATCTCCCGCCAATACATATTGGTTCTTTTTCTTGCCTACATAACGATGGAAGACAAACTTATTGTTGTCTTTCGCCAGTATATTACAGCCCAAAACTAAGGGTTCTCCCTGATATGCCCGCAGGAGCACGGTATCTCCATCCTTGATAAATGGAAGCATACTGTTCCCTTTGATCCTGATGCGTACTTCCTTGCCCTCACAAAGGATGCGTTGCACCTCTGCAAAATAGGCTTCGTTTGAAATAACCCGTGTTTTGCTGTCGTTTGTATTTTCAGACATCAGTTAGGGATTGGTTTTAACAAAATACGCAATGACTTGTTGTAAATAGGTGTCTTTTAATAATACCTTTTTGTTTTCATCCAAAAGATAAATCGTTGGCGAAGCTTTCAGATCGTATAAGTTGAAAGACAATATTTTGCTTTCCCCGTCAAAACCGTTGATCCATTGGTCAGACAGCTGTGACTGATAGTTTTTCCACTTCGTGCGGTCACCCCATGGATCGATCGCGAGTACTTGCACCTGTAATTGTGAAAAGAGCTGTACCAATTGTGGTGTGTCACGAAGCTGATGAATGGTTTCTTTGCAATGCGAGCAATCCGGATCGTAAAAGATCAAGAAGGTATATTTTGATTTTGTATCCGATAATTGTTGTTTTTTGCCATTCGCCAGTTCATAAGTAAAGTCTTCGGCAGTTTTTCCCTCTTTATTGCGGAGCACCAATTTATACGTTGGTCTGTAGGCTTCTTTTTCAAGGTCTGAAAGCAAATCTGTTTTGATTAGGTAACGCAATACCGATTCGTACACAATATCATTACGCATGGGCGAATTGCCGTCGTATAGATAATGTTCATATTGTTTGATGAAATAATCAAAGCTTGGCCGATTGGCTTTTGCCTTGTCCAACATGAGGTCAACTGCTTTATCCCTTGTGGCTGAATCAGGATTTTGTGATAGCAGTTGAATAAAATCGGCAAGCTGCTGCTCTCCTTTTTCAGGGTTTTTAACTTGAGCAGTATCCCGCATATCAAATTTATCCCAGAAATGGAATAAAGTGCTGTCAGCAGCGCTTAAAGGTTTTTTGCTTTGTTGTGCGATGTTATTTTGCTGCTTGTGTTTTGTGTTGTTCTTACAGGAGTAACCGAATAGGATTACTACACATATGGGTAGCCAAAAGCTAAAGATTGGACTTTTCATTTAATTTATGCTTAACTTTACGAAGTTAATAAAACTTTCAGGATTCTACTTGAACGAATGTAATCCTATGCTGTAAGATTTTATTGACCGTAAGAGTATAATGAGGAATAATCTCCTATTACCCTCAATTGACTCAGAATAGCATGTTGGGGATAGAAAGGGTAGTAAGTATTTAATATATATCTAATTTAAAGTTACTAAGTAGCGAATGCTGTTATAACTACGTTATGAAAATTTGATAAATCCTTCAACCAACTAGGTTAAATCAGGTGTAAAGTAGGAAAGGAGACATTCATTGAGTAAATTTTTAAACCATTTAATTAAATAGTTTTACTAATTTTGCGGCAAAATGCCGACGTATCGAATGAAAAGAATAATATTATGGTTATGTATAGCAGGATTTGTGGGCACAGTACATGCACAAACCAACCCTGCGAATATAAAAGTTGATAATCTTAGTGATGCTCAGATCGAGCAATATGTGAAACAGGCAGCATTAATGGGCTACGATGAAAGCCAGCTGGATGGTTTTGCCCGAGCACAGGGTGTGTCTGCTGTTGAGGTTCAGAAGCTCAAAGAACGTTTGGCTACAATTAAACGAAAAAAACAGCAGCCGGATCAGTTGAAGGGATCATCAAGCCAATCTCGCAATAGTCGGAGCAATGGCCGTCAGGTTGGAGGAGCATCAAATGCCGATTCATTGCAAACTAAACAATTAAATAAAAGGGACTCCGTTGAAAATGAGGACGGGAAGCTCAAGATTTTTGGCTCTGACCTCTTTAAGAATAACGCCATTACCTTTGAGCCTAACTTACGTATGGCTACACCAAGTTCCTATATTATTGGGCCAGATGATGAGATCTTGTTGGATATCACAGGGGATAACGAAGCCTCCTATCAGCTTCCGGTAAGTCCGGATGGAACGATTAAAGTGGAATATGTGGGGCAGATCAATGTTGCCGGTTTATCTATAGCTGCGGCGAAAAGTAAGATTGAGCAACGTTTGAGCGGGACTTATCCAGCGTTACGCTCTGGAAGAACCCAAGTGAGTGTCAACATTGGGAATATCCGCACCATTCGTGTGACATTGACTGGTGCTGTTACTAAACCTGGGACCTATAGTCTACCTTCATTGGCAACCGTATTCAATGCATTATACGCCTCGGGAGGACCTAATAAAAACGGGACTTATCGTAAAATTCAGGTAATTCGCGGTAATCGGGTTGTGAGCACCATCGATGTCTATGATTTCTTGGCTAACGGCATACAACAGGGAAATATCCGTTTGCAGGATCAGGATATTATTCATATACCCGTTTATGGGGCCAGGGTACAATTTGAAGGCGAAGTAAAGCGCCCTGCAATATTTGAAACGGTACCGGGAGAGTCGCTATCAGATATCTTGCGTTATGCTGGTGACTTTACCGAAAATGCCTATAGTGCGAAAGTTAAAGTCCTTCAAACGACAGGCCGGGAACGTAGTGTACAGGATATTTATGCAGATCAGTTTGCAAATTATACACCCAAGGGAGGTGACCAGTATATTGTAGAACCTATATTGGAACGTTTCGCCAACCGCGTCAGTGTATTGGGGGCTGTTTTTCGTCCGGGAATATTTGGTTTGGAGCCGGGTATGACTTTAAAACAGGTTTTGGAAATGGCTGATGGCGTACGTGAGGATGCGTTTTTAGAACGAGGCATGATCAATCGCCTGAAAGCCGATAATACTTCGGAGCTGATCAATTTCAATGTACGTGACATCTTAGCTGGAACTGCAGCAGATATTCCGCTCAAAAGAGAGGATAAGATCGAGATTTCGTCTATTTTCGATTTAAGAGACGAATATAAATTTACTGTTCAAGGAGAGGTGCGTTTTCCGGGTGATTTCCCTTTTGCGAGTAACGCCACATTGGGTGATATTATCCAAAAAGCGGGTGGATTTACCGAAGCGGCTAAAAATGCGCGCGTAGAAATTGCTCGCCGCATACAAAACCTAGATGTGACGGACCATCGCTCTTCGAAGACTATTTTGGTGGATATTAAAGAGGGGGTGCTCACAGATCCTAATATGACGCTGCAACCTTACGATGTCATCTCCATTTTGGGGGACGCTGGGTTTCGTACACAGCGTCAGGTCAAAATCGAAGGCGAAGTGCTTTATCCGGGCTTTTATACTATTGCACGTGAAGACGAACGTATTTCAGATATCATTAAACGTGCAGGTGGACTTACTCCCTATGCTTATACGGAGGGCGCTTCCCTGAAACGTACGGGGATGTCCAAATTGAAAGCGGAGGAGAAAAAGGAAAAGGAGCGTTTGAAAAAAGAATTGGAAAAAGATAACTTAGATGAAAACGGCAATTCAAAAGATTCTAGCTTAGATAAAGATGCCGACAAGGATAATGACGGTTCTAAAGCAAAAAGTGCAGCTTTGGCAAAAGTGTCGCAACAAGGGATATCTGCTTCTGATATCGAGCCAAGTGACCTTGTGGGTATTGAATTGAATAGGATTTTAGAAAAGCCGTATGAAAAAGGGGACCTTCTCGTTTTAGACGGGGACATTATCACCGTGCCAAAAGAACTGGAGACCGTAAAAGTTGTGGGTGAGGTCTTAAATCCAAACAACGTCGTCTATGTTAAAGGTAAGAACTTGAAATATTATGTAAATCAAGCTGGAGGATTTACCGACAATGCCTTGAAAAAACGTGTATTTGTTCAATATGCAAATGGTGCTGTTAAGGGTAAAGACGGCGGGTATCCAGAAGTTAAGCCGGGAGCGGAGATTGTTGTTCCTAAACGAGCTCCGAGAGAGCGTATGAGTGCACAAGGCTGGGTAGGGTTAGGTACGGGAATTGCTTCGTTAGCAGCTATTATTGTTTCTTTATTACGTTAATCAAATGAATCAAGAAAATAATAATTGTGAAAGAGTTGGGAGTGACGAAATTTCAATAAAAGAGCTAGTTTTCAAGTTAAAGAAACCATTTAAATATCTAATTTCTAAATGGTATATCTTAATAATAACTGGGATCATTGGTGGCCTAATCGGGTTTTTATATGCTAAAGGCAAAAAAACTACTTATACCGCAACGACGACATTTGTATTGGAAACTGGAGAGCAAGGAGGTGGATTAGGACAGTATGCCGGCGTTGCAGCTATGGTAGGAATAGATTTACAAGGTGGAGGAAATGGTATTTTTCAAGGAGACAATCTTTTAGAATTGTATAAATCCAAAAAAATGATTGAGGCTGCTTTGCTTCAGCAATCAAGTAAAGAATCTCATAAAACACTTCTGGATCAATACCTCAATCAGGAAGATATTAAAGAAAATTGGTTAAAAAATTCACCCGATCTTCTCAAAATAAATTATAATAATATAACCCAACCAGATAAACTATTACAAAGAAAAAGGGATAGCGTTGTTACTGCTGTAGTATCCGATATTAAGCGGAATGCACTTGACGTTGGAAAGTTAGATAAGAAATTGTCTCTATTAAAAATTGCGGTAAGATCAGATGATGAATCTTTTGCACAGGAATTGAATATCTCATTAGTCGATCAAGTGAATGATTTTTATGTCCAGACAAAAACCAAAAAGTCTCTTGAGACAGTTAAAATTTTGCAAAATAAGGTGGATTCAGTCCGATCGGTTATGAACGGTGCAATTTCATCTGCCGCAATTACAGTTGATCAGACCCCCAACTTAAACCCCACTAGGCAGGCGCAGAGAATTGCTCCAGTTCAACGATCTCAATTTTCTGCAGAGACAAATAAAGCTATCTTAGGCCAATTGGTTCAACATTTAGAAATGTCGAAAATGAATCTTTTGAAGGACTCTCCACTGATTCAGATCGTGGATGAACCGAGATTGCCGTTAGAAAACGACAAGATAGCTTTGCTTAAAGCTGTCGTGATGACCTTCATTATGGGAGTATTTATAGCAGGACTGGCCCTTTTATTTAAAGGGATTATTAAATAAAAGAATAATTCGTAATGAATGAAATAATCATGAACTTAGCAAATAAATCAGTACTAATTACAGGAGGAACAGGATCTCTTGGTAAAGCATTAACTAAACATATTTTGCAACAATATCCAGAGGTAAAAAGATTGGTGATTTTTTCTCGGGATGAGCAAAAGCAGTTTCAAATGGCTCAGGAATATCCAGAATCGCTATACCCGCAGGTACGTTTTTTTATAGGGGATGTCCGAGATAAAAGCAGGCTTGTTCGTGCGATGAAGGGAATCGATTATGTAATACATGCTGCAGCAATGAAGCATGTTCACATCGCCGAGTATAACCCAGATGAATGTGTTAAAACGAATATTCATGGTGCACAAAATGTAATTGATGCTTGCTTAGAAACAGATGTTGAGCGTGTAGTGGCGCTATCTACTGATAAAGCGTGTGCTCCTATTAACCTATATGGTGCAACAAAACTAGCTTCGGATAAATTATTTGTTGCTGCAAATAATATCAAAGGAAATAACCCAATCCGGTTTTCTGTGGTTAGATATGGTAACGTTATGGGGTCGAATGGTTCTGTAATTCCCTTTTTTATCACCAAGAAACAAGAAGGTATTTTGCCCATTACAGATGCAAATATGACAAGGTTTAACATATCACTTAGTGGCGGTGTCGATATGGTCATGCATGCACTTTTTACTGCATGGGGAGGAGAAATCTTTGTGCCTAAAATATCATCCTATAAGATTATGGACGTTGCTGAGGCAATAGGTCCGGAATGTGAGCATAAGGTGGTTGGCATTCGTCCGGGGGAAAAGATACATGAAGAAATGATAACACCGTCCGACTCCTTTAATACCTATGATTTGGGAAAATATTATGTTATACTTCCTGCTGTTACAAATTGGAGTTTATCTAATTTTATTTCAACATTTAACGCTGAGAAAGTTGAGCTAGGTTTTAAATATAATTCTGGTGAAAATACAGATTGGGAAACGGTTGATTCTTTGAGGAGTTTGATCGTTGAGCATGTGGATCCAAGTTTTACAATATAATCTTTAATTATGGCGATACCATACGGAAAACAGCATATTACGCAAGAAGATATCCAAGTTGTTATAGAAACTTTGCAATCTGATTTTTTGACTCAAGGGCCAAAAATTCTAGAATTTGAAGAAGCTTTTGCAAAATATGTCGGTGCAAAATATGCAGTTGCGGTAGCGAATGGAACTGCAGCTCTACATTTATGTGCTTTGGCTTTGGATGTTAAGGAAGGCCAAAAAGTGATCACTACGCCTATTACCTTCGCCGCTTCCGCGAATTGCATTCGTTATTGTGGCGGAGATGTTATTTTTGCGGATATAGATCCAAAAACCTATTTGTTAGATATTAATTCCGTAAGGGACTTGCTTGAAGCTGCCCCAAAAGGGACGTATGCTGGAATAATTCCTGTTGATTTTGCAGGTAGGCCAGTAGACTTAGAGGCATTTAGAATGCTAGCCGATGAGTTCGGTTTGTGGATTATCGAAGATGCCTGTCATGCCCCAGGAGGATATTTTATCGATTCTAAAGCTAATAAGCAGCTTTGTGGAAATGGTGTTTTTGCCGATTTAGCAATCTTTTCGTTTCATCCCGTCAAGCACATAGCTTCAGGGGAGGGAGGAATGATAACTACTAACGATGAATTTTTATATCGTAGGTTACTTCAGTTGAGAACGCATGGAATCGTGAAAAACGATGATGCTTATCAAAATTCTATCGAATTCGCCGGCGGAGAAGATTCATATCCTCAATGGTATATGGAAATGCAAATGCTAGGCTATAATTATCGAATCACCGATTTTCAGGCTGCATTAGGTAATAGCCAGTTGAAACGCGCGGAGCAAGGACTTGAAAGGCGAAAGGAAATAGCCTCGATCTATAGCAAGGCTTTTGCTGCTATCCCGCATCTTAAGGGACAGTCTGGTGATGTTGATGGACATGCGTATCATTTATATGTTATTGAAGTGCCTAAAAGGAAAGAATTATACGATTATTTGCGTGCCAACGACGTGTTCGCGCAGATTCATTATATTCCTTGCCATTTAATGCCGTATTATAGACAGCTGGGCTGGAAAGAAGGCGATCGGTCTAACGCTGAAAAGTATTACAAACAGTGTATAAGCTTGCCAATGTATCCTACCTTAACACAAGATGAACAGCAACTTGTTATTGATCTCATTGCAAAATTTTATGCTGAATAAGCTAATTTTAGGTACAGTTCAGCTCGGGTTGCCATACGGTATTAACAATGTGCATGGACAGATATCTCTAGATAATAGTTTGACATTATTAGAGGAAGCATTCAAATCAGGAATTACATTCTTGGATACGGCAGAAGCGTATGGTAATGCGCATGAGATTATTGGTTTGTTTCATCGTAGGAATGCTTCTACGCGCTTTAATATATTAACAAAGCTGCCGCATGAGTTTGCGGAGCAAATTGACGATAAAGTTGAAAGGTATCTTAACGACTTGCAGGTCGATAGCCTATATGGTTTTTCTTTTCATTCTTTCGACTCCTATAAGAGTAAAATAAAAGACGTTTGTAGACAGCTTCGTAAATTGAAAGAAAAGGGACACATTAATAAGATAGGTGTTTCAGTTTATACAAATGAAGAAGCAATAAAATCGATTGAAGATCCTTTAATCGATTTCATCCAGATGCCGTATAATCTTTTTGATAATTGTCATCTTCGAAATGAGGTTTTAGAAAAGGCATCAAATTCGAATAAAGAGATCCATACGCGATCCTGTTTCCTACAGGGACTGTTCTTTATGTCTCCTGAAAGTGAAAATCCGGTTGCAAAATCTTTAAAAGAGGAATTGTCACTTATTAATGATATTGCTGAGAGGTATAACATATCAATACAAGATTTGGCTCTCCATTATACTTTTAAAAACAGGATGATCAATAGCGTATTAATAGGGGTAGATAATTGGGAGCAATTGCTGCAGAATATTATAAGTTTACAACGAAGCGTTCCAAAAGAAGCGTTAATGGAGATCGAACGAATTAAAATAAAAGATATAGATTTAATTAATCCTACATTATGGAACAAGCTAAAGTAGTATTGATTACGCAGGCTCGTACAGGGAGTACCAGGTTGCCAGGTAAAGTGCTGATGGAAATTGATCATGAGCCGCTGTTGATCATACATTTAAATAGGATAAGAAAGGCACATAGAGTCGATAAAGTAATCGTTGCAACAACAGATAATACAGCGGATAAAATAATAAGGGATATTTCCGAGCAAAATAATTTCTATTGCTTTGCTGGTTCTGAAAATGATGTTCTTGATCGCTTTTATCAAAGTGTTAAAAATGAAAGACCCACATGGGTCGTAAGGGTTACATCAGATTGCCCACTTGTAGATCCAGATCTAATAGATGCAGTAATTTCTTGCGCTTTAGTGAATGATGTTGACTATTGTTCGACTGGAATTATAGAAAATTTTCCCGATGGACAAGATGTTGAAGTCTTTAAATTTAGCGCCTTGGAAAGAGCATGGGAGGAAGCGTCATTATTGTCTGAAAGAGAACATGTAACTCCTTATATTCGGAATTCTAAAAACGGATTTACATGTTTAGATTTCCCTTGTTCTGCAGATTATTCCAAAGTGCGCATGACTGTGGATGAACAGGTAGATTTTAATGTAATTGAGCAGCTAATTTTAGCACTTGGGAAGGACGCTTCTTGGTTAGATTACACGAAATATTTATTAAATTCTAGTATTTCTGATCTAAACGCAGGAATTATTAGAAATGAAGGTTATCTCAAATCGTTAAAAAAAGATTAATAATGGGAAAAGGACAAGAATTATATCAGAAAGCAAAAACTCTTATTCCAGGAGGAACGATGTTGCTGTCAAAAAGGCCAGAAATGTTTTTACCTGATTTGTGGCCTGCATATTATTCCAAATCCAAAGGTTGTCAAGTATGGGACCTGGATGGTAATATGTTTTATGATACTTCTTTAATGGGAGTTGGTACAAATACGTTGGGATATGCCGATAAACGGGTAGATACAGCTGTAGAGGGTGTTGTTGCTGCTGGAAATATGACTACTTTAAATTGCCCAGAAGAAGTCTATTTAGCTGAAAAATTAATTGAGATTAATCCATGGGCTGATATGGTGCGTTTCGCTAGAAGTGGTGGTGAGGCAAACGCTATTGCTATCCGAATTGCACGTGCGGCTTCGGGTAAAGATAAAGTAGCGATTTGCGGATATCATGGATGGCACGATTGGTATCTTTCGGTGAATCTAAATGAGCAGGGGGATGACCTTTCAAACCATTTACTGTCAGGATTAAGTGTAGCGGGAGTTCCTCAGCACCTCAAGAACTCAGTTTATCCTTTCATGTATAATGATTTTGATGAATTGTTGAACATCGTAAACAAACAAGATATAGGCGTAATAAAGATGGAAGTCGTGCGGAATTTTGGGCCTACAAATGACTTTCTTCAAAAAGTCCGTGACTTAGCAACAGAGCGAAACATTGTTCTAATATTTGATGAATGTACATCCGGGTTCCGAGAAACATATGGGGGGATATTTAAAAAGTACGGTGTTGAACCGGATTTAACAGTATTTGGAAAAACAATCGCTAATGGATATGCATTAACAGCAATCGTTGGAAAACGTGCTGTTATGGAAGCGGCTCAAGCAACATTTATTAGTAGTACTTTTTGGACAGAAAGAATTGGACCGACAGCTGCATTGGCGGCCCTTAAAGCCATCGAAGAAGAAAGATCTTATGAACAGATTACCATGATAGGAAAAACTATTCAAGAAGGTTGGAAAAAGCTAGCAGATCTACATAATTTAAAAATTACAGTTTCAGGTATTCCGGCTTTAAGTACTTATTCTTTTGATAGTCCAAACGCATTGATATATAAAACGTTCATCACTCAGGAAATGTTAAAGAAAGGGTTTTTGGCCAGTACAAATTTTTATGCTTGCATTAGACATTCACAAGAAATAATTGACCAATACTTTAATGAGCTTGATACAGTTTATGAGCGTATAGCTGCCGTAGAAAGTGATATTGATCCCATTGAAAATCTGCTCGAAGGGGAGGTTTGTCATGCTGGATTCAAACGGTTGAATTAGTAAAATAGTAAAGTAATGCAAAGGTACTTTAAAGCTTTAGAAAATCAGGTTTTTTCTATTGGACGTCATTCCTTGGTGCCAATTAGATTTGAAGATCGAATGGAAATTATGACGTGGCGTAATGAGCAAATCTACCACTTACGACAAGATAAAGTATTGACGATACAAGATCAAGATAGTTACTTTAGAAATGTTGTCGATAAATTATTCGAAGAAAGTGAGCCTACGCAGCTGTTATTCTCCTTTTTGGAGGATAACAAGTGTATTGGATATGGAGGTTTGGTTCATATTAATTGGATAGATAAGAATGCAGAGATATCTTTTATAATAAACACCCAACTGGAAGAGCAACTTGCTTATTATTGGCATTTATATTTACAATTGATTGAAAAGGTTGCTTTTAATGATTTGAAATTGCATAAAGTTTATACCTATGCCTTTGATGTGAGACCGCAATTGTATTCCATTTTATTACAATCTGGGTATAATGAAGATGCTAGATTAAAAGATCACTGTCTTTTCAAGGATAATTATATAGATGTTTTGATACATTTTAAAATCAATGGTGCTTTTCACTTAAGGAGAGCGCTTTATACTGATGTTAATATTACATTTAAATGGGCCAATGATCCCTTGGTTAGAAAATTTTCACTCACACAGTCTCCAATAACATGGGAAAGTCATTTGGAATGGTATAGAAAAAAAATAACAGACAATAACTGTGCTTATTTTATAGTAATGCACGAAAACATACCCATTGGATCGCTGCGGTTAGATGTCAGCAATACTGTGGCGACAATTAGTTATCTTTTGGATCCTATTGCCCATGGAAAAGGATTCGGGACGAAAGTTCTAAAAGCTGCACAAGAACTATGTACGTTTTTTAATATAAACATTGAAAAGCTCTGCGGTGTTGTTAAAAAGGAAAATATAGCATCTATCAAGATCTTTGAAAAATTAGGATACCAAAGTGAAGAAAATCCAGATACTTATTATTTTGAGAAAAAATTAAATGCAAATTAAAAATTTTAAAATAGATAGTGAGAGTGCTGTATTTATAATCGCAGAACTTTCGGCTAACCATAACGGGAATTTGTCTACAGCCTTGGAAACAGTGCGAGCAGCAAAAAGGGCTGGGGCGAATTGTATTAAGTTACAAACATATACAGCCGATACTATAACAATAGATTCTCGGAAAGATGATTTTTTAATAAAGGGAACTATCTGGGATGGACGTAATTTACACGATCTTTACAAAGAGGCATATACACCATGGGAATGGCATAAAGAGATTTTTGATCTTGCCGAAAAAGAAGGACTTATTTGTTTTTCATCACCATTCGATGCGACATCGGTTGATTTTTTGGAATCTTTAGATACACCCGCTTATAAAATCGCATCATTTGAGATAACAGATATCCCGTTGATTGAGCTGATTGCTTCAAAAGGAAAGCCGGTTATAATTTCAACTGGAATTGCTTCAGAAGAAGACATTAAACTAGCCTTGGATGCATGTTACCGTATGGGCAATACCGATATTGCCTTGCTAAAATGCACATCCTCCTATCCCGCTCCTATTGAAGAAGCGAATATGGTGATGATCAAGGATTTTGCTGATAGATTCGGTGTGATTACGGGGTTGTCGGATCATACAATGGGGGCTACAGTGCCAATTGTTGCGACTTGTTTTGGCGCCAAGATTATTGAAAAGCATTTCATTCTTGACCGTTCAATAGGTGGACCTGACGCGTCATTTTCAATGAACGAGCGGGAGTTCACCGATATGGTTAAAGCTGTACGCGAGGCAGAATCAGCAATAGGGAAAGTGACTTACGACTTGACAGATAAACAAATTAAAGGCAAAGATTTTTCACGGTCGCTATATTTCGTAGAAAACGTAGCTGAGGGAGATTTGATAACAACGGAAAATGTGAGGTCCATTCGTCCTGGATTTGGATTACATCCGAAATATTTATCAGCAATATTGGGGAAACATGTGAATAAGGCTCTCGAAAAAGGAACGAGGGTTAGTTTTGATGATATTTATTAAAATGCAAAAAGGTAATCATTATTTGAATTCGATTTCTACTGAACTCGCTGAACAGGAACTATTCGACATATTTTTATATGAGAGCAATGAGATTCTTTATAACTACGGCGACCATCAGAAGAGAAACGTTCATAGCAGATTTAATTTGCTCAAAAGTCTTGCTACCCGATGGATTCTGAAGATCAAATCAGTGGTTTCAGGCACTTTACTGAAGGAACCAACGGATTTAATTATTAGTAATGCATATGTGACGGTACCCCTTGGAACTAGAATAGTGGCGCCACCGTGGTCGGCGTCGTTCAAAAACAGCGTTTATCCTGGAAATGTTTATAAAACAATTAATGCAATTAATAAAGTCCGTAATGAGCGGAGCCTAAGGGCAATTTATAGTAAAGAATTTCATAATCTTATCAAAGCGTATAAGCGGTGTATTGAAGAGTTTGTACAAAAAAATAAGTTAAAGGCTGCATTTTTTCCAAATGATTTATCATTTTATGAAAATTTGACGATTCATACACTTAATGAAATCGGCATTCCCACGTTTGTGTATTTGCATGGCTTACCTGCGCGATATAATCGTATTGACGATAATCGTGCAAAATATCTGGTTGTTTGGGGAGAGGGTATAAAGAAAAATTATGTAGATGCGGGTGTAGATCCGGATAAAATTTTAACATTAAAGCATCCCGTTTATCACAATTTTCAGTTCACATCCTTGCGATCATCCTTGGACAACATTTTGGTATTGACGAAAGCAATCAATGGTACACCCAGTTCCTCAGATTTCCTCAATTTACCGAATCGTTCGGTATCGTTAACTTATCTTGAAAAAATTAAAAGTATATTGCGGAGAATTGGTGTAAAGAAAGCTAATTTAAGATTACATCCTTCCGAGAATGCTGATTTTTACAGAAGAAATTTAATTGACGATTTTTTTATCATAAGTGAAGATTCTAAAGAGAATTGCCTCAAAAACGCATCTTTAGTGGTTGGCCCAACATCTACGATGTTATTGGATGCGATACTTGCAAATGTAAACTATATATTATTTGATCCAGTTGAAAACGACCTTACATTAGAAGGTTTGAAACTCGTCTCACCTTTTGACGGTAAATCTTTTATTAAACTTACAGTCACTGAAGTTGATTTTGTAGCAAATTTTACTCATCCTTTGGAGAATATAAATAAAGATCTTTTAAACGATTATTTCGAAACGACTTTTGAAGATCAGGTACTTATTAACCTGATAGGGGCATGAAAGGGATATTAAAAATCTATTTTTGGCAGATACTCTCCTTGGTGTCGGGATTTGCCACGATGTTTATCGTTACACCTTATCTGTCGTCAAACCAAAATTATTTCGGGATTTATAGTTTCGTTATCTCTTTAAATTTATTTTTGTCATATGCGGATTTTGGTTTTTTATCAGCGGGCATAAAATATGCAGCCGAGGCATTTATTCAAAAAGATAAAGAACAGGAATATAAAATTTTAGGCTTTGTCTTATTCATTATGTTCACCATGTTTGCTCTTTTTGCGGTAATGATTTTCTATGGTTACCTAAATCCATCAATCGCCCTTAAAGGGATAGAATCGGCAGATGAGCTTCAAGTGGCAAAAGATCTTTTGTTGATATTTTTGGCCTCTTTGCCGATTACTCTTTTGCATCGGATCATCCAGCTTATTTTTAATATCAGGCTCGAAGATTTTAAATACCAGCGCGTTTACGCCATCGTTAATTTAGTAAAAATAGGAATAGCTGTAATTTTATTTCATTTTTTTGAATATCCAATTGTCACGTATTATTTTATTTTTCAATTGTTAAATCTCGTTGTCGTTCTCATAGGATTTCTTTTAGCAAAAAAAGATTACGACTATAATTTTAGGCTTTTCTTTAAATATTGCAAATTCAATAAGGTGATTTATAGTAAGATTAAGGGACTAGCCTATGGTAGCCTGATACTGACAATTTCATGGGTTTTATATTATGAAATAGATAGCATCGTTATCGCAAAAATAGCGAGTTTAAAGGACGTTGCGCTATTCAGTGTATGTCTGAGCTTGATGACCTTTGCCAGGTCACTTTTCGGGATTATATATAATCCTTTTTCTGTTAAATTTAATCACTATATTGGTTTAGGATCAACAGATAAATTAAACGCAGCTTATCGCACTGTCATTTTATTTGGTGTCCCTTTGTCTATTTTTGCAACGCTAATTGTGGTATTCTCAATGGACAAGTTGATTCTCCTTTGGGTTGGTAGCCAATACGAACCCGCTATTTCCATCATCAAGATAATGTTTTTGATATATTTATTTAATTTTGTTACTTCTCCAGGAGGAATAGCCGTAGTAGCTAAAAATAAGTTAAAAGAAATGTACTTTGTTAGTATATTCTTACCGCTAATCTATTGGGTCGGAGTAGTATTCACCTTCAACCGGCTTGGGATACTTTCCTTTGCTATTTTCAAACTTGTAGCATTTGCCTTGTATGCTATTTTTTATTTATATTTTAGTAGCAGATATATGGCTGTTGACTGGAAAGATTTTGTGTCCAAAAATGCTATTGGAATTGTATTGGGAGTAGTTATTATAGGGGTAATATCGTCAACCATTGGCCCGCTTTTGCCTGTAAAGAAAAGTGTGGCTCACTTGCTAATTTATTTTTCATATGTTGGCGGGCTTTTTACGCTCACCTGTTTGGCTTTTTTTGCTTTTAGTAAAGATTTTAGAAATTCACTCACCAGTCTGTTGGCGAAAAGATAGTTTTTTAATTATGGGAAAGAGATTATTGGTATATAGTGATTGTTATATCTATGGAGGTAGCGAAAGGTTGATGTCCTTTTTAGTTCAGAATTCAGTTCTTTCAAAAAACTATGAAATTACTTTTGCATATAGAGCCCACGAACAATATTCATCTGCCATGGAATCTGATTTTGGTTCTTTTAAAGGAAAAATTATCCCTTTAAAATTGGTTTCCAATGATACTATTAACCACAATATCACAAAGAAAACTAACACTTTCCTTGCAATTTTGATAAAGATAGTATTAACCTCATTTTATTATTCCGGTATCTATTTCCTTTTTAATAGCATCAAATTCATACAAATGTTGCGTCAAATTGAGCCGGATATATTGCACATCAATAATGGCGGATATCCTGCGGCGAGAACCTGTTCGCAATTGGCTATCGTAGCTAAGCTTTTTGGCATTAAAAAAATTGTTTACCAGGTCAATAACCAAGCTAGAAAGCCGAAGTTTTTTGGGTACTTTATTAATCCTATTGTCAATCTCTGTGTAGACAATTTTGTTACTGCCTCTAATTTAGCAAAAGCTAATCTGTCCGAAAATGTAGGTTTCGACCGTGACAAAATCATGTTGGTAAAAAATGTTGTAAGAGCTAAACCTATCATTTCAACTCGTGATTCGCTATTGCAAGCATATAATCTGCCACAGAATCTTGTGATTCTAGTTCAGGTTGCATTTTTGACGAAAAGAAAGGGACAGATAAATGCGATAAAGGCATTAGACCTATTAAAAGACAACAGAGACGGTAAAAGATTTGTACTATTTTTAATTGGAGATGGCGAGGATAGAGCGAATCTTGGGAAGGCCGTGAATGACATGGGACTTTATAATGATGTGTTTTTTTTAGGCAACAGAAACGATTATCATGAGTTTCTTGCAATAGCAGATTTTGTTTTAATGCCTTCCATTCAGGATGAAGATATGCCCTTGGTCGTCATAGAAGCAATGCTATTAAACAAAATCATTATTGCAAGTAATTTTGCAGGTATTGGAGAGGTGATCGAAGACCAGTATTCTGGCATTCTACTGGAACCCAGTTCTCCCGATCTTGATAACGAAATTGCTGACAGTATTAGGGAATTAGTTGGTGATGACCTGAAAAGGGAAGATATTATTAAAAATGTAACCGTTGCTGCTACACAATTTTCAGAAGAAAATTATGGTAGACAACTACTAAACATTTATAATATAAGATAGTTGTATGATTATAAATAAAGTTCTTGTAATAGGAGGGGATGGCTTTATTGGCAGAAATTTAATAGATTATTTCGCCTACAGCGGTATTGAAGTTCCATCCGAAATTGTTGTATTGAGCCGTAAATTGGATAAACACCGGCCATTTTCAGAAGGTGTGAAATACTTTGAGGGAGACTTTTCTGATTTAAACGCTTTAATTTCGATATTTTCAAAATTTCAATTTGACGCTGTATTTCACTTTGCAAATACAACAGTGCCATCGTCCGTCCAGGATAGAAATGTTCAAGATATTTATGAAAATGTAATACCGTCCATACAGTTGATGGATGTGATGAGGCAATATAACTGTAATATGCTTTTGTATTTATCCTCAGGCGGAGCGGTGTATGGAAACTCGAAGGAAATTTTAACGGAAGAACACGTATGCCATCCAATTAGTTCATATGGAATAGCAAAACTGACTATCGAGAATTATATCCAACTTTACCATCGGCTCTTTGGCCTCAATTACCTGATTCTACGTTTGTCAAACCCCTTCGGTAAATATCATACTTCATCAAAGCAAGGAATTGTTAATATTGCGATTCGAAATGCGTTGAAGGGAATCCCTATAAATATTTGGGGCAAAGGGGACCAAACTAAGGATTATATTTTTGTAGAAGACATTGTTAAAGTTATTTGGGACCTATTGAACCTTGGAATTAGGAACGAAATTTTTAACATTGGGGCGGGGCAATCTGTCAGCCTGAATGAAATTTTAAAAAAGATTACCACTATAATTCCAAATGTCAAAATCTGTTATCAGGAATCCAAGGTTACGGATGTTGGTTTTTTTCATTTGGACATAACAAAATTAAAAAGTTTTATTGGTTTCGAACCACTTGATTTAGATTCAGGTATAATAAAAACAATCGAATGGGAACACAGGCAGATGAAGTAAAAGGACTGGTATCGGTCATTATAGTTACTTACCAAAGACTGAATTATTTAAAAGAAACGATTCAGTCTGTTTTGAACCAAAATTTTAATAATATTGAGGTTGTGGTGGCATCAGATGGATATGAATCTGATGTGGAGCAGCATGTCAATGAGTTGAAAGAAATGGGATATCGAATATCCTATTGCTTTACCGAGCATTGTGGATATCCTGCTAAACCTAGAAACTTAGCATTAAGTAAATGTAACGGCGAATATATTGCTTTTTGTGATGATGACGATTTATGGGAAAAAGATAAGATAAGGAAACAATTTGCGTTTTTGGAAGAACACCCAGAATACATTCTATGTGCAACAAATCGCCGGACTATCGATTCAAATAATAAGCCATTGAATGAAAGAAACCTAAAATGGTTGCCGAAGAAAAATTTTAATGAAATGATTTTCCTTACGAATTATATCACTTATTCGTCTGTCATGGCGCGCAAGGAAAATATTATCCAAGCAAAGGCGTTCAAAGATGATCATAGATTTAGAGCGGTAGAGGATTACCATTTATGGATAAAACTAAGTCAGATGGGTAAGTTTGGCGTATTACAATCAGTGGAGACATACTACCGTGTCCATGCCTCCAATATTTCCAAATCCTTATTGGAAGGTAACAAGAAGTTGCTTTTGGTCTTTAAAGATGCATTTCCTGAATTGAGTATATCAGTAGTATGGAAAAGTTTGGCCTATTTACTCGTTTATTTTAAAATAATATGTTACAAAGTTTTCAGTAGATGAGACAGATTCACTTAATAAGAGCCTTTATTATTCTGATATTCCTGGTAGTCATTACAAATGGCCCAATGTTATCAGATGTATTACTTCCTAAAGTCACGCGTTATTTACCGATTTTAGGGGTGTTAGGTTGTTTTTTTGTGATTGAATTAAATAATAAGAAGACAAATACTAGCGTCTTCTTATTTGCAGGCATGAGTGTTTGTCTACTGACAATCTGGGCTTTTCTAGGTTCTTATATTTTTTCTAATGCTTTTTTGTTACTCTTTTCGGTTTTTATAATCGTGGCTTTAAGAACGATCGAACTGTCGAACAATGATTCTATTTTTATTTTTAAAATTTGGGATACTTTCGTAAAAATTGCGCTATTTTCAACCTGTTGTTCCTTTTTGGTGTTTAATTTTTTAGGAAGAATAGGGTACCCTGCAGTAAACTTGGGCAATTATTCTGAATTTAACACTTTTTTTAACCCTTTATTGGGCGTTATATCAGAAAGAGACTTGTTGATATTCAAACTGGGGCGTCCCGTGTGGTATATGACTGAACCTAGTTATCTAGGATTCTTTCATGGTCTCAATATTTTCTGGATTTTATTTCGTAAAGAGAATTTTTCTAAGTATTATAAAAAATATTTTACACTGAGCGTGATCTCTTTTTTATTAACATTTTCACTTGGGGCCTGGCTATCTATGCTAATATCTATCACGCTTGTTTCTCTATGCTTTTTTGTACTTTTTCTATTCAATATTGTTAAACTGAAAACAAGTATTTTTAAAGTCATTCTGTTGATTTTGAGCATATTTGGGATTGTGGCCCTTTTTTTTGGGAGCTCTATCCTTGCTTCCTTGAATGATTTTATTGACAATTATGATAAATATACATCGTTAGAAGATCGGAGTGATCGTATTGAAGTATCACTTAATTTAATCAAAAACATGGACTTGATCCGTTTTTTTGTCGGTTATGGCCCGGGTACTATTGAGACCATTTCAGAGGCGGGGGAATCAAATGGATGGTTGAAATATTTTATCGAATTGGGAATATTTCCTATATTCGCCTATATCGCTATGTTATTCTATTTCTTTTTCAGAATTAGATTTCTTTATCTCTTATTATTGTTTTTTGTTGCTATCTCCTTTAATTCAGTAGTAGTTATGTTTAGTCCATTGGTACTCCTATACCTGTATCTTTTGGGAACTGTTCAACACAATCAACAAATGGTAAACGATGAATTTTTAATTAATCGTGGAGTAGCAAGTTGAAGACTATAGTAGGCGATTAAGTATATCGCGGTCGTCGGATGTAATAAAGTATTATGAACAAAATAATGGAAAGTAAAAGGGTTTTAATTACAGGAGCAGCTGGGTTTTTAGGCTCACATTTATGTGATTTGTTTATTGGGAAGGGTTATGAGGTTGTTGGTATGGACAATCTAATCACTGGAGATCTGAGTAATATCGAGCATTTATTCAAGCTCAAAAATTTTGAATTCTATAATCATGATGTTTCAACATTTGTACATGTTTCCGGTAAGTTAGATTATATTCTTCATTTTGCATCACCTGCAAGTCCGATCGATTATTTAAAGATTCCCATTCAAACCTTAAAGGTTGGATCTTTGGGAATACATAACTTGTTGGGACTGGCAAAATCGAAGGGCGCCAGAATCTTAATTGCTTCAACTTCGGAGGTCTACGGAGATCCTTCGGTGAACCCACAGCCAGAAGACTATTGGGGCAATGTGAATCCTGTTGGTCCAAGGGGAGTATATGATGAAGCAAAGCGATTTCAGGAGGCGATGACGATGGCCTATCATACATTTCATGGAGTAGAGACACGAATTGTAAGGATATTTAATACCTATGGGCCTCGTATGCGATTGAATGATGGGCGGGTATTGCCTGCGTTCATCGGGCAAGCATTGAGAGGTGAAGATTTAACAATCTTTGGCGACGGATCTCAAACACGCTCATTTTGCTATGTAGATGATCTCATCGAAGGAATTTATAGATTACTTTTATCAGATCATGCCTATCCGGTAAATATTGGCAATCCCGACGAAATTACAATTGGACAATTTGCTGAAGAAATTATCAAATTAACAGGCACGGATCAAAAGGTTGTTTACAAAGATCTTCCTCAGGACGATCCCAAACAGCGTCGGCCAGATATCTCAAAGGCCAGAGAATTACTTGGTTGGGAGCCAAAGGTTAACCGTGCAGAAGGCCTTAAATTGACTTACCAATATTTCAGATCATTGACTCAAGAACAACTAGAAAAGGTTGAGCATAAGGATTTTGCCGATTTTACACGATAAGAGCACTTAGAATACTCAAGTCATGGTAAAAATTAAACTTTTACAGGTTGTAAATGACGCATTTGCACTACCATTCTTTATAGGGGAACAATTTGAATATTTTAAAAATAGGGAAATAGAACAATATGTTGCTTGTCCTGAATCTGCCTTTTTGGACAAATACCTTAAGAAAATCGATATCCCTTATTTTGAAGTACCTATTACACGTAGTTTTAGTCCTTTTATGGATGCGATAGCCATTTGGAAACTGTATCGAATTCTAAGAAGAAATAAATTTACCCACGTTTTTGGACACACGCCCAAAGGAGCTATGGTAGCTATGATGGCATCCTATTTGGCCGGGGTTAAACATCGAGTTTACTTTAGGCATGGACTTCTATATGAAACGGCTTCGGGATTTAGGAGAGGTTTATTGATTTTTATAGAAAAAATTACATCTTGTCTCGCAACAAAGATTGTTAATGTGAGTCCCTCTGTTGCAAAGAGGGTAAAACTTGACGGCATTAAATATGAACGAAAGAGCATTTTACTCTCGAGAGGAACTTGCAATGGTGTGAATATCGATAGGTTTTCAAATCGCAATCGACAAGCAATAGATCAATCTCAAATTCTCCGTCAGTCGTTGAAAATAATGCCGTCAGATTTTGTGGTTGGATTTGTTGGGCGTATGGTTAAGGATAAAGGCATAATTGATCTAATTGAAGCATGGGAGATAATCAAAAAAGAAGAACCGAAGTTGAAACTCTTGCTAATAGGGCCTTTTGAAAAAAGAGATGCCATACCGGCTAATATCTGGAACCGTATTTCCGATTTAGATAATATCGTACATATTGATTTTACTGAAGATGTAACACCCTACTATTGTTTGATGGATATTTTGGTATTGCCTTCTTATCGTGAGGGTTTTCCAACAGTGATTTTGGAGGCCTCTGCCATGTCAATACCGGTTTTGACGTCCCGAGCTACAGGTTGTGTAGATGCTATTATCGATGGAGAAACAGGGTTACATATTGCGCATGACGCCAAAGATATCGCTGATAAAATAAAATTTTATCACGATAATGCCAGCATCAAAAAATTGCATGGGAAAAATGGTCGTCAATTTGTGACTTCTTATTTTCAGCAACAGGTGGTTTGGAGAGATATTGGAAGAAAATTATTCGCTTTGATAGACCGATAAGTTATCTATGTTGTTCTTGATTGTTTTTTAATGAATTGATTTTTATTCAAAATATCTTAAAGGTGTTGTAGCGTTGCGAATAAACTTAACGTTAAAGTAAAAAAAAGAAAATAAGTATTATATTTGCATAGCTTTTATTTGACCCGATAAATATATTTTATGATTTATATTTTTACGCTGATATTCCTTTTTGCTTTAGAGCTATTGTATTTAAAAATAGCTGATAAGTTTAATATAATTGATAAACCGAATGAACGCTCCTCGCATACGAAGGTTACCATCCGTGGGGCTGGAGTTATTTTTTATATCGCGGCGATTATATATTTTATAACTTGTGGTTTTCAGTATCCCTGGTTCTTTTTAGGACTTACACTATTAACCTATATTTCATTTTTGGATGACATTCGAGGAGTTCATCCTAATTGGAGATTATTCATACACTCGATTTCAGTAATACTGATGGTTTATGAGCTTGGAATATACAGTTATCCATGGTATCTCCTTGTATTCGCTTTCGTATTTACTGTTGGAGTTATTAATGCATATAATTTTATGGACGGCATCAATGGTATGACAGTTGCCTGCACATTGGTCATGGGCGGGCTTTTACTTTATGTTAATACCAAAATAAATTATATCGAACCGGGATTCCTGATCTATACCTTATTGGGCGTAGTCGTTTTTGGATTCTTTAATTTTCGTAAAACAGCAGTCTGTTTTGCGGGAGACGTGGGGCCGGCTGTATTATCCTTTATGCTGCTTTTTGCATTGGGCAAACTCATTTTGAAAACTGGAGATTTTAGTTATATTCTTTTTCTTGGAGTATACGGTATTGAAATAGGTTGGTCTGTAGTACGACGTGTTTATCAAGGGCATCATATTTTTGAACCTCATCGTACATTTTTACTCCATATGCTAAGCAATGAAGTTGGTTGCAATAGTTTGATGGTTTCCGTAGGATATGGTCTCGTTCAACTGGCTCTTGGGGTTTCTGTTATTTATATTGTACAATTTGATGCATCGTTACGGTGGTTTTTTGCTGCCACAATACTTTCTAGCTTAAGTGCATTTTATCTCATCTTAAAGCAATATATTTTTAATCACTATTATATTAAAGGTGAGGAACGTTATGCTATTAGGCACCGTCGCTTAAGACAACTGAAGGCTCGTAGAAACAGGCAGACATCTCTTGTTCCTGAAGTTAAATTGACTCCGGAAGTAAAAATTATAAATATGTCTAGAAAGGAAAATAAAGAGGACCTTTTGCAGAGCGGGCCCCAATCTTTATAATCTTTCTTTTGTAAAAACTATTTTCTACCATTAAAGCCACCCTTAAAATGAATATGAATTAAACTGAAGGTTTGGGTAAAATGAAAAAAGTAGTAATTTTACCGCAACTTTTAGGAGGAGCGATTATGCAATCAGGATTAAGTTTTACAGCAATAGATTTCGAAACGGCGACAGCCAACCAAAACTCAGCCTGCGCCATTGGCCTGGTGGTGGTTGAACAGGGAGTTGTTGTTGAAGAGTTTTATTCACTGATTCAACCTCCCCAAAATCAATATATGTGGCAGACTACACGTGTACACGGTATTAAACCTAAAGATACAGCTCAGGCTCCCACATTCAAAGAATTATTTCCGCGTATCTATCCTCTCATCAATAATCGGATCATGGTAGCCCATAATGAATTGTTTGATCGTGGTGTTCTTCGTAAGACAATGGGGTATTATAATTTGTCCTACGATCATTTGGGACTGATGGAAAAATGGGAGTGTACATTCAAGATATATCAAGGGAAAGGCTTTAGGCCCGCACGATTAAATGCTTGCTGTGAAGTTCTTGGCATTGAATTAAACCACCATGAAGCGTTATCTGATGCTCGTGCTTGTGCACAATTATATTTAAGACATGCCGATATCCCCTCTTTGGCATGATATTTACGTTAATTTATTAGTGAACGAACCAATGAGTTCTATTGTTCTCATTATAAAGTTTATCTTTGATTTTGATAAGTAAATAATATTGTACCCTATTATTTTAATTACAGTTTGATTATGATAAATATACCTGCCAAAGGCATGCGTATTGGTATTACCTTTAGTGCTTTTGACTTACTACATGCCGGGCATATTAAAATGCTCGAAGATGCAAAACGACAATGCGATTATTTAATATGTGGCTTACAAACTGATCCGACATTGGATCGCCCAGAGAAAAATAAACCCGCTCAGACAGTTGTTGAGCGCTATATTCAACTCAAGGGTTGTAAATATGTTGACCAAATTGTGCCTTATGCTACTGAACAGGATTTAGAAGATATCCTTCGGTCCTTTAAGATAGATGTGCGTATTGTGGGGGACGAATATCGTGAAAAGAATTTTACAGGTAGAGCTTATTGTGAAGAAAAAGGTATTGAATTGTATTTTAATAGTAGAGACCATCGGTTTTCCAGTTCAGGGCTTCGTAAGATAGTGGCTGATGCCAATTCAGGAGAAGAAACCGTATTAAAATCTATTTAATTAGCAAAGATGAAATCGAGCTTGTGAGCTCTCGTAGCCAAAAAAAAAGATAATCAGATGAAAATTGGAATTACTTTCGGTGTTTTTGATTTATTGCATGCCGGTCATATTATGATGTTGGAAGAAGCAAAGAGACACTGTGACTATTTAATTGTTGGGCTTAATACGGATCCTTCGGAGGTTTTTCCTGAAAAAGCAAAGCCAACTCAGACCATTGTGGAACGTTATATTCAGTTGGAGGGTTGTCGCTATGTGGATGAAATTATTCCTTACGAGACCGAGCAGGATCTAATTGACATGATCAAAGCTCTTCCCATTCATATGCGCATTATTGGTGAGGAATATCGAGATACCGATTTTTCCGGCCGGTTATATTGTGTTGAAGAAAATATTGAAATTTATTACAATAAGCGTACCCATCGTTTTTCAAGCGCAGGTTTACGAAGAGTTGTCGCAGATAAAGAAGCAGAGAAACATTAATATATTATGAGCAATATTATACATGTTGTTTTGACGGGTGGAGTAGGTAGTCGATTATGGCCTCTTTCACGTAAAAGTTATCCTAAACAATACCTTGATTTATTTAAAGATGGTTCATTATTTGAGATGACCGTTAAGCGCAATCAATCCCTTTGCGGACAGGTGATTGTTGTGGGCAACTGTGACAATCATAGTTTGAGCCGTGAAGTCATGGAGAACAATAAGATCGATTATATTGACATTGTCGAGGCTACTCCTCGTAATACAGCTGCCGCTATTGCTTTCGCTGCCTTTGCGGCCCAGCCCGATGATATTTTAATTGTCACGCCTTCGGATCATGTGATTGTTGGCGAGGATGCTTATGCCGAAGCGATCAAAGCCGGGATAGAAAAGGCTAATAAAGGGTATATTGTTACCTTTGGTATACAGCCCACGCGTCCTGAGACGGGATATGGTTATATCGAATATAAGGATGATAAGGTTTTGTCTTTCCGTGAGAAACCCAACCAGGATACAGCGGAGGATTTTATTGAGCGTGGTAACTTTTTATGGAATTCGGGCATGTTCTGTTTTCGGGCGGATACATTTCTTACAGAGTTGCAGACTTTTGAGCCTAAAGTGTATGCGACTGCGTTCAATGCCTGGAAGCACCGCAAGGATGGCGAGTTGGATCTACAATTGTCTAAAGAAATCCCTTCCATTTCGATTGACTACGCGGTAATGGAGCGCTCCAAGAAAATTAGAGTTGTCGCCACCAGCTTCCAGTGGTCAGATTTAGGTTCTTTTGAGTCAATGTATGATTATCTGAAGCAAACAGGACATCCTGTTGATGAAAATGGGAATATGGTCATTGGTACAGATGTCTATACTGCTTTTGTTGGCTTGCGCGACAGCATTCTGGTACATACCAAAGATGCGATTTTGGTCCTTCAGAAAGAGAAATCGCAAGATGTCAAAAAAATATATAATACACTTGAGCGTCATCAATCCAAATTGATTGACTAAAATTATTTTGGGGCGTGACTTCTTTGCGCTCCTCTATTCATGTTCCTATAACCTGAGATCAACTTTTTGTTAAATTCTTTTTCAAAAGAACTATTTGTTAACAATAAAATAATAAACGGTATTTTGCTGATTGTCAAGTGTTTGAAAAATGTCCCTTGTTTGTCCCTATTCTATATTGACGCATAATAGACTATGCTGTTTATATTTGGATATGGTTAGTAAATTACCATTAACCATTGCAGAGAAGCCATTTTAATTTAATCAATATCTTATGACAACTGTTATTGCCATATCCGTTTTATTATTAATCACATTTTATTTTCTAATGAGGAAGAAGCAGTTAGAACAACGCTTTAATCGACGTGTGGGAATGACTGTTAATTATATGTTTCAGGAACGTCCTGGACAATACAGTGGAGACCGAAATGTCAGGAGTGGCGTATTTGTATTTAAGGCTGAACGGAATGACGACAGATTAAAAAATATAGTCATCCGTAAAGTTAAGCCCTTGAATACAGCTTTAGATGTTAATCTTGAGCAAATTTTAGTTATTCCCTTTGAACAAAAAGATATACCTAATGCGGACGTTTCTGTCCGTTTTAAAGTAGTTAAGCGGGGGGCCAGAGTAGAAGACTTAAAAGGAGGCCGGGTGAGTATTTCGGGTGTGATGAATTTTGAGCAGAGCCGATCCGAGCCCTTTACTGCTATATTACCAATTACGGATTTATATCAGGGGGTGGGAGTATGATTGTTTGATCTCTTTTTTTTATGTAATATATGTGAGCTTTAATACAGATGTGCTCAATTTTTTGTGTGGAACGATCGATGTTCCACGTGAATTTATTGGCCTACACGAACCTATTGATTTGTATAAGAGTGTTTTTGAGGATTGTTTTGCCAAAATTCCGATGTTACATAACAATTTTTTAATTTGCAATACTCATCGAGATTGAGTACTTTTGTTACTCAATCTAAGCTATACCAATGTTGGACTCATTGATTACATCTAAAACCCGGCTAAAATTGTTGATTAAGTTTTTTGTTTCTGCGAGCAATCGTGGGTATTTGCGTGGGTTAGCAGATGAATTCAAAGAGTCTACCAATGCGATCCGCAAAGAGCTCAACCAACTGACTGATGCAGGCTATTTAATTCGTGAGGATAAAGAGCATAAGGTCTATTACCGTGCCAATATCAATCATTCGCTTTTTTCTTCACTTCAGGGATTAATCCACAACTTTCTTGGTATAGATGCGTTCGTAGATAAGGTACTTGATCGATCTGGGCGGGTAAGTGGAGTTGCATTAATTGGGGACTATGTGCAAGGATTGGATTCGGGACATATTGAAGTCTTGGTTTATGGAGATGATCTTAATATTGACTATTTAGAGCAGGCTGCTAAAAAAGCTGGCACAATACTTGGTAAGAAGGTCTCCGTATACACAAGATTGCCTAAAGGGATACAGGGAATGATTGTGCTCTATGAAAAAAAGGACACTTCGGATCAATTGGAAAAAAAAGATAAAGAATAACAAAACTTATTGGAAAAGGATAAAATGAAAGAAATTAAGAGAATAACTTGTATTGGTGCAGGGTATGTAGGCGGTCCTACTATGTCAGTAATTGCACAAAAGAATCCAAATGTTATTGTCACAGTAGTCGATTTAAATCAGGCTCGTATCGATGCCTGGAATGATACTGATCTAGATAAGCTTCCAGTGTACGAACCAGGACTTGATACTGTAGTAGCCGAAGCGCGTGGTCGTAATCTCTTTTTCTCTTCAGACGTTGAAAGAGCAATCGACGAGGCTGATATGATTTTTATTTCAGTTAATACTCCAACCAAAACTTACGGTAAAGGCAAGGGGCAGGCAGCTGATCTAAAATATATTGAGCTTTGTGCGCGTCAGATTGCGGCTGTAGCTAAGAGCGATAAAATCGTTGTAGAAAAATCGACCCTGCCCGTTCGTACTGCTGCAGCGTTAAAAAGTATTCTGGACAATACAGGTAATGGCGTTAATTTTCATATTTTATCAAATCCTGAGTTTTTGGCAGAAGGTACTGCTGTAAGCGATTTGCACAAGCCTGATCGTGTACTAATTGGAGGAGAAGATGCAGGCGCAATAGAAGCTCTAGTTAAAGTATATGAGGCTTGGGTGCCAAGAGAACGTATTTTAACAACAAATTTATGGTCCTCGGAATTGGCTAAATTGGTAGCTAATGCATTTTTGGCACAGCGCGTATCGTCTATCAATGCTATTTCAGAATTGTGTGAAGTAACTGGTGCTAATGTTGATGAGGTAGCAAGAGCTATTGGTCACGATAGCCGTATCGGATCGAAATTTTTGAAAGCTTCTGTCGGCTTTGGCGGTTCTTGCTTTCAAAAGGATATTTTGAATTTGGTTTATATTGCACGTTCATATAATTTAACTGCGGTGGCAGATTATTGGGAACAGGTTATTATATTGAATGATCACCAGAAAGCGCGTTTTGCACAAAAGATTATCGAAACGATGTATAATACGGTTAATGGTAAACAAATTGCATTTCTGGGTTGGGCATTTAAGAAAGATACCAATGATACGCGAGAGTCTGCTGCGATATATGTTGCAGACCATCTTTTAGAAGAAGAAGCTCATGTGGTTGTTTATGATCCAAAAGTTCCGGCAGAACAGATTTATAAAGATCTTGATTATTTAGGTACTCGTTCTGCCGAAGATAACCGTCGTTTGGTTACAGTTGTTAACGATCCTTATACTGCATTACAAGATGCACATGCTGTTGCGGTACTAACCGAGTGGGATGAATTCAGGACCTATAACTGGGAAAGTATTAAAGAGTCGATGAAAAAACCAGCGTTTGTTTTCGATGGGCGTAAATTATTGGATAGTGAGCAATTAAGGGAACTGGGATTTGATTACTATGCTATCGGTGAATAATTTGTTGTGAAAAAGCAAAATAAGACATGAAGTATAAAAAAATATTGGTTACGGGAGCCGCAGGGTTTATTGGTTTTCATTTATGTAAGCTTTTGTTAGAGCAGGGTGTAGCTGTTGTCGGAATTGACAATATCAATGATTATTATGATGTCAATTTGAAATATGCGCGTCTTCAGGAACTTGGTATAAAACGTTTTGATTCAGAGCAGTTGTTGCATCGTGTAATTTCTGATAGATATGACAAATTTGAATTTATTCGTATGAATCTAGAGGATCGCGAAGAACTGCCTAAGCTTTTCCAAGCAGAAGACTTTGACGCAGTTGTCAATTTAGCTGCACAAGCTGGAGTGCGTTACAGTTTGGAAAATCCCATGGCTTACGTCGACAGTAATGTTGTTGGTTTTGTCAATCTATTGGAATGTTGTCGATATCATAAGATAGCTCACTTGGTCTATGCATCGAGCTCCTCAGTGTTCGGTGAGAATGCTAAAGTGCCATTTTCGGAAGATGATCGTGTGGACTATCCAGTAAGTCTTTATGCTGCTACAAAAAAAGCCAATGAATTGATGGCGCATACCTATAGCCACCTTTATCAAATTCCAACTTCAGGACTTCGTTTTTTTACTGTCTATGGTCCATGGGGAAGGCCCGATATGGCCCCGATACTTTTTGCATCAGCAATCACAGAAAATCGTCCTATCAAAGTGTTTAATAATGGCAACATGAGCAGAGACTTTACTTATATTGATGATATTGTACAGGGCATTGTTATTACACTTAACAATCCTCCTTCTGTCGAAAAAGAGCATCCTTATTATCAGGTGTTTAATATTGGAAATGGTTCTCCAGTATCATTAATGGAGTTTATTGAAACATTGGAAAGCAATTTGGGAAAAGTTGCTGAAAAAAATATGTTGCCAATGCAGCCGGGGGATGTGCCCAGAACTTGGGCTGACACCAAGCATCTGAACGCATTAGGCTATCAAAGTACAACAGCAATAACTATTGGTGTTGCAGAATTTGTTAAATGGTATAATAACTATATTAAATAGAAAGATGATGAAATCAATTTTAATTACCGGAGGAGCAGGATTTATTGGTTCTCACGTTGTGCGTGAATTTGTTAATAAATACCCTAATTATCAGATTATCAACCTCGATGCATTAACATATGCCGGTAATTTGGAAAATCTGAAAGATATTGAAACAAAATCCAATTATACATTTGTAAAAGCAGATATTACCGACGCTGCTCAAATTTTAGAAGTTTTCGAGCAATATCAACCAGAGGGTGTGATCCATTTGGCAGCGGAGTCACATGTTGACCGTTCGATTACAGATCCTACTGCTTTTGTCATGACCAATGTCATTGGCACTGTAAATTTGTTAAATGCTGCTCGTCATATTTGGAAGGATAATTTTGAAGGAAAACGCTTTCATCATGTATCTACTGATGAAGTTTATGGTACATTAGGGGAGACGGGACTGTTTACCGAATCCACTGCTTATGATCCGCATTCACCATATTCTGCATCTAAGGCTTCTTCTGACCATTTCGTGCGAGCATATTTTGACACGTACGGATTACCTGTTGTGTTGACAAATTGTTCTAATAATTATGGACCTAATCATTTTCCTGAGAAATTGATACCGCTTTGTATACATAACATTTTAAATGGCAAACCACTTCCTATTTATGGCGATGGTAAATATACGAGGGATTGGTTATTTGTAATTGATCATGCTAAAGCAATCGATTTGGTTTTTCATAACGGTAAGAATGGTGATTCTTATAATGTTGGTGGTTTTAATGAGTGGCAAAACATTGATCTTGTAAAAGAGCTATGTAAACAAATGGATCAGAAATTAGGACGTGCTCAAGGTACTGCGGAACAGCTGATCACTTATGTGAAGGATCGCCCTGGGCACGATCTACGCTATGCTATTGATGCTACCAAAATAAATCAAGAATTAGGATACAAGCCGTCGGTAACATTTGAAGAAGGGCTATCTTTAACGATCGATTGGTTCTTAAGTAATCAAACATGGTTGGAGAACGTTACTTCGGGAGACTATCAAAATTATTATAACAAACAGTATAGTAAATAACATCACATGAAAGCAACAGAAACAAAGTTAAAAGGTTGTTTTATTTTAGAACCTACAAAATACGGTGATAGCAGAGGGTATTTTTTTGAAAGTTTTAACGAGCGTACGTTTAACACATTGACTGGGACGGAAACTCATTTTGTACAAGATAATCAATCTTTTTCTACTCGTGGTGTAGTTCGTGGTTTACACGCACAGGCGGGAGAGCATGCGCAAGCAAAATTAGTCCGTGTGCTTGAAGGAGAAGTATTGGATGTTGCAGTAGATGTAAGAGAAGGTTCCCCAACTTTTGGCCAACATATTGGTGTGGTTCTATCAAAAGAGAACAATTTGCAACTTTTCGTTCCAAGAGGCTTTCTACATGGATTTGTTGTCTTGAGCGAAACAGCCACATTTTTCTATAAATGTGATAATTTTTATAATAAGGAATCTGAGTGTGGTGTCCATCCATTAGATCAGGATATTGCAGTTGATTGGCAGATTCCGATTGAGGAATTGTTACTTTCGGATAAGGATCGGGAAGCGCCAAGTTTTAAAGAAGTTTTTGGAGAAAAAATTTAAAAGATATGAAGATACTTGTTACTGGGGCCTATGGGCAATTGGGGTCAGAAATCAAAGACCTTAGTATCCAATATACAGACGATACATTTGTTTTCGTGGATAGGGAAGAAATGCCATTGGATGATTTGACGAAAGTTTTAGAGGTGATAGAGACGGTAAATCCAGATCTTATTGTGAGTGGTGGAGCGTATACGGCAGTTGATAGAGCTGAATCGGAAGTTGATTTGGTCGATATCATCAATCACCAAGCAGTTGCTACAATGTCTAAATGGGCAAAGGATAACAATAAAAAGCTTATTCATATTTCTACGGATTACGTATTTCAGGGAAACAGTAGCAAGCCTTTAAAAGAAGATGAACCTACCGACCCGATCAATGTATATGGATTGACCAAAGAAAAAGGCGAGAAAGCTATTACAGAATCTGGAGCGAATGCAATTATTATTCGTACAGCTTGGGTTTACTCGAGTTATGGAGCCAACTTTGTGAAAACAATGATTCGTTTAATGACAGAACGTGATGAAATTTCGGTTATTGCTGACCAAATCGGTTCTCCGACTTATGCAAGGGACCTTGCGCAAGCAATTCTGGGTATTGCACATAGTGATCAATGGACAAAAGGAATTTATCACTTTTCCAATGAAGGAGAAATTTCATGGTACGATTTTGCTGTTGCGATCCGTGAATTGCAACAGTTAGACTGTAAGATCAATCCAATTTCTACAGAGCAATATCCTACACCTGCCAAACGACCAAAATATTCCTTATTAGATAAAACTAAGATCAAGGACACGTTCGATATACAGGTTCCGGAGTGGAAAAAAAGTTTATCTGAGATGTTGGTAAAACTTGAAGAAAAATAAAAGCAATAAATCAAGAACGAAAGAACATGAAAGGAATAATTTTAGCCGGGGGATCCGGTACACGTTTGCATCCGCTGACTTTAGCAGTTTCTAAGCAATTGATGCCAGTGTATGATAAGCCGATGATTTATTATCCATTATCAACATTGATGCTTGCCGGGATAAACGAGATACTTATTATTTCAACGCCGCAGGATTTACCTAACTTCGAAAAGTTATTGGGGGATGGATCTCAGATCGGATGTAAATTCTATTACAAAGAGCAACCGTCGCCAGATGGCTTGGCCCAGGCTTTTATCTTGGGAGAGGAATTTATCGGTGACGATAAAGTAGCCTTGATTTTAGGTGATAATATTTTTTACGGTTCAGGGATGTCGAAACTATTGCAGTCCTGTGCTGATCCAGACGGAGGAGTTGTTTTTGCCTATCCTGTACATGATCCGGAACGCTATGGAGTGGTAGAATTTGATCAAGATAAAAATGTAGTTTCCATTGAAGAAAAACCAAAGCACCCAAAATCTAATTACGCGGTTCCAGGTATCTATTTTTATGACAATGACGTTGTACGAATTGCAAAGAATATCAAACCTTCAGAACGGGGTGAGCTGGAGATTACTGATGTCAATAAAGAGTATTTAAAACAAGGTAAATTGAAAGTGGGTGTATTTGATCGTGGTACAGCATGGTTAGATACGGGTACTATTCAATCTTTGATGCAGGCTGGGCAATTTGTTCAGGTGGTTGAGGAGCGTCAAGGAATGAAAATTGCTGCAATTGAAGAGGTCGCTTATCGAATGGGATATATCGATGGCGCACAGTTAAAAAATATAGCGCAGCCATTGATGAAAAGTGGCTACGGGGCGTACCTTAATAATCTCGTATAATTAATGATTATAGCTCGAATTAAGGGGATTTTAAACAATCAGGACGAACGGACAAGAAAGGCACAGCTTAATATTATTTACTCCTTTTTGATAAAAGGAGTAAGTATATTAACCTACTTATTATTGGTACCTATTACACTACGATTTCTAAATCCGGTTGAATATGGAATTTGGTTGACATTGAATTCTATTTTAATGTGGGTCAATACATTTGATATTGGATTAGGAAATGGTTTAAGGAATAAATTGACTGAGGCTTTTGCAAAAGATGATCACGAGAAGGCGAAGATCTATGTTTCTACAACATATACGGTGCTGTTTTTTGTTATGATTCTTTTATTTATATTATTTTTTGCCATCAATAATTTCTTAAACTGGCCTTCCATCCTTAATGTAAAATCTGCGCTGATTCCTAACATCGATTCTATTGTAATGATGTCTTTCGGACTGTTTTGTATTACGTTTGTGTTAAAATTGATTGGGAATATATATTTAGCTTTACAAAAGGCTGCATTAAATAATTTTTTGGTCATGATGGGACAATTATTGTCTTTGATTCTGATCTATTTATTCTCATTAAATGGAAAAGGTGGAGACTTATTTACTGTGGCTTTTATCTATTCCATTTCTCCAGTTATTATATATCTTTTGGCTTATCCCTTTACATTCAGAGGGAAATACCGCTATTTGTTTCCTAATGTAAAATATTATAAAAGGGAATATATCAAATCGTTGATGGGACTTGGAGGACAATTTTTTCTATTGCAGATTGCAGGTTTGGTAATTTTTTCCACTTCCAATTTAATCATCACCAATCGTTTTGGTCCGCAGAGTGTAACGGTGTATAATGTAGCTTACCGGTATTTTAGTGTTGTACCTATGCTATTTTCAATTGTTTTGACGCCAATTTGGTCGGCAACTACAGACGCTTACGTACGAAAAGATTTTGATTGGATCAAACGCAGTATGAAAAAGGTCAATAAGCTGTTGGTTTTAACTTTTGTAGGGTTAATTGCGATGACATTATTGGCCCCATTTGTCTATCGATTATGGGTGGGAAATGCAATTCAAGTTCCGAATAATTTATCGATCTTAATGGCGATTTATACTTTTATTTTAGTTTTAAGTTTGAGTTATTCATTCTTTTTAAACGGGATAGGTGTTTTACGACTACAAGTTTGGAATACAGTTGCGGCGGCATTGTTATTTATGCCACTTACCCTAGGCTTTGGGCTAAAGTTTGGAATACAGGGGGTGACCCTAGTTTTGATTATTGTAAATTTGTCTGGCGTTCTATTTAATATTGTTCAATTTAATAAGATATTGTCCGGAACAGCCAAGGGTATCTGGGCTAGATAATTAAGTATAGTTATGCTGGTTTACTTATTTTTATTCTTACTCGTTTTGTCACAGGTACTGATATCTGATGTGGCAAAATATAAATCTCATGATAAGATCATGAAGATTATTATATTTGCTTATATCGTGATATTGGTTGGAGTTAGGCATAAAGTTGGTGTTGATACATATAGTTATATGAATGTATATGACTCTATTCCAAAACTATACGATATAGACTATTCGAATATTTTCAGTTATAAATATCAACCGCTTTTTCTTTTATTGGAGTCTTTCTGCAAAACATTCTTTTCTTCAGATTTTTATTGGGTACAGATTTTTCATGCATTAATACTTAATCTTTCAATATTCAGATTTATTGAGAAAAATACGGAGCATTTTTTTACTGGATTGATATTTTATTTATTGACTTTCTTTATGTATTTCAATTTTGAAATTATGAAGGAATCCCTAGCCATAGCGGTTTTTCTCCTAAATTTTGATGCATTGAAAGAAAATAATTGGAAGCGATATTATTTTGGCGTATTTATTGCGGTTCTATTCCATTTATCGGCTGGTATTTTGATTTTTTTGCCATTCTTAAAAAGAGTGAAATTTAATGGGTATTTTATATTAAGTATGGCAGTATTTGTTATACTATTAATTGCCGTAAGACCATACTTAGAATTATTGGAGTTTAATGAAAAGCTTTCTAATAAAGTCAATACTTATGTAGGGTTGGCAGAAAGTGGGATTTTGAATATGAATTGGGTCTTATTACAGATTTTACAGATAACAATAATACCTTTGTTTCTATTGATAATTTCACCGAAACAAAAAATATCACATATTGTATATCTCCTGTGTATTTATATTTTATTAGGTTTAGGAACAATTTTTTATCAAATTATATTTCTCAGATTGACGAACTATTTCGTCCCTTTTGTTGTGCTGAATTGTATATATCTCATTACTGATATTAAATACTCTCCTATTAGAAAGAGATTTTTTACATTTTTTTCTGTGTTACTATTCTGTATTTTTTACAATTATAATTTCCTTTCGCACGGGGGGATAGTGAGGTGGTTCCCTTATCAGTCAATTTTTAATCCAAAAGTGGATAAGGAAAGAGATGCTTTTTATTACAAATTTAATTAATTCTTATGATTGCTGTTTTATTATCGACCTATAATGGAGAAAAATACTTAGAGGAGCAGTTACAGTCAATACTTAATCAAACATGTACTGAGAAATGGTGTTTATATATAAGAGATGACGGTTCGACTGACAATACGCTTAGTATTATAGATAGATATGTCTCGGAATACCACCAAATTATTAAGTTCGAAGATGAGGGACGTGGACTTGGGCCGGCGTTGAGTTTTCTTCAGCTTCTATCAAATATATCTGCTGAATACTACATGTTCTGCGATCAGGATGATTTCTGGTTGCCGAATAAAATGGAAACATGTTTTCGAAAACTTCTTGAACTTAACATTGGAGACGGTAGGCCGATTTTGGTTCATACCGATCTTTTGGTGGTAGATCAAGACCTGAATCTATTAGATAGATCCTTTTGGGGGAAAGAATTATCAACTGACGTAGTCCAAAAATATATGCCGATAACAAATTTTGTAACGGGTTGCACAATGTTTTTTAATAAAGCTGCTAGAGACTGTAGCATTGATTTTATTAGTAATAAAGTTATTATGCATGATCATTGGGTGGCCTTATGCGTGTGGGCACATGAGGGAATTATCTTTTCGATTGCAAAACCAACCATTAAATATAGACAACATGGTAGAAACGTGCTAGGTGCTTTTAAGAAAAATAGTTCTATTATAAATAGGTTTTTAAAGTCAATCCGACATAATCTTGACGTTTTAAAAATGGTGCGCCTACAGAGAAAAATTTCAATTATAGATTTTTTGTACTTGAAATTCTCGTATTCTTTAATAAAAAAACAGATTAAAAATGTACAATAACGACGCTAATGTCGCAATTTTGCTAGCAACATACAATAGTGCTGATTATCTCTCCCAACAGTTAGATTCCTTATTTAATCAAACTTATAAGGATTGGCATATATTTATTCATGATGATGGTTCCACTGACAATACGTTGGAAATTGTTGACGAATATTCTAGAAGATTTGGGAAAATTACAATATTGAAGGACGATAAAAAAAGACTGGGAGCCACTTTTAACTTTGTACATATCTTAGATAACGTGACCTCGAAATATTATATGTTCTGTGATCATGATGATATATGGTTACCCGAAAAAATAGAACGAGCTATTTTCGAAATTGGAAAACAGGAGAAATCATTCCCTCAATCTCCAATAGTATTACATACAGATTTAATTTTAGTAGATAAAGACTTGAAGGTAATTAGTGATTCTCTATGGAATTATACAAGGATAAGGCCGGAACTATTGAAAGATAGACGTTATGGCCTTGTCTCGAGTTTAATTACAGGATGTACATTAGCTATAAATAACTTTGCTAAAATCCAGTTGGCAGTAGATTTCCCTTCGGATAAGGATTTTCTTCATGATGCTTGGATAGGGCTTCAGGCAATATACGCCAAAAATGCTATCATAATATCGTTGGACAAATCAGACATTTTATATCGCCTTCACGGTAGAAATGAATCCGGAGTTCCAAAGATAGGAATGAAATATTACATCAAAAGACTATCAAAGTTTGGCGAAATGTTCAGAGATCTAGGCAGAAAGAAAAAATATTTAAAATATTTTGGCTATGGATCACTTCTTAAATTTATATTTTATAAAGTCAGTTATAATTTTAAAAGGAAATAGAATTTATATGAAAGAGAAAATCATGAGATGGCTTAAGGATCAAGTGAAAATGTTCAAGCTTAAAAAATTTTATAAGGCTAATTTTCCCAGATCTAAAAATCAAGATAGTGTAGTAATTTATATGGCAGATGGAAAGATGTTGCATGGAGGAATTTCTGACCGATTGTGTGGTTTGATTTCAACTTACGAATACTGCCTGAAACATGGTAAGAAATTCAAAGTATATTTTGATTCGCCCTATAATTTATCAGAATTTCTTGAACCTAATCACTATAACTGGATAATTTCCAAAGAAGAACTGGTTTTTAATAGCTATGATGCTAAGCCCATTTATATCCCATTTTTGCATGATATGGAAAAGCAAAGAAAATTAGCTGATAGAAGACTTGATCATAATATCTCTCAACTTCATGTTTATACGAATATGAGATATTTCTCAAAAGATGATTTCTCAACGCGATATGAAGAACTGTTTAAAGAGTCGGAACCATTAAGGCAGCATATTGATAAAAACCTAAAAGAGTTAACTAATGATTATATATCCATTACATTTCGTTATCAACAATTGTTAGGGGATTTTACAGAAGGGGATTTTCCGATATTGCAATCAGAGGAGGAAAAAGAGAAATTAATTAGAAAAGGAATTGATACAATAAAGGAAATTCATGAAAAGAATCCAAATTTTAAGAAAATCCTCGTCACCTCCGAAAGTCTAACCTTTTTAGAGCGAGCCAAGGAACTTGAGTATGTATATGTTGTTCCTGGTGAGATTGTGCACATTGATTTTTTGAAAAATGCTGTGGGAAATGAAATACACCTGAAATCATATGTAGATTTTTTTATGATTGCAAACGCAAAGAAAATTTATTTGGCAAAGTATAGCCCATTGTATCCAAGTACGTTTTGTAAGACGGCATCTTTTTTGAGGAATAGAGAATTTATAGAAATTTTGGATTAGTCATGAATGGTAGAAATTCATTTAGAAGATATAGGGGAATCATTTTGCTATTTGTCAGGCTCATAAACCTGACTCCCCATTTTTTTAGATCATTTTTATGGTCAATATCTACGGTCTTTGGTGGAAAGGTAGCTGTTACCCTTAGATATATACTGCTTAAATCATTAGCGAAAGAAGTTGGGGATAATGTCTATATAGGAAGATTTGTTACTATAAAAAAGCCGAAAAATTTGTCTCTTGGCAATAATGTTAGTATTCATGAGTATTGTTATATTGATGCTGTTTCTTCGATAGAAATAGGTTCAGAAGTATCTATTGCGCATAGTACTTCTATACTATCAGCAGATCACTCTTGGTCAGATTCAACAATTGAAATCAAATATAATAAGGAGATACTTAAGCCGACTAAGATCGAAGATAATGTTTGGATTGGTTGTGGGGTACGAATTTTAGGAGGAGTGAGTATTCATAAACGAAGTGTGGTAGCTGCGGGAGCGGTTGTGACAAAAATGGTTGAAAGCAACACGCTAGTTGGTGGCATACCAGCGAAGGAATTAAAAAAAATTTGATATGAATCAAAAATATTATGGTTTTGGCATCTTTGTTTTTCTATTTTGTTGGTTAGGTCTTATTACCTGCAATGGACAACCTCGGATACAATATAAAAAGATCAATTATCAGAGAAAATATAAAATAGTTCCAACTAAAGTATTAAATGCTGCAGTAGATATAACTTCCTATTTACCAGTCGGCTTTAAAAGAGATGCAAGTATAGATTATACCGTTTATTTGCAACGAGCGCTCAATGAAAATAGGGTAGTTTTATTTCCGAACTTTCCAATTTTAGTGAATAAAAATGGTTTAAATATTTCTTCTAATTCTAAATTAATTTTTCAGCAGAAGAGTCGTTTAATAATGAAACCTAATGCTGAAAAAATGTTTGCAATATTGGAGATTAATCGAAAGAAGAATATACAAATTTTTAATCCTTATTTACAGGGAGACAAAGATTCTCACTTGGGAATTGATGGACAGTGGGGAATGGGGGTAAATATCATCTCCTCTAGTAATATTCAAATTTATGAGCCGTTTATTATTGATAACTGGGGGGACGGAATTTATCTCGGTAACCGTTCAAATGGTGATAATGTAAATGTTACAATCTCAGGAGGCTTGTTGGATAACAACCGCAGAAATGGAATTTCAGTAATTAGTGCTAGCAATTTGTATATTGAAAACCTCCTTATAACAAATACCTTTGGTACACTTCCAATGGCTGGAATAGATATAGAACCAAATGATGCTTCTTCTAAAATTAATAATATAAATTTAACTAATGTTAAGGTGTTTAATAGCTTTACTGGTTTTCAAATTACTTTAAATTACTATGGTTCCAAAATTATAAATCAGCTAGCAACAATAAATATTAATGACTTAAATATATCTGATGTGACAAAGGGGGTGTATGTGACTGGATTTAAAAATAAGCCAGCCTTTAAAGCAATTAAAGGGCAGTTTACATTATCTAACATAAGTACAGATAATGTAAACCAACCTTTTGTTGTCGAAAAGCATTTTCAAAGCTATCCAAATATTAAGGTCAAGAATTACAACTTTAACATGAAAGGGAAATCATATAAAAATGATCCCAATATGTTATTGAAAAATGTTGCAACGCAACAGGGGATTACTTACAATTAATCTGTATTTGTTCAAGGGCACTAAATAAAAATCGATTGTTTTGAAAAATAAAAAAATAGTATTAATTGCCCATTACGGGGAAGATTACTACAAATCACGTGTAGATTTCTTGAATTTTTTAGAAGAAAATAACATGGACTGTATTTCTTTCGTTCCTGATGACGATTACAGAAGTAAAATTGAAAAGCTGGACAAAAAAGTTTATTATTATAACTACTCAAGAAGCTGGCGCTTTATTTTTTCCTTGATTACAGTATACAGGTTCTTCGTGAAGACCTTCCGTGTTGAAAAACCGGACCTATTGTTTACATATAAATTTTTCCCAAATTGTGTAGGCATCCTTGCTGCTAGAAAAGCAAAAATCAACAAAATTGTTGCTACAGTAGCAGGAATTGGTTTTTTGGAAAAAAAGGATCAATCATTTTTGATTAAAATGGTTTTTCTTGTTTATATGCGAATCCTAGATAAAGCTAGTTTGGTTGTCGCCCAAAATTCAGAAGATAAAGTTCTTTTGGAAAAATATATGAAACGTGCGCGCGTCATCATGACCAATGGGAGTGGTGTGAACGCAGAAAATCTTATTTTAGATAACTATGAACGTTTTCTAAATGATAATGCGCTGGATAAGAATAAAAAATATATTACCTTCTGTAGCCGTATTTTAAAGGAAAAAGGAATTTTGGAATTAATTAACGCCTTTAATGTCGTCTCCAAGGATCAACCATTTCCGTATGATCTCATAATAGCAGGCTGGTTTGATGAAAAAGGTCTCGAAGAACGTGTTGTTGACCTCTCAAAAGGAAATGCCCAGATCCATATCCTAGGTTATCAAAAGAATGTCGCCAATATATTGCAGATTAGTGAAGTGTTTACCTTGCCAAGCTACTATCCTGAAGGGGTTCCAAGAAGCTTGATTGAAGCAACTTCTCTAGCCAAGATTATTATAACAACAGATCATAAAGGTTGCCGAGAAACCTGTATTGATGGGTATAATGGTTTTCTTGTAAAACCCAAATCCCATAATAGTCTAATTGGTGCCCTGAATAAATTGGCGCAAATGAGTGCTCAGGAGATTGAGCTGCTTAAACAAAATAGCCGCAAGCTATTTATCGAAAAATTCGATCGAAATGTTGTGTTTAAATCCATTTTGAATGAACTTAGTGAATGAGAAAATTGCGATACTTGGCCATAGTGGTTTTGTTGGTCAGGCGCTTTTAAGAAAAATCCCCCTAGCAAAAGGAATTTCTCTTCGTGATATTGGGTGGAAATCACAGATTAAAGACGCTAGGGTAATTATCAACTTGGTCGGTAAAGCTCACGATCACAAAGGCGAAGCTGTTGAGGAAGATTATTACTCGGTAAACGTAGGCTTAACAAAAGCAATTTTTCAAGCTTTTATTGATTCTAGCGCTGGTTTAATGATACATGTTAGTTCATTAGCTGCTCTTGAAGAATTTGAATCTTCTGGTGCACTGGAGGAATCCCATCATTGCAATCCTGTATCTTGGTACGGCAAGTCTAAACGTGCTGCTGAAGAATGGCTATTATCCCAAGCATTACCTTATGGGAAAAAATTGCTCATCATCCGACCTCCTATGATACATGGATCTGGTGATAAAGGAAATTTGGGACTATTGTATAAACTGATCGCAAAAGGCATACCATACCCACTTTCATCTTTTGATAATAAGCGTTCTTTTATTTCAATCGATAACTTTACTTTTTTCATTGAACAAATAATTGAAAAAGAGGAGAAGATACATTCTGTAATTTACCATGTGGCAGACGATGAGCCTCTTTCAACAAAAGAAATTATAAAAATTATAAAGAATCTCACAGGGAAAAAAACTCCTGATATAGCATTCCCCAAATCTTTCGTCAAAGCAATCGCAAAGATTGGGGATATATTGCCCATTCCATTGAATAGCAAAAGGCTTAAAAAGATGACAGGAGTTCTCTTGATTTCCAATAAGAAAATAAAACAAGAATTGCATATTGATAAGTTGCCTTATTCAGCATATGATGGCATGAAGAAAACTATAGCATCATTTCTAGTTCAATAGCGATGGAGACTGTGCTAAAATAAGATTTGTTTTTAAAAATATCATGAAAGAAGAAGAGAAAGAGCGATTGAAAAATATGCTGGGTAAAGATGGGGCAAGATGGCTCGTACTTTTAATCGACCTGTGTTTGGTTTGGCTTGCTTTTATTTTTAGTTATATTCTTGTATTTAAATATAGGGGCCAGATTACTATTCCAATATTACTGATAGAATCCATCGCGGCAACAATAGTGTACTATTTCGTTTTCTTATTTTTTAAGCCATATCAAAGCATTGTAAGACGCACAGGTTTACGAGAACTCAAGTTGATCGGAAACAGTGTTGCAGTTTCTTTTCTTATAGTTTTGATGCTATCCTATATTTTGGAGTTTGTGGGTTCAGATAGCACGGACGAAAAATATTATGTTTCTCAAAGTCAGCTATTGTTCCATGCTTTGCTAACGGGTATTTCCATGGCCTCTGTTCGATTATTTTATAAGGCAATATACCATTCTTTTTTTTGGACAAATCGTCAAAATGCGATCCCAGTAATCTTATTTGGTGCCGGGAATATGGGGCATAATACGTTTAATCTTCTTCAGCTTGGGTCTCGTAACCGTTATAAAGTTGTAGCCATTTTAGATGATAATCCAACCAGAATTGGACGCTATATCCAAGGGATTCTTATTCGATCGTTAGATGAACTTAATTTACAACTTCTCGAACGTATAGGGGGAGCGCAAGAACTGGTGATTGCTATTGATAATTCTTCACCTGAACGACTTCAAAGGATATCGTCTAAGGCTGAATTATTACCAATTAAGATTAAAATCATACCCAATTCTGTGGACCTTCTAGAAGGGAACGTTGCAACAAGCCAGATCCGGACATTAAAAATCGCTGATCTTTTGGGAAGGAAAGCGATTGAACTAAATAATCCAGTTATTAAGGAAGCATTGACTGATAAAGTCGTTTTGATAACAGGTGGCGCGGGCTCTATCGGAAGTGAATTGGTACGGCAAATTGCTCGGGTATCAACAAAATTGATTATCCTCGACCAAGCCGAATCGCCGCTATATGATATTCAGCAGGAACTTCGAACTAGCTCGTACTTCTCAAACTTTAGTTTTATTGTAGGGGATGTTAGAGACAGGGATTTTATGGAGAGTATTTTTCAGCATTATCGCCCACAAATCATCTTTCACGCGGCCGCTTATAAACATGTGCCACTGATGGAAGCAAATCCATATGAAGCTGTTTGGACAAATATCTTTGGATCTTACAATTTAGCTACTTTGGCAGATAGATACGAAGTGGAAAAGTTTGTGATGGTTTCAACGGATAAAGCTGTTAATCCTACGAATGTTATGGGAGCGACTAAAAGGGTCGCCGAAATAGCTGTGACTGCCATTAATCAGGTGTCAAAAACTAACTTTATCGTCACAAGGTTTGGCAATGTCTTGGGATCAAATGGTTCCGTGATTCCTTTGTTTGAGAAACAAATTGACAAAGGTGGGCCTATTACTTTAACCCACCCGGATATTACACGTTTTTTTATGACGATACCCGAAGCTTGTCAGCTTGTACAAGAGGCGGGAGTAATGGGGAATGGTGGGGAGATTTATGTGTTCGATATGGGAGAATCCATAAAAATTATGGACCTCGCCAAGAGAATGATTAGCCTTAAAGGTTTAGCCTACCCCGATGATATTGATATTAAAATTACCGGATTACGCCCTGGAGAAAAGATCTATGAAGAATTATTGGCAAATGATGAAAATACAGAGAAAACGCATCATGAAAAGATTATGATTGCTAAAGTAGCATCCTCGGATTTAGCGGCGAAATGTAAAAAAATAGATGAGCTATGCTCATTGATTGAAACAGCAGATCCGCAAAAGGATCAAATGAAAATGGTTGCACTGATCAAAGAGATTGTTCCCGAATTTAGGTCGCAGAATTCAATCTTTGAAGTTTTAGACGATAAATAACCAGAATAAACAAAATATTTAATTAGTAACAATCCGATAATAGGACAATGGCTTATATCTATATACTTATCACATTATTTCTTTTAGAATTGCTATACTTTAAAATAGCCGATCGATTTAATATTATCGACAAACCAAACGAACGATCCTCGCATACATCGATAACCCTGCGTGGCGGAGGAATAATCTTTTATTTAGCAGTATTAATCTATTTTTTCAGCTCGGACTTCCAATATCCATGGTTTTTTCTCGGTTTGACGATGATGACCATCATTTCCTTCTTGGATGATATATTTACATTATCAAATAAGCTTCGCCTTTTAGTGCATTTTTCCTCCGTGTTATTGATGGCATATCAATTACAGGTATTTGCAATGCCATGGTACTATCTTCTTATTACTTTTATCATCATTGTGGGGGTAATCAATGCCTATAATTTTATGGATGGTATCAATGGAATTACAGTATCTTATAGCCTATCTGTTGCGGGACTACTCATCCTGGTCAATCAACAATTGCGTTTTATCGAACAGGATTTCCTGATATATACGGTGTTGAGTTTGTTCGTTTTTGCGTTTTTTAATTTTAGGAATAAAGCAAAATGTTTTGCGGGCGATGTCGGTTCAGTTGCAGTAGCTTTTATCTTGCTTTTTGCAATTGGAAAGTTAATTATTCAGACAGAAAACCTAATATACATACTTTTTCTGGCGGTGTACGGCGTAGATGCTGTATGGACCATTGTTCGAAGATTATATCTAAAGGAAAACATCTTTGAAGCACATCGATCTCATTTATATCAGTTTTTGGGTAACGAAGCAAAGGTCAATAAATTAGCTATTTCTTTTACATATGGAATTATTCAATTTATTATAGGCTATTTGGTCATTCTATTTTCCCATGCAGAATTGGCTGTACAACTCATATTTTCAGGGAGTGTTCTTGTGATACTTAGCACATGCTATCTGATCCTGAAGAGTTATATTATTAATCATTATGTATCAAAATAATTAGTGTTATGGCAGATATTAAAACTATTCAAGGCGGGATTGCAACCGACGACAGAGGACATATTCGATTCGTGAACGACTTCGATATGACAGTGGTCAAAAGATTCTACATTATTAAAAATAAAGATACCGAACTAGTGAGGGGATGGCGAGCACATAAAATTGAGCAGCGTTGGTTTTACGTGCTTTCAGGGAGTTTCAAGCTGTCTTCCGTACTAATTGATAATTGGGAAAATCCTAATCCAAATCTGAAGGTGGAAAATCAGTTACTGCACGCTGAGGATAGAAAGGTAATAAATGTTCCAGCTGGTTTTGGAACTGCTTTTCAAGCATTGGAGGCAGATAGCGAATTGTTAGTTTTCGCAGATTACCCAATTTCGCACGCTCCTTTGGACGACCATACTTGGCCATTAGTCTATTTCGAAAATTTTATATAATTTGTGACGTATGCCTTTTTAGGCATACATTTTGTTAACTTGATCCTGTTTTAAACCGTTATTAAAAAGAGAGGCGCTTTTAACAAAGTATAAGAAAAAAAAATTATTTTTGTCATTTAACAATTGAATTAACTTTAAATTTAGAATAGTACATGCGATTATTTTCAAAATATAGTTTATTATTTGGGCTTTGCTTTGCCTTTGTAATATTAATAAGCTCTTGCGGTTCACGTAAGAATATGGTGTATCTTCAACCCGACTCTACTCAAATTAATACATTATATGAGCAGTATGTGCCAAAAATACAGCCAAGTGATATATTAACAGTTGTAGTCACCGCTGCGGATCCTAAGGTAACAGCACCTTTTAACCCACTTAGTACTATGTCTTCAGGAAACATTACGCAGCAAACGGATATGGCGTTAAGACCGACTTATACCGTTGATGAAGCTGGTGATATTACATTGCCTATGCTCGGAAAGGTTCGCGTTGCTGGCTTAACTCGTGTACAGGCAATAGAAAAATTACGACTTGAATTAGGGACTTATATTAAAGATCCTGGCGTTAATATTAATTTTAATAACTTTAGGATATCTGTATTGGGAGAAGTTGCGAGACCGGGATCTTTTACTTTGCCTTCTGAACGTATCACTGTACTAGAAGCTTTAAGCATGGCTGGCGATCTCACAATTCGTGGAGTACGTGAAAATGTAATGCTTATAAGGGAGGTAGATGGTAAAAAAACAACGCATCGTTTGGACTTGACTCAACAAAATACCCTTAATTCTCCCTACTATTACTTAGCGCAAAACGATGTAATATATGTAGAACCAAGCAAAGTGCAGATCAACAATGCTAAGCTAGGCGCAAATACCAATGTTATCATTTCAGTAGCTAGTTTAATAATCACTGTTATCTCAGTCTTGACCCGTTAAAATTCATATGGAACAATTACCAATACATAAGAAAGAGAATTTAGAAGAAGAAATCAATCTAAGACAACTATTTGAGCAATATGCATTTTATTGGAAATGGTTTGTGTTGGCGATGATTGTCTCATTAGGTACAGCGTTAGTCTATTTGCGTTATGCTGAACGTACTTTTAATACAACGGCTAAGATCTTATTAAAGGATGAACGAAGTGCTTCGGCAGGGGAACTTGCTGGTATTGCGGAGTTGAGTAGCACCATGGGACTTAGCGGTACACGTGCGGCATTCGTAACTGATCAGATTGAGGTACTTTCTTCAAGGAGATTGATGCGTAAGGTTGTTGACCAACACCATTTGAATATCCTATATATGGCAAAAGGTAAAATTCGTTCTTCCGAAGTGATGGAAAATGAAATGCCATTTATTATTGAACCGCAAGGAGACCAGGATACAACAAAAGTTCGGGTTCAAATTTTATTTAAAGAAGGTAGTCCACTAAAAGTGACAAATTTGATTTCTGGTCAAAAGGTAACGGTCAAATTTGGGACACCTACAAAGATTGGGAATAATTCTGTTATATTTCGAAAAAATGAGCAAGTCAAGATTAATAGAGAAGTTGATTATGAGGTAACAGTTATTCCAAAGGATTGGGCCATTGATGCTGTTTTGAGTTCATTAAGCATTACACCTAATAAGGAAACACAGTCTTATGTGGTGAATTTTTCAATGATTTCAACCACTGAAAAAAAAGCTGAGTTAGTACTAAATACGCTAATTGATTCCTATAATGCCGATTTGACGAATGATAAAATGCGGATGACAAGAGCGACTTCCGATTTTATCAATAAGCGCTTAATGTTGATTTCGAAGGATCTGTCAGGAGCGGATGAGCAGGCTGCAGAGTTTAAAACATCTAATTCGATGGTTGATATGGCCACTGAAGCAGGAGTATTTTTGAACAATGCTTCTGATAACGACAAGAAAGTGTTAGAATATCGAACGCAATTACAATTGGTAGATCATATGAACGACTACCTGAAGAACCAAGATGTCGGAAAACTTTTACCATCTAATATTGGTCTTCAGGATGCTTCAATAGGTGCTGCTATCTCTGATTATAATAAGTTGGTTATAGAACGCGATGATTTATTGAAGTCAGCATCAGACCAAAACCCTGCTGTCATAGCGTTGAATGAAAATATTGCAGAAAGCGATAAAAATATCAGACAATCTCTTAAAAATTATCAAAGGGTAACCCAGTTGGCGTTGAGTAGTATAGAACGTAAATCAAATGAGATTAAAGGTCGAATTAACTCAATTCCTAATCAAGAACAAGGTTTTAAAAAAATATCAAGACAGCAACAGATTGTAGAGTCACTTTACCTTTTATTGTTACAGAAGAGAGAAGAAAGTGAAGTTAAAGCTGCTGCAACACCCGACAACCTCAAGATCATCGACGCTGCTTATGGCAATGGCATTGCCGTTGCACCGCGTAAAGCCTTTGTTTTAATTGGCGCATTGCTCTTTGGATTTTTATTGCCATTCGCCCTTTTATACCTCAAGTTTTTATTGGATAATAAAATCCATTCACGGAAAGAAATCGAAGAAATCGTCAAAGTACCCGTATTGGGAGAAATTCCTTCTGCGGAAGACACTATTGTTCATTTAAATGACCGTTCTTCCTTGGCTGAGGCATTCCGGATATTGCGGACGAATATGAATTTTATGTTCGGAGCTGATCAGAAAGATGCGTCTAAGGTCGTATTTGTAACGTCGACAATTTCCGGTGAAGGTAAATCATTTGTGACAACTAATCTAGCCCAGATTTTGTCTATGTCAGGTAAAAATGTCCTATTGATTGGTGCGGATATCCGTAGTCCGAAAGTTTTAGATTATCTAGGATTATCTCATTTACAACATACGAATGTTGGTATTACACAATTTTTGATTAATCCAGATATGGATGTGGATAATATTATTATCAAAAAACCTGGTAATTATGATTTTGATGTGGTCTATTCGGGGTATATCGCGCCAAATCCAGCGGAGTTGTTGATGAATGGCCATTTTGATGACGTGATTAAATATGCGCGTAAGCATTATGATTATATCCTAGTAGATACAGCCCCGGTAAGTCTGGTAACAGATACCTTGTTAATTGCCCATAATGCTGATTTGACACTTTATGTATCAAGAGTGAACTATCTTGATAAACGCCTACTTCAAGTACCACGTGAGCTATATGTCGATGGCAAATTAAAAAACCTTGCTGCAGTTGTTAATGATGTTGATTTTGCACGTGGTTATGGCTATGGCTATGGTTATGGATACGGCTACGGTGACAAAGGCAAAAAGAAAACCGGACTAGCAAAAGTATGGAAAGATATTAAAGATAGATTAAACATAAAATAGGACTATAATTATCTGTTTTTGCGTTATTGTTGTTAAACCCCAAGTCGATATCTCGACTTGGGGTTTTGTTTTTTATACTAATTTGCGAGGAATGACGTTTTAATTCTAGTTTATTCAGCTACTGAATAGGATCAACCATAAAATCAACATACAACTAAGAATAATATCACTTATACCATTAAGACTAAATAGACACTAATAAATATTTTGCAGATGAGAAAGAAACTGGTATGTACATTTATCGGATTGCTTGGTATTGCAATGGGCACTGTCTCAGCACAATTTTCAAGACCAATAAGTATTGGAGCAGGTGCCGGGGGGACATTTGCGTTGACAGATTTATCTAATGATGGCGCTAAATTCGCATTTTACGGTGAGGCAGATTACTTGATTACACCCTTTATTTCCGTTGGTATACATGCTGAAAAAGGTAAATTGAGCGGAAGTGGTTATAATAGCGATTTCGAAAATAATTATTATGCCGCAAATGTGAATGGAAAAATTAGAGTAGGGCAATTTTTGGACCGTCCTGATAACTACAGTTATTACACATTACAGGCAAATACGTTTTCACGTATTCTTTCCAATATCTACGTCGGTGCTGGAGCTGGAGCCTTCAAAAATCGGATAAAAAGACAGCTAGATCCAAATTATGCTAATGGTATTGTCGATAAAGGGGGCGAGGTTGCAGAGGATCGCTCAGGAATTCATTTTATCATCCCTCTGAATGTGGGTGTCGATATTCCGTTCGGCCGTACACTTTATGGGCCTCAATGGGCAATTAATGTAAACTACCAACATACCTTGACTACGAATGACAATCTTGATGGAGTTATCAATAGTAATAAGGATCAATATGGTTTTGTTTCCGTTGGTGTCAAATACGCACTATTCAATCGTAACTAAACTAATCGAAAAAATAAACGTATGAAAAATATATTTGGAGTGAATCCTAAGAGTCAGCTGTTTGGTCTATTTGCTTTCGCTATATTAATCGGCTTCTCGGCCTGCAGGTCAAATACCGCGATGTATCAGGCACCGAAAGTAAATGCATTTAAAGGTGGTAAATTACCTCCGCCTCCTGGCATGGTATATATTTCTTCAGGGACTATACTTTTCAAGGGCTCTTTAGATAGTGGAAATATAGGTAAAAACGTGAGCGTGAGCGCCTTCTTTATTGACGAAGCTGAAGTAACTAATAAACAATACCGTGAATTTGTCAATTGGGTAGCTGATTCTGTAGCGGTAACGGATTACCTACAAGATGATAGCTATTTTTTAGAGATTGCGGGAGAGGAGGTTGGCCAGAAGCGAATCAATTGGGCCAAAGTCAAAAAAGTATCACCACTTTGGAAAAGTAATGATCCTAGCATTCAGGAGCGCTTAGCTCCAATGTTAGAAATGCGGGGCAATCGTCGTGCTCTTAATCCTGAAGTGATTAAATATCGCTTTTCTTATTTGAAATCCAAAGGAAACCTTAAAAAGTCCTATGTCACAGATACGGTCGCTGTTATGCCTGTAGAAGATATCTGGACCCAAGATTTTCCAAATGCGCAGCTGGCATCGTTAGATGCGAATTATTTTACGCATCCTTCTTTTGATTATTATCCTGTTGTAGGCGTTACATGGAGACAAGCTCGTGCTTTTACGGATTGGCGTGCAAATGAAATGGCAGCAACGGTGCTAAAGAATTCGTACCTGAACGGCTATCAACTGAGCCTGAGTCTACCAACTGAAGCACAATGGCAGTATGCGGCTTCTGGTAAATTGGATCCGCTGGATACCATTGCGGGTTCTCGTATGACAATTGATGGAACGGAAGGTAAGAAGAAATTGGCTGTTAATTTCAAACAGGGAGAAGGAACGTACTCACGAGATGGCGCAACGTTTACTTTGCCGGTCAAATCGTATATGCCGAATGCCTTTGGTGTATATAATATGGCGGGTAATGTATCGGAATGGACATTGGATGCCTATAGCCCTTCGGCTGTCGTTTTTGTAAACGACTTGAATCCCGCGTTGCTATACGATGCAGATAGTAAAGACGGTGATGCATTGAAACGTAAAGTGGTTCGTGGTGGATCTTGGAAAGATAATGGGGAGGAGTTAAATAGTGAAACCCGTAATTACTCAGTGGATTATGAACCGCACTCATATATAGGTTTTCGTTGTGTGATGTCCGCATTTGAAATGCCAACCGTACAAAGTAAAACGCGTAAGTATTAATTATTTGATCACAAAATAAAATGCAAGTGATGAAAACGAAAATATTAATGGCAACGGCAATGACTTTTGTCGTTGGCTCGTTGTTTGCTCAAGCAGCAATTGATACACTGCCCAGAACACAGGATACGTTAAGTAACATGCGCACAGCGATCTCAAAAGCGCCAGGGGAAGTCATTCAAGATACGATCCCACTCACTGATGGATTCTATCAGGTTAATAATATGGAGGATGCTGTTCCATTTGCCTATCCCGAGGTAAATAAGAAGAATATCCGTTTTTATAAGCGTGTGTGGCGCGATATTGATCTAAAAGATGAAAAGAATGCGATTTTGGCTGTGCCTGGTAATTCTTTGATTGAGGTCGTAATGAAAGCGATCGAAAAAGGAAAACTGTCGCTGTATAGTCCAGACGATGATTCTTTTAGAGGAAGATTAAGTGCTCAGGAAGGAATGGCACGATTTGCGGATAGTGTTCTCGTACCAATTTTTGATGGCGAAGGAAATCAAATTGATTCCAAAATGGCACTCAACGAATTTGACCCCACTCGCGTCACCAAATTCCGGGTAAAGGAGGATATCTTTTTTGATAAACAGCGAAGTCGGTTGGAAACACGTATTATTGGGGTGGCACCCTTGATGAATATTACAACTTCGGCTGAGCTAGCAGAGTCGGTTGGTGCTACACCAGCATTTTGGCTATACTTCCCACAATTGCGCTATGCTTTAGTCCAGGTTGACGTTTCGGATCCTGATAAAGGATTATACGATATGAGTATGGATGACTTTTTTGTACAAAATAAGTTTGCGAGCACAATTGTTCGTGAATCTTCTCCTGGGATGCTCCAAAACTTGAAAGATACTGAAAGTGGTGGCCAACAGCTTGATGGAAAGAAAGTGCAGGAGAAGTTAGATGCCTACAAGAAGAAATTATGGAGCAATCCAAAAGGCGTAAAGTCAGAAGAATTGGAAGGAAACCAATCGAGCATAGAGACAAAGCAAAAAGAACAACCACCTCAAAATCCAAAAACAACTGAAGATAAATTATAGTATCACCTTCATCTAGAAAAGCGAATATTACCAATTTTAAGGTGATACTCGCTTTTTTATTACGGTTTGTTTAATTCAAAAAAGCTATTCTTTTTTTGAATTACTTTAAGTTTAAAAAGCACATTTATCTTAGTCGCTATCTTTCCCCAAATACTTAGAATAGGTATGGACTATGGGAAAAGAAATAGCTTCTTGAGGAGCATATTTTACATAGCGTTTAAAGTTTTGCCATAAACGTTTTGGAGAATCTGGACGGGTAAAATTGGAGGATTTTTTGCCATCTTCATATCGAGTGTCATGAAATCCAAAATTTCCAGATGACCATACCTCGTCAAGCATCCATTCAGCATCTAATTTTTCGGGATAAGCGAATGGAAGTGAGTTTTTGGGAAGTCCCAGGTATTCTACGAGTATACGATGAAGCAAGTGTATCCATTTCAAAATTCCCGTTTTCTGATAGATGTGTTCTAAGGCGAGCGGATCAATCTGAGATGAAACAGTATAATATAAACGTGCCGAATCACAAAACTGACGTAAACCTATCCCATAAGTAATCAAATGTTTTAAAATATGGATATTAACCTGGAGAAGTTGAAGCTCTGGAGCCAACAGAGGAACAGAAACATCATTGATTAGTACTATCTTCTTTTTATCTTTGTAATCTAACAATAACTTTTTTAAATAATTCTTCTTTAGAGGACTTCGGAAATCGAATGTTCTTTTATGATGCTCAATATGGATTCCTTTCCAATTATAATCTAAGCTGAATCCGGCAGTATCCTGAAAAGTCGGGTGATTATTCTTTAAAAAATTACGCGCTTTTTTATATCCATCGGCTTCAAAGCACCAATCAATATCGCCGCTTATACGATGATTTGGAATTCTATAGTAAGATGCTACACCCTGTCCCTTTTGTAGTATAGGTTGAATACCATAGTCGCTGAAAAGATCAAATTGTTCAGCAATTACCTGATTCATCTTTTCGTTATACCGTTCGATTTGGTCCATCCGTACCGCCCACTTTAAACGAAGCACTTGTGGAGGAAGCTGTTGTTCTTCTAGAAATGGAAAACTGTCATAAATAATTCCCTCAACGGTATGGTTATTAGCATACTTTCGGATTATATTCCAATCTTCTGCTGTTATAGACTGTGCGGAGGAAAGCTGGCCTTCTCCCCAAAGACCTATACGCAACAATTGAAAAAAAACATTCCGAAGTTTATCGCTCATTTATATATTTTTTAATATAGTCTTTAAATATAGTGATTAATGATTTTAACCCCAATATTTTGTATAAGCAAAAAAGGTCAGAAAACGAATTTCCCAACCTTCTGCATGTACAAAATATACCTAAATTAAGCTCAAATATAAGTATATAATTTTATAGTTTGAGCTTAAAGTAGGAAGGAAGAAATTCATCGGTCCTCAGTGCAACCGCGTTATGTTATTTTGTTGCAAATATGCTCAAGTTTAGTTTTTCCTTTGGTTTGTTGATGTTTGGCTTTAAGTTACTATATAAAGTTTTACAGAATTTCTTTAATTGGATAGTGAAATTTTTTAGTTGTTTTTAATATTCTTTTTAAGAATATTATTACATTTGGCATGAATTCACTATTTTATGAAACAACGAGTTTATACCTTAGACTATCTAAGGGGGGGAGCGGCATTACTTATTCTAATTTATCACTATCTTATTTTTGAAGGTGTCGAGTTTGATGGCGAATCTTTTATTAGAAGGATGGGCTACTATGGAGTGACCATCTTTTATATATTAAGTGGATTAACATTATTCTATGTATATAATGAAAGCTTCACATTAAAAAAAAATACTATAAAAGCATTTTTTATTAAGCGAGTCGCTCGGATATTACCTTTACTTTGGTTGGTTTCTCTGAAATCAATTATATTCAGCGATAACCCTCCAAATTATTTAGATGTCTTTTTGAATCTGTCAGGCTTGTTTGGCTTTTTTAAATGGGATACCTATTTTGCTACCGGTGCATGGTCAATAGGCAATGAGCTAGTTTTTTATGCTTTTTTCCCTTTTCTGTTAGTTGCGGCTAGAAAAAGGAATATGTTATTTTGGTGTATCGGAGCCTTTATCTTGCTCATAAGCATCTACTTTTCTTTTTATGTTTTGCCGGATTCGATGAAACAAGACACAATATTTTGGCGAAATTATGTGAATCCACTGAATCAATTGATTTACTTTTATTCTGGTATCGCAATAGGTAGGTTATTTTCAATGAATAAAAGTGTTTCTAAAACCGGTCTGTGTACTGTATTAATTATCTCATTGATTGTTTTTATTTGTTATCCTACTGGGACAAATGATGTTCTCCTAGTGATAAAAGGAAATAGGTATGTATTTTTTATAGCTTGTTGGCTTATTGTAGCCAGTCTATATCTGTTGAAAGCGAATACAAATGTATTTATCCATAAACCACTCCTTTTTTTAGGTGAGATAAGTTATGGAATATATTTATTTCATCCTATTGTATATTCGCTTTTCAAGAAATCATTAAATATCTTTCATATTTCACTACCTATGTATTCTTTCATACTACTTGCGGCTATATTATCCATTGTGATTAGCTATTTGAGTTATCGGTTTTTTGAAACAAAATGTGTTAAAATAGCAAATAGATATTTAATAAGTAGTTCAAATAAAATTTAATTATTTCTACGAGTCAGAGGACAGAGAACTGTGCTGATTAACCTGAGCCCCAGGGTTAGGACTTTCTAAATTTTACCATGTGTTTTCCTCTCCTTTAGACGTTTTAGGCAGCTGGTCTATGGAACTGTATTTTTCCCGGGTTCAACTTCTGAAAAACGGCGCAATTGGTCAACAAAGTTCAAGGGCTTGTCCTTGTATTCTTTGATATCAACAAATGGTAAAAGATTTCAATCTAGCAAATAGCAAAGATATTAGAATAGTTTGTTATTGTAACTGTGTTGCTTTTATTGTATTTGCAACTATATTGCATTAATAAAAACTATACTATATGATCAGACCAATAAAAATTATCCTGGCATTTATGCTGGTATCTGGGCTTTTTGAGTCTTGTAAAAAAGAAGGGGAGGCACCTGAGGTCGTTTCACCAAAAGCTGAAAACGTAGAAATTGGCTATGCCAATAATAAGCAAGCAATCCGAGGGAGGGATTTTCACTTTAATGCAGATATTCTTGCCGGGGATAAAATTGAGTCTGTTCAAGTCAAAATTTTACCAAAGGCTGGGCAGGCTTATACCTCATCATGGAAAACTGAAATGGCCTGGGATGAGTTTAAAGGATTAAAAAATGCCAATGTCCACAAGCATTTTACCATTCCAGTGGAAGCGCCTGAGGGCAAATTTGATTTTTTCTTTATTATAAATGATGTAAATGGATCTAAGTTAGCATTGAAGGAGGACTTTCAGATTTTCGATGCGGCTAATATGCCAGTTGACCCCGTCGTGGACCGTGATATTTTCTCCCGAAACGATGATATGGTATACTATATGGATACCTATGTAGAGGAACCGCTGGTTTTCAAAAAAGGGGATAAGTTTACGGCACGTGCACAGATCAAGCAAATACAGGGGGATGGCATTCTATATACAGCATTGATCAGACGAACCTTGAATCATTTTCCTGAAACGGTTGATAAACTTGACTTGACCAAGGCTATAATTATATCTAAAGTGGAGCATAAAGATCTGGGGCCAGCATCAAAAGTCAATACCTATAAGTTGGTCAATGGTACGATAAGCGGTGATGATATTCTAATAGGTGCAGAGAAAGATAGTTTGGGCAGTCAGATTACCGGTGACCGACAATGGCAATATGGTCAGTACAATCTCGTTATATTATATAAAAATACAACTTTTAATATGAGCACCTTTAAGTCGATTCCAATTACTATTTCGTATTAGTAGATATTTGCCCAATTAAATATATCAAAACCTTCCCAATTAAAGGAAGGCTTTTACTTTCTTAATAATTGCTATGTAAGTATGGTGAATTACCGGTTTTACTTGCAGGAATTGCGACTGATGTTATCGCTAATTATATCATTGTGCGCTAATAGGGAGTTTGCTGATGTAAATGATTGCTGTATCGGTGGAAGTTGGATAAGTACGTTCATTACCTTTAATTGTCCACTCAAAACGTGTTCCTTCGGCGCCAATATAAAGCCGGTTTTTCTTGTCGTGGTAAATATAATTCAGTTGTCGACGGAAAGGAAAATCAATTAATTGCTCGCCTTTATCAGTAACCCTTACTAGTTTGTCGGGCTGCATCAACGGGCGTCCATATTCTTTGTCGATGATTTCATTTGGCTGTGGGCTGATTTTGTAGGATTCAGTTTCACTGATCTTTGTTTCTTTTCGATTGACCCGTACTTTATCATAGACTTCATAGCCGTATTTGCCCTTTGTGCTCCAGCTTTTGCCATGATCCGACGAAAATAAAAACGGACTTGTCGAATGGTCCTAGAAGTTGCTTAAAGCCATCAGTTCTCCCTGATACATACTGAAGCTTGGTATGCCAAGTCCAGCATCGCTGACCATTTGCCATGAAGCTCCTTTATCGGTAGTCATATAAATTTCATACATGGTGGCTACAACCAAGGTATCGTCAATATTACCGTAAATAGCTGATGTTCCTCTGAGCTGTCCCGGGATACTCAGTTTCGTCCAGGCAGCATCTCTGGTTTCAATATCGATAAGACTCTCCGGTTCAGAAGAGGCATCCTTTTGACAAGAGCTGAAAAATAGTCCGATAGCGCAGACAAAAAGCAGAGGGCGGAGAGGCGTTTTAAATTGCATGTTTTTTGCGATTAGAGTAAACAAGCTGTGTGATTTTTAAGTTTTGTATAATTTTAAAGATTGTTATAATAACTGAAAGTTATTATATGCGTGGGTATATATTTTTGTTTTTCAATACTTTTCAGAAAGAAATATAAGGTGAATAGGGAAAGTCTCCTTTAATATAAGCCCTTTAAAGGGCTAAAATAAGATGCGATTGTAGTGAAAGTTTGGGTAATTTTTAGTTGCAGCGAACCATGTCAAATAGTTACCAAATTACGCCTTTTGACATTGCTCATTCAGTGCTTGTTCAGTGATTACTCAGTGTGTACTGAATAAACATTGACTGATTACTGTCTAAATATTGGTTGAAAATTGTTATTAGGTATAATTTAGTATTACTATTTTTCGGTTTTATTGTTTATTTAATTATCTAAGACATAAGGAGTCAATTAGGGTAACCATCAAAATTGCCGTTAATGGTACTGTTGCTGAGGAAGCAGATTCTGGTATGTTTGTGTAAGGCTAAGCTAGGTAGTTATATGCGATCCTGCTATGCAGAGTTGCGTATAGAATCGCATAAAAAGAGGCTATCCAAATGCAGTGCCCCCAAAAATGGATAGCCTCTTTTATTCGTTATGTAGATATAGGTCGGTTATATTAATTTGCCGTCAAAGCAACTGCATTGAGCTGTCTGGAAGTTCCGTCAGGACCTACAGCAACGATATTGTCAAAGATGACGCGTGTGCCAGGTACAATACCATTAAGGGCTGAAGACATGCTTGAGCTCAGTTGCCCACCCGAAGTTGATAACACGATGGCGTCGGCGCGTGGTTTAGCAATAATCATGGTAAACTTGGTAACTTTGAAGGTTGCATCAAAGTCAAAGTTATCCAGTTTTGCAAAAAGAGCATTCTGCGCTTTAAGTGCTACAGTAGCCATTGATCCACCTGTTTTACCAGCGAACTTGGCAATAGGATCCGGAATCCGTTTCACACGGAATTCTGTCGAACTCAAAGTCTGTGTTTTTCCTGGTGCTACCTCAGCCGAAACCGAAATATGTGCTGTACCCGGAGAACTTACCTTCACATTATACTTACCACCTCCGGCACTGGAAATACTGCCGCCGCTCATGCTGACACGGACTTTATCTGTTGGTGTCCCCGGAGCGGATACCGAAATAGGATTGTTCACACCGATATAAAGCACATTCATCTTGTCTGGGGATACCACCGCTGAAGGCCGCGCAACTTGATAGGTTTGTTGCGGTGTCCGATATTCTTTGTAGGATCCATCGGTTTGTTTTACTTTGATCACACCGGTCCAGGTATAGATACCTTCACGGCTGGTATTGACGGAATAAACCCCTTTTCCATCCACCACCTGAAGCGATGATCCATTAACCGAAATGGCTGGTTCAGATTTGGAATCGGATGCCGTAAGAAATACTTCGGCTTTATAAGGTTGCCCTTGGACCAAATAGGAGGTAGGAGCAACAGCAACCGCTGCAAATTTGTCTAAGTTCACAACGGCCTGATCCATTTTGCCTAAGATAAGCTTCACCACATCAGATTCTGCATTCTGCGCATCGGTCTGAATTTTGGTTAAAATAGTCATCGCCGCGGTCAGAGGTGTGCCACTACCGAAATTAATTTCTTCCCAGGACTTTTTACCGTTTACAGATTTCTCGGGATCTTTCGCTTCCAGAGAGAACGAAACCATCTTTTGTTCTTCAGGTGTAAGTAGGGCCAACAGTTTAGTACGTGTTGTATTGATTTTATCTTTTAAAACAGTTCCTTTTTTCTCATTGATCATGAGATTGGGGGAGATATCCTCGTTTTCACGTTGAGCAAGATCGCCCTTTTCCTCATCGTATCCACCGCCTTGTTTGACGAACTCTTCTTTTAAGGAACCAATATACTGATTGAGTTCTCCAATAATAGCCTGCGCTTTTTTTGCCTTGTCGTAGATCGGTTTGGCACGGGCGGGTTCTTCTTTTAATTTGGTGTTTTCGAACGCTGTGAACAGTTGTTGAACGGCTGTGCTGACATTCGATTTGGATGTTTCGAGACTGTTGTTGATATTTTTGAATGCATCCAAGATGGAATCCGGTACATTGAGCGCTAATAAGGCGAGCAGGACCAAATAGAGGATGCCAATCATCCTTTGTCTTGGAGTTTCTCTTCCTAATGCCATTGTTTTTGATTTAAGTAATACAAGAATTAATTACACACGCGGCTGATTCATCGCGCTCAACATGTTGCCATAAATGGCATTCAAGGCATTGAGGTTTTTCGCAAGCTTGCCCACTTCATCTTTAAATGCTTTGGAATCATCCAGCGATTCGTTGAAGTTCTGCATGGTAAAGCTCAGGTTCTCATAAAACTTGTTCATCGATTGTAAATGTGATGCCGAATCGCGTAACTCACGTTCATACATCGCATTTAATTGGCTTAGGTTGGTTGTTAGACTTTTTACCTGTTCGTGGTAGTTGGATGTATCGCCAGAGGTATTCGACATGGCGACTAGGTTTTGCGAAGCTTTTTCAAACGCTAGGCTCAAGTTATCAAACTTAGAAGTTGCTGTTCTGAGTTTATTCGTGAACTCTTCTGTTGCTAATGAAACATCCGATAACTTATTGATTGCTGATACTTTTTCACTGAAATCACGTAGGCCACGACCGAGGTTTTCAATGCTTGCGGGTTCAATATTGGCATCGGTAAACATTTTATCTAAAGCAGCTGTGGTCGATGGACCTGTAGGTTGGGCAACTACAGTTTTTCCTCTTTGTGGAAGCTCGCCATTAAAATTGTCGTCCAATTCAGGATAAACCCGGGTCCAATCTGGTTCTGGCGCGGGCGGATTGAAACCCATTAAAAAGAAAAGGAAGGCTTCTACTCCTAAACCGATTCCGATCATATAGTTGGCTGTGGTGCCGCCGATATGTAGAATCTTAAATAGTACCCCGATGATGACGATACTCGCTCCCCAGGATATGGCCACATTTAGCCATCTAGAATTGTCTTTTTTCTTGCTCATTGTTTATCTATGTGTTTTGGTTTAAGCATCAGATAGCTTTTGTTCTCATTATTGAGTACACAAATAGTAACGGAAAATGTAGGCTTATTAGTATCTGACTATTTGATTAGATGCGCCGTCAAGGAGATAGTTGATCAACTATAACCTGATTCATATATCATTATAATAGAAAGGAGCGGCGCTAATCTGCAGTGCCCCCAAAAAGTTAGACACTTTCTGGGGGCATTTTTTATGAATAAGAAAAAGAAGCACAGTTTTGAATTTAAGCTGAACTGTGTTAAACAGATGGATGAGCATTATCGCTCTGCAAAATCTCTTGGCAGAGAATTAGGAATCACCTCTTCGTTACTTGATACCTGGTATAGGATATATAAGTATCATGGATCTGCAGGACTTCTTCCCAAAAAAGGGAAAAGGATCTTTAGCCCGTCTTTTAAGTTGTCAGTCCTTAACGCAATCCGTGAAGAAAGTTTATCTTTGAAAGAGGCTCGCGTGCGCTTCGACCTTTCCTGGGATGACCACATTATCAACTGGCAGAAAAGACTGGATGAGTTTGGTCCGGCAGGATTGGAGCCGCGGGCTAAAGGAAGACAACCTATGACTAAGAAAGCAAACCAACAGATCAAGCGAAAGGCCAGGAAAACGAATAAACCACTCACGCGTGAAGAGGAACTTTTGCAGGAGAACGAATATTTACGGGCGGAAAATGCTTTGCTAAAAAAGCTCCAAGCCTTAGCTCAAGAAGAAAACAAGCGCAAGCCATAATGGAGCTAAGGCATCAATTCGACCTGGATACCATGTTGAGCTGTGTTAAAATGGCAAGGAGTACTTTTTATTATTACTCCGGGAAATCTGGACAACCGGACAGGTATGAACGGGTAAGGAACCTGATCAGCAGGATATACCATGACCATAAGGGGCGCTTTGGCTATCGCCGTATCGTACTGATGCTCAGGCGATATGGAGAGGGTATCAACCATAAGACCGTGCTTAGGCTGATGGGAGAAATGAAGCTGAAGAGCCTGATCAGGGTGAAAAAATACCGGTCCTACCGGGGTGACCAGGGCAAGATAGCTCCCAATATCCTTAACAGGGAATTCAAGGCTGACAGCCCATCCCAAAAATGGGCTACTGATGTTACAGAGTTCAAAGTCAGGGGAAGAAAGCTCTACCTTACCCCGATCATTGATCTGTTCAATCAGGAAATTATCAGTTATGAGCTTACAGACAGACCGGTGTTCAAGGCGGTAATGGACATGTTGAAAAAATCACTTCCTTTTGCAAAAGTATCCTCACAGCTGATTTTACATTCAGATCAGGGGTGGCAATATCAAATGCAGAAGTATCAACAGTGGCTCAAAGAAAACGGAATCACTCAAAGCATGTCCAGAAAAGGAAATTGCCTTGATAATGCTGTAATTGAAAATTTCTGGAACTTTAAAATCAGAGCTGTTCTATCTAAAACAATATGAATCAACAGAGATGTTAAAAAGCGAAATAGAAGATTATATCTCCTATTACAATAATCAACGGATAAAACTAAATTTAAATGGAATGAGCCCGACAGAATATCGAGCTCATTATTACAAATCTAATTAACTAAATTTGTCCAATCTTTTGGGGGCAGTCCAAAAAAAATAAATCTTATGGACCCAAATTCAAAATAAAACAAACGTTAGGCTTTCTTAGCAGTTATACTTTAATAAGGAATAAGTCGTAAACACAAAGAAAGAACAACATGATGAACGAAACATTAATTCAACTTTCACAGACCTGGCCCGCTTGGCTCTGGAATATTGCATTAATCCTCTTTTCATTTTTAATAGGTTTTCTGATCAAACTGATTTTTATACCACTTTTACGCAGACAGGCTATTCAGCAAGAATCTTATAGTTTATTTCGTTCCTTTGTAAGGCGTTTTAACCGCGTGCTAAGTATTTTTATACCATTGATTGTTTTCAATAGTTTGCTGCCCTTTGCCCAATTTAATGAACGCACACTGCGTGTGGTGAGCAAAACCAATGAGCTTTTGTTGGTCAGTTTTTTTGCCATTGTGCTGATACAGGGGATCAAGGTTTTTGAAGATTACCTCTACCATCGTTTTGATATCAACAAGGAAAATAACCTGCGCGAACGAAAGATCAGAACACAAATCGTCTTTATCCGAAAAGTGGTGGTCACCCTGATCATCGTGATCTCCCTGGCGATTATCCTATTAAGTTTTGACAGCATGCAGAAAATCGGTGCAGGCCTGCTCACTGGGGTGGGGGTCGGCGGTATTATCATCGGTTTTGCTGCACAGAAGTCCTTGGGAAATCTCCTCGCTGGTTTTCAGATAGCATTTACACAACCCATACGTATGGATGACGTCTTGGTCGTCGAGGGGGAATGGGGGCGCGTGGAGGAAATCAATCTGACCTACGTTGTCGTCAATATTTGGGACAAACGCCGATTGGTGTTGCCCATCACCTATTTTATAGAAAAGCCGTTCCAAAATTGGACACGCACAACTTCTGAAATATTGGGGACCGTATTTATCTACACAGATTTTACCGTTCCTGTGCAACAATTGCGTGAAAAATTGACGACTTTATTAACCGGACACCCGCTTTGGGATGGTAAAGTAAATGTCCTTCAGGTAACTGACTTTAAAGAGCGTACCATGGAGATCCGATGCCTGATGAGCTGCCGCAATTCGGGTCAGGCTTTTGATCTACGCTGTTTCATCCGTGAACAGATGATTGCCTATATCCATTCGAACTTTCCAAATGCATTAGCCAGAACACGGGTGGATTATCAGGAGAGCATTCAAAAGGACCTGTAACGGCTAATTAGCCATTTGATAAATGGTAACCTGTTGAAAAAAATAAGTGTAATTTGTTTAAGTTTGTCTAAAATGTTAGCGCTAGTGATATGCTGATTTTCTATGTTATATTCTCCAGTATATTGATTTTACTGAGTCTGTTACCTTTTATCCAAAGCCAACATTGGATTTTTCGGGTAGCTGAGTTTGTCAAGTTGCAGCTGCTGGTTTTTCAGGTGCCGGCATTGGCAATGGGTTTTTATCTCGTGGGGGAAGATTCATGGATATGGTGGTTGCAGGCTGTACAGCTGGCGCTGATTGTATACCATGCCTATATATTGATACGCTACACCAAATTTTGGCGTCGCGAAAAATATGAAAAGGGCCAAGATGCATCTGATAGTATCAAAGTGATCTCCTGTAATGTGCTGCAATTCAATACGGCTTATGATCGCTTTATTGACCTGATTCAAAAAGAACAGCCGCATATTTTTTTGACCATGGAAAGTGATGCTGCATGGGAAAAAGCCTTACGTGTACTTGAAAACGATTATCCTAATTTTGAGAAGGTAACGCTGGACAATACCTACGGTATGCATTTTTATACCAATCTGAAAATCAACAAATGTCAGGTGCATTATTTTGTAGCCGATGATATTCCCAGTATTGAAGCTGAACTGGAAACCGCCGATGGACACCGTTTTATTTTTTTTGCTGTTCATCCACCGCCGCCGAGTCCGACTGAAGAGGAGAATTCCAAAGAAAGGGACGGCGATCTGCTCAGTGTGGCCAAACGTGTACGGGATTATAAAATGCCCGTGGTTGTCACGGGGGATTTTAACAATGTGGCCTGGGCAAAATCTTCCCTCTTGTTCAAGAAAACCAGCAAATTGATCGATGCACGCATCGGACGGGGTATTCTTTCCACCTTTCATGCCAATTATTGGTTTTTCAGAGTGCCGTTGGATCTGCTGTTTCATAGTCCAACCGTATTTATCGATAAGTTGTTTATCTATCCTTCTGTTGGGTCCGATCATTTTCCGATGGGCTGTACATTCTTTATCGATCGCTACTCCGAAGAGCAGGCTGAAGATATTGAACATTTGAAAGCTGGGGATATGGCCGACGTCAACGAGATGATTGCTGATGGAAAAGAGGAAGAAAGTGACAATCGGTGTTAACGCTTAAGCGTGCCAATATTTTGTGCTGCATTATTGTATGTTTGGTCCAGCTTATGATCAATATACTTTACGGAATCAGCAATTGGTATTCCTTAACAGGTGCTACGGAAAAATAGCCGAGTGCATTATTGGAAATGTTAGACTTAGGGTTCCCCGGAGCAGCAGTTGACAAATTTGTGCTTTGGTAACCATTCCAGTAATGGAAAGTTCCGACGTCCACACAATATCGGCGCACTGTGAGCTTGTCTCCATGAGATAGACTCCGTTCCAAGTCTGATATATAATGTGTTACCTGAAGGCCATCGTTGAATTGATCGCTTTCTGTGCTGGCAAACCGAAATTCTTTCCCATTAATGGATAAAGTATACATGTAATAATTAGCAATTTTGGCTGGGTCTTTAAAGGACAGGGCAATAAAAAAATAAGTTTTCCCAGCGATCTCCTTTTCAATGATGTGTGTCGTTTCTATGTTGATATAGGCGGGCATCGTACTACTCGATTCGAACTGCTGCTTATTCACACCAACACGTAGTGTATACGTTCTTCCAACGGCAGGTTTAAAATTTCGATTGATATAATAGCCATCTTTTTCATGCTGGAATAAATAGTTTTGATTCAAGTTGTCCTTGACAGTTACTGTTGCGTTTTTTACCGCTGTAGAACCCATTTCTGCATCAATAGCTACGGATTGCGAAATCCGGATACGTTGTACATTGCTCGCATCGGAAAGCTGTGCATCGATCACAACACGACCACTATCTGCATTCAGATTGAGATCTACTTTTTCTTCACAGGCCGAAAAAAGAAGAATGGAATATAGAAGTATATAGGAGGATTTGGATAGCATGGGTTTAAAATTTAAAGTTCCAGGTTACTGAAGGGATAATGCCAAAAAGTACAATTTTGTAAGCCGCCGTGTTATTTGGATTTGACTTGTCTTCGCGAAAGTCTATCGTGTAGGCGTTTTTGCGGTTGTAGACATTGTAGATGCCAAATGTCCAGCTCGAATGAAAACGTTCCGTCGTAGGTTTGGGATCGTAGGTTGCCGATAAGTCCAACCGGTGGTAGTCGGGCATACGATAGCCATTTCGTTCAGTATAATAGAATAACGATTTTCCATTGACCTGATATTTTCCGCTGGGAAATGTAACAGCATTGCCGGTATGGTATACAAAGGTCGCTCCCAGCGTCCAGTTTTTCGAAAGTGTATACAGTCCGACAATAGACAGATCATGGGTGCGATCTTGGCGTGCATTGAACCAGGTACCGTTGTTGATGCCTGCAAATTGACGCTGGCTCTTTGAGAGGGTATAGCTTATCCAGCCGTTTAGTTTCCCGCTATGTTTGCGTAGATACCATTCTATACCAAAGGCCCTTCCCCGACCAAAGAGTAACTCTCCTTCGAAATGGGCGTCGGCCTGCAAGGTTGCTCCATTGCGGATGTCGATTTGATTGCCTAATCGTTTATAGTATGCCTCTACAGACAAGCTGTATTGTTTTTTTGAAAAATTGCGGAAGTAGCCAAAGGCAACTTGATCCACAATTTGGGGTTTAATATTCAGGCTGCTAAGTACATATTGATCTGTGGGCAGACTGGCCGTGCTATTGCTCAATTGGTGTAGATTCTGAACAGCTCGGTTGTACGAGGCTTTTAGGCTGCTCTGTTCGTCCAGCAATAGACTTGCCGATATGCGTGGCTCCATATTGATATAGTGTTTTGCAATTCGGCTATTGTCGCGTTTCCCCCCAATAGGATTGCCGTTTTTGTCAAATTCATAAAAAGTACGTTGGCCCAGAACCATAAAATCATGTATATGTAGTCCGTAATGAATCGAAAGTGCACTTGTTGGCTTCCATTCATGAGAAACATAACCGCCAACATCAATGCCACGTTGACTTTCGATGGCTGTTGGATTGACGGATTGATTGGTGGGAGAGGAGAGGTTGGCGGGTCTGATCGCTTGAAAAACTGCTCCCGCACCTATTCGTATGATATTATTAGCGTTGGCATAATAAGCAAAGTCCTGCTTGAACTGAAGGTTGCGGATCCTCGAAGCAACCTCAAAATTGGTCTGTTCACTCGAAACTCCTGCCTGATAATTAAATCCACTATAGATAAAAGAAGTATTGCTTGATATTTTTGGATTAAAGCGGTGGTTCAATCGTGCCGTTGCGGTCGTATTTCCCCAGGCAATATTAAATAGATCGCTGTATTTGAGTCTGTCCCTTCCATTATAGGCTGAAAGATATAAAGTCGTTTTCTTTCCGAAATTAAAGCGAAGTTTTGCATTCAGATCATAGAAGTACAGGGTATTTTTGGCCATGTCTTTATTTTTGGCCAGTTTCAGAAATGAATCGGCATAAGAGCGTCGCGCACTGAAGAGAAAGGAGCTTTTGTTTTTTTCAAGCGGACCTTCCACCTTTAATCGGGAAGCAATAATACCTATACCACCTTCGGTACTAAATTTTTTCTGGTTTCCATCTAACGTTGAAATATCCAGCACGGATGCAATACGGCCGCCATATTGGGCCGGGATATCGCCTTTATAAAGTTGTATATCCTTGATAGCGTCTGAATTGAAGGTTGAAAAAAAACCGAGTAGGTGGGAGGCATTATATATTGTGGCTTGATCCAATAAGATCAGGTTCTGCCCTGCGTCGCCGCCGCGTACATTAAAATTGGTTGAACCTTCACCGCCACTTTGCACACCGGGGAGTAGCTGTATCGTTTTTAATAAGTCTTTTTCACCGAACAAAACGGGCAAAGCATCCACTTCTTTGGTACTGAGTTGAATAGAGCCCATTTGTGTATCCGCTACATTTTGGCCTTTTTTTGAATGCGTAACAATAACTTCGTCGATACGTCGACTCAAAGGCTGTAGATCGAAATTTTTCTGCAGGGATTGGTCCAATCGGATCTCAAGCACTTGTTGTTGGTAGCCCATGTGGCTAATAACCAGACGATGTGAACCTTTTAGGAGCGTCAAAGAATAGCGACCTTGTATATCTGTTTTGCTACCAAGAGGATTATTTTCCGTGCAGATTAGCGCTCCGCTTAAGGGGCTATTGCTTGAGGAATCCCGGACGATTCCCGTAAGGGAAATCTGTTGTGCCGACGCAACAAAAGGAAACAGTGCCAGTGACACTGGGAGGAGATACTGAACGATGGAGATCATTTGAAGTTCTTGTCTGATAGTTGATTTTGTGCAATTAAATGGAATGACCTGTTAATCAGTGATTAAAATTTGTTATTGTAGTTTAGTTAAACGTGGGTTGTAATTGTTGCATATATTCGTTTTGGTTTAGATAATATGATAACGATCTATCGTGTAAAAATATTGTTTCAATAGGGTAATGATTTTAAGTGTTTGATAGCGAGTTTTTTAATTGTTTTTATGTCAAATGAACTTTGACAGAATTTCATCGGAAATTTGTAATTTAACAGATGCTAAACAATTTTATTAAATCTAACTAATGGGTAAAGATTATCATTTAAAACACACTGGTGCAGATCTATTGTCAAAAACAATCAATTTCTTGCGCTTTCCGCTGATCGTGGGGGTGGTGTTTATCCATACAGATTTTTCACATATTGTATTGGCAGGCGTAAAGCAGATTGACTTTGTAAATTTTCCGATCTTCACCAGTGTTTTTTTTCTGTTTTCTAAGATAATTTTTGAAGTTTGTGTGCCGCTGTTTTATTTTATTTCTGGCTTTTTATTTTTTTATCGAACGGAAGGATTTTCGATTCAGATATACTTTAAAAAGTTAAAAGATCGCTTCCGATCGCTTTTTATCCCTTATATATTTTGGAATTTCGTGGTGCTGCTCTTCTTCTTTCTTGCCCAGGCCTTTTTCGCTGGCAGCCTCATTTCTGGGGTAAATAAGCCAATTGTCGACTATAGTGTAATGGATTGGATATGGTCCTTTTGGGATACGTCTAAAGTGAATCCTCATCTTGAAAAAACACTTCCTGCCAATTCTCCCTTTTGGTTTATACGTGACCTGATGGTGGTGGTGGTCTTTTCCCCTCTCCTATATTGGCTGGTCAAAAAGCTTGGTGTTTTTGTTCTAGCTCTTCTAGGATTGCTTTGGCTATATAATCCTTATTTCTACCTCCCTGGTATTAGTACGGTATCGTTTTTCTTCTTTACCGCTGGTGCATATTTTAGTATTTACAAAAAGGATTTTGTGCTACTGATGAAACCTCTTTTACCTTGGGCGGCAGGACTCTTTGCATTTATAGTTGCTGCAGAATTTTATTTTTTTGGTGAGAGCTGCTGGAGTTACCTCTATTGTGCAAGTGTGATGGTTGGTTTACTATTTTCAATAGCACTTTCAGCGCGTTTTATCGAGAAGGGTTACTGGCAGCCGAATTCCTTTTTGGAAGAGGGAAGCTTTTTTATCTTTGCCTATCATCGCTTGCCCTTAGTATTTGTCATCAAATTTTTATTTTATATAATCCGGCCGCAGTCTGAAGTGTCATTCCTATTGTTATATATCGCATGTCCCGCTGCAGTCATTACGCTGGGACTGCTCGGTTATAGGGTATTGAAAAACATGCTGCCAAGATTTACAGCAATAATTTGTGGAGGAAGATAATGATACGAATGAAAAAGAAGCAATGGATCTTTGTGTTGGTACTCGTCCTCGTTTTGACTATGCTTTTTTATAGATATGGCCTGCCATTTATCCATAGAAATAAGTATGCAAAGGTTAAAACTCAATACGAATTTACCGAAATAATTAATTTGGGCTGTACCTCTGTTAAGCAACAGGGCGCTTCTAATACCTGTTGGTCCTATACGGGTAATTCTTTCCTGGAATCTGAAATGATTCGAATGGGAAAAAAGCCGGTTGAAATTTCCCAGATTTATACGGCTCGACAGGCTTACCTCGGCAGGGCACAAAATTTTGTTCGGCTTCATGGTGGGTTGTCCATGGGTGAGGGCGGCCAGCTCCACGATGTATTGAATGTATTCCGAAAATATGGAGCGCTACCGCAATCAGCCTATTCAGGTCTCTATGGGAATAATACGTACAATGACTTTAAAAAGATGACGCCCAGGTTGAATAGCCTGCTAAAGGTGCTGGTCAAAACCAAACCATTGCGGTCCAATTGGGAGCAATCTTATCGAGCAGCGTTAGATGCACATTTGGGGAAAGTTCCTGAAACATTTGATTATGAGGGTAAAAAGTATACAGCGCGAACGTTTGCTGATCAGGTGATTGGTATCAGACCGGATGATTATGTGGCTTTGGCATCGGTTACAGATCAACCTTTTTATAAGCCTTTTGTGCTGCTTGTCCCCGATAACTGGTCATTTGATTCGTTCTACAATGTGCCCATGGAGCAGCTTACCAATACCATCGATACAGCGCTACAACGCGGCTTTACTGTTGCATGGACGACGGATGTCTCTGAGCATGGTTTCTCCTGGCAGCATGGCTTGGCGTATGTGCCGCAAAAGTCCGGAGATGAGATGTCAAAGGAAGAAATAAACACAATGTTCGTGAAACCGATGCCCGAGCGGAAGATCACAGCCGCTGAAAGGCAGGCGGCTTTTGAGAATTGGCAGACCACCGACGATCACGCGATGCATATTGTTGGATTGGCCAACGACCAGTATGGAAGACCTTACTATATCGTCAAAAATTCCTGGGGTAAAGCCAATCCATATAAAGGCTATATGTATGTAACCAAAGAATTTGTTCGCTTTAAGACGATTTCGCTGCTCTTGCACAAAGATGCGCTAGAGGCTAAAATAAAGACAAAAATCACCCTGTAATTCCCAAGTCTTTCCATATTTCAGACGGAAGTTTGTGCTATGGAAAACAATAAACTTACTTCTCTATGCTTGCGCGCATGTTTATTTATATGTGCTATAACTTGTTCGGTCGTCGCTCTTGCGCAAGAAAATAGATCCCTGCCCGATAAAGTGCATCATGCCGAACCTTTATATAATGATCTTGTCCGGGATCTTGGCGCGCGGAAAGGAGAGAAGGAATTTAATGTCGGTGCTGATATTAAAAGAATGCATGCTGCTGATGAATTTGGCTACCTCATGGAATATGAATTTGCGCCGATAGATCGATTAGGACTGGAAGCGGAAACAGACTTTGCATATTCAAAAAGCCGCATGGCCAATGGGTCTTCCAGCAATCAATTGGAACGATTGCGTTTATCTTCGCAATATTCCTTTTATGTTTCTAAAAAACATGCAACAACTTTGGCTATTGGGTATACACAGATCTTTGATTTTGTGGATGGTGGCACTGGGTTTAATCCATTCTTTATAGCCGCCAAAAACTGGCATAACAATTGGCATGCATTGATTTATACTGGACCAGAATTCACGTATCGTTATGCTTCATCCAAAATGGATTTGATGTGGCAGGTAAATACCTCATTTCATTACACCGTACCGCAGACAGATCACTTTATCGGTGTTGAGGTCAATCAGGAAATTTCTTCCGACGGCATACAAACTACACTACATCCCCAGATTAAGCTCGGACTTAATAACAAAATGGCCATTGGTATGGCGGTGGGATTACCTATTAGTGGCACTGAGAAAGGGATCAGCTCATTTTTTCGCCTGATCTATCAACTATAGTCGCTTGTAAATAGTGATGGGTACATATTTTTGAAGCAGCTTTATTCATCGGAGTACACAGGAAAATAATGATGATCAAAAAACTTCTTTTTATGAAATTGGAGCGACAATTAAGTCATTTTTTAACATATAATTAACTGTAAAATAATTATATTTGGTCATCCATATTATTGAATATTTCTACTGTGTTTTCAAGAACGCTTAAATTATTCCTTTTAGGTATTGCTATTGTTGTGTCCTTTTTAAATCGGGCATCGGCTTCAAATTACCATGAAATTCAAATAATCCCAGGTATTGACTCTTATCATACCAACATAGAATCAGCGACAAAGGACAGTCAGGGTTTTATTTGGTTTATCGCAGGAAGCCTGTTATACCGTTATGATGGTATTTCAATTAAACCTTTCAATGAATTGTATAAGGGGCCACTGTATTTCACCGAGGTAACTAAATTGATGGCGGATCGACAAGGTCGTTTGTGGCTCGAAACGAGAAATGGCCTATTGATTTTTGATACCCAAAAGTGGACCTTTATAAAGGATGGCGAATTTGCTAAAGGTCTGTGGCGGGAAGATGTTATTGCTATGTATGATCAGCAGGACAGGCAATATATTGCAACAAAATCTGGAATATTATGGCAGATAAGTGGGGCGAACAAGAGAAAACTATTGACTTTTAATCCTGCAATAAACGAGCTACGAAGTCCTTTAGGCAAGCGTTTGGTCGCGGATAAAGACCGATTATGGTTTGCCTACAATGAGCAGCTCTTTTTTATGGATTTAAACTCGGGGCATATTCAGGAGTTTAATATACCGAAAAATATTTATCGGCAATTGGACGATATCTTTTTACTGAACAAAGGACTGCTATTGCGTAACTACGGACTTGGTTATCTGACCTTCGATGGAGCTAGTTTTAAGAAAGCCAGTCCAAAGGGATTATCCCTGGGAGACATGCGAGATTGGGCTCATTGGTCTTTTGCCGAAGGAAATAAGATTGTCTTTCTTTTTGAAGATGGCCGCTATTTCGAATTTCAAGCAGATCTGAAGATGACGCCACTTTCGGCTAACCGCCATTATATCAACCGGGAATTGTTGAAGAGCAAACTGAATCAGATCGTCTTTAACACGAACGAAGGCCTTTGTGCGACGGAAAAAGGATTATACAGTCTCTCCAAAACGGATTTCGATATTCAATACTGGAATACAGGGACCGCCAGGGCGATTACAAAACAGCAGAGCACGTATTACATCGGCGGATATGCTCCATTAAAGTCCTTTCTGCCCTATAATCCTTCCATTAAGGCCGTGGCGCCACTGAACAATTATTATGCCTTCCTTACGATTAACCAAGACTCTTCACTGGTAGGACTTGAAAGTGATTTTCTGGGGCTTTTAGTCAATGGAAAGTTTAATCGGGTTCCTTATTACAAACGTAAAGGGGTAAGTGAAGAACTGTCGCCCATGGTATTTAGTCTATGTCATTATCAAGGTAGCCAATATTTAATTGGTACCTATAGCGGCATTTGGATATATGATCTGCAGACAAAAGAAGTTTTTCCTTTAAGAGATAGTAACGGTCTTGCCGTGGGGATTGGGCAGCGGATAAATTCCCTGCAGCGGAGAAATCAAATGATTTCCTTTTCCTCTGAAAATGGTTATTTTGAGATCTCAGCTGGTCATTTACAAAAAGTCTATCCTAAAAGTGGAGAGAAGCTCCATGTATTTGCGCACACCTTCAGGAATAATAAGGTTTACTTGGTCACAAAAGGTAAGGGACTGATCGTTTTGGATACCGAACATCGTAAAATTCTAAATTACTCGTTTGAGAATGGTTTGGCGAGTAATATTGTTTTTAGTATGACATGGGTCAACAATCTGTTGTTTCTGGGAACATTTAAAGGACTGTCTGTTTGGGACGGAAAGACTTTTTATAGCGCTTATAGTATGCACGGCTTACCTTTTGAAGAGTTTAACCAGCCATCAATATATTATGATCAATCAACAAAACGGCTGTTGATAGGAGGTGTGTTAGGCTGCTTTGCTATTGAACCACAAAACTTTTTGGCCAGTTTCAAGCGGCAGGAGGTACCCAAGCCTGTATTAGCTTCTGTAATTGTTGGCAATAGTTCAAGCAACATTACAAGATCTTACACGCCATCCGCAGCACAAGATACAATTCTGCTCGATGAACAATCCGTGTTTGTTAATTTGAAACTGGCAAAAATAGATGGTTATAAGAATAATTATAAGACTTATTTTCGTTTGCGTCCCGTAGTAAAGACCTTTCAGGAGTTAACCACTTCTGGGCAGATTAATCTGTCGGATTTGAAGACTGGTGAATATGAGGTTGAAGTTAAAACAGTAAGCGATAATGGCTTATCTGCTAAAACGAGAAGGTGGTTGCTCTATAAAAAACCACGCTTTTATGAAACGCAGATCTTTTATGTTTTCTTAACATTTGCAACAGGAGTTATCATCTACATTCTTACGATTGCGCGATCTTCTCAGCTCAAACGTGATAAAAAGTTACGGTTGGAGCTTTCACGCGATCTACATGATGAAGTTGGAGGGCTTCTGACGGGTATCGCCATGCAGACCGACCTGCTTTCCATGAGTCGGCAATATTCTTTCGCCAATAAATCATTGGATAAAATATCGGGTTATAGTCGCGAGGCAGTACAGACGATGGATGATATTATCTGGGCAATTGACTCCCGCAACAACAGCCAGGGGAGTTTAGAGGATAGAATGAAATTTCTGACCGAGCAGTTGTTAACTTCGCAAGACATTGAAGTTGTCTTCGATACTGAAATCCATACAGCCCGCCAGCTGCCTCAGTATATTCGTCAAAATGTATACCTTATTTTTAAAGAAGCCTTGCATAATATCTGCAAACATAGCGCGTCCTCAGAAGTACGGATATTCTTGCAGATCGATCACAATATGCTCGATCTTGAAATCTCAAATACACTTGTCGATTTAAATAGGGATGATCATGGTAAGAAAAACTTCCGAAAAGGCCAAGGAACGACCAACATGGAACGTCGTGCTGAATCAATTGGAGCAAAAGTGACAATTGTAAAGTCTCCAAACACCTATACGGTACATTTAACAGCTAATCTTAAATTTCGTAAACTTCTGTTCGACCTATTCTGACCCCTATGGCACATGCAAATACACAATTTTGGATAAGTATAAGCTTTGCACTGATCGGCGGAGTAATTTGTATGATAGGATTGCTTATGCGCGTTTTACTCTATTACATCAATAAGGATCGAAGCAACATATTGCTCTGTATTGGCGTAATAGCGCTTATTTGGCATGTTTTTATTTACTGCATGATTTATACAGGCGAAATCCAGTACTACCCACGGATATATAATAAAGGTATTCCTTTTTATTACCTTGTTGCTCCGTGTTTTTATTTTTATGTAAGATTAAAATTGAAACCCAATGCGCCAATACCAAAATATTGGCTACTAAACCTCGTTCCCTTTTTCTTTGGGCTAATCGATGTGATTCCCTATGCTATTGCTCCGCTGGAGCAGCAGAAAGAATTGCTGCGCCTTCTTGTCGAGGATGTGCCTATGGGATTTAGGCACAACTTCGGTTTTGTGGACCAACAATTACATTATATTCTGCGCTTTTCGCTGGCGATCTGTTATGCAATAGGCCAATGGAGAATGCTTTACGTAACCGATGGAATAGACAAGAATGTAAAAAAGGATGTCTTGCTGTTTAATAATATCTATACAGCTTACCTGGTGTTACAATGTAGCATGGTCGTCGCTATTGTTTTTAATACGATACAAGAAGCTTACATCCTTAAAAGCTTGGATAAATTGGTCTGGGTAAGTTTGTGCTATCTGATGTTTAGTGTATGGTTTGTGTTCGATACCATTAGAAAAGTCATATTAGCAAGGAAATCAAACGTTTAAATTGAAATTATTCGTATATGCCAAATACAAAAAAATATAAACTCGCTATTGTAGAGGATCGCATGCCGGTTTTGGAGTCGTTGAAAGCTTATTTTGAAAACGTGACTCAATTTGATCTGGTTGCCGTTGCTCAGGATTTTGATGAACTGCTTTCTTTACGATGGAAGCCCGAATCACTGGATCTTCTGCTTTGTGATATTGGTTTGCCAAAAAAAAATGGAATAGAAATCACTTGGTTTGTTAAGCGAAAATATACCCATATTCAAATTGTCATGTTTACGGTATTCGACGACAAAGATCATGTTTTTCAGGCACTATGTGCCGGTGCTTCAGGTTACTTACTCAAAAGTACGCCCTTGCCTCAGATGCATCAATTACTCGTTGAGGTCATGAAAGGTGGTTCTGTTATGAGTCCGCAAGTTGCACGTTTGGTTATTGCCCATTTCAATCCGGCTCTGAACCAAAAAAGTGATTATAAACACACGGAACAACTCACACCTCGCGAGATTGAAATTGTATCCTTACTCCAACAGGGATATTCTTACAAGAAAGTTGCAGAAACTGCTTTTATTAGCATTGATACAGTTAAGTTTCATATTCGCAATATTTATGGAAAACTACAAATCAATAGCAGAGCCGAACTGATGTTAAAGTATAATAAGCCTGTTTAATTATCTGTTAAACGGATTTCAAGGCATAAGGTCCTTTCTTGTGTAAATCCGATTTTTTATTAAGTCATCAGTAATAAAAATCGATTGGTTAGTCTTTGTTAAAAGGTGATTCTAGCCAATCGATAATTGCATGTTAAATAGTTAATTTTTTCTGAAAAACCACCCTTTGGGGTGGGTAAAACCTCTGTGCTGATTTTTAAGTTTGTGAGGCCATTTCTAGAATATCTTTAATCTATTTAAATAAAAATATGCAACCTGATAATCTCAAATCTGATCATTCCAAGGTATTTTCTGTATTGCATGCAGATAGCGATCTGCTGATGCGAAAAATAATATCCAATGTTTTTTCCAATACCGCCTTTCAGCTGGATTCTGCAGCTAATGGGCGAGAAGCTTTTGCGCTTTTAGAAGCAAAGGGGTATCAATACGATATTGTGATCACTGAAATGCATATGCAATATGCGAATGGGTATGAGATCGTCAATAAGGTGATGAAGGAATCTCCGAATACTAAAACCATTATTACGTCAAATATGAGTTATCTGCATATCCGCGAGGGATTAGAGATTATTCGGGAAGACTGTTTTAAAAAACCGCTGGTGGTGGGAAAATTACTGGAAAGGGTTAAATATATTGTTGATCAGGGCGATAAGTTTGCGGGTCAAGGCGATCGGCGAGAACTCGATTTGCCAATATCGTTTGAAAGAAATAAAGACAAGATGCCTTTGCAGGTCGACCTGGCTGTGCAAGAAGACTTATCCTTGGCGTCACCTCAGGAAGATATGCCAGAACAACTATTGCATAAATCCATAGCAAGTGATTTTACGGACATGATACAAGATGCTGTTGTAAATGAGCTAGCTGTGGCTGAATTTGTTGCACAGGAAGAAATGCTATCAATAGATGTTATGGCTGTTGTCGAAGAGGTGCTGGCTGCACCCAAACAGACGGCAGAAGTGATTTCTGGCAAAAGGTGGTGGTAATTAATAAATACACAGTAAAAGATAATATGTATACAATACAATCATTTTCAAGCCTGATGCAGGCAAGTAATGCACCTTTGGTCAATACAGCAAGCTCGCTCCTCAATGGATTGAAGATCCGTCTTGGTCAGCAATGGTATATCTGTGGTAAACTGGCTCTTAACGAAGGAAGTAGCCCAAGGAGACCGTTGAATGCATCTCCCGAAACGCTAGAATGTCAGTTACTTTTTAAAGCGGCTTTATTGGTGTCGGGCTTGGATGCTGACCTCCCTTTGGTTGTTACTATAGGTTTGCCCAATAGTACTTATCGTCTCTATAAGGATAAAGCAGAACAGGTCCTTAGAGGAAGGCATATCATAGAGTCTGACCCGGCTGTATATGGGGAAGACGGAGCTGGAATAGTCCCGGTGAACGTTGCACAGGTAGAAGTCTTGCCTGAGATCGTTAGCTGTATGATAGCTTTGCGAAAAGGGGAAAATCGAGAACACGGAGCTTTTTTCGTTTTTAGTTTCGGTTTTGGAACCTTGGAAACAGGACTCAGCACGGATGAAGGGATTATTGAGAACGCAATGGGTAGCGCACCGGGCTTGCATTATGCTATTCATATCTTGCGGGAAGAGCTGCAGGAAGCCCATGATCTCTCTTTTCAGAGCATGCAGCAGCTTGACGAGGGCTTTCGTAATGGTTATCTATATAGCAACAGAAAAAAGATTGACCTCATTGACCTCCGTAAAAGGGCTTTGAAAACTTATTATTCGGAAATCGTATCACCGCTCCTAAGTGGGGTGGTCAATGATCGCAACTTGTCTAAAACAAACCGAATATTTATATGTGGTGGTGGAGCTTATTATGGAGACCTTGTCGATTGCGTTCTTGAAGAATTTGGTGACATTGCTGATATACAGATTGCCGGCCAGCCCGATACGCTAGCGGTAAAAGGTTACCTCCTGAACTCATTGCGTTTCGTTCAAGATGAACCTAAGGCACCAATGGGTATAGATATTGGCAATATACAGACACGGGTTGCTGTTGTCGAAAACTAATGATATGACTGTAGATCAAACTTTTATATTCATTATTCAGTGTATTGTGGGAGCCTCATTATTAGCAACTTTTGTTGCCTATGGTATCATAACTACACTGCGAATTCGAACAGACCGGGCAAGACGCCGACAAATCAAATTGGATCAGTTGATCGAAGAGAGAATTCTTCCGCAGTTTATCGAAGAAGAAATGGGGAATGATCATGCTCATGTGGCCATAGATCAGTCTGTTTTGGATGAATTGGCACTGATGGATAAACGTAACCGGCAAACATTGATCGATACACTGATACGTCTCCGCTGGCATGTAGCCGGTACAAATGCCCTCTTCCTTCATCGTATTTATGTGTTGCTTGGTCTTAATCTGGATTCTTTGCAAAAGATGAAATCGCGAAACTGGTATCGCAACGTGCAGGGGCTGCATGAACTCACCCTGATGGATTATGCGATTTCAGATATCGATATCCTACGCTTTAATTTAAGCGAGGTTTCAGAATTGCGGTCTGCTGCTCGAAGTGCCTTCATGCGCTTTAGTAAAAATGAACCTTTTCGTTTTTTTGATGAAGTACGAGATCCATTGAGTATTTGGGAATTAATAGGTTTTTTTCGCATTCTAGAGCAATCTAGGGACACTGTCAAATCAAATTTTGCCAACTGGATACGTTATTCACGCAATAAAACTGTTGTTATATGCTGCATGAAACTCGCTGCACATGAGCAGAGTATGGAAGCTATCGACAGCATCGAAGGCCTGCTCAATGTGAACGATCATGGCTTGCGCTCACATGCGATCAATGCACTGGGCCATCTAAAGGCTGTACACACACAGGATGCGCTCATTAAAATGTATCCCAATCAGCCCGTGGACTGCCAATGTGAAATACTCTTTTCCTTAGGGATGTTTCGGACAGCTAGGGCAATTGAGTTCCTGACAGATCAGTTCCAGTCTGCTTTTGATTTCGAAATTGAAAATCATGTTGCTTCCATATTAGCAAAACTGGTGCGCAATGATCAGTTGAAATGGGCTCCTTCAGATCTCGCTCCGCGCAAACAGCGCATTTTGAATTATTATCTGCTCGAACAATAACCATAAAGACATGATCCAAGATATAATTGATGTTTTCCAACTGTTTATTTTTTCCTATAGTAGTCTGACCATGGTGATTTACGTCATCATGGCAGTACTTTCTTATAAGGGAATTATGCTGTATCTCCGAAAGAACAGAGAACATTATACACAAAACGTTATTTCCAGCCCGCTTTCACCAGGTATATCGGTTATTGCACCAGCCTACAATGAAGGGCTGACGATCATCGATAATGTATATGCACTGATGCATCTTAATTATCCTTTATATGAGGTTATTATTGTCAATGACGGTAGTACTGATGATACACTGGAAAAGCTGGTCGTTCATTTTGACTTAAAAGAGGTGGATTTGCCTTACAATGAAAAAATAAAGACAAAAACTGTCAAGCGATTTTTTCGATCAAGCGACAAGGCCTATGATAAACTGCTTGTTATTGATAAGGAAAATGGAAAAGGAAAGGCTGATGCATCAAATGCGGGTATCAACGCTTCAAAATTTGACTATTTTCTCTGCACCGATGTAGACTGTATTTTGCATGAGGATACATTGTCTCGGTTAATGCGGCCTATTCTCGATGAGAAAAATAAAAGTAGACTAAAAGATATACAGGTGATACCCGATACTGGGTATATCCATGTCGAAAATAACCAGCGCCGTGTGATTGCTGTGGGGGCTCCTTTACGGATGATTAATTCATCAGAAGTAGATAATGGGGTAATTACACGCTTTAAACCTCCGCATAAGGTTCTTCCCCGCTTTCAAGAGCTTGAATATATCCGGGCTTATCTGCTTTCGAAGATGGCTTGGAGTGCAGTCAACTGTGTGCCTAATGTGTCGGGTGGGCTCGGCCTCTTTGATAAGCATATTGCTGTTAAAGTCGGTGGATATGACCCACGCTCATTTGCCGAAGATATTGATATGGTTACACGAATGAGTGTATATATGATACAGAATAACCATAAATACGCGATACGCTATATTCCTGTATCGTTATGCTGGACTGAAGGGCCGCAGACATTAACGGTCTTTAGTCGGCAACGTGTTCGCTGGTCGCGGGGCCTGATTCAGATTATGCTGCTGCATCGTCATGTGTTATTCAATTTTAAGTTTAAGCGTTTGGGGCTCGTTGTTTTTCCTTACAACTTTCTTTTTGAGTTTCTGGCACCTATTTTCGAAGTGCTCGGCTTGCTCTTTTATATATACCTGATTATCATTGGCGCAATAAACTGGGAGAACACCTTTACATTGCTCGCTTTTCTGTACATGTTTTCCGTCATGATTAGTTCAATAGCCGTGTTATGGGATCAGCTAACAGAGCGTCACTATCGCAAGACAAGTGAAGTTATCGGGCTCTGTCTGACAGCATTCGCCGAACCTTTTATCTATCACCCATTAATTGTGTTTTTCAGTATCAAAGGTTATGTGCAGTCCATCTTCAGGCAGAAGCTCGTATGGGGTAATATGCAACGTAAAGGCTTTGCCTCTCAAAAATCTACCGTTAAAAATCAAGCATAACTCAATCATGAAGTTCCTCTATTTTAGTGTACTTTTCTTCTTTTATATCATCACGGCTTACCCGTCGCATGCACAGACCTGGAGTTCGGTACGCGCAGAAAAATTGTATCAGCAAGCTGTTCTCGAAATAAAATCTTCACAACAAGCGAAAGCCTTGAAGTCTTTGGAAGAAGCTGTTAAGCTCAATCCGACACATATCGATGCACAGGTACAACTGGCAAAAATTTATATGGCATTGAAACGTTACGATCAGTCTATTGCAACCTCGCAAATAGTGCTTCGTTCTGCCCCATCGTATGAAGATGTATATTATTATATCATAGGATCTTACCTTTCGAAAAATCGACCTGCAGATGCACTCCGCTATACGGAGATGGCGTTAAGCCGATTTACAACAAACAAAGACTTTGGGATAAAGAAGTTGAATGTTCTTGATATGTTGAAACGATACCAAGATGGTGATGCCTGGGGACAGATGTTGCTTAGACGTTTCCCAACAGACGGTAACGTACGCATGGCTATAGCTGGTCATTACGAAGCTAAAGCTGATTGGTATAAACAGAACAAAATGGAGAACCTAGCGACCTCCTACTATGAAAAAGCACTGGAACTCTCCCCAAAAAATAAAGATCTGGTTGAAAAGATGAATACGATCGTTTCTCAAGGGGGAGATTATGATGCCCGTATTGCCAAAACAAATGCAATTTTAAATAGCGATAGTAAATCCTACACTGCATTGTATCAAAAAATGAGTTTATTGCAGGAGGCCAATCGCTTTGCTGAGGCCTTAGAAGTCTTACGCTTGATCCTACGTTATTACCCTAAGGATAAAAAGGCCCTTGAATTAAACAGCTCATTGCGGAAGCAGGCTGCCGGTTACTACCAAAATACCGATACCTACTCACTGTACCAGTCAATCTTGGACCAAAATCCCGGCGACCGTGAAGCGCTCGACAAGGTGATCGGAATAGCTGCATCAAGAGGGGAAACAGTCCAGGCTCTATATTGGGTTGATCGTGCACTGCAGCGCAACGGTGGCGATCGATTATTGTTGCGTAAAAAAATGGATTTTGAATTTCAGCTGCGCAGATATCAGACTGCAGCCGATATTGCCATAAAACTTTATAGTGGTAATAGCGATAAAGAATTTCGGTCAGAGGCATTACAGCTTGTGAATGCCTGCGGTAATTACTATTTGCAGCAGCAGCTTCCGGATAGCGCCTTGCTATATTATGATCATGTGCTGAGATTGGAATCTAAAAACCTTCCCGCATTGCAAGGCCGCATATCGAGTTTCCTGCTGCAAAATAACCTTGCTCTGGCGCTTCAAGAAATCGACCGTGCTATTACCTATTACCCTAATGATGTAGATTTACAGCTAAAAAAAGCAGGTTTTCTTGCGCAGGCAGGGAAAATACAGCAGTCCGTGATACTTAGCGGGCAGCTTTACAGCCGTTATCCGGATAACCCTAAAGTCAGATCCTTGTATGTAGAGCAAAAGCTTGCGGCAGCAAATGCCTGTATTCTTGTCGAAGAATATGAAGAAGCAGAAGTCCACCTCAAGGCACTGCTTCGTGAAGAACCAGATCATAAAGATGCATTAAACTACTTGTCAAACATTCTGGATCTACAAAGACGCTATAGTGAAGCGTTACAGATTGTCCAGCAGGCGCTAGTTAGCTATCCGGGAGATCGTGAATTTATTCAGAAGAAAGCGTCCATTCTTCACAACAGTTCACAATATATTGCAGCGGCCCAAGTCGCAATGAGTTTGAGAGATGAATATCCTTATAATCCGAAGTATAGAACGATGGTTCAGGAAGCTTGGCGGGCGGCGGGCCAAGGATATCAAAAAAGACATCTGCTGGATAGTGCCCTTTACTGTTTTGATCGCGTTCTTGAAGGGAATGCGGCAGACTCTTTAGCGCACTTAAACAAGGTCAATCTCCTCATGATGAAGCGTGAGTTTAGCCAGGCCTTAAAAAGTGTCGATATAGCCCTGCAGCAATATGAATATGCTGAACCGCTGTTATTAAGAAAAGTGATTGTGCTCGATAGTCTGGAGCAATATACAGCGGCGGCCAATTACGCGGATACGTTGTCCAAACGCTTCGATCAGCGTAAATATCGGGAATATGCTTCTTTTTTACGAAGCAAGACGATGAAGCATGCCTTTGGACTATCCTTCCTAAATAGCACTTTTTCTGGGGTGGATGATGCTGCGGCCCCGCCGGCTTATCGGATAGCGACACTGTATTACACGCGTCGGCTATCACCAAAGGTAAGTTACGGTGCCCAATTGTTGTTTACCGGCAGGCAGTCAGGAACGGGTATTATGGGAGAGGCTGATTTGACCTATAAACCTAATAAACTGCTCTATTGGAATGCTGCTATTGGGATATCTAACAATGTGCTGCTTCCCAAATATCGATTATCATATTCATTATACCGACAGCTTGGAAAAGGGTTTGAAGGTGAAATCGGAGGCCGCTTCCTAGAAGTGGTAGACGTTAAAGCCCTATCCTTAGTCGCAGGAGCAAGCAAAAGCTTCGATCCTTTTGTGTTGAATGTCCGATTGTTCGCAATCCGCGAGCAGCAGGATCTCTATTTCGCATTTCAGGCGGGAGCAAAATATGAACTTTCAGAAGCTGATCTGTTGCAAGCGAGTTTCGGTCTTGGAACGTCGCCTGATGACAGAAGTCGGTTGATACTTTTGCCTGAATTAGGTGGTGTTATGAGCCGGAGTGTTGGAGCAGGCTATAGACGGACAATAAATTATCGTACATCGATCGGACTGAACGGGAATTATACGAGCCAAAAAATTGGTACGGCGACTTTCCGTAATCAATATGATTTATTGCTCGCCTTACAAGTAAAATTTTAAACATACAAGATGATTGAACAATGAATCAGACAATCTTGATTTTAGGCGCTGATGGGTATTTAGGCTGGCCTTTGGCCATGAAATTGGCATTGATACACCCCGATCATAAAATTATTTTAGCGGATAACGGATGGCGTAGGAATACGGTAACTAAACTGGGTTTTTCCCCGCTGCTAACTCCACCGGAATTGCCTGATCGGATGAAGGAATTTCAGCAAAAATATGGTTGTACAAATCTATTTTATCAGCCGTTGGATGTATGCAGTGATGGTTTGGCAGCACTTGTTCGTTCTGAACGGCCCGGTACCATCTATCACCTGGCGCAGCAATGTTCAGCGACTTATTCGATGCTTGGAGTAGAGGAGGCCTTACATACGGTACGTAATAATGAAGAGGGGAATATGCGTTTGCTTTGGGCAGTACGGACTTATGTTCCCGATGCCCATGTGATTAAATTGGGCTCTTTTGGCGAATATGCGAAAGGAGGATTAGCTGTTGCAGAAGGATATTTTAGACCGAGTTACAAAGGGCAGACAGCATCTTCCATGTTGCCTTATCCCCGGGCAGCAAATGATATTTATCATGTGTCTAAGATTAATGATTCCAATTATGTTGCCATGGCGGCACGTACCTGGGGGCTCCGGGTTACTGAGGTCATGCAGGCGACTGTTTTCGGTCTGCTTACGGATGAAATGGATAATTGCTGGAAGCTCTTTACCCGTTTTGACTATGATCCGATTTTTGGAACAGTAGCCAATCGTTTTGTCGCACAGGCTGTCTACGGGCACCCTTTGACCATATATGGCCGCGGTCATCAACGCACAGGCTTAATGTCGCTGCCTGATGCGGTTGGCTCGTTGGCAAGATTCACTGAAGATGTGCCTAAAGCGGGAGAGCATAGGGTGATTAATCATGTCACCGAAACGCATTACTCCATCAATGAATTAGCAGGCGATATTGTTGCCATAGCAAAAGAATTGGGATTAAACCCTGAGCTAACATATACTGCCGATATAAGAGGCGAGAGTTTCGCTGAAAAGCCAATATTTGAAGTTGAAACACAATTGAAAGGCAGTGAGTTATTCCATACTGATTTTAGATCTGTCATTAAAGAAACGATTTGTTTGCTGCTGGAAAGGCGTAATACACTTCTGGTTCACCATTGTTTACCGCATCAGTCCTGGAATTTTATTCAAAACGAGTTTACACTAAATGCGGGGCGAGAAAATGGAAATACGGAAGATGAGGGATATTGGGACAATATTCGGATAGAAAAGTTTTCGACAGACCGCATTAATCTGAATCCAGGCTGTCTGGCGACACTGCCGCAATTTAATGAGGAGCAATTCCTCTCGGTAAAAAATGGGAATCCATTAGCGCTGTATGCTTTGGGCCGGGAAGCTTTTGCTTCCATCAAAAGTGATTGCGCTATATTGTGGCCTTCAGAAGGTTATCGGCTAGCAATAACCCACAGTACCTCCCAGACAATGAATCTTTTGGCACTTAGTTTATTGCGTAAACTCCGAGAGAAAAAAGAAGGCCCATTTTTAGTTGTCACAAGCAGACATGAGCATCCCGGAGGAATAGGTCCTTTCGAGCAGTTGCCTGATTACAACGTAACTTATCTTTCTGATGCTATTCTCCAAAACCCAGCAGAGCTGCTTACACAGATGCGGCAGCTCCAGCCAGACGTCATAGTGTTGTCGCAGGTCTATTATCATACCGGTAAGCTTATGCAGGATGAGTATAGTTTATCGATTATAAAAAGAGCGGCACCCAAAGCTGTGCTGATATTGGATGTGGCACAGTCTATTGGTCTACGGGAAATGCCATTTGGTGCAGCTGATGTATTGGTCGGTAGTGCTCATAAATGGCTTCATGGGCCACTAGGGTTAGGTTTAGCCTGGTTTAAGGATAGTTTTGCTAATTGGCTTGGTGCAATTTACTGGAATAGGCAAAACCTTTTTACTGATTCGGATACACACGGATTTAGTATACCTGGAGGACAAGACTTTTTAGCTTATGAAAGATTGAGATGCTGTCTGCAGCATTATCGCGCTGTAGGTATAGAGCTCATTGTTGAACGCAGTCATTATTTGGCTGCTTTTTTTAGAAAGGAGCTAGCAGAAATTCTTGATCAAGTCGATATGCCTTACTATTTTGCCGACGATGGCATGTCTCCGGTAATAAGTCTGGCCTTTACAGACTATGACCCCTATCCTTTGTACGACTTTCTGAACCAGGAAAGAATCCATGTTAAATGTATAAAAGGTTGCTATTCCGAAGAAGGTGACATTCATATTCTCCGTTTTGGAATTCCATATTATGAAACAAAAAGCCGCTTGCTTGCGGTAATCGATACGATCCGGTTATTTGTATTTAGTGACGCCGCTGTTCCTGTCGGATTATCTCTTCAACTATAAATATGCTGTTAAAGTGAACATTTTAAAAAAACATGTACGACTGTTTTTAATTGTTTTAGTATTGCTAATAAATAGCTGTGGTGCCAATGAGTTGGATATTATCTCAGATAAAAAGGCGATGGCTGAAATTGTTATTCCTACAGCTCCATCTTCTTTAGAGCGGAAGTCTGCCTTGGTCTTACAAGATTACATACGACGGATTACGGGGGTGACCGTAGATATTCTTTCGAAGCCATCCCAAACTAAAAAGCATGTGTTTTTTGTTGGGAATAGTCTTCATGCAGATGGTGGGGGAAAAGCGATCGATCTTCCGAATGAAGGTTTTGAAATTATGGTGCAAGGAGAACATATATATATGCGCGGCGGCGCTGGTAAAGGCTTGCTGTATGGCGTATATGAATTGATTGAGAAGCAGTTTGGTGCACGTAAATATGATCAGGGGCCAGCTTTGATTCACAGGCGTTCCAATCTGACCCTACCAAAAGATTTCTTCCTACGTTATGCACCGTCTCTGCGCTATCGCGAGTCTTATTACCCGCCGTCTACAGACGGAGAGTATCTCGATTGGCATCACCTGCATCGATTTGAAGATTTATGGGGGCTTTGGGGCCATTCTTTTTTTAAGATCATTCCACCCGAACGTTATTTCAAAGATCACCCCGAATATTTTTCATTAACAAACGGTAAGCGGCAAGCTAGTCAGCTATGTCTTACAAATCCGGAAGTCCAAAAGATCGCGATAGCCTACTTTCGTACGGCAATTGCTGATAATCCTGAGGCACAATATTGGTCGATAGCACCGATGGATGGTCGGGGGTATTGTACCTGTGATCGCTGTGCCAAAGTAGATAAAGAGGAAGGAGGGCCACAAGGTTCGCTGGTTCGCTTTGTCAATGCGGTGGCCGCACATTTCCCGGAACAGTTATTCACCACATTGGCTTATGGTTACACGGCGGAAGCTCCCAAGAGGAGTAAACCTCGGGAGAATGTATACGTGATGTTAAGTACAATCGATGTCACACGTCAGCAATCTATTGCTAATAACCCCACTGCTGCTGCATTCCGGAGACAATTGAAGCAGTGGTCTCAGTTGTCACCGAATATTTTCGTTTGGGACTATACGACCCAGTTTACGGCATACCTCAGTCCTTTTCCCATGTATGACCAATATCGCGACAATATTGCGTATATGTCTAGTCATGGGGTTAAAGGGATCTTTGAGCATGGGAGCGGGACGACACTGGGTGATATGTCTGCTTTTGCAAGTTATATACAGGCGAAAAGTCTGTGGGATCCGACGATAGATCAGGATCAGGTTGCGGCGGACTTTTTGAATGGATATTATGGTGAAGCGTCCGAGTTTGTCAAGGACTATATGCAACTGTTGATAAAAGCAAGGCAGTCAAGTAATACCATACTGGACATTTATGGTAATCCGATTAGTGCTCGTCAAGGGTATTTAAACGAGCAGCATATAAACCGATATCGGAAAACGTTGGCGGCCGCCAGAGAAAAAGCTGTCAGTCAGCCCCTGTTTTTAACCAGGGTAAATACCTTAGCTTTGGGGCTAGAGTATGCCGCGTTGGAGCAGGCGAAGAGTTATGGGCTGCATCCCATGGGGTTTCTGCAGCAGTTAGCCGATGGGAAACCGGGCATTGCCTCCGATTGGGGGGCACGAGTTGATCATTTTATTGAAAATGCACTTAAAGCGGGCGGCAGGGAGCTGGCCGAGGTAAATGGAAGTCTTGAGGAATATCGCAACCAATGGCTGCGGATTATGGCAAGACCTTATAAAACCTCTTCATTATTGGGGCAGATACCTTCTTTTAACCCACGCTATTTAGCTGATTATCCTGCAAATGGGGATCTTACGCTTTCTGATGGCTTATTGGGCGATACCGACTATAGTTACAATTGGTTATTGTTTAGCGGTGGACATGTTGAGCTTATTTTTCCGCTGCAACAGGAGCGGACGGTATCTCGTGTTCAACTGAATTTTTTGTTGGATCCGGCCCACTACCTCTTTTTGCCCAATAAAATACAGGTGGAGGCATCGGAAGATGGCAGGGTATATACTTCCATTGGCACTCAGCAGCTTGCTGAGCATATTCCAGATGACAAGAACCCAGCAGTACATCCTATTTCTGTTGAATTAAAACAACGGAAAATACGCTATCTGCGTATTGGTATAGGTTTTTCTAATGAACTTCCGGATTGGTTTGATGGGGGGCGTCATCGTAAGCCATTGATGGCGATCGATGAGATCAGGTTAGAATGAAAGAAATGAGTATTGTTTCGTTTGAAACGAGTTTGACCCTGTTCTTCTTGTATTTTCCATGTATAATTTTGGCGACCTTCTCTGTGGGCCTGTTAATCTTTTGGTCAAGTCTGAAAGCCTCGATAGCGATTGGACGTAAACAGGTATGGGAAAGAATATTGATCTTTTTTGTGCTCGCCATAACTTGTTTTGTTATGCTGATCACGGATTTGAGCATGTCAAATGTGGAGTTGATTATATTTTGGCCGCCTAACTTTTTTTTGGGCTGTATCATTATTGGTATACCTGGGCTCATCTTTAGCACACTTTTTATCTTGATGAAATGCATTGAGTCTTGGTCTGATTCCTGTTCGAGAGGTCAGCGATACCGCTATTTGTATTTGTTATTCTTGTCCTGTTGGTTGTTTTGCTGTTTCGTCCAGCTGATTATTTTTAGTTTGGTCATTAAGAATATAGGGGGTGAATTCTATGCTGGATAGCTTTATTTGGCTGTGTGTTTGTCTGTTGATAGTGAGGGTATTATGGGGGTTGTGAAAATAAATGGGGCGAACGCCTTCGCCCCATTATATCCATTAATATTATCAAGTCGAACGCAAAAAAAATGACTTGATGGCCCAAATGTAAAAAAATATTGTGGAACTTTCCCTCTAAAAAATTACCATAATTAGGTAAAAAATAGAATAAGTAGATGGAGCGCTACAGCTTTTTATCCATAAAAAAAACGGCTAGATTGCGCTAGCCGTTCTGTTTATAGGGTTACCAAAAACTATTTGTATTGTCTAGTTTGTACGTACACAACGCACGTTTTTAAGTGATGAACTTGCTACGTTGATACCAAGTAAGCTCACCGTAGATAATAGCTCAGCTGTACCTTGGGCAGTTGCAATACGTCCAGTTAAAAGTGGTTGTTTGGTTACTGCCAAATATCCCCAAGTACCTAAATTAACCAAACCTAAAATACTGTTCGGTGGATCTGAAGTCCATAAAGCAGCTTCACGACCATAACTTAGTCCTAAAAGGGCTTGGATAGCTGTTAAATCAAGTGTAAGGAAATTAGGATCCAATACATTTACACGTGCCAATTGACCGTTGTAATAAAAACGAAGGTTGTTGGAAGCTGCATCAAATGCTGAATTACCCGTGCCGGATGTTGTAGTGTACTGAATATAATTTCCAGTAGTCGAACCACTTGTAGGACTAGGCGAAGAGTTCGGTGCTTTTGTTCCGATTAAAAGATCCGTAATGTTTTGCAATACATCCGTTAAAAGCGCATTTGAGCTAACATAAGCCGTTGTAGAAAAATCAGCATGGCTTGGTTTTCTCCAAAGTCCCTGAGGATATACTTGTGCACATGGGTCAGCGTAGGCTGTCATGGACTGAAATTGGCCCGGAAGAATAGCGCCATATGCGAAGTAACTATTCGCTTCGGAACGTTGTTTGTTGTTCGCGAAGAAACGATACGGGTTGTGACCAGCGGTGTAATACAGATTTGAACGTGACCATTTTACTGTAGATCCTGTCGAAGTCAATGGTGATTCAACGATATTAGCCAATAGACGATGACTATTTCCTAATACAGGGGTCACATTAAATGAAATATTGATCGGCGCAGTGGTCGCAAAAGTACGGTCCACATTGTCGGCATGTTTGATGGCTAAATTTGTTACTGAGACGGTAACGTTATTTAGGGCTGTCGTTCCTGCTGTATACACGTAGGCAATTTTCGCGTCCGAGTAAGTTGGGTCAATATTGGTAAAACTAGCCCAGTTTAATGTCGGTGCAAATGTGGTTGCAGACGGTGTAAGGGCTCCAGTAGCTACATTAAGTGCGGCGCTCCGTAAAGCTAAATTCGATACAGCAAGATTTCCAGATACCATATTTCCAAATACACCCATGGTATTCAGCTCAATAGCGATACGAGAATATTTGTGTGCAAAGGTGATTGGTAAGCTAACATCTGTCCCTGGCGTAGTCGGGATAGTAATGCTTCCAGAAGCGTAAAGGACATCCTTGTTCTCCGGTAATTGAAGTGTTGGGTTTGCAACGGTAATGTCTGGAATAGCATCTGTATTGTTGTAGGATAAGGCTACCCATTTGTACGTGGTGCCATGTGTTACAGGGATTGTAAGATCTGTTCCTGAAACACTGTATTGTTTTGAAGAGAGTAATTGTGTTCCATCGGCAGAGAAAAGGTAAACCCTGTAAGTGACGCCGTTGTCTAAGGCTGCAGCGCGTAGGCCTGTGCTTGCAGCAGCGACAGTACCATCCGCATTTCTGCTTTGTATAGCATCTGATGCTGCAGCTTTGAATGGAACATTATTGTCAACAGCTGATACAACGTCAACGTCACCAAAGGACTCTACCTGTAGTTTTGAGGATTTACTGTTGTTTGAAGCTTGTTTTACGGTATTGTCCGATCCTTCGTTAATACCTTTGATGGACAGCACAATGTTTGTGCCCTCATGGTTATCGGCTTGCTCTACTGCAGCGCCGCGCTCTTTGGAACAGCTTGTTGCAAGCATTCCAGATGTGGCCAATAGGACAGTCGCAACTACCCAATTAGCTTTTCTAATCGTTGAAAAGTTCATAAATTTCTTAAAATCGTTTGTTAAATGCTTTTTTAAGTCCTTTCAGGCTGTTATGCTTCACCTGTACCTGTGCCACCTGTACCTTCACCGAAACCTCCGTCGGTAGGGGCAGGGGTAGCAGAGCCAGCAGCAATGCCTTGTTCCAATTCAACTACGTTCTCCACGATGGACGGAGCAACGTACATTTTTTTTGCGTTCTTATTCATGATAATATTATTTGGATAATCCATGCCATTACAAGCATGGGGTTTAAATTTAATGGACAATTTTAACCCTGTTTCATGTTCAAAAATACACGCGCTGTTGAACGGCTTTGCCTTTGCGTATAGGCAATTAATGCTGTTCTAGCGGACGCATTTTTGATTTTATTTTTCTGTGTTTGTGTGTTTCTAATTTAATTGTTAATATTTATTTTGCTATCGGCTAGTCATACTTTTCCCGAATTGAATTGTAATATTACGACTTAATATCAACTTGTGCAAAAAAAAATTGTAAACTTTTTTTTAAATCATTGTCGATTTCATAATGGAACAACTTTCTTTATTGTTATAATTAGCTATGATCTATGACTGAAATATCGGTTAAAAGTACTTTACGGCTATAAATTTTACTATTTGATCAGCGCTCTTCTTGCTGGCTTTTCATAAAACAGACCAGTTAGCTTTTTGTTTTATGTTTTTTTAAAATGTTTTTTTTGTTTGTTTATTATTCTATAATTAATATGTTTAAACAATGTTTTTCCATAAGTCATTTTTATAGCTTTTATTGAGTATTATAAGGATATATATTTCTTTTTTTGATAGTGATTGGGTTGATAATGTCTTTTTCATGAGTTTTATTTTTTTTCAATACAATGCCTGAATTTGTTAATTTATTTATTGATTTTCAATATTAATGATTTCTTTTTAATTTTTAGAGATACCAAATACTCTATTTGTTGGCAATATATTTCCTTATGTTTTATATTGTCCGATTTCATTTTAGGAAAATTGCGGATGCAACTAACTGTTTTGTTTATTTTCCATCAGTGTTAATAAATGTAAATATTACCGTTTATTCGATATGAAAAAGCGTTTTTGGATAAGGTTGCTTTGTTTAACTAAATTCATTAGGGTATGTCTAAGTGGACTATTCGGCGTTATTTAAGCCGATTAGTTTTTGATAATTGCGATTCTAACCTTCTTCTCCTGTACGTATCTAAGGTCGTTGATTTTAATGTCTATCGACGTTTTAATTTTTACCTATTAAGTTCTTTATTAATTGCTATTTCTTTTCATGATAGTGGTAAGTTGTTTGTTTATAGCGGCTTTGTAGCTGTCTCGCTACAAGTATGGAAACTTAGCTTAAAATATTGTTTAGCGGATTAAATATTGTCTACTTTCGCACATCTTCGAAATGAAAAGTGTCGTATTTCACTTATTTAAACAGCTCTAATACAGCTTGTTTGTCTCTTGTTTTTACTGCTTTTTACTTTGAGGGTTCAGCAAAGTTTATAACACATAAAAATATAATCATGAAAACGCAAAAGACAAATTTGATTAGCAAAACTGACCGTTTAGTTTATGTTGCTCCAACCGTAAAAAAACAGAATATTGAATTGGAGTATAGTGTGGCTGCTGGTTCGGTAAATCCATCTGTACAACAACAATGGGGCGAAACTGAAACGCAAACACATGAGGTAGATAATAACTTCTGGAACTAAACGCAAATTTTGATCAAATTAATTAGCTATGAAACAATTTAACATGAAAACTTTATTGACGGCTCTTGTTGTAATGGTACTTTTCGTTTCTTCTTGTCAGAAAGATAACAGTACGGATAATCAAGCCGGGGAAATGGCAGCTATAGCAGTCAATATGAATGGTATCGGTCTTGAAGATGGTGCAAAGCTGTTGGCACGTTCAGCTGCTAGTACTTCATTGGCTTCGACCGAAGCTGTACAACAAGTAACCGTCCCTTTTGGTGAGGATCTGGTTGTAAGAGCAACATTAACCGAAGTGAAAAGTTCAACATCATCGGCATTGCGTGCTTCTGCGAGCAAAGCAGCAACCACTTCAACCGGGACTGGAGCAATTAAACCTTTTAGCGGAAATTTCACCATTCGTGTGTATAAACAAGGGAGTACAACGTTAGAAACGACCATAAACTGCATTGGCGGAGCGAGCAACAAGTTTGAGCTAGCACCAGGTGCCTATAAATTTATTGTGTCTGCTTACGGCAATGCTACTGCAACTGGAGCGGATAAAGATCCATTGTGGCAAGAAATCAATCAAACAGTTGCTGCTGGAACAAATGCGTTGGATATTTTACTGAAGCACAAACTAACTGAGGTTACCGTAAAATTTGATGCGGGAAGTGGCCGTACAATTTCTGCAATCGGTGGAGCGACGATAACGCCTAACTTCAATTATAGTTTTGATGAGGTAACGGGTCTTGTTAGCTACAGTGGAACAGGAGCTACAAAAACATTTAGCTTTCCAACACAAACTGCTGGACAGGTTTGGACTAGCAATGCTGTAATGATCGCCGTTGAAAATACGACTGCTGGTCAAGTAAAATTGGATCCTGTAACGATTAATGGAGTGACTGGGAATGTTGAATTGACAGGTTTATCATTGCGTCAAGGGGTGCAGTATACATTGGATTTAAATCTAGGAGCTAAAAAACTGCCTACTTTCGAGATTGGTAATGAGACTTGGTCGGGAGGTAACCTAGAACGCAATCCATCAACAGGTGAGTATCACTTTGGTACGGAGGTAAATAGTGCTGGAGACTATTGGTTTCCAGATCGTTTGTTGCCAAAACGCTTGGATGGAACAAATCAAGGGGCAGACGGTACAAATGGTGGTAACGGGGATCCTTGTGCGCTTGTGAAGCCTTTGGGGACCTGGAGATTGCCAAACGAGGTTGAAATTCAAGCCCTAATAGATCGTACTGCACCGAAACAGGGTGGTAAAGGTCAAGATAATTCAAATTTGCAAGCGACATGGAATCCGGCTCGCTATGTGGATTATTACAACGGTTCTTCAACTACTCCATTGGGTATGTTCTTTGGTGTGAATACTGATCAGCCTGTTAATTTTCCTGTAAATCAGCGGGATAAATATTTGTTCTTTGCCTTCCGTGGTTATTATCCAAATGATAACAATGGAAGTGTTATTGGTAAAGAAGGTGCTTACATGGTCACTGCAACTGGTGGTGGTTACAAAACATTGCATATGACTGGTGTCGCTAAAGATATTGGTTATGGTATTGGTTGGAGAGCAGCTGCCAGCACAGAAGCTGTACAGATCCGCTGCGTAAAGAAATAAGCGCGATAGGAAATATTTTATTTGGATAATAAGTTTAATGGAGACGCATCCCTCAGGTTGAGGGATGCGTTTTTTTGTGTTCGGGATTTATTTGCTAAATTGGTCCCTGTCTAGATGTATGGCGATGCTTTTTAGATATACATGCGGTAAATAGTTATTATGGAATTTGGAGTTCATCGGGTTATTGGTGTAGCGCAGGAGTCTTCGGAAATTAGAGATGCAACAACTAAGGAGAACTATATCGTTCTTTTTGTGTCTGGTGGCGGATGCAGTATGTTCATTAATAAACAGACGACGGAAATTGCGGAATATAGCTTGGTTTTGATACCTCGAGGAATTACCGTAGATGCCAATCCCGCTGAAGAACGTGCTTTTTTAATTATTTATTTTTCGGAAAGCTTTTTTGCGCGCACAGAGGTCGATACTGCCTTCCTTCGAAACTTCAAATCCTTTAACAAAAATGAATACACCTATAGGACTTTGAGCGTGCCCATGGAGTATGCGACCTATTATGAATTTGTAGGGATGCAGTTGAAACTTTCTAAGCAAAACTATAATCAAGCAATTTACCGCGATCTGGCACATAATATTGTGAAACAGATCGTGCTCTTGGCTGCTATCTATGCAGAAGACAAGCAATCGGGTGAGCTACTTGGGCAACGAACAGATGTATCCTTGGTAAGGCGTTTTCAGGATCTAGTTGAAAAACATGTTAAAAAGGAAAAACAGGTAGCCTTTTATGCCGATCAGCTCAATATCGGAAGTAAAAAATTAACCAACCTGACCAAAGAGACTTTGGGTACCACACCCAAAGAAGTCATTACGGAGGAATTGCTCCGGGTAAGTAAAAAGCTTCTTGTGGAGTCCTCACTAAGTATAAAGCAAGTTGCATGGGAGTTGGGCTATACAGACGTGAATAACTTTAGCACCTTTTTTCTGAAGGAAACCGCCCTCACGCCAACCGAATATCGTAAGCGCTGGCAACAATAACATTTCTGTATTAAAAATAATACATGTTTTCTTATTAAAAAGAATTGTTCTTATTCTTTCGTTTTTTTTATAAAAGGTATATTTATAGTAGAACAACGAAAGCGTATGAAATATCCATATTGTGAGAATTCATGTTCTTCTGGCTTCAAAATTGCTAAAGATCCATAGATGAGCAGGATGATCATGAATAGTAGAGATGATTCATACGGCCAGTAAATAGGACAGGATATTAGGATATGAAAAAGGGAATATTGTTTTTAGGATTGGCATTATTTGGTGGTACAGCCTTCGCACAGACAGGCGTGCGATTGAATATTGAGCTCCACGATGTGCAGCACCTTGTTATTAATCCAGATCAATCAACCGTTACCTTGGCCTACCATACCTTAGCAGATTATCAAAATGGCGTTGAATCCGTCCAAAAAGCACATCTTTCTGTATTTAGTACGTCGGGCTATGAAGTTAAGGTCAAGTTGGCCAATCAAGACTTTATAAAACTCGGCCAGGCGCAAACAGAAAAAATTCCCGCGCCATTGATTCGTGTTAAAGCTACTGCCACTCATATAGGACAAGCAGTAAATACAACTAGTGGCATCCTTTCTACAAATAAGGAAACGATCATTTCTTCAGATTCACCCACCCTCAATGGACTGTTCGATGTTACCTACACTGGACCTGGAGCTGATGGCTTAATGCAATACGTAGAGAAAAACAATACGGTTACTTTTACAAATGATGTTCTTTATAGCATCGAAACAAGATAGTATTCCCCTAAATTCAATTCTTTTGCCGTAGATACCCCGTGCTGTAGTAATCACGCTACAAGCTTTTGTAGCTGTGTAGCTACAACATTTTACACACTCCCTTTTTTATACTTTTTGGGTTCAAATTCATACTTTTTGCCTCATTTCCTGCTGTACTTTTGTTTTGTCCAAAGAGGATAAATAATAACGAATAAGTCATATTAAAATATAAAAAACTACAAAATGAAAAAAATTATTTTCTTCGCAGCAGCGATCATCGGTTCAGTATCTGTGGCAAATGCACAATCACAAGCAAAGGTAAAAGTGAATGTAGAATTGAACCCTTTTCAATCTATCGAAATTGGTAGCGGTGCTGGACAAGATGGCCAGGTTACATCTGGTTATGATGACGAAGTAACCTTGAAATACGAAAAGACAGCTGACTATACAAATGGGGTTAATAAATTGATCGCAAAACAATTGAAAGTGTCTTCGGTAGGTTCTGGTTACAAAGTAAAAGCAACGTTGTCTTCTAATGGTCAGTTCAATAAAGTGGCTGGAAATGGAGCGAATACTTACGATGCTAAAAAATTAATCGAAATCCAAGTTGATGGCAAAACTGCTTCTACAGATGTGAATATGGAGTTTGGTCCTTTCGGAAGCACAAGTACAGCAGAATCTTCTGTATTGAACAAAGAATTGGATGTAAAATATATCGGTAAACCACTTAATGAAGCAACAGTAAAAGAGTTGTTGGGTAACGGTGGTAAAGATACAAAAGCAAAATATACCATCGATGTGGTATACACTATCGCAGCAAACTAGTAGGTCCTATACTACGCTATGAAAATCATATAGATGCAGGTATCGGAAGATACCTGCTTTTTTATGTATTTTTATGCCAAATTGTATTTTTATGAAGAACCTGATTGCCTCATTTTTCTTGCTTTTTACAGCTACAATAGCTTTTTCTCAAACGGGATTGACCGTTGGCCCGCCCAGGTTGTATTTTGTGGGTGATGCCGGACAGGCGCAAACGCAGTATGTGGATGTGACAAATCCCAGTAAAGATTATACACTCGAACTGGGTGTCTCTTTTGAAGATTGGTCTTATTCAGCCGTTGGTGATAATGAGCTTAGCCCAAAAGGAACATTGCCAACAAGCTGTGCCAGCTGGCTGTCGGTATCTGAATCGTATTTCTCGCTTAAACCCGGTGAATCAAAACGATTGCAGTTGAATATGCAGGTGCCTAAGGATGCAAAATTCACTGCCGAGGTGCCAATTCATACAGCAATGCTCTTTGTCACGCAATTGAACCCTAGAGCAAGAGAAAAACAGGAAGGGGCTAATATCCGTTTGGCGGTACGCTCCGGTGTGAAGGTTTATCATCGTTTCAATGGAAGGGAAGCGCCAGATCTTGAAATTACGAATCTAGTTTATAAAGATGTGGATTCTGTTGGACAGTTTCTAGAGGTCAGTTACGATGTGACCGGAAATATCTGGCTGGAAGGAAGGTTGCGTGCCGAGTTTTTAAATCAGGAAACTGGCGAAAAGGAAGTGGTGGACAATCTTAATTTTTATTGCTTGCCTGGAGATAAGCGTAAACAATATATTGCAATTCCCAAATCGTTGAAATCTGGGAATTACCTCGTTTCAGTATTGGCATTTTATGGCGATCAGGATGTGGTGAAGATCGCGGAATTGGAGTTTAAACATGTGGCAAAGAACTAAAATAGTATTACTCTTAATTTGGGGCTTGTTTTCAGCCATGCCTCTTGTTGCGCAATTGCGGTTTTCAGTCTGGTCGGATAACTATTTCGAAGTGACGTCCTATTTGGGTAAAACAACGCCGGATCGCTTTAATATATTCCAATTTGACCTGAATGGTCTCAACGTGAACGAGAAAAATTGGTCTCTCGCGGTCCGTTTACTGGCACCAATACGTACCATTGCTGGGGGAAAGAACCGTAGTGGAAATACATTTCCCGTAGATAAAATAAGTCTGCGGTGGACCGGCGACAACAATGATGCGAATTTTCGCCTAGATGGGATCGGTGCAAGCCGGACTCCGATTATTTTGCAAAATAGTAACGATGTGCTGTTGATTAATCGGGCGAAACAACCCATCAGTTCCAATGGAAATTATTATCTGCAATATCAGCTTTATAGTGCCTTGACCATTGCTCAAGGTAAATATCTGGATGATTATCTGAGTCCGGATCAGTATACCTACCTGAAGTACCGAATTCCCTTGTTGTTTACGCTGTATAGCGAAAGTGGAAAAGTTTTGGGAACGCAAGAAATTAATTATGAAATGCAATTGCCTCCCCGCCTTACCGATGGTGGAATGGTCGATATGGAGCCCGACTATAGTCTAGAGGTTGCCGCGGAAGCCGCTAATGCCACATTACAGTTTTCGACACAAAAAGATTATATACAGGGAGTTAGTTCGTTGGTTGCAAATGCAATCCGCGTGAACTCTATCACGGACTACGAGCTCCGTGTTAAGTCGGTTGATAGCGAACTTGTTCGCAATGGTGGTGGTACACTTCCGTTGTCGGTACTATCGCTTCGGTTGACTGCTGGAACAGGATTAAATAGGATAAAATCTAATCCAAAAGTGTTTTTAACAACGCAAGAGCAGGTGGCGGTATCGGCGGCCTCGATGGATAAAAAGCAAACGCAAACGTTTAATGTAGAGTATAAAGCGAATCTTACCGCTGATCAGGTGTCGGCTTCTAAATCAGGAAGCTATAGTGTGTCCCTCCTCTATTTATTGATTCCACAATAGTTTGATCCTCATCGCGTGTTTAAATGCTCTTATCATAAGATTAGATTTACAGTCTTCGTGCTGTTATTGCTGCTGATCAAGTTCGTTTGGGCACAGCAGGAAAAAACTGTGCACCTGATTTTGCCTGATCAGCTCCGTTTGGAAGCAGGTCTCAATAGTATTGATCTGCAGCTGGTCAACACGAGTGAAAAGGATTTTACTGGAGAAATCAACTTGATCTTGCCTCAAGGTTTACGCGCTCTTGGTTCAGATCGTTTAACGTTTACTGTACCCGCAGGAAAAAAACGCTTTATTACCCAACGTTTACAAAGTCAGACACCTGCACAGCTCAGGGGGCAGGCAGTAGTTGTTCAGCTTCGGGATCCACAGGGTAATATGGTCGACAATAAGACAATGGCTATCGATGTGCCACCTAAAAAAGCAGTAATCTTGCAGGATGTTTCGGAACAGCAGTATTTGAAGCATGTGGGCGACTCAATCTTTATCCGGACACGGGTTATAAATAATGGGACAACGGATGAGCAGATCAAAATCCTGTTTTCCTCCCCGGATCGAATCGGAAATACCAAATTTAAGGAAGAAAACCTTTTCCTTTCGGCAGGGCGTGATACGCTTTTCATACTCCGTTTTGCTGTGGAGAAATATATGTTAAACAGGGCGCAATACACGCTCAACATCACGGGGCTATACGATAATGGCGATGTGTTTGGGAATCTATCGGTGCTATTGTCGAATATTGCGGCAGATCGAAATTACCAGCAATTATTTGACAACCGAGGTAATTTGGCCGCATACTCGCGTAATTTTTTTGATTTGCAGCTCGATAACCTGCTTGGAGAACAACAAGCTTTTTATTTCCGCTCGGAGGGGGAGTATCGTCTGGCCAATGGACAGATTCGATATAGTGCTTATTTGACCAAAACCGGTGGAATGGAACGGCCTACGTTAAGCAATACTTTTGCTGCCTTCCAGAAAGGGAACAATACCTACACGGTTGGAAATTTGCAGGAAAGTATGGAGGCTTCGGCTTTTGGAAGAGGAGTCAAATTTGACCATGTTGATACGGCCCGTGCCGCCAATTTTACAGTAGGCCTGTTACAGCGGGCTGTGGACCTGCTGGATTACAGCTCTTCCAGGGATCCCGGTTATACAGCTTTTGGAAAGGTAGTGCTGGCCGAAAATAAACTTGAGCACCGGCGTTATGAAGGACAAATCTTCTACGATCGCAATGGATTAGATAGTACAACTAGTTTGCTTTGGGCAAATTCTTTTGACTTTCTGAAACAAAAATATGCAGGTAACACGGTACTGCGCGGTTTTGTCGCCGCTGGACTTCAAAGCCAAAACGGTCGACAAGTAGGGCTAGATTCATCCATGCCTTCATGGGCATTGGGTATGCGAATGGACCAGCGTTTTGCCAAATGGAGTTTTAGTTCCGATAATTTTTATAGTTCTCCTTATTATACAGGTAATCGTCGTGGTTCTTTGCAGTTTGTCGAACGTTTAAATCGAAATTGGGGTAAGTTATCGGCTGCACTAAGCTATACCTTTTACCGGTATAACCCAAGTTATCTAAATACACATTTTCTCAATTACGCAAGCCAATCTTCCCGATGGGATTTAAGTATGTATATGCCCTTGAGTTCATTTGTGACGCTATCCGTATTGCCAAACTATAATCGCGAGATTGGAACCTATATGTTTGCCGCAGGTACCCGTGAACTGAAGTCAACCTCATTGCGACTATTGTCAACTGTGAATGTGCGGTCGCGTAACCTACAGCACAACCTGAATGTAACGACTGAGACAGGGCTTGTGTCGATGACCGATCAAGCTGCTGGGCTTTTTGCGGTGCGGACAGATTTAAATTACAATTATAAGAGTCTGGGACTTTCAGCTTCTTATCAGCAGGGTGCTTTTCAAATTTCGGATCTGGTGAGTGCACTATTAATAGGACGTTCGTTTGGAAATCGTTTTTCTTTAGGACCCCGTGTAAGCGGTACGTTGTTGCAGGAAAGATTACAGTGGACGGCCAATGCCCGGGCGAATCTGAGTAGCAGTTATGGAAATAGTTTTGGGGGGAATGCGAGTGTAAATTATCGTGTGCTAAAAAACACTTTGCTTACAGGTCTTTTTCAATACAATTATAGTGTTATGAAGACAGGATATAACTATGATTTCAATAATTTACGGATTGGCGTTCGGCAAAACTTAAAAGGATCAAATCTTGATCGTCCAGCAATAAAAACAGGGAATTTACGGGTCTTCTGTTTTTATGATCAAAATTTTAATGGAATATTTGATCAGGGGGATATTCCGATGGTTGATCATAGCTTTACCGTAAAAGGGGTGTTATTTGTAACGGATAAAGCAGGATATGCATCCTTTAAAAAATTACCGTACGGGTCATACTTGTTTTTTTCGCCAAAGCAGGGGCAGTATATGGCGGTTTCGAAAGAGATCGCGATACAGCAGTCAAATCTAGAAATTCAGGTTCCGCTCCAGCGCGGTGGAATGGTACAGGGAGCTGTTCATATCGAGTATACCCAAGGGCTTAGCTTAGAGACTGATCTGAATTTAGATATTTACAAAGTGTTGGCAAAAGACAGGAACGGAAGGATCATAGAAATGTATACTGATAAGGATGGACATGTTGAGTTTGGCCTACCAGAGGGTACCTATAGTTTCTATTTGGATAATGCGAGCTTCCCGGCAAACGTATTTACAGATCAAGAGGCACAATCGGGAACGGTGAAACTTGATGCCGACTTGGTCCTTGAGCCTTTTGTTTTAAAAGTGAAGTCAAAAAAGGTCAATGTCAAGCGCTTTGGACAATAAGTTTCCTATCCGGCGATATGCTGAGATTTGACCTCGCTGATATGATCTAATAGTGACTGATTTAAAATAGGGGATGTTTTTAACATTTCTCGTACGGGATATTTTTCAGCAATATCCGTAAGGGCTTTGAGGTGTTTTTCATGGTGAAGGTCAGTGCCCACAAAATCATACATACCTGATTTCAATAAAGTCATCGCGATTGCTTTGACGTCGACGCCATAATAACGGCTGATGGATAGCAGGTTCAACTGGAGCAAACAGCCCGCATCTTTAATCTGCTTATACATGTTAAAATTACCATGATAATAATTATATCTTTCGGGATGTGCAAGAATGGGTTTATAACCTAATTTTTGGATATCAAGAATCGTATGAAACAGCGCTTTCGACTCAGATAGATAGGACATCTCAATGAGCACATAGCCTCCAGGTATAACACTAAGCTCATTATCTCGAACAAGGTCCGAAAGGTCATCGTCAATCATATGCTCAGCAGCTGCAAAAATTTCAACCTTGCTGCCGATATTTTTCAGACCACTTTCGAGCTGATTATGTGCTTCTTCGATACTCGATTTGGTATTGGGGTGAACCCCAGCCATAATATGCGGTGTACAGATAAATTTCTTTAGTCCCAATCGTTGCAATCCATCAATATAAGTAAGTGAGTTTTGTACTGAAGTGCTCCCGTCGTCTATTCCAGGAAGCAAATGGTTATGCATATCCACTTCTAAAAATTCAAGCTGTGCTAGAGGTCTGATGGATGATTTATTATTGGTGCCGAACAAATTGCTAAAGAAGCCCATAATGAAATGTTTAAAATACTAAATTAAATTGGGATATGTGCTTTTGTTGGTATTCAATATATGATGATGCTGGCATTTAGATGTGAAATTCATATCCCAGAAAGAACTTTACAAACAATATGCCAGTTTTTTTGTTTATCGAAATGGATGTATAGCTTGAGTGAAGCTTTCTTGAGCGGAACAATCTTGCAAGTGCTTTTGTTTATGTCTTTTACAATTTAATTCGTCTTTGTAACAGTTTCGGTATAATACTTGCTTGTCCCCCCATAGTGGACAAATAGCAAAGAATAGGTTTTCGTTATTGATATTTTAGGAGATTGTTTAATTGCTTGTTAAATTTTAAGTATCTTGGCGTTCTCTTACAAATATTGCAAAAGCCATATATACTGGGTTTAAGACAAAAACCTAAGACAGTATTATAAAAAATAAAAATAAAAAAGGGAAATTTATGATGGGTTCTCTGGGAGATTTAAAAAGACGTCTTCGTAAGGACAATCCGCGATGGGTTATTTTATTGATCGATATGTGGTTTGTTTTTGGAAGTTATGTGTTTTCCAACTATGTGGTTAATAACTTTAAAGGGGTGTTTGATATCGCTTTGATGTTGAAGAAACTTGTTGTGGTACTGCCTGTGTTTTTTATCACCTTTCTCTGCTACAATACCTATAGAGGTATTGTTAGGCAAACAGGAATTCGTGATACAATCAAGATATTTAAAACAGTAGCTTCAGCCTACCTTGTACTCATGTTATTGACGCTTTTGATCAAATCTGTATTTGATAAAGGTACCGTTGCAGGTGATTATTTTCGCCTCTCTTATGGCGTTCTGACTATGCAAGCGTGTATTCTGTTGGTGATTATGGTAGGCGCGCGCGTCGTTTATCGTACCATCTATGAGTATCTTTTTTTACCGGCGAGAAAAGGCGAGAACGTCCTGATTTTCGGTGCCTCACGCCCAGGCTTGGTTTCTTATTCTTTGTTAAAAGAAGATCAGCGTATCAAATATCAAGTTGTCGCTTTTGTGGAAGATAAGATCTCGCGCATCGGTAAGCGTCTTGCGGGATTGAAAATTCGTGATATTACAGAAATATCAAAAGAATTCGTCGAAAAAAATCAGATTTCGCAGGTTATTATCGCTGTTGAAAATAACGATCCCGAACGTTTGGAATATGTGTCGGATTGGTTCCAAAATATTGGACTTGAACTGAAGATCATGCCTCCAGCGAGAATTTTACTTAATTCAGGAGCCAAGCGTGAAATCAGACCATTAAAGATTGAAGATTTATTAGGGCGGAAGCCGATCAAATTGGAGCATCCTGAGATTGAGGAAGAGATGCAGGGGAAAGTGATCCTGGTTACCGGTGCCGCTGGATCCATCGGTTCGGAACTGGCCCGTCAGATCGCCAGACGTCATTATAAAAAATTAATCTTGCTGGATCAAGCTGAATCAGCATTGTATGATATACAGCAGTCTATTAAGGCTACATTGCCCGAAGATATGCATTGTGTAGTCGGTGATGTGCGTAATTATGCATTCATGCAGAATGTATTTGCATTATATAAGCCCGATTTGGTATTTCATGCAGCGGCCTATAAGCACGTGCCGTTAATGGAGGCAAACCCCTACGAGTCAATTCAGACGAATGTATTGGGGAGCAAAAACGTGGCAGATCTCTGTATGCAATATGGTGCGAAAAAGATGGTCATGGTGTCTACGGATAAGGCTGTTAACCCAACCAATGTGATGGGGGCGACCAAACGTATGGCCGAGATTTATGTGAGCAGCTGCAGCGGTAAATCCAATACGAGTTTTATCATTACCCGATTTGGAAATGTACTGGGTTCAAACGGTTCGGTTATTCCGCTTTTTGAGAAGCAAATGGCAGAAGGAGGACCGCTAACGTTGACCCATCCTGAAATCACCCGCTTCTTTATGACGATTCCCGAGGCCTGCCAATTGGTACAGGAGGCCGGTGTGATGGGGAAAGGGGGCGAGATCTTTGTCTTCGATATGGGTAAGTCTGTTAAAATAATTGATTTAGCAAAACGGATGATCAAGCTGAAAGGTTATCGTTACCCGGAAGATATCGATATCAAAATTGTGGGATTACGTCCAGGTGAAAAGATTTATGAAGAACTGTTGGCGAATAATGAGAATACCGTGAAGACCCATCATCCTAAAATCATGATCGCAAAAGTAAATCACGATGAATTGCTGCTTAAAGCAGAACGTATCAATGCGATCTGCCAGCAGATTTTGGATGCAGATGTTCAACTACCAGATTTTATGGAGCTTGTTGCCGGAATGAAGCAGATCGTTCCGGAATTTAAATCTCAAAATTCGGAATACGAAGTGCTTGATGCAGTGGCGGGGGAGGAAGAGATCGAATTGGTTAATGGATTACCAGCAGAAGTGCCGGTATATTCTTTGATAAAGAATGTACTATAATACTATTATAAAACAAATAAAATTTAGATAATTGACACGATAAATAAGTGAAAAGCCCTCTGAATAGAAGGCTTTTTTTGTTTATTCCATTTACTCATGGATTAAAAACTTGTCAATTCACAAAAATCATCCTAATTTTAGCGAACTATTTGGTGAACTCATCATTCGCGGACCAATGGTCTAAACATTCGAGAATCATTATATGAATAAAACAATTTTAATTACTGGAGCAGTCAAAATCGCAATTTGGTGTCGTACGCGGCCTACATTTGCAAGGCGGTGAGCATGCGCAGGGAAAATTAGTCCGTGTTGTTGAAGGTAGCGTATTGGATGTCGCGGTCGATGTTCGTTCAGGGTCCCCTACGTTTGGACAATATATTAGCGTAGAACTTTCAGCTGATAATAAAAAGCAGCTATTCGTACCGAGAGGTTTCTTACATGGTTTTTCGGTATTGTCAGAACATGCGGTGTTTTTCTATAAATGTGGTAATAACTATCATAAAGAATCAGAAGATGGTATAAATCCTTTAGATCCGCAATTGGCGATAGATTGGCAAATTCCCCATGAACGAATGATTCTCTCACAAAAAGATCAGGAGGCACAATCCTTTGAAGAGTTACGTTTGAAACTAATTTAAAACAGGATGCGGATGGTTGTAACAGGAGCTTCAGGACAACTTGGCTCAGAGCTAAAAGATCTTTTGCTGGATAATATCGAAAAGGAATGTTATTTTTTGGATCGAAAACAATTACCATTGGATCAAATTCAAATTATACAGCAAATCTTGGCGATGTATGAGCCAGACCTTATTATTCATGCGGGAGCTTATACGGCTGTAGGTAAGGCTGAGGAGGATCAGGTAAATGCTGATCTGGTGAATCACGTATCTTGTGAGGAGATCGCGTAATACTGTCATCTTCATGGTACACGCCTAATCGCTATTTCGACAGATTATGTTTTTGATGGATCTTCTGCTTCTGCTTTAACAGAAACTGCAGAAACCGCTCCCATCAATGTATATGGTCAAACGAAACTAGCGGGAGAACAGGCGATTCAGAAATGGTGTCCCGACGCAATCATCATACGTACCTCTTGGGTTTATTCCACATACGGCAAAAATTTTGTTAAGACCATGTGTCGTTTAATGGATGAGCGTGATGAAGTGGGGGTAATTAACGATCAAATTGGAAGCCCTACTTATGCGAAGGATTTAGCCTTGGCAATTGTAAAAATATTGGATTCCTCCAAATGGGAAGGTGGTATTTATCATTATAGCAACGAAGGTGAAATCTCTTGGGACGACTTTGCTGTAGCGATACGTGATTTCCGTTCGTTCGATTGTCAGGTAAACCCGATTCCTACAAGTGCATACCCAACACCTGCGCGTAGGCCAAAGTATTCTTTGCTCGATAAATCAAAGATCAAGGATACTTTTGCGGTTGAAGTGCCCGAGTGGGAAAAAAGTCTGGCTAACATGTTAGCCGAAGAGTTTAAAAATTAAGAGAGTGTTCTCAATTTAAATAGAAGTACTATGAAAGGAATTATATTGGCAGGGGGCTCAGGAACACGATTACATCCATTAACACTGGCTGTAAGCAAGCAGCTAATGCCTGTATACGATAAGCCCATGATATATTACCCCCTTTCAACATTGATGCTGGCCGGGATACGTGAGATTTTGATTATATCAACGCCTCAGGATCTTCCGAATTTTAGGAAATTACTGGGCGATGGTACACAATTGGGCTGTCGATTTGAATATAAAGAACAGCCGAGTCCGGATGGATTAGCACAAGCGTTCTTATTGGGGGAGGAATTTATTGGTAACGATAAGGTGGCCCTTATTCTCGGAGATAATATTTTCTATGGATCGGGCTTATCGAAGCTTTTACAGTCTTGTGCTGATCCTGATGGAGGTGTTGTTTTTGCCTATCCCGTTCAAGATCCGGAACGGTATGGTGTAGTTGAATTTGACGATGCAAAGCATGTTGTTTCAATTGAGGAAAAACCAAAAGAACCTAAATCCAACTATGCGGTGCCCGGTGTTTATTTCTATGATAATGATGTCGTCGCTATTGCTAAAAGTATAAAACCCTCTTCCAGGGGAGAGCTGGAAATTACGGATGTCAATAAAGAATATTTGCGTCAGGGTAGATTGAAAGTGGGGGTTTTCGATCGAGGAACGGCCTGGTTAGATACCGGGACTATTCAGTCCTTGATGCAGGCGGCGCAATTTGTGCAAGTTATTGAGGAACGGCAAGGAATGAAAATAGGTGCCATAGAAGAAGTAGCTTATCGAATGGGTTATATCGATCGGCAACAACTTGTAAAGATAGCAGCTCCGCTGAGTAAATCGGCTTACGGTGAATATCTTAAGAGAATAAAATAAGCCGGTTAATGAAACTTGAATGGATAGCAAAACTAAGCTATCCATTTTTTGATATCTGAATATAGAATGTACTTCCAAACCCAATAGTACTTTCGATAGAAATTGTACAGTCAATTCGCTTTGCAAATTCGTGACATAATAGAAGTCCTATTCCAGTCCCTTTTTCATGAAAAGTGCCTTCGAAACTCTTTTGAAATCCCTTGTCCTGAAGTGAACGGATAGTAGCTGCGTCCATGCCTAGACCTTCATCTCGAATAGAGATAATAATGCTTTGGGGATTCTCCTGCTGACCAATTACAACAGATTTTCCGCTGAGACTAAATTTGATGGCGTTGTTGAAGATATTGCGGATAATAAACTCAAACCGCTTTAAATCTGTCTGAATGGTCATTTCAGAAGGGATGTCGATCAGGACGTTCAATTTCTTTAAATGAATTCTATCCGCAAACAATTGCTGACATTCTTCTATCACCTGTAATGGATATACTGTTTGGATTTCGAGTTTGTCATCGGCCATCTGTTGCGAGGACCAGACCAAAAGATCATCTAGCATCTTTGAAGCAACTTCTACCTGATAGCCAATGTTGAGCAGCATTTCTTTGATTTCATTGGCTGGCAGATCTACGATTTTTGCTACAGAGAGTAGAGTCTGGAAAGTCGCAATAGGGCTGCGAAGATCATGTGACACAACGGAAAATATACTGGATCGAAACCGATCGGCCTGGATGAGTTCTTCATGTTGATGCCCTATCTCGGCGGCTTGCTGATCGACTTTCCGTTTTTCTTCACGTAATAATCTGTTCTTTCTGATAAGCAAAAGCGTCATGAGAAGAAACAGCAAGAGTACAAAAAAGGTCAAGATCCACATCAGTTTTATCCAATGGGCTTCACGTTCTACACTCACGTTTTTTAATAACAAGTTTTTATTCTCAAAGTCCTTCTTTTCACTTTCATATTTTTCGCGAAGTTCTTCCCTGATCCGGACACGAAGCGTCGCGGCATCCTCATGAAATTTGCGGTCCAAACTATCCTGGTCGCTCAGTATTAAATGTGCATCCTGCGCTTTGATCGCTTTGGCTATTTTATCGAAATCACCCTGTAGGTCTTCTGTTAAATTGGTAAAACCGCTTTTAGCAATGATGCTCTTGATGAGGATGACTTCTTTTGCTGCCAGATCAAAGCGCTTTTCTTTGACATAGATATTTGCCCGGTTGATACGGGCATAGCTTTCGCCAAAAGGATCTTTTTTATTGGTGGTGATTTCTATCGCTAGGTCGGTATAATATGTGCTCCATTTGAGCTTATCTGCCTTGAGATAGAGATAGCTCAATAAAATGTAGGTATTGAAAAGGTCAACTTCCGGCGCATTGACTTTACAGAATTCAACCGTTTTTACTAAATAATCGATGGCATGCGTCACATCCTGCTTCTTCTCTCCATTCAAGGCGTTTTGGGCATATATATTCCCAATATTGGTCGATATGTTGGCACGATTCCTGATGTCACGCAGTTCCTTTGCAAGATCTAGTGCGCGTTGATAATATTTTAAGGCCTGGTCGGGGTCGTAGCTCTTATTAAACACATTTCCTATATTAAGGAAAGAAAGCATCATCCCTTTTTTGTCGTTGCGCTCTTCTCGTTTTTTGAGGACTTTGAAATGGGTTTTTACACTTTCATCGAAGTTATTTAGCTTCAGATAAATGACACCTTGTAGATTTAATAAATCAATTTGCAGCGCCTCAAATCTTTTGTCAGTGGCGAGCCCTAATCCTCTGGAAACGATCTCTTGCGCCTCTGCGGGATTGCTTCGATAGATTTCTGAAGCAACTTTATAATAAGCCAATATTCGTGTAGAATCGCTGCTTGCTTCCGCCAGCTGCTTGTCTAACTTGTCCCAACCACTATTTTGGCCATGTGCAGGAAAGATAAACAACACTGTTAAAGTAACAATAAATAGGATAGATAGACGACCCATCGGGATTTTTTTTCAAATATAATTAAGTTTTTAGTAATGTGTGGACCACTACTTGTGGAGCCGTGAATAAGGTATGATGTTGTGACATTTAATTTTCAATCGAAGAAATTTAGATTTCTAAATAATAAAAATTATATTTATATAAATCGTTTTTAATCTATTTATTGGCCAGTATATAAATTATTGTGAAATTCATTTCTAAAGTGATTAATTTCACTTCGTCTTAAATTTTATTATGATTATTTTTTTTCTTTAGAAACAATTTTAAGAATAGGTTTGTCTATATAACAATAGATTGATAGAATAGAGTTATAAATAGCGTGGAAATCAGTAGGGTTTATAGTGTTCAGTTTAATTAAAATGTGAAATATCATGATTACAGTTGGGATAATAGACATGGATGAGCAAGAACGGCTGGAAACAAAAAAAATCATCTCGGAAAAAAATATAGCTGAATCAACAATCCCGATTCATGTACTCTTTGATCAAGATACACTTGCGTCTTCAGGGCGCAATCAAATCCCTGATGTGATGATTGTCGACATTGATCATCAGGATATCTTAATTGTCGAAAGGGTGAAAAGCGTGTTCCCAAGGGCTGAAATACTGGTTCTGACCAATAATTGTGATGTAAGGATGGTACGTAGCTGTTTTAGGCAAGGTGCGGTGGGGTATATGTTGAAGAAAACATGTCTCCAATCTTTAAAAAATGCGATAACAATGACATTGGGAAATGGGTCTTTTATTAGCCCTTTTGTTAATCGAGCTTTGATTGAACAGGCCTTCAGTGCCAAACAATCCGAAAATTTGCTGACTGCGCGCGAGTTGCAGATCGCTAATGGTATTATTGAAGGCCTTAGCTATAAAATGATTGCCCAAAAATATGCAATCTCGTTGGACACGGTACGTATTTATATCAAGCGAATATATAGAAAGTTTCAGATCAATAGTAAAGGTGAACTGATTGCGCAATTGACGGCTTAATAATTCATTACATGAATATGTGACCTCCTAAATTTCGATCTATTTAAATTTAGCCTGATTTTTATAGCTACTTGAATGATATGCTATGCCAATAAGAAGCCTTTTAATTTTTGTGTTTCTTTTCTGCTATACTGCTCTTTTCTCATCCATAGCGAAAGGTCAGCAACGATATGATATTGCCTATCATTTCGAATTCGATACCGTTCGGATCACGCCATCCCAGACATTTTCAAACAAACTAACGATTGTTAACTACACGGATAGAACAATTGAACTAAACCCTGAGTCCAATGATACGAAGGCATTGCAGGGATTGATCAAATTGCCTCCATTAATACAACTGAAGGCATATGAAACGAAAAGCTTTCCCTTAAAATACATGACCGATCGACGGACGATCTCGGATGCGATACAAAAATTTAGCATAGGGTTGAACTCGAAAGACTCTGCTGTAACTATACAGCCCTCTCAAATTTTCTGCACAAAACTGGATGTTCAGACATCGCTATTGATTCAGTCTGAACAACCCGAGTATTTTATTGATCAGTCAACTGGACAAACGCAATTTTTGGTACGCGTCGTCAATATGGGCTTAATACCGTTTACCTTTCAACTGCAGTTTGCCAACCTTCCTTCGGAACTGGAGGTCGTAGGTGAAACATTGCCAACAACATTGGCAGCAGGAGGGCAGTCATTATTGAGATTTACTGCTCGTATGCGCACAAAGAAAATAGCCACGGATGTAGAACTGACGATGATAGCTATTGAAGCACGCGGTAAACAACTTGCGACGAGCCGAGTGCGCATCATGACAGTAGGCAGCGTAAAACGGTTCGGTTCGGCCATGAACTTACAGAATCAGCCCTACAGCAATATGGCTGCCTTACGTTATCTCAATATGGGACAGGATATATCGGTGTATCAGCTTCAGGGATATGGCAATCTTGCGCTGAATAAAGAGAGCTCGTTGAGCTATCGCATGAATATGGACTATTTTAGAAACCAACGTGCATTTAATATGTATGATAGTTATTTGAATTATCAAACGGAAAAATGGGGCCTGAAAGCAGGTAATATTTATGAAAATTTGGATCAATATGTTAACGGCCGTGGACTGAGAGCAAACTATAAATTTGATAAGTCGCGTTCGATCAACGTATATGCCGTCCAAAACAATTATTTTCTTTGGAATCAGATGAATACTTTTTCGCCTGGAGGTGGGGTCTTGGGATTTAAGTATGCTCTTACATCGGAAAAAAATCAAGAAAGAAGCCTAGCATATTTGCATAGTAGCGATAATTATCGAAATGTCCGGAGTCACCTGCTCAGTGGAAAGGGGTATAAAGACTGGACAGAAAAACAAAACCTCACCTGGGAAGCCGGGACAAGTGTTGAACAGTTGGATGCTGGAGGCCATAAATTCGGATTGGCAGGTGGTGTGAGTTATAACGGAGTCTTCAATGATTTTCAGATTTCAAGTATCAATTATTATAGTTCCCCCTATTATGTCGGACTTAGAAGGGGGCTCTTGCAGTCGGACTCACGTGTTGTCATTCCGCTGGAGGAAACTAAGAGCCTCTCCGTCAGGATGAGTTTTATGGATAATCAACCGAAGTATCAGGTTGGGGATAAAAATTACCTTTTTAGTAACAGCAATCGGATTGAAATTTATGAACTTGGGTATCGTACAGCGTTTGGGCAATTGAATGTTGATTTGAGGCCCTATTGGATGAAGCAGCGTGCAGATTATCACAGCTGGTTAGGAGTTGGGAGTAATGCTGTAAACTGGAAATCCAGTTCAGTAAGAACCGTTGTAGATCTTAATTTTTTTACGAAGTACCATCGCTTTTCGCTGCAGACAGACTATGGTTATACGTACAAAAATACAGCTGAAAAGCCCATTGCACCCTTTCATTCATTACGTGTATCGGGTAACTATGACAATGCACTCGTTGGCTTTAATGCATTTGTTCAGATCAATCCTTATTATTTGAGTGATCTTTTGGCTACCTATACCAATTCTAACTATAGCATGTATTCGCTAGGACCTAATACACACTTTGAGGCATTCGGACATAATTTACAGGTACAGCTTGCGACCATGTACAGTTATTATGGTTTTTCCCGTAGCAATAATTTGTCCATCAATGGAAATGCACGCTGGCGAATGAAGGACAACTGGAGTCTCACTGCAGATATTTTTTATACGTTTATCAAAGGGAAATTACTGTTTATAACAGATCCAATAAATCCACCGCAACCGCAACCCCTGGATCGCTATTCGTTTAACAATAGGCAAATTAGAGTGGGGATAGAAAAGAATTTTGGACGTACTGGCAGTTATAAAGGCTATAGCTTACAGCTAACCTGTTTTGACGATAAAAATAACAACGGAATCCGGGATGATAATGAGGCATTTGTAGAATCTGTGTTGATTCGAATCGGAAAAGAAGCTGCCATAACAGATGGAAAGGGGCGGGTCAAGTTTGTTGACATGGAAGCTGGCTCTTTTTCCATTCAAACAGAAAACCATCAAGGTTGGGTTTCTCAGGGACCATCTACGGTTGTATTGACCAAGAACCAGTCCATGGATATTCCGCTGATCAAAACAAAGTCCGCAAAGGGTAAACTGCAGCTAATCGCCAGTAAATATCTGGAATCAAAGCCTGATTTGAGTGGTATCCGAATTACCGCGAATGATAGACAGGGCAAGAGATATAATACATTAACCAACGAAGAGGGAGAATATGTTTTCTATCTGCCTATTGGTTTTTATAAGTTGACGGTTGAGACGGAAGGAATGCCTTTTGTTATTGAAAATTCAAATTGCGAAGCAGAAGTGAAAGCTGAAGGACTGAATGAGCTTCCATCCTTGCGTTACCGAGATCAAAGGCGCAAAGTTGGCATTAAAAGATTTTAGGGTGAAACAAAGCTATAGATGATATTCGCGGAATAGGTGCCGGCTGGTTTACCCAGAAGATTACTGGTCTGCGAAGCGGGGATGCTGTACTGCATATCGAGTGTTCTATCGATGACAGGATTCGCATTTTGGATGAGCTGTTGGGCTGTTGTAGACAAGGTAACTGTATTTACGCCAGTCTGGCCAGCCATGGGCCCAATAGTCAAAACACTTAATGGAATACTGTTGACACCAGAGGTAAAACTGTTGGAAGTGGCGCGTACATACAAGTTGTAGGGCGTGGTTTTACTCAGTTTTAAATGGGCTGGCATGTTAACACTGACTCCGTTTACATAGTTACTGGTGGTTACGAAAGGTAGACTCACTGTCTGTTGGTTGGCGACAATCTCGCCTAAGTCACTAACAGCGATAGTCAAATTTCCACTAGCCTGCGCCTGCACTGGTGTTGTAGGATAGGTGGCCGAGGACGACTTGTTCCAGGTGTAGGTGAGGGGAACAGTGTAGGTTCCGGCTTGTATAAAGTTGCTTTTTAGGGATGCGGAGCTAATGGTGTACGTATGTGTGATCGAACTGCTGTTATTGGTAGGGACAGCTATTCCGGCAGCGCTTGTCAATGTTTGATCACTGGTCGACAAAATGGCCGAGGTTGCTGTTGCGACAGTACTAAGTGAAGCGCTCACTGTGGAGACAGGTGAAACAGGCGAAGCGTTGTTGGGAAAGGTTGTACTAAAACTAAACTGAGCGCTGCTTGATCGGATACTCGGAACGTAAGGTACGGTGCTTGATACTGGTATAATCTGATTGGCGCTGATCCCATTGGCAGAACGGTAAAAACTAAGATCGTTTACAGCTATATTTGTTGTTCCTATACTGCTTGGTGGACTGATAAATCCGGGGATGGTGATGGATAGCGTGAAGCTTGCTGGAGAGATAGACCCCGCCAATAATCCTTGCGTGTAAAAGCTGACATCATCTGTAAATACCCCTGCAGTCCAAGTCTGGCTCGCAGTAGCAATACGTGCATTGGCGGTTACCGCGCCCGAAGCGACACTAGCTACAGCCGCATAGAGTAAACCGCCACCAGTTGATAGGGCGACTTCATTATTTGTGCCCAACCCAAGTAATACAAGACTGCCAATACTCGAAAGTTTCATATGCACTGCACTGGCCGGAAAACTTCCACTTGTCGTGCTGGTAAAATTTGCTGCAGTGGACTTTACGGAAAAAGAAGGAAGTAAGGTGATGACACTGTTATAGCTCCCCGCATTAATAGTCGTATTATAGTCGGTTCTAGCCTGTATGTTGGCTTGAGGCAAGGTGATGGAAGTCGTCTGTGCATAAGTACGATGCCCATAGAAGCTAAATAAGCCTAGGAAGTAAACCGCAAAATTCCGCTTAATATGTAATTTCTTTCTCTGCAATTTTCAAATCATATTGGCTGCCTGCATCTAATATTGCAACGGCAAGATAGCGGCCGGCAGCAAGTTTCTCTGGAAGGTCGATTTGTACCCACTGTTCCGAATTAGGGAGCATCGCGATAGCGACGGCCTTAATAGGGATTTCCTCTCCCGTTTCTGTGTTGGTTAGCTCAAAACGTACATAAGCATCCTTGTTAATCTGTCCGGTGTTTTTAACGTGTACATCCATGCGGCGCACAGACTGACCCGTCTGACTTGGAATAATATGTCTGTCCTCAAAAGCAAGGAATTCCAGATCTCCGGGATTTAATCCGGAAGGGGTATGGTAAACCTGAATACCTACTTCAATAAGCACGTTCATATTAAGGCCATTTTGGAGTGCGGCTTTTTGTTCTTTCACTTGTGTGAAAAAAAGCATGGTGTTGCTTAGCTGCTGTGGAGCTGGGTTTTTGGGGATCGTCATGGAAAGATTCACCGATTTGGTCTCTCCCGGTGCCAGGTGCACAGTATTTTCTGATAGCGTAAGCCAGGCCGCATTTGATTGCTGTTTTTGACCCGGAGAATAATATTTTTTTACCCCGATAGAATCGCGGTCCCAATCTTTCAGGTTGGCGACAAAATTGAGCTCAGCGTTCGAGGTGTTGCTAAAAGTAATCACCTGAGAAACTGTCTGCCCCGGCTCGCCATTAAAAAAAATGCGGGATGGAGAAATTGAAATACCCTGTCCATAGACCAGGGTATTACAGATATAAAGGACTAATAGTGTTAAATAATATCTCACGGATAAAATTATCTTTCTAGTTAGCGTTGTGTCGCTGTATAAGTGACTGTTGTACTATAGGCCGATGCGGCTAGATTCAGCAAAGATGCCGGGTTCGAAATCGTATAATCTACGGTGTAAGTTGCTCCTGTAGTGGCGGTCGAATTATTGACCAAAGGTGCTGCTGTTGTGCTGAGTGGTACGTTGTTAACCGGAGTTCCACCATTGGCTGTAGCTGCTGGAACAGTAACAGTGACAACATTCAATGCTGGTCCGCCTGCCGGTGCAAACGCCGCTGTTGCAGCAACAGTCAAATCATAGGGTTTGTTGCTGACTACGGTGAAGTGTGCTGCCTTCTCTACAGTCTTAGCTCCAGCATAATCCGCTGCTGTTGTATAGTTAAAATTGACAGTTGGAGCGGCTCCCAAGGTGATCGAAATGGCATCTGTCAAGTTGATATTGACGGTGACAGGTTGAGAGGTCGCTGATGGATTTTGTGCTTTCGCCAGCTGGCCGAAACATACAGCGACGGCGATAAAAAGGGCTATTAATAAGGTCTTTTTCATAATTTCCTCTATTTTATGGGATTAAACTCTAGTAAAGTTACTCAGCAACTGCGCTAAATGCAATGTAAACAAGTCACATAATGATGTTATAAAGTTGAATGAGAGCGGCCGCTTTTTATCAGTGTCTTTTAATAATAGCTGTTATAGGACATCGGTTATATAGCGAGTATATTGCTTCTTAAAATTTTCCGGAAACAGCGTATATTTGCAGCCAAATGTCTGAGTCTAAAAGAATCTATCAAATCGATCTGTTTCGCTTTATCGCAGCATCCGCCGTTGTATTATATCATTATTTATATCGGGGGTATGCAGCCGGAAATATGTCGCTATTGGGTTTCGATGGAGTCGGAGAATATTTTAAATACGGCTACCTGGGCGTAGACTTATTTTTTATCATTAGTGGTTTTGTGATTGCTTTTTCCATCAAACATCTTTCACTCCGGAAGTTCTGTTATTCCCGCTTCAAGCGATTGTATCCGATGTATTGGATTTGTTTGCTGTTGACTTTTATCGTTTCTTATTTTTGGGGCGCGCCGCGTTATCATGTCACATTTACCCAGCTATTGGCCAATCTGACCATGGTGCAAAAACTATGGGGAAAGGGGGATGTCGATGGCGCTTATTGGTCACTCTATGTGGAGTTGAAATTTTACCTGATCATCGCTTTGTTTCTAATTCTGAATCGATTTAAAAAAATAAGCTTGGATTACTTGGTTTATTTTTGGCTGCTATTGTCCAGCCTACGCTTTTTTGTTGGGCCTTCGGAAATTTATGACGCAATCCATGAGTTCTTTTTACTCGATTGGAGCGCATACTTTATTGCTGGAATTATATTTTGTCAGATCTTTTTGCATGGAGCAAAAGTTCAGCATTTTGTGGCCTTACCTTGGTGTTTGTACATTTCCATCGATGGTGCTGTGGGACGTATTCATTGGCTGGAACGAACCTTCCACAGTAACTTTTCACCTTATATTATTGGTGCGACCATCGTTGTGTTTTACCTACTCATGTTACTGGTTTCCTGTAAAAAACTGCAGGCGATCAATTCGTCCAGATTCGTTAAAATCGGCATGTTGACCTATCCGCTGTATTTAATCCATCAACACATCGGCTTTATTATTTTTAATCACCTGTATCTGTATCTGAATAAATACCTGCTCCTTTCAGGTGTTATAATCCTTATGCTCGCCCTGGCTTATCTGCTGAGCGATCGGATTGAACCGCGGATCATGAAGCATTTTAAATCATAAACAAAAGGTCCGAAGGTAATATTTACCTCGAACCTTTCTGGTTTTCATAGGAGATGTTTTCTGCTTAGCTGGGTTGTTTTTGACAACCAAGCTGAAATCCTGCGTCGTTTATTGGCTTGTCTTACGGTTAGAAAACTAGATTTCCTTGATAGATAAGTGATTTTACGGGCGATATTCTTGAAATAGCTTCCGCTGAGCAACTTGCGTCAAGGAATGCAATATCTGCACTGTCTCCGACTTTTGGCCATTGCATATTGCCTTTGTCATCCAATGGAGTAGGGCCTGCGGTAGCAAGTTTCAGCATACGGGATAGTGCATATTCTGTAGCCTGGCCGTATACCTGAGCTGCAAGATTGGCTTTTTGTAGCACGCTGCCTGTTCCGAAAGTATTCCAATGATCTACAATACTGTCATTCCCCGTCATGACTTTAACATTATTTTCCATGAGCGTCGGAATAGGCATAATCAGGCCCCCAAATGGGATCGTAGAAACGATACCGATTTGTGCAGCACCCAGTTTCTCGGCCATTTCTTGTTGTTTGGCTTTTTCCAGCCGACCAAGCACAAAACAATGGCTAAGGTAGGTCTTGCCTTTGAGAACAGGGTTCTCGTTTACTTTATTGATTAAGTATTCTACAGTTTTCAAACCGGATTCTCCAGACTCGTGTAAGTGAATGTCAATTCCTTTGTTATTATCCAATGCCAGTTGAACCGTAAAATCCATTGTTTTTTCAATAGCGCCATCGATGGAAAAAGGATCGACCCCGCCGATAAAATCAATATTGGTTTTAGCCGCTTCCTTGAGATAAGGAACCGAATCGGTATAGAAGACACCGTGTTGTGGAAAAGCAACCAATTCAGCTCCAAATCCATTTTTCTTGTTTTCAAGTGCCAGTTGCAGATGATGTAAAGAATCTAGTTTGGATGTCGGTTCAATATTGACATGACTACGTGCAAAGGCAGTTCCCTTGGATTGTAACAGTTCAATTAGTTTTTCTGCTTTATGGGTAGAGTTTTTGAGCAGTTCGGGCAAGATTTTCTGTTCAAGAGCAATCATACCCTTTACACCTCCGGGGCCACGTCTTACTGCCTGCCATTTGTCGCCATAATAGGTCTTATCCAGATGGATATGCATATCTTTAAAAGAAGGTAGCATCAAAAGTCCTTTTGCATCGATCGCATCAGCACTGTTGCTGTTGGCACTGATATTTTTGATTTTCCCGTTTGCGATCTGAATGGAAAAAAGACCGGTCTTTGTTGCGGTGACATTACCATCACCATCGTACTCAAATCCGGTTTCCAACAACACGTTTTTCAACGTATAGCTTTTTTTACCTTGGTAGCCGCTCAAAAGTGCTTGATGAACCGCATTAGGTTGATTTTCTGCAAATAGCATTCCTGGGATAAATGTTGCACCCGCAAGAGCCAGAGCAGAGTTTCTGATAAATTCCTTGCGTGTAAGGGCCGTTGATTTCATTTGATTTCCTATTATGTTATTTTGTGACCGGAATAAAAAATCTACCAGTCTTTTACAAAGTTACATAGCTGGTATCCTATTATTGCTGGGAGATTTCTGCCATTCTTTGTGTGATTTATCTTTTTTTCAAGTTGCTTTCAAGGGACTTGGAGTTTCCCCCGCATGAATGTTTTCTCTAAAGTCACTTGGACTTGCCCCAGTTTGCTGTTTAAAAAAGTTTGAAAAATAAGCTTGATCTGCAAAGCCCAATTCAAAGGCAATTTCTTTGATGGACCGCTCGGTGCTTTGCAAAAGACGTTTGGCTTCAATGCTGATCCGTTGGTGAATAAGTTGTGTGGCTGATATTTTCAGATGTTTTTTGCACAGTATATTCAGGTAATTGGGCGAAATATGAAGCTTTTCGGCATAAAAGGCGACGAGCTTTTGCTCCCTAAAAAATTCATCAATGAGCATATTGAACTTGGCAAGTCGTGGAACAGACTGATAGACTTTGAATTCGGTGAAGGCAGACTCGGCCTCTCGACTTACAATCGCTGCGATGACTCCCGCTCGGGCAGTTATCAATGGAATAAGTGAATTTTCTCTTTTTAACTCCTGCTTGACAGATTCAAATTCATAATGCAATTGTGCAAAAGCATCCGCGGTAAGATCAATGACAGGATGGTTTTGGTAATTGGTGAATGAAAAGCGGAAAAAAGGAGCAAAGTGCTCAAAAAAAGATCGTTCAATCATGAGTTGATAGCCTATAGTACCCGCATAGACATGCCATTTGTGCATTTGCCCCGGAAAGAGCACATGAACCTGACGGTCTTTTATGATATGGTCAATCGAATCGATCGTATGGACGCCGGATGCTTTATCGAACAGATTTATGATAAAGAAGTCATGTTTATGCGGCTTGTCGATGAGCCGCTCGCCATGCAGTTCATTAAATAGGAGTTCGTCGCGCCCTGCAGTCTGTTCCTTGCGGAAACCATCCAGACTGATCACTGGTGCCCAAATTTTTGAATTTCGTTTATCCATAGTAGATCATATCGAATCTAAAATACAAAATACCGAGGAGTAATCGGTCATAGCGAGCTGAGTTTGCGCATGTTTCTATCTTCGTAGCATATTGGTGTTTTACCTCTCCTGGCGGGTGGCAGGAGTTGTGGGGCTATGGACGACAGTATACGCGATACACCTTAGTTAAAATCTGGAGAATATCGGCTAAAATAAACCTATGTATAATGATGTAGAGTCATTAATTTTATAAATGTCAAATAGACAGCAATACAGAAAATATTCTTCGACTTTGGAAGCTTATTAATAGGCATTGCTTTTCTTTTTGATTGTCATCTTTTGAAGACAATCAAGGAAAAAGGATACGTTAATAGCTTTCACCTGGCTAGAAGGTGATCTTTAAACAATAAATCATTAGCGAATAAAAGATAGCGATATGAAAAGATATACGATATATTTTGCAGCAATTCTTACGATTTTTATCAAAACGACAGCTGTAGCTGTGGCACAGGGTGGGGATCAGATCCTGGATGGTATTGGAGAGACAGGCATGGTGGCCCGTTACGTCTTTGATGGTGATTTTAAGGATTGGTCGCGCAATGGACTACATGGTAAATTCCAGGGGACAAAAGCGTCATTTGTGTCAGATAAGCAATTTACAAAGGTGCTTTCTCTCGCTGGAGGAAAGGACGATTTTGTCGTACTTCCAGCGCAAGTACTTGCAGATCTCGAGTCGATTAGTATAACAGGCTGGATGTACTTACGTGCAGCGCAGTCTGGCCAGTATTTATTCGATTTTGGACAAGATATCACCAGGCATTTTGCAGGGACACCAACAGGTACAGCGCAGCAAAATGGCTACATGGGGATAATCGCTCAAAAGAAGGCCGCGGTAAAAAATACGGTCTCTTCGGCAGTGCCTTTAGACAAATGGGTGCACTTGGCCATCGTAGTTGATATTGCTACAGGGACCATGCAAACATATTTAGATGGTATGCCCGCTGGAGAAGTTAAAGACATCCCACAGGAGTTGACCGAGGTTTTTGGACAGACAGGTAGTAAGAGGACACTATACATCGGAAAATCCCTGTTGGGTGGAAATGTAAGTTTAAATGCACTGTTGCATGATTTTCGCATTTATCGTGTGCCACTGAATCAAAACCAGATCGGCATGGTGTATAGAAATGCGCTGAAGGGTGTGCGTGAAGATGTTGCTTCTAAAGGTAAGGCTGAGGATGACCTACCGCGATTTCCAATGAACAAAGCAGAGCTTTATAATGCCTTTTTAACCGGAGTTGCAGATGTCACGGTAGAAACAGCGGTAGGCGAGCTACCACGATTGCCGAGTTATGTCGTCGGTACATTTAAAGACGGTATGGTGGGACCAAAAGTACGTGTGTTGTGGCCTGCACCAACCGACAATAGTGCCGTCGCGCAGCAAACAGCTTACACCGTCGCGGGGCGTGTTCCCGGGACTGATCTGAAACCCAAAGCCATCATTACAGTCAAAGGGAAGGTAAAGTCCAAGATGCCTAGCTTAAAATTGGACGCATTTCACTTGGATCAGGTTTCCCTTAATACGGATGTAAAGCAGCATCAAACGAAGTTTATTGAAAATCGCAATAAATTCATTGATACATTGGCAAAATCGGATCCCAATTCATTCCTCTATATGTTTCGACACGCGTTTGGGCAAAAACAACCGATCGGTGCGCAACCTTTGGAGGTATGGGACAGCCAGGATATTAAACTGCGCGGTCATGCTACAGGACATTACCTGACGGCAATTGCACAAGCTTATGCGAGTACAGGCTATGATAAGGCACTCCAGTCAAAATTTTTGGGGAAGATGGATACCATGGTCAACGTGCTTTATTCCTTGTCAAAGTTGTCGGGTACGCCGAGACAAGCGGGACAGGCTTCTATTGCGGATCCTGCTGCGGTACCTTATGGCCCCGGTAAATCAGCTTATGATTCTGACCTGAGTGACGAAGGAATCCGTACAGATTATTGGAACTGGGGTATTGGCTTTATCAGTGCCTATCCCCCGGATCAGTTTATTATGCTTGAAAATGGCGCAAAATATGGCGGGCAGAAGAACCAGGTTTGGGCTCCCTATTATACGCTGCATAAAATCCTGGCCGGCCTGATGGATGTTTATGAGGTAAGTGGAAATAAAAAAGCATTGGAGATCGCAGAGGGAATGGGCACTTGGGTGTATACACGCTTAAATAAAGTCCCGACAGAGACATTAATCAAAATGTGGAATACGTATATCGCAGGTGAATTTGGCGGAATGAATGAAGTGATGGCCAGGTTATATCGTATAACGGGTGAAGAGAATTACTTAAAAACCGCCCGCTTATTTGACAATATTGATATGTTCTACGGCAATGCCGCGCATACACATGGACTGGCCAAAAATGTCGATACTTTTAGGGGCTTACATGCCAATCAGCATATTCCTCAAATTGTGGGTAGCATGGAGCTATACCGGGTGTCCAATGAGCCCCAATATTATAAAATTGCGGACAACTTTTGGTATAAGGCCACCAACGATTATATGTATAGTATCGGTGGTGTGGCTGGGGCCAGAAATCCCGCCAATGCCGAATGTTTTATTAGCCAGCCGGCGACATTATATGAAAATGGATTTTCTGCAGGTGGGCAGAACGAAACCTGTGCAACCTATAACATGCTGAAATTGACAAGTGACTTGTTTATGTTCGATCAGCGCGCAGAGTTGATGGATTATTATGAACGTGGATTATACAATCATATCTTAGCTTCTGTTGCAGAAAATAGTCCAGCAAATACGTATCATGTGCCTTTACGCGCAGGATCTATTAAGCAGTTTGGAAATGCCAATATGAAAGGCTTTACCTGCTGTAATGGTACGGCTATTGAGAGCAGTACTAAATTGCAGAATACAATCTATTTTAAAAGCAAGGATGACCAGGCGCTGTATGTCAATCTGTATATTCCTTCTACCTTACACTGGACGGAACGCGGAATCAGCGTCGAGCAACAAACCAGTTTCCCGAAAGCGGATCAAACAGCGCTGACCATACGGGGGAATGGCAAATTTGAACTTCATGTGCGGGTACCAAGCTGGGCAACAAAGGGATTTTTTGTTACAATAAATGGAGTCGATCAAAAAATTAAAGCTGAGCCGGGAACTTACCTGACCTTAAACCGCACCTGGAAAGATGGCGATGTGATTAACCTTAAAATGCCATTTCAGTTTCATCTGGATCCGGTTATGGATCAGCCCAATATTGCAAGTCTGTTTTATGGACCAGTCTTATTAGCAGCCCAAGAACCTGCAGCAAGAAAGGACTGGCGTAAAGTAACCTTAGACGCAAAGGATATTGCTAAGTCGATTAAAGGGAATCCCGAAACATTGGAATTTTACATTGATGATGTGCTTTATAAACCTTTTTATGATACTTACGGACGTCATTCGGTTTACCTGGATGTCAGCTTAAAATAGGAGGCTAGCAGTGTATTCCTAAATCTTTCCCAAATTCAAGGTACCTTTGTCATAAACAATTGTGTATGTAAATTGTCATTTAGCATGGACAGATTACTATTGTTTACACAAGTTTTCCTCTAAATAGAATTAAGAAGATGAAAATATTGGTTATTGAAGACGAAGCGGATTTAAGGGAAATTGTGAAGGCATCTTTACTTAAGGAAGAATATACGGTAGAAACTGCCGCTGATTATGGATCAGCCCTTGAGAAAGTCGCTGTTTATGATTACGATTGTATCCTGCTCGACATCATGCTGCCTGGAGGCAATGGTTTGCAGATCCTCGATCAGCTCAAAAATGAGGGTAAGTCCGATAATGTGATCATTATCTCCGCAAAGGATTCTTTGGACGATAAGCTAAAGGGACTCGAACTTGGAGCCGATGACTATTTGACAAAACCCTTTCATATTGCTGAGCTGAATGCACGGATTAAAGCCGTGTTGCGAAGGAAACAACGGGAAGGTAAGCATACATTGGAAATGGGAAACATCGTGTTGAACCTCAATGAACGCTGCTTATTTATTGCACAGGAGCCTGTGCCGTTAAATCGGAAAGAGTTCGATATGCTCAACTACTTCTTATTGAACAAAAATAGACTGGTCAGCAAAAGTGCGCTGGCAGAACATGTATGGGGCGATAATACGGACCAGGCGGATAATCTTGATTTCATCTATTCACAGATAAAAAACTTGCGCAAAAAATTCTTGGCTAGTCATGCTGATGTGGATTTTGAAGCGGTATATGGAATCGGTTATAAACTTGTCGAAAAATGAGATTAGCCAACCAAACACTAAAGTATCTTTCTATCTCCGTGTTGGTGGTCATCGCCCTCTGGTCAACAGTGTTCTATCTATTTATGCTGGAGGTGATCCACGATAATATCGACGAAGAACTCGAAAACCAAAAGCGGCTCATTATCCAGGAACTTTCCAGCAATCCTACCGTAGCCCCAGATTTAGAGTTTGGTATAAACAACTATAAAGTACGCCAGATCTCCGAACAACAAGCCCTTAAGATGAAAAACGTTTATAAGGACACGATGTTGTATATGCAGGACGATGATGATCCCGAGCCGGAACTGGAACCAGTCCGAATGTTGACCACAGCATTTGAACATCAAGGACATTATTATGAACTTTCGATCATCAATTCGATGATTGAAGAGAGCGATCTAATTAAGAATCTCTTTTATTCTGTTGTTATTTTATTTGTTTTGTTGGTCATCAGTATCGTATCCATCAATAAAGTCGTAATAGAACGTTTATGGGGACCATTATATACGTTCTTGGATCAGTTGACACGGTTTCGTTTAGGCAAAACCAAGGAGAAGCCTACTATGGATACGCAGATCCAAGAATTTAAAGATCTACAGCTTGCTGTGGCTACCTTAATTCGCCATAACGAGGAAAGCTATGAACAGCAAAAACAGTTTATTGGCAATGCTTCACATGAATTACAGACACCGTTGGCTATTATGATCAACAAATTGGAAATCATGGCGGAAACAGAGGGGATGAACCAGGAACAGTCAGAGACTGTCGCAGCAGTATTAGCAACTGCCGAGCGGCTTGTGCGCCTCAATAAATCCTTGTTGCTGTTGAGTAAAATTGAGAATAAACAATTTTTGCACAATGAGGATCTTTCTTTTAATACGCTTGTGCTGAATATTGTGGCGGAGTTTGAGGCTATTGCTGAATTTAAACAGGTAAAAATCAATGTTGTACAAGAAGATCAGCTGAGTGTACAAATGGATGGTGCTTTGGCAAATATAGTGGTATCAAATCTCCTACGAAATGCTTTGTTCCACAATAGATTAGGCGGCGAGGTGAATATACATATAACGAACAAAAGGCTTACCGTGTCCAATACGAGTACACATGCAGCGTTGGATGCTAACCTGGTATTCTCCCGTTTTTATAAATCAGATGCAGCATCCAAAGGTACTGGCTTGGGGCTGGCCATTGTGCAGGCCATCTGTCACCTCTATGGTTTTGCAATCGTCTACCATTATGAAAACAACCAGCATAGCTTTCAGCTCAATATGTTCCCTTAGAAAATATAGCAGGAGAAGGTAAGTGTTCCCAAATCTTTACAGATTCGCTTTTTTACTTTGTAGTACACTTAAAAATAGAATCATGAACTGTAAATTAATCTGGAGTGCTTTCGTACTTGCACTGACAACAACAGGAGCTATTGCTCAGGATATACCACAAAGTCAAGTTCCCGCTGTCGTGGTGAATAGTTTCCAACAGAAATTTCCAAAAGCCAAAAAAGTAGATTGGGAATTGAAGGGGAATGTTTATGAAGCTGAGTTTGAAACGGGCTTATTTGGTATTGACCAGGAAGCTTGGTTTCAGCATAACGGAAAACTTTTGCGCTATAAGACTGACATCAACAAAAGAGAATTACCGAAGAGTGTGCTGGACCGGGTGAAAAGAGATTTTCCGGGATATCGCATTGAAGACGCAAAAAAGATTACCGCCGAGCAGAAAGTAAGTTATGCGTTTGAAGTGAAAAGTCGAAAAGAGGAGTGGAAGTTGGTACTCGATCCACAGGGAAATGTTCTCACGAAAGTAAGGGACTAAGCCGATATTTCTGTAGAAATAAAACCTTCATGATTTTACACGCACTCATAGCGGCGAAATTATGAAGGTTCTTTTGGGCAAGTAAGCTGAGTTGCGCTAACTAATCTTCCCCTTCCTCTGCGTGGAGTTCAAAAGATAACTTTATGAGGTCTTGACCAGCAAACTTAGTGGCATAATCCGATAGGTTCCAGTCAGTACGGGTAACTTTTGCCTTTGTGCTGGCATCGTTAAATTTGCGAAGTACAAAGAATACATTTTTCTCACCTTCATTATCTTTTCCTGCTGTAAAATAAGTGATAATCCCTGTCGTCTTCGTTGCTCCGTTCACTGCAGAGCCGTCACCATAATTAGTTTCTTTCGTTTGAAAGATCGCACCACTACCTGTACTGCTATTCGGATTTAAAACAAAAGAACCACCCGTAAGGAATGCTTTGTAATAATCTGCAGTTGCTTTATTGCTGATGTATTGCGCCTGGATTTCTTTGGAAGAAGCATCAAATTGTTTGAATTCAATTTTATAGATACCTGACGGATTGAGGTGGGCATGTCCTCCGGCCAATGCTGTTCCCTTCTCATCAAAGCTGATCGTAATTGGTTCTACCTTTTCTTTGTCGGCAAGATCATGGAAATGGTCTCCATGTGCTTCGCCGGCTACTTCCGTAAATACGAGCTTATAAGCAACTTTGGCATCTGAACCTTGTATAGTCAACGGTGATTCAGCTGTAGTCGCATTTCCGGCTTTGTCGGTTACCGTAAAATGAAAATGATATGCCCCAGCGGGAGCATCAGCAGGGACATCGATGTGTTCATGAAATGTTGCATTTTTCACGCCAATGTATTTTCCATCCGTATAGGCTTTGGTAAACTTATACTGACCGCCACCTTCTTGATGAACCTCAATTTCGATTTTAGCAATCAGTGCTTCGGCAACAATATCACCTTCAAGATGAAGATCTGATCCCGCTTGGACAGTTTTGTTATTGCCACTGCCGATTTCAAGTGTGCCTATCTGGGGCTTTGCAAGTGCTGGAATTTCTTCGTTATCTTTCTTACAGGACGATAGGAAGCCTAAAAGAATTGTACTTAACAGGAAGAAGAAGCGAATGTTTCTAGTTTTCATGTAAAATGGATTTAATTAAATTGAGTTGATAAATATGTCGTTGTTGTGTTGGTTTTGTCCGGTTTTTGTTACTCCGTGATGCGTATGCTTAATCCTTTCTGTGTACTCCAACCTGATTGGTCGGTCACCTGAATCATAAAATGATAATTACCTGGATCGATATCTGCTGGCACATCTATTTTTAGTTCGGCATCATATTGCTGTGGCTGCCCCGGAATATTAACTGTCTTGACCAAAGTGAAGGGCTTAATGGGTGTTTTGATCGCCTCAACCGTGCATTCGCCGATTTCTGTACTATGCGAATGATGGTCAAAATTATGGTGTACGTCAATGCTATAGCTCCCGAGCGCGACGTTATCAGATAGCTTACTGCGGAAAGTAAAACTTGTGCCTCGTTTAATTGTGCTGCATTGTTTTGGGAAAGCCGTTTCCGCATCGATGGCGATGGTCGGTTTTTCGGTATCAATGCTTTCCTTATCTTTTTTACAGGCAACAGTCATAGCAAGTAACACTGTAATAAGTGTGTATTTTTGAAGTGTTTTCATATATAAATTTTATTCGTTCTTGTATGTGTTAAGCGCTATTTATATGTTCGCTTTGCTCGATTATTCATTCGCTTTGCTGTTGTACTCGGTTTGCTGTGCTCATCGCACACTGCTCAACGGGTGGTTATTGAAAGCAAAGGCTTATTTAAAGCTGTGATCTTTAATTGAATCTTATTTTATTCTTCATTCGTTGTAATTCATGTTATGATCGGGACTGTTTCCCAAAGGGAACTCCAATGGATAGGATAAAATTCCTTCCCTGTTCAGGCAAAGAGATCAGCCGATAAAAGCTGGTATGATCCATATATTTCTTGTCAAATAGATTTTGAACCTGTAAGCGTAATTGGAGGACAGATCCCGAAAATCGAAGTTGTGTTCCTGCTCGAAAGTTGAAGACCTGATAAGCTGCTGTGGACTCTTCTGGTGGAACAACTTGATGTTGCGCTGCTGTCCATTTGTAATCGACGGAAAGGTAGGTCTCTTTAAAATGTTTGCTATTTTTTGCTGTCCAGCTGATGTCCATCAAAGCTGAAGGTGCTGGAGAGAAAGGAAGTGTATATCCTTTCTTTGCACCCGATAGTTGTTCCGATCGAACATATTCACCCAATAATTCTACTTTCCATTGCTTCAAAGGCTGATAGCTGAGCTTCAATTCTGCTCCATAACGGCGAACACGGCTTTCCATATATTCAAAGATTTGATTGCCGGCACCATAATATTGATCGTAGCTTGACGTGGGATTGAGATAGATATAATTGGAAAAATAATTAAAGAATGGTGTAAAGGCGACAAAGACTTTTCTGGGACTCCAGGTCAAGGATAAATCCAGCTGGTAGGACTGTTCGGGAGACAATGATTGATTGCCTCTTTCATAACTGAAGTAGTGATAGTTGACACCATTAGCGCCGAGCTCCTGTGCAATGGGGGCCCTGAAACTTTTTCCTACATTGATTTTTGTTTCCAGATCTCCGAATTGATGTGCCGCTCCTATAGACCAAACCAGACTATTGAAACGGCGACTGAGCGCCGAAGCCCGGACTATTCTGCCCGACTGACTATCTTCCAGCTGTGATTCGAACCAATCCTGATACGGTGAGGTCTGAATATGGCTGTAATCGTAACGCAATGCCCCATATAGCATAGTTTCGTCCGCGAGCTTGTATTGATCGTAAACGAATAGGCCCATTGCCTTTTGGCTAAAAGTGGGGATGAGAAAGCTCCAACCATCAATCCGGTTATCCTGGTACTCTCCATTTGCACCAATGGTAAGTCGATGTGTGGCCAACTCAAATTGGTCTTTTACAGTGATACTATAGACCTGTTTGTCATATAACCTTTCCAAATTGATTGGGATAGTCATATCTTTTGGATAAACAGGTGGCATATAACCATGCGCGGTGTAATTGTTATATTCTTGCCGGTAATTTTTCTGATAGCCCAGGTCTATCCAAAGCTTATGCTTATCTAGATCGATAAAGTTGCGGTTAATAAGTTTCAGGTGATTGACCGTCTGGCTTGGGAAACCAATGTCACGACTGGATTTGTCATAAAGTGCTGTATCTACCCCCCTTGGTTCCAAGCCGTGCGCATTGGCAAAGAAGCCAAACTTTGTATGATAATTACTCAGGTAGAAAATCGAAGAAAAACGATCCGATAGATATCCACCGCGTAGTTGAAAATGTGTCTCTCGTCCCGCAGTGTTGCGAACATGCCGATCTTTCAGGCGTACCGCATAATTGTAAACATAGACTGTATCTGTGGGGACACGGTAATCGCCATATTCCAGATGCGTGAACCCGCCTCCAAATACCCAATTCCCTTTTCGGCCCTGTGCTTGTAGCGATCCGCCAAAAGTAGCGTTGTTTGACTTTGTCAATAGGTTAAACTGCCCTTTAAAACCTGTCTCCTGTAGTTCCGCTGGCGGTGATAGCCGAATGACACCGCCAATGGCATCTGAACCATACATAAATGAGCTGGACCCCTTTAGTACCTCGGCACTTCCCACACTGAATTGATCGATTTCCAATCCATGATCCAGTCCCCACTGCTGGCCTTCATGTTTAATGCCATTTTCTACCGTGGCCACACGATTAAATCCGAGCCCTCTAATCTGCGGTTTAGACTGATTGGCTCCTATGCCTATGGCACTGACACCGGGAAGTCTGCTTAATGTCTGCATTAAACTACCTGCCTGGTATTTTTGTATAGAGTCGGCAGTCAATAGTTGGATCGATAATGCTCCTTCTGCTGCCCGGCGATAACGTCGCCCTCCAACTTTTACTTCTTCAAGCTCGATACTCTTCTCCTGTCCATAACATGGGAAAAATAGCTGTTGTGCTGCGATAAGTGAAAAAATGATATACCTATTCATCTCTGTGGATTCGATTCGTAAAGCGTAATCAGTACAATCAATTTGTATTACAATTAATATGTATTGCAATTAAGTTGCAACAAATATAGGGAAAAAGATTTTAAAAGCAATATAGTTGCATTATAATAAACAGAATTGACTTTACGATACAGTGGCAAAGTTTTTGTTGCTTTTTGGCGCCTAAAGAGTATAAAAAGCATGTTTTACAAGTAGTACATACGATGATATATGAAGTTAAGTGAAGAATATTCTATTAAAGTTGCCGCATTGCAATCGGCTGAACATCAATTGACAGTTGACCTTTCGAAGCGCATTACGCCCGATATATGGCTTGATGTCCTGATTTACTTTGAGCACAACTTGGAGCAGTCCAGTGCGGCTGAACTTTATGATGCATTATTTGAAAAAGGAACTGATTTTGCCGCAAACGTATATCTGAACGAAGAGGATTATACCTTTTTTATTGATAAAATACGAACAATATTAGAGCGCTATGCTGCGCTCAATTCTCATGCATGGGTGGAGCTTGGCTTACAGCATATTTTATGTCGCCGACATGTGGTAGAGAAAGAAAAGGCTTCTCTTTATTTGAAGAGAGGCATCGATGCTGGGGTTGAATGGGCAAGACCCCTTTATTTATACTACAATTATTTAGGTTTGCTGGCCGATATCGACCGCGATAACGCCAAGGCCGAACTGGATGCACTCGCTTTGGGCGGAGATCTTTGGGGAATCGCATATGCTGCCCATATCGATGTCTGGACCGATAAATATGAAGAAGTCTTTGACCGTATTCAGCTGCTCAAGCAATCTCCGGAAAGGAAAATACTGCGCCATTATTATGAGGCACTGCAATTTTACTATGTGCGTAAAGAGGACAAGGGCAAACGCCTGCAAACCCTGGAAGAGGGTATTGCGATGACTGAATCTCGTTACTGCAGATTTGTGCTGAATGAAATAAAACGTGCGGAGGCGGCTTCCATAGGTGAACAGGAGCTTCTTGTACCGGAATATCGAGAACTGTTTGAATACGGAATGATGGACGCAGCGGTGCAAATTGCACTTATCAAACTTCAGACACTGGGCAACAACAATCAGGAAAAACAGGATTTCGAAGAACCGCTGTGGTATCTTCAGAAAGCATACGACTATAATAATAATTATGCGGGTTATCGTCTCGCCTGTCTGTATCTCTATCAGGAGGCTGTGCAGGACATCGAAAAGGGACTATCTTTATTGCGTCTGCTCGACGAGAAAGAAGGGTATGTGGAAGCTCAGGTTGAACTCGCTGAAATTCTCCTCGAGGGTAGGTTCCTCCCAAGGGATGAAAAATCAGCCTTTCTGCGTTTCAGTGCAATGGCGGAAAAAAACATTGCTTACGCCAAGTTGCGCATGGGTAATATGGTCGAATCTGGCTATGATGGAGTTGCTCCGGATTACAAAACCGCCTTTGCTTACTATCAGGATGCAGCAACAGATAAATTGCCTCAAGCTTTATATCAGGTTGGTAGGTACCTAAAATATGGTATCCATGGAGAGGAACCAGATTTGGCCGCTGCATTGCCTTATTTTGAAGAAGCGGCAGGATATAATAACGCTGCAGCCCTAACGGAAATGGGGTTAGCGGCTGAATTAAAGTCCGAACCGGATTATAAATTGGCCTTTGATTATTTCTCGCGTGCGGCAGATCTTGGTTATCCATATGCCTATTATTTAAAAGGTATTTATTTGGAAAATGATTATCACCAGTCTGGAGCTCCCCAACCGAAAGCAGCTTTTACCGCGTTTGAAATTGGAGCCGGTATGCAGGAGCTAAATAGTATATATGAACTGGCGCGATGTTACCGAGGGGGCATAGGTACGGAGATAAACCTGGACCGGATGATTGCTTTATACCAACAGGCTGCTGAACGAAATCATGTACAGGCTTTGACAGATCTGGGTCTCTGTTATGAATATGGTTATGGATTGAACCAAGATACATTTAAAGCACAGGAAAATATTAAGAAAGCTGCTGATCTGGGGTTCCCTTACGCAACTTATGTATTGGGACGATACTATTTGACCGGATTGGTGCAAAAGGATGCAGCTCATGGTCTTCAGCTTTTGGAAGAGGCCGCACAAAAAAATGTAGCTGAGGCGCTCTTGCTGCTTGGCGACTACTTTTTCTTCGACTATGATCAGCTGGAAGAATACGACAAAGGCTTTGATTACTACACGCGTGCCGAAAAACTTGGCTATCTGACGGAGGGAATTGGCATGTGTTATGAGTTTGGTGTCGGAGTAGAGGTGCATCCAGCGAAAGCTTTTGGATATTATAAACAAGCTGCAGAGCGAGGAAATCAGCAGGCGAGCTACCGGTTAGCCCGTTGTTATTATTTTGGAATAGGTACCGAGATCGATAAAGCAGCTGCCTATGGGTATTTTATGGAAGTAGCGCAGCAAGGGAATGTGTTTGCTTCTTACTTTGTTGCGGTGCAACTGCTGGAAGGAGATGGCATACCGATGGATCTTCGCGACGGTGTAGAATGGCTTATGAAGGCCGCTGAAGCCGATCATGCTGATGCACAATATAAACTGGCCAACTGTTATCTTATGGGGGATGGGGTAGAAGAAAATGAAGATCTTGCCCTGGAGTGGTTTGTAAGGGCAGCCGATAATGGACATGAAGATGCTATTCGATTGACAAAGAAAACGAGAAAGTAAGAAAAACATGCAAGAAGAAAAATCCTATTCCTTTCAGGTCAATCTGAAAGGAATGATCGCACTGCTCTCAGAGCACCTGTATAGCGATCCCAATACATTTATTCGGGAACTGCTTCAAAACGGCGTGGATGCAATTACAGCATTGAAACACTTGGATGAAGAGCATCAGGGAAAAATAAAGATTGAGCTGCCAAGCACTGAACAACCGAAGTTTCAGTTCAGCGATAATGGGATAGGCCTTAAGGAGACCGATATTCACCAATTTTTGTCGGTTATAGGCGAGAGTTCAAAGAGTAAAGACATTAAGGATGCTCAGGATTTCATAGGTAAGTTTGGTATTGGACTGCTTTCTTGTTTTGTGGTCAGCGATGAGATAGTTGTGGAAACAAAATCGGCTCTTGAACAACTGCCTCTACGTTGGACCGCAAGAGCTGAAGGGGACTATAAAATCGAGCGTCTTACTGAAGATATTCCTGTCGGAACACGGGTTATCCTTAGTCCTAAAAAGCAATTCAACTATATTTTTGAAGGGGATTATTTTGAGAAAAAAATCAAGTTTTATGGAGATGCGCTGCGAGAAACCATTTCTATTGTGGTAGGAGGTGACGAAAAGATCATCCATAAAGAAGAACCCAAATGGCTCGCTCCATCGATTTCGAAGACGGAATTGCTTGCTATAGGCAAAGATCTCTTTCATGTCAACTTTTTAGATGCAATTCCATTTGAAACGACGGCGGGAAAGGCAAAGGGGGTGTTGTATATTTTACCTTTTCGTACACAGTTTAGCAGCAAGCAGCGTCACCGTATCTACTTGAAGCGCATGTTTCTCGCCGAAGAAGATCAATCTATTTTGCCAAATTGGGCATTTTTTGTCCGGATGCTTGTCAACACTGAGGAACTTAGTGCCACCGCATCACGGGAGTCTTTGATGAAAAATGATCTACTACGGCAGGCGCGAAAAGAAATAGCTGCTGTGCTGAAAACGTACCTGCAACAGGTGAAGAAGATCGATTTCGATATATATATTCGCATTATCCAAACTCACTATCTCCATTTGAAAGCTTTCGCGCTCGAAGATCCGGACTTTCTAGCGATATTTTTGGCAGATATTCCGTTTGAAACCAATCGCGGACAACGAAGCTTTCAAAATATCATTGATCATCAGCAACAGCTCTATTACTGTGCTGATTTTGAAGATTTCAAACAGATTGACCGTATGGCCGATACACAGGGGATGATTCTTGTGAATGCGTCCTACACATTTGATACCGAGTTGCTCCGCAGGATCAAACAAAAATATAGCGATTATAAGATAACAGAGATGTCGCCCAATCAGCTCCTGGAAACGTTTCAGCCGATTCATGAAGATGAGCACAATCACTATGTTTCTTTTCAGAAAGAAGTGCAGCGCATTTTAGACGATTATAGCTGCGTCCTTGAAATTAGACGGTTTAAACCGATTGATACGCCGGCTATTTTTACAAAAATGGAGCAAAATAATGTAGAAAATACGATTAGCCAATTAAAGGAAAATGCAAATCCTTTTGCGCAAGTACTCAAGACATCGAGGCCGAATAAGATCCAGAATACGTTATGTTTAAATGCTGACAATGCGTTGATCAAAACGCTAATGGATATAAAAGATGTCTACATGCTTCGTTCAGTTATGGAAGTGCTTTACGTGCAGGCGCTAATTTTGGGCAAGTACCCTGTCCAGGAGCGGGAAATGAAGGTCATGAATGAGGCCCTGAAAAGCCTCATCGTCATGGGGCTGGATAATTTTGTGAATCTTTAAAGCGGTTGAGTATACTCCACCGCGTACGGATTTCCTTTTATTGCATGGAAAATATATTAAAAAGTAAATATACTCAAAAAAAAAGAGGGAGTAATTAAATGTATACACTTAAAATTCAGAAACTTCGCAATCAGGTTGCACGAGTAGACAATACCTTGGAAAAGGTTAACCTGTTGACACAGGCTATTCGGATTGCAGATGAAAACCAAGATATTGAATGGGGATATGACCTTCGCTTAGATTTAATCAGCGAAGAGATAGACCTTGCTTTTTCAACCGAGTCTTTACCTGCATTTGCGTGGATATTACAGGCTTACGATGAAAATCCTGAACTCTTTAATGAAGAAGACTTCTTGTGGCAATACAAATGGATGATGTCCGAATTATACGATAATCCTGCTGTCAGCCGTGAGCAGATTGAAGCGGCTTTGCGCGACTTTGAACAACGATTGATCCGCAACGGTTATGGTAAGCGTGCCATATACAATGAGGAGCTGAGTGATGCGCTGGCGCAAAAAGATATTGTTGCCATCGAGCGCGCATTGAAGAACGTAAATGCTATGCAAAGAGATGACATGAGCGATTGTGAAGCTTGTGAAATGGATGCAGAAGTATCAGCAACACTATTACAGGATGGCTATAGCCCAGCAGTTGATAAAGCCTTACCTTTAATTGAAGGCCAGTTTACCTGTTCGCATGTGCCTTTGCGTACGGCAGTGAACCTGGCTTATGAAGGTTTTAAGCAAGGTGATACTGAACAGGCCGATAAAATGGCGCTACTGGCAGAAAAGGAGGTTTTTAAGAAAGAAAAGGATTCCGCAATTTTGATTTCGGCTATTAAACTAGCAACCTATTTTTCCTATACCGATATTGGTAAAGCCAAGGTATGGATCGAACGATTTTTGCCTTGGGCAGATGGTCCCGACAATCGATCCATGTTTCAGTTGGCCTGCTATATCTGTGAAGCCATGAGGAACTTTGGCCCTGATGAATCTTTTATGCTTGAGCTCGGCAATCAGCACAATCTTTTTCAAGGGAAAAATTCCTACACCGCAAGCGAATTGGCTAATCATTATGGGAAACTGGCGGATCAACTCGCAGACCGCTTTGACCAACGTAATGGCAATCACAACTTTCGCAATCAGTTAATGTCCCTTTAGCTGGGAATAGCTGCAGAAATCCCTGATTTCCGTGATGAAATTCAGTTGTTATGAAGGCTATCTTTGTGTAAATGAGCATTAAATACTGAAATATAACGACAAAATAGATCAATATGATTAAACAATTTATTACAGGCATGTTGACCGCAGCGGTTTTGACTATGTCAAGTTGTGGTTCGGGAGAAAAAGATCCTGCAGCATACAACAATTCAATTATTACCGTGATCAACAGTAGTGAAAAACATGTGACAGACATGAATGCCGCCATGAATGGCTCCGATTATACGAAAGCCGAACAGGTCCGCGCAGATTGGGAAAAATCTTTGAATAATGATATCAAGAAAGTCGAAGATCTGGGAGATTTCAAAGGCGATGCGACATTCCAAAAAGCAGTTCTTGATGGCTTAAATGGGTATAAAAAAATCGTTACGGAGGATTATCCGAAATTGATTGAACTCCGAAAAAATAAGACACCTGATGCTGCTAAAGAGTCTGCATTGCTTGAAAATATCAATAAAGCGTTTGAAAATATGAGCAATGGTGTCAATCAAGCATCCACAGCATTTGAAAGTAAATATAAAAGTTAATCTTTTTGCAAAAGCAATCAGTTAAGCCACATCACCGAAAATGATGTGGCTTTGTTTTTTGCAGTACAGCTGTTGTTGCTTGAGAAATACGGCTGTATCGACTTGTATTGTTAGAGATCGTTTTTAGGGATCTTAAAATCTTTGCGCAATATTGTAGGAGTGCGCCTAGTAAAACAAAATGCTAACAAAAGTTAAAACTGTATGAGTTGGGTTTGAAATTCATATTTTTATGTAGTTTTACGTGAAGCTTGGACGGAGAGTGCCAAGTATATCATTAAGACAATCAAAATAGGTTAACAGGTTCATAAGCTATTGACAAATTCAGACTCCAATGAAAGCCATATCAATTTTAACTGCCGTGATTTTGTCTTCCTGTGTAGGGATCTCGATCACAGCTCAAGCACAGGAAGTCGCCAAAAATTTAGACTACTTAGTGCTTATGAATGCAGATACCCTTTATGGGAAAATTTCCTCTGTAAAAGATCAAAAACTCAAATTTGAGAATCAGCAAAAAGAAAAGTTAACGTTTGAACCAGGCGATATCTATCGTGTATATTGGCAATCCAAAAAGAAAGTTTATGCACCCTCTTATGTAGAAGATGGACTAGAAGTGGTGCCTGGAACATCTCCAAAGATGTATCGAATTCAGAGGGGGCTCAATCAAAACCCCACTTTTGCAGAGGTACTTGCTGATGGAGAAATTATTGCATATTATGTTTCGGAAACGAAGGTCAGTGGTGGGGCCGGCATAGCCATTGGTGGTGGCGCAGGTACGATGGGAAATATCATGGTCAATAAATATAAACATGCTTATGCATTGAAAAAATCAACTGGCGAGGTCATTGAAATCAATAGCAACCATAATGGGTGGTTTAGTGATGTCAAAAAGAAAAGGCCAATTATTTTCGCCAAGTTGATCAATGACGAACCTGAGCTATTCGCAGAATTCGAAAACGAACAAAAATACGACTATGATCTTTTTATAAAATATATCATGCGATATAACGAATTACAAAAAGCAAAGAGCTCTCCAGAATCAACAGAGCAATTCTCTATTTATTGAGCATGTAGTCCCTGTTACACCATTTAAAACAATTTTATGATACTTACCATCTTTATTGTATTGACTATAGTTGCAGCCTATGGCTTTTGGTTGCTATTTGAAAAGGCAGGACGCAAAGGTTGGGAAGGAGTTGTTCCTGTCTATAGTCAGTTTATCCAATCGCGGATACTCGGCAAGAAGACCTGGCAGCTTATCCTTTTGCTTGTTCCGATCGTCAATGTTTTTATCTTTTATAATCTCTACCTCGATTTTATTCATTGTTTTGGGAAAAGAAGGTTTTGGGAAAATTGCGCTGCGGTGCTGCTTCCATTTATCGTACTGCCACTTTGGGGTAGCGATAAAAACGTGCAATTTCTGAATGGGCTATATGCCAAAAATCTGAAAGCAGCGCATGCCGAAGGTCGCCTGGCGACAAAGGAATCTGAACTGGAAATTGCGCATCAATCGTATATAGACTATAAGAAGAAATATCCCTATAAAAAATCGATGGTACGAGAATGGGCGGATGCGATTGTTTTTGCGACTGTCGCTGCTACCTTGATTCGTGGTTTTTTATTGGAGGCATTTATGATTCCTTCGGGGTCTATGCAACAGTCTCTCCTCATTGGAGATTATCTTTTTGTCAGTAAACTAAATTACGGGCCCCGTATTCCAAATACACCTATAGCCTTTCCTTTTGCACATCATACGATGCCATTAATAGGAGGAAAAGCGTTCTCCGAACTCATTAAAATTCCTTACAAACGATTGCCCGGATTTCAAGAAATAAAACGGAATGATGTGATCGTTTTTAATGCACCTGCCGGTGATACCGTTGCTGTCGAAAATCAGGACTTGCCCTATTATGACTTGGTGCGTAGCATGGGACGTGAAGCAGTACATCAACAATTTACAATTCAAACCCGTCCAGTCGATAAACGCGAACATTTAATTAAACGCTGTGTGGGAATGCCCGGGGATAAAATTAGCATGACAGAAGGAGTATTGTTTGTGAACGACCAACCAGGTTTTGTAGCCCCGGAAAGCCAGATGGATTATACCGTGATCACAGATGAGGCAGGTCTGGACGAACAGCGCCTAAGAGATATGGGAATAGAAGTATCTGCTATTCAGCCCGGAGTTTATGTAATCTTCTTAACCAAAGATCAGGCAGCCATGGTGAAATCCTGGTCCAATGTCAAATCTATGCAAATGAACTTGCGTAAACCTGGAGAAGCCGAAGCAAATACCTTTCCGAACGACCCACAATATAAATGGAATTATGATAATTTCGGCCCCTTTATTATTCCTCGAAAGGGCATGACTATTCCACTTAATGCACAGACCTTGCCACTCTATGAGCGAGCCATACGGGTGTATGAAAATAACCTGTTGGAAAAGAAAACGGATGGGCTTTATATCAATGGAAATCGAGCAGATTCCTACACCTTTAAAATGGATTATTATTGGATGATGGGAGATAATAGGCACAACTCGCTCGATGCGAGGGATTGGGGATTTGTTCCTGAGGATCATATTGTTGGAAAAGCATTATTTACCTGGATGAGCTGGAACGCAAATGGCAATGGGCTTTCCAAAATACGGTGGAATAGAATTTTTAAAGGTATCCATTAAAAAAGAAAGCATTCTCGCCACCACTATTAATTCCACCTAGATCTACCTGTACGGGCAATTGATTGATGATATAGTATTTCAATTGATATATTTAAACAGAATCCCCCAAAAAGAGTTTTTTTGGGGGATTCTGTTTAAATAACGAATAAGTTATTCTTATTTTTTAATACAACGAATCTGAACGGCTGCATTTTGATTGAGTGATGCAATTTGTGTAAAGCCGGTTGTACCTTGTGTACCCGTCAATAGCAATGAGGTATATCCTGTAGTCGATTTTAACAAGAATCTACCCTGTGTACCAACGGTGCCTGATTGGTCGGTATTTTCGTAATATCCACCTAGGCCAAGAAATAGATACGTTTCATTGTTTGAAGCTGGGTGCGTTTGCGTTCCATAGAACATACCTAAATCTGTGGTTGGTCCATTAAAATAGTCGACCAAAGTGTTATTTTGGTAAGGGTTTGGTGTCCAGTTACCTCCTGTGGGTGGCGGCGTGATCGCGTCAATGAGGGTGTTGGCCTCGGCTTCGGTTGGCAATCGCCAGTAATCCAATGGATAAACCAGGGCACATGGGTCGCCACTAGCACCATTGTCTGTTGAATTTGGAGTAATGTTGCCGACATTCATCAATTTCGCCTTTACGTAATTGGAGAAGAAATAATCTCCACGGGCTCCATTGGATGGCGCGAAGCTATATTCACCCGTACTTGGATTATATAGTAAGTTTCCTGGAGAGAATGTTCCGCCCCCGATGTTGATTCCGTTCCGTTGAATACGCAGTGTTATTTCATAGCTTACACCTTCAGCCAAAATACGTGTGTGGTTGACTGGTTTCGTTGTCCCATTGATGGTCACCGGAACTGTGATTGAGCCACTTTGTCCCTGAGTAAGCAATAATAGAGGATTTGAAACCAATTCTGTACCGGAGGTCGTCGGAAATGTTAATGCAGCATTTGTGGAAGAGCCCGCGCCAGTGTAATCTATAGTTCCATTTTCTAAGGCAAAAGTAACTGATGGGAAATTTGGTGTAACAGTTCCCGTGGCAACCTGGGAAGTTCCAATTGCCTTGGTGTCAACGGTAACTTTCACTTCTGTGAATTTATGTTTCAATATGACATCCAATATATTTGCAGCTCCTTCTTGAACGTTTAGAGCCTGTTTAAAGTACATCACATCCATTGACGCGGTCGGCACATTCCAATTTATTGCTGAGAGTGCCTGATTAAAATTGATACTTGGAAGTGTATTATTTCCGGATGCAACAACAACAAATGTATAGTTTGCTGGTGGCAAAGTGAATTGTGGTGTCTGACCAGCAGTATAGGTAAAACTCTGATGGGTTACATATGCTCCTGCACTGCTATATACCGCTATGGTATATTGAGTACCGGTTTTTAAAGCTGTTACCTGTTCTGTTACCGCAGCTTTGTTGCCCGAGCCTGTAGTACTTATATTGCTGCTCCCAACGGTTTTGACCGAAGCGACGATAGAATATTCGTCGTTAAAAGGAATAATGGTTGTTTCGGTACCGCTAGAACGCCGTGCACTGGTGGAGGACTTGGTGGCAATGTCAACATTATTTCCGACACCGGACATATTGACTTTTACGACTGTTTCCTGTATTTTATTAGAGGCGGAATCTTTTTGACAGGCAGAAACCAAAAGATTGAAGAGCGCAAAAAAGACCACTAGGCCTCTGAGGCTGATTAAATTTGACTTTGAATAATTCATTGAAGTTGATTGCTTAATTTTTCTACCAGCCAATGTCTACTGTTTCACTGTCCGTATCTTTTGACTCTTTCATTGTAGCGTCCACAGAGGCCTGTGCAATGCTATACTCTAATTTAACTTCTGTTCGTGAAATTTTAGGCACCTCATACGGTTGCTTTTCCGTAGGAATGCCAGTTTGATGATTTTGCGTTTTCATTCTATATGGATATTTAATATAATTCTCACTAAGGATCGAATCTTTTGCATGATTAATACGTGGTATGAGCTTAGTAGTATAGGTATACTTACTGCTCATGGGGAAATTCCTGTAGGTGTACTCCAAAGAATTATCGCTAGACCTTATTTATAACAAAAGAGGCGGTAAATTGGTTTTGAAAAATAATAGAAAATTAAAATTTTTATTGACAATTAATAATGAGGCATTTTTTGTAGCTATTATTATTGCATAACAACAACGCCTTTTGTGGCTTATGTTTTTCTCGCGAGCGCTAAAAATAATAAGACCAAATGGCGGACAAGAAAAATCAAAAAATATTGCTTGTTGATATACCGTATTAATAATCGCTATTTCCTTTCGATATAACCTGTGTAGATCAATCAGTTAAGGATGTAATTACTTGGGATTTAAGTGTATTATTATTTTTTATAACTATCTAATTTGCAGTGATTTACACTTTATTTTAGTTGTTTTTTTGATTTGATCGAATTAATTTAGCTTCCATAAATAACCCAATTAACAATTATTTGAACGCTAAATTTCCATAAATTATGGCCAAACAATTAACGCTCCTGATTACAAGTGTACTTGCATGTACCTATATGGCAAATGCACAAAATCGGACAGTCAGCGGTACTGTAGTGGATAGCCAAGGGAAGCCAATTCCACAAGTATCTATCAAACTGAAAAATCGTTCTGGGGGAACGACAACGGATGACCAGGGGAGGTTCTCTATTGCTGTCTTTCCTAAGTCTACGATTGTATTGTCAAGTGTGGGCTTTCTGAATAAGGAGCAGGACGTCGATGGACAGACAACGTTGAATATAACCATGGACTCGGGCAATACCGAATTGACCGAAGTTGTTGTCATTGGTTATGGAACCGCTTCCCGAAAGGATGTCACGGGCTCCATTGCAAGTGTAAAAGCTGAACAACTTGAAAACGAGAACCCGCAGAGTGTTGCGGATCTGCTAAAAGGGAATATTGCAGGTCTGAGCGTTTCACAAAATACTTCTGCGAAAGGAGGCGGAGATCTATTGGTGCGTGGTAAAACCACGCTCAGTGCCTCGACTTCACCATTGATCGTATTGGATGGGATCATCTACAATGGGCAGCTTTCTGATATTAACCCCAATGACATACAAACCATAGATGTTCTGAAGGATGCGAGCTCGTTGGCTGTTTATGGTGCTAAAGCTGCTACAGGGGTAGTTGCTATTACCACCAAAAAAGGAACAAGCGATAAACCCGTGTTGACGGCGAATACCAACTGGGGATTAGCAACACTAACGCGTAATCAACGTGTTTACGATGGCCCTGGTTTTCTGAAATGGCGGGCAGATGTGGGGCGCGCTGGTGGTACAAGGCCATCCTATTTCTATGACGATCCGCGTAACCTCCCTTCCGACGTGACATTTGATCAATGGCTTTCCGGGGGAAATAAAGATTTGGATCCAGTAGATATTTGGTTAGATAGGCTTGGTCTAGTGGCGAATGAAAAAGCCAACTACATGGCGGGTAAGACCATAGATTGGTACGATGAGATCTTTAGAACAGGAATTCGTCAGGATCATACGGTAAGTATGAGCGGAAGAAAGGAAGATGTCAATTACTACATGTCGGTTGGGTATAACAAAAATCAAAATCTGATCGAAGGTGGTGAATTCAGTACATTTCGGGCACGATTGAATCTCGAGGGTAAGGTGACGAACTTTCTGCGTATGGGGGCCAATGTGCAATATGCTGATCGCGACGAGGGAGCAATTGAGGCCGACTGGGCACAGTTAACAAATCTATCGCCTTATGGTGATAAATACAATGCGGATGGTACATTAAGAAGGATTCCGACCGATGATAGCGGATTGAATGCCCGTAATCCTTTTCTAAATATGACCTACAATGACCGGATGAACAAGCAGAATACCCTTTTTGCAAGTCTCTTTGCAAAAGTGAACTTGCCTTTTGGTATTACTTATCAGTTCAACTTTAGTCCCGGGATTGATATGTATCGTACCTTTAATCATAACTCCTCTGCAAATCCCAATGTGACTATTGCCGGTGGCTCGGCAAGTCGTGATCAGGAAACGCATTATAATTGGCAGATCGATAATCTCCTGAAATGGAACCGGAAATTTGCTGAAATCCACAGTGTGGATGTAACCCTTTTGGCAAATTCTGAAAAATATCAAACTTGGTGGACGCAGGCGGCCAATCAAGGTTTTGTCCCCGGGGACTATCTTGGCTATCATAATCTGGCCAGTGGTAATCTGCCTACCGTTAATAGCGAGGATAAAGTATATACCGGTGACGCCCTGATGGCACGGGTTAATTATAGTCTTATGGATCGCTATAATTTGACCTTATCGGTGCGTAGGGACGGTTACTCGGTGTTCGGAGTCAATAGTAAGAGAGCGACTTTTCCGGCAGTAGCTGGAGCATGGACCTTCTCCGAAGAATCGTTTATGAAAAATCTTTCCTGGCTAAATTTCGGTAAACTTCGACTTTCCTATGGTATCAACGGTAACAGAGATCTTCGTAATCCAGATAATGGAACTGTCGATCCTTATGCCGCTTTATCGCAACTGACGGTCAATAAATACCAGACCGTCGACGCCAACGGTACACCGGCTGAGGTCAATACAGTAGTGGTCGGTTCGCGAATGGGAAATGAAAATCTAAAATGGGAGCAAACTACCTCACTCAATGCAGGATTGGATTTTTCAATTTTCAAGGATCGAATCAGTGGCTCAGTAGATGTGTATAGTAAAAGGACAAATGATCTTTTGGTCAAACAATCGCTTTCCAGTGTGTCAGGCTACCAATTTGTTTATTCCAATTTGGCAGAGGTGAAAAATAAAGGACTCGAAGTCAGTTTGACAAGTCGAAATATTGTCGACGGAAATATCAAATGGAACTCCAATTTTATTCTCTCCTTGAACCGAAATAAGATTTCACGTCTTGCAACACCAAATAATGACCCCGGCAACGGTTGGTTTATAGGACAGGATATCGATGTAATATGGGATTATAAAGTATTGGGCGTATGGCAGGAAAATGAGGTCGAGGAGGCTAAAAAGTATACAAAAGCAAGTATACGTCCCGGAGATTTCAAATTAGAGGATGTAAACGGTGATTATGTCTATAATGATGAAGACAAGCAATTTATAGGTTACACTTCCCCACGTTTTACTTGGTCCTTACGGAATGAGTTTAACTTGTTCAAGAACTTCGACTTTTCATTTCAGTTGATTTCTAATTGGGGTCAGAAAAAACAATTTAATCAGGCGAAGAACAATCCCGGAAGTGTGGGCTTTATGCGTTCAACGTCTTACGTTCAACCGTATTGGACGCCCGAAAATCCGAGCAACGACTATGCGCGCTTAGGAAGCGGCGCGAACGGAACCAGTTTCAATGTGTATTGGAAAAATAGTTTTATACGTCTGAACAATATATCGCTGGCCTACTCTCTGCCGAAAACGGTGTCAGAACGACTTAAAGTAAGAAACCTGAAAGTATATATGAACGTCAACAATGCTGCGGTATATGCACCGGTTTGGAACTATTGGGATCCACAGAACGACGGTCCTACGCCACGATATTATACACTAGGTTTGAATGTATCTCTTTAATTAAAACGAAGAAAATGAAGAAAATAAATATAAAAGTAGCTGCCGTTTTCGCATCAATCACCTTGTTGGCTGTCCATGGATGCAAAAAGAGCTTTTTGGACTCCGATCAGCTATCGCAGTATTCTCCGGATAATCTAAACAATGTCGATGCCCTTAAGGGGGTGTTGAACGCTTTGGGTAAAGCAGCCCGGGGCGAATTTTTTGGTGATGCTGCTCCCATGTTGACCGAATCGATCTTCTCGGATGTTGCTGTGGAAGGAACTACAGACAAAGCAACACCGGCGCAGAACCTTGTTTCGTTGATCACACCAGATGCCAACCTCAATAGTGACGACTTCAATAAAATTGGTTGGTATTGGACCAATTTTTTCGCTGCAGTCCGGTCTGCTAATACGGTGATAAGTAATATCGATCGCCCAACATATAGTTCAGAGGCTCAGAAAAATGAAATCTTGGGCGCAGCTTATTTCTACCGCGCTTATTTTTACTATCGATTGGTGCACGAATTTGGCGATGTACCGCTACAGTTGAAAGATCTTTCGGCTCCAAAATATGATTTTTACTCAACCAAAAGAGAGGTTATCCTTAAAAAGATGAAAGAAGACCTGGAGTTTGCACAGCTTTGGGTTAAAGATGGTGTTAATAAAGGGGAAGTGACAAATGGGGCCGTCAATCACCTATTGACAAAAATAGATCTCGCATTGGGAGACTTTGACGGAGCTATTGCTGCTGCCAGTAGAGTCATTGACGGTGGTAAATATACGCTGATGAAAAACCGTTTTGGTAGCACCGCGGCAGACCAATCTAAAAATGTCGTATGGGATTTACACCGCATGGACAACAAAGCAATACCTGCAAATAAAGAGGCTTTGTTTCTGGTGATTGATCGACAAACGCTGCAAGGCCGTACGGATCTTGGTTCTCAGTTGATGCGGAATACAGTCCCAGCTTGGCATTTTGCCAACTTAAAAATCCCACAAGGCGGACTGCAAGCCATTGTGGATGCTGTGAGCGCAGAGATCCCGCTGACACGGATGTATGGTCGTGGCATCGGTCGCTATCGCGGTACGTACTACAGTACCAAAGAAATATGGACAGATCAGACAGATTATCGCCATGCAAAGGGAATGTGGATGGATATGACGGATCTTGTTTACAATAATCCGGCAATCAAAGCCTCAAAAGATCCCGAAATCAGTAAACTTTATGGTCAGCCGATCCAGCAGTTTACAAAAGAAAATATCAATAAAGTGTTTACCAATGGTTCGTTGGATACCATTCGTCACTGGTTTGGATGGCCTCATTATAAGGTTTTCATCAATTCAACCAATCAATTCGCCGAGGATCCAAATTGGAATCCACCGCGCGGAACCAACACGGACTGGTATGTCTTCCGCTTGGCCGAAACATACTTGTTGCGTGCAGAAGCCTATGTATGGAAGGGCCAGCAGGCACAGGCTATGGCAGATATCAATGCCGTTCGGGGAAGAGCAAATGCTGCGTTACTGCAAAATGCGGCAAAAGTTACTATCGGTACCGTATTGGATGAAAGGGCAAGAGAACTCTTTTGGGAAGAAGCACGCAAGTCAGAGTTGACACGCATTGCTTATATTTTTGCGCAGACCGGCATCCCTGCTTATAATGGCAAAACATATAGTTTGGCGAACTTCTCGCAAAGCAATTTCTTCTACGACCGCATTATTGAAAAAAATTCCTTCTATCGCGATAAGGTTCCTACTGTACAGGGGGTACATTATGAGATTGCTCCATACCATGTGCTGTGGCCCGTACCTGCATCCGCGCAACGGTTTAATACCAATGGGATGATCAATCAGAACCAGGGTTATGCCGGTGCAGAAAACAATGTGCCGCCGCTCGATAAGATTGTTGATTAGCTGTGGAGGTCAGGTCTTAAATGGGCACTATACGCTTTCTGATAATTTTGTTATTTTGACCTTCTAAAAACCGGATAGGATCCGTATCCAAATACGAATGCCTATCCGGTCATAAATAACCAAAAGAAAGAGGTGAGACGAGCTATGTATACTGTAAAAAGGATGAAAATACGCGGATTTGCGCTATTGCTATTGTTATTCCGAATGGGTTTGCTATTTGGTCAAAAGCCTATTGCGCTATTGCCCGGTACAGCCGAACATATTTTTAAGACCGCAGAAGTATACTATATTGAAGATAGTACCAATGCACTGTCATTTGCAGAAATAAGATCGCCGGAACACGCAGAACAATTTAAACCTAATGAGCGATACTATCCAAAAAATTTCAATCGGTCCTCAACGTATTGGTTTAGGGTGCGAATGTCTTTTGATCAACACATATCCCGTGACCGGATTATCGAACTGTTCGATCAGACTGCCGACAGGGTGGAAGCATTTATTCCAAATGGAACGGGCGGTTTTGTACATTATCAGGCTGGCGCTTCGATCGATTTCGAGAATAGGCAGTTTATGCACAAGAATTTTGAATTTCTGATTCCTACATTGCAGAAAGGTACTTACGAGGCTTATTTTAAGGTACGATCAAGACAGATGGTCAACGTAATTTTGGTTTATCGTACCCTAGATCGTTTTGTTCAATATACGCTGACTGAATATTTTACGTTCGGCCTCTTCTATGGGATGATTATTCTGTTTAGTTTCAATAATTTACTCATGTATTTTGCTGTCAGAGGGCGCCAATACCTGTATTATGTCCTCTATATCTTGTGTGTAGGATTATACGAGATGTCTTCGGATGGTATCGCTTTTCAGTACCTATGGCCCGAAAATCCCTGGTTCAATCAATACGCAACAGCAGTTTTTGTCTGCTGTGTTAGCGTGTTTGCCTTGTTATTTACGAAATCCTTACTGCATGTAAAGCAAAAAGAGCCTAAATTGAATCGTTTGTTGGATCTGGTCATTATTTTAAGAATAGCATTCTTTCTGTACTGCTTAGGTTTTAACCAGAACTGGTTTATCTACAAATTTGTTGAGATCGTTCCATTGTCAGTTGCCTTTTTTTCGGGGATATGGCTTTGGAAGAAAAACTATCGTCCAGCCCGGTATTTCGTGCTTGCTTATACATTTCTTTTCCTCGGCTTTGTATTGAAAGTAATCTATGTATTGGGCTATGCGCGTTTCCTGCCCAGTTCGATCGGGCATTATAGCATCACATTTGGTTTTGTACTGGAGATGACTTTTCTCTCATTCGCAATTCATGATAAAGTTCGGCTCTTGAAAAGCAAGAAAGAACGGGCACAAAAGAGAGTCATTGAACAGATGCAGATCAACGAGAAACTCCAGGAGAAGCACAACAGAGATCTTGAACGGAAAGTGCAGGAACGCACGCTGGAAGTGATGCAGAAATCAAAAGAGCTGCTTGAAAAATCTGAAATTATTAACGATCAGAATCGCGAACTGAAAGAGATGAATAGCCTATTATGGGCTCAGTCGCAAGAAATTGGCCGCATGAACCAGTTATTGACAAAGGATAATAAAAACCTACAGACCAATATTGAACGGATTACCGATGATCGGGTGCTTTCCAAGGAAATGAATTTTGAAGAATTTGGTGTAAAATATCCAGATAAGGAGACCTGTTATAAGGTCTTGTCCGAGTTGAAATGGAAAAAAGAATACCGTTGTATAAAATGTGGGTACGATAACTATTGTGTCGGTAAAACACCCTATAGCCGAAGATGCACCAAGTGTACCTATGAAGAATCTGTGTTGAACAATACGATTTTTGAAAATGTACGGATTCCAATTAATAAAGCCTTTTATCTGGTTTATCTCGTCCATTTCCATCAGGGCGACATCTCTTCCTATAAGCTTTCGCAGAAATTGGGTATTCGGCAGAGTACCTGCTGGAATTATGCAAGCAAGGTAAAAGACATCCTGACAACAAGCGGTAAAAAACATAAAAAAAATGAAAAATCAGGTTGGACAAGACTGGTGCTGCAGGCATTGGATCGACCAACATAAATGCTATACATGAATATTATATTTAAACAACTCATCAACCTAGGCTATATAGCCTGTCTATTTTTCTCTTCGAGCGTACATGCGCAAACCGTACTAGATGGAAGAGTTTCAGTTGATTTCTCGTCAAACTGGAAATTCAGGAAGGAGGAAGCTTCCACAGACCGTATAGTTAAACAAAAACAAAGGGAAGAGATTGTTGATCTACCGCATACCTGGAATATAGCCGATGTCATGGACGATACGCCGGGCTATTATCGTGGTGCCACCCAATATCAAAACACACTCTATTGGAAAACCGTCTGGCAAACTAAACGAATAGTACTTCATGTAGGGGCCGCCAATCAGGAAGCAACCGTGTTTGTCAACGGTAAACAGGTGAAAGCGCATATTGGCGGTTATACGGCTTTCAATGTCGACATTACAGACTATCTCAATCGAAGAGTAAATGGAAAAAATACGATAGTCATTCAGGTCACCAATCGCTTCAACCAGGATATCGCGCCATTAAGTGGCGATTTTACTTTTTTTGGAGGTATTTACAGAAAAGTGTCTTTGCTGCTGTTGGATCAGATCCATTTTGCAGATCCTATTTACGGAAGCAGTGGTTTGCGCGTAAATGCAAAAGTTGATTCCCGAGAAAATGCAACAATTAATCTTGATGGAGCTATTCAGAATGCTTCAGCATCACAACAAGCTATTGTGATTGAAACTACGCTTATGGATGCCGATGGAGTGGCGGTAAAAAAAGTACAGCAGAAAGAAAATCTAAAACCTCATGCACAGAACAATTTCCAATTGAACATAGCTGAAATTGAGCATCCAAAATTGTGGTCGCCAGACTTGCCGTACTTGTATCGTTTGATAACACGAATTTATGATTCCAATGGCCGACAGCTGGACCAGCTGGATAATTCCGTTGGTTTCCGCTGGTTTTCATTCCATCCCGAAAAAGGCTTTTTCTTAAACGGGAAACCACTAAAATTAGTAGGAGCCAGTCGACACCAGGATTTTAAAGGTATGGGGAATGCTGTTCCTGATAGCCTACAAATACAGGATCTTGTGAAATTAAAAGCGATGGGAGGTAACTTCCTGCGTGTGGCACATTATCCACAGGATCCTGCCGTATTGAAAGCCTGTGACAGCTTGGGCTTGTTGGCATCGGTGGAAATTCCCCTTGTAAATGAGATTACCGAAAGTTCAACTTTTGCAACCAATAGCTTTCAGATGCAGAAGGAGATGATTAGACAATATTTTAACCATCCGAGTATCATTATCTGGGGTTATATGAACGAAATCTTTCTTCGGGCCCATTTTCCAAAAGATAAAGAACGTCAGGAACAATATTTTAAATCAGTGGTATCATTGGCGGAAAAACTGGAAACGCTCACACGAACAGAAGATTCTACACGCTATACGATGATTGCCAATCATGGAAACTTTGATCTCTATCATCGGACGGGGCTGACCAAGGTTCCTATGCTTGTGGGCTGGAATTTGTATCCGGGCTGGTATGGTGGCAAAATTGCAGATTTTGGCAAGCAATTAGAACATATTCATCAACAGTTGCCCGAGAAACCTTTATTGGTAACTGAATATGGAGCAGATGCCGACTATCGAATACATTCGGATAAACCAGTTCGTTTCGACAAAAGTATTGAATATGCTATTAGGTACCATCAGGGCTATCTCAATGACATCCTACAGAAAGCATTTGTCGCTGGCGGGGTGGCATGGAATTTATCTGATTTTAATTCGGAGACCAGGGAGGAAAGCATGCCACATATCAATACCAAAGGTTTGCTGACCTGGGACCGGAAAGCGAAGGATAGCTATTTTCTATATCAAGCTTATCTCAAGAAAGCCCCTTTTGTAAAAATAGGAGGTACTTTTGGAAAAAAATGGGCTGTAAGGACTGAGCCGAACCGATCATTAATAGGATCCGGATGGCTAAAGCTGCCCATATTCAGTAATGCTGATTCGGTGGAACTCCTGCTGGAAGGTATGTCGTTGGGCGTAAGCAAGCCTGTGGATCGGATGATATTATGGCCTGTAAACCTAAGCCGTGGATTACACACTGTGAAAGCCCAGGCTTTCCATAACGGAAAATTAAGTTCCGTCGACGAAATGGTAATGGATTGTGAGGTATTGCCCTATGATCTGAAGAAAGATAAAGACTGGCAAGAACTCCGCATCAATGTTGGCGACAATCGGGAATACATTGACTCCATGGGAAATCGGTGGTTCCCAGACCAGCCTTATGAAAGGGGAAGCTGGGGTTATTTAAGGGGCGAAAAATATCGTCTAAAAAATACAGGCCGCGAAAATCTGGGGACCGATGTAAATATTAGAGGTACAGAAGATGACCCACTCTTCCAAACACAATTACAGGGATTGGAATCCTACCGATTTGATCTGCCTAATGGCAATTACGAGGTCGAATTATTTTTTGCCGAATTGGATGGCCCGAATGACAAGGAAAATCTCTTATATGATCTTGAACAGCGAGAGAAGAAACAGGAGAAACAGGGGATAGATCGCGTTTTTGACATTCGCATTGAGGGCCATGCGCTTGCTGCGGATTTAAATGTGTTGCGTGAAGCCGGGGCATTTAGGATCCTTCGTCGAAAATTTCAGGTGAAAGTGCACGACGATGGTAACTTGGTGATTTCGTTTATTCCTAAGAAAGGTGAACCGATACTGAATGCGATCCGACTTAAAAAGATAAACCAGTCAGTCAATCCATAAAAAAATAAAACTTATGCAATCATTTAGAAACTATATCAAGCCTATTATAGCGTTGTTGATGATACAACCCGTCCTTGCAAAAACTAGCTATAATCTGAATAAACTAACCTATACTGGGGCGTACGGAACTACAGTAACCGCCGTCGTGACACATCAACCTGATCTAAGTGAGGTCGTGGAAAGTCCAAATGAGGCAAGGAAAACGACTGCGGCAAAAGCCAGGGCGCAAACCGCTGTTGTGAAAGATAAATCCGAAGTAGGCAGTCCAGAAGTCTTCATCCAAAAGGGACGAATATGCCTTAACTTCAGTAAACGGCTGATCGATAAAAAAATGAAAGGACCCTTTCTTATCCGACGGAGCCAGGGCAGGTTGGGCGATTATCAAACTATTGCCAAAGTCACGCAGCCCAAATTTGTGGATCAAGTGCTCGATGGTAGTCCATACGACTATTATTATGAGATCCAGACCGTAAAGGGAGAGCTTGTAGCACGTTTGAGTTTAGAACTCCAGCTGTTTGGTGAAAATATATTTGTTTATAGTCCAACAGATAATAAGGTGCGTGTCGGCAATGAAGTCAATCAGCTCCATGAAAAGATGTTTGGAAAAGAATTTAGTCCCAATCGTTATGCATTGCTGTTCAAATCGGGCGATTACAAAGAGGCAGGACTATTGAAGATTCCTTTTTATGTGCAGATTGCTGGATTGGGCAAAGTGCCTTATGATGTTGCGATTTCAAATATACACACACCACCACATCTTGCCGATGGGAACGGAACCTGTACATTCTGGCGTGCTGCTGAGAATCTGTCTGTCATTGGTCCGGAGAGCTATGAGGAAGAACAAACTTTTAAATGGGCGGTTTCCCAAGCCGCCCCCTTGCGTCGTATTTATTCCACACGGGTGGTGCGCAATCAATGGGCAAATGGATGGGTTAGTGGTGGTTATACCGCAGACTGCTATTTTGAGGCAGCTGCAGGTTCCAAAAACCAACAGCAGTGGTATACACGAAACTCCTTTCTAAATAAAGGAAGAGGGAAGTTTGAAGAAATTAAATACAATTATTGTTTTCAGGGGGTCGATTTTGGACCTTCTGTTGATAAGAATAGCTATCAAAATAATTGGGCAACAGGGGGTAACGTGACAGTCATTCCAACAACACCCGTGATTCGTGAAAAGCCCTTTGTGTTTTTTGACAAAGATGGACGATATAAGGTGTTTCGACCAGCGCTAAAGCATAATCATAGCGGCGTATCCTATACACGGGACACTATGGGGGCGGGAGATATTATTGATGTGGAGAAGAATTTTTATGTTGTCAAACCTGGCGATACAGCGGCGGAGATGAACCGACAGTTAGGGAATGGCAAGCATTTGCTGATTACACCTGGGATGTATGAGTTATCCGAACCCCTTCATGTCAGCAAGGCCAATACCATTATACTTGGACTTGGGTTGGCCACATTGATACCCGGCTCGGCAAATCCGCAGACGGCAATTGATGTTGATGATGTTGCAGGTGTCACTGTTGCCTCATTGATGTTTGATGCGCATTATAGTTCGCATAGTTTGATTCAGGTCGGTCAGGAAAAGAGCAGAATAAGACATGACAGTAACCCAACCCTGCTGGCAGATCTATTTCTACGTGTTGGTGGATTTCGGGCCGACAAAGTTCATGTAGACCAATCGGTTATTATCAATAGCAATGATGTGATCGGTGATCACTTTTGGATATGGCGAGCCGATCATGGGGTGAAGGGTAGTGTTGGCTGGGATATTAATACGACACGCAATGGCTTGGTAGTCAATGGAGATTATATGACTATGTATGCCTTGTTCAATGAACATTTTCAGGAGTATCAAACCTATTGGACCGGTAATTATGGCCGCACCTATTTCTTTCAATGTGAAAGCCCTTACGATGCGCCGAATCAGGCGGCATACCGAAGCGAAAATGGGACACGCGATGGGTTTGCGGCCTATAAAGTTGCCGATGCGGTACAGCAACATGAGGCCTATGCTTTTGGAATATATGATGTGCTGGTCAATCCGATTCGCATTGAAAGTTCGGTGGAAGTGCCGGTAAAACCTGGTGTAAGACTCAAACATATCTGTAATAACAGCTTATCCAATGGTCCCAATCGTGGCTATGGTTATGTGATCAATCAAGTGGGAAAAAGTACCTATAATACCTGGCGCGATAACCGGACGTATGTGGTGGAGTTTCCTTAAGGGCCAGTTTCCGAATCAATTTATTGTTTTAAAAATAGCGCTTTCGATAGGATGGCGCTATTTTTAGTTTATTAGGCACTTTGCCTTCTTTTGTGGATGCTTTTTTCATAGTAAATGAACTAATTTGGAAGATCAAATCCTAATTTAACCTCTTAGTCAATAGACATTCTGTTTTATATTAGTTGTATTAATTAAGTCATCGAAAAGTTCGTAGATATTTTGGTTTGTATTGATTAATTTTTAAAACCATTGAGTATTTAGAGTCAATATTGTTATTAACTAATAGGATATATTGCTGTTGCTTAGAATTGTCTATTGTTTGTTGTTATTTGTGGCCCGTTTTTGCAGTTGTTGTTTTAAGATGACGTTTAAATAAGCCTAATATGATCTGTTACTGATACAAATTCAGCTTTTTGTAAAATTTACTCAAACGATTGCGTAAAAGTAGCGCAATCGTTTGACTGTGTTATTTAGAAATTTAATATTCTAATAGTTATTTATTTGTCTCTTCTTTTTTGTGGCGTCAAGATTTTTGATCTACCTTCACTTCACTAACACTAAATTAATATGAAGAGAATTCTACCGATTATTATTCTCGTGGTGATGTCCTATTTTCATGTTTTCGGTCAAACAATTCCTGTGGAAGGGACTGTTCGAGATGCAAATGGGCAGCCGTTGGCGGGCATGACCGTCACAGAGCGAGGAACAACGAATCAAGCGTCGACAAATCAGCAAGGTTCGTTCACTTTGGCTGTAAAAAGCCTTCCCGTAACATTGGTTTTTTCTGGTGTCGGCTTTAAAAGGCAGGAAGTCCATGTGACAACAAAACAGGCTCCAGCTGTGACCCTTCAGAGCGACGCTTCGTCTTTGGATGAGGTCGTAGTCGTTGGATATCAGAGACAATCTGTTAAGAAAACGACCAGTGCGGTTCAGGTCATTTCTGGAAAAACCATTCAGGATCTTCCTGCGCCAAGTTTTGAAAGTTTGCTGCAAGGAAGGGTCGCAGGGGTTAACATCCAAAACTTTACGGGAGAACCCGGAGCCCGGAATACGTTTACTATCCGTGGTAATACGACTATCTCTCCAGATTTGAACTCAGAAGTTGACTTAGCTAATACCATGAGTTCCCCGCTATATATTATTGACGGAATGCCTTTGTCTATTACCGACTTGGCAAACTCTACGGCTACTGGGACAAATTATATTGCAGGAATCAATATCAACGATATTGAAAGTATTGTTGTACAGAAAGATGCTTCTGCTACTGCGGTTTGGGGGTCGCGAGGAGCGAATGGTGTCATTGTAATTAAAACTAAGACGGGAAATGTGGGCAAGCCACAGGTGCGTGTTTCATATTATAAAGGGGTAACAGAAAGACCGCAATTGCAAAGGACACTCGGAGGAGCTGCTGAAAGAAGAGCAAAAATGGGTATTATTTCTCAATATGCTAGTTGGGCGCAAATGGGGAGTATTACGCAGCCTTTGACCGACAGTTTAAATAGCAGCTACAATAATGCAACGGATTGGCAGGATCTATTCTATACCACTGGAAATATTGATAATGCGGATGCAAGTATTTCTGGGGGTAATGAGGGCGTAAACTATCGTTTGTCTGGGGGATACTATAATGAAGATGGTGTTGTTCGAAATACAGGTTTCAAACGTTACTCTTTACGTGGAAACTTCGGTTTTAAATTGGCTCCTATTATCCGCTCAGATTTTATGTTTTCAACGGCACGTATCAATAGAAAACGTGGTCTTGGACGTGGGATAGATGAGGTAGTGCCAGTCAACCAAGGTCAAATGCCATCGTCCTTTGTAGGATTGGCCAAAGCAGATTATGATTTCTATTATGGTCAATATGATAAGTTAAAAGACGATAACCAAACAGATAATATCAATTTGTTCTCAAAGACCTATGTAGATATTATCAAGGGGTTGCAATATTCACTAGAGGCTTCTGCACAGATTAATCTTGATTCTCGGGACCAATTTCAACCTAAAGAGCTAAATAACGGTGTTTCTTTTGCGGAATCCAATAATAGAAATGCCTACACTTACAATCTTGCGAACGTGTTGAATTATGCTCGTACATTTCAAGATAAACATAGTATAGCGATTACAGCAATGCAGTCTTTTCAATATGACAAACAAAAGTCTGCCTACTTGTTGGGGTACAATATCCCAACGGATGATATTAAAGTAATTCAAGGGGTGGCTGCAAAGGATCTTCGCGGTAGTACAGATTTTAAAGAAGCAGGTTTGTTATCTTACATGGGGCAGTTCTCATATGATTATAAATCAAAATATATTTTTAATGCTTCCTGGCGTGCAGATGCCTCATCACGTTTCGGTAAAGATACCAAATGGGGATATTTTCCAGCGCTTTCTGGTGCTTGGGTCGTCTCAGATGAATCTTTCATGAGTAAATTCAAATGGGTGGATTTGTTTAAACTACGTGGAAGCTGGGGGAAATCAGGCGTATTGCCATCCGATTTCTATGCACCCTATAACGTATGGGAGCTTTCTTCCAATGCTTATGACGGAACGACATTTGCAGTCCCTTCTTTCAAAAAGCCATTGACATTAACCAATTTGACCTGGAACAAATCAGAACAGACAAATATTGGTTTTGATTTGTTTACATTCAATAACAGATTGAATATTACGTTTGATACGTATCGGAAGATTACAAAAGATCCGATCATGTCATTCCCATTCCCGTATTATACAGGATATACTAATCTTTCATACAACGTTCCAATGACGATTTATAATGAAGGATTCGATTTGACAATTGCTACACGGAATTTATCTAAAAATAGTGCCTTGCAATGGAATACCAATTTAAATGTTACTTATAACAGAAATAGAATTGGAGCTTTGCCTTATGGTAACCGTAGTTTCTATGCAGATTCCAGAGGCTGGAATGAACAACTATTGTATCGTGTAGGTAGTCCAATTTATCAGTGGGCCCAAATGATTTATCAAGGGGTATATAGTCATCAAGATCAGATACCTGGAAATCCAATCACAGGAAGACCGTTGACCTATTTTAAAGGAAATAATCCTGTAAAGCCTGGTTATCCAAACTGGCTGGATGTAAATAATGATTGGGATGTATGGAGTGATGAAGACAAAGGAGCGGCAGATGGAGACTTGGTTCCAACAGGTAATCCAAATCCTAAATTTACAGGAGGTCTTTATAATGAGTTTACCTATAAAAACTTTTCTTTCAGTATTCTAAATACATTCACCCTTGGTCGTGATATTATCAATACATTGAAAAGTAATCAATTCAATTCAATCGGTTCTAATATTTATAATTTCACAAATAATCGTTTACCGGATTTGGAGGGTGTAGATTACTGGACCCCAGAAAAAGCCAAAGATCCAAATTATCAAGCTGGCTTCCCGTCAATTGCTCCATTTGGTGGATATTTTTATCAATTCCTGCCATTTAGTACCATGTTCAATGAGAATGGAAGTTATTTCAAAATTAAGACTATTACGTTAGGATATCTTGTTCCAAGAGCAATCGTTGATCGTCTAAAAATTGGAGCGCGATTGATCCGTTTCTATGCAATGCTTGATAATGTTCATACCTTCCAAAAGTCACATGTACCTGATGCGGAGTTGGTTTCTCCTCAAGGGGAATACAGTGGCGGTGCTTATCCTTTGCCAAAGAAATATACAATTGGTCTAGAAGTTAATTTTTAATAGGAAAGAAGATGAAATTAAAAACAATTGGAAAATATATCGGGATAGCAAGTGTCGTGATGCTTGGAACATCCTGCTCGAAATATCTTAATTTAGAACCCCAAAATAGCACATACGATGATGTTTTTTGGAAAGACGGAAGCAATGTTGACCGCGCAAAGCTAGGGACATACTCACTTCTTCGTGATGCACTTCGTGATAGTAGATCGTTTTTTATTTTTGGAGATCTAGCTGCAGGAAATTTTCAGGTGGGCGGTGACTACTGGAATTACACCAGTCTGATAAAATCGGGTGGTTTTAAGTTTAGTTATGCGCCTTATTTGGAAGGATCATTGTGGAATTGGACGCGCTTTTATAAAATAATTAACCAATGTAATCTGATTGTCGAACATACAGAAGCAATGGACAGTAGTTTGTTTGAAGGAGGCGAGGGTGAAAAAATAAAAGCAATCGCAGAGGCTCGTTTTCTGCGTGCCTATACGTTTTTCTATATGCAGCGTGTTTGGGGAGACGTATTATTGACCAAAAATGTCTTTACCGATCCGCAAAACATTCCTGATATGGCGCGAAGTTCTGAAAAGGAAACGTTGGATTTTTGTACAGAAGATCTAAAGTATGCAGTTGACAATCTTGATGAAAGTATTACAAAGAGATTTGCATCTAAAGCAGCAGCACAAGCGCTGTTAGCACATGTCTACGCGTGGCGCCATGATTATACGAATGCTGAAAAAATGGCAACAGCAGTGATTCAAGGTGATTTTGACCTGGTTGATGTAAAGGACTATAAGAGTATTTGGGCCGGCGATTCAGAAGAAACTATTTTTGAGCTTCCAATGACCTATTCTGAAAGTGGAAATGAATTCAGTAAGGATTTCTTTAATGCATTTTTAGCTGATCCAACAATAAAAGGTAAAAGCTTGTCTTCTGCATGGCCAATAGATGTAGATCTGTTAAATGAGTCTTTCAAAGTAGACGATCCAACCTCAACCGATAAGAGGCCTGCTGCTGTTTTTAGAAAAGTGTCTGCCAACGTTTGGTTATTGCAAAAATATGATGTTGTGAAGTATTATAATAATAATACATCGGATTATGCAGTAAGTAATAATTTGGTATTGCTTCGTTTGGCTGATATTTATTTATTGCGCGCCGAAGCCTACGCGAAGACTGGGCAGGAGAATTTGGCGTTGGGAGATCTTAATAAGATTAGAAAGCGGGCTGGGCTTTCTGATATAAGTTTGAGTGGGGAAAAGTTGTTTGAGGAGATTTTTAATGAGCGTCGGCGAGAATTAATCGGTGAGGGGACCACACAATTTGACTTGATTCGTATGGGCCTTTTGGGTAAGTTGAGTGAATACTCGGGTTACTATACGGCAGACCGTATCGCTAATCAGGGGTATTATTGGCCACTGAATATGCGCGATTTGTTGCCGCAAAATGAGAAATTAACGCAAAACCCATGGTGGAAAAATCATTAATGAATAACATAATGAAAAGAATTATATATACAATACTAACTGTGGTCGTCCTGGGGGCGATTATGTATTCCTGTAAAAAAGATGGGTATTTTGTTGGTGGGGATTTGCATAATCCTAAAATAAATTTGACTACTTACGACTGGCTCAAAAGTAATAAAGACGGAGTTTTTGATACGGTCATCATGTTGATCGACAAAGCAGGGGTAAAAGATAAAATTAACAAACAAGGGATTACCTTTTTTGCTCCTACAGATTATGATATTTACAATTATGTTCAAGCGAGATCGATCGCGATGCAACGTATTGATCCAGAAAAAAAATGGACTGTTGATTCGATGATTAAATATGAATTACCACGTTTTGCAGATTCTATCGATATGTATATTGTGAATCAAACATTACCAAATGATTTGTTGACCGAAAATGGTGCAAAATATAAAAATGCAAAAGGTAAGGATGTAGTGGTCTCTTATGAACCAACAGATGATCCTAATTTGGGGTATAATGAAGCGTCGTCGGTAAGACCTCGAATAGTATACTTCTCGTACTTATTCCAGGTGCTAGGTAACAATGTGCCAGCGTCAGACATCGCCCTCCCTGTCGGGGTTAGGACACGTGTGCAAACCTCTAATGCGCAAACGACAACGGGTGTTGTTCATGTATTGAACAATAGCCATATCTTATTCTTTTATCGATAATAGTTATGAAAAAGATCTTATATTTTTTAATGATTGGAAGTCTGGGGACAATTTTAGGCTGTAAGAAAATTCCAGATGGTAATTTAAGTGACATTATACGCTATGAGCAGCAACCGATGGAGATAAAGCAAGGTAGACCAGTTGTGACAGATGCAATTAATCCTGCAGGTTCTACCAAGCCGATTACAATTAAATTGGTCAAGATTTATAAAAGTGAAACTGGCGAAGATGTGACTAGTCTTTTTCTGAAGAAATATCAACAAAGGGTTTGGAAAAAGCCATATGATCCTAAAACTGATACTACACAAGCATTGATTGATGCGAAGCAGGTGGATTCGATGGTATATCCCATCACTTTAAATGCTATTTCTGGACAATTGGAGGCAAATTACAATACCGTAAATCTTCCTCTTGGATTGTATAAGTTCGATGTGGACGTTAGTAATGTTGCTGGTACAAAGGCTTTTCCTGGTATTGCAGAATTTAAAATTGTCCCTGCTTTGGCCTTTGAGGTCCCAGCAGTGCGTTCTACTGCTGCAATTATGGTGGGTGATGAAACAAAATCAAAATCGATTCCGAGCAATGCTGACCATATTAAGGTTACGCAATTATCAAAGCAGGGAAATAAAATTACTGTCCGTTTTCTAGATAAAAACGGTGCGATATTTAACCCCAAAAAAGGTGAAATTACCCGACGTCCACAAAGTGGAACTGCTGGCGGTTACTTACAGACTATGCAGGATTATGCCGTTGGTACCGTATTGTATGATGATCGGATTGAATTTACATACGGGGTAGTGCCATTCCCTTTGGTCTCCCTAGGGAATGGATTCAATTACTATTATCGTATCCCTACTAAATTTGTGCATTTTGACGATGCATTGGGGATCCTAGATAATACATATACCTGTAACGCCAGATTTTCTTTTCAGACATTCGAGAGCGGAAATTATCAAATTGATGTGATCGTGCCACAAGTCACGAGAAGAGTATATAACTAATTTTAAAATGAAAGGTTGGATACTTCGGTATTCAACCTTTTTTGTTTCCTATTTAATTACGGCTTTAGATATGTTGATCATACTATGCCGTAATCTAATTATAGTAATTATGAGAAAGAAACTAATCGTATTACTTGGGCTGGGGCTTCTGGCGAGCGCCAATATGAAGGCACAAACCGCTCAGGATTTTAAACAGACCTATGCCGATCTTTCTGTATTCGAAGATCCTCTGGCATTAACACTAAAAAAGGGGATTAAGAAAAAACAGCTCAATCAGATTGCTGATACTACCCTCCGCAGGGTTGCGCAGTCTATACTTGATGGCAACTATAACAAGGATTATAAATATGCAACTTATTATGCCTTGTTGAATCCGACAACATTAGGGCATCAATTAAGTATTGGGGACGGTTACAGTAAATATGAAAATATGACCGGTGTGTATCTTCCCAAAGGGAAGCATATTGTTATTGTGGACGGTATTGCAGCTGGTAAAGAGGTAAACCTTGTTGTACCTAACTGGTTGCGAAAAGCCCCTAATCCGCAGGAGCCTACAAAGGACCCGAAAGGTTGGGGATTGGAAAAACAGGAATTCAGATTGCAGAATGGCGTAAATATTATTCGGCTCGATGATTACGGAAGTTTAGCTTATATCGATTATTTCTCGGAAGAGCCTGAAAAGGAAAACCCGATTAGGGTTCATTTTCCGACAGGGCAGGTAAACGGTTACTTTGATCTTAAAAAACAAGGGAATAAGGAGTGGGATAGTCTGATCGATCACGCTGTATTCCCGATTATGGATGCAAAAGGCGAGCATATTCAGACCGCTTATCCAATAGAGGCATTGAAACAGTATGCTTATGGAAAAGGCGTCGAGCTAATTCGTAATTATGATTCGCTGGTGTATAGGCAACATCGATTGATGGGGCTGGAGAAGTATAATAAAGTACCTAAAAATCGTATTCTAGCACGGGTGAACTATAATTATTACATGTTCCGTGATGGAGATGGTGTTGCCTATATGGGCGATAAAGTTGGTTACGCGATGAAGATGGTGGTAACGCCGGAATCGGTGATTAAAGGGGATCCTTGTTGGGGTTTCAGTCATGAAGTGGGCCACGTACACCAGACGCGTCCCATGTTTAATTGGGGTGGCTTGGGAGAAGTGAGCAACAACCTGTTCTCCTTATACGTAACACGTTCTTTTGGTAATAAAACACGGGTTTCAGAACAGAACAATTTTGAGAAAGCGAAGACCAATATTATTGAAAAACGAATTTCTTATTTGTCCGATCCGGATGTATTCGATCGTTTGATTCCTTTTTGGCAGTTACAGCTCTATTTTGAGGGTGAAGGAAAACGTCCCGATTTTTATGCGGATCTATTTGAAGCCTTCCGTCAGCAGAATATGAATAAACCGAGAAGGCAGCGTTCGGATTGGAGTTCTGATCGAATGATGGGAGAGCGTAATCCTGCCGTTCATCAGCTGAATTTTGTTAAAACAGCCTGCGAAGTGGCCAAATTGGATTTGACGGATTTCTTTGATAAATACGGATTCTTTTTTGTTGGTACGTTGGAATACGACGATTATGGAAAGTATACCTATACCATGACGCAGGAAATGGTTGATACCTGCCGCCTGGCAATTAAAAACATGAACTTACCCAAGCCTAAGGCTGATCTTACAGCATTAAGAGATTAGAGCATGTAAACTATAATAACGTCTGAGGCTCCGAATCATCTAAATTGATTCGGAGCCTTTTGTTTGGTTGCTATGTCTTTTGATCCTAGTCGTTATTCTAAACGTTTTACAAGCTGAACGCTTTCTCCTGCTCATTTTCTTTGATCCCATAAACCCTCCAAAAATGCCTTTATCATGGCGATTCTGATTGGATGCTGGGACACTTTTAGGGCTATTTATGTAGTGTTCTATTTATTCGATTTTATTTGGTTCTTCTTTAAGCTAGATTTTAATTGGTATTTAGTTAGCTTTTGGTTAGGGTTTGTTTAGCTATAACCTAAGCTATACCTAAACAAACCCTAACTAAACCCTAAGTAAACCCTAACTAAAGTGATAATAAATTATGATTATTTAAGGGAGGATCAGGAGCGCTGTATGCTGTCACCCTTTTATGTGCTGCGCTGCCATTCCCGTCCAACCTTAGTACTCTCTTGCGCAAACCACCCCCTTTCCGGTGTCCTGCGCGGAAGCCCGTACGGGAGGCAGGGACAGAAATCCGCGGCAGATCTTAGAAAAGTAGCCTTTTTGCCACCTTCGACGCAGGCCTGTGGTCAGAAACCAAAAAGAATCTCGCACCGTTACAGGCAGTTAAGGGCAAAATGAAAATAATAAGAACAAAAGGCTTGGAAGTTTGTTAGTAAACTCCCTATCTTTGCACCACTCCGCAAGGGAGGGACGGT